>Ga0214923_10000077_pt1 | contig 135450 bp, 125 predicted proteins | sample LL1510_MetaG_FD_177993 | JGI IMG/M metagenome (GOLD analysis project Ga0214923, IMG submission 177993) | Freshwater microbial communities from Lake Lanier, Atlanta, Georgia, United States - LL-1510 | ecosystem: Environmental > Aquatic > Freshwater > Lake | place: USA: Georgia | collected... | reverse complement strand
CGGGCCTATGTCTTCCGGCTTGGATTTCTCGATGGATATCCTGGCTTTTATATCGCCGCTTCGACCTTCTACTCTACCCTCGTCCGCCACACACGCCTTTTGGAACACAAGCTCTCCAAAAAGCCCCTCCCGCCCAAGCCTTAGGATGTCGCTCCAAAGACCTGCTGGACATTCTGGCCTTGGAGTCAAAAATCATGAAAATATGAAAGACAAGGGCTAAAATCAGGCCTTGGAAGCCGTTCAGCGCCGACCCATAGGCTGAAAGTTTTTGGGCTTCAACATGATTAGTCGAGGTAGCGGTATCCAGCGTGCGGCACCTCGATGAAAAACTCGAATTATGAATATCGGAAGGGCAGGCCATCCTGGTGTATTCTAAGTTCCGGCTGCGGAGCATGGTAGGCTCGATTAGACGCTGGAAAGATTTGTAACAAGCACATCAAAATTTCCACCTCACACAATTGACCTTGTAATTACGCATGCAAATCACTCTCGACCTGAAGTTTTAATCTACTAAAAGTAATATCATGAAGCCTAATTCTGCAGCTTCGCCACTTGGTGGTAATGTGCTCACTCTTTTCCCCGTCCGGGATTTTTTCCGCAGATACCGTGTTGCTCTTATTTTTGGATTAGCCCTCATTTTATTTTCAGGCTTTGGTTTGGTCGGATCGGCTTGGTGGATCGCCCCAGTCATCCGCTTGATATCGTTGGAATTATATCTCGGTTTTTCGGGTGCTCAGGATGGAAAGTATCCCAACGGGCTGCCCTTCAGTCCTGAGGATCTTCTCGATCCTGCTGTTCTTCGGACTGTTTACGACCAGCACCAGTTGTCGCCCTATATTCAGTTTCCGGATTTTCAGGCTGCCCTGTCTATTAGCCAGGACTCCAAAGATTTAATGGGCGTGATCAGAGAGTACGAAGCGCGTCTTCGGGATGGCAAGTTCTCTGGGCCCGATCGGGAAATAATAGAAACCGAGTATCGCAGTCGTCTGCGCAATGCCGCATCCACCCTTTACATCTTGTCATGGTATGAAAATGATAAATCCCCTTCACGAGTCCCGGAGGAAGTCAAAGCCAAGGTATTATTGGATATTCCCAAAGTTTGGGCGAATCGGGCGATTGAAACCAAGCAGGCCCTTCTTTTTTCATCTCGCCTGCTAGGGGTAAATCCTATGTCCCCTGCGATCAGAACCTCGAGTCTGGAGTTTTTTTCCACACTCGAGGCTGGCACCCGCGCGATTAGCGAAGGACTCTCTTCAATCGATAAGCTGCCTGGAGCGGTGCAGGCATCTCTTAAAGATGGGACCACGATGATAGATCTCCATTTACGGCTTCGTACTTTCAAGGAGCAGACATTGCCCAGCGTTCAGGAGTTCCTTCTAACCCAGCTCGAATCAAGCGGGGAGATCCGCAAGCTACAGGAAGCAGTCGAGCTCCAGCTCAAATTTCGCGAGGGCCGTGAAGAGGAGGCAAAACTGCGTCTTTCTGCTCTGGTCGATAGCTACCGCGATTTCCTTGCAAGCCGTCCTGGCGGACCTGCCCTCTCGGAGGAGGGAGACGCAATCTATGCTGGAGCGAATCTGGACGAAATATTCCTTACTCGTATTGTGAGGCTGACCCAAGGTACAGCAGACGCTACATACCTAAGAAAGATGGTCCAGGAGATTGAGCAGGCGCGGCTTGCGTTAGCCCAACAGAGCGCGGAGGTTTCAGAGATGCGTCAGAATTTAGAGCTGGTTCGGGGGACTGCCTTACGGCAAGGGACGGAGCGAGCTGTCGCTGCTCCTCTTCAGCTGCCCCCCCCTCAAGAGGATTTGAGAAATCCCGCTTTAATAGCTTTCCCGAAGGAATCATCTGCCCAGTTGGAGAGGATCCGCAACAATGCCAGTCAAATTGTCGCGCTCATTTCTGAATGTTATCTTGGAAAACAGACGCAGCTTTTTAACGTTTTTTCAGAGCCAAAGGTAGTTCGAATTCGGAATATGGGCATAGCTCGCATGGGGCTGGCCTTTATTGCGTGGATGGTTCTTGGAATGACAACCCTCATTCTTCTGCTGATGTTTCACGATCGGTCGATGTCACTAGGGCGGAGTATGCAAAAAAGATGAGTTCGGAACCCGCGCAAGTATCGGCACCGAGCCATACGCTGGAAGAAGACAATTTCATTTCCTTCGCACCGATTTGGAGCGTAATTCGGCGATACCGTAACTGGTTGGAGTTAAGCTTTCTGGCGCTTATTGTTGTTGGTGGAGGTCTTTTGGCGACGGCCTATCTATATCTCCCAAAAAAAATAGATTCTAGTTTGGAGTTTGAGCTTACTTTTCCGGATGCTGCCCTTCGGCTTTATCCCAACAAAATGCCTTTCAGCACTCAGGACCTGCTGGGAACAGCATTCCTACGACAGGTTTACAAGAACAACCACGTAAATATGTTCATTGGGTTTGATGAATTTAAGTCTCGTATTTCCATCTACTCCGGGGGGATCGAGTTGAATCTACTGCAAAACGAGTTTCGGAATCGATTGGATGACCGAAAGCTTGCCTTTGCGGACCGGGAAAAAATAGAAGCCGACTTCAGTGAAAAACTCAAAGAAATTCCACCATTGTTTTACAAGTTAAAATTCGAGCAGTTCGGCCGAGATGCTCGCCTCGTCCCGCCAGTCCTCTCCAGAAAGGTGCTTGAGGACATTCTCAGGCTATGGTCTGCCGACGCTATTTTTCAAAAGAGGGTTCTTGCCTTTGCGGTGCAAATTCCCAGCTCGATACCTATAACAGAAAAGCATCTTGATCCGCTTGTCTTAATATTGGAGTTTAATGACCGAATTCGCTCGTTATCTATGGGGCTGGGGGAGCTGTCACGACTGCCTGCCGCCGATCAAGCCGTACTCTCGAACGGACTAAAATGGGCAGACCTTGCGCTACGGCTAGAAAATCTTCAAGAGATTCGGACTCCTCAGATCCGCTCTGCGTTGGTAGCGAATATTTCTGATCCAGCACAAGCCGTTGGAATCCTGAGGGTCTTTCGGACCCAAGTTCGGGTGCGTCAAGATCGGTTACGATTAGCCAACGAACGGCTTCGTTCTTATATCTCCACGAGCAGAGATTATCTGTCCTCCCAACGCCAAGCATCTAGAAGCGCAACCACTTCGCATCAAGAAGCTGGAGTTGGTTCGGGCGTCGGGACTCAGCTACAGATCAGCGAAACTTTTTTAACGAAGCTGATGGAGCTCGATAAGGATGGAATTGATTCCCAGTATCGCAATAGTCTAAACAGCAAAATTCTCGCTGCTCGCCAACAGGTCGTAGAAGAGGATGTTGCCCTAAAAGACTCGATGCAAATTGTGGAAGGAATAGAAAAACGACTATCAGAAATAGGAAAAATCCCAATCAACCGAAATAAAGGGAAGGACGTGGAGGCCATTGCTGACCCAACTGATTTCCTGGCCGTTTTACTCACGGGATGCAGGGAGTTAAACGCGCTTATCGGCGATACAGAACAGCTAAGCGCACAGATTACACAAAATTATATGAGTCCCCAGACCAACATGTATCGGATTACGCGGCCTTTTATGTGCGAGTCGTCCTCACCCCTTTCTCCAAGGAGTGCGGGACTGTTTCTTTTGACCTTTATATTAGTTGGTCTCGGCCTTACTTTCCTAGTCTGTTTTGCTCACGATCAAGCCCGCAAGTCACAAGCATAGGGGTGGGGGACTTTGGGAGCGGATGAGGAAGTGCACCGCCTCTACCAGCATTTCGTGATATTAAATTGGTAGGCTCCGTTATCCTTAATGGACCGCGCTAAAAATCTAAAGGTTCTACTCTCTATTTTTATTTTATATTCCAAGATCTTAAACTTCATCTTAAACATAAATTAACCCTGGGTAGCGCTTTGGTAGGCAAAAGGTGAAGCCACACCCTATGAATAGAAATCTATATGCATGTAAATCAACAACATATGCTGCGCTTCATTTTTATTTGAAACTCCCTTGAAACATGGGATAGTCGTACACAATGAATTCTCAGTTCTAAGAAGTATTGCCCCCCGCAAAAGCATGTTCAAATATTTTTGAAACTAAATTAAAGAACTAGAGTGAGACTAGAATTCTGACTCCAGCAGACCCTATATAAATAAAAAAAACCCCGTGATTGCTCACACCTCAAAAACTAGCATTAAAAACGTCAAGAACATGAGCCTTGATGGCAACTCTTCGCCTGAAGACTCCATCCTCAACCTTTGCGTCAAGCTCTGCTCTATCCTTGGCCTGCCGAAGTCGATCGGTCTGATTTATGGGGCAGTGTTTGTTTCGACCCGACCGATCGAAGCGGGAGAAATCTGTAAAAAACTGAAGATCAGTAGGGGTTCGGTCAGTCAGGGAATAAAGTTTCTCAGGGAATTAGGGGCGATTCGGGTTGAGGGCCAGAATGGGAACCGTGCAGAGCATTTTGTGGCAGAAGATCATCTAAGGAAAGCAGTAGAGACGTTTGTGACTAAAAAGATAGCCCCGGCGTTTGACGAGTTAGGCGAGGAGGTGGAGCGACTGGAAAACGACTCGAGCCAACAATTGCCGGAAGCTTTGCGGGACAAGCTTGAGACGATTCGGCGCTGGCACGGTCACGGCCGGCTTTTGCTTCCGTTGGTGTCGGGTTTTCTTAAGACCATGCCGTTACTGACACGCAAGTAGCAACTAGGTTCGGCGCCCTTTGTGGATGCCGAAAAAACAACAGAACAGGTTGGGAGTGTTTGGCTTCGGCCCGATAAAAGCGGGCGCGATCGGCCAAGGGCGGCAGCGTGCTGTAGACAATGAATAGTATTAAGTTAGAAAAAAATGTTTAAAATATTAAGACGTCTCTGGTTGAAGTTGTCTTCCCGACGCAGAAAGCAGTTTGCCCTTCTGTCTTTATTAATGCTGGCTGGCGGTGTGGCGGAAGTTGTCAGTCTTGGAGCTGTCATACCATTTCTGGCGGCTCTTGCTGCCCCCGAAAAAGTCCTTTCTTACCCTGTGGTTGACTCCCTTATATCTGCGCTATGCCATATCTCTTCCACCTTTGGATTGCAATTCGGCACCATCACCAACCACCAACCCCAAACCAGCACGACACATTCCCAATCCTTGTCATCGGTCTTTGGCCCCAACGCTCTCCTGCCCTTGCTTGCTACAGCATTTGCATTGGCAGCCTTAACCGCGGGAGCAATACGCCTCCTCCTTCTTTGGGCTAGCACCCGACTCGCAAATTCGGCTGGAGCTGACCTCAGTCTTGAGGTTTATCGACGAACTCTCTACCAACCCTACTCCGTACACGTCTCCCGCAATAGCAGTACAATCATCAGTAATATTACCTCAAAAGTGGGAATGGTAATCCTGACTCTCTCCTCCTGTCTGACTTTCGGCATCTCATCCGTCATCATCATCTCCATCGTTGCCGCTTTGTTTGCCATCAACCCCACCGTTGCCCTTATCTCCGCCCTTGGCCTTGGATTCAGCTACGCCCTTATCACCAAATTTTTTAAGAAAAAAATGATTCAAAACAGCAGTCGTGTATCCCAAGAGCAAACACAGGTGGTCAAAGCCCTCCAAGAAGGACTCGGCGGAATTCGCGATGTCCTGCTAGATGGTACCCAACCTGCATATTGCCATATCTATCAATTAGCAGATTCACCCCTCCGGGAGGCTAGGGCCAGCATCACGTTCATCGGTCAGAGTCCTCGCTTCGTCATGGAATCGATCGGCATGGTTCTCTTTGCCGTTTTGGCGCTAGGGATGACCCATGGACCACAAGGAACGCTCGCCGCTCTACCTGTCCTTGGCGCTCTTGCCCTTGGCGCGCAACGGTTGCTACCCGCCCTTCAGCAAGGCTATGCAGCATGGAGCGGCATGCTGGGGGCTCAAGCGTCCACTAAGGAAGTTTTGGAGCTTTTGGATCAGCCACTCCCTCCCGAAGCTTCTCAACCACTTCCTGCGCCACTCCCATTTAAAAAATCGATCCAGTTTGATTCCGTAAAATTCCGCTACACTTCTGAAACCCCGTGGGTGCTGGATAAACTGTCGTTCAATATTACAAAAGGGACTCGTGTCGGCTTTGTCGGCAAAACTGGATCAGGCAAAAGCACCTGCCTGGATCTGCTGATGGGTCTGCTGGAGCCGTCGGCAGGCCGAATTACTGTAGACGGAATCGTTCTAGACAGACGAAAACTTCGCTCTTGGCAGCGCAATATTGCGCACGTTCCCCAAGTTATCTATCTAGCCGACGCTTCTCTAGCCGAGAACATTGCCTTTGGTGTCCCACCCGAAAATATAGAAATGAAAAGGGTGAAGGAAGCCGCCCGCCAAGCGCATATTGCGGATTTTATCGAATCCTCGCCCCAAGGATACCAAGCTCTTGTTGGGGAACGGGGAATTCGTCTTTCGGGAGGTCAGCGCCAACGCATTGGAATCGCCCGTGCTCTCTACAAGCAGGCAACTGTATTGGTTTTCGACGAAGCCACGAGCGCGTTAGATCACGAAACCGAGCAAGCTGTCATGGAAGCCATTGAAGGTCTCAGCGCCGATCTAACGATTCTGATCATCGCCCACCGCCTCACTACCATCAAGAACTGCACCCAAATCATAGAAATAGGCTAGAGAACACTCGGTTCATACTCAAAAATATAAAAATCGATATTAATTTTTTCTTCCTACCCCTGATCTCAATCTAACCTAGCAAACCCACCCACCCAATTTCTCTGCCCATTCCCAAAGCAACCCCATCCCCTAACAGAATCCATCTCCCAATCATCCCCGTCCAGCATCGCGACGAGGAATATGGGGAAAGTGGTTTTCAAATCTTGCGCGATATGCAGGAGCGGCACTTTTGGTATCGAGGCCGACATAGGTTTTTATTGGAGGCAGTGGACCGATATTTGCCCAAATCTGTTCAGCAGCGGTCTGCCATCGATCTCGGCGGAGGAGCGGGCGGGTGGGTGCGTTACTTGGCACAGCATCGGCCCGAAGGGTTTGAGCCTCTTGCACTGGCAGATTCTTCTATGGTGGCGTTAACGCTGGCAGCGTCTGTGTTGCCGCCCAATGCCCAACGATATCAAATTGACCTCATGCAACTGCACATGCGCGAGCAGTGGGATGCCGCCTTTTTGCTGGATGTGATTGAGCACCTTCCCGATGACCTGCAGGCCTTGGTGCAGGCACGCGAAGCGCTCAAGCCTGGTGGCTATCTCTTTGTCACCACTCCGGCATTTCCACAATTCTGGAGTTACAATGATGTCATGGGAAATCACCTGCGGCGCTACCGTCGCGGTGATTTTGACCGACTTGCGCAGCAGTCCGGACTAACATTGTGTGATGCCCGATATTTTATGTTTTTTCTCAGCCCGCTATATGTACTCAGCCGCATAAAACCACGCTTAACAACACTGACAGCAGCGCATAAAAGAGAATTACTTTTTAAGCAGCATCAAGTACCGCCTGCACCCGTCAATAGCACGTTGAATGCGATCTTCGCGGCGGAAACGCCCCTTGGTCATTGGCTACGGTTCCCATGGGGAACATCGATACTTGGGGTATTTAAAAAAACATGATAGATATAGCTAATTTTCTATTCGGCCATATTCCACAAAAAGGGGATTTTGGGATGTGCGATTAAGACAGCATGGCTAAATTGTTATAAAGTGATGAAACCCAATCTTAATCTCGGGTTATCGGTCATTGTCCCGGTTTACAATAGTGAGGCAATCCTGCCAGAACTGGTTGAGCGGTTGGAAATCGTGCTGGTGAAAATCGGAATGCCTTTCGAAATTATTTTGATAAACGATGGTAGCCAAGATCAAAGCTGGGCGGTGATCGAAGAAATGGCCAAAAAGAAGGACTGGATACGTGGATTTTGTCTGATGCGGAACTTTGGACAACACAATGCGCTGCTGTGCGGTATTCGTATGGCTTGCTTCGAGGTATCAATCACGCTGGATGATGATTTACAAAATCCACCAGAAGAAATTCCTCAGCTTTTGGCGTGCCTCAACGAGGGCTACGATGTTGTGTATGGACAGCGAGCGGCGAAGCGGCATGGGTGGTACAGAGCCAGGGCAGCCTCACTGGTTAAATTAGCCATGGTCAGTACAATGGGTGTTGGCATAGCAAGGCAAATCAGCCCATTTAGAGTATTTCGTACCTGTTTACGAGATGCGCTGGATCGTTTTGAAAGCCCATTTGTGTCGGTGGATGTTCTTTTTTCGTGGGTCACACAAAAATTTTGCGCTGTCCGGGTCAGCCACTGTGGGAGCAAAAGAGAAAAATCAAATTACAATTTCCTTAGGCTTTGTTCGTATGCCATAAGCATGGTTTCCGGCTTTAGTTCATGGCCCCTTCGTTTTGCGAGTATCATTGGCTTTATTTTCTCGTTCTTCGGATTGTTGATACTGTGCTATGTCGTAGCGCTTTACCTTGCAAAAGGAACACCAGTTGCCGGATTTCCATTTCTCGCATCAACTATAGCAATTTTCTCTGGGATACAGTTATTTTCCATTGGAGTCATTGGAGAATATCTGGCGCGAATACACTTTCGTATGATGGGTAAGCCAACATATTTTATTGAGAAAGAGACACAACAGAAACAAGACCAAAAGGAGGTCAAGGCATGAGCCAAAGTAAGTACACATCTGATCAAATTCGTAATTTTTGGACAGAGCAGGCCAACACGCATAGACAGTCTTCGAGCGCCTCATGGTCAGACACGCCCGTAATTGAAATGGAGATACAAAATATTTTATCGCACATTGAGGATGGGGATAGCGTGTTGGATATTGGCTGTGCCAACGGTTATTCGTCCCTTGCGTTTGCATCACAACGACGACTCAAGCTTCGCGGGCTTGATTATATCCCCGAAATGATAAAGCAGGCTAAAGCACACCTTTCCAAGATTAAGTCAGGCTTGCCCAGTGAGGTTAGTTTTGATTTTGGAGATATAATGACATTGGGCGAGCCCGACGATTATTACGACAAGGTTATAGTTATTCGAGTGCTTATCAATTTAGGAGATTGGGATCGCCAGCTAAAAGCATTTCAGAACTGCGTTAGAGTATTAAAGCCTGGGGGAAAACTATTGCTTTCGGAGGCAACGATACAGGGATGGGAAAAGCTCAACCAATTCCGGCGCGAGTGGGCGCTAAGCGATATCGTGATGCCTCCGTTCAATCAATACCTCGATGAAAATAAAGTAATCGATGCGGCAGGCGATAAACTTGATTTGGTGGAGCTTAGTAATTTTGCCAGTTCTTACTTTGTTGGCTCTAGGGTGCTTAAGCCTTTACTTGCTGAAGCACTAAACAAAAATATTAATATTGCTAACCCACACATGGAGTGGAATCGTTGGCTCTCCAAGCTTCCAGCATGTGGTGACTATGGTACGCAGAAGTTGTTCGTTTTTCGCAAACGTTGACCACTTGAAACGAAAAACTAATCAAGCTCATTTGAGCCAAGTAAACCCTAGGAGCCGAATCGGCTTACTTGTGATTATTAACGCAAGACAAATATTTGTCTCAATGGCTAGCAATGATTCCATTTAACCGTCCCCATCTAACAGGAAATGAGCAGAGGTGTATCGTGCAAGCTCATAAAAATGGGGTTTTGGCTGGAAACGGAGTATTCACTAAAAAATGTCAGACTTGGATCGAGCAGAAAATGGACGTTAAGAGAGCCTTGCTCACCCACTCCTGTACAGCCGCCCTTGAGATGGCTGCTATCCTTACAGATATACAACCAGGGGATGAAATAATTATGCCCTCCTACACATTCGTCTCTACCGCCAATGCCTTTGTTCTCCGTGGTGGAGTCCCTGTTTTTGTCGATATACGACATGACACGCTGAACATCGACGAAAAACTCATCGAAACCGCCATAACAACCCGCACAAAGGCCATCATTGCGGTCCACTATGCCGGTGTGGGGTGCGAGATGGACGTCATCATGGCCATTGCTAGACGGCATAAACTCTTGGTAATCGAAGACGCAGCGCACTGTGTAAAAGCGACTTATAAAGGCAGAGAGTTGGGCTCCATTGGACATCTTGGGGCACTAAGTTTCCACGAAACAAAAAACATTATCTCTGGGGAAGGGGGCGCCCTTTTGATCAATGACAGGAGATTTGTCGAGCGAGCGGAGATCATTTGGCAGAAGGGGACAAATCGGAGAGCCTTCGAACAAGGCAAAGTCGATAAGTACACTTGGGCCGATATAGGATCATCCTTCCTGCCTGGGGAGATTACGGCCGCATTTCTTTGGGCCCAGATGCAAGAGGCAGCGAAAATCACCCAGAAGAGACTCGACTCATGGATACGGTACCACGAACTGCTCGGACCGCTTGAGAAGGCGGGAAAACTTCGACGCCCCATCGTGCCTAACGAGTGTGAGCATAACGCACATATGTATTACATCCTGCTCAACTCATTGGCACAAAGGGATCGAACTCTCAAAAAACTGGAGGGAAAAGGGGTAAATGCAGTGTTTCACTATGTGCCGCTACACACGTCTCCAGCGGGCAAGAAATATAGTAGGTTATCTGAACAAGCGCTTGTCACACAGAATGTGTCCGAACGGATCCTTCGCTTACCACTGTTTATAGGCCTAACTGCCCGCCAGCAATCAATGATTGCAAATCTCCTTAGTTGAAAGTGACTACATTAAGACATGATTAAGATTAGCATTGCAAGTAATGCGTTAAAATTAAGCGGGTCGCGTTAAATGGGATTTTGCTATTCATAAAAAAATAAAGAAGATTTTTCGTCACGCGCAATCGCTGGACATTTGCTGAAAAGGAAGAGGTATTCTGCCTTAGTAAGGTAGCAGTTAAAAATCCGACATAAAATAACTCTTAGCAGGCTAATTGATCTTTCCTAAACAATCCCAATCCGATTCTTTTTTTTCGCAAAATAAGGCGACAAAAAAGATACAAAACAAATATTTTGTTACACTAATTGCCTTGTACTGCATTTCTTATGGTTTAAGTCTTGTCAACGACGGGATCTATTGGGACGACTGGTGCCTCGTTGATCATGACAGGCAAACACTCAAGACTATGTTCAGCATGGCAGGATTTCCATGGATTGGAGAATATCATTATTTCTTGAATCAATTAGCACTGCCAGTTCTATCATATCGATTAATTGTTTTCCTCGCATACTTTATCAGCGGATTATGCCTGCTTCAGATATTGAAAACGATACCCGGATTGCACAATGTGGAATCCTTAAGCGTTGTCGGTCTTTTCTGGGTCTTCCCAATTAATTCGGCCCGGATCACATTAATTTGCAGCCCATATGCAATATGCTTCCTAGCATTTTGGCTTGGTTACTACTTTTTTGTAAGGGGCCTTGCCGGAGGAACACAGCCTATTTACTTGTTATTGAGTGTTCCTCTTTTCTGGTTTTCCATGTGGACTGCCAGCCTAATGGCCTTTATGGCTCTACCAGCCATTCATTTGCTGTTTGTTTTTTTGAAAACCGACCTCCAATGGTCTGACCGTCTTAAAAAATACATCCTTTTCTTTGCCGTGTTTTTGCTGCCAATAATTTTTTTTACATATAAACAGCACTACTTTAACCCACACGGCATCTATGAAGGGTATAATAAACTAACGTGGATACATCTAAAAGACTCATATAAACATTTTGAGCCTTCGTTTTTGAACTGTTTTGTTGGCGCAATGAGTTGGAGTTCTGAAATTGCAAAGAAGGTATCGTTATACTTGAACTTAAAATCGCTTTTATGTCTTTCATTACTGCTTGTTATTTTCTTGAAAAATAAAACTATCGTTAGTGGGCTACTCCTAATGGCTGGGGCAGTCACATGGATTCTCGGCGCGTTCCCTTACAACTGCATAGGGGAAATTACACAATGGGAGTGGGCCACTAGGAATCAATTGCTCTTGGGCCTGGGATCAGCCTTAATTCTTGTAGGCATTATAGACCTCTTCGCACAAGGTATAAAAGCAGCCTCTCCACGCCTAATCTTACCTATCAAAATCTTCCTTACTATTCTGCTGTCGGCAATCTTTACAAAACAAAACTTAGAAAAAGAGGCTGACTTTTACATAGATTGGCAAAAGCAGCTAAGCATTATGTCTGCATTTCAAAATTCTCAGGAAGTCAAAAAGGGTACCTTATTTATGTTTCTGGACGAAGCAAAAATACTCGATGCTTTCCCTAGAAGTTATCGATGGTACGAATATTGTGGAATGTTCCGCAGGATATTTCATGATGCTTCAAGATTCGGCGTTTTGGCAGACGTCAAAACGGAATCCGGTATACTTTCTGGAGAGTATTTTAATGAAAAAAACAATGAAATTATGAAATGTTATAAATATAAGGAGTACAACTTCTCGGAATTCCAGCCCGTCAACAAGTATTTGCGAATGAGAATCTCTACTTCAGAAGCTGCAAATCACATAGCCGAAAAAAAAGTTATTTCTTGCCTCAAACTGATTCGACTAAGTATTTTTGCTCCGCAGGAATACGGCAACGTAGTGAGGAGCCTTGTGGAAGTAAAAAGTTATTAATTTTGCGCCCTTTATTTATGAGCAGTAAACTCCTCATCACCGGTGCCGACGGATTCATTGGATCTCACCTCACAGAAGCTCTCGTCCGGGCTGGTCACAAAGTGCGCGCCTTTGTTCTCTACAACTCCTTCAACTCCTGGGGTTGGCTCGATCACTGTGCTCCCGATGTTAAGGGTCTGTTCGAAGTTTTTCCTGGTGATATTCGCGACCCGCATGGAGTCAAGGAAGCTTTGAGAGGATGCGAGGCGGTCCTCCACTTGGCCGCTTTAATCGGCATTCCCTACTCCTACCACTCTCCCGACACCTATGTGGATACCAACATCAAAGGCACACTCAATATTCTCCAAGCGGCTAGGGAGCTCGGACTTAAAAGAGTAATCCACACATCTACTAGCGAGGTCTATGGAACGGCCCGATTTGTTCCCATCACCGAGGATCATCCCCTCCAGGGACAGTCCCCATACTCCGCCACCAAGATCGGAGCTGACCAGCTTGCCCTCTCTTTTCAAACCTCGTTCGGACTGCCCATAACCATCCTCCGTCCATTTAACACCTATGGCCCCCGCCAATCTGCCCGGGCCGTCATTCCCACGATCATCACACAGATCCTTAAGGGCAAAAAAGAGATCTCCCTAGGCTCAATCCATCCGACACGAGACCTCAACTATGTGAAAGATACCGTGGACGGCTTCATCAAGGCTCTGGTAGCGCCTGGAATAGAGGGTGAAGTGATCAACCTCGGATCTGGGTTCGAAATCTCCATCGGCAACCTCGCCCATATGATAGCGGAACTATTGGGGAGAAAGATCGCGATCAAAGAATCCTCCGAAAGAGTTCGTCCTGCCGATAGCGAGGTTGAAAGACTCCTTGCCGACAATCAGAAAGCGAAAGAACTGCTGAAATGGAGCCCAAAAAATATTGGGTTAGCTGGGCTAAGTCAAGGTCTTGCCCAAACAATCGAATGGTTCCGTAATTCCGATAATCTCAAAAAATATCCAAGTGATCACTACGTTGTCTAAACAAAAGTCCACACCAGTAAAGAGCTTGTTGGCGGGCCAGGTGATTGACGCTTTGCGCGAAGTTCTCCCTGATGCAACTAAAACTTATCCTTTGCATGAACCTGCTTTCCATGGAAACGAGTGGAAATATGTCAAAGAGTGCATCGATTCCACTTTTGTCTCTTCCGTGGGCAAGTTTGTGGATCAATTCGAAGCCGACCTTGTTAGCTACACTGGCGCCAAGCATTCGGTGGCAGTCGTTAACGGAACCGCCGCCCTGCATATCGCCCTCAAACTGGCTGGGGTAGCGACGGGTGACGAGGTTCTCGTGCCGGCTCTTACGTTCGTGGCAACAGCCAACGCTGTCACATACTGCGGTGCGACCCCCCATTTTGTGGATAACGAAGAGCGTACTTTGGGCGTGGATGCCGGAAAACTGAGAGAGTACCTGAACAGTCACACTGAACACCGGGGAGGACATTGCATCAATCGTGCCACTGGGCAGGTGATACGCGCGCTCGTTCCCATGCACACCTTTGGACATCCGGTGGATGTGGATGGACTTTTGGCCATAGCCCACGATTTCAATATTGCCCTGATCGAAGATGCGGCCGAATCCTTGGGCAGTTGCTACCATGGCCAGCACGCCGGCACGTTTGGTTTGATGGGCACACTCAGCTTCAACGGTAACAAGACCATCACCACTGGGGGTGGGGGTGCAATTCTCACCAACGACACGGCATTGGCAAAGAGGGCAAAGCACTTGAGCACCACCGCCAAGCTCCCTCATGACTGGGAATATCAGCACGACGAAATTGGCTACAACTACCGTTTGCCCAATCTGAACGCCGCCTTGGGCTGTGCCCAGTTGGAGCAGTTGCCCGCGATGCTCGCATCTAAAAGAGAGCTGTTTGATCGTTACAAGACTGCTTTTGCATCTGTTGCGGGCTTGAAGTTGATTCAGGAGCCGGAGCAGTGCCAGAGCAACTACTGGTTACAAACCCTTATGATAAACTCTGAGGTAGCGGGCCAAAGAGACGAAATATTAAAAGCCACTAACGATGTGGGGATCAGGACTCGGCCTGCTTGGAATCTGCTTCAAACCTCCCCCCCCTTTCAATCAGCCCCTAGAATGGATCTTGTGGGAGCTAAATCGCTTTCCGACCGGCTGATAAACATTCCAAGCAGCAGCGGGTTGGCGTGAAAAGGCTAAAAATTGGTTATTTTGGAGATGGACCATGGTCTCATGGAGCTTTGAACAAACTGCTTAAAGACGACACAATCGAAATAGCATTTGTTTGCGCACGTTACAATGCTCCCGACCCTGTTTTAAAAGCGGAAAGCATAGAAAACGGATTGGATTTCATTATACACGGCAATATAAACTCGGATGAGTTTGTAGATAGAATGATTAAATATAATTGTGATCTGTTTGTATCAATGTCGTTTAATCAAATATTCAAAAGCGCCCTCATCAACCTACCCCCATTAAGAATCATTAATTGCCACGCAGGCAAGTTGCCATCTTATCGCGGACGCAACATATTAAACTGGGCGCTAATCAACGATGAAAAAGAATTCGGAATAACAGTTCATTATGTGGATGAAGGAATTGATACTGGTGACGTAATTTTACAGCAGTGTTACCCAATAACCGATGAAGATGACTACTCCACTCTGCTTAAACGCGCATACAAAGAATGTGCCGCAAATCTTGTTAATGCGGTAAAACAAATACAAAGCGGCAAGGTAAAGGCAATTGCGCAAAAAGAAATTCAAGACTCTGGTTTTTACTGCATTGCGCGAAAAGAAGGCGATGAACGTCTAAACTGGTCTCAGAAGTCGCGCGATGTGTTTAACTTTGTAAGGGCTATTTGCCGCCCAGGGCCAGAGGCGAGAACCTGTCTCGGCGAAATTGAAATTAAAATAAATAAAGTTCAGTATTTGCCTGATGCAATAACCTATAAAGGTGTTGTTGGTTCAGTCGTTAGGGTTGAATCTGATGCTTTTTATGTGAAGACAGCGGATAGTTTTGTGAAGGTCTGTGACTGGAGTGGTTATACAGTGCCGCGCATCGGAGATAGGCTGATATGAAAGTCCTCATTATAGCAGAAGCAGGCGTAAATCATAACGGCGACTTAAAAATAGCTAAAAAACTTATTGATGCTGCTGCCGAGGCAGGGGCGGATCTTGTAAAGTTTCAAACCTTCAACGCAGATCGGCTTGTGACCAGGACCGCAAAAAAAGCTACCTACCAAATGCAGACTACCAACAACAGAGAATCTCAGCTCGAAATGCTTCGCCGTCTGGAGCTCTCACCGGGGGTACATAAGGAGCTAATTTCATACTGTGAAAAGCGCAAGATAGGCTTCTTCTCAACCGCATTTGACATCGAAAGTACCGATTTGCTTGTTAGTTTAGGCCAGAAATATTTTAAAATACCCTCTGGAGAAATTACCAACTTGCCTTACCTGCGCCACATTGGCCAATTTGGCCGGCCTGTAATACTTTCTACGGGAATGGCGACAATGGAGGAGATCAAAGCAGCCCTCCAAATACTAGAAAAGTCAGGAACTCCAAAAAATTCAATTACTGTCCTTCACTGTACGACTGAGTATCCGACTCCCATGCCAGAGGTGAATCTGAGGGCTATGCTGGCAATCCGGGACAATTTCGGAGTTAAGGTTGGCTACTCTGATCACACTCTTGGAATCGAGGTGGCCATAGCCGCTGTGGCTTTGGGTGCGACTGTGATTGAAAAGCATTTTACGTTAGATTGCCAAATGCCTGGCCCTGATCACAAAGCCAGCCTCGAGCCCTCGGATCTAAAGTCTATGGTGGCCGCCATTCGGAATATTGAAGTTGCGATGGGCAACGGGATTAAGCGACCCACGCCAAGCGAGGCCAAGAACATGTCCATCGTGCGCAAATCGATCGTTGCCAGAAAAGCAATTCAGACAGGAGAAATTTTCAAAACAGAAAATCTGACTACTAAACGCCCCGGAACCGGCATTTCGCCCATGCGTTTTGACGAAGTGTTGGGTACGAGAGCGTGTCGGAATTTTGCAGAAGGTGACTTAATCGAGTTATGAGAAAAATCTGCGTCATCACCGGTAGTCGAGCTGAATACGGACTCCTCCGCTGGGTCATGAAAGGCATCAAAGATGACCCTGTACTCAAGCTTCAAGTCATCGTCACCGGCATGCACCTCTCCAGGGAGTTCGGTCTGACCTACCGCGAGATTGAAAAGGACGGGTTTCACATCGATGGTAAGGTGAAAATGCTGACCAGCTCCGATACTCCCGTGGGTATCGCTAAATCCATGGGAAAGGGGCTTATCGGCTTCGCAGATGCCTTGAACGAGTTAAAGCCTGATCTGATCGTCGTACTCGGGGACCGCTTTGAGATTTTCTCAGCCGTAGCAGCCGCTCTGGTTGCCCGCATCCCGGTGGCCCACTTGCATGGTGGAGAGTTGACCGAGGGCGCCTTTGATGAAGCGATCCGGCACTCCATCACCAAGATGTCGCACCTCCACTTTGTGGCGACTGAGGAGTACCGTCGAAGAGTGATTCAACTAGGCGAACAGCCGCAACGGGTCTTTACGGTGGGAGGACTTGGAATCGATAATATCCTCAGGCTGAAACTCTTTAAACGCGAGGAATTGGAAGCGGCCCTCAACTTCAAGCTGGGGAAAAAGAATCTTCTGATCACCTTCCACCCTGTTACCCTGGAGAACGATGCAGGAGTTAAACAGATGGGAGAGCTCCTTAAAGCACTTAGAAAAATAAAAAAAACTCAACTTATCTTCACTCTGCCCAATGCCGACACGAATAGCCGAAAACTTATCAAAATGGTGAAACAGTTCGTAGCACAATACCCCAATGCCCGCGCCTACTCATCCCTTGGACAACTGCGCTACTTATCGTGCATCGCCCAGGTAGATGGGGTGGTAGGAAACTCATCCAGCGGGCTGGCGGAAGTTCCCAGCTTCAGAAAAGGAACTATCAATATTGGCGATCGTCAGCAAGGGCGCTTGCAGGCAACCAGTGTGATCAATTGTCAGGCAACACGCCAAAGCATAGGCATTGCCATCAGGCGCCTTTACTCCCGCGATTTTCAGGCAAGGTTGATCCAAGTCCGCAATCCTTATGGCACTGGTGGCGCCAGCGATAAAGTAGTTAAATTTTTAAAACACTGTTCGCTCGATGGCATATCTAAAAAAGCTTTTTATGACCTGCCCCCGTTTGACCAAGGACGAACCAAATGAGCTCGGCTGAAACCTTATGGCGCCAAGCCATCTTGCCCGTTGAATCGACGATTCAAGAGGCAATTCGTAATCTAGATAAAGTTGGGATTAAGATTGTTCTTGTGGTCAATCCTGCTCGGGAATTGCAGGGAACTATTTCAGACGGAGACATTCGTCGCGGATTGCTAAAAGGGCTCAATCTGAGTAGTCCCATCGAAAGCATCATCCATCGCAATGCGTTCGTTGTGACGCCGGAGATGGGGCCTGAGATGGTCAGGCAGTTGATGACTGCAAATAAAATTCAGCAGGTCCCTGTGGTGGACAAGAATCATCATGTCGTCGGCCTACATCTTTGGGATGAAATTACTACCCCATCTTTACGCCCCAATCTCATGGTCATCATGGCTGGCGGAATGGGCACTCGACTTCGGCCCCATACCGAGACTTGCCCAAAACCGATGCTTCCTGTGGCAGGAAAGCCGATGTTGGAGCATATTATCGATCGAGCCAAGTTGGAGGGATTCAGCCGCTTCGTTTTGGCTATCCACTACCTGGGAAAAATGATCGAGGACCACTTTGGTCAGGGAGATAAGCTGGGGGTGAAGATCGATTATCTAAGGGAAAAATCGCCATTGGGCACGGCAGGCGCATTGGGACTACTCAGCCCGGTACCTGACGCCCCCTTTGTCGTTACCAACGGAGATGTGGTGACTGACATTCGTTATGGGGAGCTTATCGATTTTCATATAAGACATGCTGCAATTGCCACCATGGCAGTACGGGCCCACGAATGGCAGCATCCCTTCGGCGTGGTGCAGACCAAAGGAGTTGAAATTGTGGGACTGGAAGAAAAACCTGTGGCCCGTAGTCGCATCAACGCAGGTGTTTACGCACTTTCGCCCGCAGCTATAAAAGGCTTAAAGGCGGGAGATCCTTGCGACATGCCCACCTTATTTCGACGCCTGCTGGACGACGCCAAGCGCACAGTGGCATATCCCATGCATGAACCCTGGCTGGATGTGGGACAACCAAGCGACTTAGCCCTCGTTAACAATCGAAAACTTGGCTGATTTTTCAAAACAATAAAATGAACAAAATAAAGTATCCTCAGCCTGTAGATTTGAAGCCCTTTGAAAGGGATAACGCTCAACCGGAAGCCTTCTACGGTTTGCCGTCGAAGGTTGCCTACTGCAAAAGCTGCGTTATCTCCAACCAGCGACCCAATTCAGCGGTTGAATACAAGCACACCAAGCAAACTAAGAAGGCCACAATTAATTTTAATGAAGACGGAATATGTGATGCCTGCTCCTTCACCGAGCGTAAACGCAAGACTATCGATTGGGCTGATCGAGAAAAGCAATTGGTTGAGCTATGCGATAAGCATCGGAAAAAAGATGGATCCTACGACTGCATTGTGCCTGGTTCCGGGGGGAAGGACAGTTTCTATGCATCGCATATCTTGAAGACAAAGTATGGAATGCACCCGCTAACCGTGACATGGGCGCCTCATGTTTATACGGAGTGGGGCTGGAAAAACTTTCAGTCATGGATTCATGCAGGTCACGACAACTATCTGATGACTCCTAATGGGCGCGTGCACCGCCTACTAACCAGACTTTCGACTGAATTACTGTTCCACCCATTTCAGGCCTTTATGTTTGGCCAGAAGTCACTGGCACCCAAAATGGCTCTTCTCTTCAATATCCCTCTGGTGTTTTATGGTGAAAATGAGGCCGAATATGGCAACCCTATCAGCGATAGCGATAAGGCGAAGCGTGATTGGTCCTACTTTACATCCGATGACCCCTCGAAAATATATCTTGGGGGTGTTTCTGTGGCGGATCTGAAGTCCCAATTTGGAGTCGATCAAAACGATCTGCAACCGTATTTACCCGCAGATCCGAATCGAATTGCAGAACAAAAAACCGAAGTACACTATTTAGGATATTATCTAAAATGGCACCCTCAAGCCTGTTATTACTACTCGGTCGAACATGGTGGTTTTCAAGCATCGCCAGAGCGCACCCCTGGCACATACTCCAAATATAACAGTATCGATGATCGGATTGATGATCTCCACTACTTCACGACTGGAATAAAGTTTGGCATTGGTCGAGCGACCTACGATGCGGCACAGGAAATTCGGTCTGGTGACATCACTCGTGAGGAAGGTGTGGCTCTTGTTAAGCGGTTTGATCACGAGTATCCAGAACGCTTTGCGGACGAAATGTTCCGCTATCTAAGTCTTCCCGAGCCCGAGTTTTCTAAAGCTGGAAAGATGTTCGAAAGCCCGATCATGGATCGTGAGTACTTTCGCTTGCTTACAGATCAATTTCGCTCTCCCCATCTGTGGTTTCACGAAAAGGGCCAGTGGAAGTTGCGCCATACGGCGTGGCATGGTCGCCAGTGAATCGACTGCCCTGAGAAATATTCGCCTCATCGCCCGCCTCGACATCAAGGGCCCGAACCTTATCAAGGGCATCCACCTGGAAGGTTTGCGGGTTATGGGTTCGCCCAATGAGCATGCGTTACGTTACTATCGGCAAGGCGCGGATGAGTTGATATACATGGATTGTGTGGCCAGCCTTTATGGGCGCAATCATTTGGGTGATATTGTTAGGGCCGCGGCGAAGGATATCTTTGTGCCGATGACCGTCGGTGGGGGTATCCGTTCAGTTGAAGATGTGACCGAGATTTTGCGGGCAGGTGCCGACAAGGTGGCTGTGAATACCGCCGCCGTTGCCAATCCCAAGCTTATCACTGCCATCGCCCAGCGTTTTGGAAGTCAGTGTATAGTCCTCTCTATCGAAGCGAAGCAAGTTGGCACCGGGACTTGGGAAGTCTATACCGAAAATGGTCGCGAGCGCACCGGCTTGAATGTCGTTGAATGGGTCAAGAGCGGTGTAGCGATGGGCGCAGGTGAAATATTACTGACGTCGGTGGATAGAGAAGGAACACGCAAAGGCTTTGATATTGCGCTCGTGAAGGCGGTGTCGGCAGAAGTTGCTGTGCCAGTAATTGCCAGTGGCGGCATGGGTAAGCCAGAAGATTTGTTGGAGGTTGTTAATGAGGGTGGTGCTGATGCCGTGGCAATGGCTGATATACTTCATTACAAACGCGCAGAGATAGGCGACATTAGATCTGTAGCAGAATCTGCGGGATTGGGAGTAAGGCATTATGAGTCCGTCTGAAGTTGCCGTGATCGATTATGGTGTGGGCAACATGTTGAGCGTTCAGCGTGGGCTGGAACACTGTGGAGGAAAAGTAACTTTAACGGCTGATCCAGAGCAAATTCTCACCGCTAAGCGAGTTGTCCTGCCAGGTGTTGGGGCCTTTGAGAATGCTATGCAGGCCTTAGAGAGGCTGGGCTTAGTGGCTGTAATTAGGGAGATTGCCCGCTGCCAGATTCCTTTGCTCGGCATTTGCCTTGGGATGCAGCTTTTGCTTGAAGAAAGTGAAGAGTTTGGCGTGACGGCAGGCTTGGGGCTGATCTCTGGGCGGGTCCTTCCTATTCCAAATCACACGCTATCAGGGGCAACACAAAAGATTCCGCATATTGGCTGGAGTGCATTGCAGCCATCAGGAGCGTCCGAAAGGTGGAGAGACACTTTACTGAAAGATAACCGGGCAGGTGACGCAGCATATTTCGTGCACTCCTTCATGGCCGTTCCTTCAGAATCAGTGAATCGGATTGCTGATTGTGTGTATGGGGGGCATCTGATCCCTGCGGTAATAGGGCGGGAAAAGATTACGGGTTGCCAGTTTCACCCTGAAAAAAGCGGGGAAGTGGGTTTGAAGATTTTGAGAAGATTTTTAGAATGATTAATCGCGTTTTAATTGTTGGCCTCGGAAGTATGGGAAGGCGTCATTTGCGTTTGGCAAGAGGACTTATGCCCAACGCTGATATTCGGGTTTTGCGGCATCAGGTGGCTAGCGAAGTGCCGGAGTTCTCGGACGGCTGTTTTTTCGGTATTGAAGAAGCTATCGCCTTTGCGCCGCAAATCGCGGCTATCGCCAGTCCGGCACCGTTTCACATCACTATTGCTCAGGCTTTGGCAGAGACTGGGGTGCATCTTCTTGTCGAGAAACCTCTTTCAGCTTCGCTGAACGGAGTCTCACATTTACTGGAGACATGTAAAAAAAAAGGCACAGTTCTGCTCTGTGGTTATAACTTGCGCTTTTTGCCATCTCTTCGGCGCTTTCGCGACCTATTATTCGAGGGTATTATCGGCAAATCTTTATCGGTTCGCTGTGAGATTGGTCAGTATTTGCCTTCTTGGCGTCCAGAGTGTGATTATCAACAAGGAGTATCAGGACGGCGTGAGTTGGGTGGTGGCGCATTATTAGAACTAAGCCATGAGATCGATTACTTGAGGTGGATATTTGGTGAAGCGGTATGGGTTAATGCCACGCTAAGCCGACAAAGTAGTTTGGAGATCGATGTTGAAGATACCGCCCACTTAGCAATTGGCTTTGTGCCAGATAACGGCGGCCATCAATTAATTGCTTCGGTAAATATGGATTTTATTCGCCACGATAATACGAGGCTTTGTACTGTTATTGGCGAAAAGGGCAGTATGCGCTGGGATGGTTTAACAGGCCAAGTGTTGGTGCATATGGCAGATGAAAAAGAATGGCGAGAAGTATTTCGGCACCAACACCAACGGGATGACAGTTATCTAGCTGAGTGGCAGAACTTTTTATCGTGTGCAGCAGAAAGCAAAACACCGGTTATTACGGGTGAGGATGGACTAAAAGTGTTAGAGATTGTTGACGCTGCACGCAGTTCATCGACATCGGGTAGTCTGGTTCCCGTTGGGGCGACAATGAAACCCAGCAAGGTAAAATCATGAGTGCGGTCGCATTTATCTTTGCCCGTGGCGGCTCGAGGGGCTTGCCTAAAAAAAATATACGACTATTAGGCGGCAAGCCTTTAATCGCTTGGTCTATTGGACATGCACTAAGCGTAAAGCGGATTGAACGTGTGATTGTTTCCACGGATTCGAAGGAAATTGCTGCCGTGGCAAAACAATATGGTGCAGAAGTACCCTTTATGCGCCCCGCAGAATTAGCGCAGGATAATAGCCCGGAGTGGCTTGCGTGGAGGCATGCGCTTGATTATCTGCGAGAGTCGTCCGGTTCATTGCCAAAGGCAATGGTCTCTGTCCCTACCACGGCTCCATTGCGGCTGCCGCTAGATATTGAGAAATGCCTCAACGAATACGAGAAAGGTGATGCCGACATGATAATCACCATCACCGACGCCCATCGCAGCCCATACTTCAATATGGTCAAAACTAACGCAGACGGAACGGTAGCACTCGTTATTCCGAGCGAGTCTGCCATGAATCGAAGGCAAGATGCCCCCCTGGTTTACGACATGGCCACTGTTTGCTACGTGGCTAAACCAGAGTTTGTCATGACTCATAACGGCGCCTTTGAAGGGCGGGTGCGGGCAGTCCACGTGCCCACCGAGCGTGCTATTGATATTGATACCTTGCTGGACTTTCAAATTGCCGAGGGGCTTATAAAGTTAAGAGAGGAGGATCTGTGACCACACTTAAAGAATTGAGCAACCTAAAAGGTCGTCGCGCTTTAATCACAGGTGCAACAGGGGAATTAGGGAAAGTAATCGCTGATACTTTGGCCGAACTGGGTGCGGACCTCGTCCTGATTGACCGAGAAGGATCTGACTTGGACAGATTAAGTGAGAGCCTAATCAAGCGTTGGAGTGTCAAAGTAGAGATTCAGATCTGCGATCTGGAGCAGCAAGTACAACGAATTGAGTTAATGGCTAGGTTGAAAAGCGGTCGTTCGAGGCTCAATATACTCATCAACAATGCGGCGTTTGTTGGAACCTCAGACTTACAAGGCTGGAGCGAGCCGTTCGAAGGGCAGACCGTTGAAACCTGGCGGCGTGCACTTGAGGTCAACCTCACGGCAATATTTGAGCTTTCTCAGGGTTTAACACCGCTACTCAAGATTGAGGAAGGTGCCAACATCATCAACATAGCGTCAATTTATGGCACCTACGGACCAGACTGGAGCTTGTACAAAGGTACCAGCATGAGCAATCCCGCTGCCTATGGAGCGGCTAAGGGCGGATTAATTCAGTTCACTCGATGGCTATCCACCACCGTTGCACCCACAATCCGCGTTAATGCGATATCACCAGGTGGGATTTATAGAAATCAGCCGGAACAGTTTGTAGAGCGTTATAAGGCAAAAACACCTCTTGGGCGAATGGCAACCGAAGACGACTTCCGTGGTGTGGTTGCATATTTGGCCAGCGACATGTCTAAGTATGTGACAGGACAAAACATAATTGTGGATGGGGGCTGGGGCGTATGGTAGGGATTCAAGAACTCATCGGTCGAATCAGGTTCTGGAAAAATGCTGACAGGATCGGACCAGATATACCTCTTACACATTGGTGTTTATATTTTAAATCAACGATGAAAAAACTATGTAAAAGAAAATTTAAGAAGTTTGGAGAAGGTGCAGAACTAAGGCCTGGGGCATATGTAGATGCATGCACTAAGGTATCAATTGGCAATCATGTCGTAATAAGGCCAAATACATTTCTTTATGCAGACCCAAGGGAAAACGGCGGTGAAATTATTATTGAAGACAAAGTATTAATTGGATCAGGAGTGCATCTTTATGCAAACAATCACGATTTCAATGACAAGAATACAACCATATATGACCAAGGATATCCCAAACCGACGATGTTGGATACCATTATTCTAAGGCGCGGGTGTTGGATAGGTGCCGGGGCAATCCTTCTTCCTGGAGTTGAAGTAGGCGGCAACTCAGTTATCGGTGCTGGAACTGTGGTGACAAAGTCAGTACCTCCACGTGTAGTCTTTGCGGGAAACCCCGGCAGGATCATCAGGACGATAGAATAATTTAAAATGATATAGACTAATGCTTAAAAAGATAATTAGCATAGCGAAAAGCAAAAAAGAATGGAAAAAGCCTGCACAAGCGAAATGTTTAATCTTTGATGCTCGGACGGGTAAGCCGCTGCACTGCTTTATTAAGCCAAAGGAAATTGCCGAGCTGTTTCTTCCCGCTGAGAAATTAAACATGTATGTGGTCTTACAATGCTTGCTGAAAAAAAAGTTTTCTAACTTATGCTACTGCGAGAATTACCTGCGAGCAGTAAACCCTAAGGTGGTAATAACCATGAGTGACAATAATGAAGACTTTTATAAGCTGAAAAAATATTTGCCCAAAGTAACTTTTATCGCAATACAAAGTGCATGGCGTTCAAAATCCGGTGATTTATTTGGAAAGAAAATTCCGAAAGGTTTAAGTTGTGATTACTACTTTGCTTTTAATCGAGCCATAGGAAGTCTTATAAAAAGAAATGTTACGTGTAGGGTAATTGAGGCTGGAAGTCTTTTAAATAACGCATTAATCAATAGAGAACACAGACAAAACCTAAAGCAAAAGCTTGTTTTTATATCAGAGTTTCGGAAAAAAAGGGAAAAGCTCTCGTTTCCGTGCAAAAAACACAACGGAGTAGCAGCAAATTGGGAGGAGCTATATAGCTTGGAAAAAAAACTTCTTCCGATCCTGCACAGGTTCTGTCAAAAGAACGGTATTGAATTTATAATTTTGGGGGCAAAACCGGCCGTTCATAGCGAGGAACACGATTTCTTCAAAAAATATCTACCAAAATGCGGGTGGAGGTTTAATCCAAGAAAGTGTTGGTTTAGCAGTTACGAGGTTATCAACTCCTCAGATTTTGTTGTTTATATAAATTCAACTCTTGGTTATGAGGCATTTGGGGCTGGCAAACCAGTAGCTTGTATAAGTGCACGAGGCCATTGGTTCGCTGATTTTGATGACCGAAATTTCGGTTGGCCGAATATTTTTCCAAATAAAGGACTTTGCTGGACTAATGATTTTAATAAAAAAGGTGTTGAAAAAGTTCTCAAAAACTTAATTTCTAAACCAAACAGTTATCAGCTAAAATATCTACAAGCAGTAAGGATCAAAGTCATGCAATACGATCGTGGAAACTCGAAGCTAAGTGCTATTCTAAATCAGAAAGGGATATCTACCGAATCTGTACTAAGTCGTATGGTTCCATATCAAGCAAGTGTTAATTGAATCAATGAAAAGGTTTAGTCAATTTCTATCATCGGTAACTAGAATATGGCGCATACAAAGGCTATCAGTTTGCAAAAGCGACAAACTTAGATTAGGATTGTTTCTCCTTCGACACTCATTTATCGAATCCAAGGCTTCAAATGACTTAAATAAAAAATTGACGTTTCTGGATTATAAGATTAATTATACCGATTATAAAACATGCGTTGGACTTATAAATGAAATCTTCTTCGACTGCGTGTATGAGTTTCAATGTTCCACAGAAGCACCGCTGATTGTCGATGCGGGCGCAAATATAGGAATTAGTGCGCTTTATTTTAAACAACTCTTTCCAAGCTCCAGGGTAATCTGCTTCGAGCCTGATCCCAAAACATATGAACTTTTAAAGGGAAATTGCCGCAGGAATAAGTTAACCAATGTCGATCTCCATCAGGTTGCGCTATCTTCCCAAACAGGGGAGGCCCCATTTTATTCTGATGCCAGCGCGAACAACTATGTAGGGATGAGCCTGAATAAACGCTTGCAGGGGAAGGGATACCCGGTGAAAACAGCAATAATTCAGACCGAAAAACTGTCCTCTTTCATAATCGAAAAAACCGATCTTCTAAAGTTAGATATAGAAGGATCTGAACTTCTTGTCCTAAAAGATCTTGCGGCTACAAGGAAAATTACTCTAATAGAGAGAATAATAATCGAATATCATTCCGATAAAGAAAATGGAGAAAATAAGCTAAGCACGCTTTTGGCTATTCTTGAAGACGAGGACTTTTCATATATTCTCTCAAGCCCAATCACTCCGCCATTCTTTTCTAAAACTAACAAAAATTATGCACTAATAATCTATGCGCAAAAGCGGCTAAACCAACATAACACATCATGCTTATAAGTCTTCTTAAAAAAGCGAAAAACCTGATAGCATTCCATTTTAAGGAAGATATTTCTTATTTTCGGTATTCAAGCATGGCTGATTACAAACAAGCGCAAATCCTTGGAAATCTGAGAAAAGAAAGTCAAGTATGGGCACAAGAAGAGGGAATAAAATATATAGCAAACTATCTTCAAGGTAATATTGGCTCAGTGAAGTGTGGCCTATGTCACGGCACAAGGAATGGGGCTGAGCAAGCTTGGTTTAAAAAGTACCTAGGAATGGATGTGCAAGTCTTGGGCACTGAAATATCCCCTACCGCAATCAAATATCCAGATACAATTGAGTGGGACTTCCATGATGTAAAGCCAGAGTGGGTTGGTAAGTTTGATTTTATCTACAGTAATGCCCTCGACCACTCTCACAATCCAGAGCTATGTTTAGGAAGCTGGGTTTCGTGCCTAAACACTAACGGAGTTCTTATAGTCGAGTGGAGCTTAAGCCATGTCAATGTGGATGGTCTCGACCCCTTCGGCGCTACTCTCGCAGGCATCAAACACTTAGTACGGAAGAACCATAAAATACAAAAAATACTAAAACATAAAAATAAAGATAGAAGCGTAAGATATTATATCGTTATAAGTTCAAACAATAAAAATTCCTAATTATAATTAATATTTTCATAACGCAGATTTCATCACTACTGTTATTTCCTCGGCATGGCTTCCCACGCTTTGGTGTCGATCGTTTCATGAGGCGATCTCTTCGAGAGAATACCAAGTGTGAACTAGTTCTCGATGCTGGCGCAGGTGCTTCACCCTATCGCAAGCTGATTCGTGGTATCTATCATAGTTGTGATTTCCCCCAAACCAATCCTAGCGCAGAGTCTGCGCAACATACCTTTCTTTGCGATCTAGCGTCTCTACCAGTTGAAGATAACACGTACTCGACCGTCATTTGCAACCAGGTTCTTGAGCATGTTCGGGATCCGCAAACCGTGATTGATGAGCTTTTTCGGGTTTTAAAGCCTGGGGGAAAGTTAATTCTAACTGCCCCAGGCTGTTACGGGGAGCACATGATTCCCTATAATTACTATAACTTCCTGCAATATGGCCTGACCATGCTGTTTGAAAATACGGGTTTTAAAGAGATCCGCGTTTCGGCGTTGGGAGGTGTGTTTTGGGTGCTTGGTAAGACCATGCAAGAAGCAGGTGAAACTGCTATGCGAAAACTCTGTCCGCAAAAAGGGGTGTTATACAGTCTCTTGCTTATATTATTTCGGGCGGCACTGTTGCCTATAAGTGTATTGATGTATTGCCTCGATCCTCTGGATCAAGAAAAGAAATGGACACTGAACTATGGGTGTATGGCAATCAAGCCAGACCCTAGTTTATCGATACGACAGTGAACGTTGTCCTGTCCTACTCAGGCGGGGTAAGCCGCGGGGAGTTTCTGGCTAGAAGTCTGGCTGCAGATGGAGACTTATTATGTTTTCATCAACCCAAAATAAGTTCTTTTACAAAACAAACCCTTCCAAGGCGACTATGGATGGAAAGCCCGATAACATACTACGCACACAGATTCATCAATGTCCTAAATAAAGCCACGAAAAGAAAACCCACAAAAAGATACCTTGCGAATAAAATTACAGACGTACTGGTGTCGCGGGAGCTAAAGCAGGATGGGAATCTATTTGTTGGGGAATCCGGAATATGCTTAAAGTCACTTCAAAGGGCTAAAAACCTTGGATATACTACATTCATTGATCGTACTAATTCTCACATCTTACATCAAAATCGGATTTGGGCAGAGGAGTTAAGAAAATACGGGGTTTATTGGAAACCGAGCTCAACGCGAGTGACCGATGTTCATTTAGCCGAATATGAAGCAGCAGATTACATTCTCGTTCTTTCTTCCTATGCTAGAAAAACATTTTTGGAAAATGGAATAAAACCTGAAAAAGTAATTTTACTGCCTTCAGGAATTAATACTCACGTATTTAAACCATGTGAAGTAACTAAAAATCCGCGCCAAGTTCTCTTTTGTGGCGGAATCAGCCTTAAAAAGGGGGCGCACCATCTAATGGAAGCGGCCGTAAACGTTCAGAGCTGTGGAGTAGAGGTAGTTCTTCTTGGATCAATTTCTGCTGAAATGCGCTCAATTTTGAATAACAAAAGTAAGAACGTAAAGATTATGCCTTTTGTTCAGCGGGCTGAACTGCCACGGATTTACTCAGGTGCTGGCTGTTTTGTTTTGCCATCCCTTGAGGAGGGCCTCCCCAAAGTGACCCTAGAGGCGATGGCATGTGGATTGCCGGTTATTACCACTGCAAATGCAGCGGGGGAGGATCTGGTTAAAGATGGAGATACAGGATTCATAATCCCTACAGGGAATATCGACTTGTTAAGCGAAAAAATACTTTGGATGGCAGAACATCCTAACGAGGCGCGCGAAATGGGTAAAAGAGCTCTGGCCAAGGTGGAGCAAGTCTTTACGGAAAAAAAGTACTATGAAAGATTCAAAGATGCTCTGAATCAAACCTGAAAAAATAAAGACATATGCATTATGCACCTGTGACTAGTGCAACTGAAACTGTGGGGCTGCATATGGGATCTGTTAATCGACCCGGTTCTCTCGTCAATCCGCAATGAATTAAGGTTAATAGAAAAAATAGTTCTTACAAAATTTCTTATTACAAGTACAATTGAAATGGTAAAGACCATGAGCACAAATAAACTCAAGGCATTGATTTACAGAATAATCCAGTTTTTCGACATCGAAAGAAATATTATCTGCGGTGTTCGTGCGAGGAGCGTTTCTGTTGCTTGTCATGGAACAGATCTCAAAATCACTACACCAAATACGTTATGCAGGTGGAGGGCAAATACATTCATGTCAAAGGAGCCCGAAACACTCGTCTGGATTAATAATTTTCTAAGGGAATCAGTTTTTTGGGATATCGGTGCAAATATCGGGACTTTTTCCATTTATGCTTCAAAAAGTAGGGCATGTGAAGTTTTTGCATTTGAGCCATCTGTGTTTAACCTAGAGTTTCTGGCCAGAAACGTACAGATGAATAACTTAGCTTCACTGGTCTGTATTGTTCCCTTGGCTGTCGGAGAAAAAACGCAAAAAGGTCTGTTGCATATGAGTTCAACAGAATGGGGTGGGGCTATGTCAACATTTGACAAAAAATATGGATATGATGGTAAGGCGTTGAAGCAAGTGTTCGAGTATACAACGATATCGGTTTCTCTTGATGACGCGGTATCGAAAATAGGTTTGAAAATGCCAAGGTATCTTAAAATTGATGTTGATGGGATTGAGCATTTAATTTTAGCTGGTGGTAAAATAGTCTTGAAGCAGGTAATCGGTGTGTTGATCGAGCTTCCTGGTGTTTGGAGAGAACAAACAGAGCTAGCTGGGGAATATCTCCGGGAGGCAGGTCTAACGTTAGTTTCAAACCATAATTACGACCCTACTCTAAATCCCAATGTGTCAGCAAATCAAATATGGGCTTGCCAATGATGCCGAAAAATTTCATGCACACTTGTTGTCCACTTCAATAAGAACATCTAGCACACTTTTGTAATAAATGGGCATCTGCCCTATTTGTACTAGCCAAAAGGTAAGCCTCCAAGGGCTTTATCGTGGTTCACACCGTGCGTTTCTTGAAATGAAGCGCGCACAATGCAACAATTGCGATATGGTATTTGCTGATCCGATGCCGAGTGATTCGGCCTTGGCCGAATTCAATGCCAGTTACTTCACCTGTGCCCACGGCGGAAAGCCGCAAAGTAGGACAGCCACTGCGTTCTTTACAGGAATCGCTCGCCTTCGTATGGCCTATCTTGAGCCCTACCTTGCCGAGCACGAAATAAACGTATCGAGGGTTCTTGAAATGGGGCCTGGCCCTGGTTTCTTTGCGCGCAACTGGCTGAAGAAACATCCCAATACTATTTTCAACGCCATAGAAACAGATAGCTCCTGCCATGATTCCCTCAAGGAGATCGGAGTTCGTCTTGTGGATCCTGCAGAGCGGCAGGCAAAAGAAGAGCCATTCGACCTAATTGTGATGTCCCATGTGCTTGAACATGTATCCAGCCCAATTCAATTTATATCCGAGGCTACAAAAAACCTACGCAAGGGCGGTGCCTTATTTATCGAAGTTCCGTGCCGTGACTGGGAACATAAGCCCATCGACGAGCCTCATCTGCTTTTCTTCGATAAAGAACCCATGAAACGGCTGCTGGGAAACCAAGGATTCGAAGAAATTAAAGTAAGTTATCATGGCCAAAAAATCGCTAATCTTAGAAAGGCCTCAAAAGTTGATTCGACGATTATGGCACTTAGGTCCAAGTTGATTGGGATGGGGTTGACCGCGCCGTTCGGGCAACGGCAACCTGGGATGGAGGCACTGACAAGTTCTCTTGAGCGGGCCGTATTGGCACCCTACCTAGCACATCGAGAATCTATGGAGCCAGCGTGGTGGCTGAGGGCCTTAGCCATTAAAACATAACAATAAAAATGAAGAGTCAGCTAACAAAAATAGGAACGCTGTTTACAAAGAACGACTTCCGATTTTATCTTTACCAGAAATGGTCGCTTTTCGTGGGGGTTTGCACCACAAAAATAAGTACAGTTATCTATGGCAGAAGGCTGAAAATAACAAAACCATACTCGATCTGGGGAAATATCCGATTTCTCATGCTAGGGGCGGGCTGTATTTCCATTGGCAGAAACTTCCATGCGGTTTCCGCAAAAAAACGGTCGCTTTTCACTCTGTTTAGTCCCTGTCATTTAACGATTATAGGGGATGGTCGAATCGAAATCGGCAAGAATGTCGGTCTCAACGGAACAACCATAGCTTCACGGGAGAGGATATCGATTGGTGATTATACGATGATTGGGCCCAACACTTTTATTCTAGATCATGATGGGCATTCTGCGTGGCCGCCGAGGGACCGATGGACTACATCTGGGACTTCAGCTCCAGTCGTGATCGGACAGGATGTGTGGATTGGCATGAACTGTATCATTCTCAAAGGTGTGACGATTGGATGCGGGTCGATTATTGCTGCAGGTAGTGTAGTAATCAAAGATGTGGAGCCAAACTCGTTGTACGCAGGGAATCCTGCTGTTAAAGTTAAAAGCTTAAATCATCAGGAGACAAAGCATGCGTGCGGCTAATCTAAGGCCAGATATGACTAGTCACGGTGTCGTCGCTCTTACCGGAGCTAGTGGATTCTTGGTTTCTGAAATGAGCAAGGCGCTTTCTTTGAAAGGATGGAAAGTGGCATTATTGGATCAAAATCTGGATGGTGTGGAAAGTCTTGCCCGATCCATCTGCGAGCGGAAGGGCGAGGCCATAGCCATCAAGACCGATGTCAGTACAAAGGATAGCTATCACAATGCCTTGGAGGTTATTTTAAAAAAGTGGGATCATTTGGATGGGGCAGTCTTTGGGGCAGGGTTCAATGCCCCAACACCTTTTTTGGAAATCAAACTTGAAGAGTGGAATAGGATTCTAGAAGTACAGCTAACGGGCACGATGCTGGGGTGTCAGGTTTTTGGAAAACAGATGCTTAAGCAGGGCAGGGGATCAATCGTTACCATTTCTTCAGCATCATCTGGGCCCCCTCTTTCCAAGGCTTTTGCCTACTCTGTGGCAAAGGCGGGGGTGAAAAACTTGACGCAAAACCTTGCCCGGGAGTGGGGTGCAAAAGGGGTCCGGGTCAATGCACTCCGGCCTGGATTTTTTCCTACCGAGTGGTCCAAGAAACATTTCATCGATGCGAACAGGGAACGGGCAATTTTGGGTCATACTCCGATGGGAAGGTACGGAAAACCCGAGGAGTTGGCCGGTGCAGTGGCTTGGCTCCTTTCCGATGAAGCTAGTTTTGTCACGGGAGCGGAAATTGCCGTAGATGGCGGGTTCACCTGCATGACGATTTAGTGTGAAAAAGAACCATTTAGTAATTACCGGAGCTTCCCAAGGCCTTGGCTTGGTGATTGCCCAGAACTTTTTAAGTGAAAGTTGGAAAGTAAGTTTGCTCTCCCGGAAAAAAGTTACAGGGATCGAGCCGCCCTTTAAAAAATCTGCTATTTGGATCAAGACGGACGCCCGCCTTCCACACAGCCTGCGGAGATCGGCAAAAGAGGCGGCAGCCTTTGGAGGGCCGATCAATCTCTGGATCAATAATGTAGGAATCTCTGCTTGGCGACCTTTGAAGAAAATCGATGAAAAGTTTTGGAATGAAATGGTGGAGACCAACCTGAAAAGCACCCTGTTTGGATGCCAGGCGGCCCTTTCTTATATGGAGAAGGGGGGCGTGATCATCAATATTTCCAGTTTGGCGGGGAAAAGGGGAAGCGCAAATAACAGTGTTTATTGCGCCACCAAGTTTGGGGTGAATGGAATCACCCAATCTCTTGCGAAAGAACTAGGACCGATGGGAATCCGTGTAAATGCTGTTTGCCCAGTTTACGTGCAGACTCCGGGGTTGAAAACAGCCCTTCGCGACAAATATTCGCCCAGCAAGGGTAAGGCGATCGGAAGTTATCTGAAAAAGTTTGCAGACGAGAATTCTGCACTCCATCGACTGCCTAAGGCAGAAGAGGTGGCCAACCTCTGCCTTTTTCTAGCTTCTCCCTCCGCCTCGGCCATTACAGGGCAGTGTATCAACGTGGATTGCGGAGTTTTACCCCAGTAGATGCTGAAAAAAACTGATCGAGTTTTGGTGGTTGTCCCAGCTCGTATGGCATCCTCCCGTTATCCAGGGAAACCGTTAGTGTTCATTCTCGGTCTTCCCATGGTCGAGCATGTCCGCCGTCGCGCCCTGTTGGCAAAAGGGGTCGATGAAGTGTTGGTGGCCACCTGCGACTTGGAAATCAAGAAGGTGGTTGAGTCGTTTGGTGGCAAAGCAGTGATGACTTCCGACAAACACGAAAGATGTACGGAGAGGGTAGCGGAAGCGGCCCAAAAATTCTCTGGAGGAATCGTAGTGAACGTCCAAGGGGACGAACCGCTCCTTTCCCCGAAGCATATTGAGACAACCCTCCAACCATTCCAATATCCCGAAGTGAGTGCGGTAAGCCTGCTCAGCCCGATTCGGACAGAGGAAGATCGAAACTCTCCTGGAGTAGTAAAAGCTGTCTGCAGGACCAATGGGGATATGCTCTTCTATACCCGATCCCCTATTCCTCATTATATCGTCTCGGCAAAAACCCAAGTGTATCGCGAGACAGGGATCCGCGCTTTCCGATCCGATATTTTGCAGAAATATGCAAAGCTGGCCGAGACTCAGTTCGAGAAGGCCGAGGCAGTGGATATGCTACGGATGCTGGAACACGGGCTTCCCGTAAGGTCTGCTGTAGTGGAAGAGACAACTTCCGGAGTGGATTACCTAAGGGATGTGGCTCCGACGGAAGAAAAGATGAGAAAAGACCCTTGCCAGCAAGCCCTTCTGAAACAGTACCTGTGAAAGAAAAAATGAAACTGCGCGCCCTGATCGTCGGGTATGGGTACATGGGTGAGATTCGTCACCAAACCTCCCAGCAAATGGCGGGAGTCGAGGTGGTTGGTGTGGTGGACCCTGTCCGGGTTGGTCAAAAAGCTTTTTCCCTGACGATCGAAAAAGATTTTTCGAAGGCTTTGGCCAAACACCGACCTGAAGTGGTGTTTGTATGTACGCCAAACCATCTGATTCCTGATCTATGTGTGGAATCTTTGGAAGCGGGTTGTCATGTCTTTTGCGAAAAACCGCCAGGTCGCAATGTGGCAGATGTGGAAAAGATGAGGCAGGCGGAGGCACGGCACCCGCAGCAGAAACTTATGTTCGGATTCAATCATCGTCACCACCCAGCGGTTCAAGAGGCGAAAGCGATCTGCGAAGCGGGGGAGTTGGGCAGGATTCTCTGGCTGCGAGGCCTGTATGGGAAATCAGGTGGGGCCGGCTTTGAAAATTCATGGAGAAACGATCCCAAGGTATCGGGTGGCGGCATTTTGATTGATCAAGGGATCCATATGTTGGATCTCTGCCGATATTTTCTTGGTGAATTTAGCGAGGTTGAAGGCTGGTTAGGCACTCATTTCTGGAAGATTCCTGTGGAGGATAACGCCTTCGTCCATCTGCGCAATCAGTCGGGGCAGGTCGCACAGGTTCACTCCTCGGCTACCCTTTGGAAGCACACCTTCCAAATGGATTTGGGTTTGGAGGAGGGGTATTTATCCATTCGTGGGCTTCTTTCCAAGACGGGTAGTTACGGTCGGGAGACGCTGGTGGTAGGTCGAAAAGTGGGAACGACGGGTAGGGGAGCAGCAGGAAATCCTCCGGAAGAGGTGATTTATTATGACCGAGACGATTCCTGGAAAGTACAGATGGATTCGTTTCTTGCGTGTATCCGCGAGGACAAGCCCGTGCCGGAAAGCACCAGCGAGGACGCATTGAGGTTAATGGAACTGATTGAGAAGGTTTACCGCATTGGTAAGGCGAAACGCAGTTCCGGTGGGCTAACCCCTCAGGTCCGCCCGTCTGAGATCCATGCGGTTATCGACACTCCTCGGATGCGGCAAAGTGTGGTAGATGCTGAGATTCGAGAATCGGAAGTGTGGCCAGAAAAATTGTTGATCCGGTATCGGCAGATGGTTTCCCACGATGCTCAAAAGATTTACAGCAAGAAAACAAACTTAAGGGTGGTCGCTTGCCCCGCTTGTGGGTCAAGGAAGGCCAGTCTCAGATTCGAGCTTGAGGGAGCCAAGTATCGAACATGTGAACCTTGTGGTACTTGGTATGTGAGCCCAAGGCCAACGCCTACGATTTTGGAGACGTGGGAAAAAGAGAGTGCAGCCCGAAAATTCTGGAGGGAAAAGATCCTCCCCGCGGCGAAAGAGGGTAGAAAAGAGCGGATCCATCGGCCCCGTGCCCGTTGGGTGCGCAGGTGGCTGGAGATGGAAAGCCAAGTTGGGGGCTCTTTCTCGCTCTGTGAAGCGGAGGATCCTGGGTTGATTGCCGCATTGGAGGAAGCAGGCCTCCAACTGGAAACTAGAGCTAAGGCAGTGCTGTGGTTTGATAGAATGGATCGGGTGGAAAATCCGCAGCAAAAGCTCAAGTCCCTCATGGGTGGTCTGGGTGCACGAGGCAAGATCTTCGCGACTGCCTGGCTATGTAGCGGGTTTGACGTTTCTCTTTTGGGGCCGGACCATCCAGCAGTGAATCCTTTGGAGAGATTGAACCTTTATACGCCCGAGGGACTGCACCGATTGGCTCAAGGCGCGGGAACCGATCTGGTGGAGTTCAGTACCCCAGGGGGACTAGATTTGGAGGTAGTCAAAAAAGCGTATGCAAAAAAGAAAAATCAGACCACCCCATTTCTTGATTCTATGCTAGAAAATAAAGATCCAAATATGAACCACGAGTTTATGAGCTTTCTGCAGTCAAATCGGCTTAGCTCTTTTGGCCGTATTGTTTTGAGGGGAATTTAATGTTGGCAGGAAAACTGAAAGCTAAATTGGCCAAGAAGGAGCCGGTTTTTGGGGGCTGGATTTCCCTGGCGCATCCCTCCATAGGGGAGATTTTTGGAGGGGCCGGCTTCGACTGGGTGGCGGTCGAGACAGAGCATACCTCGATCGATAATAGCCAGGTGCTGCCCATGCTGATGGGAATCGAGAGGGTTGGTGCCACCCCCTTGGTTCGCCTTGCGGGTATTGATCCGCTTCAGGCGAAGGCGGTTTTGGATGCGGGGTCGGCTGGTGTACTAGTTCCGATGGTCAATAGTCGCCAAGATGCGGAAGCTTGTGTGGCCATGTGTAAATACCCGCCCTTAGGGCAAAGGGGGGTGGGGTTGGCCCGGGCACAAGGGTATGGACGGGAGTTCTCGGATTATGTCTCACGCGCCAATGACGAGACTCTTGTTCTCGCCCAAATTGAGCATGTTCAAGGGGTGGCAAAGGTGGAAGAGATTCTTTCCGTAGAAGGCATCGACGGAGTTTATATCGGCCCGTACGACCTTTCCATGTCCCTCGGATTGCCGGGCCAACTCGATCATCCCAAGGTTGTGGAGGCTATGGAACGGGTGCGGAAGGCCGCACTTCAAGCGGGTAAGACCGCGGGAATTCACCTCCTGCATTCACGGCAGGTCCTAGGAGAGGCCAAAAGGCATTTGGATCTGGGATATCGGTTTATCGCTTTGGGCTCCGATCTTGTGATTCTGGAGGAGCAAAGCAGAGAATATATCGCAGCTGTCCGAGCCCTGAGTCCTTCCAACTGAACATTCGGGTTCTCGCCTTCGACTTCGACGACACCCTGGTGGAATCCGAGGGAATCAAAGATGTTATCTTTCGGCAGATCTTTGCCCGCTTTCCCAAAAGCCAAAATGAGGCTTGGGTATATCATCGTGCCAACGGAAGTATGCCACGGCATGAGAAATTTATCTGGTTGGCAAAACGGGAAATTCCAGGTCATCCCGACCAGCAACTGGCCTGCGTGAAGGAGTGTCTGTTAGAGTTTGGACGGCTTTGCCGAGAAAAAGTAGCCCAAGCACCCGAGGTGAAGGGGGCTGGCCAGCTTTTAAAAAGATTGGCCGGAAAAATTCCCATCTATGTGGCCTCCGTCAACCCGGTGGAGGATCTTGAGTTTTATCTGAAGGCTCGATGTTGGGATCAATATTTGACGGGTTGGTATGGGAATCCCCCCGTAAGGAAAGTGGATGCGCTTTGCCAAATGGCAAAAATAGAGGGCTGCTTTCCTCGTGAAGTCCTCCTGGTCGGGGATTCTGAAGGAGATCAAGTGGCGGCGAGGGAGGCAGGCACAGAAGTGACGCTGAGAAAGACGGACGGCAAGAGTGAAGGATGGATCGACTGTTTGGATTTAATGGAAAGGCCTCCCTTTATCGATCTACTAAAAAAGATTTATGATTCATGATCAATGTGACATCTACGTAACGCTCTCCACTTTTGGGGAAAGTGGTTCCGAACCAATACGGTTGCTCAAGAGCTCGGGATTGAAATTTGGGGTGAACCAAACGGGAAAGCGACCCAGTGCGCAAGAGGTGCTTCAAAATTGTTGTGAAGCGAAAGTGCTGATTGCAGGAGTGGAGGAGTACGGGGCGGGAGATCTCTCCAACTTTAAAAGGCTAAAATGCATTAGTCGTTGTGGAGTTGGCACTGAAAATATCGATAAAGTCGCTGCAGAAAAACTAGGAGTTATTATTCTTAATACCCCAAATGAACCTGTCCAAGCGGTAGCAGAACATACTGTAATGCTAATGCTTGCCCTTCTGCGGAAAATTTTGGATTTGGATCGCGACACAAAGGCGGGCAGTTGGAAGCGCCATACAGGTAACTTATTGCAAGGAAAAGTAGTCGGCCTCGTGGGTTACGGCAGGATTGGGAAAAAAGTGGCTTGCTTGCTGCGTCCGTTCGGTGTTGAGATTTTGGCTTATGATCCGGCAGCATTGGTGGAACGTCCAACAGTAAAAATAAAAGATTTGGATGAGCTGCTTGCTAAAGCGGATATCGTCTCACTACACTGTCCACCAGAGACAGTATTCATCGGTCGACAGGAATTTCTAAAAATGAAAAAAGGGTCTTGGCTGATTAATACTGCACGAGGCGATCTCCTCGATGATCATGCATTGGCCGAGGTGCTGGAATTGGGGCATCTGGCTGGGGCGGCTCTTGACGTTTTTCCCCAAGAGCCTTACACGGGAGTTCTGCTCTCCAACGAAAAAGTCATTTTAACCCCCCACCAAGCAACCCTCACCAAAGAGACCAGATTGGCGATGGAAGTCGCCGCAACCCAAAACGCGATCCGTTTTATTGCACAAAACAAATAAGATACTAATAGTAAAATCTATGAAAAGAACTAAAACTGCAATATTTGCCGATCAATATTTGGAGGAATCGAAATCGATAATTGAAAAACTTGATCTGTCAGCGATTGAGAAAATGACGATGTTGCTGGTTGATCTACGGAAACGGAAAGGGCGTTTATTTCTTATTGGGGTGGGAGGTGGTGCGGGTCATGCTGGTCATGCCGTTAACGACTTTCGTAAGCTTGCCGGAATTGAGTCCTATTCTCCAAGTGACAATGTGAGTGAGTTGACTGCCCGGACGAATGACGAGGGGTGGGATACGACGTACGCAGCCTGGCTTCAAGGCAGTCGACTTAGCAGAAATGATATGCTTTTTATCTTCTCTGTGGGTGGGGGGGATTTGGAGAAAAATATTAGCCCGAATATTGTGCGAGCGGTCCAGCTTGCCAAAAAAATAGGCGCGGATGTCATAGGCGTACTGGGAAGAAACGGAGGTTATACAGCCACTATGGCTACTGCATGCGTCATTGTGCCGACTGTAAACCCTGCGATGGTGACTCCCCATACGGAATCTTTTCAGGCGCTGATCTGGCATTTGCTGGTTTCTGATCCCCGCCTGCAAATGATTTCCAACAAGTGGGAATCCAGTCATAAATAACGAATCGATTCATGAACAAAAAACAGAATCAGAAGGACGTGGATTTGAGCCCGAACCTCTCCATCGATAAGCTAGGAGTAAAACTTTTCGCAGATGGCGCTGATAAAGCCGGCATGCTTGAAATGGCCTCCAAACCGTTTATTAAGGGTTTGACGACCAACCCCACGCTAATGCGGAAGGCAGGTATTACTGACTATAAATCTTTCGCTTTGGACGTGCTTAAAGATATACCGGACAAACCCATCTCATTCGAAGTGTTTTCGGATAACTTTGTGGAAATGGAGCGGCAAGCAATTCAAATTGCAAGTTGGGGAAAAAATGTTTATGTAAAAGTTCCGATAACAAATACTCATTCTGAGTCTGCCTGTGACCTGGTTCGAAAACTATCGAAGCGAGGAATCAAGTTGAATGTGACTGCGCTCATGACGCTGAAGCAGGTGCGGGAAGTAGTGGAAAGCCTAGATCCCGAAGTTCCAAGCTATATCTCGGTCTTTGCAGGCAGAATTGCGGACACGGGGGTCGATCCTCTTCCGATAATGAGGAAAGCAGTTCAATTGATCGGAAACGGCACGAAGGCCGAGCTGATCTGGGCAAGCCCGCGAGAACTGCTAAATGTTTTCCACGCTGATTCAGTTAATTGCCACATTATCACCGCAACAAATGACATTTTAAAAAAGCTCGAGCTGATAGGCAAAAATCTTAGTGAATATTCCCTTGATACCGTAAAAATGTTTTATCATGACGCGAAAGCTGCTGGCTTCAGCATTTAGACAAGCCTAAAGCATCAATTATCTTAAGCGAAAAACAGTACAGGAAGATTTGTAAAGCTTGCGACGCCGTGCTTTTGTCGGGCGGTGCGACGATCCAAACGGTAGCCATCCCATGGCTGCATGTAATCCGAGAACATCCTGCTTTCCTTGAAAAGTACGCTAATCTCTTTAATCGTTCTCGGAAAACGCAAAGGATTACGGATTATTTGCGAATTACCTGTCGAGGCTTGGTTAAGCATGCCCGCCAAGTAATAAGATGTGTTCAGAGTAATGGGCGTGCTCTGTTTTATAGCAACAGAATTACAAAGAAAGTCGATTATCTGTTTGTCTCACACGTACTAAGTCTTTCACAGTCAGCCCAGCCTTGTGATTTTTATTTTGGTGACGTGCCAGACAAACTTGCGGCGCAGGGATTCTCGGTTGCGATTGCACTGATTAATCATACAGGCCATAGAGGATCGCTTTTTGTTAATCAATGGAAAGAAAGTGATGTGCCAAGAGTTATCTTGTCACATTCACTGCCACTTTGCGATGAGGTGAGGCTTTATCAACGACTTAGAAAAGAATCAAATAGGCTAAGGGCTGAAGCTATGCGTCAATCCGGCAGTCTAGAGCGCATGGTTTATCTTCGTAGCGCCGAGGAGGCGCTTTCTAGTGGGACGTTGGGGGCGATGCGGGTGGCTTTTCAGATCGGACAATTGGTCGCACATACAAATGCCAAAACAGTAGTGTTAACTCACGAGGGTCATGCATGGGAACGCACCGTTATTGCTAATGCCCGCAGAGTCAATCCGAGTGTACGGTGTATTGGATATCAACATGCGGCAGTTTTCAGACTTCAACATGCACTACGACGAAATCTCTCAAGTGAATATAATCCCGATCAGATTGTTACGGCGGGTTTAGCCGGCAAAAAGCAACTTGAGGCATCCCCTAGATTGGGAAAAATCCCTATAAGAATTTTAGGTTCTAACCGTGCTATTTGTCCGAAAACAGGAAAGCCGTCATTAAAAAAGCCTATTCCAAAAAAGAGAAGGAAAGAATATGTTTGCCTTGTTCTGCCGGAGGGAATCCCATCAGAATGCAACAGCTTGTTTAACTTCTCGATTGCTTGTTCAAAAGCATTGCCAAATATCAGATTTATCTGGCGGTTACATCCCATTGTGGATTTTCAAAAACTGTGTTATGACAACTGGCAGCTTAGAATATTGCCTGCTGGAATTCGTATTTCAGGCGAGTCACTAGACAACGACTTGGCTCAGTCTAATATAGTTCTGTACCGAGGAAGTACAGCTGCAGTGCAAGCTGTTGCAGCTGGCTTGAGGCCGATTTATTTGCAGCTGAAAAATGAAATGAGCATCGATCCTATGCACGAGCTACAAAAGCACATTACTTATGTGAAGGATGTTTCTGGATTTAGTAAAGCCGTTAATGGGGCTACCAACTCGAATAGTCTTAAGGAAAAGCGATCTCGCCTTAATGCGCAAAGATATTCACGCACCTTCTTTACTGAATTTAAAGTCGCTACACTTGCCCGAATTCATAGTGGAGCATATGATTCAGATATCAGGCATTAAAATAGCGCTGACCAAATGTACCCTCCAAAACTTGATTTTCGATGCGTATTTGAAAGAGGAAAGAGTTGTCTGTACTTTCACATCGATTTCTTTCAATAACTATTTAAAATGAAATCTATGCTCGTTTTCTGATTATATTTATAAATAAGAAAAAATCCTTTTAATGAGAAAGAATGTAAATCTTGAAATTTCTTAAGAATAAGAAGGTAGTTGTTACGGGTCACACCGGATTTAAGGGCTCTTGGCTTACGGCCTGGCTCAAGCATTTGGGGGCAGAAGTGGTTGGAATTGCGCTTGATCCATCAACCGACCCTTCGCATTTTTCTTCGGCACATATCTCTGATGGCATAACAGATTTAAGGATTGATATACGCGACCAGGCGGCCTTAGAAAAAGCGGTCCTCTCTGCTCAGCCTGATTTTGTCTTTCACCTGGCTGCGCAAGCTCTCGTTCGGCTCTCTTATCTGGAGCCAATTCAGACCTATCAGACAAATGTGCTGGGCACTCTGAATCTACTCGAAGCACTCAGAAAACTTGATAAGCCTTGCGTGACCGTAGTTGTCACTAGCGATAAATGCTACGATAATGTGGAGTGGGTCTGGGGTTATCGTGAAACCGACCCACTAGGTGGCCCCGACCCTTATAGCGCTTCAAAGGGAGCCGCGGAACTGGCCATTTGTTCCCATATCAAATCCTATTTCCCGAAAGCGACGAGCAAGGTACGGATCGCTTCCGCACGAGCTGGTAATGTGATTGGCGGAGGAGACTGGTCTTCAGATCGAATTGTGCCGGACTGCGTCAAGGCTTGGTCGAAAGGAGATAGTGTCGAACTTCGTAATCCAACGGCAACTCGACCTTGGCAACATGTTTTAGAGCCTCTGAGTGGCTACCTGGCTCTCGCCAAGGCTTTGTCACAGCAACCTGAGTTGCATGGCGAACCTTTTAATTTCGGCCCGCCCGCACAGCAAAATCACACTGTCTTGGAGTTAGTTCAGCAGATGGCCCCGCACTGGGACCAGGTTCGCTGGAAGGACGTATCGAAATCGGCGGGCGGCCCCTATGAGTCTGGCCTGCTCAAGTTAAATTGCGACAAGGCTCTTCACTATCTTCGTTGGCGGGCTGTCATGGGATTTGAGGATACGGTGCGTATGACGGTTGAGTGGTATCGCTTTTACTACCAGAATCCAAAGAAGATTCCAGGGGTCAGTACGGATCAGATCAAAGCCTATGTGGAGTTGGCAAAGAAAGAGGGGCTACCTTGGGCACAGTAACTTTGGCGGATATTCTGGTCACTCCGCTGGCAATGGTGCCGGCTAAAGGTGGAAGTGTCATGCATGCCATAAAGAAGAGTAGTTCGGGCTACTCCGACTTTGGTGAAGCATATTTCTCTTGGGTTGCGTTGGGTGCTGTAAAGGCATGGAAAAAGCATAAGCAAATGGTGATGAATTTAATTGTGCCTGTTGGCTGTGTTCGATTTGTGTTTTGGTTAGAGGATAAAGACGATTTCCGAGTGGAAGAGATTGGGGTAGATCGCTACTCACGCATCACTGTGCCACCCAGCGTCTGGTTTGGATTTCAAGGGCTTGCTACTCCCCAGAGTCTCGTCTTAAATATTGCCAGTATTCCTCATGACCCTAATGAAGTAGATCGTCTTGAATCGGCACAAATCAAATATGATTGGAACTAAGCTATAAAAGTCATTGTTTTAGCGGGGGGGTTCGGGACTCGGCTCTCGGAGTATACAGAGACGATTCCCAAACCGATGGTTACAGTTGGTGGGCGACCCATACTCTGGCACATAATGCGTCGCTATGCTCAGTTCGGGCACAAAGACTTCTATCTTGCGCTGGGATACCGTGCAGAGTTAATTAAAGAGTACTTCCTTAACTACCGATCACTAAATGCAGATTTTACAGTAGAGTTGGCTACCGGAACGGTCAGACCCCTGCAGACCGATGATGCGGATTGGCGGGTCACTTTAGTGAATACGGGCTTGGAGTCAATGACAGGCGGTCGAGTGAAGCGAATGCAGCAGTTCGTTGGTCATGAGCCATTCATGCTGACTTATGGGGATGGCGTTGCTAATATCGATTTTGACAAGCTTCTTTCGTTTCACAAAAATCACGGGAAAATGGTCACGGTAACCGCTGTTCGTCCAGGAGCACGTTTCGGCGAGCTTGAGATCACGGGTGATCAGGTAGGCAGCTTTCAAGAAAAACCGCAGATGGGAGCAGGGTGGATCAATGGTGGATTCTTTGTTGTACAACCCGAGTTTTTCGATCTGATTCAAGGCGATACAATGGTGCTCGAACGAGAACCCTTAGAGCGGGTGGCTCGAATGGGCGAGTTAGTAGCGTACCGACACAATGGTTTTTGGCAGTGTATGGACACGAAACGGGATAAGGATCTACTTGAAGGATTGTGGCAAAGCAAAAAAGTGCCTTGGGAATAATGGGGCGTATTAGGTTGCTGGTGGTTGGTGGAAGCGGATTTATTGGGCGTTACGTGGTACAGAAGGCACTGCTTCAGGATTGGCAGGTCACAAGCATAGGATTACGTATTCCAGAAATTTCAAACAAATCGGATGAAGCACGTTATGTAGAGGTGGATTTAACGCAACCGCGTATGATCGAAAACATCGGTGATAACAGGTTCGATTATGTTGTTAATCTTGGAGGTTATATTGATCACAAGTTATTTGGAGACGGCGGGAGACAAGCGTTAAGCACCCATTTTGAGGGGTTGCTTAACTTGCTTGAATACTTAGATCGATCAACCATCAAACGTTTTATTCAGATCGGCAGTAGCGATGAGTATGGCAATGCGCAAGCACCTCAGCACGAGCGGCTGCGCGAATATCCTATATCCCCATATTCGCTTGCAAAAGTTGCCGCTACCCATTTTCTACAAATGCTGAATCGAAGCGAGGGTTTCCCAGCTGTAATCCTGAGGCTGTTTTTGACCTATGGACCTGGGCAGGACAATAAAAGATTTCTGCCACAAATTATAAAAGGTTGTTTGGAGAATCGAAAATTCCCAGTTTCAGAAGGAACTCAAATCAGAGATTTCTGTTACGTTGAAGATGTCGTCGAAGCAGTTTTTCGTTGTTTTGATTGCCCATCAACCAATGGGCAAATTATAAATATTGGTTCAGGTGAACCCCAAAAAGTAAGGGAAATAATAGAACTGGTAGTAAGATTAGTCGGATCGGGTCAACCGCAGTTTGGGAAGATCCGGTACAGAAAAGGCGAAAATATGTCGCTATTTGCAGATATTTCTTCTGCCAAAGAGATTCTCAACTGGACACCTAAGTGGAGTTTTCAAGATGGACTGAATAAAACAATAATATGGACTCGACAAACATTCTAAAAAAAGAAGCAAAAGTCAGCATAATAATGAATTGCTATAATGGGGATCATTTCCTCAGGGAAGCTATCAAAAGTATACTTTCACAAGGCCATACGAATTGGGAAATAATATTTTGGGATAATCAATCTACAGATGAGAGTGCCAGGATATTTCATTCTTATAACGATCCCAGATTCAAATACTATCGGTCAGAAAACCATACGAACTTATCATCTGCAAGAAAAAATGCACTACTAAGGTGTACAGGGGAGTATGTAGCTTTCTTGGATGTAGATGACGAGTGGCACTCCGATAAACTAGCGATACAACTTCAAGAGCTTCAGGCAAGTGACGCAGATGTAATTTATTCGAATTATAATGTCAAAAATGAAAATAATAAAGAACAGTATATTCGGTATAAAAAGAATGAACTTCCAGAAGGCAACATTACAAGACATTTACTAAAAAGGAACTTCGTCAACCTGTTGACATTACTTGCAAAAAGAAAATCCATATCATCTCTTAAAAACATATTCCCTTCGGACTTGGCATTTGCATGCGACTATGACTTTGTAATTAGGCTTTCACATAAGTTGAAATTTAAATGTATTGAAGAGTCATTAGGGATGTACCGAATACATGGTCGTAATGATTCAATACCGAAATGGAATCATATAAAAGAACTCCAATCAATGTATAAAGAGTTGCAAAAAGGTCAAATTCTGCAAAATCGAAGCGATATTATTTTATTCAAACTACTTATTGAGCGGACAAGAATAAAATATTTAAAATATCTAATTCTTAAATAAATATTTTCAAGGTTATCAGATATCTTTAAAATATTTAGGGCTTTTGACATAGGCCTAATAACAAAGCCGGTTTCTGTGAAAAACTAAAAATCCTTATAAATTCTCAACATGCTACCCTTCAGATCCATGATTCATTGTGAATAATAAAACGCTATGGCTTCTTACGATAACCGGATTCTATTTAGTCATATTTTATAGAAAAATCTTTTCTAATGAGGAAGTAACAAACTGGCAAATTACAACTTTCTGGTATTTAATAATATGTGTTTCAATAGCATTTATATGTAAGATAAATAAGAAAAATCTTAGTAAAATAATTCCTGTACTTTTGCTGTTGACATTTTTTGCAGCAAAACAGTATTTAGACGCTCCACGCAATTTTATTATTTCATTTCTAAATACATATCTAGCATTAACATTATTATATCTTCAGAAAGACTACATAAAAAAAACTAAAGTTGTGTCGCTATATAATAATATCCTATTTATTAATATTGGATACATAATTTATGAGCACCTTCTTTTTTACGGTTTCTTTGGAAATGTTTCGATCAATGATAAGTATGCACGAGGTGTATCTGTTTCACCCTGGATGCTAGAATTTATAAGTATTGACCCTCTCCGGATTGAGAATGATACCTGTGAAGGAACCATCTTTTATCCGCAGTCGCTATCTTATGAACCTCAAGCTGTAAGCACCTTATGCCTTTTAGCTTTCGCAGGACTTCTTTGTCTTTGGAAAGAAACATCGAAGTTAAGGTATTTGATTTTATGCATTCCTTGTATTGCGCTAGGTGCTCTAAATATGACAACAACTACATTTATTGTTCTAAGTGGTTCAACCGCTATCTATATATTTTTACGTAATATAAAAAATCTAAGAAATAACTACATATTTAGTATATTCTTTATTTCAATTTTAGCGCTTGGTTACGCTTTTCATGAAAAAATATATTTAATACTTGGTCGAATTAGTGAATATTCTGATCATAGTAATCCGAAATCTTTATACTTTGACGGTTTCATTCGCTGGGCGAACTCAGGTAACGTTAATCTTTTATTTGGCTCCCTTCAAAAAGATAACTTATTTGGAACTGAATTATTTCCACTTAATATTATTAGTGAATTTGGACTGATAATAATAACTATTATCATTGGAATGTACCTTAAGGGTATTATTACCTACCAAAAGCTTCTGGTTTCAGGAAATAACTCTATAATTAGCTTCTTTTGGCTATCACAACTTTTTCTTCTCTTAGCAACCTCAATACATTACGGCGCAATATTTTATTGCTCAATATGGCCATTATTTGTGATATCTCTTTTTGAATGCAGTCGCATATGTTCTGAAAGTTATAAATCTGCAAGAAAAACCTTTGTTGCTTATGCGTCAAAATAAAAGCTTTCAATAAATTCAAATGGCTAAATCTATTAAAAAAGAAACTATCATTTTGCTTGGTGCTTCAAGTTATATTGGGAGGCACATTTTACGAAATGAGAGTTGGACATGTATGTTTAAAATCAAAGCAGTCTCGCGCCTTGGTGCTGTAGGTGAACAAATACAGGCGCTAAATCAAAAAACCGAGTTTATTACAACAGACTTAACTGATTACCAAGCAGTTCAAAAACTTCTCACTCCTGGATCTATTGTAATAAACCTAGCCTATTCATGGCTTGGGGGCGAGGAAGAGAACTTGAGGATGATTAACAATATAATCGAAGTCGGTAAAAGTAAAAGAATTAAACGCCTTGTTCATTGCAGCACTGCAGCAGTTGTTGGAAGAGCTTCAGACGAAATGGTTACGGAAACGTCGCCTTGTTTTCCTAAGACAGAATATGGAAAAACAAAACTCAAGATCGAAAAAATATTATTAGATCGTAGTCAAAAATATTTTGATGTCGTCATCCTTCGTCCTACATCCGTCTTTGGTCCTGATGGAGAGCCATTAAAAAAACTTGCTAGAGAGATCATGCATGGAAATAGAATAAAAAACTATCTAAAATACTGCCTTTTTGGTTCAAGAAGGATGAACCTGGTACCAATTAATAATGTGATTGATGCTATTATGTTTATTGTGAAAAATGCAAACGACCTCAAAGGGCAGACGTATATTGTGTCCAACGATGATGCCCCTGAAAATAACTTTATCTATATTTCTAGATTTCTAATGGAAAAGTTTAATATCCAAAAATATTCAATACCAAAAATTCCACTACCTTTGGGGCTTCTGGAATTTCTGCTTCTTGTCTTAGGACGTAATAATATCAATCCTCGTTGTAATTATAGTTCTGAAAAAATACAAAAACTTGGGTTTTCGCCTAAAGGAACTTTTCAAACCGCTCTAAACGAATACGCTGAATGGTTTTTGGAATCACATTCTAAATAATCTTAACTTATCTTTCTGATGCACATACTTAATGTGAATTCTTGTCAGAGCGTCAAGACTGGCGGTGGTACTGCGGAGAGAACCTTTCAGATGAGCCGTTTTCTCGCTTCGCAGAAGGGCATTCGGTGCACAACATTAACTCTGGATATCGAATTAGATGTAGAACGAATTAAAGCCCATGCGCCAGCAATTGTTGTTGTTCTTTCCTGCTTTTGGAAGCGTTTTTATATGCCGTTTCTTAACGCAAGAAACTGGAAACTCATTTGCGACTTAGTGGAAGAGGTTGATATAATTCATCTTATGTCTCATTGGGGCATCTTGAACATGCTTGTTTATTTTGCCGCTCGACGGGCGAAAAAGCCCTATGTGGTGTGCCCAGCTGGTAGCCTCGCGCTGTTTGGGCGGTCAAGCTGGCTAAAACGAATTTATAATTTAATAGTAGGTGGCGCGATAATTCAAAATGCATCTGCATGGATAGCAGTAACAGCAGGCGAGATTCCTCAGTTTAAAAGGCATGGTATACCAGAATCAAAAATATGCATTCTTCCAAATGGAGTTTGGGAAGCGGATTTTCCAGTCTTAGAGAAATCAGAAATGTTAAAGAGTCATGACCTGAGTGACGTGCCTATCATTTTATTTATGGGCCGTCTGAATCCTATAAAGGGGCCAGATTTGCTTTTGAAGGGATTCATTCAAGCCCGCAAAAATATAGCGCCTTATCATCTTGTCTTTGCCGGACCAGATGGAGGGATGTTATCTGAATTAAAGAAAATGGCTAATAATGCCGGGATCTCAAATTATGTTCATTTTTTGGGTTATTTAGGTGGCGACGAAAGATCGGCAACTTATCGCCACGCAAAACTATTAGTTGTCCCATCGCGTCAGGAAGCCATGTCAATTGTCGCAATTGAGGCTGGGATATGCGGCACCCCTGCCCTTGTCACAGACCAATGCGGGTTTGGGGAGATAGAAACAGTTGATAAAAGACTACAAGTAGAAGCTACTTCTAAAGGAATTGCCGGCGGCCTTATCAATTTGCTAAGGGATCTTTCACTCTTGGAAAAAATAGGCATCGATTACAAAAAGTTTGTGTCTAAGAAATATTCATGGGATTCAATGATAGTGCAATATGCAAATCTTTTTCGTAAAACAATCGTCTCTTTTAACGAACAAAAAGACTTAAGAGTCTAGAATATTCCTCCTTCTTTAAGAAATAATGTTAAAACAAGAAAATTCATCGTATAATTACAAAAGATGCATAACTAAAGAATATTCTTTTATGACAAGCTATAAAGTCATTAAAAACATATTAGTTAAAAGAATCGAATAGATAACCGATCAGGTCTTCTAACTATTTGAGGCTCATCTCAAGAAAAAAATAGATAAAATATATATTTATGATTCTAGGGAATCTAATGTGAGAAAGATATAAACCCATTTCTTGCGTTGCAAAATGGCTACATCTGGGAAATTCTACTGAGCATAATTCTCGAAAGGTAGGTTACATGATGAATGTCACGTAGTTACTGGATGCGATTCCAGAACCTGTTACAATTAGTAATTCTAAGAGCTCTATTATTTGAATGGCAAAATCTCTTAAATTGGTTAACATAGGACATGGGAATTTATGTTTAAAAATAAAACGTTACTAATTACCGGCGGTACCGGATCCTTTGGAACTGGCGTGTTGGTTCGCTTTATCGAATCCCCTCTTAGGGAAATCCGTGTTTTCAGTCGTGATGAAAAGAAGCAGGATGATATGCGCAAGCGTTATCAAAGTCCGAAGCTTAAATTTTACATAGGCGATGTCCGTGATTTGCGTGGGGTGACTGCGGCTATGCGTGGTGTGGACTATTTGTTTCATGCTGCAGCCCTTAAACAGGTTCCTTCCTGCGAGTTTTATCCCATGGAGGCTGTTCGCACAAATGTGTTGGGAACCGAGAATGTGCTCGAAGCTGCGATTACTACTGGAGTCAAACGTGTCGTCTGCCTCAGCACCGACAAGGCGGTGTATCCCATTAATTCGATGGGGATATCGAAAGCTATGATGGAAAAAGTGATGGTGGCTGCGAGTCGAAATCTTGAGGGACTAGGCACAGTCATTTGCGGAACACGTTATGGCAATGTGATGGCCTCCCGCGGCTCGGTGATTCCATTGTTTGTAGAACAGGTTTTAGCTGGAAAGCCGATTACCCTGACTGACCCCTCTATGACTCGTTTCATGATGAGCATAGCCGATTCAGTCGACTTGGTTCTGCATGCTTTTAAGCATGGGAAAAACGGAGATATCTTTGTGCAAAAAGCTCCAGCGGCTACCGTCGAAATGGTGGCCAAGGCAATCCTGGGCATCATGGGGAAAAAATCCCATCCGATTCGAATTATCGGAACGCGGCATGGAGAGAAACTACATGAAGCTCTCCTTAGTCGGGAAGAGTTGGCTAGGGCGCAAGATATGGGGCGATATTATCGAGTTGTTCCTGATGGGCGAGATCTGAATTACAGAAAGTTTTTTGAGGCAGGGGAAAAACGTCTCACGCATGCGATCCACAGGGAGGAGTATAGCTCTGCCAACACCAAGAGGCTTGATTTGAAAGAAACAAAACGGTTGATTCTTAAAACTGGCTTCATCCAGAAGATTTTAAAAGGCGAGCGCAACTCCTCGGAGAAGTAAAAGTACTGAAAATTCTTATCACTGGTGCCAATGGGTTCCTTGGGAGGAACCTACGCGTTCACTTAGCAGAAAGAAAAGCAGATGAGGTGTTTGGCTTCGTCCGTGGGCAAAGCTCGCAAGATCTTGCCAAACTTGTCAAGAAATCGGACTTTGTCTTTCATCTTGCAGGCGTAAATCGGCCCAAGGATGGCGCCGAATTTCGAACAGGTAACGTTGAGTTAACTGAAGCTTTGGCCAAGGAAATACAAAACACCGGACGGCAGATACCGCTTGTGTTTACATCATCTGCACATGCGAACTTAGGAAACGAGTATGGGCAGAGTAAGCGTCAAGCGGAGGAAGTGCTGCAAAGACTGCAGAACGACCATGGTGGCGCAGTTTATATCTATAGGCTTCCTGGAGTATTCGGAAAATGGTGTCGACCAAGCTACAACTCTGTTGTGGCGACGTTTTGTCATAATGTGGCAAGGAATATGCCAATTGAGATCCACAATCCCAACACGTCGCTGACTCTGGTTCATGTGGATGCGGTGATGCGGTCCTTTCTTCAGATTTTGGACTCAAAAGTGCTAGCCCCTAAGGAGGGAGTTTTTGTGGGGGTTTCCCCCCAATATGAAACAACTGTTGGCGATGTAGCCAGAATTCTTAATAATTTTCGCCAGAGTCGCCAAAGCTTGATTTCAGAGAGGACAGGGGAGGGATTAGTTCGGGATTTATACGGGACTTTTTTGAGTTATCTTCCTGCAGAACAATTTGTTTACAAAGTGCCTATCTATCACGACAGTAGAGGCGATTTTGCAGAAGTACTAAAAACAAAAGACTCGGGACAGTTTTCTTACTTCAGTATCAAACCCGGGGCAACTAGAGGATCCCATTATCATCACCGAAAATCTGAAAAGTTCCTGCCATTGACGGGTAAGGTACAGATGCGTTTTCGGCATCTGGTGACTGGTGAAACTTCAGCAGTCGTAGTAGAGGAGGGCAGCGGTACAATTATAGAAAGCGTTCCTGGATGGGTCCACGACATCACCAACATCGGCCAGAAAGATGCAATGGTTATGTTGTGGGCGAATGAAAACTTTGACCCCAACAATCCTGACTGCATTCCTTGTGAGGTATAAAAAAATGAAAAAACTCAAAGTCTTAACTGTAGTTGGCACACGACCTGAAATCATCCGGCTATCCCGGGTGCTTCCGAAGCTGGATGAGCATTGTGATCACATTTTGGTCCACACCGGTCAGAACTACGACTATGAGCTCAATCAGGTATTCTTTGATGATTTAGATTTGCGCAAGCCGGATCATTTTCTGAATAGTGCAGAGGGCAGTACGGGAGTTGCTCACACGATTGGCAATCTTATCACTGCGATCGATCTGGTGTTGGCAAAGGTCCAGCCTGAGGCTGTGCTGGTACTGGGCGACACGAATAGTTGCCTTTCCGTCATTCCAGCGAAACGCCGCAAGATTCCGATTTTTCATATGGAGGCGGGCAATCGTTGTTTTGACCAGCGTGTCCCAGAAGAAATCAACCGGCGTATCGTGGACCACACGGCTGATGTAAATCTTCCCTATAGTTCGATTTCGCGAGAATATCTACTTCGTGAAGGACTACCTCCGGAGTTGGTCATCAAGACTGGTAGTCCTATGTTTGAGGTGCTGAGTTATTATCGGCCACGGATTGAGGCCTCCGGTGTCCTGAAGAGGCTGGATCTTCGAGAGGGTGGCTACTTTGTGGTGAGTGCTCATCGCGAAGAAAATATTGAATCAACCCACTCTTTTAACAAATTGGTTACGGTGCTCAACACCGTAGCGGAAGTCTACAAATTGCCAGTTATTTTGTCTACTCATCCACGGACGCAAAAGCGAATTGATTTTGCCGGCGCACAGTTTCATCCGCAAGTCAGGCTACTCAAGCCGTTGGGCTTTCATGATTATGTGAAACTACAGCTCTCGTCACGGGCAGTGTTATCAGACAGCGGAACGATCAACGAAGAGGCGTCCATTCTTAACTTTCCAGCCCTCAATCTACGCGAGGCAAACGAACGCCCCGAAGGCATGGAAGAAGCCGCGGTGATGATGGTGGGGCTGGAAGTAGAACGGGTTCGACAAGGGTTGGCCATTCTGGCGACCCAGCCCCGCGGGAATGAGCGCAAAGACCCGCACGGCATACGCCAGCCGGACGACTACAGCATACCCAATGTCTCCGACAAAGTGTTACGCATAATTCTTAGTTATACGGATTACGTGAATCGCAGAATCTGGCATAGAACCTGAAGAAGTGCCTTAATTTTAAAGGCTTAAAGCTAGCGCAGTCTGCATATTACAAAGTAGCCATGAATTGCGAAAAATGAAAATTCTTCTGATTTCGCAATGGTTTAATCCAGAGCCAACCTTCAAGGGGCTATCCTTTGCTCTTGAGTTAATGTCTCGCGGACACGAGGTCCAAGTGCTTACTGGATTTCCGAACTACCCAGGTGGAAAAGTATACGATGGGTACAAGATTCGCTTTTACCAGCATCAGATTATGCAAGGAATTCATGTTCACCGAGTTCCTCTTTATCCAAGCCATGATCAGTCAGTAATTAAAAGAATAGCGAACTACTTAACGTTTGCTCTGGCGGCTTCTATAGCAATTAATTTTGTAATGAGCCGACCTGATGTGGCATACGTATATCACCCGCCCCTTACGACTAGCATGCCTGCGATAGTTCAGAAATTATTTCGTGGAGTGCCGTTCGTCTACGACATACAAGACTTATGGCCAGATACACTCGTTTCCACAGGGATGATTCTCAGAAAATGGCAATTATCTATGATATCAAAATGGTGTAATTGCGTGTATAAATCTGCCTCAATCCTTACAGTTATTTCTGAGGGATTTAAAAGGAAATTAATTGAGCGTGGGGTTCCTGAGAGAAAAATTCGAGTGATCCATAATTGGTGCGAGGAAAGCTCAGGAGCTAAACAATGTAGTAAGGGCGAAAAGCCTGCTTTATTTCAGGATCGATTCACTGTTATGTTTGCTGGAAACTTTGGAAAAGCTCAAGGACTTGAGATTGTACTGGAGGCAGCGAAGATCGTGGAAGCCATAGCCCCAAAGCTTCAATTTGTATTGGTTGGATCCGGCGTTGAAGAAGAACGCCTCAAAGCACAAGCGACGAACATGAAGTTGACGAATATTATTTTTTATTCCCGCCTACCAATTGGTGAAATTGCTTCATTTATGGAAAATGCGGATGCGTTATTAGTTTTATTACGAGCAGATCCATTATTCAAGATCACGATTCCCTCAAAGACACAGGCTTATATGGCAATCGGAAAACCAATCATAATGGCAGTCGAAGGCGATGCGGCCAATCTTGTGGCAAGTGCAAGGTGTGGAGTTACGTGCGATTCGGGAAATGCAACTGCCCTTGCAAGTGCAGTTATGGGGATGTCTAAGAAACCAAAAGCTGAGCTCGAATTGATGGGGCGATCTGGGAAATCATTTTATGACAGCCAACTTTCATTATCGATAGGAGTTTCTCACTTCGAAAATATCTTTCAGGAGGTTCTAGACTATAGTACTGCCAGATCTATATGACCACATTTCGCGACCTTTTTATATCTCTCCTCGCTTTGATAATACTTCTGCCACTGCTAGTAATTTTAGCCTTAACAGTGTACTTGTCGCTGGGACCTCCTATTTTCTTCTGCCAATTACGGCTAGGACTTCATGGCAAGCCATTCACTCTACGCAAGTTTCGCACTATGCGAACACCGCGACCAGACGAAGATTTCCTTGCCACCGACGCCGTGCGGCTAACGCGTCTTGGCCGAGTGCTGCGAAATACAAGCTTAGATGAACTACCCACTCTGTGGAATGTGCTGCACGGCGACATGTCATTAGTAGGCCCGCGCCCCCTATTACTGGAGTACCTGCCACGATACAACGCTCAGCAGGCACGGCGGATGGAGGTTAGGCCAGGAATTACTGGCTGGGCGCAGGTAAACGGGCGTAACTCCTTATCGTGGGAAGAAAAATTTCGGCTGGATGTCTGGTACGTAGACAACCAAAGTTTTTTCTTAGATATGAAAATTCTGTGGATGACCGTTTGGCAAGTACTGGTAGGGAATGGAGTTTCGGCCGATCAGCATGCGACAATGCCGCCGTTTACTGGATCTCCGCAAGGGCCTGCTTCTATGTCGACCAGTGATACTACTCGGGAAGGAATTCAATGAAGAAAAGAAAACTAATCATTGTGGGAGCTGCGGGGCATGGAAGAGAGGCCGCATTCACATTCCTTCTGAACCATCCTGCAGAGAATTTTCTCGGATTTCTCGACGATGCTAGTCAAGGATCCACACCAGAAGGCTGGCCGATCCTCGGCAAAGTCGAAGATTGGCCCGGCTGGAAAGACTGCGAATTTGTGGTTGGTATTAACGACCCTCGAACACGCCGTGGTGTTGTGGCGAAGATGGAATCGTTCGGATTACCGCACTGGGGAGGAATCATTCATCCAAGTGTAGTGGTACACCCATCTGTAAAGTTGGGCTTCGGCCTTATGATTCTTGGGGGGGTGGAGATGACCGTGAACATCCGTTTAGGGAAGTTTGTGAGTATGAATCGATTGGTGGCTCTCGGGCATGATTGTGTTCTCGGTGATTTTACGTCGATTGGGCCTTTGGCTTCTATTTCAGGAAACGTTTTGTCAGGTTGCGGAGTTGAAATCGGCACCTCTGTCGCCATTCGCCAAGGAGTTTCACTTGGCGATGGGTCCGGAATCGGCATGGGAGCAGTAGTGCTCGATGATGTGTCGACGAATGAACTAGTGGTGGGAAATCCTGCTCGGCAATTAAGGATGCTTAAGCCTTGGTAGGACATAGCGATCATTCTCATCTTCCCTCGTGGCCGTTCTTTGAGGCTGATGAGCTCTCAGCGGTTGATACAGTTCTGCGCTCAGGTCGGGTGAATTATTGGACTGGGGATCAGTGCAAATTATTTGAGCGTGCTTGGAGCGATTACCATAATGGGATCCACTCGTTGGCGATGGCGAATGGTTCACTCACGCTTGAAGCGGCCCTTCGGATTCTTGGCGTAGGCGAAGGCGACGAGGTCATTGTCGCTTCACGAAGTTATGTCGCCAGCGCCATGTGTGTTGTGGTCGCCGGCGCCAAGCCTGTATTTGCTGATATTGACAGCGAGAGCGGCAACATAACTGTGGCCAGCATAGAGGCGGTACGCACCCCGCGGACTAAGGCTTGCATTCCTGTTCATCTTGCCGGTTGGCCGTGCGACATGCCCGCCATCAGCGCATGGGGTACTCAGCACGGGGTCCATATTATTGAAGATTGCGCGCAAGCACACGGAGCATCGATTGGAGGTAAGAGGGTGGGCACTTGGGGAATATTTTCCAGCTGGAGTTTCTGCCAAGATAAAATTATGACGACGGGAGGTGAAGGGGGGATGTTATGCACTCCCGATAAGGAGTTATGGAAAAAAGCGTGGCAATTTGCTCAGCACGGAAAAGATTACAATCTGTCGCATGCCAGGAATAGTGATCCTGGATTCCGTTGGCTGGTGCATCATAAGGGAACGAATTTAAGAATGACTGAAATGCAAGCGGCTATCGGCCTGTGTCAGCTGAGAAAGCTGGACGACTGGATAGCGCGACGGTCTCGAAACTCTAAGATCATGCAGAAAGCACTTCGTGAGGTCAAAGGATTGAGGGTGCCGCTGACACCCCAAGGCCACGCCCACTATCGATGTATGGCATATGTAGAGGGAGGGAGAGTTGTCCGCGATCGATTACTTGCATCCTTAGTGAAGGCAGGCCTTTTCGCTAATGTAGGAGCATGTCCAGAAATCTTTCGCGAACCACTGTTTGCCGATCAGGGAATTGTTCCCGCAAAACCATTACCAGTGGCAAGGGCTATGGGGGAAGCCAGCCTTGCGTTCCTTGTCCATCACACCATTGACGAAAAATCGATGCAAAGGTACACAGAAAAAATAGCAGAAATAGTGATTGGGGAGAGTGGGTAGGAAGAAGGGAATAAATTCAGTGGGGGGTGGGTTTGGGGATTAGAGCTTACAAAAAGGCAGTTATTACAGATTGTAAACCATATACTTATGGACATATACGCCTAAAAGCAATTTATTACCCTTGGCTTGCTTAATGACTCAAGAATCACGATGATGTGCTGATATGTTTGTGTGGAATAAGGTAACTCGGATCCTGCTGCTCCAGCTACTTTATGCAGCAGTGCTGGCGTTGTCGCTTTATGCAGCGTTTCAGGTTAGGTTCGACTTCTTCCCTGCCCCCTACATGGATCGGTTTAAGTTGGGATTAGTAATTAGTTTGGGGTTAACCGTCCCCCTCCTTTGGATCTTTGGACAGTTCCGATCTCTCCTTTCCTACTTCGGGTTGCCCGATGCGCAAAAAATTGTTTTCGCTACTGCTTTGTCTAATGCGGGTTTACTCGCCGCCAACTATCTCAATCTGGGGCTTCTCACGCCGCCCCGTGGAGTGGTGGTGATCAACTTTGTTTTTGCCACAGTTGGACTGATTGGGGTGCGACTCTGCATCCGCATTTTGCGGGAACGGTTGCAGGAGAAAGTCCCCTCAGGCAGAGCCAAAAAACGACTGGCGGTCTATGGAGCGGGGTCGGCAGGGGCAGCCTTGGTAGAGGAACTGATGGCTCGGCCTAATTTGAGAATGCAAGTGTGCGCACTCTTCGATGACGACAAGCGAAAGACTCAAACCAGAATCCACGGGGTGCCAATTTTGGGTGACTTGGCTAGCCTGCGGAAAGCAGCAGCTGATTTAAATCTGGATGAGGTGATTCTTGCTATGCCCACGGCCGACCCTGCCAGGACACGGGCCGTGGTAGCCCAGTGCCGTCGAATGCGCATTCCTGTCCGGACGATTCCTACCCTCCATCACGTTGTCAACGGGCATCTGCATTTGGATCGAATCAAGCCCGTGGAGTTTGAGGATCTGCTCTGCCGGGAATCGGTGGAAATCGAGGCACCAGCAAGTCAGAAGTGGGTTCAAGGGAAGAAAGTGCTCGTGACCGGAGCAGGGGGCACGATTGGAGCGGAGACGGCGCGACAGATCTGGGCGTGTCATCCGCGACTTCTCATCTTGATCGAGAGAAGCGAGCCATCCCTCTTCGCCATCGAGCAGGAGCTCAAGGAGGACGGCGCTGGGAGTGAGGTGATGCCGATCGTGGCTGACGTGGGTGACTTGACTCGTATTCAAACGATCCTCGGGCAACAAAAACCTGACATGATCTTTCATGCCGCAGCCCACAAACACGTTCCTCTGATGGAGCAGCAAGTGGGAGAAGCGTTCGCCAACAACTCTCTAAAAACGATCCAGCTGGCAGAGTTGGCGGCGCAGTATGGGGTAAGGGACTTTGTCATGATTTCGACCGACAAGGCAATCAATCCGACCAATGTGATGGGGGCCAGCAAACGGATGGCGGAGATCGGGCTTCAGATCCTCCAGAAAGATCATCCTTCCATGAAGATTAGTTCCGTTCGCTTTGGAAACGTGTTGGGGTCGTCGGGAAGTGTGATTCCTACTTTCCGCCGACAGATCGCCGCTGGGGGGCCTGTAACGGTGACTCATCCCGAAGTTACGCGTTATTTTATGAGCGTTGCCGAAGCAGTAGGCTTGGTATTGACGGCGGGTAGGTTGGGTCAGGGGGGGGACATATTTGTGTTAGATATGGGCGAACCGGTAAAGATTGAGGAGATGGCGAGGCAGTTGATCGAGCTGAGTGGTTTTGAGCCAGGTCGGGAGATTGAGATACGCTACACTGGGCTTAGGCCAGGGGAAAAGTTGTACGAGGAGCTCAGTCACAACGAGGAGGTCACGGATAAAACTGAACATCCCAAGATCTGGCGGTTGAAGCCCTCGGGCTACGGTCTGCCGAAAAAAGATGAGATCGATGCATCCATCCGCACAATTATTGAGGAGTCGGCCAAAGGGAACACTTCGCAGGCGAAACAGAAAATCAAAGAGCTGATCCCGGAGTATACGCCTTGGCTCGGTTAGCGCGCCTTTGGTCCTCGAAAGATGGGAGATGGGGTATTGGAAAGAGATTAGGATTAAGATGAAGAAATGCAGTGCACGAGGTGCTAGAGGTAGAAGTTTCTAGCTTTTACCTGCTATAGCTTATTTTCTTTTTCAATGGCTTTGATCGCAATCGCATGAATTCCGAAATAAAACAGTTTCGATTTTCCGACTATTTCTGGCCCATTGGGGTGTCTTTATTGACGGGGTTGCTGGGGTTATACATTGCTACTTTAGGCCTATTTGCCATTGGAATATCGATTACCACTTGGCACGGAATAGCCTTTGTGTTGCCTGCCTTAGGGGCGGGTTATTTGGCGGTAAAAGGTTCTTCTCATGTGCTTCGAATTAAAAAAACCGCGGTTGTTTTAGGAATCAATCTAGCTGCTTGTGGGCTGCTGGTCTTGATTTCAGCCCAGTTCGATGACTTGAGCTTTGATGGGATGAATGCGAGGATTGAATCGGTTCTGAGTCTTTCAGCCGGATGGAATCCAGTCAAAGATCCATCCTTCCAAGAGGGGGTAAAACTTGGCGACACAAATCCTTACCTCAGGGGATCGTTTGTCGTGCAGTCTGGCTACCAGTACAGTTTTGGCAATCTATTGGCAGCTTACTTGGCTCAGGTTTCGGGCAACCTGAATGCAGGTAAAGCAATCACCCCCATCCTCATGTTTGCCTCTTTTGGAATTGTTTTTGGAGCCCTGACTGTTCTTTGTATTCCGCAGGGCTGGGCCACAGCGCTAGCAGGTCTTGTGGCGCTCAATCCCGTGGCTATTTCACAAAGCTCAACCTACTATATTGACGGGCATACGGGTTCACTTTTTGCCTCCATGCTGTTTAGTGCCTTGCGCTTGTTGGTCACGGGGGTATCAGCTGATGGCTTAATCGCTTTGGTGGTTGCCTTTTTAGGGCTTTCCGCTTCAAAAACTTCAGGACTTTTTTATGGGGTCATCATCGATGTGGTGTTTCTAGCCTTTTACGCCCTTACCCATCTAAAAAATCTGCGACCGATGCTGATTTTTGTAGCAATCTCTGCACTCATAACATGGCCAGTCGGGATGCTCTTTCGCAAGGTAGGCGGTTTTCCATCGTTGACTCCTGAATATCTTCTAAGCGCAACGAATCCCGCCACTCCAGGATTTGGGGTGGGAAAAAACTCTCTGGGGTTAGATGCGATGGTAAAGCTAGATCGCTTGCAAATTTTCGTAATGTCCTACTTTGCTCCGACAGAGATCGTCGCAGATCGAGTGAAGACCAAGTTTCCCTTCGCCCTGAATCGGCGGGAACTTTCTGTTTTTGAAGATCTTACCCCTGACGCCCGAGCGGGTGGATTTGGACCTTTATATGGGGGATGCCTTTTACTAGCGCTAGGGTCGTTAGGCTTAATCCTGCTAGGAAGTCCTCCCCCGTTCGTAACACTCTTTCCAATCCTACCTGTGATTTTGAGTGTGGGCCTGACTCAGACGTGGTGGGCACGCTGGGCGCCACAAGGCTGGCTGATTCCGGCGACCCTGATGATTCCAGTGCTATGCAGTCTGGTGCCCGGTCAGTCAGGAAAACGCTGGGTTCTTCCTGGGCTAGTACTTTTCAGTGGGCTACTGAACAGCCTGTTAATCCTAATATTCTATGGCGTGGGTTGCGTCAAAGCTCAAAGAGTGTTGAACTCCCAACTGACGTTCCTAAAGGAACTATCCCAACCATTATCCGTTTATATGCCGAGTTTTAAAAGTAATCGTATCTGGTTGATTCGGGGTGGGAACCAGTTCGACCTGGTATCAGAGGCTCCACCCAAGCCGCGACTCAGGCTGATGAAAACGGAGACCCTTATTCCTTTGCCAACAAAGTGGGAGGATAATTTAGGAAATGCGCCTATGGTGGCCGAGTGGAGAAAGCGAAGATTGATCGAAGAGTAAAATCAGAGAAGAAAAATATTTACTATTCTATGAGCATAAAGTTCTCTGTGATCATTCCAACACATCTAAGACCGGATGACTTGAAAAATTGTATCTTATCTGTTTTGCAGCAAAACTTCTCAACAGAGCGTTTTGAGCTTATAGTGGTTGACAATGACAAAAAAGGATCTGCTGAAGATGTCGTAAAAGATTTAAATTCTAACAAATATAAAATCCGATATGAAAAAAGGAATAGTAACAATGTTTCCGAGTCACGAAACCTAGGAGCAAAACTAGCCGAAGGATTGTGGCTGGCATTCCTTGATGACGACTGTATTGCCGACTCAAATTGGCTGTTTCATGCTGAGCAGCTAATCTTAGCATACCAGTCCAGGGGTTTAATTATAGGTGGCGGGTATAAAAAAGGTGGTAGCGATTCATTTGGAGATACTGCAAAAGCAGAAATTCTTCCAAACAACTTGTATCTCGTTGAGGGAAACTGCTTTTATTTAAAGAGGGAATACTTGGAGATAGGTGGAATGAGATCGGATTTGGGGCCGAGTGATAAAAGATTTGGTTATCACGAGGGGTCTGAGTTGCAGGATCGCTATAAAAAACATTACGGACATGACAGTCTGCGAATTCTCGACAAAAGAATTGCAGTTACACACTTAGCAAGAAAAAAACCAAAAAAATGGCTTTCCGTTGTATCTGGTTACGACTCCATAGCCGCGTTTGAGAAGAATAAGAAAATTAGTTATTCCGGTAATATTATAAGAGGAATAGGCTGTTTGCTTCGCTTTTCATTGTACTCAATACGATCGAAAGATGATTTATGTTTACGTGAGCTATACAGATTCGGAGAGATATTTGGGGAAATCTCCTTAAGGGCACAAACTCAATATCGAAATCTAACTTCTCTGCTTCGACATTTAAACAATCGTATTTTAGGCCAAAGGACGAATAATAACCTTTCATTAAAGACGGCATGTTTGAATGATCTTGTTTTAATGCTTAAAAAAGGGCTTCCTTTCAATGCGGGAAAGATTGGCGGAGCCGAGCTTATGGCGTTGGAGTATGTGGATCACTGGATCCGACCTAACTGGCCAAAACAATGGAGTTGGATGCGTCCGGCTACACGCCTGAGCAACAATGCAGGTTTTTTCCCGATCGAGAGAAAACAGTTCTATCGATGGCATAAAACCATGTCGGATGCAATTTCCGAAAGTGACTTCTTATGTTTATGGCAAACTGACCCCTTTCTTAAGATATACGAAAATAAGCTTATCAGCGCGTTAGCACCAGATTGCAGGAAAATTCCCATGCAATCGCTTGGAAGGAGTATTCTGCCATCCATCGCCCCTTTTCGCTGGCTGGTGGTGTCACCCTTTGTGAAAACGATGAAGTATCAGTTACCCCATTTGAGGCAGGTTCATGATTTGAATGGGGAGGTTTCAATCGACTGGATGCATATTGAGAAAACGTGTCAGTTTATCCGATGTCCATTTCAGTCTCATTTGGAGCCCACTCCTTATGACAGCTGGGAGGATGGGCTAGAGAAGTTGGCAGCCGAAGTTGCGTCGAAGGAATTTGATCTGGCCTTAATTGGAGCGGGCGCTTGGTCGCTTCCTTTGGGAAGGCGAATCAAGCAGATGGGTAAATGTGCAATTCATATGGGAGGGGAAATGCAATTGCTATTCGGCATTAAAGGGAAGCGATGGGAGGATAGAAATATTTATAATGAGAGTTGGATCCGTCCATTTGCAGAGGACACACCAACAGAAGTAAATAGAGTAGAAGATGGATGTTATTGGTAGAGTTATAATCCAATGGCTTTAGATGTTCCAGTAATTCTCTTCATCTACAAACGGCCACATCTGGTTGAGGGTTTAATAAAGAGTCTTCAGGGCATACGGCCAAAAAAAATATGGCTAGTCAGTGATGGAGCTAAAATCGATCAAGAAGGGGAAGCCAAGCTGTGTTCTGAAGTAAGGGAATGTGCTGAGGCTTTGATTAATTGGCCGTGTCACGTAAAAAAAATCTATTCGAAAAGTAATCTGGGTTTGCGGGAAAGAATTGTCACGGGAATCAATGAATTCTTCGCCTGTGAGGAGGCTGGAATCTTTTTGGAAGAAGACTGTTATCCAGACCCCACATTCTTCGAATTTGCTCAGGAGAATCTTGCGCATTGGAAAAACCACCCCCAAGTGGCTGTGATATCTGGTTCAAGTTTTGCTAAAGAAAAAGAAAATAAGTTGGGTTACAGCTACTACTTTTCGAAGTATCCCCATTGTTGGGGATGGGCTACCTGGAAAAGGGCATGGCAGTATTACGATCCTAGCGACATGCTTTTGGACACTAACCTAGAAAATCTGCCTGTGAGCATGGACGGCAAGACCGAGGTGCGTTACTGGGAAAGTCTGCTTGGCAAGGTAAAGGAGGGAAGTGTTGATTCTTGGGCCTGCCGTTGGGCACTTAGTTGTTGGCGCCGCGGAATGCTAACGGTGACTCCATATCAAAACCTTGTAAGAAATATTGGTTCGGGTGTCAGTGCGACACACACGTCAAGTGAAGAAGACCTTGTTTTAGTGAGTCAAAGCGGAAAAATGAAATTTCCCCTGAGCCATCCATTGATTCCGGTTGCTGATTCCAATCAGGACGTGAGGACGTTCCGACGACATTATTTACAGGGTGCACGCTTATCATTTTGGCCGAGGTTAGTGCGCTCATTCAGCAGGAGAATAAAAAAGAATGTTTTTAGAAAATGAACTATGTTGCTTGTAATTGACGACGGCTATCAAATCTTTTGAGGCAAAGTGATATCGCCTCATGAATAACATAACCGCATTCTTTTAGATTTGCTTCGCTTTGATGTTTAAGTGCTTCCCAGTCAGGGGAAGGAATCAGGGTGTCTTTTTGCAAACAATTCTCCATCAGGACTGCAAGTGCATCAGCAGAATCTGGTGGGAAAAAAGATACTTGTCCTGTGTGGATTTCGCGGTTGACCGGTAAATCAGAAGCGATCAGGCGTTGGCCAAGGGCCAACGCATGGTAAGCAGCTCCTCCGCCTGGGCCACCCTCAAACAGGCTCGGCTGAATTACCGCCGAGGCTTTTTTGGTTAGATCAATCTGATCTGCCTTGGGAATCCATCCAAGAAGCCTCAGTGTTCCGTCAGAAATTAAATCCGAGAAATCCTTTTTTAAGGAAGCCAAAGTAGATTCCGTTTCCATGGTATTTCCTGTCCCAGTAAATGCTAAATTGAATTCAGTTCCTTTTCGACGTAGAAGTCTGGCGGCTTCGCAGGCGACGCGGTGATTCTTATGTGGCCAAAACTGATTTGAAATCAAAAAGTAAGGGCTCGACTTGACGAGCCCGTATCTCTCCAAAATTCCTTCATCCGTCTTGAGCCATTCGCTTCGAAGAAACGGTGTGAATGGAAGAACGCTAATTGAGGCTCGAATGGGATGCACAAAACGCTCGGCATCCGATGCAACAGAACGGGAATTTACTACCGTGACTTCAGGATCATTAAAAATTGCCTCAAAGTGTGAATCTCGTGATAGACGGTCCTTATCGGTAAAATAATTGCCATAATACCGATGTTGAAAGTCATAGGCGTAGCCAATCCACGGAATTGGAAAATCTTTTCCCAGGCTGTGAACGGCAGGTAAGACCAGTTCGAGATTGTTTCGTTCTATGCAACGCAAAAGAGCGTGACGCCCTAAATCTGTGTAGCATCGGGTCACGGAAGGATCCAGGGTAGTCAACTCTGAGAGGCGGTATTGTTGGTCGGGAGGAGACCATTTCCAGCGGGATGTTTTTACAAGCGCTCGGCAGCTCAACCGAATAGAACGAAACCACGCCCTAGGACCGTTCACGGGAAGAATAAGGAAGCACTCGATTTTCTGTGGACCAGAGAGAAGAGCCCGAACGAAAATGTCCAGAAAGTCACGCCCCCCTTGCCAGGTCAAAAAATCATGGGCAAGTAGTCCTACTTTCATTGTGCGGATGCCGACGGTTAAGCCGAAAAATAACCGAGAAGGCGCCCTTGTTGCCAGGGAGTGAAGGAATATCCATTTTTTGCGAAGAAGGTGACGGCCCGCGAATTTTTTTCATAAACGGTCAGGCGAATACGAAGGCATTCTCGCCGGCGGGATTCCGCGTGGAGATGCTGTAGGAGGAGTTGCCCCAATCCAGTGCCTTGACTTTTGGGAGTAACAGCAAGACCCAAGGAAGGTTCCAAATACCCTTCGTTCCAGCCCCTCAACATTCCGTAGGCCTCGATTGTCGAACCCGCAAATGCACCGCAATAATAATCCTTTCCAGGATTCTGACATATTCCAGCTAAGGTGATTGAGTCCGAAGGGTGCGGATGAAAAAACGAGAGGCCATCTCCTTCCTTCATTTCTGTAAAGAAATGCTCTAACGGAATCTCGTCTCCATGGCTGAGAGTTCGGAAAAGCCAGTTTTTTTGTTCTGGAGTCTCAAACGAGCGTGGAGTCACGAGGGTTTTTTGAAAAACTTACAAATGAGGTTTACAATATATGTCATATCCCTCGTCGTTAAAGAGGGATGGCTGGGCAAATTGATCCCACAGGAAGCAATCCTACAAGCTACCGGAAAGCGTTTGTTATTCTTTTGGCGATACATGGGCATTTTATGAACAGGATTGAAGATAGGTCTGGTTTCTACGCCCCCTTTCGACAACCATTTTCGAAGTGGGTCACGTAGTTTTGGATTATGCACCAAAAAGGATATCATCCAATTTGAACTAACCCCCCTTTCTTCCAATGTTTGGAAAGTCAAAGGGAGTCTCGATAGTTCCTCTCGATAAAAAAAAGCCAATCGCTCTTTTGCCTTAAGAAATAAGGGTAATTTTTTTAACTGAGCCAATCCGATTGCGGCGCAAATATTCGTCATCCGATAGTTATATCCTATGCGATCATGCCAATATTCACGATCAGGGGCCAATCCTTGCCCCTTGATGCTATACACAATTTTAGCCAAAGATGGATCATCAGTAGTGATCATGCCTCCTTCTCCAGTGGTGATGGTTTTATTTCCAAAAAAACTGTATGTTGCCAAGGTCGAGGCATAACCAACTGGCTTTCCAAAGTAGGTCGTTCCAATGGCCTCGGCGCAGTCCTCTACCAAGGGAATGGAAAACTTCCGACAAATATGGCGAAGGGGCGTGAGGGAGCATGGATGCCCGTAAAGATGTACAGCCAGAATGGCCTTAGTTCTTTTTGTTACAGCTTGGGCAACCAACTGGGGATCCATTTGCCATGTATCAACGCAAGAATCGACAAAGATAGGGTTAGCGCCTGTATAGCGAATCGCATTCACCGGGGCGATGTAGGTGAGGGTAGGGACAATGACCTCGTCTCCGGAGCCTATACCAAGGGAGAGCAAGGCTGCGTGCAAAGCGGTGGTGCCATTTGATACGCTGATAGCAAATCGTCTCCTAGTTAATCGAGCGAAGGAATTCTCGAAATCCTTTATGAACTTCCCTTTCGACGATATCCAAGAGGATGTAAGGCACATTCTTACATTTCGCCATTCCTCCTTACCCAAAGTCGGTTGATAAACAGGAATCCGAGGTTTTTTTGAAGATGACACTTAGATTCAATACATCAGGTTACTGGGGATATCAAACCATTGGTGAATCTCGCTCTTATTGAAAATCTACTTTTCACTGACGATCAGATCGAATACGATATTTTGCAAGTGAATGATCCTCAAACTCAGACACACTGTCGAGTTTGCAGCAATTTGTCCCGCTTGGTTTTTGAAAAGACTTTATATTGGGGCGAGGTCGTGCCGTTTTTCTGCTGTGGTTCGTGTGGGCATCTGCAGACCTGTTTGCCCACATGGCTGACTCAATCCTATCAGGCCAAATATGCTGAAGAAGATACTGGGATGGCCGATCGCTGCCTATGGACAGCGCAAACTACCGTGGCATTCGCCTTACGAACAGACATCGGCCCGTCGGAGCCCTGCCTTGATTGGGGAACAGGGACGGGTCTATTTGTTCGATTTTGTCGGGACGCGGGATTGAATGCCTACGGTTACGACCCATTCGCAGATGCCCTTTTTAGCCGTGAGTTTTTGTGTAAGCCGGATCAATTAGATTCTAGATGGAGTCTGATCACGGCTTTCGAGGTCGCAGAACATTTTTCCGATCCATCCATGGAATTTGCTAAAATGTTTGCCATGCGACCTTCGGCAATTCTATTTTCGACATTGCTTTATCAAGGGCAGGGTGCGGACTGGTGGTATATCGTAGGGAATGGACAGCATGTTTCCTTTTACACTGAACAAGGATTGAGAATTCTTGGGGAGCGGCATGGGTATAATCTAACTACAGACGGACTAGAGCTTCATTTGTTTTCCAGGAAAAAATATACTCCGAGGTTCTTGCGACAAGTGAGAAAGAAGCGCGAAGGGTGGAGTCGGAAATACCTTCGGGCGCAAGGAAGCCGACTTACCTCAGACAGTGAAGCTATCCGGAGCCGGATCATAAAAGAAGAATCAGATAAACTTGCTCGGAAAGATTAAGCGAATCACTGCAGTTTCAAGAGCCTTCAAGCAGCGTCCATCCTCGGAAATTTTTGATTCCCCAGCATGGTCCATAAAAATCCCGCCTCTTGACCCCATCTGGCAGATGGCGGATGACCTTTTGGTACGGCTTAGCCTGAGTGTCGTGGAAAATAATGCAGGTTCCCTGCTTAACATAAGGGAGTGCGACTTCTAGGCAGTCTTCCCGCCAGACCCCATCAATCAGAATGAGATCTGGCGGCAAGATTCCTGACAAACGAAAAGCCTCGAGGTATGCCGGTTTATCTGGGCAGAGATAAACTTGAGCTTGGAGGTGAGCCTCATGAAGGGAGGCTTGTACAACGGAATGCCATTTCGGATCGCTTTCCACAGAAACTACACTTGGGGATGTGGATAAACGCGAAAACCAAATAGTTGAGGCTCCTGATCCCCATTCGAATACGGAGCGTGGTCCCCGTTCTTCAACCCAGCGAAGCAGGTTGTAATTTAACCATGGTAAAGCTGGTGGAATTGGGTCCGGCCGGCGCCCCCAGTATCGGTTGTTTCGAAACCAGTTAAGAATGTCTTTTGGGGGAAGGCAGAAGGGCAGGCCGTTTCGATCTGGATTGATAAGCTCTTTGCAGAAAGTAAAAGAGAGAGAGACCCAGCCGCGTGGGCGGATCTTTGAAAGATGCTTTGAGTCAGCCATGATTTACTCAAAAGCTTAGGCATCAAAGCGGCAACTTGAAATCTTTCCCTCGCATCTGATCAAGGGCAATCGCCCAAATCAATATCCTGTTGAGCGGACAAAGGAGATTTGATTGGATCAATATAAACACTTGATGTCGCATAAACTATTTAGCAGAGGAGTTTCCGAAGGCCGCTCCTCCATGTGGACTTTGTCGAAGCTCTCAGAAAGTTGGGAAAGAACGAAAACTTTATCTACAAATTGCTAGATCGCACTTCGACGTTCAAATTGTGAATGCTCCCGATGTTATCTTTTTTTTGTCTTTCTTTATCAGGGTCAAGAGTTCCCATCGGGAAAATTACTCCCCGGGAAGCTTATTCCTTTTGGCCACACGCCATTTGGTAATATTGAAAAACCAACGCCGCTGGGAGACCGGCTTGAGGGGATTTGAAAAAACGCCTTGGAAAAACCCTAGCAACTTTTCGCAATCAAAAGCAGCGTTGGGCCGGTTTCCGTGAAAAGGGTTGGCTTGGATATAGCGGGCATAAAGGGATGGGGTTTGATCCACATGGACAACATATTCAGCAAGTTCACGGTCGGATGGGAATTGGTCAGCGCAGATAAAGCTCTCTGGATTAAAGTATTCCCCAGCTCGGGGATCTCCCCAGTAAATCGGAATGGTATGGACATGAAGCGGATCCACCAGCTTCTCTGTGGTCCATCCCGCGCGGCGGGCGTTTTCAAAGGCCAAATTGAACCGATAGTTTTGCAACCACCGCACCTTCGATCCGTAGCGGTCCGTCATGGGCAGACGGAACCCTACATTGTTCAGCGCCCGTCCCGAGGAGTCCACCTTGCGGTGGCGGTTCAGCTCGTGAAAAAAGTTCACTCGCCGTCGAACGGAGCGGTCCGCATAGGCGCAAACTAGGCCGCAAAAGTAGGGCTTCTGGGCCCGCAGAGCCTCCGGATCAGGAATCGAGGCTCGGATCAGTCGTTCGGACATCCCGTCGAAAGCGTAGATCGGCAGATAGGCGGCGCGCGGGTCGTCTGCCAAAACCGAAACCACGGCATAGTCGCATTCCTTCCAATTCGGCAGATATTTTTCCTGTGTATGGAAAATTTTCACGCAGTTGTAGAGCCGGTGTCGGTGTCCAATGTGGCTGTAAAAAAGATAATCAGGCGTGTCCGCCAGAACGATTTCGTAGTGGGGTTCTAGCAGTTTCATAAAAAATCTCCGGCTACCTTCCGGAAAATCGATGAAGTTTATCGAAATTTTCGGCTTCATCATGTCTGTTGCCCACGGGATTTGCGGATCCCTTCAACGGCCTCCACCAGATGGCGAAGAGGCCGCAGGAATGCGAGGTCCCGGGTCTTGGCTTGTTGGTGGCGCCAAAGCTCGGCCCGTTCTCTCGGATGTTCCTCGAGCCAAGCAAGTCGAAGGTGTAATTCGGCCGGGTTTCTTACCTGGAGGGTGGGAAGCAAAGGGGCAGAATGAACCACGGATTGCGGATCTCCCAACACGAGGCAGCCGGCGCAGCTTGCCTCAAGTAAGGATGTTCCCCATGTCTTGCGCGGACCCATATGAAGAAAATAGCGGGATTGGGCATACTGTCGCAAAAAATCGACGGGCTGTCCGCGGATGGGAATTCCGGGGTTAAGCTTGGGGAAGTGGAGTCGCCCCTCTTCAACGAGTTTCCAGGTATGCCTGTCCAGCCCTACCGAACCATCGTCGGAACGAGGGTTCCATCCATAGCAATCCTGTGTCTGGAATGCCCATGGAAGATCAATTTCATGGGGGGCCCTCCAGGGGCGCACCGGAAAGCGCCGGGCGCATTGGTTGAGGAAAAGATCGTAACCGTGCAGAGGTCCTCTCCGGGAGGCGCGATAGGCCGGCATTCCAGTTTCGGTGATCATGTAGGCCCAAACCACGTGGGGATGTCGGCGGAGGATTCGGGTAGGGATGGATATATCTAGAGACACGACCAGATCAAAGGTGTTCCAATCAATTTCGTCGACGGTGCGGGCAACGTCCCGCCGGGTTCGCGGGCCGGCTGGGCTCAAAAAAGTCTGCTCCACGGCTCTCTGCTCGAATGCGCGGCGGCTCGCTTTGGGATCCGGATCCCCAAGAAATTTTTCCAGCCATGTAGAACACTCTGGCTCCCCCGCTGTCCGAACCACCAGCAGTTCGGCTCGCAATTCATGTAAAAAGGAAAGACAGCCAGTATGTCCATTGGAAGAAACCACGAAATCTCGGATCGGGTGTCGACCCGGCCAATTCGGTAGGGTCGGCAATACCTCCTGTTTAACGAGAGCGATGTTCCATTTCCGTGCTCGGCTTAACCAAGGCTCCTCCGCCCCTTGGTCAGGAGCGTGGGGTGTCCAAGCCACCTCGGCGGAACGAATCCACGATCGGGGGGAAATCTGGAGAAACCATGTTTTCAGCCCAGTCATAACGATTTACGATAAGAAAAAAGTCGACTAAAAGAAATCTCTTTGAAAATCTTTCTTAGAAAAGTGCGGGGATGGTTCTATCGGCATATTCCCGGTTATGGAACCCGCGCGCATCGGACGCGATGCATCGGTTTTTCACGCAGATGGGATTTGGAAAATCGTGGATTCAGGAAGGAAGGTTTTTTTGCCCTTTTTAGGGAGAAATTTTTGGCCGGCACTCAACCAGAAACTTTTTGGGAAATGGCGGCAGGAGACGGTCTGGTGGGCAGCTTGGGGGTCTGGCTGGAGGGAATCCCAGGCTGGAAGGTCGAGATCTGGGAGCATCGGCAAATTCCGCTTGCTCATTGTCAGAGAAACCGTCCCAAGTCAAAAGTTCATGGTCCACGAGAAGCGGGTTGGGATTTGCCGGCGGCACTGGAGGCAGGGGCATCCCCCTGGGGAGTGACCGCCCGTTCAGCTCGGGATGCGACCGCCGTTTGCCGGGCAGTCCGAAAAAAGCAAATTCGACCGCAGTTGATCGGTCTCTGGAATCCAACGGAACGTGCAGTTTGGGCTGCACGTCTCAAGGCGGATGGATACGCTTTGCAGCTAGTTTACCAGCGTATGGAGATTTATTGTCCCCGAAAGAAATGAACCCCGACCCCCACCTTGGCCCTCTCCGGGAAGGGGAGGGTGAGGTATGGTTCAACTTCGAGAAGCATGAGTGAGCAAAAAGCAGTAACTCCTTCCCCTAAGGCGACCAGCCCTGTGGTTCCGAGGCTTTGGGGCTTGGAAATTCTGCGTTTTTCCAGCGCGCTGGCTATCCTCATTTCACATTACCCCGCCCAATATCTCTCGCCTTTTCCGGAGCTCGAAGGAAGGGCCTTGGTTTTGCCCTTCTGGCTGGAGACCTTGCTTTCTCCCTTTCGATTTGGATCCTGGGCTGTCGAGGTTTTTTGGATCCTTTCCGGATATATCTTCTACCACCAGTATTCACGGCGGGTGTCCGAAGGTGAGGTTTCCGCGCGAAAGTTTTTTATTCACCGGTTTTCCCGATTGTATCCTTTGCACCTTTTCACCCTGCTTAGCGTGGTTGCCCTGCAGTTCCTCTACAACTTCAGAAGCTTTACGGGCCCCTTTGGAAACAACAGCTGGCAAAATTTTCTTCTTCACCTTGGTTTCGCCTCCAACTGGTGGGTCTTTGAGAAGTCATTTAACAAGCCGGTTTGGAGTGTTTCCGTGGAAGTGCTGGTTTATGGGCTATTTTATCTTTTGCTTCGCCGGTTTCCCCGTGCTGTTTGGCCATCCTTGGCGTTGCTCGTTCCAAGTCTTTTCCTGAATCAACATAAGTCGTTCGAGGGTGGCGTCATTGAGTGCATCCTGTTTTTCTTCGCGGGGGGGGTGACATGGCTCCTTCAAGAGCGAACTCCAGAACGCTTTCGGATGGGGGTGGCTATGAGCATGGTTGTGGCCGTGCTTGGGTGCTGGGCAGCGGGATGCATGCATGCCCCCAAGACCCTTTTGCTTCTTGGGGTCACCCCAGGAGTCGTATGTTTAGCACATTTGCCAGCCTGGAATGACTTAGCAAAGATCTGCAACCAGTTGGGTCACCTGACGTACAGTAGTTATCTTCTTCATTTTCCCATCAGTTTGTTGCTGGTGTGGTTTTTCAGGGAGTTAGGATTAGATCCCGCTTTTTTCCTCAACCCAGGAAGCTTCATTTTCATCTTGGTTGGAATCCTAGCGTTGTCTGGGCTCTCTTATCGATATCTGGAGGAACCGTGCCAAAGCTGGATTCGTCGGAAGTTCATCCTTCCAAATCATAGTTTTGCGAAGGTGAAATAAAGGAAAAAAAGCCTCTGAAAGTCCATCCTAACCCTAATAAGTCGATCCGTGTTATCCCCAGATTGATATGAAAGTAGCTTTTCATACCCGGATGCTGACGGAACGGGGATCTGAGGGGGCCATGCTGGATTACGCCCGGTTGAATCGCTCTGTGTTGGGGAATGAATCGGTCCTCTGCCTCCCGGATCGGACTGAATTTGCCATAAACCCTTTACTAAAAAAATGGATGGAGGAGTTTCTGGTGATTCTTTATCGGGATAATAATCATCTGGGAAGGAGGCTCCAAAAAGAAGAGACAGAGTTAGTTTATATGACCAAACCCGGACCCTACGACGGGTTTCTAGTGCCCGGCTTAAAAAACTGTGTTCACGCCCAGTTCCTGTGCGATGAATTCCATGGGGATGCGTATGCTTATCTTTCCTCTTGGATGTCACGGGTGATGACTGGTCGGGAGAATTCTTTTGTGCCGTTTTATGTTCCCCGGTTTATTTCCGAGGAAGACCTCAGGAGAAAACTACGGATACCCAAAGAGGCTAAGGTTTTTGGACGACATGGCGGGTGGGATACTTTCAACATCCCATTTGCACGGAAAGCTGTAATCGAGCATGCTCGGAATTTCACGGGCGATCATTTTGTGTTTCTCAATACCGAACCCATTCGCGGGACTGAGCGGCTTTCAAATGTGCATTATCTGCAAGCCACGGTGGATCCGGTGGAAAAGGCGAAATTTATCGCTACGTGCGATGCTATGTTGCATGCCCGTTGGCATGGGGAAACATTTGGTCTAGCGGTGGGAGAATTTGCGGTGTTGGGCAAACCGGTGATTACGTTCTCGGAATCAAGGGAAAGGGCTCATCTTGAGATGCTGGAGAATCAGGCTTTGCTTTACAGAAATGGGCGCCAATTGGCCAACATATTGAAAGAATTTGTGCCTCATAGTACGAGGGGAACCCAATATGAGGAATATGGCAACCCCCAAGCAGTGATGCAGATGTTTAGGGAGAAGTTTTTGAGTTGTTAAAGTCCGAGCTGGGGAAAGATCCGTGAGCGTTTCTCCACTGCTTTTAATAATGTAATCATTTCGTAAGAGGAGCGGAAAGGTCGAAAACAACCTCCTGATACTAGCTTCTTAAGGCGGAAGAGTAATTTAGCGGCACGCATTCGAACCGTTTTGCGGTTAATGTCGGCCAAGGCATTTTCTCCGTGTGGGCCGATGCGTTTAGCAATGTCGTCCTCGTGCCAGGTGAAAATACCGATGGGTTTGCGGACGGAGACCAGCTTCAGGCCCAGTTTCATTTGGCGGCGGAACCAGACATGATCGCCCACGATGCGGTACTCAGAAGGGTAGGGGCAACGCTCCCAAATTCCACGGCGAAACAGGAAGGAGCAGGTTTGAACCGGCATATGCCAATCCGCATCTATGGGGCGGGGAACAGTGATCTGGTTGAACAGGTAAAGGAAGTTGAGCTGGCCATCCAGCATGATGGTGGGTCCGAAGACGGCGTCGGCCCCAGTTTGATCAAGTTTTTGAAGGGCGTGGGCTAGTCCCACCCGGTCGTACTGCTCGTCGGCGTTCAAGTGCCCGAGAATACGACCACGTGCGGCAGCCATGCCTTTGTTTAGGGCATCGTACATTCCTTTGTCTGGCCCTGGAATGAGGCGAATATCTTTCTGCTCCTTCAGATATTCAACAGTTCCATCCTTACTGCCCCCGTCCACCACGATATGTTCGTAGTCTTGACCTTTGAGTGCGTGGCGAACGGACAGGACACACAGCTCGATCCAACGGATCGAGTTAAAAACCGGGGTGACGATGGAAATTTCCATCCGAGGTCAATGGGAACTGATGCCCTGTTGCGACGCCATTCCTGCAAAGAGGCCTTTTTTGGCCAGCAGGCTCGAAAAGGTACCCCGTTCGGCGATGCGCCCCCCGTCCAGCACCACAATCTCGTCCATATTGGCTAAGGTGGAAAGGCGGTGCGCGATGCAAACGACGGTGCGTCCCTCCTCCAGTTGGTCGATGGTTTTTTGAACTTCCGTTTCCGAGTCGGCATCTAGGGCGGCTGTCGCTTCGTCGAGGATGAGAATGGGAGCATTCCGAAGGAAGGCTCGAGCCAAGCTGATCCGGGCTTTTTGGCCGCCGGAAAGCATGACCCCGCGCTCCCCAACGCGCGTCTCGTACTGCCTTGGCAGTTTAAGAATAAAATCATGGGCGAAAGCCTTCCGAGCCGCCTCTTCGATTTCAGGTCGGGTGGCTCCCAGACGCCCCAGACCGATGTTGTCTGCAACCGATGCGTCAAAAAGAACGACATCCTGACTGACCAACGCGATTTGGGAGCGCAATTCCTTAGTGTGGAGGGTGCTCAGGTCCCGACCATCCCACAGAATTCTGCCAGAGGTAGGTGCGTAAAATCGGGGCAGAAGATTGATCAAGCTGCTTTTGCCGGAACCGCTGGCTCCAGCGAGGCCTAGTTTGTATCCCTTGGGAATCCTGAGATCGACATCCTGCAGAACGTGCTTGTGTCCGTAATCGAGGTAGACCTTCTCGAAAGTCAATTCACTCCCCAGTGGAGCAATCGGGGTGGGCATGGAGGGTTCTTGAACACTTGGGTTAAGAGCGAGAAAACTCTCGAGGCGATCGCAACTCACGGTGGCTGAGATCAGATCGACGTGCATTTGGGCAAGGCGTTTGACAGGGCTTGGAAGCATAATGAGGCCTGTTAAGAAACCTACAAAATCTGAGACCGATTGATTCGTTGCGAAAACCACAATAATGAATACCCCCAAGCCTAGTGTGCTGATGACCTCAATCACTGGGTTGACCAGCTTGCCAGCTTGGGTTTTTTTGACCTCGAGATTGACCAGTTTCAGGCTTTCGTCTCGGTAACGGTCGATTTGAAATTTTTCGAGTCCGTAGGCCTTGATGAGTCGGATGCCAGAAAGAGCTTCGATCAAGCCACTGCCTTGGCTGATGCCGACAGAAACGGTTTTGCGGGCAATTTGCTTTAATCGATTTCCGACAATGAGAATGGGAAGAGTAACCAAGGGGAGAATGACGATTGCGGCTAAAGTTAACTTGGCATCGATCATAATCATGCCAGCCAAAATACTCAGAAGTGTGATGGGCTCCTTGATGAGGTCGCTGAAGCCGTTATTCATTGCATCGAAAATACGGCGGGTATCGCCAGAGATGTGGGTCGTAAGATCACCAAGAGTGGACTTATTGAAGTAGTCCAAAGAAAGGGAGTGAAGCTTTTCGAGAACTCGGAGTTGCATGTCCCGAACGACTCGGGTGCTGACCCAGGTCATGCAGTACGCGCTGAGATAACTTGTTCCAGAGCGTAGCAGCATCAGGAGGGGAAGAAATAGAACGGCACCCGCAATTTGGAGGGGGGTGATGGGTTGGCCTGAGCGCGGCAGGATTATTTCTATCCTCTGGGCGAATTCCTCGGAAAAGCGAGATGCCAAAGCCTGAGGGTCGACCTGTCCAGGGGCCAGAGGAGGTGGGCTTAGCCGTTCAAAAAGGGTTTTGGTGGCCAACACAAAGGCGCCGTTGGATACCCCGAAAAAGAGTGCCAAAAGCACTGCCGCCATGAAGCGGGAGCGATAAGGCCAGAGAAAAGGAAGCCCAAAGGCCACAACGCGCCGGAGTTGATTCACAAAGTGCTTTATAGTCGCGTCCAGTGGACTAGTCGAACACCCAAAAAGGCTATAGATATCTGTCCCGACCCATTTTGCGACGGGTTAGGAAGTCTCATTATTTTGGTAAGACGATGATAGCTTTTGTGATCTGTGACCTGCGAATCGAGCTGGCAAGGTGATTAGGGGTTCAAAGCATTGCGAAAAATTTGCGCAGGATACACTCGCTACAACTTCCTGATGATCAGGATTCTATGATGCACGGCAAGCCGAACTTAAGGATGAAAATTCGGCGATAGGCCTGAATTGTTCAGGACAAGAACAGCATTGTAGCGATTTACCGCAACACATCTTGTTAGCCTTCGTTGCCTAACTAAAAAAGCATTGAAAACCGAAAATATGATGTTAGATTAATTAAATGATTATTAAAAAATTCGTATCGAAAACAGTGTTATTTTTACTTCTCGGTTCGCTCTGTCCTGCATTTGCCCAGTTAAATGGGGAGTACACTCCCGACCTCGCTAGGGTGGAAATTCCTGTGTTTGACGGGGTGACTCTCGAGGAAACAATCAGCGCCACGAGTTTTGGCTTAACCATGGTGCAAGGTCTAACGTCCTCCAAGCTAAGCGCAATGGACGGGTACATTTCCGGCAGTGAATTTTACGCCAATGATGAATTGGTTGTTAACTTTGATGGGGATATGACTTTCTCTGCTACCGCTACAAAGAGCGGATCGATTGTTCGTTTGGCTGGTGCTAAGACTACCATCGTCAAGGGAAGTGTTACAGGTGATGGCGTCTTCACAGATGATTCTGGATCCTATTCTGTGACGCTGACCGGCGTAATTGGAACTTTTGCTTTTAAGACCCTGAGTGTGGATATTGAGTCTGGGCAAATCGCTGGACTCATTTCCTCAGGGGCTCTCAAAGTATCCGGTTATTTAGATGAGGATCCGACTCAAAAGGGAACCGTAACAGCAAAGTATGAACCAGAAGACTTTGGCCCGTTTGATTTCCCTGCGGACAACATTGTCACGCCCGAAATCGTGCTATTTTTAACTACTACCAAAAACAAAATTACTGGCTCGGCGTCCGGAACATTTGGAGATTATGACGAGGTCGGTTTTAAGGTCACTGGCACAAGAAATGCCAAAACGGGCATCAGCGCCCTCACCCTTACCAGCACCAGTGTTAAGGGAATTTCTGCCAAACTTAATCTTGATGGCAATGCAGACCTAAATGGAACTAAGAACTCAATGAAGGTTCTTGGTTACACACTGACCTACTAAAAGTTGCCGGGAGTGCCCGAGCGCAGGCCTGTTTTTCGGGCGGTTGCCAAACATCTGGGACTCCTGGCAACCGGCCTATTGCTTTCTTGTTCACGGAATGCATCACCTCCACGTTCCGTGCCCCCGGAAAAAAACTCCGTTTTCTCAAAGGGATCTGACGAGGGCTTACGGGAAGGGGCCGAATCGGTCTCCCCCGGGTCCTCTGTTTCGGCCCTAGATGCGAATCGCCTGGCTGATCCCGCTCTATCCATCAAGGCTCGGCTTCGTTTGGCTCGGCAAATCGGGGAGAACGGGGATTCCCTGCTCTGGCGTAAGGCCCTCGCGATGGTTCTTCCGGGGAACGTACGCGAGGCCATCCTAGAATCGATCGGATCCTCCGGAAAACCCGAGGCCAGCAGTTTTTTGCGAGATTATCTCGGTGATAGCGAGCAAGGAATCCGCAGGGCCGCAGTTCGAGGTTTGGCTGCCACAGGTCGAGCGGAGGATGCACAGTTCCTTGGGGAGTGGATGAGTCGGCCTGCTTTGGCGATCGAGGAAAGCACCGAAGTCGCCCTAGCTTTGGGCGGGAGCCGGGCTCCCAACGCCACTGCGATTCTTATGCAGGCCTATCCCAAGGCGGATCGGGATGAGTTGGTACAGTGTCTAATTTTGGGGCTTGCCCAGCGGCCTTTTGAGCAGACCCAGGGATTCTTTCGGCAATTACTGGGTGATCCGGCAATTGAATCAGACCGCAAAAAAGAGGCCCTTGGAGCCCTCGGACAGTTTGATTCCGTTCGGGAAGATTTCTTTTTGCCTTATCTGCAAAGTTCCGATCCTGAGGTTCGCAGTGGCGCCTACCTCGGGATGGGCGTTTTATCAGAGGGAAATCCTGGACCCCGTCTACTCGTTTCACTGAGAACCGAGTCCGATCCTCAGGCAAGATTATCCCTGCTGGAATCGTTGGGTATGCAATCGAGCGGAGATCCATGGGCGATGAGCCGGATCGCTCAGGCCGAAACTGAACCCATCAACCGGATCATGGCGGCCAAGGCCGTAGCGCGGAGCCTGCAGGGTAGGGGGTCGACGGATGCCGCGGTGCAGGAGTTTGGCCGGATCTGGGCTCCCGAGTTGGCGCGGTTGGCGATTGAGGGAAGCAACATGGAGGGAATGCAGGCGGTCTCGGCCCTAGCCATACAGAGAAAGTCTCCTGAGGCTCGGAAAGCTTTAGCTCGAATCGTCGCCACAGCCGAGGACACCAAGGTTAAAGCGGCGGCGCAAAGGGTCCTGCAAAGCAATCCGAAATCGCCGCGCTGAAGTCCGCATCGGGGTCGGAGCGGTATCCTTCATTTAATTTCAAGGGAAGATGTTTTTTGCGCATTTTAACTAGCAGCCCCGCTATGAAGAACTTCTATTTGTTAAGTAAAATAAGGAATTGTCAAAACGGCATTATATGAATAGAAATAGGTGATGAAAAGTATCGCCCCTTTGTTTCTTTTTTGCATGGCTACGCGATGTTTTGCGGGAAGTTTGGATTTAAGTGAATTTCAAAGTACGGGCAACGCACCGATTTATGTGATCGACGGAGATATCATTTATAACAATACCATCGATGGGCTTACTGTGGGTCTGGACTGGTCTTCTTCCATGAATGCAGCCACCGGGTCCTTGTCGGGGGAGGGAGATTATACAATCAGTGGAAGCGTCAACTCTTTAGCCATTGATTGGGCGGGAACGATTGGAGCCAACATGAATGTTAAGGTCGCGGGCAGTGTAGTTCGGGTGAACGGAAAGCTGACTATGAGTGGGGGCGGAACTATCGCCGGGTACACACTGGATCGTCTCTCGTTGCTATACACTTTTTCTAACTTCGATTTGAATCCTAATGCAGGCCAGATGGCTGGATATGTCAGCCTCAAGGGAACTGCCAGGTTACTAGGCAGAAATCTTCCTCTTTCCCTGCCTAGAACTTATCTTGCTATAGATTTGCCAGATGAAGATATGAACGGTGAATGGGACAGTACGGGAAATTGGAAGATCTCCGACATCGATGCCACCGTGGACGGCAAAGGCAAAATCACGGGAACAGGGAAATTTGCCGTGCTGGATGATGCCGGAGCCTCCTACGACATCATCGATCAAAAGATTTCCGGAACCGTGAAGAATGGGGTGGCGAACCTTATTGCCGCGGGCAACTCCAAGGCCACCTCCAAGATCAAAGTGATTCTGACCTATCGTGAGTCAGACGATCAGACGGTGGCCAAGAAAAGTTCTGTGAGTGCCTACGGCCAGAGCCGGAAGTTTTGACCTCTCGTTTGGGGCGTTACATTTTCCTTGCTGGATTTTTCATTTTCGTCGCTGGGGGACTCGTTTGGTTCGTGCAGCGTGGTGGTTCAAAGGGAGTCTCACAGGAAACGCCAGCAAATGCCCCAAGGGCGTGGATAAACTCTGCCGTCCATCAAGAAACCTCGTTGGAAGAAGCGTGGAGTACGGCGTTTCAGTCTGATTCGGTTCCTAGGCCGACTTGGAAAGAAGTTCAAGACACGCGGGCTTATTCCACGCCGCGAGGCAAGGCCAACTACCTTCAGCTGCTTGAAGGATATGGCTTCCGGGGGGCGGAAGCCGTGCCCAATTTCAGGACCGTGCTCAATGATCCGGATCAGGAGATTCGGAGGGCGGCCATGCGCGGATTGGGTCGTACGGAAACCGCTGAGGCAGAATCGATTCTCATGTCCTACGCAAAAGACGGGGTCGCGATTGAGGAAAGCACCGAGGCGGCGCTGGTTTTGGGGCAAATGGGAAATTCGTCCGTCACGGGAAAACTCCAAGAACTTCTGAGACAAGCGCAGGATCCTGTCCTGCGAGAGCATCTGGTGGATGCCTTGGCGGGGCGTCCCTGGGAACAGACCCAGCCTTTCTTCTCTGCCCATCTTCGGAATCAGAACGTGCCTTTGGAGGAAAAGCAGAACGCCTTGGCCATGCTGGGAATGAGGGACACAGCTCCCGCCGGAGTTCTGACGGGTGCTTTGGGAGATTCCAATGAAGAGGTAAGAGCCGGTGCGTATCAGGGATTGGCTTGGCGAAATGAAACAATGGAATCGGCAAAGGTAAGGAGCTCGCTTAAGCGGGAAACAGATTCTGGTCTCAGGGGCTTGGCGTACGAGGCGTGGGGAAATCAGATCGATGCGAAATTCAGCGAGATACAGGCTGATTACCGAAAGGAGACCCAGCCCGAAGTCCAGCTCAGGGCACTGAAGGCATGGGCTCGTGCGTATGGGAGGCAACCTGTTGGAGGGGATTCGTTTGCTGCGGAGGCACTTGGCAAGCTGGAGCAGGTGGCCATGAACGATCGGGATCCGGGGGAGAGGCGTGAGGCGTTGAAAGCCCTGCAGGCTACCCGAACAAAGGAGGGTAATGACGCGTTGCAAAGAATTGCCGTGGGCAATAGCAACCAACGTATCCGTGAGCTCGCTTATCGCTTATCCCTAAGGAGATATTGAAAAGTGCCTTGTTCTGGGCTATTAATTAATCCATGAGAAAAATAAAGTCTATTATCTCATTATGCGGTCTGCTTTTAGTTGGAATCTCGGCTGAGGCCCAAGCGCAGACTAAAATCATGGAATTTAACACAGGCCTCGCTTGGTCTGATTCCGGAATATTTCTGACGGAACGCTTGATACCAATTGGAACCGATTTTCTGGCGGTCATCATAAATAGCAATCCAACGGAGAGTAGTCCAGGGGATGACCAGATTCTTTATATTCTAGATTTAAAAAAGAAAGCTCTCGCAAGAAAGATAGAGGTTGCTGGCCAAAGTGGTTACTGGGTATCGCCTTCTGCCACCACCAGTTCGTTTATCCTATGGTATTGGACAGCTGATTCGGATCGACGAGTCTCATTGTATAACTTTAATAAAAAAACCAGAAACTGGAGTGTAGCGATCGATGACGCATTTGGTGCTGGGAAATCCACTTCTGATTCAATCCCAGTATTGCCGAGTTATTTTGTGAATACGGTCAGAGACGGAGATAACCTTGAGCTTCACGTCTTCAGGTACTGATCTATTCCGACAGGTCTGGATCGGGGGGAGGAACTCCCTTTTTTGCTGGATGCCTTTTATAGCTGTTCTCTTCTGTGGGGTTGTCGTCCTGCAAGGCGCAACCTGGGAGGGAAGTGACGATTTCGAATCAGCATCGGTGAGTGCGGAAAAATGGAAGCCGTATAATGCCCTGAGAACGGCCTACCAGTATGTCTATGCCGGCCAGTTGCGTTGTGTTTTCAGTAACAACGAAGACGATCACTTTTGGGCTTGGGGAAAGAATGCCTCACAAGTCCCGTCAGCAGCGAATTGGACCATTTCCGCTGAGGTTCATCTTCCGACCGCAGTTCCTGCTGGGGTAACCGTAGACCGTGCGAAGGCTGGGATTGGGGTTATTGGATTGCCTTTTTCCCCATCAAGGGCGCGAAGGTTATACCTAAAAGTGTATCAACGCTTTTCCGAATACTCCTATGAATATATCTCGGTTGGCAATGACTACTCTCCCGGGAATCATAACGGGTTAGACGACAACTATATCAACTCTCCGAACTGTCGGATTTCGATTCAGCATGACGCAATTCTTCAAAGAGATACCTATCGCGTTGAGGATCTTTCTACGGCTCGGGTTCTATTATCAAATGTTTACGACAGTGAACTTAGCGTAACCCCCTACGTGGCTGTAGGAACGGTGATAGCGGGTAAAAAAAACTGGCCTAAAAACAACACGACGTTGGGCTTGGACAACTGGTCGGTGGTTGAAAACAACCCCGATCCAATTGATTTAAATTCACAAAACTCAACTTACAATGGAGTGGCTTATTCTGTGTCGGTTACGGGTCTGGATCTAGTGAATCAGAAACTCACCGGCACGGTCGCACTGACGGTGGGCTCGGCCTCGGCCACACTGCCGATCACTGGATCGATTGATAAAAATGGATTCTTTGCACTGACAGCTAAGGGAGCTGGGGCCAACAAGGGATTTGGATGTGCGCTGCTTTACGACGTGGCGACTGGGACTTATCGGCCCAACAAAAACACCGTCACGGCACCGAAGCAAAAGGCGATTAAGTTTTGAGAAGAGATGAAGAAATGAATCGCAAGGAGCTTTCATGGTTGCAGCCCTGCTCATGACCAAGGCCACGGCATTGGCTGCGACGGACAAAGCGAGCACATCGGGTCCCGAATTGATTCCCGCACGTCGCCATGATTTCTAGGCTTCAAAAAAGCAGCATAAGTCGACAGAGGTCACTTCGAAAAGTTTGCCCTCGCGCAGTCTTGCCAACGGCAGTCAATTCCTCTGCCCAGAATCTTGCCAGCCGGACCTACACGGGAGTTTCCAAAAAAACAAAAAATCTTGTATTTGCAGGCTGCTTTTTTTTGGCCTTGGGTTTCGAAACCTCGTACCCGCAGGATATTTATGTCGACGTGCGCAGGGGACTCACTTTTAAGCAGATCTCAGGAAATCCCCCGACAACACCTTATCTTTATGATTTTTCATCTGATATCAGTTTATCCGAGACAACCGCCTCCAACATGAGTGCTATCCGAATTCTCGCTCCCAATGGCACGGCGCGGTCTTACATGAAAAGTGTCTCTGCCTCGACTTGGAGCCTGAATGTCGGGACCGGCGACCGCGCTGTTTACTTCGCGACAGTGGCAGACGGTAATTACGATCTCGAATTTACCCATACCACTTTGGGCAAACTGACATCGACATTCCTTTTTCCGAAAAGCACAGAGTTTTCACCAAGCATTCCCTATCTGGATGCGGATGACTTTGCTTATGCAACTCGCGCGTACGATGCGAAACAAGCCAAGACCTTTTCCATAAAAATCGGAACCCTGACTGGAAATATCTTTGGGGGAACCGTTGCCACCGAAGCTTTTCTGATGATTTGGGATGGCGGGGATCCAATCCACTGGGGGACAACTATCCCGGCTGGCACCCTTAGACCCGGCAAAGAATATGAAATGTTTCTCTGGACGGACAATTGGTTTGTCGACCAGCAGCTCTTTCTTGGAGGTTCTCCTCTTTTGGGAGAAGTCATATCGGTCAATATGACGATCAACAAATTCAAATTCACAACCCTCGCAGATAAGGTCTGGGAAGGAACGGATGACTTTACCTCCTCTGCGCGGTGGTATGAGTGGCAGAAAAAAGGAAAAAACGGCGAACAAGGAAGGCTATCATTGAAGAATGGAGAACTCATTTATTCTTCCTCTGCCCCTTGGTGGAAAGGTCTGGGCAGTGGGGTTTGGTTGTGGGGAACACCAAAAAAGCCACTTTCGATTCCAACTTCCGCGTGCTGGGAAATTGAATGTGATGTTGCCTTTCCTGAAAATGCGCCAATGGCGAATACGGATGTGGCCGTTTCAGGCATCTGTATTGTTTGGTACTCAGGCAACTCCCCCGTCTTTCCTGGAATCTATTGTGGCATATGGGCTTCGTACGATAATCCATCGAAAACGATCGGAGAGACGTTGCAAGTGGCAACGGACTTTAATTTCAGGCAGGGAAGGAATGGTGATAAGGCCCCGGTCGTGCTGCAGACGATTTCCACTGGCTCACGGAAAATCTGGCTCCGTTTTGCTCATGATGCTCTTACGCAAAGGGACAGTTTACAAGTCAAAGACAAGCAATCAGGAGAGATTCTCTACACACGTACCGAAAGTTCCTCCTTGGCTTCAAATCAATTCTGCCGTCTGGGACCCTTCATGATGGTGGGCGAAGACCAATCCTGGCCGGGAACCAGCAGCAATATGGCGGCTGACAACTGGTCGGTAGTGGAAAACAAACCCGATCCAATTGATTTAAATTCACAAAACTCGACCTACAAGGGGGTGGCTTATTCGGTGTTGGTTACGGGTCTGGATCTAGTGAATCAGAAACTCACCGGCACAGTCGCGCTGACGGTGGGCTCGGCCTCGGCCACACTGCCGATCACGGGCTCGATTGATAAAAACGGATACTTTGCCCTGGCAGCCAAAGGAACTGGCGCCACCAAGGGGTATGGGTGTGTACTGCTCTATGACGTGGCGACTGGAACCTACCGACCCAACAAAAACACCGTCACGGCCCCGAATCAAAAGGCGATTAAGTTTTAACTCAACTCCAGCGTAGAATGGGGTAAGCAGCTTGCCCGTTCTCTTTGTAGGCTGGAGAATATGTAGATGAGAAGGAGCGCCATCTACTTTGGGGCCGGGTTGTTATTTCTTCTTATGGTGTGGGTTGTTTTCAACCAGTCACAGAAACAAGAAGGAACAGCTCGCTCTGTAGATGCAAAGAATCAAACGTCGAATCATGGGACTGCATCGCTTCCCAGCGATCCACCAAAAGATTTGGAGAAAGAGGAGGCCAAGGTAGTCCTTCATGCTCCGGATCCGGTCTTAAAGGCAGAACTTCAAACGCTCAAAAGCCGATTGGCACAGAAGCCGGACCGAGAAACGGTCCTGCGGCTGTTACGGGAGTTCACCCAAAAAGCTTTTGCTGCAAATCCTGATGGTGCGGCGGCAGCGCTGCTGGAGTTTCTACGCTCAGGAGAGGACCTGTCGACAAGCTTGGGCTTCGTAGTGGGAGAGGCAGGATTGGATGAGTGGCCGACTCTGAGGGCGTTCCTTCTGGATCTTTTGGGAAAAATCGACCCGGAGATGGCGAGTCGGTATGCCTTGGATACGGTGATTCCGGCCAAGTCTTCGACGGTGGAGTATGCGGTTTCGCTTCAGATTCTGTGGAACCATGGAGGGGCGGATCAGCCGACGCCAGAGTTGACCCAGGCATGGTTGGGGCTTTTGCAGAAGCCGGATTGGGCGGCCAAGCCAGATGCGGCCTGGATGGAGAGCTTGGATTTCGCCAGCAGGATACCGGAGGCGGCCCCCGCATTTCTTCAGGCGGCCAGTCCCTGGCTGGCGAAACCCGGCGAGGCGGCGGGTAAGGCGGAGAGTACGGAAATGGTGCTGGAGAGGATGATGATCCGTCACCCTGCAGAGACTCTGAGTGCATTACTCCAGAACTTTCAATGGATGAACGGAGGCAGAGGCCCAGCGGTGCGTGCTTCGCTTTTTGCGCGGGCAGATGTAACGGATTCAGGGCAGGTCCTTTCCTTGAAGACTTATTTGCAGCATCTAAAGCCAGACGGAAAGGAGGCGGAATTTTTTTACCAGGCCTTCCCATGCCACAATTATGGAGTCGCCCCGGGGCTTTCGGGCCAACCTGACATCCCCGGGGCTGGAGACATTCAAAATATGCTGCATGCCGATTTGGTGCTTTTGCAGGCTTGGAAAAATGACCCTTCGATTGTCGTGCACCGGCCGTGGTTTGATCAGGCCATCGATAAAATCAAGGCCATCCTCGGTCCAAATGGTTGATCTACAGGGGGTTAAAATTTTTAGCAAATTTGGATTTGTTGTGTAAGATGTCTTTATGCCGTTCCGACATTTCGCCGGATTGTTTTTGTCCCTTTTGATCGCCCCTTTTGTGTATGGGCAGCCAATTTGTCCATTACCTGTAGAACCCGCGGATGTTGGGCGTTCCCCCTATTTTTATACTGGGTTGATCGAAACGGCAGGTGGTTACATGGGATCGGGATCGGTGGCTGTCCATCCAAAGCTTGTTTTAGGTTGTGCCCACATGAATTACGGAGACAACGGCGCTTGGCTGCCTGCGAGAGCCATTCGTTGGTTCTGGAAATGGAACCAAGGAAATTATCCGGAATATTCAGATGGGATGATGCTCACCGGCTACTACTACTTTTCGAGCTATAAGACGAATGTGCGGAAGTACGGCATGGACGACTCCTTGACGTTCCAGTTTGATTTTGTTGCCAACTACAGCGCCACACAGAACACAGCGGGGGGGTACGCAGGCGGGTGGGTGGAAGATGGTAAACAGTATCTCACGACCGGCGGATTCAATAAGCTGATCAGCGGTTATCCTGCGGGGCGGTACAATGAGGGCGATCCGAATGAGCATCGAATGCATTCAACAGAATTTAGCGACAACATGGACGTGAGTTGGGAGAACTATCTCGGTTTGGATGGTGTAGAGACGGGTCCAGGAAACAGTGGCGGGCCAGTTTGGGTTTTGCGAAATGGGGAGTGGGCCTTTGCTGGAGTTTTGGTTTCTGGGACAGAATATTTGTCCAACCAGTGGTCGTCCATTGGGGTCTGCTCTCTGAACAAGCAGGGCTGGGGGCTCATCACCTCGGCTCTCAGGAGAACAGGGGCGACAGGCGACCTTCTCAAAAAAACGGTTGCCCTGGAAAATGTTCCCGTGGCGATCCCCGACCAGTCTTCGGTCGGCTGCACATTCACCGTTTCAGGTTTGGTGGGGGTGATTCAGGGGGTTAAACTGAATCTTGCGATCAATCACGCCCGACAGGGGGACTTGGCTGTGACGCTCCGGAGTCCTTCTGGCAAGACCGTCACCCTACTCTCGGCTGTTGTGAAAAAAAAATCCTCACGGATCAATTTAACCCTCTCTAGCAAGAAAGTTGCAGGCTTCACGAATCTTTCCCCCAACGGAGTCTGGACTTTGACCGTAAGGGATAGCTACCAGCAGGACGTGGGGTCCCTTCAAAGTGGATCTTTGGAAATCATGACTCGTTAAGAAAGTTGTCTGCACCTAAAAGTAAGAGTTTTCAAATTAAGTCACCATCAGATCTGGCTGACAAAAGCGTCAGAAACAGGAACTTAGTACACGTGGATCGAGTTATCATGAAAATCGTTTTAGAGGAATGAGGCAACATCTTGCCCGTTCTCTTTGTAGGCTGGAGAATATGTAGATGAGAAGGAGCGCCATCTACTTTGGGGCCGGGTTGTTGCTTTTTCTTTTGGTGTGGGTTGTCTTCCGCCAGTCGCAGAAACAGGAAATGGTTCTTCAGTCTAAAGATCCAAAGAGTCAGACCTCGAAGCCTGGGACCGCATCGCCTCCCCAGGATTCACCAAAAGATCTAAGCAAGGAGGAGGATAAGATAGTCCTTCATGCTCCGAATCCGGCCTTAAAGGTAGAACTACAAGTACTCAAAAGCCGGCTGGCACAAAAGCCAGATCGGGAAAAAGTCCTGAGACTGTTGCGGGAGTTCATGCAAAAAGCGTTCGCTTCAAATCCCGATGCAGCTGCGGCAGCGCTGCTGGAGTTCCTTCGCACAGGGGAGGACCTATCGACAAGCCTAGGCTTCGTAGTGGGAGAGGCAGGATTGGATGAGTGGCCCACTCTGAGGGCGTTCCTTCTGGATCTGTTGGGGAAGATCGATCCGGAGATGGCGAGTCGATACGCGCTGGACACAGTGATTCCGGCCAAGTCTTCGACGGTGGAGTATGCGGTATCTCTTCAGATTCTGTGGAATCATGGAGGTGCGGAAAAGCCGACGCCGGAACTAACGCAGGCCTGGCTTGGTTTGTTGAAGAAGGCGGACTGGTCGGCCCGACCCGACCCGGCATGGCTGGAGAGCCTGGATTTTGCGAGTCGGATTCCAGAGGCAACCCCGGAGTTTCTCAAAGCTTCGACCGATTGGCTTGCCGATCCCGAAAATGTGGTTGAGCGGGTCGGAGCCGTGGATCTGGCATTGGAACGAATGGCTGTGCAACAGCCTGTAGAAACTATGGAAGAGTTAGTACGAGATCCTTCTCTATTAAGTTTGGGACGGGGGATTTATCAGCGATCCCAAATCTTTGCCCGAGCGTCACTGAATGATTCCAATCAACAAAAGCTTCTGGCGGCATACCTTCAACGACTCGACCCGGGGAGTCAGGAGGCGGAGTTATTCTTTTCTGCTTTTCCGTGCCATAACTTTAGTGTGAGTCCGGGGCTTTCCGGCCAGCCCAAAGTGAACTCATCTCGGGAAATCATCGCTTCGGATCGCGCAGCACTTCAGTGGTGGCAGACCCAAAGCAGTGCGCTTTGGGCCTCAAAACACCAAGGTGAATGGGTAAAGGTCCTAACAAAAATCAGAAAGATTACAGAGAACCAATAAATTAAAAGCCTCTGGGCAATTTGATATTTACAGGAAACGAGGTATAAATAGGAAAATGGGATCCAACAACGCTAGGTGGGTTCTGCTTTTGTTCTTTTTGCAGGGATCTTGGGTGTTTGCGGTCATCGAACCGACAGTTGTTCCGCAGGGGAGTGAACTTAATGATCCTCTTTACTACACTGGAGCGGTTGAGACCGATGTGCCTTATGGAAATGGGACTTCTTCGATATCCGTTGCCTCGGGTGCAGTGGCAGGGCATCCGCGGATGGTTTTAAGCTGCGCCCATCTGAACTACGAAAAAGGGATTGGATGGTTTGGGGTGGGTTCCACGCGTTGGTTTCTTCGCTGGAACCGATCGAGTAAGCCCAGCAATGTCGGTGCGACAGGACTCACCCTGAGCGGCTTTTATCGATTTAATGGATACGGGCCACTAAAAGAGCTGGATCCCGATAAAGACAAATCAAGTGTTCAGACTTTTGCCAAAGACTATGTTGTGCACTATCACGTTTCGCAAAACACAGCCAATGGGTATTTTGCGCCTTTGCTGGAAGCGGGGGCTAATTTTCTTTTGTCTGCCAGCAGCGCCAAAACCTCCTTTATAAAAAAGATTTCGGGATATCCGAGTGGTCAGTATCAATCCGGTGACCCTTCAAACTATAGTTATCGAATGCACGAAACCATCCCTTTTGCCAACAAAGCTACTCAGAGTTACGGGCCATTTATGGAGATCAGCGGAGTGGCCACTTATGGGGGAAACAGTGGCGGGCCGATTTGGGGCTGGGTGAAAGGGAGATGGGCACACACAGGCGTCGTTGTTTCAAGCGATAGAGCAACTAGTGTCGGGGTGGTGGCGAATCATCCCGAAGGAATGAGTCTGATCTTTTCAGCGCTGCAAGATCAATTCCCAGATTCTCCTGTGTTCCGAAACTTCGTTCCAGCGAGTGGCGTAGGCGCTATTCCTGACGCAGGAACTCTCACAAGAACATTCACGGTTGCCAACATGCTGGGGGGTGTTGATTCGATAAAACTGAATCTGAATATACAGCATCCCCGACGGGGGGATCTTGTGATTACACTTCGGTCGCCGCAAAACAGGACGTTGACGGTTTTAAAATCTGTCGCAGTCAAAAATTCCAGCCCAGCCAACCTATCGGCTATCCTGAACGTGAATGGATTTTCCAATGCTGACCCGAACGGAACTTGGACACTAACGATCAAGGATGTGTATAAGACAAGGGCGGGAACCCTGCTGGCAGCAGGGATGGATATCACCACCCGTTAGTCGTTGGAATCTTGCGCAATCATCGATTTTCTTTCTCACTTTTGTCCACAGCTTTGCCAAGGGCAGCAAAATCGTTTTCCGGCACGTCCTGCAGATAGGAAAAAAGATATTCGCGGGCCTCGGTGCTGAGGGGGTGGGAGGGATCGAGGGCGAGTCGGTAGAGGGGACGGAGCCTAACGGAATCAGACCGGCGCAGAATGTCCCGCATCAGCTCGTCCCGGACATCCTCGGGTTGGGAGCGGTCGAGCAGCAGGGGAAGCAGGCGCCAGTACTCCTCGTCGGGGCAATAGTTTCCGGCGATCTGCACGAGGAAGGATTTGTCGTCTGCCGGGGTGGAAGCAAGGAGCGAGAGGAGACGGGAGGCGGTTTCGCCCGGGGTAAGGTCGGCGGAGAGGACATCGCCGATGGGATCGGCCGCTTCTGAGGGATTAGGGGAGGAAGGCTTATTGGTGGGAGTTAATACAGGGACGGGGGGCTGGCTGAGTTCCTGAGGAGAAATGGCAGGGTTGGAGTGGGGGGCGGGCTTATCCGTGGGAGGAACGTGAGGACGACAGGAGGTAAGAGCCAAAAAAACAAAAAACGTCATAAACCAAAGAAAAGTCCCGCAGAATGAAAAGGGCATGATTTTCATCGAACGTTAGGAATCTTGAAAATGGACTAAAATTGGAAAACGCAAAAGATTTTCATATTCCGCTAGATTTTTAGTCCGGGTGACTCAGGTAGAACTGCACGGCTTGCGGATAGGAGGCCTCGTCGGTGTCCGGGAAATAAGCACTCAGCACCGAAAGGGCGGTGCCGCGGATCGACTCATCGGGGTGTTTTAAAAGAGTTAGACAGATGGGGAGGCGGACAGGGTCGGGCAAGCCAACGACGCCGGCTGCGAGGACTTGGGCCTGATCGGGCGGGAGGGCGGAGTCCCAGACGAGGGGAAGCATGAGTTGCTGGAACTCTTGAGGGCCGCAAACAAAGGAGGCGCTAGCGTAGGCCAGTCGCCGGTGATCTGGAGGGAGAGTTTTGGCCAGATTCATCAAGGAGGCCACTTTTTGATAACTGGAGACAGGACTACGAACGACGGACTGGATCTGGAGAGCCGTTGGATCCAGAGGAGTGTTTTTCTCGCCTTTCCGAATCCGAGCAGAAGGAAAAAGGGCTTCCGCAAGTTTGCGGGAGGAGGAGAGATCGACCTCAGTAGAGGAGCTGGATTCAGCTGCATCCGGATGAAAGGAAGTTGTGGAATCTCTTGCTTTTAGCCCTTTAGGGCCAGAGGGAGGGTCGAGCCGAAAAGTAAAGGCATGGATGAACATTCCAAGCAGGAGCCCTGCACCTAGGGCAACTGTGGCAACCATCCCATAGGTTCGAATGTAAGATTTTTCGCTCATAAATTGACAATTAGTAAGGAAAAGGCAAAATTATATTATGCATATAAAAGCAGTAAAAAAAGCCCTGATTTTAGGCATCCTGAGCATTTCGGCGGGGCATGCTCAACTCGCAGACACGATCTGGGAAGCGGAGGTGCAGATCAACGGTCTTAGCCTTCAAGCCGTAAAGGATGATGTGACCCAAAGAGGTCCAAACCTTAAAAATGGTACTGTCACATTGCCTATTGAAATCTGGTTCTGGAATGACGGTGACTGTGGAATTGTTTTTCCAACAGAAAAATGGAATCGGCGTGATATATATTCATACGAATACGGAACACCTGGAGCCGACGACTACTATTACTACAATTACTATTCCCCAAAGTATGAAGGTGGGGGGAGTAGGGCGCCTTCTTATGAGAACGAAAATGGACTAGTACAAACCACAAGCACATTCACTTATAGCTCAGGGAAAAAAACTGGGACTCTTTTGCACAAGACTCTTTCTCTTGTGGAAAACTCGACACGTTTTATAGGGGCTTACTGGCGTGTGAATGCCGCTTTTAAAATCAGCGGAAACCAGCTTACAGTGACATCGGCTTCTTTCGCGGTTGCCCCGAATCCGATGGGAAGCAACGGATATAAATTCTTAGCTCCACTTCCCGCTTTGCGAAAAAACACCGTCTTTACAAAAACAAGCAGACGTCCAAGCGAGGAGAAAAACGTAAAAGCAGCTTTCAAAACCGTCACGGAAAGTAGTTACGATTAAGAAGAAGTCGTGAATTTAAATAACCGCCTCCGTTTTGTTCGGATTGGGCTAGCCGTTTATGTATTGAGTTTGGCAGCCAGCTCACTTCATGCACAGTTAGCCGACACGATTTGGGAGGGGACACAGTGGATCAGCTCGATCAACATGGTTTCTCTCAAGCCTGATGGATCGGCCAATTTCCCCTCCTTGCTTGGCGCACGCATCAATCTTCCGTTGGAAATCTGGTTTTGGGACAACACCCACTTCGGTATCGTCTTTCGTAATGATCGGTGGGGGTTTGATGACGGCCGCCTAGCCCGGATGCGGAAGGGAGAGTATTCCGGTCACGGTGAGCAGTTTAAAAGCTACACGTATCGCCTAAAAGGTGGGGCCGGAACTTTCTCGGCCCGGGAATATGATGACTATTTTGGCTTGGAAAGCTATGCAGGTCGGTTGGTTGTGCAGGGCAACAAACTAACCACTGATCGTTTGACCTATGCAGCCCCCTCATCGCGTTATTTGGATGGCAGCGCAAGGCTCGCGAATTTTCCGTGCAAGCAGATCGGGAAACTCCCAGTTTTTGACAAAACGGTTTGGACTAAGACAAACCGGAAGCCCAGCCTTGCGAAGGACGAGCCGGGGTACCTGACCGATCCTTGATAGTTAGTGTTGTTGCATCGAGAAAAGGTTCCCACGCTTTCGCGAATGTTTGATTCTAGTCGTCGTTCCGATCCGCGGTCTGGGTGTAGCCCAAAGTTGTGATGAAGTAGTTGATGATCCAGTTCTTGGCGTTGAGGTTTGTCGATAGGGTGCCACGGGCATCATTTAGTGCTTTGGTTAGGGTGGTGTCTAGGTTCGCCGTCCAGCTTGAGAAGCCAAGGTAACGACTTCCGGTGGTAAAACGATCCCCACTCCAACCGCCATCAAGGCGGAGCATTTGAATTTTGAGATTCTGCGGATATTTACCCGTGAGGCCGATGCTTTTCCCTTTGTTTGGCCATGCGACGCAGGTGCCTGTTGCAAAAAAGACTCCGTGGTCTGCCGTGCCCTCAGCGCCGACAACTTCGTACTGGGAATATAAAAGCCCAAATTTGTTTCCCTCTCTGCCCCAGCTCAGGCGATGCCACTGGTTCTGCGTGCTGCTTCCTGATGTGTTGTCACCATCATAAGTGTGTTTCCAAATTCTTTTAGGACTTGAGGTATATTCGAGCCAGACCTGCTCGTCAGAGTCTGTCTCTTTAAAAGCGTATTGTGGGTCGTCTAAGTTCAGGACCAAAAGATGATACGTTCCTTCGGCTTTAAAATTGTAAACCAACCAAGGGCCTCCGGCATGGAGATGTTGCAGGGAAAGGATGAATCCGACGATTAAGGCAGATATGTATTTATTCATGTGATGTATCGTAGGTTAAGGATACCGATATTTCAACAGATACAATCAATACACAAAAAATGAAGACTACCCCTTTTGGGATATTAGTCAGAGACTTAAAGCACTTTTTCTAAGCGGGGCGATCTTAGAAGCCAGAAATCAACGAATGTTCGGATTTAGCTCAGTGTAGGCCGGGAAAAGGCTTTGCATCGCAAAGGCAAAAGCCTGGGAAATGGAGAGGGATTGATTGTTGATGGCTTGGGTGAGGCCTAGGTCGAGCTCGCTGGAGCTGGCCAAGTATTTCAGCTGGAGTCCATCTTGATAAGCGTCGATCGAGCCGGTGAACCAACCGTCCAAACGCCAGCCTTGTCCGGTAATCTTGGGGGCGTAGTACCCGCTTTTGCCACCACCGACATTTAGAATCTGACAGGTGCCATCACTGATGCCTAAGCCCGTGTCATAGCTACCATCCGAATTCGGCTCCCACTGTTGATAGAGCATCCGGAAAATCCTCTGGCCACCGGGGGCCCGGGATCGCCCGTAAAAAGTTTGCTCCGTATTCTCGGCCTCATTGGCCGGGGTTCCGCCCTTGAGCTGTTTGGTCTTGAGTTTATGATCCACATAAATCAAGTAGGGTTTAAAAGTTTCCCCCCGATAGGTCGTCAGGGGGGCTGGTCGAATCCGATACGTGCCGTCTAGGTCGTATAAAAAATAGGCATCCAGCTTGCTTCCGCGCGGCGCAGTGACCCAGGAGGACTTGCTGCCATCATTGATGAAGTAGCTGGACCAGCGATTGACGGAGGATTTGTAGAAAAGGATTTCGGCGCGGGCCTGTTTCGTTGGGGTGAGGAAAAGGCAGAGAAAAACAAAGCCAAGCGGAGTCAGGCAGGGGCGTTTCAAGGGCGAGGCCTATTGGAGAAAAGTAAAGCCTTTGGTGGTGTAGTAGGCCATGAGCGCATAGGCGGCATCGTCATCGTCCGCAGGGTTCTGTGCGTTGACGTATTGCGTGGCTGGCAGGTCCAGCGTGCCGGTGGAGGAATATTCCTTGAAGTTGGTGTCGGAGCCCATAGGAACACCTACGCCTTTGGTTTGAACAGGCGAGGCCAACTGCACCGTTTGACCCGCCACGGAATAAGGTTTCAGCAGTCCTGTTGACCAAGAAAAATGCCGCCCGGCGGGCAACGAGTCCCAGTAGGAGACGAGCATCTTTTTGGATCCTTGGTTCAGAATAGAACAGGTGAATGTCACGGAGGTGTCATCATAAAGCAGGTAGGTTTTTCTTCCGCTTAGTTGCCAAGTGCGGAAATTGCGACTGGTGTTCCCATCATACTCCGTGAGGGTCAGGTACTTGACTTGGGTTCGCGATGGGGTTGCGACCCCGTCGGTAATGCGTGTTTCCGAAAAGCTTTGTGCGTAGACGACATAGACGCTGGCGCCTTGGGCCCATGCGGATCGGTTGGCCAAAAGTGAAAGACTCACGATCATAATCAGTTTTAAGCAATTCTTTGTCATGTAGTAATTATGAAACAATGGTGCGCCTTCGGCAAGCAGACGACGAAAAAATAAAAAAACGTAGCCTTTTTGGACTAATTAATAGCTGCCGGCCAAGAATCTTTGAACCGCTTGGGGGTAATTGTTGGTGGGTTCGTCGGGAAAGTAGGCCCAGAGAACGCTTTCGGCCATGGCACGGGTGTCCTCATCGGAATGTTTCAAGAGGGAGAGCAAGGCGGGGAACTTGAAGGAGTCCGGTTGGGTGACGACTCCGGTGGCGAGAATGCGGGCGACGGGGGCGGGGGTGCCTGGGTTCCAGATCATGGGGTAGAGTTGCTGTTGAAACATGGCTGGTGGCGCGGTGGATGTGGCCGTGGCGTAGACCCGGGACTGTTCCTCTCCGCTGAGAGTTTGGGCCAAGGCCAATAGGCGGCGGGTTTTTTCCTGTGCGGTAGAGGTTTGATGGGTGATCTCGCGGACCTGTTTTTCCCAAGGGGCGAGGGTGCGGGGAGTGTCGTTCTTTTTGGGCTGACGGTTGGCGTTGATCAGTTGGCGGATCAGTTCGTCTTGCGAGGGAATGGGGGTAGTGATCACGGGGTCATCGATCTTGGAGCTAGTATCTGCGGAATGTGGAAGGATGGCGCGGCTTGTCCCTTTAGGGCCATCTTGGGAGGTCTCTGGGACAATTTTGAAGTTAAAGGCGTAAAGACCGAGGAAGGCCAAGGCGGTGAAAATCAGCCCAGCAACCGAAAACTCAATTAAATGGGTAACCCAAGATCGCGCGCTATTCACTTGTAATTACGATCTCAAGGATTAAAATTTATTCAATGAATAAATCAAAAATGGCTTTTTATGTGTGCATGACCCTTTTCTTGGGCTGTGCGATGGGTCGGGCTCAACTCGCAGACACGATCTGGTCTGGAAACGCCAAAGTCACGATCCCAACATTAACAGCGACTGATCAATACGGAGAACTGCTCGCTTATCCTAAAACGATCACTGGACTGACCTTTATTCTCCCAGTTGAGGTTTGGTTTTGGAATAATTCAAAATTCCTGATTGTTTACCGGCAGAGAGATATGGGTGCGAATCCGGACAAGGAAGAGCTACAGCCTTTAATCGGTGAATGGGAGATTCCTCCCGAGTCACGGGTCGGACTGCTTACAGGAGTATCAGTAGTTCCTTACGGGAGTGAGCTTTTTGAAATTCAGACCGGAAGCTATGCCAAGAAAGGGAATAAATATACTTTTACCGCAGAACAGAGCGATACAGAAGATCGCAGAGACTATGATAGGGAGTGGATTTTTCCCGATGCCAGACAATTGGTAACGGGCTCATTTACCTTGAAGGGAAACACCTTGAGTTCATCTCTGACTTTCACCCAAACGCCAAACCCCATTGGTCCGAATGGGCTTAAAGCCACGGGTAAAAACACCTCGGCTACAGCGATTCTCACGAAATCCAACCGCAAGCCCTCCACCGTGGGCGTGGATGTCTTCCTGGATGGCCCGCTTTAAAAAAGAATAAATATGAAATATGCACAATACTTAATCCTAGCGGTGGGTCTGGTTGGTCATTCCGGTTATGCGCAAACGCCTGCGTTTGCCGACACCATTTGGGCGGGCACTATAAAGGGATCGACCAAGGAGGTGGCACATTACCAGAATAACGTGAAGGGAGCCTCGGTGACCGGCGCGACTGCTAATCAGATTCCCGCAGAAATCTGGTTTCCTTCCGCTAACACGTTTTGCATCGTCTTTAACAATCGGACGAGTCGTGCGAGCACTCCTGATGGGAGAAATGGAATCCAAGTTTACGATTCTCATCTTTACGATGTTGTGGTGGGGCAAAACCCCTGTCTGGCTAACCCCATGTTAACGTATTGGACAGGGACGGGCACGGTGGATTTGGCAAAGAAAAAACTTTCTGGTACGTCGCAAACAGAGGAGGACCTTTCTCCCACAATGACTTTGAATGCGTCATACGGTTACAAAAAGACAGGCAGCCGGGAGACTTTGACGATCCAAGGCACCGCCGTGTTTCCGGTCCAAGGATTGGATTCGTGGGGGGACGGATGGAAACTAAATCCTGGAATTGTCACATTTAGCGGAACTTTTAGCAAAACAGCGCGCAAGGTTTCCATGGAGGGGCCGAAACAGGGAAGTTTGGGTTTCTGAAAAGGCAACTGCCGCAACGCCCTATGTTTGAGGGGAGGAAATGGGGCAGACGTTTTTTCTTCAGTTTCTGCTTTTTTCTACCTGTTCATTTGGGTTTTACCCAGAAACTCGACTTGGCTGACACTATCTGGGAGGGGAAATTGGCGGTAAAAATTCCTGAATTGAGTCGGTATATTAACGGGGTGAAGGAGAGTTCCGCAAAAGGGGTAGAGTTAAAAAATCTGCCGGTGGAGGTCTGGTTTCCGACCGAAACGACCTTCAGTGTGATTTACGTAGCAAATCCCCCATCTGGGATTGAAGATGGTCAGCGAATTGGACACAAATATTTTTGGTCTGTTGGGGAGTGTGTCTCTCCCATTGCTGAGACTCAGGAGCGATTCTTTGGCCAAGGAACGGTGAATTTGGCCAAGAGAACCTTGATTGGCACCTTCGGAACGCGAATCCGGCATCCAGCCCCGGATGCGACCATGAATGCGCGTTACACCTATAAAAAATCTAAAAACAACGAAAGCCTGACCATCACGGGAATGGCCAGCATTTTGTACCAGAGACTGGATCCAGAGCATAAGCGATATCTTTTGGACCCGAGGCCATCGACCGTGACCTATTCCGGAACTTTCACAAAAACGACGCAGCGGAGCGTTTCCGTGGAGCGTGTTAAAATCGGGGAAGTGGGATTCGGCGAGGGATATAAATACGGTCCTGAAGACAACATAACTAAATTGCCTTCGAAACTCTAAAGATGAAGTTTCGGACTCTTTTCTTTACGGCATTCGTCCTGTCCTGCGGATTATCTCTGGTCATGGGGCAAACCGCCAATCCTCTGGCGGACACGATCTGGGACGGGAATGCGGAGATCATCATTCCCAAGCTGATTTGGAAAAATGAACGACCCAAGTTCAATCGGGTCGAGACGATCTCCACGGTCAAGGTTTTGGTGCCAATCCAGCTCTGGTTTTGGGGAAAAAACGATAATCCCCCCAACGCAATGGCCGTCTGCTTCAATCAGCGCAAAGTGGGGGCGGATCCTTTGCGTGCCGAGTTGGCCATGTTTCAGGGGCAATTACCGACCTGGGCGATCGCGCAACTTGAACAAATCCATCAAAGAAGGCCGCGGAAGGGTGACTCGATCTATCTCTACCCGGGAAATTATGGACTCTATAATTTGAATAACAGGACAAAAAAGGCAACTTTCAGGCTCAGGAATATAGATGGAACCGACGAGGGAAGCCCAGATTATCAGTTTGAAGGCGTAATCGCGATGTCTGGCAACAAACTTAGTAGGGTCACATTTGTGATGACTTCGCCGATCGCCCCTCCCGCCGCCTTAATAGAATATGCTACCCCTCAAGGAAATTTCACCGGAACAGTTATTAATCTCGCCAAGTCATCATCCAAACCAAGCGACCAAGCTGCCGCCCAATTTTCCAAATTCTTCGATCTGCAGGATCAGTCGCCTTAGTCAGACGTCGGCGATCAATCTAAGCGGGACTGAGTTTGTTTCGCGGTGTTACGAGCACCGAAAAACCAAGCGAGAAAGATCATATTCAGGCCGCCCCAAAAGCCGAGTAGCGCAAGGTAGTGTTTGCCGCAGGGGCCCATCATCGGGAGAAGGCGCCATAGGGCAAAAGCGGCCAAGCCCAACCAGAGGGCCACCCAGTGGAGGGTGAAGAAGCTGAAGAAGCGCAGGGGGGTCGAGGGAACAAAGCCGCCGATCTTGGGGGCATCGATAGGGTAGAAATAGAGATCTTCAATATCCGAGCCAACCAAAGTGTCCTTCCCAAGGGCCTTGTTCAGGCGAGATTCCAAATGGCGGGCGTGGAGGCGGGCAAAGTCTACAAAATGAAGGTAGAAGCAGGACTGGGTTCCAGCGGTGATGACGAGAAGTGGAACGAGGGCCAGAGAGACCGGGCCATCCCAAAGAAGGCAACCGATCACGAGTACGAGGAAGAAGTAGAGACCGTGGAAGAACTTCTTGTGGTAGGCGTACTGCATCTCCCGCATCCGTCGGAGCTGCTCCATCCAAAGAGCGATCTTTTCTTCTGTTTTCGCCATCAAGGGATTATGCCCAGCCAGAAAGGAAAGAACAACCTTGTGACTTTCCCTGATGAGAGTTTTGGGAGAAAGTATTTGCATGGAGCCATCGAAAAGTTCCCCAGATTCCCGTCTTCCCGGAATGATCGGGCTGGGGCTTCTCTTGGTTTTAGCTTTGGGCTTTGGGTTGGGGCATCGGTTGGGTTCGGCAGGGCCGGAGCCGGAACGATTGCCGGCCCCATCGGCTCCCTCAATCTTTCAGCTTCCTTCAAAACTAGTGGTTTATCAGGAGGGGCCTGCGATTCCTGCTTTGTGGCTGGATACCTTTTCGAGTGGATCGGGAAATCCAAAGATAGATTTACGGGCTTTAGAAAGGGGTTCAGACGGATCGTGGCCGTCGGACGGAGATGTGTACTTGATCAAGGCACGGACTTTCCAACCTTTGAGCCAGATATTTTCTTGGGCTGATCTTACAGGTCGAGTGCCTCTGGACGGAATCAATCCTGTATTCCAAGGACAAGCTTTCGACCCCACGGGTGTCAAAAGTCGCCCTTGGAGAATTAGCCCCTGGTTTTTTATGAAAAAAGTGGCACCTGGAACTCCACACAAGGTGGCTTTGGCCGCCCCCGCGCATTGGGCTGGAGAGCCGCAGTCTCTTTTTCCGAGCGATCCAGATCTGATGGGCGCAATTTGGCTTAAGTCACAGGGCAAACCGATCAATCTGGGCGGAGAGACAACCCAGCAGATGGCACGACAGCAGGTCGAGGCTACATTAAACGGCAAGTTGGCTTCGGAGCAGGAGTGTTGGGACGGATTAAAGAATGGGAGTGTGCAGTTGAGTTATCTCCCTGCCTGGAGGCTCGTCTTAGATCCACAGGCGGGTGGAGGTCTGATCCGCTGGTCTGCGTTGCCAGCGGGGACGGTTGTGGATTTTGAAGTGATGGGGGTAAGGGAGGAGTCATCAAAAAAAGATGTAGCGTTCCGTTTTTTGGAGTTTTTGTTAGCAGGGTCTCAGCAGTCGGCTCTTCTTGGGGCAACGGGTTATTTTCCCGTTCGATCGAAGGTAGGGGCGGAGTGGGTGGGATCGGCTCTGATCATGCCCTCGGGACCGTGGTTTGACCGAAGCGAGTTTATTCTGTGGCAATATCCGCGAGTTGCAGTGACCACTCCTCAGCCAACCTCTGAAACAAACGCGGTTATCCCTGTAAGTGGCGGGGAGCAGAAAAGTGAGTAGAGTGACCTTTGGTGCGATGAGTAAATTGCGCCCTACCTAATTATGAATTTAAAAGATAAGGTTGTACTGATTACAGGAGCAGGGTCGGGATTGGGTAAAGCCTTGGCCGTCGCGGCGGGGCAGGTTGGGGCGAAGGTCATTTGTGCGGGTAGGAGAAAGGATAAGATTCAGCAAACAGCGGATGAGGTGAACAAGGTCGGAGGTACGGGCACAGCGGTGGAGATGGATGTAACGGATCTAAAATCGGCAGAGAAAGGGGTGAAGATGGCAGAGAAGGTTGGGCCGATTGATGTTTTGATCAACAACGCGGGAATCATCACCGGGATGAAAGCGGTACAGGATCTGCCTGTGGAGGAGTGGGATAAAATTATGGCTACTAATGTGAGAGGACCTTATTTGCTGATTCGGGCGATTCTTCCGGGAATGATTCAGAGAGGATTTGGGCGAATTTTGAACATCAGTGCACCCATAAAGCATCTGCCCAAAGCATCAGCGTACTGCGCCTCGAAGTGTGCTCTCGATTCGTTGACGAAGGCAGTGGGTTACGAATTGAAAGGGGTGGATGTGATCATCAACGCGGTGGAACCGCCGTTCCTAGATACCGAGATGCACAAGGGTGGGAAAAAGCCGGAGGAGGTGGTGGCGCAGATTTTAGAGTTGGTGGCTTTGGAAGCGGGTAGTCAGAGCGGAAGGATTGTAAAGATAGCGTAGTACAACTGTGGTGTCGGCCCACAGTAGGCTCAGGTTCCTCGATTATGGCCGAAAAGTTCAATGTGTAGACGGGGGCAGAAGCGGAAGCCCTCTCGTTTGCAGATATCGACAAGCCATGGGGAGCGGGTGGCGAGTGTTTTAACATCGATGCCCTCGGGCATGAGGAGGATCTTGTCGGAGGGAACAGGTGGAAGGCGGGACAGGAGATTCTTGATTTCAACCAGATCGTTTTCGGATGAGACAACGAATTTTAATTGAAACGGATATTTTCGAATCCATTCCGAAATCACTTCGGGTTGCAGGCGGGTGGCTTCGTGTTTTTTAGCCCAAGCTGAATCCCGTTCGGGGGGAGGCGTGGAGTTGAAGAGCTTGGGACTGATTGAGGCCAAATCACAGGGAATGCCGTTGGGAAGGATCGTGCCGGCGGTTTCGATGGTGATGTGCTTGTGCCGCTTTTTTAGAATGGTCGCAAGTTGGTGAAGATCGGGGGCAATCATAGGTTCGCCTCCAGTCAGCACTACGTGATCGTAGTTCCACTCTGTGAGCTTCTTTAGAATCTCTTCAACAGACATCTCTGGTCCCTCCGGTTTCCAGGAGGCGTATGGAGTGTCGCACCAGTGACAGCGCAGGTTGCAACCAGAGGTGCGGATAAAGATGGAGGGAACTCCGGCGAGTAGACCCTCTCCCTGAATCGAGTGGAAGATTTCCGCAATCCGCATGGGATTAGGCTACTGAAACGGGTTTGGGCGGTAGGGGTGGGGTGGTGACGTAAGGGGTGGGATCTGGAGCACCTGCCATCAGGAAGGCTTCGCGACGTTCGATACAGGTTCCGCAGGTACCACAGTGGAGCAGGCCGCCTTTGTAACAGGACCACGTCCGAGCGTAGTCGACCTTTAACTCAAGCCCACGCCGTACAATGGCTGTCTTGTCCATAGAGACAAATGGGCGAAGGAGTTTGATGCGGGCGTAGGTTCCTGACTCCATAGCCTGGGCCATAGGATTGAGAAAATCTTCACGGCAGTCTGGATAGATCGTGTGATCGCCCGCGTGAGCCGCAATTGCAACTGCATCCGCACCTAAGCTCTCCGCAAAGCCTGTACCCATAGAAAGAAAGATTCCGTTCCGAAACGGGACAACAGTTTTTTTCATAGACCCCTCCTCGTAGTGTCCGTCAGGAATCTTGCCGCCAGATTTTAGGAGATCGGATTTAAATGCATCAGCCATAAAATTGAGAGAGACGATGCGATTGGGGATGCGAAGCGATCGGCACTGATCGGCTGCGCAGGGGAGTTCTCGAGAATTATGTTTGGCGCCGTAATCGAAGCTTAGGGCAGCAACAACCTTCTCCGTAGCGACCATATGATGCAAAACGGTGACCGAATCAAGGCCACCGGAAAGAAGGACAACAACCTTCACGGGAAGAAAGGGTTGTGGGCGAGTTCGTGAGCAACGGTGGTGATTGGGCCGTGGCCTGGAAGAAGAAGGGTCTCTGGTGGAAGGGTAAGAACACCTGCCCGAATCGCATCAAGGGCTGGCTTGTATCGGGATCGGATACCGCCAATCGATCCTGCAAAAATAACATCTCCAACAACTGCGATTGGTGTTCCAATTCCCTTAATTTCGTACACAGTCCCGCCAGTTGAGTGACCTGGAACCGTGTGAGCCACGATTGCGAGAGAACCGATATTCATCCTTTTGGAGTTTTCGACGGGCTTACATCCTTGGACAGGTTCAGATGCAGGAGCGAATGCCTCGGCTTTGGTTTTCTCAAGAATCCGGTCGAGTTCGAGAATATGGTCCCCATGGGAGTGAGTAAGAAATATGTGGGTGAGTGTGAGTTTATGGCGTTGAAGAGCCGCAAAGAGGGGATCGGCATCGGTCCCGGTATCAAATGCTACCGCCTTGAGGGATTTCGGATCCCAGACGAGATAGTGATTCACGGTCATATCGGCGAATGGGGTGGTAAACTTTAACACAGTGGCAGGCAGAGCCACAGCAGGAGCACTCCAGCATCCGTTGGCAAGGGCAATAACAGAATCAGGTCGGAGCGATAGTGTGCGGGCAACTCGCTCGAGGGCTGTGGGTTCACGGCGACCTGCTCGGAGACTGTTCAGATCGGGTACTGAGATCGCGGCCAGTTTAACGAGATCTCGATCAGTAATTCCCTGAGCCTTTTGGGCTTTGATTAGAACGTCGAGATGGGTGTCTTCGAGGTTCATGAAAGAAGAAGAGCTGTTTGGCGTGTTTGTTCGGTTTTAGGGATGGCGGACTCTCGAATGGAAGAGGGAGGGGGAGGGAGATCAAACCAAGACCGGCACCCTCTGAGCTCTGCGGAGGAGGGCAACGACCAAATGGGTTGAAGAAGAAATGGGCGAACAAGTGCGAAGTGGAGGAGCTTCTGATCTCGTGAACCGAAGTGTTCGCGAATGGTCTTTGGATTGTAGGCGGTGAAAGGGAGAAGCTTTTCGATTTGAGACCAGTCAAGCAGGTCGCCGGATCGAAGAACATCCACGCGAACGGAGATCTGAAAATCGGCTGTAGGTCCTTTTGCATCCTTTTCGTGGTAGTGGGTGGGAAGCAGGTAAAAGGATTTGGTTCCAAACCCGCTTTCTGAAGTGGTCTCACGAATCCCTGCTTTTCGAAGGAGAACCGATTGCTGACCTATCGCGATAGCCTGACAAACGGATGCGAGTTCTTTGAATCCTTGGATCATGGGCGGCGCACGTGGGAAACGATGAGGGGATAGTTTTTGGTAAGGTAGTAGAGGCCTGAGACTGCCGTGATGAGAGCAGTCACGATAACAGCAACATCCAGTAGGGTGCGACCTGCGGGCAGTGATGGGTCAATCGCGAGGAGAAGCAGAGCGAGAATCGCCGTAACCATCTGAGTAACTGTTTTGTGCTTTCCCACTTTTTCCGCGGCAAGGACGATGCCCTTTTGGCCGGCGACAAGGCGTATCCCTGTGATAAGAAACTCGCGGGCTACGACGAGGGAAACAAACCAGACGGGAAGAAGGCCTGCACCGAGAAGGCCGATAAATGCGACGGCAACGAGGAGTTTGTCGGCGAGGGGATCGAAAAGACGACCGAAATCCGATTCGATTTTCCAGCGCCGTGCAAGGTGGCCGTCCAGCCAATCGGTCATTGCGGCGGCTACAAAAAGAGTTAGGGCAAGCCATGCAGTCCAAAGAGGGACAGGGGGGTGAGCACACGCTTGAAGAAGGATGAGGAGGATAAAGGCCGTCACGACGCGTGCCATTGTTAGCCAGTCGGGAAGAGTCATCCCGATTAGAATAGGTTGAAGACGAGATTGAAGAAACGGTGAATTTTAGGGTTCGGGAAGCTAGTAAAGAGCAGTGTAAATAGGGTTAAGAAAGGAATTTTGAATTCGAGGCAAAAGTTAGGCGATTAGATCGTAAATTTTGTGACTCGTGATGGTGACGTCGGCAAACTCGCCTGGAGTAAGTGGTTTTTGGAGTAGGACTTTGCCGTCGACGTCAGGGGCATCGGCTTCGGTTCGCGCAGAGTTTGGGGTGTCGACCAAGACGCGCACTTTTTTTCCTACGAAGGAAGCAGCACGTTCGGTCGCGACCTTTTGCTGGGCTGCCATGGCTTTGCGATAGCGCGACTTTTTGACTGAAGCGGAGATCTGGCCCTCCATTTTTGCTGCGCGACTTCCTGATTCCTGGGAGTAGGTGAAGACGCCCATTCGATCGAACTTTGCGCTTTGAATAAAGCCAAGCAGAGTGTCGAACTGCGCATCGGTTTCTCCTGGAAAACCCACGATAAAAGTTGTGCGAATGGCTAGGCCGGGGATGCCTGCACGGAGACGAGCGACAAGGTCGCGTATATGGGCTTCGGAAGTTTCCCTGCGCATATCTTTGAGCATGCCTTCTTGGATGTGTTGAAGGGGCATATCGACATAGCGAGCCACTTTAGGGAGGCGTGCAATGGCGGTGATGAGTTCATCCGACCAGTGGGCAGGGTGGGTGTAGAGGAGGCGGATCCAGAAGTCGCCCTTGATGGTGGAAAGAGCTTCGAGAAGGTCGATCAGGCTTTCTCCGCGGGAAGCTGTGACTTGAGCGCGGGGACCGCGACCTTCGGTCCAGCGATCCATTCCGAAGTAGGTGGTATCCTGTGAAATGAGGAGAAGCTCTTTGACTCCCTCTGAAACAAGTTGTTCGGCTTCACGACGAATCGATTCGATCGTACGACTCCGATGTTTTCCGCGCATTTGAGGAATGACGCAGAAGGAGCAGGGATGGTTACAGCCCTCGGCAATCTTTACATAGGCGAAATGTTTGGGGGTGAGACGCCAGCGGGGAGTATTGAAGTCGGGGATGTAGACGGGAAGATGGTCGGGCACGAGATCTTCAGGTGCGGCCCCTGCAGGGCGGGACAAGACACGACGCACGATGGGGGCAACCTCCTCCAACTGGTCGAGGCCAATGAAGGCGTCGACTTCCTTAAGTTCGCCTGTGAGTTCAGAAGAAAAACGTTGTGACATGCAGCCAGCGACGATGAGGCGTTGATCGGCGTGGCGTCGGTGAAGACCGCGATCGCGGTGGGCTTCGAGAACTGCAGTGATGCTCTCGGTTTTTGCAGAGTCGATAAAGGCGCAGGTGTTTACGATGAGGACATCGGCTTCGGCCGAGTCGGCGGTCAGATCCATCCCAGCCGCACGGAGATGGCCGAGCATGATTTCAGAGTCGACCAGATTTTTGGCGCAACCCAACGAGATGAGACCGACTTTGGTGGCCATAAGAAGGCAGTTAGGTGCGGAGACAGCGCGCTAACGACCGGCGGGGAGGCGGAAGGTTTGCGGGCCGGGCTTTTCGTACGGGCCGAAGTTGGAGTCGTTGAAGATAATTTCAGCATCCGAGGCCTCGCGCGTGGTTACGATAAAAGCTTCGCCTGACCATGCGGGGTCGTCTTTGGCAGGCACGACATCATCCTCGTCGATGGTATCCTCGAACACCTGGACTTCTTTACCGTCTTGAATGGCAACGATGCGGACCCAAGTGTCTTTCTTCGCCTTAATGCGAAGTTGCTGAGGGGTGGACGATTTGGCTGCGGGGGCGTTGTCGGATGTTTGAACCATGGGGAGAGAGGAGAGAGGTTGGGCCTGCTTTCCGGATGCCGAGTTTGAGTCGGTTGGAACTGCCGTTCCTTGGCTTGCTGTGTTGGAGGGTTCTTTATCCACAGCACCGATCGGGGCAAGCGTGGATGGGTCTTTAGGAGATTTTACAGGCCAAACTCGGTAGAGTTGAATTCCGATCACTGAGACAACAAAAACACCCACGAGGCCGAGGACGCCCATGCCAATTCCTCGGGTCGTTAACATGGGTTCAGAGGCGCGGGTGGGAAGGGCTTCAAGCATTTCGGGACGGATATCCAGAATGGAGTCGTCCGCTTCGTGCTGAGGCTGAAACTCGCGAAGGATTTTTTTGGGATCGAGACCGAGTTCACGTGCGTAGATGCGAAGAAATCCACGGGCGTAGGCGAGACTTGGAAATTTGTCGTAGTCGCCAGCCTCAAGGCGCTGGATGACGTTTAAGTGAAGGCGAGTGCGAGCCGAAGCTTCCTCAATCGTCCAGCCTAGGCGAAGACGGGCTACTCCCAGTTGGGAGGCAACGGGGTCGGTGGCTTCAGCAACTTCAGCTGTAGCAGACGTTTTTTTCTTCATAATTGGACGTTATCGAGATCGACCAAGATCTCCCGATCTTTGGCTCCATCGCGAGGTCCAATAATACCGCGGGTCTCGAATTGATCAATCACCCATGCAGCCCTTCCGTACCCAAGTCCTAACTTCCTCTGTAGCAACGACGTAGAGGCGCGTTTTTCTATTTTCACGACTTCCAGAGCGCTGTGGAGGAGGTCCTCGTCTTTTTCAGAGAGATCGGAATCCCCGGATGTGGGTTTTGTAAGTTTGGCGTGAATTTCCTGTTCGTAGAAGGGTTTGGCTTGGGCCGCGATGAAGTCGATCACGCGCGAGACTTCCTCATCTGAGACGAATGCCCCTTGAGCCCGGATTAACTTGCTGGCGCCGGGGCGAAGATAAAGGAGGTCTCCTTTACCGAGCAGGTTTTCGGCGCCCGATTCGTCGAGGATGACGCGGGAATCAACTCCCGAGGGAACTTGAAAAGCGATTCGGGCAGGAACGTTCGTTTTGATCACCCCGGTAATGACTGCAGCGCGAGGGGTTTGAGTCGCGATGACGAGATGGATCCCAGCGGCACGAGCTTTAGCGGAGAGGAGAGCGATGGCGTTTTCAACTTCGGCGGGAGCGACCTGCATGAGGTTGGCGAGCTCATCGATGATCACGACGATGTAGGGGAGGCGATCAGGAAGAGGTTCTTCGGATGAGATGGGAGGGGGAGGAGCGGGGTCTCCGTTTTCCATCTGGGGAGCGAGGTCGAGTTCCTCGACCCGATGGGGCACACGGACGCGGGTATTAAACGTGGCGATATTGCGAACGCCTGCCTTGGCCATATACCGGTACCGTTTTTCCATTTCAACAGTGACCCATCGGAGTGCGAGAAGAACTTTTTTTGGCTCTGTGACAACGGGAACAACGAGGTGAGGAAGGCGATTGTAGACTTGGAGTTCGACGACTTTGGGGTCGATCAAAATAAGACGAAGATCGTCCGGGCTGAAACGGTAGAGAAGGCTCAGGAGGAGAGTATTAATACATACCGATTTTCCGGAACCTGTTGTGCCCGCAATGAGGGCATGGGGTAGATCGGCCAGATCGTCGATCAGAGTGGCGCCGTACACGTCCTTACCCAAGGAGATGGGAAGGTGGGCCGAGGAGGAGTTCCACTCAGCGCATTCGATCAGGTCGCGGAGGAGAACTTTGACTTTGGAGGGGTTAGCAACCTCGATGGCGACGGTGTCACGTCCAGGAACTGGGGCGAGGATGTTAATTCGTTCTGCTTTCATGGTGCGGGCAAGATCGCGCTCAAGATTGCAGATGCGTTCCACCCGGATTCCGGGAGCTGGATAGAGTTCGTAACGGGTGATGGTGGCCCCGCGGGTGATGTCGCCAGGACTTACCTCGATATCGAAGTGGGAAAGGGTCTCAATGATGCGTTGCTGGTTGGCCTTGAGTTCGTCTTCCGAGAAGGTAGGGCGAACATCCTTCTCTGATTTTTGGAGAAGATCGATCGGAGGAAGTTTGTAGGTGTCGTAGGTCGGTCGGGTGGAAGCGGGGATTGGAGCTGGGATGGGCTTGGGGGAGGGTTTGGGTTTCGGGGTGGGTTCCGTGGAGGGGAGAGGATTGACGGGAGTACCGAGCTCTTTGATTTTGGAGCTGGAGGAATCTGGTTTGGCAGGTTTCTCCGATTTGGCTTTGGCGGGTGTGGGTAGGGAGGAGGAAAGAGGGGTGACGGTGGTATCGAGGATTTTTGGGGTGGGCCGGTTAGGCGCGGGGGCGGGAGTTGGGGTGGTGGGGGTAGAGGGTGTTGTGGCAGCGGCTTTTTCTTTGGCCAAGCGCCGGCGGAGACGTTTTTGCTCAATCTCGAGTTTTTTCTGTTCGAGCTCAATCCGTTCGGAGGGTTGAGCTTTGCGGATTCGGTAGTCGAGATAGTGGTCGACCAAGGCGCGGCCAGCTTCCCCGAAGGCGCGGGCTAGTTCAGCGGGGCGAAATTCAAAAAGTAGGACGAGTACGACGAGATATGAGAGACCGAAGACAAGGACAGCGCCTACTTGGCCTAGGATCGGAGCAAGGAATTTGTCATTGAGGAAGTAGCCAATGTAGCCCCCGGGCATCTTTCCAGCTGGGGAGGGCGTAACTTCGAGTCCACGAGCTCCTGAAAACAGAGGGTTGGCAAGGGAGGGGCCGAAGGCTGGGGCGGCGAGTTGAAGTAGGCAGGCGCCTGTAACTAGAAGAATGCCAAGGAGGAGAAATTTTTGGGAATAGCGCACCTCTTTGGCGAAGAAAAGGAGGAGTCCGCCGGCGATAAAGACAACGGGAAAAAGGTAGGAGCCCAGTCCGAAGAGGAGAAAGAGGATACCGCCGAGGTAGGCGCCGGCAGGGCCGACGAGGTTAGCTTTTGGGTTTTGAGGAGGTTGGGAGTAGAAAGATAAGTCGCGAGGATCGAACGAGAAGAGAGCGAGAAGCAGGAGAATGCCAGTGCCGAGGATAGCCAAGGCGATGACCTCTTGGCCTAGGGTGGGACCGGTGCGTGTAGGTTTAAGTTTGGCCATAAGGGGCGAAGGAGTCTAATTGAGCCTAAGGATGGGCTTTCTCAAGGTAAGATTAAGAGTTTTTTGCTTAAGTGCGTGGGTACTCGCGGGGGTGGGGTGTGGGGGAGATCCGCGGGGTCAGTTTGAGGGGGAGGTAAGAAGGATGATTGAGGTGGTGAGGGAGGGAAAATATGGGGAGTTAGAGGAGGTGATGTCGGAGGGGTTGAAAGGGAAGGTTCGTGCTGAGGGGTGGGAACCCAAAGCGGGTCTGGCTTACGTGGCGCGGCGGGATCGGGAAGAGCGGGCGACCTATTTTTTGCGGGATGTGCCCAAATTTGAAGGAAATTACGCCGAGGCGGAGATTGGAAGGGTGACTGGGGAGAGGGAGAAAAGGATGGTTATCCCATTCGTGCGCGAAGAGGGAAAGTGGAGGGTGGGAGCGGCCTACAAGGATGGGAGAGCCTGGGAGGCGGATGATTTTTAATTTTTGATGTTAGATTTTCAATGCGAGTTATAGTTCGGGATGGCGATCTGGAAATTTGAGCCCATAGCCCAAGAGAGAATCTGGGGAGGTCGCAATCTGGAGAGGTTTGGGAGAGTTTTGCCCGAGGGCAGGAAAATTGGAGAGACGTGGGAGTTAGTGGACCGACCAGAAGCGCAGTCGCGGATTGAGGGTGCGGGGCAGACCTTGGGATCTTTGTGGTCGGGAGCGGAGCGGAAAAAGATATTTGGAACTCGGTCGCCCGAAACAGACCACTTTCCGATTTTGATAAAACTTTTGGATGCGGAGGAGAAGCTGTCGCTTCAGGTTCACCCTCCAGAGGGAAAGGCAAAGTCTTTAGGGGGCGAACCGAAGACGGAGATGTGGTTCTTTTTAGAGACGAAGCCGGAGGCAGAGATTTATGTGGGCTTCAAGAGAGGGGTGGGGAGGGTAGAGTTTGAGAAAGCGTTACAGGAGGGGAAGGTGGCCGACTGTTTTTATCGGCAAAAAACGGAACCCGGGGAGGCGATGTTTTTACCGTCTGGCAGAGTGCATGCGATTGGGGCAGGAAACGTGATTTTGGAGATTCAGCAGAATTCGGATACGACGTATCGGGTGGATGATTGGGGACGAAAAGATGGGCAGGGGAAATCACGGGCGTTGCATGTAAAAGAGGCGTTGGAGTCGATTCAGTGGAGTGATGTGGAGCCGGCGTTCGTTCAGCCGAGGGGCGAGAGATTGTTGGTGTGTGATTTTTTTAAAGTGACGCGCTGGTGGCTTGCGCGGGAGGAGGTAAGAGAAATTGTTCCTGATCGCGGCACATTTCGGTTTCTCTTTGTGGCGGACGGCAATATTCAAACCGAGGGAGGGGAGGAGTGGGGAAAGGGTGCGGCGCGTTTTGTGACCGCGGATGAGGATTCCGTAGTCTTGCGGGGCGTGGAGGAGAGCACCGTGGTGCAGGTGGAGTTTGTTTAAGGTAGAGAGGCTACAGAAGATTTTCCTGCGGGGTTGGTTTTGTGTTGCCGCGTCCGAGGGGTTTCCCGTGAAAGCAGTGGTGGCAGGACTTTTCGTATACGTAGTGGGGATGGGTAAGATCAGAGGCGAGGAGGGGCATTTGACAGTTGTAGCAAAGGACCGAATCGGTCTCTTGGAGGTGGCGATCGACCCCAACTCGCTCATCGAACACAAAGCATTCGCCTTGGAAATGGTCGCCTCCTGTTTCCTCGAAATACTTTAGAATTCCTCCATCTAGCTGAAGAATATTTTTGAACCCCTGCATCTGCATGTAGGGGCCAGCCTTTTCACAGCGAATTCCTCCTGTGCAAAACATCACGAGGGGATGATTTTTGAGGGCGGGATCGATTTTTTGGGCGGCTTGAGGAAAGTCGCGAAAGTTCGAGATCTGGGGGTTGAGGGCGCCTTGGAATGTTCCCATGCGAATTTCGTACTCGTTGCGGACATCGAGAAGAGTGAGGGGGCGTTTTTCGTCCAGCCACTGTTTGAGTTGCGTGGAAGAAATCTTTGGGGATGGGTGGCGGGCGGGGTCGACGCCCGGAACCCCAAAGCTGACGATTTCCTTTTTAATTTTGACGAGCATGCGTTGGAAGGGTTGGGCCGTGCCGGGACTCTCTTTGGGGCGAATCTGCGCAAGGCCTGGTGTGGAGCGGAGGAGTTGGAGGATGGGATCGAGTTGGGAGCGAGTTCCTGAGAGGAAAAAATTAATGCCTTCGTGAGCAAGAAGGATGGTGCCTTTGACTCCGAGCTCGAGGCATTTGGATTTAAGAACGGATTTTAAATCCTCCAACTGGTTGAGCGGGGTGAAGTGGTAGCAGGAGAGATTAAGAATGGGCTCGCCCACGACGGTTTTTTGCAGGAAAGCTGACCGAGTTGCAATGGAGGAGTCTAAGCTGGGGAAGTTATCGCTTGCGGAGCAGTTCAAGCCTGCAGGCAAAGCCGCCAAGGTCGACGGTTTGTTGGAATTCGATACGAAGAGAGGAGGCAGGGGGTTTGATTTTTAGGGGATTGATCCAGACCATTCTGCCGCCGGGACGTAGGGCGACGGAAGCGACAGTGAAGAGTTCTTCCAAAAGACCCCGGAGGTTGGGAATGGGGACGCGTTTTCCAAGCGGGGGATTGGTGATGAGAAGAGAGATGCTCGCTGGGCCGTAATTGGGGATCTTTTCAAAATCGCGAAAGTCGCGAAGAACAAAATCGGCTGAAACGCCAGGGAAGCGGGCGGCCTGCCAGTTAGCGCGGGCGGCTTGAATGGCATCGGGGGAGAGGTCGGTTCCAAGAATTCGACGAACTCCGGTCAATCGAACTCGTTCGATGAGTTCGAGGGCAGAGCCGCAGAAGGGGTCCCAGACAGTTTCGTCGGGAAAAGGGCCGGCGAGGCGGGCCATCGCGGCGGCGAGGGGTGGGTGGGAGGCGGCGGGGACATCCTGTTGGCGGTAGGGGAATCGGGGATCGGGGGAGAGGCGGGGACGGAGTTCGACAAAATCGCCCATGGGGGTGGGGTGGATTTCGATTGCCCAAGGGGCTTCGCGGGAGTCGTTGAGAAGATCGGGGCAAAGGGCGTAAACGCGCTGCGCAATTTGACGGACAGCCGAGCGCTGGTGGCCTTTTCCCATCCACTCGAATCGGTAGCGGATGGGGCCATCGGTAAAGGTTTGAAGGAGGGAACGACTGATAGGGGAAGCGATCAGAGTCGCAAGGGGTTCCACAACGGAGGGAGATTTTTGTAGAGTGCCAAGAAGGAAGGATGCGGTTGAGAAACAGCGGAGGGAGAAAAGATCGTCCAGACGAAAGGGGGCCGTGGGCGCCAAGGTGAGAAGCCCTGGACGAATTTCCACAATCCGAAATGGGGTTTTCGAATCTTTGACTTCTTGCGAAAGAATGGGTTCGAGGCCGGTTCGGCAACGGAGGTGGATGCGGAGCTGGGAAAGGTCGGAAAATGGAATGGTGAATCGAATGGAGGAGGGTTTTTGTTGGCGAGCGAGGTTGGCCTTCGCTCTCTGTTCATTGAGAAGAGGCAGGGAGATGCCTTGTTGGCGGATAAGATCGAGGGTGGCGGAGCCGCCGATTTTCTCGAGGGCTTTTCCCAGAAACTTCTTCTCACGATCTGCGGAGGTTTTGGAGAGGAGGGAGAGGAGTTGACGTTCTTCGGTGCGGCCCGCTCCGATTTTGGGAAGGGCGGTCATGGCGTAGCGCCGAATCTTTTCGGCAGGATCGGCAAGGAGAGAGAGGAGCCATTGTCGGACGGGTTCTTTGAGGGAATGCTGAGCCGCATCGGTAAATCCCGCGCCGATAGCACGGATTAGAGCGACGGTGCGTAGTTTTTCGTCCGGAGAGGCCAAGTTGAAGCGGGGGACTTCCTGTTCCCAAAGGCGGAGCCAAGGGAGGGCGCGGAGTTCCCGATACAGATCTTTCACGGGATGAGCGGACTTCTTGGGCATAAAGGAGCATCGGTTTGGAGGGGGAGAAACTCAAGCCCCGCCTAGGAAAGGACATGGGAAGAAACGGCTTTAAAAGGATATGAAAAAGTAGTGATCCTAGGACAGCCAATGTCCTTTCTAGGAGTTCAAGATCCTCGCATGACAAAACAAGGTGGCTATCGGATCTGTCTCCGCGGGGCGGGAGGTCGGGCTTGGCAGGGCCAAAAAACGAGTATGCTAGGCAGGGTGAAGATTGAATTGATCACAACGGGCTCGGAGCTTCTTTTGGGGCATGTGCTGAATTCTCATCCCGGATACTTGTCAGGACGGTTGGCGGAGTTGGGGTTGATGTTGTCGAGACAGACGGCGGTACCGGATGGAAAGGACGCAATCGCAGCTGTGGTGAAAGAGGCGTGGGGGCGGAGTGATTTGGTGATTGTGACAGGGGGATTGGGGCCGACTTCGGACGATGTGACACGGGAGGCTGTGGCGGCTGTATTCAAAAAGGAAATGGTGTTTCATCCGGAGATTTTGGAAAAGATTTTGGGATATTTTGCAGCACGGGATTTAAAAGCCCCAGAGATGGTTAAGGTTCAGGCAATGGTGCCTAAGGGAATGGAGGTTTTGCCGAACGAGAGGGGGACAGCACCTGGGCTGATGTGGGAAGAAGGTGGAAAGATGTTGGTGATACTGCCTGGGCCACCACGGGAGCTGGGGGCGATGTTTGAGGCGAGGGTGGAGCCGAAATTGCGGGGCTGGGCCAAGCCTGGGGTCAGGACGAGAGTTGTGCGGGTCGTAGGAATTGGGGAGTCAGCGGTCCAGGAGAAGTGTGAGGAGGTACTGAGAGGGATTGGGGTAGAGGAGATAGGATATTGTGCCAGACCGGGTGAGGTGGACGTGAGATTGCGGGGTGAGGCGGAGAAGGTTTTGCAGGCGGGTGTGGATAAGTTGAGAGAGTGCTTGGGGGTGGCGGTATATGGGGAGGGGGGGGAGACGATGGAGGAGGTGGTGGTGGGGTTGGCTCGGGCGGGAAAGATAAAGTTGGCTACGGCTGAGTCGTGTACGGGGGGATTGGTGGCAAGCCGAATCACGGATGTGGCAGGGGCATCGGAGATTTTTGTTGGAGGTTGGGTGACCTATTCGAATGATGCAAAAGCGAGGGATTTGGGGGTGAAGAGGGAGAGTTTGGAGAAATATGGGGCGGTGAGTGGGGTGGTGGCGGGCGAGATGGCGGCAGGGGCGAGAGAAAAATCAGGGGCAGACTGGGCGGTGGCGGTGACGGGGATTGCGGGACCTAGGGGTGGGAGTGCGGGAAAACCGGTGGGGCTTGTCTATCTGGGGATTGCGGGGGCTGGAGGAGTGGAAACTATTGAGAAGAAGTTGGTTCCAGAGAGGAAGACATTTAAGGCGATGGCTTCCCAGGCAGCCCTCAATCTGCTTAGAGTAAAACTTTTAGCGAACCCTTTTCACAAAACGGAGGTTTAATCCATTATGGCAATCAAAACATCAGCAACCGACAAAAGCGAAAGAAACGAAACCCAAGCCCACAAAGACAGCGCGAAAGCCTCGGAGCGGCGAAATCTCGATTTAGCTCTGCAGTCGATCGTCAAAACGTATGGGGAGAACGCGATCATGCGGCTGGGGGATGCGGCGGCGAAATTGAAGATCGATGTCGTCCCAACGGGATGTTTTGCAATTGATCAGGCTTTGGGCGCGGGGGGATTTCCGAGAGGGCGGATCATTGAGATCTTCGGGCCTGAATCTTCGGGAAAGACAACCCTCACATTAACGGCAATTGCGAATGCACAGAAACAGGGCGGAACGGCGGCCTTTATTGACGTGGAGCATGCGTTGGATCCTGCCTACGCACGTAAGTTGGGTGTAAATATGGATGAGCTACTGGTTTCTCAACCCGATTCAGGAGAGGAGGCGCTGAACATCGCCGAGACTTTAATTCGTTCCAATGCGCTGGATGTGGTGGTGTTGGACAGCGTGGCGGCACTGGTGACCAAGCATGAGTTGGAGGGGCAGATTGGGGATGTCACGGTGGGCGCCCAGGCAAGACTGATGAGTGCGGCGATGCGAAAGTTGACGGCACTGATTAGTCGCGCCCGTACGGTGGCGATCTTCACCAACCAGATCCGAGAGAAGATTGGAGTGATGTTTGGGAGTCCAGAGACAACCCCTGGAGGCCGAGCGCTCAAATTTTACTCAAGCGTGCGAGTGGATATTCGGCGCGTTACAGCAATCAAGCTTCCAGATGGCACAGTGGTAGGAAATCGGACCCGAGTCAAAATTGTGAAGAACAAAGTGGCGCCGCCCTTTGCCGAAGCGGAGTTTGATATCATGTATAATGAGGGCATTTCTCGAACGGGATCGCTGATTGATGCGGCGATTGAGCATAATGCAGTCGAAAAGAAGGGGGCTTGGATCGCGTTTGAGGGCAAGCAGTTGGCCCAAGGACGAGATGCGGCCAAAGAGGAACTTCGAAAAGATCCTGCGCTCTACGCTCGTGTTGAAAAGGCCTTAAAAGCAAAGCTTGCCGGCGAAGGAAAGGAGCCTGAGAAGAAAGATTCAGAAAAAGGCAAAGAGCCCATGGTTGTGGTAGGAGGGAAGGAAAAGTAGAGGAGGGCGAGCGGGCGGTTTTTAGTTCTAGAAGACGAGACTAGGTGCTAGAGCAGGTAGATGAGTGAGGCAGGAGACCGAGGCTTTTTGTTCCGAACCTCGGGGTTGGCGCTTCTTATCTTGGCAGTGTGGCAACTGGGAGAATCCGGGGGAGTTTTAGCGGCGAAGGAGCAGCTTTTGGCAAATCGGGAGGCGATGGTGAAATTGGCACCACTTTTCCTGCTGGGGCTTTTTTTCTTACGCGGGCCGCTTCCGATGAGGCGAAGTGTGGCACGGGTAGCTGGTTTTCAATTCCTGAATCTTGGATTTTTGGTGGCTGCTGCGATTTATGGTTTGGCGGCAGTGCCTCTCGGGGTGGAGTTTCCTGTCGAAGGACAGGGGGAGGGCATGGGTGAGACCAGCTGGGCATTGCGGGATCGTTTGCAAGATGTGGAAGGAAAAATGGCGCAGTTAGATCGTGACTCTGCCCAAGTTGGGGAACTTTCTGAGGGAGCTACGGATTCGAGAAGGCGGGACGTGGAAAACAAAAAACAGGAAAGATTGCGCCAGATGGAAGAGTGGCGGGTGGAGCGGGGAAAATTGATGGCGGAGTTAGATCGACGAGTAAAAGCTGTGGAGGAGCAGAAGGGAAAAGAGAGAAGTGTGATGGCGGAGAGGTTGGCTCGGGCTCAACGGGGGTCTGGGGGAGTGGCGGTTCTTTTTATTTTTCTAGGATTGCAGGGGCTCTTTGTTGGATTCATCGGGCGAGGCGGGCCTTCGACGGGAGGCTTCCCCGTGGTTTCGAATAGTGTTGGAAAGGTGGAAAATTCGGTTCCTGGCGCACTTCGGCCTAAGCGAAGTGTATCGTAACGTGCCTAAACCCCTTTTGGGGAAAAGGTGTGCTTCAGTTGTGCGAAAGTGAAAGAGGCATCATGGCTGGGCTGGCCGGGGGCCGTGGGTTCGTCCAGATGAACATAGAGTAAGCGAGATCCGAGTGCGGGCAGGGATAGACGAGAAGCGGCCGCGAGGGGGCCTGTGCCCAGGATGGCGAGCCGCATATGGGAGTGAGTGAGGAGGGGTTCTGCTAAAGCACGAACATCGCGACGGCGACGTGCCAATCCAACAATTTTATAAACGCTGGCACGGGTTTTTCGGAATTGAGTCAGAAGACGGCGCAGGCGAAGTGGGGTTAGTTTTCTTCTTAGCGAATGAGAGGAGAGAACTAGATCTCTTTTTGTTTTGCGAACCATCCGTAAAACGCGTCCAAGGCGAGGGAGATTCGTGAGTTCCAAGTCTACCGCATCCACAAAGGGAATGAATTTAAGGAAGAAAAGGACTCGTTGGCGGGAGCGCCAGTTGAAACTGCCCCCCTCATCCCTTGTGCGAAGTGTAAGCAAAGCGGGAATGGAGCGTTTCGCGAGGGCGTCTTGAATTTTATCTGGGGAAACCCCTTTGGAGAGAAGAAGGTCTAGGCGAATTTCAGCAATATCAACGCCTGCAGGTGCATCAAGTAAGTAGGCAAGTCCCGAGCTTGTAGAGATTGTTCCAACCGTGAGAGGTGCGCTTTTCCAGGGTATGGTCTTCTTGGGGGGGGGACGGATATCAGTCGTGATATCCGAGGCTGTGGGGGTCATGGGCATATAAAAAACTCTTTATTAACCTTTAACTAGTAGAACAAAACCCATTATTGGATTGTAAGTCAATTTTTAGCAAGGCTTTGCGAGACATGTCCTAAAAGTAACATACATTTAAAAGATGTCAAATTTAAAAATTAAAATTTCGGGAAGTGTGCCTAAAGGTTTTGGAGGAGAAGACGTAAGCGATCGGTAAGAGCGGCTGTTTGCAGAAGGGTTTGGCGGATTTTCGGGTCGCGAAGAAAGCAACCTGCGATGAGATCGACGAGGGCGTGGTGGTTTTCAAGATGACGGATAAACTTTTTTACATCCTCGAGTGGAGGACCCATAGGATTATCAATTTTTTCAACCTTTTCGAGGATTTTTGCAACGAGGGCTTCCTGGGTAACAAGGTTGGCGGGTGTATTAGGTTCTGGATCTTCGAGGGGTTCTGGGGAGGCAATGAGGTAAGGATTCGTTTGAATTAGATGATCGACGCGAACTCGAGCCAGCCCTTGTAAGACAAGGTTTGAGGTGCCGTCGGGCTGTTGAACGCAGGAGCGAATCAAGCCGAGGCCTGCAACGCGGGGAGCAGGGGTGGAGGAAATCGCTTCATTTGTCACAGCGAACATACGAGAACCTTCAAGGGCTTGGTGAAGCATGGTCCGGTATCGTGGTTCAAATATGTGGAGGGGAAGGAGGTGGTGTGGAAAGAACACGGTTTGGGGTAAAACCATAACACCGACCTGTTCGGGCAAGTTCATAGAGTCATCAATACACAGAGTTGAGCAAAATGGTAGGGGGAGGGGGTAAAATCGGGTCTTTTGGAGATTGACGGAAAGGGGAACAAAGAGGAGAGTACTTTTTACTTGTTTATGTTGAGTAAGCTTTTCCCTTTTCTAGAGAACGACATGGGTGTGGACCTTGGCACGGCCAACACACTGGTTTACGTGCGTGGTAAGGGGGTGGTCTTGCGTGAGCCATCGGTTGTGGCGATGGATCAAGCGTCGAGGCGTGTTTTGGCGGTTGGAGACGAGGCGAAGCGTATGTTGGGCAGAACCCCAGGCTCTATTATTGCGGTTCGTCCATTGAAAGATGGTGTGATTAGTGATTTCGAGGTTACAGAGGCAATGTTGAAGTGCTTTATTGAAAAGGCCTCCAAGTCGCAAAATCGGTGGAGACCTAGACCTCGGCTTGTGATTGCCGTTCCCTCAGGAATTACGGAAGTGGAGCGCAGGGCTGTTTGTGAATCAGCAGCTCACGCGGGTGCACGAAGCGTGCGATTGATCGAAGAGCCTTTGGCTGCGGCGATTGGGGTGGGTCTTCCTGTACAAGATGCTTCGGGCAATATGATTATTGATATCGGGGGTGGAACCACGGAGATGGCGATCATTTCTTTGGGGGGAATTGTTTTCAGTCGCAGCGTGAGAGTCGCTGGAGACGAGTTGGATGAGGCCATTATGAATTACCTCAAGAGAGCCTATAATTTGATGATCGGGGAAAGAACTGCTGAGGATATCAAGGTGAAGATCGGGTCTGTGTATCCAATGGAAAAGGAGATTTCGATGGAGGTGAGAGGGCGGGATCTGGTGGCAGGTCTTCCTAAAACACTAACGATCACGTCTCAAGAGGTTCGGGAGGCTCTGCTTGAGCCCGTGCAGATTATTCTGGAGAGCGTGAGGTTGACCTTAGAGAGATGTCCTCCTGAGTTGTCGAGCGACCTAGTGGAGCGAGGAGTCGTGCTGGCAGGTGGCGGAGCGCTGTTGAGGGGATTTGATCGGCTTTTGACTGAGGAAACGGGGCTGCCCATCCATGTGGCAGAGGACCCGCTGAGCGCAGTTGTAGAGGGCACAGGAAAGGTGCTCGATGAACTGGAGTTTTTAACGAAACTAACGACTTCGGATGGACGCGGGTAACCGCTTCTTGAAGAAACTGTTTCGCAAAAAATAAAACATGTCGCGGAAGTTGGTTTGGATCGGGGGAGCCCTTGCCGTTTTGGCGGGGGGGGCGGTTATCTTTTTTGCGCCTGTGACTTCCCGTAACACGGAGAAAGTAACGATCGAAACGATCTCCCCCTTGGCGAGGACGTGGAGCGAGTTCAAAATTCGCATCGAAGATTTTAGGCAAAGCCTCCGGCGAGCAGATGCGCTGGATGAGGAAAATCGAAATCTACGAGCTGAGAATGTCCGCTTACAAACAGAGATTCGTCAGGTGGATTATCTAAGGACGGAGAATGATCGGTTCCGGGAAATGCTGGCCTTCCGCGACAAGCAGTCGTATCGGTTGTTAGCCTGCCGCGTCGTGGAGCGGGATTCATCGAATTGGTGGAATTCTGTGTTGGTAGATCGCGGATGGAATGACGACCCCAACTTAGCTCAGGACCAACCTGTGGTGACGCCTCGTGGGGTAATTGGAAAAACAGGAACCGTGGGAAGAACCACGACACGCGTGATGTTGATTTCGGATGAGAACTGCAAGGTGAGCGTTTTGACGGAAAGCACAAAAGCGCAAGGAATCCTTCTGGGAAATACGCCACTGAATGGGGGAACGCCTGTCTGTAAAATGACATTCGTAACCCGAGAATCCAAATTTGAGATTGGGGAAAGAGTTTTGACAACAGGTTTGGGGGGAACCTTTCCTCCGAATCTTTTGGTTGGAACGGTGAGTGAGGCGCCTCCATTAACGGCTGAAAAAAATTCCGGGTTATACCGAGAGGGAAGCGTGACCCCTGCGGCGGATTTAAATGATTTGAGAGAGATGTTTATTTTGACAGGTGGAGCGCCTGCCAAGAAATGAGTGCTCTTTTTGGGCGATTGATTGGGCTGGCCTTCGGGGCATGGCTCATTCGAGCTGCAGGACCTGATTGGCATGGGGTGGGAGCGCTTGGAACGAACCTTCTCGCGGCCGTGGTCGTTCAGGCTGGACTGCTTCTTTCGGTTCCTGCGCTGTGTGTCTGGGTGTTAACGGTGGGGTTGTTTTGGGACTTTGCTACGTTTTCCCCGTTGGGGCATCACGCGTTGGTGATGGGCGTGGCGGCAACCTTGGTTCGTACGCAGAGGGGTTGGTGGGTGGGGGCCTCGTGGGGGGAGCAAGCCGTAGGAGCGATTTTGGCTGGAGTAGGTTTTTTTGCGTGGGACCGATTTTTGCACTGTTGGGAATTTCGCGAATGGGCTTGGCCTTTCACCCTTAGCGTGGCCTTGGTGCTTGCTGGAATCCTCAATGGGCTTGTTTCCGTGCCTCTTGGGCTTTGGCTCAACTCACGTGCGGAAAAGGTGCGAGTGCACGTCGCGGGAAGGAGGCGGTGATGCTTTTGGCGCGACCTCAAGCAAACGTACCCAAACGGATGGGGGCGGCGATGGTTGTTGTCGCCTTGGCGGCGCTTATTCTGCTGCAGAGGCTTTTTGTCGTCCAAGTGGTGGAGGGACAAAAACATGCCCAGACCCTGATTCAGCAAACCACCATTCCGATTTTGTTATCCCCACCCCGAGGATTGGTACTGGACCGTAATGGGTTGCCACTGGCTGAAAATCGTGCGCGATACGATGTGGATTTATATGTCAGGGAGTTAACAGGAAATTATGCAAGAGCGCATCGGGGCAGGTTGCCCATGACATGGGTCGAGGTGGGGGTGGGAGAAAAGAGGAGAAAACAGAAGCAAGTGGACATTGCGAAAATCGTGGATGAGACCTCTACGGAGCCGTTAAGAAGCTTGGGCATTGTTCCTAACTATGAGGTGGATGAGCTCAGAAAACATAATCAGCAAAGGCCCAACACTCCGTTTCAGTTGGCCACTCAGATCGATTTTGCGACGTTGTCACGAATGGCGGAAAGAGATCCTCGAATTCCCGGGGTGCAAGAGGCAGCCCGGCCCGTTCGCTGGTACCCATACGGTGCTCTGGCCTCCCATGTCATGGGGTTTGTCGGAGCTCCTGAGGAACAAACCTTGGAAACTTTTCAGCCCGAGGTGATTGGGAAGGAAGGTATTGAAAAGGGTTTTGAGGCGGATCTGGAGGGTGTTCCTGGTGGAAAAATTCTTAAGAAAAATAATTTAGGGTTTATTATGGAAGAGCAGGGATATCAGGCTCCTGTTCCGGGTCACAATGTGTATCTGACCCTAGACGCTAGGGTGCAGACGATTGTGGAGGAAGTAATGCGACGTGTGGGTCGAGGTGCGTGTGTAGTGATGGATCCAAACTCGGGTGATATTTTGGCGATGTGTTCCGTGCCGAATTTCGACCCTAACAGCTTTGTGCCAGGAGGAACGGGTAAATCCACAGATTGGAAACAGCTGATGACGGCAGAGACGAAGCCGATGCTGAATCGGGCGTTAGGAGCCTATGCGCCTGGATCTACATTCAAGACCTTGACGGCACTGGCGGCTCTGGAGAATCCTGCGGCAAAGTTTACACCGCAAACGGTCATTCATAGTCCCGGGTCAATTGAAATGGCGGGCAGGACATGGCATGACTGGAATCCGGATGGACAGGGGGACATTACCTTGAAGCGCGGTTTGGCGATGTCGTGTAACACGTTTTTTTATCAGTTGGGCGTGAGAACTGGGATTGAGTCCATAAGTGAGATGGGAAGGCGGATCGGGTTTGGGCAAAAGATTCTCCTACGTTCGGATGGGGAGTCAGTTTTGACGGGAGAGGATCCTGGAACGATGCCTGGGCGTGAGTGGATGGAGAATCGAATGGCGCAAAGAAAAAAAGCGTACAAAGCAAAAATCGAGGCTTGGGTGGCTGAGGGACAGAAGACGCCCCGTCCCGCTCCTCCAGCTGTGGAGCGTTGGAGTGATGGACATACGGCCAACACTTCGATTGGACAGGGATATGTGCGGGTGACTCCATTGCAAATGGCCGTGATGCTTTCTGCAGTCGCAAACGGAGGCACCGTTTATCAGCCACGGTTGGTTCAAGGAGTTGGTAGAACGACGGAAAAGGGAACGAAGGCAACGAAGGAGTATCCTGCGGCCGTGAAGAGGGGTGATCTGGGCGTGAAAGCTGAAAATCTGGCTGCGGTGAAAGAGGGATTACGGGCCGTGGTGACGGAGGGAACGGGAAAAAATGCAGCAGTGAAAGACATTGAGGTGGCGGGAAAGACGGGCTCGGCGCAATTCGTGACAACGATCGGAGGAAGCACGGTGAAGGATACCCGGACTTGGTTCACCGGCTTTGCGCCGGTAAAAGATCCTAAGTATGTGGTAATCGTTATTGTGGAGGGTGGAGTTTCCGGGGGTTCGACTTGTGCCCCGTTGGCGTCCGAAATTCTTTTTAAACTTTTTGAAATGGAAAAGGGAGTGCCTCCTCAGTTGGTGTACCAGGCTCCTGTGACGGGTCACTTTCACGGGGTAACGGCATCGGACGGATCTTATACTCCTGGGGGAGGGCCGCAGGCAGATGGGGATGGCGATAACGGGGGAATCGGAGGATTCTTTAACTGGTTAGACGAGGGGTTTGGCGGTGGAGCAAGCAGGGGATTACGACGCCGATGAAAGCCAAAAGAGCTTGGAGGGGGATGCACTGGCCCAGTCTATTTCTGATGTTGGGGCTCTGCATGTTTGGCGTGATGGTCATTTATAGCGCCACGCATACGAGTGAAGCGGCCGACTTGCGCAATGCGGCCATCCAGCAAGCGGCATGGGTTGGGTTAGGGCTCATCTGCTTTTTCGTTTTTGCGATGGCGGATTATCACCGATGGGTAGACCAGGGATGGTTCTGGTTTGGAGGCGGGTTACTGCTGCTTTTGCTTGTACTGGTTTTTGGGAGGGAAGTGAATGGAGCCAAAAGCTGGATTCGCCTGGGCCCTGTTGGATTTCAACCTGCCGAAGTGATGAAATTGGCTTTTTTAGCTGGGGCATGTGCTTTGATGGTGAGCATGAGGGAGCGAATTGAGAAATTTAGCACTGTTTTGGCCTTGGTTGGGCTGGCCCTCATTCCGGTTTTTCTCATTTTGAGGCAACCGGATTTGGGATCTGCTGCTGTTTTTTTGCCGATGTGTTTTGGGTTGCTCTTTGTGGGAGGAACAAGATTGCGGTATCTCTTGGTGCCAGCGGGGCTGGGCTTGGCAGCGGCATGTGCGATCTATTTTTATGTGGGGCACCTCAATAAGGAGCTGCCTTTTCTTAAGACGTATCAAAACAACCGAATCCGAACATTTTTCGACCCGAATTTGGATCCCCTAGGGGCAGGCTGGACGATACGGCAATCTATCATCGCGATTGGTTCAGGGGGTTTGACGGGGAAGGGATATTTGCATGGAGATCAAAACCTGTATGGGTTTTTGCCTAAGAATATCGCGTATAATGACTTTATCTTTTCCGTTTTAGGTGAGGAGTGGGGCTTTATGGGGGGCGCGGCTCTCATTTTGGGTCAGGCTGGTCTGCTTCTATGCATTGCTTGGATCGGATGGAGAGCGCCTGATTTTACGGGAAGGCTGCTGGCTGGGGGAGTTCTGGGAATGCTTTTCACACATTTTTTCATTAACGTGGGAATGACAATCAAGGTGGTACCCATCACCGGCATTCCCCTGCCCTTTGTCAGTTACGGAGGAACCTTCCTGGCCGTTTGTATGGCCGCGATGGGGTTGGTGCAAAGTGTATGGCGACAACGGCACTTGGGCTGAGCTCAAGACCTATGTCGCAAGAAAGGTAAATCATATGATATTGGAAACGATTAAAAGAATGTTGGGAATGAAAAGAAGGGAGGAGCGGCGTAGTCTGCTCCTTTCCGTTGAACCTCTCGAAAAGCGGGTGGCTTTGCTGGAGGGAGGAGTGGTGGAGGAGTTCTCGATTGAGCGTGATGGAGACCGAAGCATCTCAGGAAGCATTTATAAGGCGCGAGTCCACAATGTGGAGCCGTCTCTAAAGGCTCTCTTTGTCGATATCGGTTTAGAGAAAAATGGCTTTCTTCACTTCTGGGACGCGGTGCCTGCGGCTATGGATGAGCAGATCGAGGCGGTCGAACGAAAAGGAGGACGTGGACGGCAACCACGAATTACCAGTAACGACATTCCGCGACTCTACCCTCCAGGCGCTGAGGTGATTGTTCAGGTCAATAAGGGCCCGATTGGAACAAAGGGGGCAAGGGTGACAACGAACCTTAGCCTGCCTGGTCGCTACCTTGTTTTAATGCCGTTTGGAGAAATGAGTGGAGTATCTAGAAAAATTGAAGATCCAGAGGAGCGGAAGCGCTTGAGGAAGATCCTGCAGGAACTGGATGTACCTGAAGGAATGGGTGTGATTTTGCGAACCAATGGAGAAGGGCTTCAGGCGCGGTATTTTGTGCGGGACTTAGCTCTTCTACTGGAGCAGTGGCGCAAGGTGGAGGAAGGAATGAAGACGAAAACGGCTCCTGCCGTTCTCTTGGAGGAACCCGATCTGGTCGAAAGATCCGTGCGGGATTTCCTGACAGAGGAGGTAGATGAGGTTTTGGTGGACAACGAGGACGCTGAGAAGCGGGTCAAGGATCTGGTGGGAGCCATTTCAAAGAGATCTTTGCGGAAGGTGAAGAGGCATCTTGCTGCGGAACCTCTTTTCGAAGCTTTTGGTGTAAATCGCCAAATCGAGAGTGCCCTGCGGCGGCAAGTTTGGCTTAAGTCGGGAGCCTCACTGGTCATTGATGAAACAGAGGCTTTGGTCTCGATCGATGTGAATACGGGAAAATCACGAGGAGGAAAGGATCATGACGACACGATCCGCCGAACGAATTTGGAAGCAGCAGAGGAGATTGCGAGACAGCTACGACTTCGAAATTTAGGCGGAATTATCGTGATCGACTTTATCGATATGAGAGCCCGTCGGGATCAGATGGCTGTGTACGAAAAGTTTAAGGATTGTTTGCGGAGAGATCGTGCCAGAACTCATACCCTGCCGATCTCTCCCCTAGGGCTACTTGAGATGACGCGGCAGCGGGTTCAGGAAAGCATTCGAAAAGCGGTTTATATGGAGTGCCCTGCATGCCGAGGTAAGGGCATGGTGAAGTCCTTTGAAACGATGAGCGTTGAGATTCAGCGAGAGATCAGTCGAGTGCTACGGACTCATCCGAATGTTCATGAGATCAAAGTTTTGGTGCATCCCGGAGTACTGCATCGGTTACGGACGGAGGATGATGAGCTTTTGATGCAACTTCAACGCCGGTGTTCGGGTGCATTTAGCTTTAAGGCAGACCCAACTGCCAATGTCGAGGACTTCAAAATTCTCGATTCGGCTACTGATCAACCGCTGGAATAATGGAGGATCTGGCTTCTCGGTCCATGGAGGGAAAGCCCCCACAAATCGGCGGGGTTGAGGATGGGGTTCAAACCCGTATTTGTGTCGCTTTGGAGGGCATCCAAGAAGATAAGCCAGACGAGTTGAGGGAGGTGGCACGGGGGCTTCTGGAGAAGGAGTCTACCCAGTGGATGGAACAGGTGCGAAGGGGCGGAAACGGGTTAAGCGTCCCGCATCAACGATCACACTTCTTTTCCATTCTCCTTTGCGAGTTGTGGAAAAGGGCGGGCGGATCGAAGGTAGGCGACACGCTTGTGATGGGGGCAGTTGGTGGATTTGGGCGCGGAGAGATGAGCCCAGCCAGCGATTTGGATCTGGTATTTATCCGAGATGGATCTCAAGCGGAGGTGGCAGAGGAGGTGGTAAAAAAGGTGCTTTATGTGCTGTGGGATTTGGGATGTAAAGTGGGGCACGCTTGTAGAACCATTTCGGAAAGTATTGAGCGTTCGGAATCGGAGCCAATGATCAAGACGGCACTTTTAGATGCGCGTTATTTAGCTGGATCCATGCCACTTTGGGAAAAGTTTCAATCGGAGTATAAAAAAAGAAGTTTGGAGCGCGAGGTTGAACGGTATCTCTCATGGAGGCTGGAAAATCAGCAGTCGCGGCACACCAAAGAGGGAGGGACTGTTTTTGTGCAAGAGCCAAACCTAAAATCCGGGGTGGGAGGGTTACGGGATTTTCATAATTTACGTTGGGTAGGGAAGGTGTGTGGAGAAGGTGAGACCTTGGGGGAGTTGGTCCAACGAGGCTGGCTGGGGGAAGAGGAGGCGCGACAAGTGAATCATGCCTTTGGATTTCTTATGATGGTTCGTGAGTGGCTTCATTACGGGCAGGGAGGCCCTGGGGACGTACTCACATTACGAAGACAGGGCGAGTTAGCCGAAGCGATGGGGTATCCCCAACCAAATATTTTACGAAAAAGCGAAGCCCTAATGCGTGAAGTATATGGGCAGATGCGCATCCTGCATTTGCTGTGTAATTCGACAGCGACTCGGCTTTGTCAGCAGCGATTAGGAAAACCGCGCGGATTCTGGGCTTTTTTTGGTGGATGGAAGGGGGCTCGGCGGGCCACAGATGGATTTGTTTTGGTTGGGGCTGAGTTGGAGGCCGAACATCCGAGAATCTTTATTGAAGAACCCGGGCGATTGATTCGAATGTTTCGAATTATGCAGGATCAAGGATCGGTTCCTGGGGCAGAGCTAAAGGCACTAGTTCGAGCTAATTACGGACTCCTTACAGACGACTGGGTGAGGCAAAAAGAAACACAAGAGACATTCCTGCACATTCTAAGGCAGAAAGGAAAAGTGGGTCGCATTTTGCGGTTGATGCATGAGAGTGAAATATTAGGGCGAATTCTCCCTGAATTTGCCCCTTTGACATGCTTGGTTCAGCACGAATTCTTTCATCGGTACACAGCGGATGAGCACACCCTAGGGTGTTTGGATCAGTTGGATGCGATGTTAGGTTCGAAAGAGCCCGATTTGCGAAAATACGCTGAGTTGTATGCGAAAGTGGAGGCTCCCGAAATTCTGGCCTTGGCTGTGTTGCTTCACGATACGGGAAAAGCTGAGTTAACGAGGCACCATGAGGAGGTGGGAGCTGCAAACGCGGCGAATGTTGCGAGAAGGTTAGGTTTTTGGGGCAGAGAGCTTCGTCAAATGACCTTCTTGGTGGACCATCACATGACGTTGGGAGTGTTTGCTCGCAAGAATCTTGAGGAACCTGAAACGATCCGTGAATTAGCCAGAATCGTCGAAGATCAAGAGAGACTCGATTTACTCATGCTGATCTCTGCCGCCGATGTCCGTGCTGTGGCAGGGAAAAGCAACTGGTCCAGTTGGCGGGAATTGCTGGTGTGGGATCTTTATCAGAAAACGAAAAATATGTTGACCGGGGAAGTGGAGTTTTTGCGTGGTGAGGAAAGGAAACAGGCGGAGCGCAGGCAGGAGGTTCGGGCAGTACTGGCTCGCGAATTTACAGAGGATGAGGCGAGTGAGCATTTAGAGAGAATGGGTAAAGAGTACTTACGAGTCTGCCCGCCTGAACTTGTTGGACGTCATCTTGAAGCGGTGCATGAATTTCTTGAAAAGAGGGTATCGGGTGCGGATACCCTGGTGCCCTTAGTGAAATGGTTGGATCAACCGGAGGAGGGGCATACCGAGGTGATTGTGGTGACTTGGAATCGGGATAGGCTATTCAGCAAAATTGCAGGTAGTTTTGCCGTAGCGGGGCTTAATATTCTCAGTGCGAGTATTTTTACGCGAACAGATGATGTGGTGGTTGATACATTTCGTATCTGCAATGACAGGATGGAGGTCGTGACGCATCCAGTGGATCGTGCGGCTTTTGAAAAAACATTAACCGAGGCTTTGGGGGATACTGAGGATCGTCTGTTGGAGCGGATTGCTGAGGTAGGTCCGACCCTTTGGCAGAAGTCGGTAGGAGAGGCGGAATTTCCTGCCAGTTTGAGGGTCGATCAAGCCAGTGAGCCTGGTCGAACCTTGCTGCATGTGGAAGCTCCAGATCGAGTTGGGCTTTTGCACTCATTAACCAGAGTGATCGCTAATGAGGGAATGCAGATTTCTGGTGCGCGAATTACGACGGAGAAGGGTGCGGCTTTGGATACTTTTGTAATTGAGGATAGGACAGGAGAGGCAGTCACAGCGGAAGATCAACTGGGTCGTTTGGTACAAAGCCTGAAAAAGGTAGTTAGCCCGTGAGACAGCAACGGAATTCCTTGGGAGTTGTCCCGAGCGACCTTTCGGCGCCACAACGATTCGCGAGAAAGTTTTTACAAGCGGTCCAGAAACGTTTTGGGGTCGAGAGAGCTGCGCTTTACCTTTTTAATCCGAATCTAGGTGATTTGGAAATCGATGAGTCAGTGGGCGTGGGGTCAAAGTGGAAGGAAAGAAGAGTCGCTATGGGACAGGGGGTGGTTGGTTGGGTAGCCAGCCGCGGTGAGGCGGCGCGTGCGGATCTTCGAAAAACAGCTGGTGGGTTGGGACAGGAGGGAAGTGAGATGGCTGCTCCTTTGAGTGAAGGGGAAAGCCTTGTGGGGGTAATTGCAGTTGGGACGAGAAAAAAGAACTATTTTAAAGAAGGCCAGGAGCAGGAGTTAGCCGAACTGGCGAAGGAAGCAATGGGTTGGCTGGTTCTGGCCTGGAAGGTGGCTGGGACGCAGGAGGAGGGGGTACGTTCGGCGGCACTGGCGGGGGTGGGTGCGGCGATTGGGGCGGAAGAGACATCTTCCGCTATTCTGGCAAAGGTGACCCGGGAGGCGGCGAGATTGTGCGGTGCAAATCTAGCATCTCTCTTTCTGTTTGATGCAAAAAGTGAGACGTTGCGGTTAGAAGTTTCTGAGGGGGCTTCGAAACGGTATCAAGCGCAGCATGTCATCCATATGTCGGAGACGGCACTGGGATATGTTGTGAGAAGGCAAAAGCCGTGGTCGGTATCTCAGATTTCACAAAGCCCGGAAGATCCTCACACGGAGTTGATTCAAAAAGAGGGGATTCACTCCTTTCTTGCGGTTCCCCTTGCTGAAAAAAAGGGGGCATTGGGAATTTTATGTGTAGGGACGCGGAGAGTGCACCGATTTTCAGATTCGGAAACCAGACTTTTCCAGGGGCTAGCAGGACTTGCTGCGGCTGCGCTCCAGAGAACGAAGTTAGCTGTGCAGTTGGGGCAAACGGAACTGGAGCTTCGGCAGCGGGAGAGGCTTTCGTCGCTGGGAATGTTGGCGGCTGAGGTGGCCCATGAGGTCCGAAATCCCCTCGCGGTGATTCGCATGCTTTGGCATACGGCAATTCGCGGATTATGTCCGACTGAGGAGCAGGGACGAGACTTACAACTCATTGAAAACAAGTTGGGGCAAATGAATGGAATCCTAGATCGCGTATTAAATTTAGCTCGGTCTGCAGATCCTTTCATGGGGGAAGTGGACGCAAAAGACGTCATGGAGGAGGTAGCGCTACTGGTAAGGATCAAGCTTTCTGCGTCAAAGATTCGACTTAGCCTGAATTTTCAAAAAGGAGGGCCGATTCGAATTCGGGGGGATCGTTCCCAGTTGGAGCAGGCTGTCCTCAACCTCGTTTTGAATGCTCAGGAATCGATGACAGAAGGTGGCCAGTTACATTTGGGTGCGGTCAAGCGGGGGGAGCAGGTTGTTTTTGTTGTGGAGGACTCGGGAAAAGGGATGAACAAAGAGGTGGCGGACCGTTTGTTTGAGCCCTTTTTATCGGGTCGGCCAGAAGGAACTGGATTAGGAATGGCTTTAGTACGCAGGACAGTCGAGGCGCATGGGGGAAGGCTGCAAATCAAATCAAAGCAGGGAAAAGGAACGAAAGTAGAGATGTGGTTGCCCGCGTGGGCGGATTCGAAGGCTAGTTAATCAGTTTTTCGAGCTCAGGATCTTTGGGAACACCGAGTTCGAGAGCACGGCCATAGTGGCGTTTTGCGAGTTCTTTTGCAGGAGGAGTCTGCGTGGCGTAGATGACGGCCAAGTTGAAGTGCGCATCTCCATATCCTTCGTCCAGTTCGATGGCTTTGCGGCACTCCTGTTCGGCAGCTTCCTGTAGGCCTTTGCGAGAAGAGGAGATGCCTAGGTAGTTGCGAGTTTTGGCGTCGGCAGGGTCAAGGGCAACGGCTCGACTGAGGATTTGGATCGCATCGTCATACTTCTCCTGTTGGACAAGGGCGATGCCCAAAACGGAATGCGAAAAGGCATCGTTAGGAGCCACACGAATGGCCTCGCGCAAAGCCTTTTCGGCCTCGGGATACTTTTGTTGCTGGAAGCGGACGACACCTAAGTTTGAGAGCGCGTAAATAGACTGGGGGTACTTTGCCAGAATTTTTTCGTAGGCTGCTGCGGATTCATCAAACTTCTTCTCGTTATATAAAGAGGTGGCCTGAGCAGCGGTTTCTTTAAACTCATCCGGAATACGTGGTTTTTCCGAGTAGGATTCGGGGCTGACAGGCTTTTCTGTCGTGCTGGAAAGAGTAGGAGTCGGCGCGGCGGCGGCAGCTGGCTCAGGAGCCACAAGGGTGGGTGCAGAGAACTTCAGCATTCCCTGCTCCTCATCTGTCAAAGACAGAAGGGGTGAGCTGAGGACTTCCATCTGAGTTTTAAGGGCATCTGTCGAAACGGCTAGATTTTTGAACTCATCCAAAACGAGTCGGCGGGCAGCCTCCCTGCGGGCTTGCTCCTTTAGCTGGCGATCCAGAATGGAGCGAAGCATGGTGTTTTCTTTCGCCAGAGTGCTGTCGGATTTTCCTGCAGTTCCTGCTTGTTGAAGCTGAGTCGTAAGAGACGCGATTTTTGTTTTGTACTCTTCGTTGGCTCGCGCGAGCTCAGCCGATTTATTATTGGCTTCAGCCAACTTCTTTTCGAGCTGGTCCACTTGGCCGCGAAGAGAGGTCATCTCACCCGCAATTTCGCCACCTGCGGCTTTCTTGAGGCTTTCCTCGGCTGCACTTAACTTTCCTCGCAGGGAAGTATTCTCCTCTTGAAGTTTTGCCACATCCGCGTCAGGAGCAGGAGAGGCAGAGAGCTTTTGCTGAAGTTGTTTTTTATCGGCAACAGCGGCATCAAGGTCACTTTTGGCTTGGCGCAACTCCGTTCGAGCTGATTCGAGTTCGCCCGAAAGCGCTATAACTTTTTGGCGGAGAGCAGAGGGGTCGTCCGCGACCGCGGGGGAGGCCGCAGGTGCAGGAGCAGCAGGGATTTCAGCCTTTGGCTCCGAGGGGGTGGGTTTCTCAGCGGATGCGGGCTTCTCTGTGGTAGTCGGGGCGGGGGTGAGAGTCGCGGGAGCAGGAGCAGGCTTGGGGGCAGGGGAGGTGTCTTTTGCGGATTTTAGAGAGTCTAATTTTTCGTTTAGGTATTTGATTCGATATTTGACGATGGTGGGTTCCCACTCAGGATTTTCATTTTTGAGTTTTTCAAGGCGCTGGATTGCCGTTTCGTATTTTTCCCGCCCTTGGGAGTTCTGACCGCCTTGCGTAAGTTTGTCCCCCTCCTGAATCATGACGTAAATCTGGAGGTAATCGTCTTGGGGAGAGGCAGCCGAATGGAGATGGCTAGAGGTAGCCCACGCAAGGCAACCGATAAGGGCGATCCAACGTAAGAAGTTCATGGAAAGAGTAGTGAATTAGGCGATGAAATTGGATTTGGGGCAAGAGAAAATCAGCCTCGTTGACGATAACTTTTCTCCGTCTAAAGATAGATGGCATGGATTTGGCCACACCTCAGGGGGTTTTAGTCCTTAACCGCTTTTGGCAAGCAGTGCACATCTGCTCTGTCCGGCGGGCCTTTAGCCTCCTGTATATGGGGCATGCCCAAGTTGTGGAGGGTAATGGTGCGGGGGATGATTTTCGGACCTTCGATTTCCACCGGTGGCAGGAGCTCAGCCAGGACTATGAGGGTGAGGATGCGGTTCGCACCATCAGCTTTCGAATCCGCATTCCACGGGTTATTGTATTGATGCTTTTTGACCGGATTCCAAAAAAAGAGGTTAAGCTGACTCGGCAAAACATCTTCGAAAGGGACTCCTATACCTGCCAGTACTGCGGGGAGTTGAAAGATCGGCGGGATCTGAATCTGGATCACGTTATCCCGCGGGATCATGGGGGTACGACCACATGGGAAAATGTGGTTTGCTCTTGTATCCCGTGCAACACGCGTAAGGGAAATCGAAGGCCTCCCGAAGCCTCCATGAAGCTGATTCGTAAGCCGAAGCGGCCCAAGTTGCGCACCTTCTTGAACGTTCAGATTTCACGAAACGGGCCTGAGACTTGGCGGCACTTTTTGGATTTGGCGTATTGGAATGTGGAGTTGAGCGACTGAATAGGCAGGGCAATTCCCCTTGGCCGATGGGGAAAGAGAAGGGATTGGATCGCAATCGGCTTTTTCCTGTAACGAAAGAGGGAATTTTTCTAGCTCATGCGGCTGTAGCTCCCATCAGTGGCCCTGCTCAGGACGCCATAGCAAACTGGTCGGAGGCGGCAGTCCAAGGCCGGCAAGAGGGGGAGGAGGTGTGGCTGAGGGTAAAAAAGACACGTGAGGTAGCATCCTATTTCCTAGGTTGCGATTGGGACGAGGTTTCTCTGTTGGGGCCCACTGCGTTGGGATTGGGATTGGTGGCCCTAGGGTTGGATTGGAGGGAAGGAGATGAGGTGATTTACGACCCCTTGGATTATCCTGCGAATGTTTATCCGTGGAGAGATCTAGAGAAACGAGGAGTGAGGGCGGTTCCAATTGCCAGAGAACCTGGGCATGAGATTCGGTGGTCGACAATTTTACCGATCATCACAAAAAAAACGAAACTGGTGACACTCGCCACTGCAAACTATTTGAGTGGATGTATGCCAGAGTTGGCGGTGATCGGGCCCGAACTCAAGGCACGAAAGATCCTCCTTTGCTTGGATGGAATTCAAACTTTGGGAGTTGTGCCGACGGATTGGGCTGAGGCGGATTTTTTGGCGGCGGATGCTCACAAGTGGATGCTGGGGCCTGTGGGAGCGGGTGTTTTGATGGTGCGCCGAAGGGTGTGGGAGCGGATGTCGCCTCCTTTGCTGGGTTCTTGGAACGTCCACAGCCCAGATTTTTTGGCTCAACCCAATATGGTGATGGAGGAGGGGGGAAGAAGATATGAACCAGGGAGCTTAAATCTTCCTGGAATTGAAGGGATGAGGGCCTCGTTGGAACTGCTGGAGGGGTTGGGGCGTAAAAAAACAGCGGAGTACGTTTTGGATCTGGCAGGGCAAATTCGGGAAGGAGCGCAGAGGGCTGGATTTATGATTTATGGGGAGGGAGAGAATCCGCGACCGATCACGAGCCTATGGGAACCGAAAGGTGGGTGGGGGGAGGCGGCTCAAAGGTTGGAGAAGGCTAAAATCCGTGTCTCTTGGAGAAAGGAGCACGGGGGCAAGATGCTTCTTCGGGTTTCTCCTCATGTCTCAAACGTTGCAGATGAAGTGGATGAATTCCTAAAAGTTTTGGGAAGAGCGGGTTGACTCCGATGGGATTCCTCGGCACGATTTAACTCTTATTCATCTTTTGCAATGAAACCCACGTATAACCCCTCCAAGCGCACCCGCAAACGCCAGTTTGGCTTTCGGGCGCGTATGAAAACTAAGGGAGGGCGAGCCTTGATCGCGCGTCGCAGGGCGCGGGGTCGTCGTCGCCTTCTGCCCAAAGGTGTGGAGCGCCACTACGCCCGCCACACCGGGGCGTGATCGGCGCCTGCCTCGGGCGCGCATTCTTCGTCGCCGGCCGGAGTTCCTGGCCATTCGCCGTGAAGGAGGCATTGAAAGTGGAACACAGCTTAAGCTCAACTGGCGAAAAGGACCACGTGCGGATCGTCGCATGGCCATCGTGGTGCCCAAGGTTTGTGGGAACGCGGTCGTGAGAAATCGTATCAAACGATGGGTGCGTGAGGGCTGGAGGAATCTTCAGTCGGATCTAGCTCCTGGATTGGATTCGGTTTGGATTGCACGACCCTCGGCGGGAAAAGCGGGAAGTGAAAAACTACAAAAAGAGATGATTCGGTTGTATCAGAAGTCGGGGCTGTGGGTAGGGGCACTATGAAACAGTTCTTTCTTTTTCTCATTCAGGTTCAGCGAACTATGGCTCCTTTTTGGAGAAGTCTTTTGGGCGGGGCAGGGCCGTGTTGTCGTTTTCATCCGACTTGTTCGGCATATGCCGAGGAGGCGATTGAGAGGTACGGGGTGGTTCGGGGTGGGAGGTTGGCCTTCGATCGGGTAATGCGATGTCATCCGTGGGGTCGGTCGGGTTGGGATCCAGTCAAGGAGAGAGCATGAAAAAGGGGGGAATGGATCGGAACTCTTGGGTGGCGGCGGGAGCCTGTTTTCTGCTGCTTCTTCTCTATCCTAAAATTGTGGCTCACTACTACCCGCCTGCTCCTCAAAAGAAACTGGCCTCGGGAGAAACAAATGCGGTCCCTCGCCCTGAGAAATCAGTCCCTACTTCTGATCCGATTCTAACCCCCAAAGAAACATTAGCTCCTGGATCTGTGAGACGGACTGGGGCGGAGCAAACGGCGATTTTAGAAAATAAGACCCTACGGTTGGTTTTGACCTCATGGGGTGGAGGCATCCGTGAGATGGTGTTGCTTGAACACGCAGCAGAGGGGGAGGATAAGGTAAGGCTAAACCTAGGATCTCCGGATGCAGTTTTTGAATTACGGGGTTGGACACCTCCAGGGGAAGGGTTGGCTTGGAGTCTGGAAAAAGCGGATCCGAGTGAGGTTGTTTTTGCGGCTCCTGCGCAGGTGGGGGGCGAAGTATTCATTCGGAGAACTTTCCGGTTATCGGGGGAGTACGATGTAAGTTTTACACAAGAGGTGGAAAATCGTGGGGGAGTACCTGTTGCTTTACCTGCGTATGCCTTGTCTGCAGGGGTGGGAGCACCTGTTCATTTACGAGCTGAGGAGGAGGCGTATGTAGGAACGGGTTGGTTCACAACGGACGGCACCTACACGGCGCATAAATTACCTGAGTTCATCGATTCACGGTTCATGTTTCTCTTTCCGAAAAAGGGCAAGGAGTTGGTGACGAGTCGAGAGGATCGATCGGTCAAATGGGTGGCCGCCAAAAGTCAGTTCTTTGCGGTGGTGTTGACGGCTCAAGACTCGCCTGCCATCGGGGCCGAGGCTCGTAAGGTGGAATTAAGTGGGCAGAAAATGCGGGATGGTGGAGGAGCGGTAGGCGCGATCGAGACGTGGATGAAGTTGTCTGGGTTTGATCTTGTGGCGGGGGCTAAAAATGTTCGGCGATTTGGTTTGTATGCAGGGCCGAAGGAGGATTGGCGACTCCGGCGGTTGGCCCAGGGAGAAGACGAAGTGATGGAGTTTGGCTGGATGGGAATTGTGAGCCGTCCTCTGCTTGTTGTTATGAACACTATTGAGAAGGGGGTAGGAAGTTACGGTTGGTCGATTGTGATTCTGACGATTCTACTAAAGGCCATTCTTTGGGTGCCTCAAGCGAAGGCGAATCAAAGCATGAAAAAAATGCAGATTTTGGCCCCGAAATTGAAGGAGATTCAGGAAAAATATAAAGAGGATCCGACCAAGCTGAACGGTGAGATGATGAAACTCTATCGGGACTATGGGGTGAATCCGTTGGGAGGATGCCTTCCCATGCTCATTCAGATGCCCGTATTTTTAGGGTTCTACTACATGCTGTTAAGTTCTGTGGAGTTGCGGGGGCAAGCCTTCCTTTGGATTCATGACTTATCCCGCCCAGACACGATCGGGTATTTGCCTGGATTAG
>Ga0214923_10000076_pt1 | contig 136521 bp, 116 predicted proteins | sample LL1510_MetaG_FD_177993 | JGI IMG/M metagenome (GOLD analysis project Ga0214923, IMG submission 177993) | Freshwater microbial communities from Lake Lanier, Atlanta, Georgia, United States - LL-1510 | ecosystem: Environmental > Aquatic > Freshwater > Lake | place: USA: Georgia | collected... | reverse complement strand
GCGCCAGTCAAAAAACCTATTCCCAAAGGGCTATAGGAAACGAATGTGATTCCAAGTTCTTTACAAACTTCAAACAATTCTTCTTCTGGCTCACGACTCCACAAGGAATATTCGGATTGCAGAGCTGAAATAGGATGTACTGCATGGGCTCTACGAAGGGTTTCTGCATTAACTTCACTTAGTCCTATACATTTTACTTTTCCTTGTTTAACTAAATCTGCCATTGCACCAACAATCACTTCAATTTCAACATTCGGTGCTTGGCGATGCATGAAATATAAATCAATTGTTTCTGTTCCTAAATTTGAAAGGCTTTGTTCACAAACTTTTTGAATATACTCGGGTTGTCCATTAAGTCCGAGCCATTCCCCATTAGGTCCTCGCATAACCGCAAATTTTGTTGCCAAAACTACTTTGTCCCATTTGCCTTTAAACGCTTTTCCTAAAAGTCGTTCATTTGCACCCCAACCATACATATCAGCTGTGTCGAAAAAATTAACACCTAATTCGATAGCCTTATGTAAGGTTTTGATGGATTCATCTTCATCAAAAGAACCATAAAACTCTGACATACCCATACAACCCAGACCAATTCGGTTAATGTTGAGGGCACTGTTTCCTAATACTGTTGTTTTTTTCATTGTTTATGGTTTAGCTATTTATTAATAAAATTATTTTTTGCTTTTGGGGGGAGTGTAGGGCTGCTTTTCTAAGCATATCCCTAAAGTCATACTCATTAATCTACCAGAGCCTTGATAAAACAAAGAAGCTCAATAGATTACAAACTTAATTTTATTCCGTAAAACACCTATAAAATTTTCATATATCCAATGAAAACCTCCAAGGTTTTATATCATAATTGTCTGCATTTATGTGTATTTTTGCATTCCTTATCCCACATCCCTAAAGGTGGGTGTATTACTTACTCTACACATGATGGTACCAGCCCAAGAAGTAAACGTATCTATCCGAAAAGCAACTACTTCCGACTTAACAATCATTCACCAACTCGCACTCGACATTTGGGAACCTACCTACCGGAAAATCTTATCTAAAGACCAAATCCAGTATATGTTCCAGGAAATGTTTACCGAAGAAGCACTCCTCAAACAAATGAGTAAACAACAACATGTGTTTATGATTCAATTTGTGGATGATAACCCCATTGGGTTCGCTTCCTTTAACCTGAAAGAACCTATCGAAAAAATTTATAAACTCCATCGCCTTTACTTAAAACCCGATCAACATAAAAAAGGCTTTGGCGCTGTTCTACTCAAAGCAGTAGAAAAAACTATCGTACTCGAAGGCGGCACTATTTTAGAACTAAATGTGAATAGAAAAAATCCCGCAAAAACATTTTATGAAACCCAAGGATATAGAATTCATCAAACCGTAGATATACCTTTTAGTAAATATTGGCTTAATGATTATATCATGCGAAAAAAATTAAATAAAGAAAATTATCTTTGATTAATCCCTTAAAAAAAATAATTCCTAAAATTAATTTATTTTCGAAAATACTAATTGTTGGTATTTTATGTATTGGATTATTATGGATTTCAAAAACGTGGATTTTACAATACATCGGTAGTTATTTAGTCGTTCAAAATTCACCTCAAAAATGTACGTATATTTTTGTTTTAGGGGGAAATGCACAAGACCGAGGATTTGCAGCGGCAGAATATTGGAAACAAGGTTATTTTGATACCATCGTTTGTCTCGGAAAACCCAATTTCGAAGAACAAAAAAGACAAGGAGTAGTTGCTCTGGAAACGAATCCAACACGTCCTTTTTTATTAGAAAAAGGTGTTCCAGAATCTCGCATAAAAATAATTCCCTATGCAACTTCTTCTCATGAAGAAAGAGAATTTATTATCTTTTGGTGCCGACAAAGAAAACAATCTACTGTAGCCGTAGTAACCTCAGAAATGCATACCCGAAGGGTGCTTATGCATTTTAAAGAAAAAATGAAATCCAATAATATTAACTTAATTCTATTACCCGCTGCCGAACCTTTATATAATGTCAATAACTGGTGGAAGTCAGAACAGGGATTAATATTTGTAAATAATGAATATTTAAAAATTATTTGGTATTTAACGCATTATTAGGAACGAACCCATTTACCAGCGATTACCAAATTAACAAATCCATCCATCCATTTAATATCGGTTAACGTATGAAATACATGTCCATAATAAAATCCTTTATCATCAAATAAGACCCATATTTCTCTACGCTCCCTGTATAACCAATTATCTCTATCATAAATAGCATGTGCTTTTTTAATTCTTCCCGTATTAGGAGTATATCTCCAGGTTTGAATTTTTAAAATTGTTTTATCGGTATATCCCGGTTTTCTTATGGCAATACTTTTATTTTCTTTTTGATAAATCAAAAAATAATCTTTTAAATCAGGATTAAATCCATTTACTTCTGTCATCCAATCTAATTCTTCGAGCAAATTCACACGCACACTATCCGTGATTTTATTACTTACAGAATATTCTTTTACTTTCCAGGAAGGCGTTAAATGAGAACTAATCCATCGCTGATATTTTCCTTTTTGAAGATTACTGAGATATAATTGAGAATGCCATAAATCTAGGGGATTTAGGGAATACGCAACCGAGGCAAATCCTATCCCTATCCAAATTCCTATTACGACTAGAAGTTGTTTTCCCTTCATTTTAACAAGCTTTTCCCTTCCATTACTTTCGGAATATCTACGCCTAATAATTCTAAAATAGTTGGGGCAATATCTCCCAATATTCCATTATTTATTTTTCTATTCAAAGGACCATTTACTAAAATACAAGGAACCTTAGCGGTCGTATGCGCAGTATTAGGAGATCCATCCGGATTTTCCATTTTATCGACATTCCCATGATCTGCTAGAATTAAGATAGAATATCCTTGCTGAACTCCCTGCTTCACAATCTCCCCTAAACATTCATCAACCACTTCACAAGCTTTAACGGCTGCTTTAAAAACCCCTGTATGGCCTACCATATCCGGATTGGCAAAATTCACTACAATGAAATTATACATCCCCTTATCTATTCCTGAAAGCACAGCATCCTTCACCTGATATGCCGACATTTCGGGCTGCAAATCATACGTTGCCACCTTAGGACTATCACATAATTTTCTATCCTCCCCTGAAAATGGTTCTTCTCTTCCTCCATTAAAAAAGAAAGTTACATGAGGATATTTTTCAGTCTCCGCAACACGTAATTGGTGCAATCCTGCTTTACCAATTGTTTCGCCTAAAGTATCGGGCAGATTATCTTTATCAAATAAGACCTTGATAGAAGTAAACTTTTCATCATACCGGGTGAAGGTTACAAAGAATAAATCTTTTACCGGCTCAAACCCATGAGTAATCTGAGTAGGAAGCGTCAATACTTCGGTTAATTCACGCGCCCGGTCAGTTCTAAAATTAAAAAAACAAACCGCATCTTCTGGGGATAATAAAATAGGCTCTTCATTTTCCCCAACAATGATTTTAGGAAGAATAAATTCATCTGACTCTCCTGCATCATATGAAGCTTGAAGCGCTTCGGAAACAGAAGTAAATCTGGCTCCTTTTCCGAATACAATAGCATCATAGGCAAGTTTTACCCGCTCCCATCTGTGATCTCTATCCATCGCATAATACCGCCCAATCAAGGAGATAATTTTAATGGATGAATTTCCTTCAATATGTTGAGAAAGGATATCTAAAAAGTTTTTACCTGAATGCGGATCTGTATCCCTTCCATCGGTAAAGGCATGAATATAAATCTGCGGAAGGCCTGCGGCAGTAAAATGATCGAGTAACCCTAATAAATGCTGTAAAGAACTATGTACTCCACCATCCGAAACCAATCCCATGATATGAATCGGCTTATGATGCTGCTTACAATATTGGATTAATTCTTTCCAAACCGGAAGTTCGGTAATACGTCCAGAGGAAATGGCTTGCGTAATTTTATCTAAATCCTGATATACGATTCTTCCTGCACCTAAATTCATGTGACCCACTTCAGAATTCCCCATCTGCCCTTCGGGTAGTCCGACGCTTTTCCCAGATGCCTCTAAAGCACTGTTGGGCCACTCATTTATTAGACTATGATAATTGGGAATTTTTGCCTGTTCAATGGCACTTACTTTAGGATTTTCAGCAATCCCCCAACCATCTAAAATCATTAATAATACACGACGGTTTTCCATAACTCAAAGGTATAGAAAAGATATTCTATACTTTAGGATAAGGTTGGCACTAAAATTGGAATCCCCAATTATAAAATGAAAAACTTGAAAGTATTACTCTTTGTTTTAGGAATTTCATGGGGATTAGGATTTTTCTCTACCCCTACTCTATCTGCACAAACACCTCAAGATGTGCTGAAGCAAATTGAAACTTCCATCAAAGAAAAAAACGCTGCGCAACTTTCGAAATACTTTAATAATAGTCTGGAAATCACATTATTGGATTATGAAAAAGTTTGTTCGAAAGATCAAGCGTATTTAGTAGTAAAAGATTTTTTCAGCCAAAAACCAGTAACGCAATTTAAACTTATTCATATCGGAGGATCCGGAGAAGCTTGGTACGGAATGGGGATTTACGAAACCAGCTCAGATTCTTATGATGCGAATGTGTTTATAAAAAAATACGGGAATGTCTATCTAATAGATCGTTTACGATTTGAAGAGAAAAATTGACCTCTACCGCTTGAAAGACTTTTTGTTGTGTGTATTAAAGGGCGATTCCATCATGTGAATCGCTTTTTAGTTTTAAATTAATGACTCCATGACGGAAATAGACTTTGCAAACCATCCAGAAACGGATAGAATCATTCAGGCCGGACTCCTAGAAGATATAGGCTCCGGTGATCACACCACACTTTCGGTCATCCCTCCAGAGGTGAAAGGAAAAATGAAATGCCTGATTAAATCGGAAGGAATTCTGGCTGGACTTGTATTTGCCGAAAAGGTTTTTCACCATCTCAATCCGGAAATAAAATTCACGCCCGTATTAATAGATGGGCAATGGGTTACTTCAGGAGATATTGCATTTACAGTAGAAGGTCCGGTGGTTAATCTTTTATCTGGGGAAAGATTAGTGCTGAATGCCATGCAGAGAATGAGTGGAATTGCTACCTCAACAGCAGCGGCAGTTGAGCAATTAAAAGGATTGTCGTGTAAAGTATTAGACACTCGAAAAACCACCCCATTGGTAAGGCATCTGGAAAAATGGGCAGTAGTAATTGGAGGGGGAATGAACCACCGGATGGGTTTATATGATATGATTTTAATTAAAGACAATCATGTAGATTTTGCAGGAGGAATTCCTCAAGCAATTTTAGCGGTTGAAAAATATCAACAACAACATCAACTTAATTTACCGATAATTATTGAAACCCGTACTCTAGAAGAAGTGCTGGAAGTTTTGGCAATGGGTCGGGTAAATCGAATCTTATTAGACAATATGAACCCGGATATGATGCAGGAATGTGTCCATTTGGTAGGAGGTAGATATGAAACGGAAGCATCTGGAAATATCACTTTGGAAAACATTCGTGAAAAAGCACAATCTGGAGTTAATTATGTTTCCCTAGGATTTATTACCCATTCTTATAAAAGTATGGATATCAGTTTGAAGGCGGAGATTTATACCGATTAAAATTGAATATCCGCTTCGCTAACCTGCCCAGGTACACCAATATAAACCCATTGTAAACGGGTAAGCCACTTTTGACTCACGGCTTGAATATCTTGGGGGCGAACCGAACGCAGATGATTTCTCCATTGCACATCATTCATACCCTCCCATATCCAGGATTGCTCCGCAGTAAAATGAGCAAGCGCATCTCCGGTTTGCATCCCACTAAACCAAACCGTTAGAAACAATTCTCGGTACTGTTGAAATGCAATGGAATCTGGGGGTTGCTGAATATTCCAAATTTCTTTTAGCACCATCCGAGCAACTTTAAGATCTGGCCCCATAATCTGAAAAAAGAAATAGGGAGATTTCATAAAACTCACTCCACATTTTACCTCCACCGCAAGATTGCGATTATAAATCAACTCCTTCCTAACCTGGTGTTCTAACCAAGAAGCAGCCAACATGGCACTTACTCCTTCTTGAGTAGAAAGGCTGGGTATTCTAGCCATCCCTATTAATATCGAATTACTTCCAGAATCTTTAACCGATTGAAAAGCTGTTTTTTCTAAGGGCTGTAAAGGTGCTTGCGGAATTCCCTGAAATAAACCCAAGGGTAATTGACCTAGTGTTCCAACAACCTTTTGTTTTGTCCAAGACAAGTCCTCACTCGTAACTACAGAGACCAAAAACGCTGATTTTACATATTGATTTTTGTAAAAACTCTTAAGGTCTTGAATAGAAATCTGATTTAAAGTTTGTGTCGTTCCGTATAAGGCATTTCCTTGAGGACCTTGACGAAACAACAAAGACCTGCTCACCTGATTTGCCCTTTGTTCTGCAGAAACCTCTCCATGATCAAGCGTATGAATTCGAGCTTGAACCAGCTGAGATAGTTTATTATTTTCCAACTTAGGATGCAGAAAGCAATTCGTAAGCAGTTTTAATCCTTCTTCGGTGGAGGATACCGGCATATTCATCCTTACCCGTCCATAATCGGGTTGAACATCCCAACTTAACTGAATGTCGAGACTATCGAGATAACGGGAAAAAGATAGGGAATCGAATCCAGTAGGTCCATACAGAAAAACTAAATCCAACAACAAAGATTCTAGTCCATCTTTCCGCACCGGTGCAAGGGATTGTCCTCCTCGAATAATTACTTCGAGGGAAGTTCTGGGGCTGGGAGATCTACGATACCACATCTCCACACCATTCTCTTTGATCATCTGCTGGGCAAAGAGGGGTACGCCTAAAATCCAGAAAAAAATAAGCTTAAGGCAAATCTTCAGCATAAGGGGTAGATATTTTACAAAGAAACCGCACGTTTTCTGAACCATTCCCTGAACCAGGATGCCATCCTTCCGGATCTGTAGTTAATTGAAAAGAAATATCTCGTACCCTTAACCCAATCGCAGCGGGGTGTTGAACAAACAATTGTTTGAACCATTCCAATGCTTGGGGGGATAATGTGTTACGTGCTTCCAAGGACCACCCTTGTTCAGGTAAGGAGATCATAATTTTAATTCGTTTCCCCGGATGCCATTGCAACCACTCCCAAACTTCTCCGACCCAACTATTTAAACTACTATCGGCCACTAGGGTATCTAGCAACAAAACATAGTCAGGCATTTGAGGTGTTGAACCGAAAAAAGAAGGAACCTGATAAGTATGAATCATAGGGCTGGAAAAAATCCCTCCCATACAAATAGGTGCTTTTATTAAACGTTCATAGATTACTTCCTGAATTAAGGTTGGTGTAATAGAGTCCAAGACTAAAACTTCAGCCCCCATAGTTTCTGAAATACCCGCATACCAATAATTGGCAAGATTTTGATTTCGCTGATTTCGGCTTTCTAATTCCCGGGATAATCTTGCTTTTAGTTCTGTACTTACTGAGGAAACCATTCCACTATCCAACCAACCGGGATCTGATAATTTTCTGAGTCCAATTAAAAAACTATCTACCGCAGCATTAATATTTCCGATAGGTTGAGGAAGCAAGGTAAAATACAAAGCTTCATCTGTGAATTGAAACTTCGATTGAAGACAAACCAAAGAATCCTTCAATGCCAGTTGTATTGGACAACGGGGATGATTTAACAATTCGGTCATCATTTCATATAAATACCGATCCTGAAACCTTGCAATTGGAGATTGCCATCCTGCTATAAACAAGGGAATTTTAGCGTATTCTTGTTGGGTAATAAAAAGTGTAGTTCGATCCGGAACCGGAGCATCTGGAACGGGATGGGTGATGGATAAATCCGGTGCGATATCATGCCACCGTTGCCAAACAGAGGAAACTTTTTGAATTACTTGTTCTGCTGTAAAAGGAGATTGAATAATAAGAACAGATTGATAGGGGACAAAAAAATGGCGTCGAAATTCCATCAACGAGAAAGAATCGGCTTTCAGCAAACTTCTCGGTATTCCTTCGGGATGTCGGCGATGATATTCCGTTCCCCATAACTTTTGTTCCAGATCGGACTTTAGGAAAAACAAAGGATCTGACTGTTCACTTTCGGCATCTGCCAACATCCGGCTTCTAATTTGGTCAATATCCGCAGCCCCAAAAGCTGGGGCAAAAACGGCAGCTGACAAATATTGAATCAGAGGATCCATTTTTTCCTCCATAGCTGTTAGGCGGAAAAGGGTAAGTTCAGGGGTTAATACGTGGTCATACAAAATACCTTCCTGAGAAAGCACACGACGAAAAGAATCCTGACCCGGAAAAATTCGATTAGGTCCGGTTAGTAATCCAGATAACAAACAAGACCAGCCTGAATTGCGAACCGATTCAAACCGGGCTCCCATCCGAACGCCAAATTGAACGGTTGCTAAAGGAATAGAGGTATCTTGTTCAATCAATACATCCAGCCCATTCGGCAAACGAAGGGCTGTCCATCCTTTAGGCGCTATAAGGGTATCTGGATGTGCCTCAACCGTAAAAAAGGATAATGAAATCCCCAGTAAAAATAAAAATCTCACTAATGGGTTACAGCCCATAACACGATATTAGTACCCATTTGCAATGCTTTTTGTCGAATCCCCTCGGGATCGTTATGTACTGCTTTATCTTCCCACCCATCGCCTAAATCACATTCAAAGGTGTAAAAACAAATCAATCGGTTCTCCCAAAACAACCCAAATCCTTGAGGTGGCTTCCCGTTGTGTTCATGAACTTTAGGAAGACCATTGGGAAAATCAAAATGTTGATGATAAATAGGATGAGAAAAGGGAACTTCCACAAATTCTAATTCTGGAAATACCTTTTTCATTTCTCTACGGATATAAGGATCCATTCCATAATTATCATCAATATGCAAAAAACCGCCAGCAAGTAGGTATTCTCTGAGCTGTAGTGCTTCCGATTGAGAAAAAATTACATTTCCATGACCAGTCATATAAATCATTGGAAACTGAAAAAGTTGTGGACTTTTCAAATCAATCACTTCTTCAGAAAGGCCTATATTGGCTGAAGATTGTTGTCGAATAAATTTGAACAAATTGGATAAGGAGGTAGGATTTGCATACCAATCTCCTCCACCCTCATATTTCAGTTTGCCAACTTTAAACGAGGCATCCTGAGCCCAATTAAAATGGGGGAATAAGCTTATACATCCCCAGAAAAAGAATAAAAATCGCATATTGAAATACTAATGAACAATCAGAAAACGAAATTCTGGCTTAGCGATTCAACAATGCTCTATTTATTTTTTTCTTGGGCTTAAGTTTTTTCTTGCCTGGGGCCAACTGTTTACGTTTAGGTCTTTTAACCGCGGAGGCACTTCTGTCACCAAAATTAATGGTTCGTTTCAGAAAAGTACCCCTGCGACACCCTTCCAAGGAAGGAGAAACCAACATCAGGAATAATACGAGCAGAATAGAATGGGTTCGATTCATGGGGTTCGGTGAGGAGGGTAAAGATAAAAATTTATTCAGCCAGCCCCAAGTCTCAGTCATCTCTAATAGTTTTTTCTCGCAATACTTGTACGGAACGTTGTAAATCCATCACCATATCGGTCAATTGCCGAACACTATCTTCCCGTGCTGGAGGCTCGCTGCTCAGGAATGCTTTAAACTTCCATATTTCCAAAATATCTCTGATATGTACTTCGAAATCTTGATAAGCGGGGTTATCGGAACGCAGCAATAGCGTATTATTTTCTGGAATACGGTTAAATATCCGCTTGAAAACAATTCCTTCGGATACCGTTACTACAATATAGGTATGTTGATCGCGGAGGGTAGTCCAGTCCTGAACATATTCGGCAAAAATAATAGATCCCGAAGGGATGGGTAACATACTATCGCCTAAGATTTCAAATGCACGAAAGGTACCTTGGGGAAAATTGGGCAAATGAAACCCGGGTAATTTTTCAATATATTCCGGATCTGCATATCCATTTAAGTACCCTGCTGCTGCCCGTGCAGGAACTAAGGGGATTAATTCTTCCTGATTTTCATTTACCAGAATAGACAATACTCTAAGTTTTCTGCCTTGTAAATCTGTAGGTGCTCCCGGAGTAAAATTTCGGGTATCAATGGGTAGGGAGATTAATTGTTCGAGGGAAATTCCAAAAAGGTTGGCAAATTTTAATAATAGTTCTGCCCGGGGTTCTGCCCTACCTTCTTCATAAGCACCTAACAGGGAACGTTTAATTCCCATTCTCTGAGCGAGTTCTTCCTGCGTCCAGCCCTCACGTCTGCGCAGGTTACGAATATTTTGACTTATACAGGTTACACTCATAACTATTAAAAAGTTGTCAATAAAAAATCAATTTACACCCCTAATATTATTAGTACATTTACCATCAAAATTAGCAAAGAATTCAAAACAAACAAGTATTACTAAAATCTATTCGTTGATTGTATATGAATCGGCATATTTTACACGTGGATATGGATGCTTTTTTTGTATCGGCGGAACGATTAAAGCATCCTGAATTAGAGGGACTACCGGTAATTATTGGGGGTAATGCTCAACAGATGAAAGGGGTTGTTTCCGCTTGTAGTTATGAAGCTAGAACCTTCGGGGTACATTCTGCCATGTCCATTGCAGATGCTAAAAGATTATGTCCTCAGGGTGTTTTTATCAAAGGTTCACATGATAGTTATACCGAGTTTTCAGATATCATCACGGAAATCATTGCGAACCGAAGTCCTTTGTTTGAAAAAGCTTCTATTGATGAATTTTATATTGACATGACGGGCATGGAAAAATTTCAGGGCACGTATAAATGGGCATCTGAACTTCGGCAGGCAATTATTCAGGAAACCCGACTACCGGTAAGTTTTGGTTTGTCGGTAAATAAAACGGTAGCCAAGATTGCGACAGATCATTGTAAGCCCAACGGCAAACTACAGATTCCTGGGTCAGAAGTAAAATCCTTTTTAGCGAGTTTACCCGTAGGAAAAATACCTGGAGTAGGGGCTCACTTAGAATACAAGTTGAATGAGATGGGAATCCGTCAGATATCCCATCTACAAGAAATTCCAGAACATCTGCTAACTGTTGCCTTAGGAAAATGGGGGCGTGTGCTTTGGCTTAAAGCACAAGGAGAAGACCATGACCCCGTGCTCCCCTATCGGGAAGAAAAATCCATCTCCCGCGAAACCACACTTCCGGTTGCGAGTACAGACCCCTTGATGCTAACTACCTTATTATGTCAAATGTGTGAGGAATTGTGTCATGAATTACGCTTATCCGCAAAGTTGTGTACCTGTTTAACTATAAAAATTCGGTATGCCGATTTTGAAACCCACACCCGACAAGTATCCCTTTCACCTTGTGCAGATGAACGAACCTTACTGCCGATTGCCAGAAGCGTATTTACAACCTTATTTGAACGACGGGTAAGTGTGCGGCTCATCGGTGTGAAATTATCCAGATTTTGCCCTGATGATATACAAACCCACCTTTTTCAGGATAATGAGGCAAAATTACAATTGCAAAAAACAACCGATGTATTAAAAAAGAGGTTTGGAACCCAGATTCTTTCTTGGGCATCCAGCCTAAATATTGTTCCTACTGAGACTTAATATCTTTTGGAAAAAATACAAGTAATAGGTAACTTGGTGCAACCATATCTAGTAAATTTTTTCCGATTCTATACACCAGATTTACCTTCAGTTAACCGGCTTATGCGTCACATGAAATACTGCTTTACCGCACTTCTGTTGCTCTTCTGGGCGAATACTATATTACAAGCCCAACAATTACCCGGTCAAAATGCTTGGTTCATTGACCTACCTGAAGAGCCTCAAAGTGCTCCTGTTGCTCACAAAACCCAAGACTGGTGGCCTGGTTTTCCTTTTAAAATCAATTATAGTCAAGCAAATGACGATGATCGCAACGTCATTTATATGCTAAACTCTCGTTTTCCTTTCACAGGAAAAAATGATTTGGTAAACGCCACAGTAGCCTTCAATCAAATTATTGATGAAAACGAGGTAGTATATAATTTTTCTACTGGTTCCCAACTTATGTTGGACACCCTTTATTTATGGATTGGGCATGAAAACAATACCAACAACAACGATACACTTATCATTGACATCGTTCATACCGATTCACAGAACGGTTATCCTACAGAACAATTTCTTAACCAAAGAGTACTGATTTCAAATCGGAGTTTTTCTAATGTAGCGGTTAATGATTGGAGATACGGCGCCAATGTTATCAAAGTACATGCAGGTAATCTGGCTTACCGTCAGCGGAAATTTGCTGTAAGAGTTCGGTATTATGGGTCTTTCCTCGATACCTTTGGAATTGTTGCCGGGTTTAGGAATGAAGGAGCGTGTGTTAACACCAGTATTCCGAATTGGGAAGTTTCCTCCAGAAGATCTGATTATTACCCCAACTCGTATCGCCTCTTATCTGATAACAATGTAGTATATCCCCGAGTAGAAGGGATTGATATTTATCGGGATTGTAATAATGATGGGGTGATCGATTCTCTATTATTAACTGCTAGCGAAGCTCATTTACAACAAAACTTTAGAATTTGGGCATTGGTAAGATATGATAGTCTTTCTACGATTCCCGTAGGTACAAGCCCATCCGTTTCAAGTAAAGCAGGCTTAAGAATCTTCCCAAATCCAGTTACAGGAGAAACCCTTCAAGTAGAACTTCCTACGGAAGCAGAAGGCATTAAGTGTTCCGCAGATTTATTGGATATTCAAGGAAAAGTATTCTCAACCTTAGAAACCCAATCCAGTGCTGGAATCTTACAGGTTTCTTTTCCTTCTGTACCTAAAGGCATTTATCAGCTAAGAATAACTGCTGAATCCGGACAAAGATGGATTGAACGGATTATTATTCCGTAACCTTTCGATCTGATTTTTAAAATATTTTAATTATTTAGGTAAGATTTAACGGGTTATCCGTTAAATAACATTGGACATTAGGGGGATGTTTTGTTCAAAAGCAATATCCTTACGGTATAACTCCAACACCATTTCATAAAAAAATCTTTCATCATGAATTCCCAGAGCCATTAGTTCGGGTAATTCATTTTGCGTAAATATTCTGGTGCCTTCTTTTAAATCATCCGTTCCAACGTATTCTTTACGAATGTTCTGATATTTAAAAATATTCTTTTTGTGAGAGAATAGATTCCGAGCGGGATCGAAATTTTCTTCTTCCCGCTTACTACGTGTTCTTAAAATAATTATTTCAGCTTGATATGCTTCTGCCAATTTTACAACTGTATTGAAATTGGTATTTTCAGTTCTGGAGTTGTAGTTGGTATAGGCTATTTTTTGATAGGGTTGAAAGCTTGCACCCTTAGGAATTGAAAACACCGGACGAGGGCAACGCATAATCACCTCCAAGGTATTTTTTCCCAAAGTACTTCTTGGATCATCTCGACTACCTTTAAAGCCCATCACCACAGCCGAAGCCTTTATTCTATTGGCATATCGTACGATTTCATCCGAAACCCCACGTGCATGTAACACTTTAATTTCAATTTCAGGCAAGTTGGGATATTGAGCGTTAATATCTGCTTGTGTTCTTCTCATTTTACGCATGGCTTCCGCTTCTTTGGCATCATTATGAATGATAGAAACCAATCCGGTTTTACATACATGCAATAAAACTAAACGCGCCTGATGCCGAAGTGCCATCTGTACTGCATAGTGGAGCGCATTATAGGAAACTGCAGAAAAATCTGTTGGTACTAGAATCTTATCAAACATTATTACCTGCTAATCAAAAATCAAAACCTTCATTGTTTAATCCCATCAAAAAACATCCTCTACTCCATTACGACTAGTAAATTAAACAAGTCCTCCAAACCCCCTCATTCACAATAGGAATTACCTCCTTATAAATACATAATGATTTGACTTTCAGGATTTAATTTAATCCACAACTTATAAACTATCGTATAAAACCCCCTAAAACCAAGGATTTCCCCTCACGTGGGAATTAAAAACAAGCTACCCTTTGATAAGGTTTATAGATAGATTTCTCCGCCTTTAGAAATGAATTCCTTTGACTTTTCTGCCATGCCTTTTTCGATTGCTTCCTGTTCTGAAGCCACCTCAATTTTTCTGGCGTAATCTCTTACTTCCTGAGTGATTTTCATGGAACAAAAGTGTGGGCCACACATCGAGCAGAAGTGGGCTACTTTTGCATTATCTGAAGGCAAGGTTTCGTCATGAAATTCACGGGCTGTATCCGGATCTAAAGAAAGATTAAACTGATCTTTCCATCTAAATTCAAAACGAGCCTTACTTAAGGCATTATCTCTAATTTGTGCTCCAGGATGTCCTTTGGCTAAATCGGCAGCATGCGCTGCAATTTTATAGGTAATTACTCCATCTTTTACATCCTTCTGGTTAGGCAAGCCTAAATGTTCTTTCGGTGTAACGTAACATAACATCGCACATCCGTACCATCCAATCATAGCAGCACCAATTCCAGAAGTAATATGATCATAGCCCGGGGCTATATCTGTAGTCAAAGGACCCAAAGTATAAAACGGAGCCTCTCCACAGGTTGCCAATTGTTTTTCCATGTTCTCCTTAATCAATTGCATTGGAACGTGGCCTGGTCCTTCTATCATCACCTGCACATCGTGTTTCCAGGCAATTTGGGTAAGTTCACCCAGGGTTTCCAATTCAGCGAACTGAGCAGCATCATTGGCATCCGCGATTGAACCAGGACGAAGTCCATCTCCTAAAGAAAAAGAAACATCATACATTTTCATGATTTCACAAATCTCTTCAAAATGGGTATAGAGGAAATTCTCCTGATGATGTGCCAAACACCATCTTGCCAGAATAGATCCTCCTCTGGAAACAATACCTGTAACTCTTTTAGCAGTTAAGGGCACATAGGCCAATCTTACTCCAGCATGAATGGTAAAATAATCTACCCCTTGTTCTGCTTGTTCTATTAAAGTATCTCTAAAAATCTCCCAAGTAAGATCTTCTGCTTTTCCATTTACCTTTTCTAGTGCCTGATATATGGGCACTGTTCCAATGGGAACAGGAGAATTACGAAGGATCCATTCCCGGGTTTCATGTATATTTTTTCCAGTACTTAAATCCATTATGGTATCTGCTCCCCATCGGCACGCCCATACTGCTTTTTCTACTTCTTCTTCGATAGAGGAAGTTACTGCTGAGTTTCCGATGTTTGCGTTTATTTTCACCAAGAAATTTCTACCTATAATCATAGGTTCTGCTTCGGGGTGATTGATATTAGCGGGGATAATCGCTCTACCGGCAGCCACTTCTTGACGTACAAATTCAGGGGTAATTAATCCTTTAGGGGTAAGGGCACCAAAGCTTTCTCCCGGATGGGAGGATATTTGTTCAGTTGCCTTTTCCATTTGTTGATTTTCCCGAATGGCGATGTATTCCATTTCAGGCGTGATAATTCCTTTACGGGCATAATGTAGTTGTGTAACATTGCTCCCGGGCTTAGCTCTAAACACCTTGTGTGGCGCTTGAAAGCGTAAGGTTTGTAGGGCAGGGTCTTCCAATCTTTTTCTGCCATAGGCAGAACTCAATTCTGTGAGTTGTTCTACATCTCCTCTTTCTACTATCCAGGATTCCCTTACAGGAGAAAGCCCTTTGTTTACATCAATGGAAATTTCCGGATCAGTGTATGGCCCGCTGGTATCATATACGGTCACTGAAGAGTTGGGAACTGGATCAAAAGTACCCTGGGCTGCAAAAGATACTGGGGAAGGGTCCAATTGTATTTCTCGCATGGCCACTTTAATGGGAAACAGTTGACCTTTTACGTATATTTTTCGGGAGGCTGGAAACTGATCTGTCGTAATACCAGCAGGGGTTGTGGAACCGTTCAGCTTTGAATTTGAAGGGGTATGTGAAGTATTTTGCATAGGGTTGAGTCCTTAAATATGCGGAAAATTAAAGTTGTCCGGCATGGGTTAAACGGAGATAATGGATGTTCTTGTTCCCATTGAGAAATTTTTGTTCGAAACGGGTAAGCAAACTATTTTGTTCATCCAAATAAGCACTATTATGTAAATCGGGAGTGTAAATATCGGTACTAAGATTTAGTTGTTGCGCTTCAGCCAAGGTAAAGGCCATAAGTCCATCATTATCGGATTTCATGCGAACATCCCCTTCTGATTGTAACAATTGAAAGTAAAGGTTTAAAAGTGTTTTTTGGGTCAATCTTTTTTTTTCATCCCGATCTCTTGGGTAAGGATCAGGAAAAGTTATCCAGATTCCCGCAATACTTTGGGGCTCAAAATAGGCAGCAATATCTAATATATCCATTCGAACAAAACCAATATTACTTAATCCTTTTGCTATTGCTTGATCTGCTCCTCTGCACAGTCGGTCGGATTTCAAATCAATGGCCAAAAAATTTCTTTGAGGAAACAAAGTAGCTAATCCCACTGATAATTCTGCTTTGCCACATCCTAATTCCAAATATAAGGGTTGGTCGGTTGGAAACCATTGATTCCACTTTCCTTTGAGGTATAGGGGTTGTTCCAGGCAATTATCTAACAACCGGAATTTATCATGACGATGTTGTTTTACTCGGGTCAAAAGGTGAAAAGGGGATTAAATTTTGAATTACAAAGGTACAATTGAGTTGTGGATTATGATTCAAGTTTGGTTTTCAGGTGAAGGTCATGCAATTTTGAAGTTCATTTAACTATATTTTCACCATATGTTAAGATTGTTCACCTCAGAGTCTGTATCGGAAGGGCATCCCGATAAAGTAGCAGACCAGATTTCAGATGCCATTCTGGATGCGATGTTGAGTCAGGATCCTGATTCAAGGGTTGCCTGTGAAACTTTAGTTACTACTGGTCAAGTGGTAGTTGCTGGAGAAGTAACGACCAATGCATTTGTTGACTTGCAACAGGTAATTAGAAAAACGATTGAACGTATTGGCTATACCAAGGCTGAATATATGTTTGATTCCATGTCATGTGGAATTTTAGAAGCATTGCATCAACAATCTCCAGACATTGCCCAAGGGGTAAATGAAGGAGAAGGGTTGGATATGGAACAAGGAGCTGGTGACCAAGGAATGATGTTCGGCTATGCTGTTCGTGAAACTCCTGAATATATGCCTATGTCTCTTGCTTTTTCGCACCGTTTGGTAAAGAAGCTTGCGGATATTCGGAAAGAAGGAAAAATCATGACTTATCTCCGTCCGGATGCTAAATCGCAAGTTACGATTGAGTATAACGAACATGGAAAACCTGTTAGAGTGCATACCATTGTTATTTCTACGCAACATGATGATTTCATCAAGCCTAAAAACAATACAGACGCGGCCCGTAAGGCTGCTGAAAAGGCTATGTTAGATCAGATTTCCAAAGACATCAAAACGCATGTAATCCCTGCTGTTATTGATGCTGGGATGTTGGATAAGAAAACTGTTATTCATATTAACCCTACAGGAATTTTTATCATTGGGGGACCCCATGGAGATTCTGGCTTAACCGGTCGTAAAATTATTGTAGATACTTATGGAGGCAAAGGTGCCCATGGAGGAGGAGCTTTTTCAGGTAAAGATCCATCCAAAGTAGATCGTTCCGCTGCTTATGCTGCTCGCCATATTGCAAAAAACTTAGTAGCTGCAGGGGTTGCTGATGAGTGCTTGGTTCAAGTGGCTTATGCTATTGGTATTTCCCGCCCGGTTTCTATCATGGTAAATACTTATGGCACTGCCTTGGTAGCTAAATCAGATCCTGAAATTGCTCAGATTGTAAGTGATCTTTTTGATATGCGTCCGAAAGCAATTGTAGATCGTTTTGGATTAAAAAACCCAATCTATCTTGAATCTGCTGCATACGGTCATATGGGAAGAAATGCAGAAACCCGCGAAATTGAACTATTCCCAGTTAAGATTAAAGAAGATGCAAAAAGCAGAACTGAAATCAGAACTCGCGTAACTAAAAAAGTTAAATTCTTTGGTTGGGAAGAATTAGATTATGTACCAAAAGTAAAGAAGGCTTTTGGGATTCGTTAATTTTATTTACCCATAATTTTTGTAAAAGCTGCTCTGTTGATGAGCAGCTTTTTTTATATTTATTAAGTTTTAAAAAACACTTACCTTATTTACTAAATGCCCCCCTCCTCTCCTAATTCTATTCGCGTGTTGCGGATTATCACCCGTATGAATATTGGAGGGCCAAGTCGTCAGGCAGGATTATTAACCCAATACACCTCTGACAATATTACTACTCGGTTATTGTATGGAAAAGTTGCTTCCGGAGAAAAAGAGGATACAATGCAACTAAATCCTTTAGGGGAAAAAGCGAAGTTTATTAAAGGATTGGGAAGGTCAATTCATTTCGGAGAAGATTTAATAACCTTTTTTAGAATCCTGTTTGAGATTTTAAAATATAAGCCTCATGTTGTTCATACCCATATGGCTAAGGCAGGAGCGTTAGGCAGAATCGCTGCTTGGATTGCAGGGGTTCCAGTGATTATGCATACTTATCATGGACACGTTTTTACAGGTTATTTCTCTGCAAGAAAATCCAAAATAATTATTCTAATTGAACAATGCCTGGCGATGATTTCTACTCGATTAATCACCATAAGTAAAAGCCAACAATCAGATATTTTAGACATCTATCATATTGGGAAGTTACCTCAACAGATTATTCTTCCTTTAGGCTTACAACTGGATTCATTGCAAACTTTAACTAAACATCAGGCAATGCAATTTAGATTGCGTCATAAGCTTAATGCTTCTGCTCAATTAATTATTTGGGCAGGCCGATTAACGGAAATTAAACAACCCATTTTAGCTATTGAAACAATTCAAGCTTTGCAAAAGATAAATGGGTTACCTGAATGGCAGTTGGTAATAGCTGGAGATGGGGAGTTATATTCAGCAGTTTCTCAAAGGATAGAGGAGCTGGGCTTAAGTGATAAAATAAAAATGATTTCTTGGGAAACTGATATACCAGGATTATGGTCAGCTGCCAGTGTTGCGTTGCTTACCTCAAAACAAGAAGGAACCCCGGTTAGTTTAATTGAAGCCATGGCAGCGGGCGTTCCGTGGGTAAGCACTGCTGTTGGCGGCATCCCAGATATTACGCCCAATTTCTTAAGAGAATCGTTATGTTCGGAAAATCCAAACCAACTTGCAGATGCGATTGCCTATTGGTTAGTAACCCCTCCACATGCCGAAGAATTAAAAAAATATGCTTGGGATCATTTTGATATTGTAAGATTACGAAAGGAGATAAAAGAGTTATACACGCACTGTTTGGCGGAGAAAGGAATTCAATAAATGCCGTTTTATTGCGAACCAGATATATTGTGCTTATCTTTGATTGAATTTAATTTAATTTCAGTATGAGTACAGGTACTATTAAGTTCTTTAATGAAACCAAAGGTTTTGGCTTTATTAAAGATGATGAAACCGGAGAAGATGTGTTTGTTCACAAAACCGGAGTGTTGGATAATAACGTTCGTGAAAACGATCGTGTATCCTTTGAAGTGCAAGCAGGCCGGAAAGGCGTGAATGCAGTAAACGTCAGAAAAATATAACTCTTTATATTTCTTACAGTTTATTTCATTGAAAAAAGGCCGCATCTGCGGCCTTTTTTATTGCTTTAGCTTTATTGTTTTCGTTTGTTTTTACGCTTATAATGGATAACAAATTCGGGTTAACCATTTATTGGGGTCTTTTTCTGTAGCCGGATCGGTTACATATTCTTCAAAACAAGGACCGGAAGGTTGATGGTTGTTGGCTTTCATCCAAGCATCTATAGCTTCATGGGCTTGAGATGTTTTTTCATAGGGACCATAAAACTCTACCACTGCCTGTTGACCTGCAGCAAGCTTTCCGCTTTCTATTTCTCCTTTGGAGGGTAATTTTTTATTAACGGGTAAACAAGCCATCAACTCCATTTTTGCTGGGTCATAAGTATAATAAAAAGCAAAAGGCACCCCACTTACTTCTGCTTTTGCAGCCATCGCATACTCCATGAGCTTTCCATAGGATGTACCTAACACTTGACCAATTTCAGCCTCAGATACCGTGCTTTTAATCCCAATATAATCTACAGAAACTCCCTCTTTAATTTCTACGGTCAATTGAGGGGCTGCTTCAGATACTTCTTTTAAAGATGCTAATCCTTTTTCATAATCCTTCCCAACAAATTTATCTATCATTAATCCCATCCAATGTGCAAATGGGTTAGCACCTAAATCAGAATCCATGGTCCAAGTTACTTCTGTTCCTTCTGGGGTTTCTTTAAGGATAAAATCAGCAGTAGCCGTTCCATTTTCCATAAAATTCATTTCTGTACTTACCAATTTACCAGGTTCAGCAGCGGTTATTTTCATAGAACCATTTCCCACATTTTCATGGGTACTTTTCCAAGAATAACTACTTCCTACGCCGGAGGAAGGCTCTGAATATTCAATCGTCATAGCAGAATCTATATTATGCCAAGGCGACCATTCTTCCCATTTTCTTAACTCCACAATTTGATCAAATACTTGTTGAGCAGAAGCTTTCATGACGAGTTTACGTTCTACATGAACTTTTCCAGGTAAAATAAAACCGATTCCAGCAATGATTGCGATTAATGCTAGCAAGGACAGCCCCACGATTTTTAAAATCTTCATATGATAAAAATTTAATTTTGATTGCAATATAACTGGATATTGGGATTCCCAAATAAATAATCTTTTAAACTAATGTTATTCCTGTAAATTTGATTTTCGACACATAATTCCACTTGAAAAAGATTGTTTGTTTTGGCCCAGGTCCTTTGTTTAAAGGAGGAATTTCCAATTATACCACTGCCCTAGCCCAGGCATTAAGAAATCAACCCGATACTGAAGTTCATATTGTTTCTTGGACACAGCAATATCCAGCTATAATTCCCAGAGATTTTATTGATAGAAGTAGTCAAAAAGGGTTTTTAGTTGGTAGCGATATTCAGGTTCATTATTTAACGAATTACAATAATCCCATTACTTGGGAAAAAACGGCTTCTTTTATTTTAGATCTCAAACCAGATTTAATCATTCTTCAATGGGCAATAGCTTTACAAGGATTACCCATGGGATGGATTGCTCGAAGACTAAAAAAAGCCGGCACCCTAAAAATTATGTTCGACCTGCATTTGGTCGTTCAAAAAGAAGGTAGTCGTTTAGATCAATGGTTTACCAAATATGGATTAGAGGCTTCGGATGGATATATTGTTCACGCTAAAAAGACAGGAACAGAACTTCAAACTTTATTTCCAGATCGGAAATTTAAAGATCCAATAGAATTAGGAGGAAAGTCATTTCCAGTGAACACCTATCCTTTATTACAATTATATCATCCGGTGTATAATTTATTTAAAGAGGACCCTTTATTTGACCGGGAAGCATTTAGAAAATCAAATGGATTGCAGCCGCATGTATTTTTATTTTTTGGATTCATTCGAAAATATAAAGGATTACATCAAGTAATTCAGGCCTTTGCAAAAGCGTTGGAAACCAGAAAAGATATCAGTTTATTAATTGTCGGGGAGTCTTTCTGGCAAACCTTAGATCAAAATAAATTCAGCACCCGAATTAAACAGCAAGTATTCGGATTTGCAAAGTCAATGTTTCTTAAAAAAACAGATGATGAACAGAATTATCGTCCATTAGAATTAATTAAAACTTTAGGAATTGAAAATTACGTTCGGGTATTTAATGATTTTGTTCCTAATGAAGAGGTACATAAATATTTTCAGGCGAGTGACACTTTAATGTTGTATTATTTAAATGCTACCCCTTCGGGTGTTGAATCGTTAGGATATAATTTCCGATTACCTATATTAGCCACCCGTGTAGGTCATTTTACCGAAACCATTCAAGATGGATATAATGGGTATTTAGCAGAATCCGGAAATATTGAAGATATGGCGAAGGTGATGCTAAAATCAATTACACATCCTATCTCAAAAGAAAACATTGAAGCTACTGCAAGTCAGATGAGTTGGGATCAATATGCAAAACGTATCCTGAATAGTTAATGGAAACCTCCACTTTTTCTCCAGAATACTGGGACGAAAGATATTTAACCGATAATTTTCCTTGGGATTTAGGAAAACCCTCTAATCCCTTAATTCGTTTTTTAGAAACTTTACAGGATAAATCCTTGCGGATATTAATTCCAGGAGGAGGAGGAGGACATGAATTAAATTGGTTATTAGATCGAGGATTTCATCAGGTAACCTTATTAGATTGGTCATTAGAATCGATGAACAGATTGCGGAATACCTATCCTCATATTCCTGATGATAAATTAGTATATAATAACTTCTTTGATCATAATCAAATTTATGATTTAATTATAGAACAAACCTTTTTTTGTGCCTTGATGCCTGTGGAAAGAAGTCGATATGTGAAAAAGGTAAAAGAATTATTAGCACCTGAAGGTTTATTGGCAGGGGTATTATTTTCATTTCCCTTAACTGAAAAAGGGCCACCCTTTGGAGGTGACCCCAATAGTTATAAAACCTTATTTGAGGAAGAAGGGTTTAGGATTGAAAAACTTATTCCTTGTGAATACTCTGAACCCCCGCGTGCTGGAAAAGAAATTTGGATTGAAGCTTACCCGAAATACTTATGATAGATATTCGTAACTGGGATTCCCGCTGGGCATCTCACACCTCTGATTACCCATTTGTTTTAATGGCAGGGCCTTGCGCTATTGAAGATTCCGAGACCCCTTTTCAAGTTGCTGAATTTGTTTTGGAATTAACCCGTAAATATGATATTCCCTATATTTTTAAAGGTTCTTATCGAAAAGCAAATCGAACTGGAAAAAATTCTTTTACCGGAATAGGAGATCAACAGGCCTTAGATATTTTAGAGGCTATTCGAAAAAAATATAATATTCCGGTAGTAACGGATATCCATGAATCACATGAAGCAGAAATGGCAGCACATTCCGTTGATGTATTACAGATACCCGCATTTTTATGCCGTCAAACTGAGCTAATTCAGGCAGCAGCAAGAACTGGTAAAATTGTAAATATTAAAAAAGGACAATTTATGTCGGGTGAGTCAATGAAATTTGCTGCAGAAAAAGTTCGGGGTGAAGGAAATCCTAAAGTGTTATTAACGGAACGCGGCAATAGTTTTGGCTATCAGGACTTGGTGGTGGATTTTAGAAATATCCCCATTATGCAAGAACAAGGAGAATGCCCAGTGATATTAGATGTAACCCATTCTTTACAACAACCCAATCAATCGTCTGGAGTGACTGGGGGTAAACCTTCTTTAATTGGTTTATTGGCTTCTGCAGGAGTGGCAACGGGAGTAGATGGATTTTTTATTGAAACCCATCCTGAACCTTCTAAAGCAAAAAGTGATGCAACCAATATGTTACAATTATCTTTGTTGCCAGAATTGCTCGACCGATTGGTAAGGTTGCGTAAAGTGATGCAAGAATTTTCCTAATTCAGGATTTAAAATTCTTACCTAAACTAAATGTTAATTTGAATTAAATAACCCTAATTATTAATGAAACCCATGCCTACTTTATTTCGATTTCTGAGTATTGTATTCAGTTTTACTTGCCTTACCGCCCAAACCTTACAGCTTGAAGATATTTGGGCATCCAGTCGGTTTTACGCAAAAGGGGTAGATGAAATACGATGGATGCAAAATGATCAACAATATTCAAAATTAGAAGAAGGCCCAAACGGAACTTCCTTAATTCTGTGCGAAGTTAGAACCGGAAATAAAATCTCAACTATTCTAGAAGCATCGCGTATGGTTAAACCTAATTCTGAAGATAAAATAATAGTAGAGGATTATCAATTTAGTAAAAATGAATCCTGCGTTTTATTTCTTACTGAAAGAAGGCCTTTATATCGGCACTCCGGATCCTATGTATGTTATTATTATCATAGAAACCGTCAGCAATTATCGGTGGTGATGGAAGGTAAACCAGTTTATAATCCCACTTTATCTCCAGATGGAAAATATGTAGCATTTATTTGGGAGAATGATTTATATATTCAAGAAGTTAATTCCACTCAAATAACCCGAGTTACGGTAGATGGATGGAAAAACAAAATAATTAATGGGATGAGTGATTGGGTATATGAAGAGGAGTTTACTTTTACCCGAGCCTATGAATGGTCTGAGGATGGAAAAAAAATCGCTTATTATAAATTTGATGAAAGTGATGTTCCCGAATATGGCATGGATATTTATGGTAAATTATATCCTTCCAGAGAAACTTTTAAATATCCCAAAGCAGGAGAAAAGAATTCAATCGTAAAAATATTTATTTATGATTTAAATAAACGTCTTTCAGTTGCTTCAGATATTGGAGAAGAAACCGATCAATATATTCCTCGAATTCGATGGACGCAAAATTCCAATCAATTAATGATTTTAAGATTAAATCGTTTACAAAATAAACTTGATTTTTTACTAGCAGATGCTAATACCGGTAAAACCCGTCAGGTGTTACAAGAAATATCTGATACCTATGTTGAAATTCATGATCATTTGTATTTCTTAAAAGATAAAAAACATTTTTTATGGTTATCTGAAAAAGGAGGATTTAATCAATTATATCTACATTCTTTAGTTGATTCTACCGAAAAAAAAATCAGTCAAGGAGAAATTGACATCGTTGATATTTGTTCTATTGACGAGGTAAATGGATGGGTATATGCGGTAACAGCAGAACCTACTCCGATGGATAGAAGTTTAATTCGCTATTCTTTATCCGGAAATTATGCTTATCCGATGCATAGAAGTTCCGGAAATCATCAGGCAATATTTAGTGCTGCGAGCAATTATTATATTCATTCTTTTAGTTCAGATTATACTCCTCCCAAAATTATTTTACGAGATCGTTCCGGGCATGAAATCAAGAGTTTAGAAAGTAATGATACTTTAAGAAAAGAAATCCAAAAAATAGCTTTAGGCACAAAAAGTTATTTTACAATTCCTGGTGGGGATGGAACCTTATTAAATGCTTGTAAGATTTTACCCAATGATTTTGATCCGAGCCGCAAGTATCCTGTATTAATGTTTGTTTATGGAGGACCCGGTTCCCAGACCGTAAAAAACACTTGGGAAGGGCCGAATGGATTATGGTATCAATTATTAGCGAGTAAAGGATACATTATTGTATCAGTAGATAATCGAGGAACAGGGTATCGGGGTAATACTTTTAAAAAGTGTACTTATCGTCAATTGGGTAAATTAGAAGCAGAGGATCAGATTGCTGCTGCCAAATGGTTGTCAGTACAATCTTGGGTAGATGGAGAAAGAATTGGCATTTGGGGATGGAGTTTTGGAGGATATGTAACTGCCTTATGTGTTACCAAAGGGGAAGGAATATTTCATGCTGGAATTTCAGTTGCTCCGGTTACCAATTGGAAATATTATGATTCTGTTTACACCGAAAGATTTTTACAAAGACCTCAAGATAATACCGCTGGATATGAAAATAATTCTCCTGTTAATTATGCCAAGGGATTAAAAGGAAAGTATTTACTTATCCATGGATCTGCGGATGACAACGTGCATTTACAAAACAGCATAGATTTTTCGGATGCATTGATTAGGGCGAACAAAGATTTTCAAATGTTTATTTATCCCAATAAGAACCATAGTATTGGGGGTAGAATTACAAGATTGCATTTATACCGACAAATGACTGAGTTTTTAAAGGAGAATTTATAAGCAGAGATTTTGTCCGTTTACCCCTGATTTCCATTCCACTGGAACTACCCTTTTGCCCGATGGGGAAAACCCTTTTAATAAGGTCTATTTTGTAAGCGTTGAAATCGTTATCTTTGTAGGGTTCAAGGCATATGAAATTTAGATTCACCGCAGTATTAATTTTAGTTTTGATTTGGTCCTGTAATCGTCCTGGTACGATTCCTGAGTTAACCATTCCCAATTCAGCACCTTCCATCGTTCGTATCGCGCCCACAGAAGATCGGTTAATTGCCAGTCCAGAGTCTGATTTTTCAGTAACTGTTCAGGCTGCAGATAATGAAGGGATTTACAAGATATCGGTTTTAATGACCCGTTTCATTGGTCCGTGGACGCCCACCAGTGTACCTGTTTTAGAAGTAGATTCCCTAGTTGGGGAATATTATTTAAACAGCACCAATGGTCAATGGACCTTTAATCATACTTTACCGCCAGCAGCGATGGCACCGTTTGGGTATACTGTGCGATATCGTTTTCAAGCTATAGATTTAGATAGTAATAAGGTGCACACCGATTATTATGTGAATGTGATGGATCTAACTCCCTCTGATACCGATAGTGTTTTAACATATGACTCTTGTTGGATTTATAATAATTTAAAAGGTCAGTTTCAATATTATAGTTTTTATTTCAACACCAATAGTCCATCTTCTTCATTTGATAGGGATATTCAGGAATCTACTACAACTGCACCAGGTTTTAATATGCAATTTGTTTCTCCAAACAATGCATTTGCAGCAGATACCACTGTATTTGGAAATGTAACTAGCTATGTTAATTACGAAGCGATTAGCAAAAAAATAGATAGTTATACAATTGTTGACAATGCCTATAAGGTTTGTGAACCCAAATTACCCAGAACTGGAACACTTCAAGTTGGAGATATTTATATTGCTGAAGTAAAATCATCGGGTCAACCCTATCAACCCTATGTAATTTTTAAAATATTACAGGTAATTGATGCTCCGGGTATTGAAGATGATAGAATATTGTTTACTTTCAAACGGGTAATTCCTTAAGTAATTCAGAATACAGTTTTTTCTGGAAGGTAATTTTTAGGAATACAATTGTCATCTAAATTAATATTTCAAATTCTGGCATTTATCAAATACCAGAAAAATGCGCGGAATTCGTATTCCATTCATTCCCCTTATATTTTTGAATTTTACAATTCGGTAATTAAATCGAAGCCTGATAATAATTCTCGTAAGGTTGAATCTATTCGAAAAAAATTAGAAAAAGACACTCGAATATTAACGATAGAGGATATGGGAGCGGGGATGCGGGGGAATTCCAAAGATCATAAACTACGGCCTATCCCTCAAATTGCTAAACGTTCTGCCCGTGATTTTTATACGGGTAAGATTTTACAAAAAATTTGTGAATGGTGGAAGCCTAAACAAAGCTTAGAGTTAGGTACTAATTTAGGAATATCCGCACTTTATCAATTAATGGGTTATCCCTCTACCCAATTAGTTACGATTGAAGGCAGCGAAGCGATTGCTAAAATTGCACAAGAGAATTTTGCTTCAGAAGGATTTACCCCAATACAAATTGTTGGAAATTTTAATGCCGTATTACCTCAGATTAAATGGAGTGAATTTACCCCGGATTTAATTTTTATTGATGGCAATCATCGAAAGGTTCCAACGATAGAATATTTCTATTTTTTAATTGAGAGATGTGCTCCCGTATCTATATTTATTTTTGATGATATTCATTGGTCAGCAGAAATGGAGAGTGCTTGGGATATTATTCGAAAAGACAATCGGGTAAATGTTAGTATTGATTTATTACATTTTGGAATTTGTTTTATTGGAAGGGAGCAAGCCAAAGAACATTTTATTTTAAGAAATACATGAGGGATCCGTTGTCAGATTTAATAGAAATTAAAAATAAATATTATCTATATACCTCTCCTACTGCTGAAGATTATTTAGAAAACAAGAAACTCAAGCCTACTGAATATCTTGAAAAATTAGCAGATTTAGAAAATCAGGTAATTTCTGCTTTATTAATTTGGGGAAATGATTGGAACCTTAAAGAGGTAGAATTACCTGCAGCAGTTTGGCAATTGCTTTCAGAGTTGATACTGCACTTAAGTCCTGAGGCACGTCATCGTTGGTATTTAGAAATAGATATTCCTTTACTAATAGCTAAGCAAGCTCCAGAGCTTAATAAATCGATACAACAATTTAAATCTAAATTAAAATCAAAAAGTCCTCAAAATTTTCGAAAAAGAATAATTGTTTATTCAATAATAGTAATCGGAATCGGAATTATTGGACTTGGAATATTCTTTAATAATTCATTTTTACAATTAGCTGGCTCACTGATGACAACAGGGTCAATTGGTTATATTTATTTATCTCAGTCTTAATTATTTTTATTGTTCATTAAACTATTGTATCAAAATATTATCTAAAAGGTATAAACGATGTACACCATGAAAAAATCCATTTTATCAGTAGTATTTTTAGGCATTACCTTGCTAGGAATGTCTCAGATTGAAACTCAATCTAAACCTCAGGGCACTCCACAGGAGCGGGCAAAGAAGATGACCCAACGCATGAAGGTAGATTTAAAACTTACGGATGTTCAAGAAAAACAGGTATTGGACGTTAATTTAAAACAGGCAGAACGGCTTGAAAAATTGCGGATAGCTCAAGAAGAGATTAAGAAAGAAAGGAAAACTATTATGGAGGAACGAGAAAAATCTCTATCAACGATATTAACGCCTGAACAATTTGAAAAGTTAAAAACGTTACAACAGGAACGAAAAGAAAAAATAAAAGAAAAAAAGAAGAATTAACAAACATTATTAATTATGATAAAACCTCCATTCGGGGGTTTTATTTTATCGGATTAAAGAAGATAAATCTCCGAACGATTTTCACTTAACTTTGTTTTTATAGAAAAGCGAATAATGGAGGAAATAAAATTAGATACAATTGCCGAAGCATTAGCCGAAATAAAAGCTGGGAAAATGATTGTAGTGGTAGATGATGAGGATCGGGAGAATGAGGGAGATTTAGTAATGGCAGCGCGACATATCACTCCAGAGGCGGTTAATTTTATGGCAACTTATGCCAAGGGGTTAATTTGCACACCTATATCTGAAGAGCGAGCAAATGAATTAGGGTTAGATTTAATGGTGAGTAATAACACAACCCTGCATGAAACCCCATTTACTATTTCTATTGATTTATTAGGATCGGGAAATACCACAGGTATTTCTGCCCAAGATCGGTCGCGGACGATATATGCATTAATTGATTCCAAAACACAACCGGAACAATTAAGCAAACCTGGACATATATTTCCCTTACGGGCAAGGAAAGAAGGAGTGTTACGCAGAGCCGGGCATACAGAAGCAACGATAGATTTATGCCGATTAGCGGGGTTAGAACCGGTAGGTGTTTGTGTAGAGGTATTAAATGAAGATGGTTCCATGGCAAGACTTCCGGAACTGCGGAAATTTGCTGATAAACATCAATTAAAATTAGTAACGATTAAAGACTTAATCACTTATCGTTTAGGAACGGAATCCTTAATAAAGAAAATTGAGACTATCCAATTACCGACGATACATGGAGATTTTGAGTTAACGGCCTATCAACAATTAAGTGACGGGCAGTTGCATTTGGTAATACACAAAGGAAGTTGGTCACCAGAAACTCCGATTTTAGTGAGGGTGCATTCTTCTTGTATGACTGGGGATATTTTTGGGTCTTGCAGATGTGACTGTGGGGAGCAACTTCAGCAGGCTATGAAAAAGATTCAGGAAGAAGGTAGCGGATTGATTGTGTATATGAATCAGGAGGGAAGAGGGATTGGATTAGAGAACAAGTTAAAGGCTTACAAATTGCAAGAAGGTGGGGTTGATACGGTGGATGCAAATATAGCTTTAGGGTTTAAGATGGATGAGCGGGATTATGGGATTGGTGCGCAGATTCTACGGGATATGCAAGTATGTAAGATGCGGTTGATGTCGAATAATCCTACGAAGCGAGCTGGGTTAATAGGATATGGGTTAGAGATTGTGGAGAATGTTCCGTTGGTGGTAAAGCCCAATCCGCACAATATGAATTATTTAAAGACGAAACAGGAGCGGATGGGTCATTCCTTTTGAGATCAGGGGATTAGGAGAGGGGAAGATTGCAAGTCCGACTTGCATGAGTTTGGGATTAATAGTCAGGACGTTAAATGTGCAAGTCCGACTTGCATGAGTTTGGGATTAATAGTCAGGACGTTAAATGTGCAAGTCCGACTTGCATGAGTTTGGGATTAATAGTGAGGGGGTTAAGATTGCAAGTCCGACTTGCATGAGTTTGGGATTAATAGTCAGGACGTTAAATGTGCAAGTCCGACTTGCACTTGCCTGCGCTTAAGGTTAATCGTTAGGATAAACAAAAAGATTCGTTCTACTTAGGAACAATGCAAATCTGAACTTATGGCAAATTCAGCCACCGAGGAATCCTATCGAAGAACCTTTAATAGTTGATCATTAAAAATAACCCTTAAAACTTCCGCTCCAAAAGCACAATATTTTCCACATGTGTTGTTTGCGGAAACATATCCACGGGTTGAACATAAGTGACCTGATATAGGTCTTGCATTAAAGATATATCCCTTGCCTGAGTTGCCGGGTTACAACTTACATAAATAACTTTGGCTGCTTTAATTTCTAATAATTGTTCAACAACTTTTGCATCCATTCCAGCTCTGGGTGGGTCGGTAATAATTAGATCTGGTATGCCATACTCATGCAATAGATTTTTATTTAATATTTTTTTCATGTCACCTGCGTAAAAATCAAAATGTGTCAGATTGTTTAAGGCGCAATTTTGTTTGGCATCCTCTATTGCTTCCGGCACATACTCAATACCAATAATTTTTTCCGCTAGGTCTGAAATAAATATTCCAATGCTACCTGTTCCACAATATAAATCATAAATTAAAGATACTTTAGAACCAATTAAATTATATATTATCTGATATAAATTAATTGCTTGATAGGTATTCGTTTGGAAAAATGAATTAGGCCCTATTTTAAAATAATATTTACCTAATTTTTCTAACAAATAATCATTAGAATCGCCCCAAACACTATAGGGTAAATCCGTATAACTATCATTTAATTTTTGATTAATATAATAAATAAAAGAGGTTATTTGCGGAAATTTATTCCGTACATTTTCAAATAATAAATTAATCCAATCCGCATTAGAATAAGCTACAATTAAATTTAACATAATTTCACCAGAATTAGCTGATTGTCGAATCACTAAAGTTCTTAAATATCCGGTATGTGCCTTTAAATCATAAAATGGAATATTCTCGTTTACCGCAACTTCAAAAATAGTACGACGAATGGCATTATGTATATCGGGCATTAAATAACATTTTTCAATCCCATAAACTTTATCAAATATTTTAGAAATATGAAAACCTAAAGCTGGGGAAAATGGATCAACGCCAGCATCTTTCTCTTCCTTCTTTAGCCATTTTCGGTTTGAGAAAGAAAAATTCAATTTATTGCGATAGTAAAAATTTCTAGATGACCCTAAAATTGGTTTAAGTTCTGGAAGTGTAAGTCCACCAATTCTGCCCAATGCATTTAATACTGATTTTGCTTTATATTCTTTTTGAGATTCGTATTGAAAATGCTGCCATTGACATCCTCCACATATTCCAAAATGTTTGCATATAGGAGCCTGTCGCAATGGGGAAGGAATTGTTAAAGTAGAAAGGCTTCCTTCCCAATATTTACTTTTCTTTTTAAATACTCTTACCGTTGCAATATCACCAGGCAAAGCTTTTTCAACAAAAACAACGATTTCATTAAAACGCCCTACACCTCTACCCTCTTGATCAATATCCGTTATTTCAATATTATCAATAAAAAATGGAGGTCGTTCTGTTTTATTTAAATCCATAATTAATTAAATCATTTGAGGTAAACCTCTTCATCTTGACCTTTAATTTTTTCAGCCGTGGCCTCTTGTAATTCAATTAATAATTTAGAAAGGTCGGGATTATTTAAGGCTAAGATTCTAGCTGCAAATAAAGCAGCATTTTTAGCTCCATCAATTGCCATGGTAGCTACAGGTACTCCACTTGGCATTTGAACTATTGACAACAAACTATCCAAGCCATTTAAGGAATGAGTACTTTTAATAGGTACCCCGATTACTGGAAGTATAGTTAAAGAAGCGACCATGCCTGGCAAATGCGCGGCTCCTCCAGCACCTGCTATTATTACTTCTAAACCTCTGGCTTGTGCATTACTTGCATACTCTACCATCCATAAAGGAGTGCGGTGTGCAGACACAATCCTCTCTTCATAAGAAATACCTAATTCCCGAAATAATTCTGAAGCAACCGACATAACAGATAAATCTGATGTACTTCCCATTATTATTCCAACTTTACATTCTTTGTTCATGAAATTACTTTTAGCTTATTTTTCACCCAATTCGCTTTTGATAAAGCTTCATCAACATTTGAATCCAGAATCGTAATATGACCCATTTTTCTAAATGGACGGGTTTCTTTTTTACCATAAATATGAAGCATAACCCCTGGAATTTCTAATACCTCTTCGATCCCTAAGTATTTCACTTTTCCTGAATAGCCTGGTTCTCCTAAGAGATTTATCATTACTGCATCTGTCTTTTTTTGAACTGAGCCTAAGGGTAGATTTAAAATTGCTCTTAAATGTTGTTCATATTGGGAAGTAAAGGAACTTTCAAGGGTATGATGCCCACTATTGTGAGGCCTCGGTGCAGATTCATTTACCAGGATTTCACCCTCAGGGGTAATAAACATTTCCACCGCCAAGATTCCAATTAGATTTAAAGAATTAATCACCTTTTTGGCAATTTCTTCTGCTTTTATTGCTAAATCCACGTTTATTCTCGCAGGGCAAACTAAATATTCAACCAAATTAGCAGTAGGATGAAATACCATTTCTACTGGAGGATAACAATGAATTTCTCCTCTTTTATTTTTGGCAACAATGACAGATATTTCTAGTGCATTGGGTATAAAATCTTCAAAAATAGAGGGGCCCATTAATAAATCCTGAAAATCGTATTCATTTCTTAAAATGAATACTCCTTTACCATCGTAACCTGCAGTGCAAGTTTTTTGTACCAATGGTTTTAGAAATTTCTTTTCTTTAATTTCTAATGGATTTTCTAAATAAAAAAAGGGGGCAGTTGGTATATTATAATTTTCGTAGAATTGTTTTTGATAAAGTTTATTTTGTAAAATTTCAATTGCATGCGGTTGAGGAAAAATTAATACCCCTTCTTCCTCTAATCGCCTTAAGGCAATAGTATTAACAGCTTCTATTTCAATGGTCATCAATTGGCACGATTTCCCAAATTGATAAACCTCGTTTTCAATATTTATATCTCCTAAATAAACATCATTAGCAATTGGGAATGCGGGTGCATTAGGGTCACTATCCATGACAGATGTCTGAATATCAAAACGAATAGCCTCTGCAATAAGCATTCGTCCTAACTGTCCTCCCCCCAATATTCCGAGTTGGAAATCATTAGATGAGAAAATCTGCATGGTCAAAGGTAATCAATTGTGTCCTTTTTACATTACCTGAGAATTAAGCAAAAATAATCTATTGGTTATCCCTTTTTGTTTTGTAATTTTAACACTCAAATGTTAGCTGCCCAACAAAACCTTTGAGTTCAGTTATACTTCATAAAAGTTTCTTTTTTGTATAATTCTTTTGGGACTATAACACTTCTTTTATTTTGAAAATTTAATTTTCGTATGAAATTAAAAATCAATTACAACCCTGAGGATAAAGACACCTTTTATCCAGAAGTTAGAAAGCGCGTGGATTCCTATTTTAAAGAACACCACCTCACGAAAAATGCAAATGGATTAATGTGGGCAAAGGTTGCATTTATAATAGGATTATACGTTAGCTCCTACCTATTTTTAGTCCTCTCGGGTGCGCCTGTTTTAATCTTGTGGATTATGGCGTTAATTCATGGATTTTCCACTGCCTTAGTAGGATTAAACATAACGCATGATGCAATTCATGGTTCTTTGAGTTCCAATAAAACGCTTAATACGATTTTTAGTCATTTGATGAATGTGACAGGTGCTAGTGAATATTTATGGAGATTAAAGCACAATAGAATTCATCATAGTTTTACCAACATTCATGGTCATGATGAGGATTTAAACCAACCGGATGTAATGAGATTATGTCCGCATCAAAACAGAAAATGGATTCATAGATTTCAGCACATATATATGTTCTTATTATATCCCATGGCCTCGATATCCTGGATATTTGTAAAAGATTATAAAAACATGAGCAGAAAAAGTTATGGATTTTATGAACCTACCCCACCGAGCACAAAAGTATGGGTCGTGTTTTTTGGATATAAAATCTTATATGTTTTATTATTCATTTTATTACCCTTTTATCTTATTCAAATCCCGCTTTGGCAATTTTTAATTGGGTTTATTACCGCACATTTAATTGAAGGTATAACCTTGGCCTTAGTATTTCAATTAGCACATTTAGTTGAAGGACTTGAATTTCCTTTACCAGATAACAATCAAGAATTATCGAAAAGTTGGGCAGTTCATCAAATGTACACTACTGCAAATTTTGGATGTGACAGTAAGATTACGCACTTCCTAACCGGTGGATTAAACTTTCAGGTAGAACATCACTTATTCCCTATGGTCTGCCATATTCATTATCCTGCTTTATCCAAAATAGTAAAACAAACTGCTAAAGAATATGGATTACCTTACCATGAAAATAAAAGTATGCTTTCAGCGTTGGGTTCACATTACAGGCATATGAAACTGATGGGAAGGCTTCCTTCCATGCCTATAATGGAATAGGCAATTATTGCATTTATCCCTCGCGGAATTGCAAATAATAATTGTATCCTTACAAATTATTTTCCGATAAATATTAAAACAAAGTACCCCCTGAATTATTTTGCGGGGTATTTTTTTTATGTACAACAGGAGACTCTTCTTCTGCATAATTATCCTCCTCCCCAGAGGTTAATTTAATCTCGGAAACTTTTAAAGAGGTAAGTTTATTTCCAATCGCTTTTATTCCCTTAACATCAATAAAATCAGAAAGATTAACATTCTGTGGGTGTGGGGTTTGTTTTTTATCCTTGGCAAAACTTATTGTAATACCAGGGTTCTTTGCTAGCGAAGCAACTATTAGTTTAGATCCAGGGCTTTCAGAAATAAATATCACTTTTTTTCCTATTGATCCTGCCTCAATTAAAAAGCGTTTCACAAAATACAACTTTTGACTTCCTTCAAGATAAACAACAGAAAGAATTGAATTTGGAACGTATTTTTTTATTACAAGAATTCCATCGTCAAAATGATTGGTTAAATCAAAATTTGTGAATTCATAAAATCCAGAGGAATACACAACTAATATTTTATCTTCAGCACTGAAGGTACCTAAAAGTACTCCTCGGGCATCTACATTTAATCTATTTAATACTGAATCAAACCAAATTTTTCGGCCACTTAAAGTAGATACCCCTTTTGTCTTTTGGGTGATTTTTTTTACTTCATATTTACAAACTAGATTTCCTGCTGATGCCCTTCCTTTAATTACCAACTCCGAAAAATCAATATCAAATTGAGGCTTTTTCATTCTAGGTTCTACCTTCAATAAAACAGTAACCACCTCAGATTCACCATTAGGATTGGCAGAAAAATAATGGACTTTGCTTCCTTTTGTACCTTTTGTTAAATCATATTCTTTATCGCGAGTTACTCCAATAATATTAAATCGCTTCATATAAACAAAACCTTTGGGTCCATCACTATAAATTAAGTGATAAACCATTCTATCATCATTTCGTTTAAAAACTGCTACATGTAATATATCTTTTCCGACAAATGTTTTATCTGCCACTTTAGTAATTAAACATTTACCATCCTTTCGAAAAACAATAATATCATCTAAATCCGAACAATCGGTAACATATTCATCTTTTTTCAAGCCGGTTCCAATAAACCCTTCTACCCTATTTACATACAATTTCTCATTTGCAATAGCCACAGAAACTGCATGTATAACCTCAAAGGTTTTTAATTCTGTTTTCCGTTCTCTTCCTTTTCCGTATTTATTTTTTATATTTTTAAAATAATCAATTGCAAATTCAGTAAGGTTATTTAAATTTTGTTTTACTTCTAATATTTTTCCATCGAGCTCTTTCAGAAATTCGTCGGCTTTATTACTATCAAACCGAGTTATTCTGATCATAGGAATTTGCGTTAATTTATGTAAATCCTCTTCCGTAATTTTTCGAATTAGCTTATTTTTGAATGGTTCAAATTTTTTGAATAAATATTGATATAAGGATTCTTTATTATCGTATTTCTTAAAATCAATATACATTTCCTCTTTAATAAATATTTTTTCGAGTGAGGAAAAATGCCATTTTTCGTTTAATTCATGCAGATTAATTTCTAATTCTTTTTGAAGTAGATTGCGAGTTTGATGAGTAGATATTTCCAGTAAATCCTGAACAGTCAAGAAACAGGGTTTATCTTCAACAATTACGCAGGCATTTATAGAAATAGATAATTCACATTGTGTAAATGCATATAATGCATCGATGGTTAAATCAGGAGATATTCCAGGTGCTAAATGAATAATAATTTCTACTTTACTAGAAGTATTATCTTCAACTTTCCTTATTTTAATTTTACCTTTTTCGTTTGCGGTTACGATCGAGTCAATTAAGGAAATTGTGGTGGTACCGAAAGGAATTTCAGTAATAACTAGAGTCTTTTTATCAATTTCTTTAATTTTTGCTCTTACCCTAATTTTACCGCCTCTTGCACCTTGTTTATATTCAGAAACATCTGCAGCACCGCCGGTTATAAAATCTGGAAAAATCTCTACCTTTTTTCCTTTCAGAATTTGGATAGATGCGTCGCATAATTCTATAAAATTATGCGGGAGAATTTTAGTGGCCAATCCTACTGCAATACCTTCGGCACCTTGCGCCAATAAGAGGGGAAACTTTGCTGGAAGGTTTTGAGGTTCTTTATTTCTGCCGTCGTAGGATAGTCCCCATTCTGTAGTTTTTTCATTAAAGACAACTTCAAGGGCGAGCTTTGATAATCGCGCCTCTATATATCTGGGTGCTGCCGCATTATCTCCAGTTATGGGATCTCCCCAATTCCCTTGGGTATCTATTAATAAGTCCTTTTGACCTAGCTGAACCAGCGCGTCGCCAATAGAGGCATCCCCATGGGGATGATACTTCATGGTGTTACCAATTACGTTTGCCACCTTATTATATCTCCCATCCTCCATCTCCCAAAGGGAATGCAATAATCTTCGTTGGACAGGTTTTAATCCATCCAAAATTGCTGGCACCGCTCTTTCTAGAATTACATAAGAGGCATAATCTAGAAACCAGTTCTCATACATCTGATTAATAGGAACCACATCGTGCAGACCAGAAAGGGAATCATCTGGCATTATATTTTCAGGGGGCAAATTATCGTTTGGCATGGCAATGCGAATTTACATAAAGACTGGGGGGATTACTGGGATAAAAAGGGGACAAGGGATGGATATTTATTCACATAATAGGGGAAAAAAGTAGGGGAAATAGAGGAAGGGAGCGGAATTGGTGTTTGAATTAGCAAGTCGGACTTGCACAAAAAATTTTAGGGTAAATCTGGCTTTTTTTAGCCAGAATTTAGGATTGTGAGATATTCTTGCAAGTCGGACTTCGCACAAAGTGATGCATTTAAGAATATTAATCAACACCTCTTAGCGCTCTTGAAAATTCCCAGATTATTTCTGCAAGTCGGACTTCGCAGAAATCGCCGCTGATTTGATAATAAACCAGCACTTTTTTAGCTTCTTCCTAAAATCAACACATTTTCTGCAAGTCGGACTTTACAATTAGTGCTGTTGGGGTGACTATAATCCATATCTTTTTCAGCTTCTTCCAAAAATCAACACATTTTTTGCAAGTCGGACTTTACAAAAAGTTATGTTAAGGCTAAATAAACCAGCACTATTTAGCTCCTTCTAGAATCAATACATATTTTGCAAGTCGGACTTTACAATTAGTGCTGTTGGGGTGACTATAATCCATATCTTTTTTAGCTTCTTCCAAAAATCAACACATTTTCTGCAAGTCGGACTTTACAATTAGTGATGTTGGGATGATTATAAACAAGCACTTATTTTGCTCCATCCAAAAAGTAACACAATTTTTTGCAAGTCCGACTTTACAAAAAGTTATGTTTTGGCGAAAAAAACCAGCATTTTTAGCTCATTCCCCAAAAGTCCCCTAATCCCTGCAAGTCGGACTTCGCATATGCCATTTTTCAGGTAAGAATTTATCAACCTTTCCTTATAGCCTCTCTTTAGTATTAACTAAAATTCCTGCAAGTCCGACTTCACAACAAAGGTCCTTCTAATAAATTTATCTGAACTCTAGCCTACCTTCTTCCATGACAAAAAATAAATAATCTCAAATGTAAATGCGCCTTGGGGTAAAAAAAAAGGTCGCATACCTGCGACCTTTAGCTTTATTCTTAAACTTTTTAACCTTTTAATACAACCTCAAAAGGAACTTCAATAATTAACTCCTTATGCAAAGCCACTTGAGCTAGATAACTACCTAAATTCTTAATGTCAGTGTCAAAAGAAATTCTACGTCTATCTACTTCAAAACCTAATTCTTTTAATCGGTTACTAAATTGTAAAGGAGTTACAGATCCAAAAATCTTTCCGTCGGCTCCAGCTAAAGTTTCGATTACTAGTTTCATCTCTTTCAAGCCTTCTGCCATTCTATGTGCATCTTGCATCAATTTCTCTTGGCGATGGCTTGATTGACGAATGTTCTCATCCAAGATTTTACGGTTAGTTGTGCTTGCAATCATCGCTAATCCTTGAGGAATAAGATAATTACGTCCATACCCAGCTTTTACTGTGACCAAATCATTCTTGTCACCCAGCCCTTTAACATATTGCTTTAAAATAACTTCCATAATTGAATGCTTTATTTTAATGTATCCGTAACGAAGGGTAACAATGCTAAATGACGAGCACGTTTTATTGCGGTTGACAGTTTACGTTGATACTTCAAACTTGTCCCTGTTAAACGTCTTGGCAAAATTTTACCTTGTTCATTAACAAACTTTAACAAAAACTTAGGATCCTTGTAATCGATGTGTTTAATACCAGATTTTTTAAACCTGCAATATTTTTTCCGGTTTTCTGGTTGTTGATTTGATGCCCCTGGAAATTGACCACTTGAATCATTTCCATAGGATTGTTTCTGATATGCCATTTCTGATTCCTCCTGTTTAAGCGTTTGTTAAGGTTGCTTCAGTTTTCTTTTCAGAACCAAATCCTTGCTCTCTGCGCTTTTTGTTATATGCAACTGCATGCTTATCTAAAGAAACAGTTAAATATCTTAGCACTTTTTCATCATATCCAAATTCAGTCTCAACTTTTTGGATAGCTTCCATAGGAGACTTAAATTCAATATAAGTGTAATATCCAGATCCTCTTTTTTGAATTGGGTAAGCAAGTTTTTTGATGCCCCAATATTCAGTATTTAGAATCTCGGCCTGTTGATCTGTTAAGATCTTGATAAATTTAGCCACCATGGATTTATATTCATCTTCCGTGAGTTCTGGCGAAAGGATGAAGGTGGTCTCATACATGTTTTTGTTCATCGTAAGATGGTTGAAGGTTGAACTACTTGTACAAACGAGGGACAAAAGTAACTAATCTACAGATAATCACCAAACCTAAATTTGAGTTAATGTTTAATAATTTAATGGGTGAATCAAATTATCCACCTTCTTATGTAAGCCTGAATTTATCCTTACTTTTGCCTTAATGGAGAATTATTTAGTTTCCTTCAGAAAATATAGGCCCGACACATTTAGTTCTGTTGTCGGTCAGGCACATATTACCAACACCCTCAGCAATGCAGTTAAACAAAATCAATTAGCGCATGCTTTTTTATTTTGTGGACCTAGAGGGGTTGGAAAAACTACCTGTGCCCGTATTCTAGCCAAAGCAGTTAATTGCCTTCAAATCACTGAACAAGGTGATCCTTGTAACCATTGTTCATCTTGTATTTCTTTTAATGAAGGAAAATCCTATACTATTCATGAACTTGATGCTGCCTCAAATAATTCTGTTGACGACATTCGCCATTTAATAGAACAAATCAGATATATTCCACCAGAAGGAGCTAAAGCAGTGTATATCATAGATGAGGTGCACATGCTTTCAGCGCAAGCATTTAATGCTTTTTTAAAAACATTAGAAGAACCTCCACCTTATGCTATTTTTATTTTAGCGACAACAGAACGACATAAATTCTTACCTACAATTTTATCGCGTTGTCAAAAATTTGATTTTAGAAGAATCAAAATACAAGACATGGCTGATCATTTAGCTGAAATTGCACGTAAAGAAGAAGTTGCCTTTGAGATGCCTGCTTTGCAATTGATTGCAATGAAAGCAGACGGGGCATTAAGAGATGCGCTTTCTTTATTTGATCAGATCGCCTCATTTTCAAATAGAAACATAACCTTCCAGGCTACAATAGAAAATTTAAATATCCTGGATTATGAATATTATTTTAAAATAGTAGATGCAATGCTTTCTAATGATCATTCTAGAGCATTATTGATATATGATGAAATTTTAAAAAAAGGATTTGATGGATATAATTTTGTGTCAGGGCTTGTAGAGCATTTCCGTAATTTAATCGTTGCCAAAGAACCAAGGACAGTAGAACTTCTTCAAACTTCTGATAATGTTAAAAAACAATATCTGACAGTTGGAAATTCTATTGATGGTTCATTATTATTGAATGCCTTTCAATTAACCTGTGACACCGAACAGAAATACAAAAACAGTCAAAATCCAAACTTATTAGTTGAACTACTATTACTAAAATTAGTTTTTTTGTCCGAGGCTTTACAATTGGCTTCAACTCATCAACTCCATCCTCAAGATAATTCTGGTACCATACCAAAAAAAGTTGAGGCCCTGGAAGTTGTTACGACCGGGGCCGAAAAATCAATTTCTACCTCAACTCAAGCACCTGAATCCGTCAAAACCGAATTCTTAAATGAAAAAAATCAGGTTAAATCAAATCCGACTTTTGGTAAAACCACAAGTCTTAATATTCCAAGATCTTTAGAGCACCTGTCCGAGTCAATAGACACTAGTCAGCCTGCTAATAATGATGATTCTGAACCTCAACCGATTGAACCTAATGATTTTATGCATGCCTATGAAAAACTACTATTACATTTAGAAAACCTTGGAAAAAGTTCTCTTGTCGCAGAACTGGGTATGAAACAATTCACTATTTCAGGTGGCATTTGGATTCAAAAAGTGGGTTCTAATCTTCAAAAAATGCAACTTGAACAAGAAAAGCAGTTATTGTTAAATTTCATTAGAGAACAGACCCATAACTTTACCATGAAGTTGGAAATACAATTAGACGAAAATATGGCTCCAGCTAAGGCAAACCTTCCTTTCTCTGCAAGTGACAGATTAAAATTCATGGCAGAACAAAACCCAATTGTTAATCTTCTAGTTGAAAAATTCAACGGACAAATTCATTACTAATAATTAACCTTTTATTATGAGCTCAGGAACACCAATTCAACAAGTTAATGGTAAGTTAATTGTACCAGACAACCCCATTATTCCATTTATAATAGGTGATGGAACCGGACCCGATATTTGGCATGCAGCGGTAAGGGTATTAGATGCAGCTATTGAAAAAGCTTATAATGCTAAAAGGCAAATTCATTGGCTGGAAGTTTTAGCAGGTGAAAAAGCTTTTACGCAAACTGGCAATTGGTTACCTGAAGAAACATTAGACATAATTCGAGAAAATATTGTTGCAATCAAAGGACCTTTGACTACCCCAGTTGGTGGTGGTATCCGCTCTCTTAATGTCGCCCTTAGACAAATATTAGATTTATATGTTTGTTTAAGGCCAGTAAGATATTTTTCAGGGGTTCCTTCACCTGTGAAACATCCGGAAAAAACAGACATGGTAATCTTTAGGGAAAATACTGAAGATATCTATGCAGGCATTGAGTTTATGGCAGGGTCGGATGAGGCAAAAAAAGTTTTACTTTTTCTACAAACCGAATTTCCGAAAGAGTTTAAAAAGATTCGATTTGCAACTGATGAATTATCCCAAACCTATCAAAAATCAGCAGGAGAAGATTCTTCAGGACCTACCCACGTAGGAATTGGAATTAAGCCTGTTTCCCAAACGGGAACAGAGAGACTGGTTAAATCTGCGATTGAATTTGCCTTAAAACATAAACGTAAAAGTGTAACTCTCGTGCATAAAGGCAATATCATGAAGTTTACAGAAGGAGGATTTAGAGATTGGGGATACGCTTATGCTGAAAAACATTTTGGATCTCAAGTTTATACTTGGGCAAAATGGGAAGACACGAAAAAACGAAATGGTCAAGAAGCGGCAGATGCAGAAATGAAAACCGCACTTTCAAAGGGTGCTTTATTAATTAAAGATGCCATTGCAGATATTACATTGCAACAAGTTTTAACACGTCCTGAGGATTTTGATGTAATCGCAACCCTAAATTTAAATGGTGATTATTTATCAGATGCATTGGCTGCTCAAGTAGGTGGAATCGGTATTGCACCAGGAGGCAATATTAATTATGTCACTGGACATGCGATCTTCGAGGCAACGCATGGTACAGCACCCAAATATGCCGACCAAGACAAAGTTAATCCAGGATCTGTAATACTATCCGGCGTAATGATGTTAGAATACTTAGGTTGGAACGAAGCCGCAAAACTTATTTATGATGGATTAGAGAAAACTATCCAAGCAAAACAAGTAACCTATGACTTTGCTAGATTAATGGACAATGCGACTGAATTAAAATGTTCAGAATTCGCTGATCGGATAATTCAGAACCTATAAAGAGATATTGAATCTTTATAGACTGAAATTTTAAACTAGTCTTAAATTATAACCAGAATAATTGGATGCAATAGTGTTGGTTAAGTGAATTGCTTAACTAGCTATCCTCAATACATTTTTTTCAGAAAGGGATGCAAGTCCAACTTGCATCTCTTAAAATGAAGTAATCCTGCAAGTCCGACTTGCCTCTCTTCCTTGTTCAAAGTAAATGGGTAACCCTGCAAGTCCGACTTGCTTACCTTTCTTGCTCATCTTAAATGGGGTAATCCCGCAAGTCCGACTTGCTTACTTTTCTTGTTCATCCTAAATGGGATAACTCTGCAAGTCCGACTTGCTTACTTTTCTTGTTCATCCTAAATGGGATAACCCTACAAGTCCGACTTGCATCTCTTCCTTGCTCATCCTAAATGCGGTAATCCCGCAAGTCCGACTTGCATCTCTTCCTTGTTCAAACTAAATGGGATAACCCCGCAAGTCCGACTTGCATCTCTTCCTTGTTCAAACTAAATGGGATAACCCCGCAAGTCCGACTTGCATCTCTTCCAAAACTCCCCTCCAAAAAACAAAAAAAGCTGTCTCTCAACAGCTTTTTTAAACAATCTCATTTCAAATCCTATTTCGTACTCGTTAAAGTAATCTTAATACTAGATTTCAAATCATTGGTATAAGTATATCCTGGACTAGTTTCTTCATCTTTATCATTATATATGGATTCAAGAATAATCTCTTTACTCTTTAACTGACGAATTTTGTAAGAAGGTCCAAATTCATAAAGATTAAAACCAAGCGTTAAATTTGACTTATCCTTATCATCCTGCCCCCAGCCCCAATAAGTTTGAATACTCTTTTTCATTGTTTGTATTTGTTGTAACTCCCCTGTAATATTAGTACCAGAATACCGAACATCACCAGACGTCGCCACGACCTCTAAAACTCCAAATTTTTCAAAATTAAAAGTATAGCTTACTCCTTTACCCGTATAAGTACGTTTATAGGTAGTGTTATTGGTAACAATAGTACAATCTTGTTTGGTCTGTTCTCCATCAAATGTAACCTCCATTAAGGTGTTTACAACATTGGAGTTATCATTTATAGATATATCCCGAACAGCGGTAATATTGGTTATCTTCCAAGCCCCCAACAAACGTTTATCCCTGGATTTTAAACTAAACATGGAATCATCCTCTCCTCTTTTGCAACCAGAAGATACCACTACTGTAAGTGGCAAAAGAACAAACATTAATAACCGAAAATATAAATTGTGTTTCATCATGGAGTTAAACCTAATAACAAATTAAGGAGTAAGTAAGGAATTTGCCAAATCATTGTGGAATAAATGTCCACTCTTCATCAATTTCTTGAATAGTACCGCCGGAAGTAATTCGCTGTTTAGCCTTCAACACTAATTCCTGAAATGCTAATCGCTGAATCTGGAATAAATTCCCCCCATTGTAATTAATACTTGTATTCAAACTGGTATTTTGAGAAAGAAAACTAGATTCTTCCTTTAACAATGCCAATAATTCACGCTTTTCAAAATTGGAATTTCCCCCAGAAAAATGCCAAGTTCCTTCTTCTTTACTTGTTCCACGAGTGCTGCCATTCGGGGTTTCATTATGTTCTTTCGTGAATCTTCCGTCTTGATAAAACCGAAGTTTAATTTCATAACTTCCTTGTTCTGTAAAGCCTCCGGTCTCTGAAACCGAATACCCCCCTCCTTCAGCATAATTAATTGTTCGTTGAGAAGACCCACCTAAGGGTGGGTAGGTAGTAATTAATACTCTTCCTTTTTGCAATTTCCAATTATTGGTAATCCGGTTTTTTCTTCCCCGAAAACTTAACCAAGGATCGTCTTCCCCTTTTTTACATCCAATAAAACTCGTAACAATTAGTGCCGTTAAGAGAAGTAATACTATAGACTTAAAATTAATTTTCCACATAGGTAAAATCTCCCTCAGTTACATAAAATACACCTGAATCCTTAACGGTATTTTTATATTTCACTACCATTTTGTCTTTTCTTAATTCTTCCAATCTCCAAATCGAAGCGGTAATCGGAGCTTCGTCAGTATAATAGGTACTAGTACTTCCTGTAGTTTGAGTGTTGCTGGTTACAGAAATGGATAATGCTTCCTGATTTTTCAATTCTTCTTTATCATTTCTTCCATAAAAAGCCCAACGACCTTCAACTTGGGTTTGAGTACTTAAACTCCCAACTGGAGTTTCAATAATGGTCTGGGTAAAGGAACCGTCTTCATCAAAAGTGAGGATTTCAGAACGATTGTTTTTCCAGGTGGTATTCCCGGGCATTTGGGTATAGGTAACTTGAAACTCCTCATAAACGGCAGTTCTAGAAGAAGAGGTCTGAACATTATTATCGGTAACAGAGGTCATTAACTTCCCTTTACTAAGTTTCCACTTTCCGCAAACGCGATTCTTACGTGACCGTAAACTTAAAAATGGATCGTTGTCCCCTTTTTTACAAGCAGTTAGTGGTAAAAGTACCAAGACCATTACCCAGAAACTTAAGCTTAGTATTGATTTCATATATCTACTCTTTTGGTTTTTTCTCACCTTGTACAGCACAAAGATAATCGGATTCAGCGGATCATCCCAGATTGAAATAGGGATTATGGGATAAAAAAATGGGCTACCCAAGGGTAGCCCATAAATGAATTGAGTTTTCTAATTAGTCTTGTTCAAAAGTATAAGAATACTCAGTTGTTGAGGTAGAACTACCAGAAGTCATGCTGGTTTTTCCTTTAACAATCATTTCTTTGTTTTTCAATTGATCAATCATCCATACAGATCCGTTGTCAGGAGTTGTATAAGTAGTGGTTGAAGTACCATTATCAGATGAAGTAACTAACATCAAAATAGCTTCTTTGTTTTTAACTTCAGCATCCTTGTTTTTTCCTAAGAAAGACCAACGACCTTTTTCAGTTCTGTTATTGGTAATTCCACCATAAGTTTCTGATTGTTTGAACTCATAAGTACCTTCTTTATCAATTGTTAAAGTGTAAGCACAAGTACCTGTAATGGATCCACCTCCAGAAGTTTGGGTAATTGTTGTTCCGTCGATTTTGGTTGAGGAAGTACTTCCACCTGAAGTTTGAGTCATGTCAGCTTTGGTTACTTTCCACTCACCTGTTAAACGACCTTTACGGCTTTTTAAAGATAATCCTGGATCATTTTCGCCTTTTTTACAAGCAGTAAAAGAAGCACCACTTACAACTACTACAGCAGCAAGGGCAAGAGTTTGAATTAGTTTTTTCATAATGATTTGGGTTTTAGATTATGACTTATTAACTCAAATGTACTAGGTATTATTCAATATGCCCAAAAGTTTTTTTTAAACATAATCCCACCCTAACCCTACTTTTAATATAATAACACATTGATATACAAGACCATTAACTACACATAGTACGAACTTCAAAATAATCCCAAAACCTGTATTTTTTATATAAATGGAATAAAAGTTCCTTCAACGGTATCCCTATGGATACAACAAATATTTGCTCCGAATCCTTCGAAATTCTCCAATGGAAGGTTTCCAACGATCGATTATCTGATTAGGTGTTTTTCCCAACATAATATCCTCTTTCAACAAAGGATCTCCACTCAACCGAGAAAAAAAAGAATTGAAAAATGGAAACTTAGGATCCCCTCTTTCACTGTATTCCTGATAAAAACTGAGTAACAATTGAAGCCCTGTACTCCATAAGGTATCACCAGAAGCTGGCGAGGAAATACATTTTACACCAAAACAAGTTTGTCCCTCATAGGGTGGATGAAGTGATTTTCCGGGAATTGAAGAAGGAATAAATCTATCCGCACGAAATTTCATTCCTCCCACAGTATAAATCGAGGGACTTGTTGCTGAATCCGTCCTCCAGTTTCGATACCAGGTTTGATGCCATGGCGCCCCAATCCTGGTAAAGGGCTCCGGAGTTCCTCGTCCTACACTTACCGGGGTACCCTCATACCAACCTAAAACAGGATACCATTCTGCTGAAACTACGGTAGGTAAATTAGGAGACGGTGGCACCCAATTCCGATTCCAATCTGACCAATGCATATCGTGCCGATAACCTTGTGCCAACAGAACTTCTAATCGACATGTTTTCTTTCCTTTTAACCAACGTTCTCCATTGACCATCTTTGCATATTCCCCTAAGGTCATACCATATACAACCGGCACTGGATGAAGTCCAACAAAGGATTCCAGTCCAGAAGATAGCACAGGCCCATGAATATACCATCCATTTGGATTGGGACGATCTAATACAATCAAAGGTTTATTCGCTTCCGCACAAGCCTCCATAACATATACTAAGGTTGAGAGATATGTGTAAAATCTTACCCCCACATCTTGTATATCAAAAAGAACCACATCCACCGCTTGCAATTCCGCTAGGGATGGTTTTTTCTTTTCTCCATATAAAGACCGAATGGGAATGCCCGTTGCAGAATCTATTCCTCCAGCTATATGCGCACCGGCCTCCGCTTCTCCTCTGAATCCATGCTCAGGTGCATAAATAAACTTAATATCCTGACCAACTTTATGCAGGGTATCTACCAAATGAACCTGATCATACACTCTTGAAGTAAGGTTGGTAACAATAGCTAAACGTTTCCCTTTTATCCAACCCAACTTTTGTTCTAACAATATCTCTGCCCCATACTTATGCGCATCCTGGGAGGGAACCTGTCCACAAGCAATCCCTAAAAAAAATATAATCCACACTCCTATTCCCCTCATTCCATAACTTTTCATCAATTTTAACCTTTCAAAATATTATTCCCTAAAGGTAGGAGGTAATAGAAATTTCTGACTGTGTTATTCACCCGTTTTTTTGCCCTTCGATTATTTTTGAATCCCTCTCAATCCATCAGTCGTTTGGTGGTTGGGTTGGCAATTGCTAGCATAGCATTGGGGGTAGCGGTAATGGAGATATCCATTGGCGTGGTAAACGGATTTGAATCTGCCATTCAAGAAAAGATCATTGGTTTTGGTTCTCACCTCAAAGTTTATCCTATCGGAGAGGAAGAACAGGATAGCGTTTCACCTATTCAACTTTCTCAGGATTTGTTAAACCCTTTGTGGGAAGTATCCAGAGTTAAAGGGGTTTATCCAGTAATGAATACGTATGCATTATTACAATCCCCAACTGGATTAGATGGAATCAGTTTAAAAGGAGTTGCCGATACGGGAAGTTTCACTTTTTTTAAACCTCTAATTATTGAAGGAAATTCTCCTGATTTATCTCCTAAAGAAGGGCCTTGCCCAATTTTAATTTCTAAAAAACAATCTTTACGTCTTTCTTTAAAAGTTGGGGATAAAGCAAAATTGTATTTTTTAACGGATCCTCCTAAAATAAGACCGATTATTATTTCCGGGATTTATGAATCTGGATTAGGAGAATTTGATGCGGTTCAAGTATTAGCTCCAATTTATTTAACCCGAAAATTATTCCATCTATCTGATGAAGAATGTAGTGCTTTAGAAATCAGGTTAAATAATATGGAAGATTTACCCAAAATAACTGACCAAATCAGAACGCAACTCCCGTATTATTTGGAGGTAAATTCTATTGAAGATTTATACCCAGAAATGTTTGCCTGGTTGCAATTACAACATCAAAATGTAGATTTTATTTTATTGTTAATGGTTGCAATTGCAATTATAAATATGTGTTCGGTATTACTTATTTTAATCTTGGAAAGAACCCGAACGATTGGCTTATTAAAAGCCTTAGGTGCAAATAGTTTTCAATTATTAAATATATTTCTTTGGCAAGGTGGATTTATGATAGGTACCGGATTGGCACTGGGAAATATATTAGGTTTAGGGTTATTAATGATTCAAAACTATACTGGCTGGATGAAATTAGATCAGGAAAATTATTTTCTAACTGAAGTTCCTGTAGCCTGGCCTTGGGAAACTTTCGGATGGATTAATTTAAGTTTATTAGTGATTTGTTTATTGTTTTTATTAATTCCGGCTAGATTGATTTTTAATATTAAAATAGTAACAGCTTTACGTTTTGATTGAATTATTCATTTATGCAGGAATTACAGCCCTTGCAATACAAGGCGTATTAAGTATTCCGATTGCTTGGGGATGGTTAAAATATTCTAAACCAAAACCAAAAATAACCCCTCCATTTACCATTATTATTTGTGCCCATAATGAAGAAAAAAAATTATCAACTTGTTTAGCCTCTATTTCTAAAATCAATTATTCAGACTGGCAAGTAATAATAGTGAATGATAGATCTACCGATAATACTGAAAATATTATTCACGAATGGAAAGCCCAAATTAAGGGTCTAAGAATTATTTCTATTCTTGAAACACCGGAAGGTTGGCCACCCAAAAAATATGCATTAACCCAAGGAATTAAAAACTGCACTACCGAATGGATGGCTTTTACAGATGCAGATTGTATCGTTCCTTCCGATTGGCTAGAAAGCTTGGCTGCTGAAATCAGACCCCAAAAAACGCAATTAATTTTAGGAAATAGTCCGTATTTAATTCGGTCCGGATTTTTAAACAAACTCATTCAATATGAAACTCAGGTTACTGCCTGGATGTTTCTGGGTTTAGGATCTGCTGGATTGCCGTATATGGGAGTGGGAAGAAATATCGCCTACACCAAATCTTTATTTAATGCGGCAAATGGCTTTACGCAACATTTAAAGAGTCTTTCAGGAGATGATGATTTATTGGTGAATCAAATTGCAAAAGGTTCAGAAACTGAAATTATGCCCTACCCTTGGGTATATTCCTATCCACAAGAAACTTGGAAAAAATGGTTTCGACAGAAACAACGTCATTTCAGTGCCGGTAATTGGTATCGCCCTAGCTGGAAAATTTATTTAAGCTTATGGGCAATTGCAGAATTGATCGGCTGGATAGGGGGAATAATCGCATTGTTCCAAGGCATTTGGTGGCCATTGCCAATAGCTTTGACTATTAAAGGTATTTTTCTTTTGTTTGTTCCTAGCCCGCATAAACCACTTCATTTATTCGTATTTTTACCCATAACAGATTTTTTGCTGATGCTCTTCCGTTGGGGAGCAACCTTAGCAGGATTTATGTTTGAAAAAAAATGGAATTAGTAGATCCCGCATCTCCCAGAGCAGAAGAAGACCGTGTCCTGATTATTGCCGCCAGAAACGGAGAAGCTTATGCTTTTGAAAAATTAATGGACAGATATCGTAAATCTGTCTATTATACCATGTTGAAGATGGTGAGAAATGAAGAGGATGCAGAAGATCTTACCCAAGAAGCATTTGCAAAAGCATTCGCAGGCATTCAACAATTCGATGCTAAATATTCTTTCTCAACTTGGTTGTTTAGAATTGCATCGAACAACTGCATTGATTTTATCCGCAAAAAGAAATTACTTACTTATTCTATTGACCAACCTTTTGATGGTGAACAAGGAAAATCATTTATCAGTATACGGGATGAAGAATTAAATCCGAATGAAAAAATGTTATCCGATCAACGCAAACAATATGTTCATATTGCGGTAGAAAAACTCCCTAAACGTTACCGTCAATTAATAGACCTACGATTTTTTCAGGAACTCTCTTACGAAGAAGTGGCGGTTGCCTTGGATCTTCCGCTTGGAACCGTAAAAGCTCAATTACACCGAGCAAAAGATTTATTGAATCATATGTTAACCCAAATGGAAGATAAGATATAGCTTATCTTATTAAGGTGATGGTTCCTTCCTCACTTCTTAATTCCCCTCTTATTCCCCATAGTTGTAAAGCATACACATATACACCTTCCGGAAGTGCACGATTTCCTACCATTCCATCCCATCTAAAATTAGGATCTTGACTGTTATACACTAAATTACCCCATCGATCAAAAATATTAATTTCAAGCGCTGCAACATTTAAATAAGACAAGTAGAAAAAATCATTATACCCATCTCCATTGGGGGTAAATGCATTAGATACCTTAAATAGTATTGGGAATTTATAATAAAAGGTTCTCACAAAAGAATCCTGGCATCCCTCCTTTGAAATTAATTGTAGTTTAATTCTCCATCTATCCTCTTCTTCGGGTATCCACGATTCCGGTTGACAATCAGAATGGGTAAGCCCGTGACTAAAATCCCAAAAACAAGAACCAGAGTAAGGAAAATCTGGATAAATTTTAATGGGATTAGGATAGGTAAGCGTATCTCCTTTTAATCCTTCAATTTGAAATCCTGCGGTTACGCCAGGATAAGGTTGAACTAATATAGCAGCAGTATCCTTACATCCCATACTATCGGATACCACTACCCGATAATTCACAGGACCCTTCATCCAAAAGCTTGGGGATGCTATTGTACTGCTGGACAAACCCAATACTGGCGTCCATTTATACGTGTAAGGAGCAAAACCTCCTTTTACTAAAGCATTTATTTGTACTAAGGTATCTGGACATGCACCTGGGATTGGAGGGCATTCAACTGATAAAAGTTGAGGAGGATATGTTAATTGCACTGCCGCACTTTTTTTACAACCGTCAGCAGAAGTTACCGTTACACTATAATATCCTGGCCCTGTTGCCAGAAAAGTAGCAGTGGTTGCTCCGCTTGCCCAATTATAAATATAAGCAGTTGACCCTTGATTGGCTGTTAATGATTTGGTTTGACCTAAACATAAGATGGATGAGTCGGGATAGGTTATAACTGCCGGAGGCAAAGGATTGACTTTAGCAGTTACTTTTAATACCGGACTTACACATCCATTCAAAGTATAGGTCAAAAAATAATCTGTAGTCTGAGTAGGCGTATTTCCAATTTGTTGGGTGGTTTGCCCTGTTGGCGCCCACAAATAGGCTCCCCCTGGAATGCTGGGAACTGCTGCCACATACGCTGGCAAGCCAACACAAACGGTATCTCCCAGGCCTCTTAAGGTGGCAACCGGATTTACAATTACCTCAATAGGCAAATCATTAAAAGGGAAACAAACCCCTGATGAAATTGTTCTTCGGAAATAAGTCGTACGAGTTAAAGATATAGATTGATAATCTTGTGCACTTGCTCCTGATAATGACGACCAAGAAAAGGAATTTGAAGAGGACTGCCATTGATAATTTAAAGTACCATTTCCTCCAGATGGAATATTACCCGTAAATAAAGTCGGCGTTTGTCCTGAGCATAAAGTTTGGACAGCTCCAATACTACTTCCTGACAAAGGTTGTTGCACTCTAATCCCAATCCCTAAAGAAGTATCTGGAGGACAAAATCCTGATGTAACAATTCTTCTAAAATATCTATCACTACTCATCACCCCGGGAATTACCGAGCTTTGATTTCCAGCATACGTCCAAATGCCCGCCAACTGGGACGATTCCCAATAGTAAATATAGTTACCATCTCCGCCAGAAGGGATAGACCCAGTTACAGTTGCTGCTGGAGACCCTGCACAAATCGTTTGATTGCTAGTAATTGTGTTTCCGGATATGGGTGGCTGTGAAAGCAGTAATACTGAATTAGAGGTGTTGGAAGGACATAATCCTGAAGTTACAATTCTTCGATATAATAGTGTATCTGTTATAGCAGACAAAGGCTGATTCTGCTGTGTTGCGGCATTTGACCAAATGCCAATTGACATATTTGAAGATTCCCATTGATAAACATAGTTACCATCTCCACCTGATAACCCAGATCCTCTTAAAGTATCTGGCACCTCCCCTCTGCAAATCGTTTGGTTAGTAGAAATAAGATTCCCTGCAATGAGTGCTTTTTGATGTAAAGAAACAATTGAAGATGTATCTGAACTACATACCGAATTAAATACAATTCTTCTAAACCCTACGGTTCCATTGCTGATTATAGGTGTGCCTCCATCTTTGGTAAGGATTCCAGTAGATGCCCAAAAAAGTTGATTAACCGAACTCTGCCATTGATATGTATAAACACCTGTTCCTCCTGTAGGTAAAGAACCAGTTAGGGGTTGAAACAATTGTCCTTGACAAATCGTCTGTTGATTCCCAATTAAATTATTTCCTATCCTGGGTACTATTTGTATAGAAACTGCTAAGGAGGTATCATTGGCACATCCTCCTGAAATTACTATCCTTTTATACCATTTTGAAACTATCAATGCAGGCGGAGTATAATTAGACAATGAATTATTTCCGGATGCTGTTGACCAATTGATTTGATCTAAAGATTCTAACCATAAATAGACATAAGCCCCATTTCCCCCAGAAGGAGTGGTTCCTTGAAGAGGTTGGGGTACATTCCCGTAACAAAGGGTTTGATTTGATCCTATTTGATTACCTCTTATCGTAGCATCCACTTGAATCATTTGAGGGATAGAGGTCTGCGCCACACATAAACCTGAGGAAACTATCCTCCTATAATAAATCGTACCCAGAACTACTGAGGGTTGATAAAAGGAATTATTAACTAAAGATATAATAACCCAATTTATAGAATTACTTGAACTTTCCCAGGTATAGTTATACTGCCCGTTTCCTCCTGTTGGAGAGCTGCCTGTTAATACCGGCGGACTAGCTGTTTCACAAATCGTTTGGTTACTTCCCAGTTGATTGTTTCCTATGGGTTCTTCAACCGATATCGTAATTATAGCACTTGTATCCCCAGCGCAAGGCCCTGAATCTACTACCCTTCTATAATAAAAGGTCTGCAGAAGACCGGGTAAGGAAAGTGTCAAACCATTTCCTATTGAACTCCAAGTTGTCCCAGAGGTGGAAGCTTGCCATTGATAAACATAGTTACCATCTCCGCCTGTAGGGGTGGATCCTGTTAAGGGTATTGGAACTGTTCCTGAACAAATCGTTTGTTGATTTCCAATTAAATTATTTCCCGGGGAGGCAAAAACAGATAGTGCAACCGCATTACTACTGGAGGCAGGACATACCCCAGCTTGAATAATCCTTCTATAATAACTCGAAAAAGATAAGGCCGGCGGCTGTAATTGACTATAAACATCACCAACTCTATCTATCCAAAGATTTCCATTCCCACTGCTTTGCCATTGATAGGAATATTGTCCATTGCCCCCCGTTGGGATAAATCCAGATAAAATCGCAGGATTAGCCCCCGCACATAAGGTTTGATCACTAAATATAGAAGGATTGCTTAAGGTCGGCTCAACCCTTACCAATACTGGTGTGGTAGTTAATGGATTGCAAACAGTAGAGTTTAATATCCGTCTAAAATATCTGGAAACAGTAAGTGCCGGACCTATATACGAAGATTGTGTAGCTCCAGGAATGTTCGACCAATTTAATGCATCCGGACTATCCTCCCAAGAATAATTGGGCACCCCTCCTGTACCTAAAGGAACTGGTCCAGTAAAAGCTAGTGGCGCAAAGGATTCACATATGGTTTGATCAGCAAAAATCTGATTTTGAGATATTACAGAACTCACCTGAAAAGTTAGAACAGGAGATGAATCCCTGCAAACTACTGAATTAACAATTCGCTTGAAATAACTATTTCCATATAAGGCAGGAGCCAACCATTGTGGGGAAGTTGCGCCAACGATAAGTTGCCAAAATCCACCATTACTGGAAGAAGCCCAACTGTAGGAATAGGTTCCTGTTCCTCCAGAAGGATTACCTCCTGTTAATACACCTGGAGATGCCGATGAACAAAGGGTTTGGGAGGGTTGCAATATATTTCCTACAATGGCAGGAACTATCTCAACAGTTAAAATGGGATTGACTGCTGGAGGACAAACTCCAGAAGTGATAGTTCTTCGATAATATCGAATCCCTTGAGTCGGATCTGGCGCTAACTGGGCTTGGGTTTCCCCGCTTAATACAAACCAAGAAAGTTGGTTCGAAGAGGATTCCCATTGAAATGAAAAAAATCCATTTCCTCCACTGGGAGCAGTACTATTTAATACAGCTGGTGTTATGCCTTGACATATCGTTTGACTACTTCCTATAACTCCACTCAATATAGGATAATGAATCTCAAGAACTAGGGATAAGCTACTATCTATTGGACATATTCCGGAAGACAAATTACGACGAAAATAGGCTGTGGAAGAAATACTTCCGGGAAGATAATTTTGTTGGGTCTCTCCAGCAAGGGAAGTCCAGGTTCCGGTAGGATTGGAAGCACTTAACCATTGGTATTGATAAACTCCTATCCCTCCGGTTGGAAGAGTTCCGGTTAAAAGGGTTGGAGAGGAAGTAGAACATAAAATTTGGGAACTGCCAATAATATTAGGGCTCGGAGGAAATTCCACCTGAACTTCAATAACCGTTGAAGTATGCGCAGGGCAGACTCCACCGCTTACCATCCTCGAAAAATAGGATGTATTCGCCAGCAAGGCAGGACTTAAATTTGAACTTGTGGCTCCACTAATCGGGAATAATATGTTGGGGTTGGATCCTGAAAGCCATTGATATTGATAGTTACCATTTCCGCCAGAGGGAGAACTTACAGTCATTACCGGCAAAGCTTGAGATTGACATAAAGTTTGAACATTACTGATGTTATTAGCTCCAATACTATCTTCTGCTACTATTTGTACTACATTGCTGAGATCAATGCAACCTGAAGTAACTTTTCGTCTAAAATAAGTAATAGATAAGGGCAAAGCAGGTTGATAAGAAGGTTGGGTCATTCCTGAAATGGCTTGCCAAGTCAAGTTGTCGGGGCTTGATTCCCATTGATACTGATATACCCCTGTTCCTCCAGAAGCTAAAGGCCCTGTTAACAGCGAAGGAACTGTAGGTCTGCATAAAGTTTGAGAAGTAGAAATCGTATTATGCGTTACTAATGTAGGCACTATAAATTGGGAGCAAGCCGTAGACCAACACCCATCCAAAATGGTACTTTTGGCGCGTAAGAAATAAGTATCTACTACGGTAGTTAAATAAGAATTAATTGCTGGAAATGCTCGACTAGAGTCACATTGTAATCCTTGCCAATATTCTACCACATTACAAGTCGGTGTTGAGGGCGTAAGAATTACGGGACTACATAGGGTAGAATTTGTAGAGATGACCGAAGGAGCGGGTCTGTTATCATAATACAATCGAGCACTGTATCCTGAAACTGCATAATTCGGATCATTATTAGCAGAAACTCCCAAAACATTATTCCCACAACGATTCCAAAAGGATTGCAAGGTGGGAGGAGATAATGCAACTGTTCTTGGATAATCTTGGGCAGCACAAACACAATCATTGGCTCCTGGACTCCCAGTGCCGATTAGGTTACCATTTAAATAAAAAGAAAATCCTTGTGTGGCCCCCGGTGGACAACCGGAAGTATATAGAAAAAACAGAATGGAATCTAATTTTTGTAATTGTGGAATTTGAAAGGCAGAAGAAGTTTGTAAACCCCCTGCGTAGGCAAATCCATCCGCACATAAATCTCCTAAAAAGTAACAATTATCCAATCCTCCGGGTGCATCATAAATACATTGATCCGTAAAAGCAGTTGAACAAATGGGAGGAGGACAGGATAATCTTCGAAAAGCAAGTGTAACCGTGGTAGTAGAGGTAAGGCAAGGTTTACGGTGGGTACTGATCCTGAATTCACCGGTATAAGGAGCAGTCCAAGTTAGCTTAGAAGCAGTGCCACATCCTAATCCATTATCATTATAGGAGTTGGGGGGAAGAAAACTATTATTATTATCGCGTATGGTAATTTCAGTATCTATTCCACTTGCCGATCCTCCATCGGAAACACAATAAGAGAACTGATAAACACAACCCGAATCAGCTTTAAATACTTGCCCTTCTCCGGGTCTTCCAAAATTAATGGTTTGCCAAACAGAGGTAGGTTGAAAGCTACCAAAAATGGTAGCATTAGAACATTGGGCAAAGAGATGGGAAGGAGAAATTAAAAAAAGAATTCCCCCAATTATTATTAAATAATTCCAAAACTTTATTTGGGAAGAAGTTTTAAGTCCTTGAAAAATTAAAAATGTATGGAAAGATTTATATTTCACCTTATCCTCCAATATTTTGGTGAGTCAGACCTGTAGGTTTGGGACTGATATAACCTATAACTTTCATGGAATAAGTTAGCCAATTGGAGTTTGATTTTTTTTATCCTTCCGAATTCCGATTAATGGTTAGAAATCAGGAAAATATAATATACAAATTTACTGTTTAAATCCTATTTAAACAAGGACAAATAACCTATAAAAACACCTATCGCCGGATATACCGGCGATAGTGAAATTAGAAATGAATTGTATTAACGAATTAACGATTATTTAATTCTGGATACGGGCGAATATTATTCCCTACATAAATTTGACGAGGTCTTCCAATTGGCTCTCCTTGTTCCCGCATTTCTTTCCATTGGGAAATCCAACCTGGTAAACGACCTAAGGCAAACATTACGGTGAACATTTCAGTTGGGATACCCAAAGCACGATAAATGATACCTGAATAAAAATCTACATTAGGATATAATTTACGTTCTACAAAATAACTATCGCTAAGGGCAGTTTCTTCTAAACGTTTTGCGATTTCTAAAACTGGATCCTGAATTCCTAATTTGTTTAATACTGAATCGCAGGCAGCTTTAATAATTCTAGCCCGTGGATCGAAATTTTTATAAACTCTATGACCAAATCCCATTAAACGGAAAGGATCATTTTTATCCTTGGCTTTAGCAATCCATTTTTCAGTATCGCCACCATCTAACTTAATTAATTCTAACATTTCAATTACTTCTTGATTGGCTCCTCCATGAAGAGGCCCCCAAAGGGCAGAAATACCAGCAGCAATTGAAGAATATAAATTAGCCTGAGAAGATCCTACTATTCTTACTGTAGAAGTAGAACAATTTTGTTCGTGATCTGCATGCAGAATCAATAATACATTTAAAGCTTCTACAACAATAGGGTCAATGGTGTACTCCTCTGCAGGCGTAGAGAACATCATATTCAAGAAATTTGAAATATAATCCCGGCTATTATCAGGATAGACATATGGATGTCCTACCGATTTTTTATAAGCCCATGCGATCAAAGTTGGCATTTTAGCAATGCAACGAAGAATCGTCAAATTTACCTTTTCAGAAGAACGATGAGGATTCAACGACTCTGGATAAAAAGACGGCATGGAACTAAACATAGAGGATACAATACCCATAGGATGAGCAGTAGAGGGATATCCATCTAAAAACTTTTTAATATCCTCATGTACCAACGTGTGATAAGTAAGTTCTCTTTGAAAACTTTCTAATTGGGTAACGTTTGGCAATTCCCCATAAATCAATAAATAAGCAACTTCAATAAAAGTAGATTTTGCAGCCAAGTCTTCGATTGCATATCCACGATAATGAAGAATTCCATTTTCTCCATCTAAAAAAGTAATTGCACTTTTTGTGGCACCGGTATTTTTGTAACCTGTATCCAGAGTTATGTATCCAGTTTGGTCTCGTAGTTTTGAAATGTCTATGGCTTTTTCGCCTTCAGACCCAGAGATTACGGGAAGATGATACACTTGACCGTTCAGTTTTAATTCAGCTACTTCGTTAAGTTCAGCTATTTTCGACATGTTGCTTATGAGTTATGGGAGATGATTTCAAAGATAATTAAACAATCGTTTAAAAAAAAAGTTGTTACGCGTAAAAAAAATAGGGTGCCCATCTATTTCACTGGCTTAAAGAAATGTACTTTTGTTGCTTGTTCCCTACCCTTTTACCCTAAGGTTTGAGTACTACTCCAATTAATCGCAGACAACTACGCACGCTAGTTTTCCAAGCCTTGTATGCTGCAGAACTTTCCGAAGAATCCTTAGATGAAATATTTGGTAAGATTTTAACCGAAACCTATGACCAGGTTTTATTGCAAAAACCGAATCGAGGATTTGAGTTAAGCGATGCAGATTTCATGAAAGCCCTGTTTTATCATACGCTTCAAGATCGAGTTCAATATGATCATTGGATCAGAAGTAAAGCAGCCAACTGGGAAGTTCAGAGAATTGCTATTGTAGATCGTTTACTTATGTACATGGCTTTGTATGAAATTATTAACTTTCATGATATTCCAGTTAAAGTATCTCTTAACGAATATTTAGAATTGGCAAAAGAATTCAGTACCCCCAAAAGTTCACAATTTATTAATGGGATTATTGATAGTATACATCACCAGTTAAGGGATGAAAACAAGATTGTAAAACGAGGAAGGGGATTAAAAGATTGATTAATAGTCTGTTTGAAATTGTTATATAATAATACTTAATTTTTATGCGCACAATTGTCACCTTAATTCCTGGAGATGGGATTGGACCTGAAATCACAGAGTCAGTTTGTGAAATTTTAGAAAAAGCGGGAGCAGAAATAAGTTGGGAGACTTATTTAGCTGGAGAAAGATCTTTTCAAGAAAATGGAGAGTTAATCCCTCGTGCGTTAATTGAGTCCATTAAACGCAACCGATATGCCTTAAAAGCTCCGGTAACTACTCCGGTAGGAAAAGGTTTCAAAAGTGTGAATGTTGGTTTGCGTCAAGAGTTGGATTTATTTATCAACCTGAGACCTAGTCAAACTTTACCAGGTGTTAAAACTCGATTTGATCAAGTAGATATAGTACTATTCAGAGAAAACACTGAAGGTTTGTATGCTGGACTCGAAATATACGATGAGCGCTTAGGGATTGCAGATGCGATTAAACGAGTAACCCGAAAAGGGTCGGAAAGAATTATCCGTGCTGCCTTTGATTATGCCCGTAAACACAACAGACGCAAGGTAACTTTGGTACATAAAGCAAATATTTTGAAAATAACTTTCGGAATGTTTTTAGAAATTGGTAGAACAATTAGTGCTGAATATCCTGATATCCAATTTGAAGATGTAATTATTGATAATATGTGCATGCAATTGGTGCGCAATCCTGAAAAGTATGATGTTGTAGTAACCACAAATCTTTTTGGAGATATTTTATCCGACTTAAATGCAGGATTAGTCGGTGGATTGGGAATTGTTGCCGGAGCAAATTTAAGTGAAGACTACTTTGTGTTTGAAGCTGTACATGGAAGTGCACCAGATATAGCTGGACAAGATAAAGCAAATCCAACCGCATTATTACAATCCGCGATATTGATGTTAGAATATTTAGGTAAATTTGACGTTGCAAAAAATATCAAAAACGCTTTATTTCACGTTTTAGCACAACAAGAGTGGTGTACCGCTGATCTTGGTGGACAATCAGGAACACGTAAATTTACTCAACATATCGTTCAAGCTTTACAATCATAATCGTTAAACCATGAAAAGAATCTTCGCATTTTTATTCGTTATCAGTAGTGTAACCTGCTGGGTTGCCTGCGAAAAAACAGAGGAAGCAACCAGCACTACTGAAGAAACTTCAGCTACTGCAGAAGGAAGTACAAGTTCAGAAAGTGACGTACCCCTTACTACCATTCAATTTGAAGAGGAGAATCACACCTTCGGAAAAATCATTGAAGGCAATATTGCGGAGCATGTTTTTAAGTTCAAAAATTCAGGAGACAATCCTTTAATTATTAAAAACGTAAAGGCCTCCTGTGGATGTACCACACCTGATTGGAGTAAAGACCCTGTAGCTCCAGGAGGAGAAGGATACATTAAAGTTTCATTTGATTCTAATGGTAAAGTTGGAACTCAAAATAAATCTGTTACCGTGGAGCTGAACACGGCTGAAAAAGTCAGAACCTTATCTTTCACTGGTGAAGTAGTTCCTAAAAAATGAGTTTTCCCTTAACAAGTATGCTCCAAATTGGTGGAGCCGGATCAGCTGGATGGATGAACATCCTGCTTATGGTATCCATTGTAGTTGTCTTTTATCTTTTTATGATTCGTCCTCAAACGAAAAAACAAAAAGAAGAAAAGAAAATGAGAGAAAGCCTTAAAAAGGGTGACAAAGTTGTTACCATTGGTGGGGTTCACGCTAAAGTCCTTTCTGTTGAAGACTTGACTGTATTGCTTGAAGTGGATGAAGGGGTTAAGGTAAGATATGATAAAGCTGCTGTAAGAAACGTAGTGGATTCAGAGAAAAACGGATAACTTCCGGTTGTGTCCGGAGATACTCATAATCAGCCAAACTCCCTCAAGGGAAATAAACGGCAAGCAAAAAAGACCCTAAGTTGGTTTACCCTTGGGGTCTGCTTTTTTTTATCTATTGTACTCTGGTTTATAGTTAGCCTAAGTAAATCTTACCAAATCAGGATAAGTTATCCGGTAAAATTTATTGACATTCCAGAATCTGCTGCGGTTAATTATCGAAAAAAGGAGTCTTTAGATTTATTGATTAAAGCCAGTGGCTTTAATCTTTTATTACATCAATGGTTCAAACCTTTAGATACCCTACCCATTAGTTTGTTGGAACAAAATGATAGAAACTATATTGTTACCAATCGAAATTTAAAATCTATCAGCCAGATTCTTCCTTATAGTATGGAAGCCATTGAATCAAAGCCAGATACTTTATTTTTTGCATTAGATTTAAAAAGCAGAAAAAAAGTACCGATTATTAATCGAATTAAATTTACCTATAAAGACTCCTATTTACCCTTGCAGGAACCCAAATTTACCCCTGATTCAGTATGGATATTAGGAACACCAGAGATGCTGGGAAGAATTAAAAATTGGAAAACTCAACCCTTAGAATTTTCAGATGTTTCGGATACTTTTTCTTCAGATATTGATTTAGATACTTTAAGTGATATTTCAATTCAACCCTCAAAGGTGAAATGTTATTTACCCGTTGCTGAGTTTACTGAAGGAAAAGTTACGGTACCCATTGAAATTGTAAATCTTCCTTCAAAAAAGAAAATTCGTCTGAATCCAGATCATTTAACCTTAAAATATTTAGTTCCCTTATCAGCATATGAAAAGGTATCAAAAGATAGCTTTAGGGTTTGGATTGATGTAAAAAAAATCAAGTCGGGTCAACGGATGATTGTTCCTAAATTAAGTCAAAAACCTTCAATCGTTCGGGATGTACATTTAGAACCTGGACAAGTAGGATTTGTGATTACTCAACCGCATGTGAGATGATAACAATAGGAATAACAGGTGGGATTGGAGCGGGTAAATCGTATGTTAGTGAGTGTTTAGTTCGTAAGGGATACCGTTTATATAATTCAGACCTTGCCGCCAGACACCTCATCAATACTGACCCCGAGGTAAAACAGGCAATTCAATCTGAATTTGGAACTTCCATTTATCAAGCAGATGGAAATCTCAACCGAAAATTACTTGCAGAAAAAGTTTTTCAAAATCCATCCGCTTTAGAAAAGCTTAATGCAATTGTTCATCCTGCCACTATTTATGATTTTAAAGTTTGGAAAGAAACTATACCTGTATCTTATCCCTATTTATTTCAATTTAAAGAAGCTGCCATATTATTTGAATCTGGTACTTACTTAAATTTAGATCGAATTATTCTGGTATATGCTCCATTAACTTTAAGATTAAAAAGGGTGATAGAAAGAGATCAAATTTCTATGGATACTATTCTTCAACGAGTTCAACACCAATGGTCAGACACAAAAAAAATCATTCAATCCAATGACATAATATTCAATGACGAAATCCATAATTTAATACCGCAAATTGAATTTTTATTAAATAAATATGACCAATTATTTAATCCATTAATTAAGATTTAAGATGGAAATTCAACCCCAGGCTGATGGCATTTATTTACCTGAAGTAGATTTTTGGTTGGATGCACAAAAACCGGTTCATACTTCTTGGGTAAGTCATGCCCATGGAGATCATTTTCATTCTGGAATTAAAGAAGTATTCTGCACAAAAGGAACAAGCGCGTTATTAAGGGTTAGAGGATTTACCGGAAAAATCCAGGAGGTTGATTGGGACTCCACCTTTCAAATTCGAGATTTTTCTTTCAGGATTTTGCCTGCCGGACATATCCCTGGAAGTGCTATGTTAATTGGAGAGAAAAATGGTAAACGATTTTTATATTCAGGAGATATTCATCCCACTCCGCATGAAATGGCTGAATCATTAAAGTATCCGGACGTTCCGATTGACTTATTGATTTGTGAGAGTACGTTTGGGAATGATGGTTTTGTTCAGGAAGATCCCAATGTTCTATTAGAACATTTACTAGATCAAACACAATCCAGACCCTTATTATTTGGAGTTTATGCGCTTGGAAAAGCACAGAGATTATGTGCTATGATTCATAAAATCGAAACCGGTAGAAAAATATATGCAGATTCAGGAATAATAAATTATTTTCCGGTTTATCAGGATTTAGGGTTTGACCCTGGACCTATTCATCCTTGGAGAAGATCAGCAATCAGTGAAAAACCTTCTCCGATTTTATTATTGTCTCCGCCAGCTTTTAAAGCTAGGGCAAGAGATTTGGTATGGTTTAGCGTTTGGGTATCTGGTTGGAAATTAAATTATCAACCACATTACGTTCGAAACACCTTGCCTATTTCAGACCATGCAGACAAGGAAAGCTTATTAAAGTTTGTAAAAACCATCCAACCTAAACAGGTATATTTCAATCATGGATATAGCCAATGGATGGAAAATGAATGCGAGAAAATCTTAATTAAGGTTGCAAAGATTGACGATTCAAAAAAGATTCGTCTGTTAAACTCTTAAGAAAAGCAATCAGATCTTGTTGTTCTTGTAAGGTAAGCGTAAAAGGTTTGATTAAAGGACTTTGATTAGGATGTCCTTTTCCGCCTGACATATAATGTTGCACTACTGCTTCGAGGGAAGCAATACTTCCATCATGCATATAAGGAGCAGTAACCTCAATGTTTCTTAAGGATGGCGTTTTAAATCTTCCAATATCAGAAGACTTAATGGTAACTCGAGCTCTGCCGATATCTTGATACTCTGAATAAAGTCCATTATTTTGAAAACGATTATCGGTAAAATTAAAGCCAGTATGGCAATGAAAACATTCTGCTTTTTCTCCAAAGAAAATATCTTTTCCTCTCAACGCTGAAGCGGAAAGAGCAGAAGTTTTTCCTTGATAAGTATATTGATCAAAAGGAGAATTTCCACTGATAAACGTTCTTTCAAATGCAGCGATAGCTCTTACCAAAGCATAGGCGTCGGGTTCTCTGTTGTATGCTTTTTTAAAATCAGAAATATAGGAAGGATCGTTTTTTAAACGTTCTACCACTTGGGGCACTGAAAAATTCATTTCAAGTGGATTTTCAATCGGGGCTAATACTTGAAGTTCCAACGAAGGAACTCCTCCATCCCAAAAGAAATCTTCCTGATAAGCAACATTGGATAAAGCCATTGCATTTCTAACGCCAATACTATCCCCCACCCCTAAGCTAAATCTTTTAGGATCGCTAAATCCATTTATTTGAAAATGGCAAGAAGCACAAGAAATAGAAGAGTCAATGGATAAGGCCTTTTCAAAAAACAATCTTTTTCCTAATGAGACTCTATTTTGAGTCATTGCATTATCGGCAGGAATTTCTGGGGAAGGAAATCCAGCAGGAATTTCAATTGAAAATGGGGATAAGTTCGGAGACTGAAGTTCAGCATCCCGGGAACAAGCGATTAGGCCTATTGCCAAAACACTGAACTTCAATCCATCCGAAAAAATATTAAACTTGTTTTTCATTCTTCAGAAAACATCGTAGCGGCATTATTAACTATTTGCGTAGCCAAAGGTAGATTATCCATGGTATGGGTATTTCTATTCACCTTCAAATTAACATTATCAAACAATTTATCTAGTTGAACTTTCAAATGAACAAAAGATTCCGCTCCAGATGAAACAGAAAGTGTATCCGTAAAGTTAATTTGGACTTCCCTTTTTAAAGCGTTGGATCCAACATGGCAAACAAAGGATAAATTTGGCGTTCCGGTTCCAGTTGTGTCAACAGATCCTTCCATTCTAACGAAAATATACCCGGATGCCCAACTCCAAAACATAGATGGACTTTGAAATCCTAAGGGATGTCCGGCAGGACGGTCTGCAGGAGAAGTACCTCCAGAGTTGGAAGCAGAATCAATTCCTACCAAAAATTTAACTCCTTTAAACTTGCCTGGGGTTACTGTACCAATAGGGAAAGTTTCAATTCCTGGTTTGACTAAAATCCAGGATTCAGGAATTAAAATTTCAGTTCCATCTAAATTTATTAATCTAACATTAGACAGATAAAAACGTAATTGAGATAATTGAATTTTAACTCCTGAGGGAAGTAAATACTGGGTAGCCGTATCAAACTCAGGTGTACCAAAGTGTTGATGAAGGTGAAAATTTAATTGTACGGGTTGAGGAGAAATTGCGGCTGGGTATTGACAATTTCCATCTGATTCTTTAGCTGAAGGGTTATAATTTAAAGCTTTAGGATCGGTACATCCTTTTTCCTTTTGACAGGCGGTATTCAGAAAAAGGAAAATCAGGCAAAGGAAGGTAATAGGAATTCTGAACATATTTTTCAAGGTGTGATTTGTGTTAAACGTTAAGTTAAACGGGCCTTGCTTTCCAGGCATTCCGAAGATTTTGTCGGATTCTCCAAGCGAGGTTGAAGTTTCCGGCGGTGTGTGTAAAAGGATCTAAGATAGGGTTGATGGTATCTTGGGTACCCATCAATATTTTTCCCAAATCGAGTTCAAGATCAAGTTCAGCATGTAACTCTTGGTTAGAATTCACATTCAAGTCAGAAAACATTAAACTTACCGGAGTAAGTAAAGTATCTAATCCTAAATGATATGCCATCGGAATTTTAGGTTCATTCCCTGAATCTACTTTAGCTTCCCATACAAAAAACCGGTAACCTGAATTCCAATCCCAATACATCCCTTGATTAATAGATAAAGGGTTATTGGATTTGTAAAGGGTTGGATCCGAGAAATTGGTTTGGGAGGGAATACCAACTTTAAAATAGATTTGGGAATAATTCCCGCTGGGAATTTTGAAAACAATTTGATTTCCCCGATTATGATTTATTTTAGCTTGATAAGATTTTTTATTGAGAAGATCTAATAACACTAAAGGCGTTAATACTACCTCATTTCCATTTTCATTTATCAATGTTACTTCAGACAGATATAATTTAAGTTCTTCAGAAAAAACTCTAATGCTATCAGAAGTATAGAAACTAGAACCTGGAAGGATAGGTTGACCATTAAATAATGGAATAATATTTAATTGAAATTCTGGCAATAGGCTTGAATCGAGAGAGAGTTTTTTAAGTTCTGAATCACGAGAACAAGAAACCAGTACTAGGCCTAAAGCGATTAATAGAATTCTCATTGTTTTTCGATAATTGGCGTAATTCTTTTTGGAGGGCGCATTTCCCTTTACAGTCGAGGTTGGGATTATTTTTATTTACGCATTTAGAATTAGCGTAATAAGATTTCAGGCAAAGGAATCTAATCCACGGCATCTGGCTATTAAAACAGAGGATGAGGTAAGCGAAAGAGGAAAGGAGGATTAGGCTTCGCACGAGGCAAAGGTAGGGTAAAAAAGAGGTGGGGATGGGGAAAGTTGAGAATTTTGCAAGTCGGACTTGCAAAAATGGCCATTAGAAAATGAGGTTATCGTTAGGGGAAACTCAAATACTGTAATGAATTTATGGAGTTAAATGATTTTTGTGCAAGTCGGACTTGCAAAAACGCCAATCTAAAAATGAGTTTATCGGGAAGGGTTATTGAAAAACAGGTTTGAATGTAAAGTAGCCTGTAATTTTTGTGCAAGTCGGACTTGCATCTAAATTGTGCTTTTCTAACAGAGTTACCGCAATCTAGAGGTTGTTTGTATTGTTACCTTTTAATTTGTGCAAGTCGGATTTGTAAATTTTCAAATTAACCAATGAAAGTTAAATGCAAATTCCATATTGAAGTTGGTTTGAATTAAGTTAATAATAGGGGATTGGCTTTTAACCCCTGCCCGGTAGAACAATTGCAATAATATCATATTTAACTTCAAAACTCGCAGATGGATATTTTTGAATTACGAAATCCAGCAATTCCTTCTGTGTTGGATAATCATGGGTGCCGTTAAAACATCTGGCATCGTCAATTAACAAAACATGAGGCAAATTGCTTTTGAAGATTGCCATTAATTCTTCAAAAATCGGACATTCCGTTTTACCCAGAGCAGTTTCACCGGAAGAATAATGACCATCTAACCAAAACAAAGCGGAGCAATTTAGTTTACTAACTATGGAAGGAAGAATTTGACCACTATCCCCTTGAATTATTTCAATATGTTTATATTTTTCAAAGCGATTCTTTGCAGCCTTCCAAAGTTGAGGAGCTAACTCGATTGAATAAATTCTATCAAAATTATTACGTTGCACAAAAACCATATCACCTTGAAATGTCCCAGTTTCTACCAAAATAGAACAGTTAAACTTAAGGGCATATTCTAAGATTTGTTTCTGTTTGACGATATGAGGCGGAGGTACAGGTTTACCTTGGTTTTCCCATTTCTTAAAATCGGCATCAAACCTAACTTTCTGCAATTTTGCTTGCCAAGTATCTGGCAATAAACGCACAAACCTTTTTAAAATAGCGAAAACTGAATTTCTCATAATAATTTAAGAATTATAGAAAAGACCATAATTTCCAATAAAGGGAAACTAATACTATAAAACAAAACCCCGCATTAGCGGGGTAAAAGGGTGAAAGACCGGGTTCGAACCGGCGACCTCCAGAGCCACAAACTGGCGCTCTAACCAACTGAGCTACAATCACCGTATGAATTGCAAAGATAATGTTTTCATTCCTTTCAATCAAAATTGTTAACCAATTTCCTTTTCAATTCCGTATTGATTTCTTTCATTGGCATTTCTAGAAATCATATCTGCAATAAATCCTGTTAAAAAAAGTTGGGAACCTAATAATGCCATTACTAAGGCAAGATAAAATAAAGGCTGATCTGTAATTTCACGCGCAATTTGAAAATGTGCCAATTTCCATAACTTTTCCACGATTAAGAATCCTGCGACTGCAAAGCCTCCTAAAAAGCAGAAAAGTCCAATTGTACCAAAAAAATGCATTGGCTTTTTGCTGAATTTCAGGGTGAAGTTTATAGATAACAAATCTAGAAATCCATTTACAAATCTTTCTATTCCAAATTTAGTATTACCATATTTACGAGGTCTATGTTCAACAATTTTTTCAGTTATTCTAACAAAACCCGCCCACTTTGCAAGCAATGGAATATACCTATGCATTTCGCCATAAATCTCAATATTTTTAACTACTTCATATCGATAGGCTTTTAATCCACAATTAAAATCATGTAAATTATTGATCCCTGAAATTTTTCGGGTTGCCCAATTAAATAATTTGGTTGGAATTGTTTTACTTAATGGATCGTAACGTTTGAATTTATATCCACTAATAATATCCCATTTTTCCTCTATTATCATTCGATACAATTCAGGAATTTCATCAGGCGAATCCTGTAGATCAGCATCCAAAGTTATAACAACTCTTCCTCGTGTATTAGAAAATCCAACTTGTAATGCAGCTGACTTTCCATAATTTCTTCGAAATTTAATTCCCCGAACTTGGTCATAATTCGAACTAAGATTTTCGATAACCTCCCATGAATTATCTTTACTTCCATCATCGATCAATATTACCTCCCAAGTGATATTCATACTTGTGACAACACGATGAATCCAAGTTAAGAGTTCAGGTAATGATTCTGACTCATCTTTTAAGGGAATTACTATTGATAAATTCAACATACTTATATACAAAGTTAATAAAATCCAATCCAAATTATTATTTAGCAGAATGTTCGATTAATTTGCTTTAAATACAAATTACAATTATTTACCTTTGGGAATGATAAAATCAAAGCCCTTACGAATTGGTTTTTATGTTGTAGTATGTTTAGTTTTCATACTTGATTTATTTATGATTTATCAAGGGCTTTTCAAAAATGACAGTTTAAATTTTGGTTCTACCCTCAACTCAAATTGGTCAATAAAAGCAAGCCAAAGCAGGTGGATTGCTTATCATGTATGGAACATTTTAGTATTATTCTTTTTAATTTGGTCAGAATATAAAAAACAAAGAGGGCTTTTCTTGTTAACTCTGATATTAGCTACTCTTTTATTTTATTATCCTATATTAACCCATTAATGATGAATTGATTTAAGTTCAATATTATTTTTATGTTTATATTTAAATAATATTGAAAATGATACTCCTAAAATAAATGCATATAAACCAAAGACCAACCATATCTGGGGCCATTGTTTTATCTCATTTATGGTAAAATAATCAACCACTCTACCACTGAATACACCTCCTAAAAATGCACCTATTCCGTTGGTCATTATCATAAACAACCCCTGAGCACTTGCTCTCATTCCTGAAGGGGCTTCCTTTTCAACAAATAAAGATCCTGATACATTAAAAAAATCAAATGCCATCCCATAAATAATCATAGATAAAATTAACAAAGGAAATCCGTCACCTGGATCTCCAAATGCGAACAATCCAAATCTAAATACCCAAGCAAACATACTCATCAACATTACTTTTTTTATTCCAAATCGATGTAAAAAAAATGGTATCGTTAGGATAAATACTGTCTCTGAAATTTGAGAAACTGACATTAATAAACCAGGATGTTGGACAGCAAAAGTTTCTTTAAATTCATCTCCAAAATCATGTAAAAATGGTTCTCCAAACGTGTTAGTAATTTGTAAAGCAGCGCCTAACAATAATGAAAAAATAAAAAATATTGCCATCCTGCGTTGTTTAAATAAGACAAAGGCATCTAACCCTAAGGCAGAAAACAAGGTAGGATTTTTATTTATTCTTGAAGGGGGACATGAGGGCAAAGAAAAAGAATAAAGCCCTAATAAAATAGAAGCCAAGGCGCTTATATATAATTGAATTGGAGAAATTGTCCAGCCGCCTATATCCACCACCCACATGGCTATAATGAATCCAATTGTACCCCAAACTCGTATTGGAGGAAACTCTTTAATAACATTGGCTCCTTTTTTCTCTAAAATGGTAAAAGAAACAGTATTGCTTAATGCTATTGTTGGCATATATACTAGAGCATATATTAACATAATGTAGAACATTATTTCTGGATCTGAAATTTGAGCAGCAATAAAAAGCAAGCCTGAGCCTATTAAGTGACATATTCCTAAAATCTTTTCTGCATTTATCCATCTATCTGCAACAATCCCTAATAATCCGGGCATAAACATAGAAGCGATTCCCATAGTAGCGTATATACCACCAACTTGAGTACCTGAAAATTTGTGTGTGACGATTAAATATCCACCAAATGATATAAGCCAGGCACCCCAGATAAAAAATTCTAAAAAATTCAGGATTGAGAGTCGAAATTTTACACTCATGAAAAGGAGAAGATTAACATTAATATGAAGTTGAAGTTAATAAAAGATGCCATTGGAATCTAAAAAATGCAAGTCGGACTTGCACAAAAGAACTTCATTCTTCCTTAATGAATGATTCTCAATACCGATAAATCAATTAAATGAATAAAATAATGTGTATTAAATGATTGGTCAAGAGGCTGAATATCATTGCTAAAGAAAAAAAAGGAATTCTCTAACTAGTTATTCTAATACTTTTTCGGATTTAAACTGAGATTGTAAAGTTAATTTTGTTCTAATTGAGTTAGCTTATCTCTTAATTGTGCTGCAAGTTCATAATCCTCATTTTGTATTGCTTCTTCCATTTGTTGTTTTATTGCTTTTATTTGATCAGGCTTTGACACATTCGAAGAGGGGGATGCTTGTAATTCAGGCATTATTGGGTTAGTATCTGTTTCTTCAAAATTAGCATCCTCATTTTCTTTAATTTCAATTCCAGAATCCCTAAACACTTTTTCATACACATAAATTGGAACCCTAAATCGAACAGCTACGGCTATAGCATCTGAAGGACGAGCATCAATTTCATGTTCAATCCCATCTTTATTGAACTTCATCCTTGCAAAAAAAACAGCCTCCTTCATTTCTACAATATTCACCTCAATTAAGTCCACATTAAATTTATCGCAAATGGTATACAATAAATCATGGGTCATAGGCCGATGAGGCTTAATATTTTCAATCTCCATCATTATAGCTTGTGCTTCAACAGCACCTATAACAATCGGAAGTCTACGCCTTCCATCGGGTTCACCTAAAACCAAAGTAAACGAGCCAATATTCGAATGGCTTGATGTAATTCCTAAAATATCAAATTTAAACTTTTCCAAATCACAAGCTATTCTTCATTTTTTTTACCGCATTTATCAATTTAGGAACTACCTCAAAAGCATCTCCTACAATTCCATAATCAGCAGATTTAAAAAAGGGGGCTTCGGAATCTTTGTTTATTACTACAATTACTTTGGAACTATTCACACCAGCTAAATGCTGTATGGCCCCTGAAATCCCTATAGCAATATAAAGATCTGGAGAAATCTGAATTCCCGTTTGACCAACATGCTCATGATGAGGCCGCCATTCAACATCTGCAACCGGCTTTGAACAAGCAGTTGCAGCCCCTAATAGTCCAGCTAGTTCCTCAATCATTCCCCAATTCTCTGGCCCCTTTAACCCTCTACCCCCAGAAACAACTTTTTCAGCGTCTGTTAAGGATATTGTTGAAGAAGTTTTAATTATTTCTTTGGGTACAATATAGTTCACATCATCAGACAAACTAAAATTAAATGGAATTACATTTAATTCTCCGGTTTTATTTTTGTTAACTCCAAAACTATTGGTCTTTACAGATAATACAATATCGGACAATAGCGCACTAACTTCTTCAACTCCCTTTCCTGAAAAAGCCAGTCTCTGATATATTTCTTTTCCGCCTTCAATTCTAGGTAAACCAATTACCCCACTAATAAAAGCACTTTTTAATCTAATGCTCAGGCCAGGTGTTATAGCTTTTGAATTATAAGATTGAGATGTAATAAGGGTATTAAATCCATTTTCCCTTACGATTTTTTGAATAACAGAAATGTATTTTGAAGTGGTGAATGTTTCAAGATGCGAATCAAGAACTCTAAACACTTTAGAAATTCCGCATTCCACAATTTGAAAAAGTTCGCTTTCATGACACTCTCCGATTACAATAGCAGCAACATCTGAATTTCTCATTGATGCTAAGGCAACTCCATAAGAACAAGCTTCTAAAGTTGCTTTCTTAAACTTACCTGAATCTAATTCGGCATAAACCAGAACTGACATACTATATGATTCCTTTAGTTGATAAAACACTAATTAATTCTTCAGGGTTATCTGAGGAATAATAAACACATCCTGTTTTCCCCTCAGGTTGTTTAAAATTCAAGGTGATAACTCTATTCTCAACTTGTAATGCATTGATTACAGTCAAAGGTTTGGATCTCGCAGCCATAATTCCTCTCATATTTGGAATTCTCCATTCAGCAATTCCTTTCTGACAGGATACTAGTAGAGGTAACTGGGCTTCCAAAATTTCCATCCCGTTGTCAATTTCTCTGTAACCGATAACAGAGTTTCCATTTATATCTAGCTTAGTAGCATAAGAAATAAAAGAAACACCTAACAATTCTGCTAACATTCCAGGAACTGCGCCAGCATTTTCGTCAATTGATTCTTTTCCAGTAAAAATTAAATCAAAAGATTTATCTCTAGCCCAATCAGAAATCAAAGTAGCAACTGAAAAAGAATCTAAAGGTTGAGTATCAATGCGAAATGCGTCATCGGCACCTATAGCCAATGCCTTCCGCAAAGTAGGTTCGGTTTCAATATCCCCAACGCAGATCACACTTATATGAACATCGTTTGATTTCTCTTTGAATTCCATCGCTTTTGATAATCCGAACTCATCATAAGGATTAATAACGAAGGTTACACCAGCCTTGTTCAGTGATTTACCGTTAGGTTCAAAAGTAATTCGAGTTGTTGTATCTGGCACATGGCTGATACACACTAATATATTCATTGAGATTAAGGTAACTTTGGTTGGAATATAATACAAAGATAAGGTATAAGATGGAAAGGGAAAAAATAAAAAAAGGTTCAAAAAAAAGATATTGATTTGAAAATCAATGTAATAAAATTAAATGCCATTAATTTTATTTAGAAATAACAATTTAATAGGCGTTCAGGAATGTATGACATTTGAATCTTGGAATACAAACAATGATTCCTTTGTGTAAATTAATAATGCAAGTCCGACTTTACATTTTTTTAGCAGTCGTGATTATAATTAATCTTTAAGGCTGAATTTCGATGACCTAAATGCGTTGTATGGCGCATATCAGTAATTTTAGATTTGTAAATTTGTTAAACAATTGAGCACTGCTGTTTAGATTTCTGAAAATATTCATCAGCATCCAGGTTATCTTAACTTTTTATTAATCAACGCACACCAAATCATGCTTTAATAATTTGACATTTTTTTATGGAAAGAATAAACCGTCTTCTAGAATTTCACAACGCAGATCCAACAGATACATTTATTCTATATGCACTTGCTATGGAATACGAAAAAATTGAAAACTTAGAAGAGGCCATTAAATTCTATAAATTGCTATTAACTAAATACCCAGAATATTTGGCTACTTATTACCATTATGGAAAACTTTTAGAAAAAATAGGACAAATAGAAATCGCAAAAATAATTTATTCGAATGGAATTAACTTAAGTGTCGAAATGAAAGAACACCATACTGCTTCAGAATTAAGGCAAGCACTTAATTCATTAAATGATGACAATTTGTTTTAGGGAAAACACTTTTCGCAATTATTTTTTTAATCTGATTTTATGAATACTTCTGAAATTGAATTAGTCAAAAAACTTAACCCTGACATCAAATCCTCAATTATTTTAAAAGGCTTCTTTATTTGTGTTAAGTTAGTAATAAAAATTCTTTCAATTGATCGTAAAAACAAGCATCCATTACGTTTATACTTTCTGTTATAATACTTTACGTAAGAGTGTAACAAATTTGTCAATCTTTTTAGAATTTTATAATTAAACTTATCCAATGACATCCTTTTGTTGAAATCTATTTTTAATTTATTCTTCCTAGATAACCCTATCGGCAATAATCTAATTACTTTTTCTTTATGTAAAGTAAATCGAAATTCACATTGTTTAGTATTGAGCTTAAAAATCAGTTGTTTGGAAATATCCTTTAAATATTTCTTTATGGTATATTTAAATTGACGTATATCCTCTGAATCTTTAAATAACAAGTCGTTCCCATTAACAGTTATAAAAGAAACATAAGTCCCATTGGGTAGAAATTTATCTTTTGTTCTAGGCATGCTCTAAAATAAAGGACCTTGCATGTATAGCAAAGGAAATTGGAACGTAAGAAATTAAATAAAAGACTAATGATTTATTAATTTATAATCATAAGATATTGATATTCATATAAATAAATAGAACTCTATTTTTGAAAATTTGATTCTGAGATGTTACAATTTTATTAAAAAATTGGCTTAATCATAAAAAAACAAGCAATAATGAAAAGTCCGACTTACAAAATGATATATTCTGCAACCTAAAATTGATGTACATTAACCACTTAAAGACCAAGTAAATATCAGGTTTAAAAAACGGACAAGTACTACAAATACTATTCAATTACAAGGTTTATGATTCTTCCAGGAACGACGATAAGCTTTAACAATCGTTTCCCCTTTAATAACAAATTAACTCCCTCGTTTTTAATAACTTCTTGGCCTATTTCATCTTTATTTTTATTAATATCAAAAGACAATCTCAAATTAGAAGTTTTTCCATTAATTTGAATAGGATACTCAAATGTATTGGAAACTAAAAAGTTATCATCATATATTGGAAATTTTTCTAAAAAAACACTTCGAGTATTTCCGGCTTTCATCCAGATTTCTTCTGCAAAATGAGGAGCAAAGGGTGCCAAACAAATTACTGCAGGTAACATAATTAAACGTTTGCAACATTTCGATTCATTCATTTTATTAACAAATATCATAAATGCTGATACTGTTGTATTAAATGACAATTTTTCAATATCGTCGGTGACTTTCTTTATTAATTGGTGTAAAAACCTATTTTCTTCATTCGTTACAATTTCATCTGTTAAAAGTAATTTCCCAGATTCGTCCACCATGAGATTCCACCACCGCTTTAAAAAGGAATGAACACCTGATATCCCATTTGTATTCCAGGGTTTAGGTTGATCTAAGGGTCCTAAAAACATCTCGTACATTCTAAAAGTGTCTGCCCCGTATGTTTTACACATATCATCAGGGTTTACCACATTCCCTAATGATTTTGACATTTTATCAGTATAAAGCCCTAGTTCAACTTCGAAAGTATTAGAATCTTCCCACTTCCATTCCAGAGATTCCAAATTATTTCTTTCAAGAAGCAAATTCAAATTTTCTTTGATAAAAAACCCTTTATCATTTATAAATTCCTGCTTAACCTCAAGTTTTTTATAATTATTCTTGGGTATTTTAATCTCATTACCAGGTTTATTAAATGCAATTTTTCTCTCAATATCAACTTCAAGAAAATACCTATATCCTAAAATCATTCCTTGATTAAACAAGCGTTGAAAAGGTTCTTGGTGAGTAATATGATTTAAATCATAAAGGAACTTCGTCCAAAATCGTGCATATAATAAATGCCCTACTGCATGTTCAGCTCCTCCTAGATAAAAATCAACATTCATCCAATATTTTTCATTGGCGTTGGTACAAAAAAAATGATTATTTGAGCTATCTGGATACCTTAAAAAATACCAAGAAGACCCTGCCCAGCCAGGCATTGTATTCGTTTCTCGTTGATATCCATTTGGAAGATTTACCCAATCACTTATACCTGCCAAAGGGGAATCTCCATTTCCTGTAGGTTTATAAGAAATTACTTCAGGTAAAGTAACTGGCAAGTCCGACTTGCTAACTGCATAGGGAATACCATCCTTATATATAATTGGTATAGGCTCACCCCAATACCTTTGGCGTGAAAATATAGCATCCCTAAACCTAAAATTGATTTTCCTTTGGCCTAATCCCTTTTCTTCAACAGTTTGAATTACTTTTTGAATGCCAATCTCTACACTTAATCCATTTAAAAAATCAGAATCAATAATTAACCCTTCCTTTAACACCCAGGCGCCTTTGTTAAAATCATGTGGTTTAATAGGTTCTATAACTATTTTAAGGTTCAAAGAATTCTTTTTTGCAAAGACAAAGTCACGGTCGTCATGCGCTGGAACCCCCATTACTGCACCTGTTCCATACCCAGCCAAAACATAATCAGCTACCCAAATAGGAATTCTGTTTCCATTTAAGGGATGAATAGCATAAACACCAGTAAAAACACCAGTAAGTTCCTTTGTGTCTGAAATACGATCTCGTTCTGACCGGGATAAAGCTTTCTCAATATACGCTTCAACAGATTTTTTATGTTCAATAGTACTGATTTCTAAAGCTAATGGATGTTCAGGTGCTAAACTCAAGAAACAAACGCCAAATAAAGTATCAGGTCTTGTTGTAAATATTTCAATCCCGTGATTAAATCCTTCCACTTCAAACGCTAACTCCAATCCTTCAGATTTTCCAATCCAGTTTCTTTGCATCTCCTTCAAGGGTTCAGGCCAATCTACAGTATCCAATCCTGCTAATAGCCGATCTGCGTAAGCTGTGATTCTCAATGACCACTGTCGCATAGGCACTCTAATTACTGGATGTCCTCCCCTTTCCGACACCCCATCTTTTACCTCCTCATTCGATAATACTGTTCCTAATGCAGGACACCAATTTACAGGAGTGAAAGACAAATACGCTAATCTAAAATTTAATAAATATTTTTGTTGTTCTGGTTCAATCATTGAGTTCCAATCATCAGCTTTTATGGAATCCTGAATAGAAGTAACCGCAAATAAATTTTCCGTACCATTTTTTGATAAATGAAATATTAATTCATCAATCCTTTTGGCTCTTTGCAATTTATAATCATACCAACAATCAAATAGCTCTAGAAAAATCCATTGTGTCCATTTATAATATGATGGATCTGATGTCCTGATTTCTGCTTTGTCGTCGTACCCCAACCCCAGCATTTCTAGTTGTTCTTTATATCTCTGAATATTTTTTTCAGTAGTAATGGATGGATGAGTTCCGGTTTCTATGGCATAATTTTCTGCAGGCAATCCAAATGAATCGAATCCCATCGGATGCAAAACATTATAACCTTTTAGCTTGTAATATTTTGCTAAAATATCTGTAGCGATATACCCTAAAGGATGTCCCACATGCAACCCTGCGCCTGATGGATAGGGAAACATATCTAACACATAATATTTAGGATCAGTGGAAATTTCGGGAGAAACATGGCGAAAAGTACCCTCTTCTTTCCAATACTTTTGCCATTTAGTTTCAATTTCTTGAAAGGGATATGAAGCCATAATTACCCAAAAGTTGGTGTTTTAGAATTTTATTATCAAACAATTTGTTAAACGTTATTTGAATTAAACTTTTGTTTTTTATTCTAATATCATTTTATAGTTAGCGGAAAATCAAATTGATAATTTTTTACCTGTTTTAAAATTAAATATTCGGGGCTTTATCCATCCTGCTTTAGCGAAAAAATAAGAAAAAGATACCCCTAATACCCCTAATCCATATTTTACACTTCTTTTAAAATTAATAGATGAGGCTTCTTTAAAATATTTTGTTGGGCAGGTCACCTCTCCAATATCGTACCCAGCAAATGCAATTTGTCCTAACATTTCATTATCAAATACAAAATCATCTGAATTTTCTTCTAAAGGACAATCTAAAAGTACTTTTCGAGAAAATGCTCTATAACCAGTGTGATACTCTGCTAACTTTTGGTTCATTAATAAGTTCTGAGTAAAGGTCAATAATCTATTCGCTACATACTTATATAAGGGCATCCCACCTTTCAAAGCTCCCTTACCTAAAATCCTAGAACCTAACATTACATCAAACAATCCATGAGCAATTGGGTATACCATTGCCTCAATCAATAAAGGTGTATACTGATAATCTGGGTGTAACATCACTACGATATCAGCATTAGCTCTCAAAGCTTCTGCATAACAAGTTTTTTGATTTCCTCCGTAACCCCTGTTATTAGGATGTCGTATGGTTCTATGTATGCCTAATTCCTTGGCAACCTCGAGGGTATTGTCTCTACTAGCATCATCCACTAAAATAACCTCATCAACTAGTTGCATTGGAATTTCAGCCCACGTTTTTCGAAGTGTTTTCTCAGCATTATATGCTGGCATTACAATAATTATTTTTTTTCCCTTAATCACAACGTAAAGATATAATCCATTGGCACATTGTACTAACCTTCGAAATAAAATGAAATGCATATTAAAAACAGAACCCTCTACTTTCAATAATTATTGAAAATAATGAACTAAAAGACAGCGATTCCTTGTTTTACTTGTAAAAATTTGGGTAATTTTGTACAAACCTTTCATTATTAAAATGGTAAAAACCGAAGACTACAAAGTCAAAGACCTCTCCCTCGCTGCTTGGGGTCGTAAAGAAATTCGCCTAGCTGAAGCAGAAATGCCAGGCTTGATGAGTATTCGTCAGGAATATAAACATTCCAAACCTTTAAAAGACGCTCGCATTGCAGGTTGTTTACACATGACCATACAAACGGCTGTTTTAATTGAAACCCTTATTGAGCTAGGGGCCGAAGTTAGATGGTCATCCTGCAATATCTTTTCTACTCAAGATCATGCCGCCGCCGCAATTGCTGCGGCTGGAATTCCTGTATTTGCATGGAAAGGCATGAATGAACAAGAGTTTGATTGGTGCATTGAGCAAACTTTGTTTTTTGGTGATGAATCTCGTCCCTTAAACATGATTTTAGATGATGGAGGAGATTTAACAAACATGGTTTTAGATAGATTTCCACAGTTAGTGACTGGTATAAAAGGTCTATCAGAGGAAACTACTACAGGAGTTCATCGCTTGTTTGAAAGGGTAAAGGCTGGAACACTTCCAATGCCAGCAATTAATATTAACGATTCTGTTACAAAATCTAAATTTGACAATTTATACGGATGTAAAGAATCATTGGTAGATGCTATTCGTCGTGCAACTGATGTTATGATGGCAGGTAAAGTTGCCGTAGTTGCTGGATTTGGCGATGTTGGAAAAGGTTCTGCCAAATCTTTAAGAGGGGCAGGAGCAAGAGTTATCGTTACAGAAATCGATCCCATTTGTGCCTTACAGGCTGCGATGGAAGGATTTCAAGTTATGAAAATGATTGATGCAGCAAAAATTGCAGACATATTTGTAACAGCTACCGGAAATGTAAACATCATCGATGGTGAACATTTCAAATTAATGAAGGACAAAGCAATCGTTTGTAATATTGGTCATTTTGATAATGAAATCAATATGAAATGGTTAAATGAAAATTATGGCTCAACAAAGGATACTATTAAACCTCAAGTAGACCTTTATACTGTTGATGGGAAAGAGGTAATTATATTGGCAGAAGGTCGTCTCGTAAATTTAGGATGTGCAACAGGTCACCCATCCTTTGTAATGTCAAATTCCTTTACGAATCAAACTTTAGCGCAAATTGAACTTTGGCAAAACAGCAGTAAATATGAAAATAAGGTTTATACACTTCCGAAACATTTAGATGAAAAAGTTGCATACTTGCACCTTTCTAAAATTGGTGTGGAATTGGAAACTTTGACTGCGGAACAAGCCAGATATATTGGCGTACATCCAGAAGGACCTTTTAAACCTGAGTATTACCGGTATTAATAACTAGTAAGTCCAAAACAAAAAAACCACCTCTAAAGAGGTGGTTTTTTTGTTTTGAGTAAAAATTAAAATAATATAAAATCTAATGAGATATCGGATAGTGCTCAAAAACAGGGTAAATTAAAATTACCTAGAATACAGGAAGTGATTCTAGAGGCAAATCCTTATGGAGTTGTCTATTTTGCAAGTCGGACTTGAAAAATATTTTAACAATTCAATTTCATCCCTAAAATTTGCCTTTAGTGAATAAGGATATTGAATTTTGAGGCAACCAATTCTGTGTTAGAATCAACCCTATAAGCCTTTTTTTTACCCCATGGTTACTAATTTCAAATATATTCTCACCTACAAAAATCCCCAAAAATCCATTTATCTAAATATTAAACAAGTCCGACTTACAAATTGCATCTAAGTAGTCAAAATAACTTAAAGGATAATTGTGCAAGATTTTTTCCGAAAAATCATACTTTCACAAAATTTTGCAAGTCCGACTTGCCTACTCATTTTACAAACTCCCCATTATGATAAACCCCCTATCTATTAAAATTTTCTATCCCAACATCTTCAGATTCTTCATACACTTTACCTAAGAATTTTATCCTCTACAAAAAATCACCACTAACAAAGATTACTTATAATTACATTTTAATAAATCCAACTTCATTTTAATTATTATAAATTCCCCTCCTAAACTAATATAACCTATACAATTCATCCAACTCTGAATTAACACTTAAATTCAAATCCTTAATCTGACCTGTTTTCAAATCATATACCCATCCATGCACTTGCGGAAAACCAAATAACTTTCGGTTCTTTTGAACAAATGAAGTTTTCATTAAGTTTAAAACCTGCTCCTGTACATTAAGCTCTACTAACCTCCTATGCTTTAATTCCTTATCCGCTATTTCATCTAATTCTTCCTTATGTAAACGATATACATCCTTTATATTTCTTAACCATTTATCAATTAATCCATGTGGATGATCCTCTACTGCTGCTCTGATTCCTCCGCACCCATAATGTCCACATACAATTATATGCTTTACATTCAATACTTCTATTGAATATTGAACAACTGATAATAAATTAACATCTGTGTTCACTACTAAATTGGCAATATTCCGATGCACAAACATTTCACCTGGGTCTGTTCCTGTAATTTCATTCGCTGGAACTCTACTATCTGAACATCCAATAAATAAATATTGTGGGGTTTGTCCTTCCGATAACCTATTAAAATATTCAGGATCTACAGATAATTTCTCTGCAACCCATTTCTTGTTATTATCAAACAACCGAGCATAAATTTCATCCATATTTTCCTTCTGTTTGTTTTTGTTAAATGATAATGGAATATTCCCACTAAATAATAATTCTATTTTTCTAGCCGATGACTTATCCCTGAATTCTTCAAAATAAGCAATTATATCCCGATCAATAAAACGTGATCGAGAACCATCAATTTCAACAATACTATCCTCAGGTATATTCTCTAATACTTTTCGGATTCTGTTCTTATGAAGGAAGGATAAAATTTCACCTAATACTATTCGATATCTCCTCCCTAAATTATGAACATCTAATACTGGAGCTAAATAATTCTCCTTTATGATAAATATACTTGCCACAAATATCCCTGAAATAATCCCTATTAATAAATCAGTAAAAACAATCCCAAGTACTGTAATTATAACTGGTATAAAAGAACCTAATCCTTTCTTAAAATTATTATAGAACTGATAAGGTTTACATAATTTAATACCAGTGTAAACTAAAATTGCTGCTAAGGCAGATAATGGAATTTGATTTAATATTGGACTAAAAAAAATCCATGCAATTAATATAAATATTCCATGGGTAATACTCGATGCCTTAGTGCGGCCTCCGGCCTCAATATTTACACTACCTCTAACAATTACTGCGGTAATCGGCAGCCCACCCAAAATTCCACTGATAATATTTCCAATCCCTTGTGCTTGTAATTCTGTATTTACAGGAGTTACTCTTTTCAAAGGATCTATTTTATCCATTGCTTCAATGGATAATAAGGTTTCTAAGGATGCTACTAAAGCAAGTGTAATAGCTACTTTATATAATACCCAATTTCCCCAAATTTCATTAGAAGGAAAAACAATTAAGCTTTCCAGCGATTGCAAAACAGGTAATTGAACGGTATGATCTGCCGATAACACATAATGAGGTATAAAATATTCAAACACTTCAGCGCAAATCGTTCCCCAAATAACTATTACCAAAGCACCGGGAATTTTAAATCGCTTATGCTTCCAATAATCCCATAACCATAATCCTATAATAGAAGTAATTCCAATAAACAATCTGCCAGGATGCAAATGACGTATCGCATGTATGAATAAAGAAAATGAATCGGACTCAGAATCGAATTCATCCGCATATTTTTCATTAATATCTTGAACGGATAATCTAAACTCCTCAACCCCCATCTCCTCTAAATCATACCCAATTAAATGCGGAAATTGCTTTAGGATTAATATAATCCCGATCGCAGATAACATCCCTTGAATAACGGTACCCGGAACAAACGAAGCTAATGCCCCAGCACGAATTCGCCCAAACCCAATTTGCAGAACGCCTGATATGGCAACTGCCAATGTAAAGGCTGGCCAACTACCTAATTCTGCTATTCCAGATAATGTAATAGCCGTAAACCCAGCTGTTGGGCCACTCACGGCTAATTGTGCCGGACTTACTACTCCCACCAATTACCCCAGCAATTAATCCCGATAATAAGGGAGCTCCAGATGCATGGGCAATCCCTAAACATAAGGGTATTGCCACTAAAAATACCGCTATCCCAGCAGGAAAATCCTTATGCCAATATTCTCCAGTAAATAAATATTTTCCCAATTTATAATTCATGGTAGCACAAATTACGGATTAATCACTCGCCTATCCGAAATTCATCCTTTCTCTTTTGTAATTTCGTGTCCCATACCAAACCATGGAAATTAATAAAAACTATCAACCTGCAGATACCGAAAACAAATGGTATCAACATTGGAAAAATCAAGGATATTTTCAATCTAAACCCGATCAAAGAGAACCTTATACTATAGTTATCCCTCCTCCCAATGTAACCGGCATTCTACATATGGGACATATGCTCAATAACACCCTGCAAGATGTACTTATCCGACGCAAACGAATGCAAGGATATAATGCTTGTTGGGTACCCGGAACGGATCATGCCTCTATTGCAACTGAAGCCAAAGTAGTAGCACTCTTGTCTGAAAAAGGAATTTCTAAAAAAGACCTGTCTAGAGAAGAATTTTTAAAACATGCATGGGAATGGACCGATAAATACGGTGGTATTATTTTAAAACAACTTGAAAAATTAGGTTGCTCCTGCGATTGGAATAGAACCCGATTTACCCTCGAAGAAAATTTATCGGATGCCGTTATTCAGGTATTTGTTGATCTATATGAAAAAGGACTCATTTATCGTGGCGTAAGAATGGTAAACTGGGATCCAAAAGGGTTAACCGCTGTTTCAGATGAAGAAGTAATTAGAAAAGAAATTAATGGGAAATTATTTTACGTTAATTACCCCATCGCAGGAGAAAATCAGACCTGGATTACTGTTGCCACTACACGACCCGAAACTATTTTAGGAGATTCTGGAATAGCTGTACATCCTAATGATGAACGCTATCAACACCTGATTGGCAAAAAAGCAATCGTCCCATTTATTCATAGAGAAATTCCAATTATTGCTGATGAAAATATTGATATTTCCTTCGGTACCGGATGTCTTAAAGTAACTCCGGCGCATGATTTATTAGATTATGAAATTGGACTTAAACATAATCTTGAAATTATTAATACCCTTAATGAAGATGGCACCATCGCTCCCATTGCCGGAAGATATATTGGGGAAGATAGATTTGTTGCCAGAAAAAAAATGGCTGCTGATTTAGCAACCGAAGGATTACTAGTTAAAACAGAAGACATTGTTCACTCTGTTGGTTTCTCCGAAAGAACCGATGCAGTAATTGAACCCCGCCTTTCTCAACAATGGTTCGTAAATATGAAATCCATTTCGGGAAAAGCAAAAGAAGCGGTAGAAAATGATGTGGTGAATTTAATTCCTAATAAATTCAAAAACACCTATCGCCATTGGATGGAAAATATTAAAGATTGGTGTATCTCACGCCAATTATGGTGGGGACATAGAATACCTGCTTATTATTTACCCAATGGAAATACCATCGTTGCTATTACGCCAGAATTAGCCTTAAGTAAAGCACAACAATTATTTCCGGACCTTAATTTATCTGCAAATGATTTACAACAGGATGAAGATGTATTGGATACCTGGTTCTCTTCCTGGCTTTGGCCTATTTCTGTTTTTGATGGATTTAAAGATCCCAATAATCCAGATATTAATTATTATTATCCTACAAACGATTTAATTACTGCACCGGAAATATTATTTTTCTGGGTGGCCCGAATGATTATGGCTGGATACGAATATCGTCAAGCCCCTCCATTTAAAAATGTTTATCTCACTGGAATTGTAAGGGATAAATTAGGACGAAAAATGAGTAAATCACTTGGAAATTCTCCCGACCCTATTGAATTAATTGATAAATATTCTGCGGATGGCGTTAGATTTGGAATGTTAATTTGTTCACCCGCAGGAAATGATTTATTATTTGATGAATCTTATTGTGAACAAGGAAGAAATTTTGCCAATAAAATATGGAATGCATTTCGGCTAATTCATTCTTGGCAAGAAATAGATTGCCCTATTGATCCTGTGCAACAATTGGCTATTCAATGGATGGGTGCTAAAATTGCAAACACCACGATTGAATTACAAGACCATTTTAATAAATTCAGAATTAGTGAAGCACAAATGGTCATTTATAAATTAATTTGGGATGATTTCTGCTCCTGGTTTTTAGAAATGATTAAACCGCCCCAAGGACATGGACTATCTCCTGAATTATTAATTAAAATACAACATATTTTTGAATCTTTACTCCAATTATTACATCCTTTTATGCCTTTTCTTACCGAAGAAATTTGGCATTTATTATCCCCTAGAAAAGAAGGTGAAGATCTTATGGTTTCTCAACTTCGTACCCTTACGGTTAAATCAGAAAATAAACCTTTATTAGTTTTCTTTCCCCATATTCAACAAGCCATTACTGAATTAAGAAGCTTGAGAAATCAACATCAGATATCTCCAAAACAAACCTTGCAATTATGGATTAATCCACTAAATCTTCAAGAATATACACCGGGAATAATTGCTTTAATACAAAAAATGGGAAATTTCTCTCCTATTGAATTTACGATTGAAAAAATCAATGGGGCAACCTATAAATTAATTGACCAGGATGAATTTTATATTTTATTAGAATCGGTTATTGATCCTGAAATTGAAAAACAAAAACTTACTGAAGAATTAAATTATCAAGAAGGATTTTTAATTTCTGTAAGAAAAAAATTAGAAAATGAAAAATTCAGATTAAATGCAAAACCTGAAATTATTGCCGCTGAAGAAAAAAAACAACAAGATTCTGAATCTCGTATTCGGGTAATTAAAGATCGCCTAAAAGAATTATAAATTAATTAATTGCGCCAATATTAAGGTAGGACGATAATTTTTTTTGTACTTTTGAAGTCCATAAGCAAACCTTATGGCTACCTCTCCTCGTTATTTATTTGTCACCGGTGGTGTGACTTCTTCCCTCGGCAAAGGAATTGTATCGGCATCCTTAGCCAAACTCTTACAAGCGAGAGGTTATCGGGTAACCATCCAAAAATTCGATCCCTATATTAACATTGATCCGGGTACCTTAAATCCTTATGAACATGGGGAATGTTATGTAACCGAAGATGGAGCTGAAACAGATTTAGACCTGGGTCATTACGAGCGATTCTTAAATGTACCTACCTCCCAAGCCAATAATGTAACTACCGGAAGAATTTATGAATATGTTATTAAAAATGAAAGGGATGGCAAATACCAAGGTAAAACCGTTCAGGTCATCCCCCATATTACGGATGAAATAAAAAGAAGAATTTGCCTTCTGGGAGAAACTGGGGATTTTGATTTTGTAATAACCGAATTAGGAGGAACGGTTGGGGACATCGAATCCCTTCCCTATATTGAAGCAGTTCGGCAACTTAAATACGAATTAGGTCCCCATCGATCCGCGGTAATTCATCTTACTTTAGTTCCTTATTTAAAAGCAGCAGGAGAATTAAAAACTAAACCCACGCAACATTCCGTAAAAATGTTGTTGGAATCAGGAGTTCAACCTGATATCCTGGTCTGTAGAACGGAATACAAACTTACCCGTGAAATTCGAGCGAAAATAGCGCTCTTCTGCAATCTGCAGAGTAATGCCGTGATTGAAAGCATTGACGCAGATTCAATTTACGATGTGCCCCTCTTAATGAAAAAAGAGAAGTTAGACCGAGTTGTGTTAAACATCTGTAAACTTCCTCTAAAAAATGAACCTGAGTTAACCGAGTGGAATGAATTTCTGAATCGTTTAAAAAATCCTCAAGATGAAATACAAGTCGGACTTGTCGGCAAGTACGTTGAATTGCAAGACGCCTACAAATCTATCCTCGAATCCTTCGTTCATGCCGGAACCGAAAATCGCCTCAAAGTAAAAGTACATTCCATTCATTCTGAACATATCACCGAAGAAAATGTATTCAGACTCCTCTCCCCCCTCGATGGCCTTTTGGTTGCCCCTGGATTTGGGGAAAGAGGAATCGAAGGAAAAATTATCGCAGTTCGTTTCGCTAGAGAAAATAAAATCCCCTTTCTAGGAATATGCCTGGGTATGCAAATGGCTGTTGTTGAATTTGGTAGAAATGTTTTAAAACTTAAAGATTGTACTTCTACTGAATTTAAAAAATCAGCTAAAAATCCGGTGATTGCTTTAATGGAAGAACAAACAAAGGTTCGACAAATGGGTGGAACCATGCGCCTTGGAGCCTACCCTTGCGAAATCCAAAAAGATAGCAAAGCCTTTAAAGCCTATAAAAAAACACGCATTTCGGAAAGACATCGCCATCGCTTCGAATTCAACAATAAATATCGTCAGGCCTTTGAAAATGCAGGAATGCAGTTCTCGGGAATTAATCCAGATGCCGATTTAGTTGAAATAATCGAAATTCATGACCACCCCTTTTTCCTTGGCTGTCAGTTTCATCCGGAACTTAAATCTACTGTGGAAATTCCCCATCCATTGTTTGTTGCTTTTGTGAAAGCTTGCTACGATTTTAAACTTCTCAAATAAAATACCGCTAAACCCTCAATATTTTTTACTTCCCTGTCGGGAATCGGATTAATTTTGCCCATTCTTAGCTTTTCCTTGCATGGATCGTAACTCTCTCATCGGCTTTGTACTGATTGCCGGTATTTTTTTCACATGGATGTATTTCTTTCAGCCTGAAGCTGAACCTACCCAGGTTAAGTCTTCAATTGAAAAATCTCAACCCAATTCTGATAACCTCGATAACCTATCGGAAGAATCTGAAAAATCTGAAAACTTAGATTCCCTTTCAAATTCTAATATCTCTGTATCCGGGGATAGCTTGCAAGCCTTAGCCCTTAAAGATCAATTTGGTGCATTTGCCCCAGTAGCAACAGGTACCGAAACATTTATTGAAGCACGTACTGATGACTTGGTAATGTTGTTTAGCTCAAAAGGTGGCAAACCTATCGGTGCTTGGTTATCTAAATACAAAACTTATGATAGCCTTCCCCTACCCGTTATTGACGAACATCTAAAAAATAGATTCGCATTTACGTTTGCCCACGGAAATAGAACTATTGAAACCGACCAACTCTATTTCACTCCAGTTAATATTCTAAATAAACTTTCTGTCGCAAATGGAAATAAACCTTTGGAAATTCGCTTCCGTGCTGAAATAGCACCAGGTCGTTACATTGATCATGTGTATGAACTTACTAACGGTCAATATGACTTTACCTTTCATGCTGAATATCATCAATTAGCCGATTTAATTAGAAATAAACATATTGAATTTAATTGGACTGTAGAAATTCCGCGTACTGAAAAATCGGTGCAGAACATGCGGAATCAAACCACTATTTATTATAAAAGCGGGGATGATGTGGAATCTTTAAATGCAGCATCCACAGATCCTCAATCTGAAAATATTAAAACCGAAACTCAATGGGTTGCCTTCAAAAATCATTATTTTAATACAACGGTTATTCCGGAAATACCTTTTGAAGAAATACAATTGGAATGCACTGTCCCCTCCGATGAAACCTATAATAAAGAAATGAAAGGGGTATTTCATTTGCCCACAGATTTTGATCAACAAGAACAGGTAACCTTAAAGTTTGTATTTAGTCCGAATTCTTATTCTACTTTAAAAAGTTATGATTTAGAACTTGATAAAATGATTTCGATGGGATGGAGTTTTATTGGATATATTAATAAATATATCGTTTTAACTGTATTTAAATTATTAGAAGATAAAATCGCCAATTATGGAATTATCATTTTAATTCTTGCCTTATTAATTCGAGTATTGGTCTTTCCATTGGCCTACCGTAGTTATGTTTCAATGGCAAAAATGAGAATCGTAAATGAATCTCAGGAAGTAAAAGAATTAGAGGAAAAATATAAAAATGATAATACCCGTCTTCAAACTGAAAAAATGTCCTATTATAGTTCTGTTGGTGTATCCCCCCTAAGTGGTTGTATTCCTTTAGTACTGCAAATGCCCATTATTTTAGCGATGTTTTCTTTTTTCCCGGCATCTATAGAATTAAGACAACAATCGTTCCTATGGGCTACGGATTTATCTTCTTATGATTCTATTTTAGATTTATCCTTTGAAATTCCTTTTTATGGTAGCCATGTAAGTTTATTTACTTTATTAATGACTTTATCTACCATTGCATTTACTTATGTAAGCCAACAAACTCAAGGAAATACAAATCCTCAAATGAAACAATTACAATGGATGGGATATGTGATGCCAATAATATTCTTAGGGATATTAAATAATTATGCAGCAGGATTAAGTTATTATTATTTCCTAGCGAACGTATTATCCATTTCCCAATCTTTTTTAATTAAAGCATCTATTAATGATAAAAAATTATTAGAACAATTACATGCGGTAAAAGCTAAGAAAAAGTCGGGTCAGGCACCCAAGGGTAGAATGGCTTCTTGGTTGGAAAAACAACAAAAAAAGCAGGAAGAAATGAAAAGACAAATCCAGAAAAATAAAAATCAATCCAAAAAATGAAAATCACGCTTATAACACTACTATTTCTTACCCTTTTCGGGGTGAGTTGTGCTAGCTCAAGAAAAAAGGTTCCTACCGCGGATCTGGTTCCATCTGATTTCTTGTATAAATTAGATAGAAGTCCTTGTTTTGGTACCTGTCCTGTTTATAAGGTGCAAGTAACACAAGATGGACTTTTTGAATATACAGGAATTAAATTTACGGATAGATCCGGCGTATGGACACGTCAAATTTCGCCTGAAGAAAGAGAACGGTTGTTAAGAGCCATTGTAGATGCTGGATTTAGAACCTTAAAATCTGAATATAAATTAGAAGGAATAAGTGATGCAGTTTCAGTTACCCATGAATTAACCTGGGATAAGGAAACCTTTAAAATATTAAATCAAGGAAATGGCCCTGCCTCCTTAAATAAAATTGAAACACTTGTAGATTCAATTAGCAAACTCCCTGGATTTATTTTTGTAAGACCCTTACAAGATGAATAGTAAATAAATTTATGAACTCCACAGGCTGGAAATGGATTATTTTATTTCTGCTGCTGTCAGCCTGTAAACCATATTATAATATTCGATACGGAGACCCTCGTAAAAATTGTAACCATCCGGAACATGGTCTTTTTATGAATAAAAGACTCATGAAAAAAGAAAAGACGCGGCATCGGTAAAATAATTACCCTAATTTTTCATAGGCATTTAATTGATCTAATCGAATTACCATTTTTTGATTTTCACTGTAAAAGGAAGGTGAAAACTTAGCATTATCAATTACCTCATAATATTTATAGGAATGACGTGCATGGATAGTTTGGGAAATGGTATCATCAAATCCCTTTAATAAAATAATAATTTCTAAATCCCGATTTGTTAATTCTTCAATGCTAATATCTTTTAATGGACTACTGTCTTCTAAGGGATGAACTACCGTCCAAGTGGACACTAAAAAATTAACCTCTTCCCGTTCTAAGGCCAAGGCATAAAATTTTCGTACTTTTTTATCCCCCTCTTCTTCTACCCAGGATAACATAACTTGTATTCTTGCCTCAGTAATAATATTCTTATAAGCATTTACCACTCGAAACATATAGGCTTTTCCTTCTCGGTAAGGAGAAATTAATATATTTTCACTAAATAATATTTTCTCTACGGGTCGAGCAAATCTTCCATACAATAACCCCGTAATTAAGGCAAAGGAGGTCACTCCTATCAAAGCTTCAAAAGCCGCTACCATTCCACTGCCCAAACCAATCGGATTTACCCTTCCATAACCCACCGTTGCAAACGTTTGACAACTAAAGAAAAAACATTCTAAAAAAAAACTAACAGGTTCCTCGCTCATTAACCCTCCCATTTGGGCAGGACCAATTAAATAATAAATACAAGCAAAGCCTATATTTATCAAAATAAACACCAAGGCAACCATTCCTAAAAACTGAGGCCATGTCAACTTGATCAAAACATGAAATAAACTAAGTCGTTCCAAAACAGGAATTCCAATTTTAACCACATTAAAATTTCCATTGGGGAGAATTAATCTAGTTCCCTGCTGACCTACTTGTTGTCCAAATCCAGTATCTCGATTTTCTTTGTATTTAGTATTTATTAAGTTCGGTAGTTTTGCCATAATTCAAATTTACCCGATTGTCCCTTATTTTACAGCATGGAAATAGATAATTCATCCCTAGCCGATTATTTGAAACTAACCGCTCAACTTCTTGAAATTAGAGGAGAGAATAGCTTCAAGGTTAATGCCTATTCCCAGGCTGCATTTAAAATAGATAAATATCCTGAGTCGATTAGTCAATTGATTCATCAAGGAAGATTAGGAGCTGTGGATGGGATTGGAACAAGTATTAAAGCCGCTTTGGAAGAAATCGTTAAAAATAATTCATTTACCCTATTAACAGAATTATTAGATCAAACACCGGCTGGAATATTAGAATTACTGAAAATAAAAGGGCTAGGCCCCAAAAAAGTTGCAGTAGTTTGGCATCAATTGGGAATTACTACGCCTGGGGAATTATTATATGCCTGTATTGAAAATCGGTTGTTGGAATTAAAAGGGTTTGGACAAAAAACACAGGAAAATATTAAAAAAGCAATTGAGTTTCTCCAAGCCAGTATAGGACTCGCACATTTTGCTTCTGTAGCTCAGGAAATAAAGGGATGGTTGCCTGAATTAGAAAAATTAACCGAAGGTCGAGTGTGGCTTAGTGGGGAAATGAGAAGAGAATCCCCGATCATCCGGGAAGTATTGATTTTATTAGATTCCGGAACCCCTCAATTATTGATGGATGCTCTAGTTTCTTCTCCAAGATTAACCGCAGTACAACAAACTGATCAAGGAATTAAGGCAAGCCTTAAAATATCAGAAATACCAGTAACGCTAAAGATAATATCGGAAGATATAATAAACGAATTGATTATATCTTCCGCTGATCCAAAGCATTTAGAAGAGGTAGGGATCCCACTTAATGAACCCCTATCCACAGAGGAAGAATGGTATGCAAAGGCTGATCTTCCTTGTATCCCCCCAACGCAAAGAGAAGGAAAAGGAGAAGTAGCAAGAGCCCGAAAAGTAGGAATCCTTCCGGATATTAAGCCCTCTGATTTAAAAGGGGTATTACACTTGCACACCCGATGGTCAGATGGGTTAAATACTTTGGAAGAAATGGCAATCGCTGCCCAAAAACTAGGGTATCAATATTTAGGGGTAACTGACCATTCAAAATCTGCTGTTTATGCAAATGGATTAAGCGAAGGAAGAGTTGAAGCCCAACAAGTAGAAATTCAATATCTAAATAAAAAATTATTTCCTTTTAAAATATTTTCCGGAATTGAAGCCGATATTCTTGGAGATGGAAGTTTAGATTATTCCCCTGAAATATTATCCACCTTTGATTTTGTAATTGCATCTATTCATAGTCATTTAAATATGACCGAAGAAAAAGCGATGTTACGCTTATTAAATGCAATTGAAAATCCTTATACTACAATATTAGGGCATTTAACCGGTAGATTATTATTGGCGAGAGCTGGATATCCAGTGAATCATAAATTAATTATTGATGCCTGTGCAAATAATAATGTAGTAATTGAGTTAAATGCAAATCCTTGGAGATTAGATATAGACTGGGAATGGATTTCGTATGCAGTTGAAAAAGGGGTAAAAATTTCTATCAATCCAGATGCACATAGTATTGCAGGCTATCAAGATATTCATTGGGGAATTTCAGCTGCGAATAAATCTGGTGTTGGATCAATTCCAATATTTAATACCTTATCTACTGCTGAAATAGAAAATTGGTTTACCGTGAAAAAAAATAATGCAAAAAAATAATTGGGGTATTTTAGTTTTTATTTTAATTCTGATAATTGGAATTTCGGGTATTAATTGTACGCGAGCTCCGAAAATCCCTATTGGAGCAGGTTTATATTTGGATCAGAATATTAATTCAATCCCCCTACTTAAAAAGAATTTAATTCTACTAAAATTAAAAGGATTAAAGACCATTCAAATTGAAATTCCGGTGAGTACTGGGAATTCAGGACTTCCAGAAATTGATTCAGCAATTTATTTAAAATTAAAAATAATTAATCCTTGGGTTCATGATTTATTTCCAGATTGGAGTTTAGCATTTACGCGTATGCATCCAGATTCGCTTTATCCCCCTGAACAACAAACAGGTTGGGTACCTAATTCCTTACAGCTATCTTCTAATTCAGCTTCAGTTTGGGTATCTGCTTATTTGAAAGTGAATTTAGCTTATTTAAATGCCTGTAAATTCCCTCCCCCTTTATTAATCTGGGGAGAAAATCTTCCTTGGTATGAAAAACAACCTCAGATGAAATTATCCTTAGATAGTTTACGTAATATTTATCATGGCAAAATATCGTGGACTTTTTCACCTGATAATGCCCTTCCCAATTGGGCAAAAGAGTTAGATATATTCTCCTTTAATTGGTATCCTCAAACTCAGGAACCTCCTTATTATTTTGTCAGGAAATTACATCCCCAAATAAGTGCATTTTCAAAAAAATTAAATAAACCTATTCGATTAAGTTCAGTGAGCTTAAGAAAAGGGAAAGCTTATTTAGATTTTTGTCAATTGCAGGAAGCATGGGATGCTCCCATTTATCCTACAGCAGCTATTTTAGTTTCGTTAAGTGAATTACCTGTTTGGGAGGATAGTATTTCTCCTGGGGGTTTAGCAAAAGAAGCTTATATTCATAAATTAATTGATGAAATTTTCGCTCCCTGATTCTCCAAGAATATTAATTATCCGATTTTCTTCAATTGGAGATATTTTGATGACAACGCCTGTAATTCGGGCAATACGGAAAAAATTTCCAGATGCAAATATTCATTATTTAACAAAGGCGAAATTTAAAGAAGCTATTGAACAACATCCCGACTTAAATAAGGTTTGGCTATTGGAAGGTAAACTCGCTCCAATTTTGCAGGAGTTAAAAGAACAATCCTTTGATTTAATTCTGGATTTGCATGATAGTATTCGGTCGCGATTGGTTCGATTTCAATTAGGGGTTCCATTTCGCGTATATCCTAAAAAAGCTTTTCAACGGTGGAAATACACCAAACTAAAATGGGGATTACCCGATCCCCGACATACGGTTCAAAAATATCTTTCTACCCTTCAAGATTGGGGGATTATGGATGATGGATTGGGATTAGATTTTCCAATTGGGCCGGAGGTATTATTAAATGTTAAAGAAAGAATTCAGGATCTCGGTTTATTGGAGGGAAAATACTTAGCAATAGCCTTAGGTGGATCACATGAAACTAAAAAATGGCCGACGGATTATTATATTCGTTTATTAAATACCTATCCGCATAAGGTTGTTTTATTAGGAGGTTCAGCAGAGATACTTGCCGGAAGAGCCATTCAGGAAGCTTGTGGTCAAGTAATTAATTTAACTGGAAAAACCACTTTAGAAGAATCTGGAGCCTGGCTCAAACTTTCCCTTGGGGTGGTTACGCATGATACTGGCTTAATGCATATCAGTGCTGCCCTACAACAAAAAGTTTTGGTCATTTGGGGAAATACTAGTCCTGAATTAGGGATGTATCCTTGGAGAACCCCACACTATAATTTTGAAAACCCTTCTTTATCCTGTAGACCTTGTAGCCATTTAGGCTATACCCAATGCCCAAAGGGACATTTTTTGTGTATGAAAACCCTTACGCCTGAAAAATTACTTTATTTACTGGAAAATGAATTGCCTTTTCTTTCCGAATAAATACTATTTGGTGATAAAGAAAGGTTTGTATATTTAGGTATGAAAAATATTCTTGTATTTATTGGATTGGGCTTATATGCCTTGATAAGTGTTGCTCAAGTTCCTGCCTATTTTACGGGACAAGTAAAATACAAATTTCAATTAGAGGGAGGCATGGCAGAACTTGCAAAGGCATTTATTCCCCAAGCAATATCCTTCAAATTTGGAGAAAAAAACATGGCCATGATTACAGAAGGAGGAATGATGAGTCAAATGGGGAATATTATTTACAATGCAGAAACGAATGAAGCATTTGCTTTGCAAACTGCAGAAAAAACAGCCTGGAGAATGAACTCAAAATCTGGTGCTATTAAATTACCTGACCCAGTAGTGCTAAAGGAAAGTGAAATGGTAACTATAGCTGGATATCCCTGTAATAAATACAAAATCGTCACCAGAGATGAAAAAGGAAATTCCTCAATTTCTTATGTATGGGCTACAGAAAAATTAAATTTATCTCCAACGCTTCAAGGAACCGCAACCAAACAAATGCAAAGTTTTATGATTAAAGGAATTAAAGGACTACCCTTAAAAATGATGAATACTGAAGAAACCTTAGGAACTACGATATTAACTGCAATTGAGATAAAACCTGAAACCGTTTTACCGAGTGAGTTTCTGATTCCAAAAGGTTTTGTGGTGAAAGACTTTGATCCTATGTCATCCAAACCCTAATAAAATAAAGCTTTAATGAATAATTCTTAAACATTCAAAGAATATTATTAAAGTCTTAAGAATATTTTCAATAGTATTACTAATTTAATGAATATTTTTTCATTTTCCGTAAAATCTTTATGAGATTTTACGGATTTCGGAATTTAATGCATCCACTGCATTTTAAATAATCTTTTCCTTGTATATTTGAAATGAAAGTATAAATAATTGTTTTGAACGGCAGTTATTTAGCGCTAATTAGATAGCCATTCAATTCATTTGTACCTGAATTTGATTTTTTGTGAAAGTGTTAGGTAAAAGATTAAAGTCTGCCCGGGAGTCTAAAAAGCTAACCCAGGAACAAATGTCGCATTTGTTAGACATTTCGCAGGCTACCTATAGCAAAGTTGAAAATGGTGATGTAAGAATAACTTTAGAGCGGTTGCAACAAGTTTGCAGGATCCTGAATGTTTCAATAGAACAATTATTAAGCGAGAGCGGATCTGGAAGTATACCCAACACAGTTATTCCACATGAGCCAACCATTCCAGAAAATCTACCGGTTAAAGCCAGTCCTGATTTTTATTTATTTTCAGATCCTCAGCATATGGCTGAATATATTCAGTTATTAAAAGACAAAATTAGGTTATTAGAAGATCGGGTAAGGTTTCTGGAAAACGAATTAAACCAAACCCTGACTAATCGTCTTTAAGGGATTTTTTATATCCCTTTATTTAATTCCCTCCCGTTTTTTCCTTACTATCAAAAAAAACCAACCTCCATGTTAATGGCGGTTGGCTAATCCCAAAAAAAACGAAAGAATAAAGCTAGACTGAAACTAAAAAAGGGGTTACAGATAACAGCCTATACAAATATAGAAAGGATAAAAATTTCCTCCTATTCTTTTTAAGAATAATGCGAATATATTCCACTTTATGGAAATACTTTTTTACTATTGGCAAAATTGTATTAGATAAATTCCTCTGTGGAATGAAGGTACAGAACTATACAAATAAAAAAAGGAGGCACTTGGCCTCCTTGATTGAATAATTTCAAGAAAAATTAACGATCTAATTTTCCTGCGATCAAATCACTTACTTGATCAGAAGGTACGATATCTTCCTTAAAGGAATAAGCACCAGATTTATCATTTTTTACTGCACGAATTACTTTTGTTAAAGCAATTTGTTTGGTTTTATCTTTCAGGGTTGCAACTACTTTCTTTGCCATGAGTGTAAATTATTATTTAATTTCTTTATGAAGGGTTACTTTTTTTAGAACCGAATTGTATTTTTTCAATTCAATCCGTTCAGGAGTATTCTTACGATTTTTGGTGGTGATATACCGGGAAGTACCTGGTTTACCGCTGTTTTTATGTTCAGTACATTCAAGAATTACCTGAATGCGATTGCCTTTACTTTTTGCCATTGTACTTAAGATTGGAGGGCAAAGATAATAAAAACAAAAAAATAACCCAACTCAAATTTTAAATTTTATTCTTTCAATTAACTCGGAGTTCCGGTTGGCAATTGTGGCAGTTGTTTTAGATCCAAGTTACCAAAGTTGCCACTTGACATCATGAGAAAAACATTTCGGATTCCTTTCAGCACTTGCAATTTACCTATCAACTCCTCTCTGGTGGTAACAAATTGAATATCCTTATCATCAAAAGCCTGGCAAATTTCTTCCCGGGTAAGGGGAACCATATTTTTCATTTTTAGGGTATGTTCATTTACAAACACTACCTTTTTACGAATTGCCTTTAGCGTTCGTTTGTATTGACGAAGAAACTCACGGTTTAAAGAACTGAACGTATGCAATTCCAAACAAGCGATGATTTGTTTTTTATCATACACTTCAGTAATTGCTGCAACGGATGCCTTTACTTTACTGGGGGAGTGCGCAAAATCTTTATATACAATATTAAATTCATCCTGATAAATCAACTGAAGCCTCGACGCTGCGCCATGAAACTCAGCCATGCGTACCAAGAAAGTTTGAATATCGATGGATAATAAAGTACAAACTTTCCAGGCAGCCGATAAATTTGAAAAATTGTGTTTCCCAAAAAACGGGACCTTTCCTTTTTCAGATTCTATCTTCACTTCCGAACCCCCAGCTTTTGTTTTATGTGGTAAGGTTTGATAGGGAAAAAGATAATGGAAATCTGGTTTAGCGTATTTTTTAATTAAGTTTCTGACTTTGGTATCTTCTTCATTAAAAACAATCATTCCGGCTTTATCAAGCCCTCTGATTAACTGAACAAATTGATCAACATACAATCGTTCAGTGGGAAAAACATTGATATGATCCCAGGCAATTCCAGAAAGAACTACTACATGGGGTTGATACAATAAAAATTTCGGCCGGCGATCAATTGGAGATGCGAGGTATTCATCTCCTTCTATGATAATTACTGGGGAATCCTCTGACAACCGTACCATGGTATCAAACCCATCTAATTGAGCACCTACCAGATAATCGAAGGGAATTCCACTTCCTTGTAATACATGCATAATCATAGAAGTGATGGTAGTTTTACCATGGCTTCCGCAGATTACAATTCGTTGTTTATTTCGGGAATGCTCAAAAATAAATTCAGGATAGGAAACAATTTTGAGCTTTAACTCCCGCGCTCTTAATAACTCAGGGTTATCGTCGCGAGCATGCATTCCCAATATTATAACGTCCAATTCTGAATGAATTTTTTCAGCATACCAACCCATATTTGTGGGTAAAAGGTTTGCTGAGGCTAGTCTAGATCGAGAAGGCTCATTAATTTCATCATCAGAGCCAGAAACTTCATGACCCATCTTCCTGAGTGCCAATGCCAGATTATGCATGGCACTGCCGCCTATGGCAATTAAATGGATCTTCATTCTAGAATCTTTAAGCGCAAACTTAATTTTAATTTTCAAGATTAAAAATCTGTTACCTTTTTACCTTTGCCTGAGAACTCAATTTTATGTCCACCTCAACGCATTCTAAACGCCCTAATTTTTCCTTTGAAAAGGATAATAATTGGAAATGGGCATCCTTGGGCGTAGCGGTTTTAACTTTTCTATTATTTAAATCAGCGCTTAATTTTCAGTTCACCAATTGGGATGATGAAGGGTATATTTTGTTAAACCCTTTGCTTAAGCTACCCTTCCCTTCTTTTTACGAACATTTCACAACCTATTTAATGGGTAATTATCATCCCCTTACCACTTTATCCTTACATCTGGATGAAATTTTAGGGAAAGGGAAACCCATGAATTTTCATTTGACTTCCATCTTATTTCATTCTTTAAATTCTTTTCTAATAGTTTGGTGGATACGGCCGTATGTAAAATCGGGATGGGTAGCCGTTGGGATTGGGTTATTATTTAGTTTTCATCCTCAGCGGGTAGAATCAGTTGCTTGGATATCTGAACGCAAGGATGTGTTATATACTTTTTTTTATTTACTAGGGATATTAAGTTGGAGGCTTCAAAAATCTAACCCTTGGGCAATAATCTGGGTTGGACTAGCCTTTATTGCCGCTTTATTATCTAAAGGGATGGCTGTAACTTTTCCCGTCTTACTAGCATTTGAAGCATACAGGGATGGAAGTTGGAAATCCATACGAACAAAACTTTATCTAATAACTTTTGTTTTGATTGCCATAGGATTCGGGGTTATTGCTGTTTTAGCCCAACAAGAAACGGAATCCATTAAAGTATCTCAAACCTTTCCAATTTATTTAAGACCTGTTTATGCCTTGTATGCATTAGCTCAATATTTTCGACAATTTTGGATTCCTACCGGATTAAGTAATTTTTATCCATATCCTGACTCTGGGGATATTTTTTTATATGTAGTTGCTTTGGGTATGTTAGTTTTCCTAGGGGCAGTTGGATTATATTTTAAAAAATGGTCAGCCGAAGGATTATTTCTTTGGGTGATATTAATACTGCCTGTATTGCAACTTTTACCTGTGGGAGAGGCATTATGGTCAGACCGATATATGTATCTGGCCGGAATAGGATTATTGCTGTGGGTAAGTCAAAGAATTGAGAAACTCCCTTACCGAATAGGATTACCCATTTTAGGGATTTGGATTTTGGTTTCTGGTGGATTAACCTGGCAAAGATTACCCGTTTGGAAAACCAGTCTATCCTTATGGAATAATATGATTTCAGAATATCCTGAGAAATATTTTGTGGCCTATAATAATCGTGCAATTGCATTACAAGCAGCAGGAAAAAAACAAGAAGCCTTATTAGACTATACCCATGCCATTGATCTTTTTCCGATTTATATAGATGCTTATTATAATCGGGGATGTCTTAAATCGGATTTAGGAGATTTTATAAATGCAGAAAAGGATTTCAGCAGAGCAATAGATTTAGGAGGGGAAAAGGCAGTTTTTTGGTATAATCGAGGAAATGTAAGAGCTCAAACTGGGAAAATAAAAGAAGCTATTTTAGATTTTAAAAAAGCATTAGAAATTAATCCTACTTATTTTGAGGCCTGTACTAATTTGGGCAATGCACAAGCCATGACAGGTGATTTATCCGGAGCGGTAAATAGTTTTACCTTGGCGATAGAATTAGATCCCTTAAATGCTCAGGCGTTTCATAATCGTGGATTAGCCTTGAATCAATTAGGAGACAAACAAAAAGCGATTCAAGATATGGAGCAGGCAATTCAAATTCATTTAAAAAAGAATGATACGATTTCGGCGAATAATTCAAAAAACAATTTGATATTCATCCAACAATCTAATTAAAGAAATTTCAATAAATTAATTCGTTTCAATTTACTACTCAACATGCAATTACACGCAATAGAAACTGGAAGATTTAAACTTGATGGGGGTGCAATGTTTGGCGTTGTTCCAAAAGTATTGTGGCAACGCACCAATCCTTCTGATGAAAACAATAGAATTGATATGGCTGCGCGTTGTTTATTAATTGAGGATAATAATCGATTAATATTAATTGATACTGGGATTGGAACTAAATCCGATTCAAAATTTGCAGCGAATTATGCCATTGATAATCGAATAACTTTAGATATTTCGCTTGAGAAGCTAGGATTTACACGGAAGGATATAACGGATGTTATTCTTACCCATTTGCATTTTGATCATTGTGGTGGTTCTACAGAGTGGGAAATTCCTGGGGAAAAAGCCCGGCCAGCTTTTGTAAATGCGAATTATTATGTTCAAAAGAATCATTTGACTTGGGCGTTATCTCCCAATCCTAGAGAAAAAGCATCTTTTCTGAATGAAAACATTCAACCTCTGGTTTCTTCCGGACAATTAATTGAATTAGAACAAAATGCTGATTTATTTCCTTGGATGGAATTAATCGTAATTAACGGGCATACTGAGGCACAACAATTACCGCTAATTACCTGGAATAATAAAAAATATTTATTTGCAGCTGATTTATTTCCGACTGTTGGACATTTACCCTTACCCTTTGTAATGTCGTATGATGTAAGGCCGTTGGTAACCTTATCAGAACGATTGCCTATTTTAGAATCAGCAGCCCAGGGAGAATTTTATTTATTTTTAGAACATGATCCTATCCATGAATGTGTTGAGGTAATCAAAAATGAAAAAGGGGGATTTACTGCTGGAGAAAAATTTAATTTAACGGATAATTAATTATTGAAATTAATTATCAATATTAAAATAAATTAACTCAATATTCTCTTCAATCAATATATTTCTTTTATTGGGAGTAAATATCCAAGTAAGGGATTTTACTTTTCCAATTTGGGGGTCATAAAAATCTAATATTAAAGAAGTGTATTTTTTTCCCTCTATTTTCATATTCTTACATTCATTGCGGATAACAAAACACCGATGACTACCAAAAGGAGTATTGATTAGGGTATCGACATTTTCCACTCGCATTCTGAATTTTTGTTTTTCAATTTTATTTTCCCAGGATAATCCTTTCCAAATAGAATAAGGGAAAATAATTAATAAGTACTTATCCACCTTTGAATAGACTATACCTGATGGTTTTCGAATTAATTGATAAAAACCGGTGGAAGAATTAGAACCTAATTGGATAATAATTTCAAAATTTGCGGTGTGAGAATTGAGTTCAATATCCTTTAATTTTTGTGTAAATATCAGAGGCAAAGAATCATACTTAGCGGCATTATTTTTTATTCTATATCCCTTTAATACAGTTGTATATCCAGAAAAAAAAGGGAATCTTACATTTCGTAGGGTATCCATTTGCCCTGAAAGCATCAGTAGCTTCCAGCTTAAAAGAAAGATGAGTATTTTAAAAACCATATATACAAAGATGAAAGATTTCCGTTGTTAACTGGTGATTTTTTAGTAAAATGGGGCATGAATTATTTAATAGTAATCTTAGGTATTGTATTAGGCCTGCATTTAAATGTTGAAGGTCAACAGTTTTATCGTTTTGAAAAACCTGATTCCACGCCAATTGATTATTCGAAAGGATTTAACATACCCGTATTTGATACGATTCGAGTTCTTTATTTGTGTGTACAATTTCGCAGTGAGGAAGAGAAGGAAGAACATAGTCGTTGGCCTATTGGATCACAAAAGGCTCCAGATTTTTTAAAGAAAATCGTCTCTCCCACCCCAGATCATTTTCCTACCGGAAGTTTAAGTGCGCATTTTTATGAGGCTTCCTTCGGAAGAATGGTTTATTATGGAGAGGTATTTCAAGATGTTATCACCTTAGATTCTTTAATGGAGTATTATCATATTAAAGGGGGATATACAGCGATTACAGAAGAGGTGATCAAAAAAGTGGCAGCCACTGGGAAGGTGAATTGGAAATTATATGATCAATGGGGAAGGAAAGAAAAAAATTGGGTAAAAAACCCGGATAAAATAATTGACCATATTGTATTGTTGTTTCGGGATAGTCCACCAAAGGTAAATTCTAAATATGGGTGGACAGGCACAAGTGCTGGCATTGCTGCCCTTCATGGAGGCATGATGCCTGTTGGGGATTCACTATTTGTACATGGAGGATCCTTAATGTCGGGATTAATTGTAAATGGAGCTGGAACTTTAAGTGAGCAAACTACCTTGGAATACATTAAACATGAAACTGGCCATTTTCTTACTTTATGGCATTATTCGGCTACTAATGATAATTTGGGTGGACCCGACTTAAATGCCCACGGAGGATGGGGAATGGCATCGGCTAGTGGAAGTAGTAGTATTTGTGTAAATAGTTGGGATCGTGATTTTTTAAGTTGGGGAAAATTCAGTCATATTTTTCGAGCAGAAAAAGATAGTAATTGTGAAATTACTTTAACAGATTTTGTAACTACTGGCGCATCGGTTAAAATTATTATTCCGCAGGTAGAACAACAATATTATTTATTAGAATTTCATAATAACAAGAGTGTATTTGATCATGTGGATTCCACTTTACCTGCTTTATTTATTCTTCACCAGACCGGAGATCGGGGACCGCATCATTTAGATGTGGAAGAAGCAGATGGGAGATACGATTATCAAGCCTTAGAAAAAAAACCTACGGTTTGTTGTGGAAATCATTGGCATATGCGGAAACTATCTTCCAATCCTTTATTGGGTTTTGGAGATAGAGATGCTGTTTTTTTGGATAAAGATTTAAATGGAAGATTAGACCGGAATGATGTTTTAGGGGTTCCGGTATTTATGGTTGAAGGAGATCAGCCGGAGGAATTAATTCATTATTTAGGAGATGGAGGAGATGGGTTTACAACAGAAGATGGAAGAAATGATTTCGGCATTGATACTAATCCTGCTTCAGGAAGTAATGGTAAATATTTACGTCATCCCATTACTGAGTTAAATGGAATTAGAGTTAAGGTACTTGCTATGTATCCAGATTCCATTCGATTGGCATTACGTTTTAATGATTATACCATTGAAAGATCTGTTCGTTGGAGTGGGGATATTCGTTTACGGGATTCATTACATATTAATTCAGGTAAGATATTAGAGTTGGTTACGTCTGGTTCTTTTATGAGAATGCAGGATACCTTTCCAGCCGGGCATTTAAGAGTTGACAGTTTAGCCAGTATATACATTGGGAAAGGGTCTTCTTTAGTTATCAATCGGAAATGTTCATTGATGGCATCGGCAGGAGCCCATATTTATCTAGATAAAAATGCATCTATAAAAATTGAAAAGGGAGGGCGGCTTTTAGCCGAACCCTCCCAACTTCATTTTTTGCATCGAAGTGCAAAAGTGGTAGATAAAAATTTAGAAATCAGCCCTAAGCGTAAGTTGAAGATTTCTTCCCGGAGCACTGATGTTAGATGAGAATTGACGATAATGGGTATCTAACAAGTTGTCAAGTCCGACTTGAACCCAAACCAAATTATTAATTTGATAGGAAGTTCTAAGATTAAAAGTGCACCAAGCGGGCATTCCAAATGCGGTTGCATTTGGAAAATTATCTTCCCCAATTAGGTTGTAATCTTTAATTCTTTTTGCTCCTGAATACAGCATAAAAAATTCACCTTTGAATTTTCCATGTTGAAGTCTAAAGGAAGTTTTTCCATAAACTGGGGGAATATGATCCAAGGGATAATCAACCGTATCAGTTTTAATTCTTCCATAAGTATAATTAAGGGAAGAACTAATTTTAAAGTGTTTCGTAACTTGAGATTCAATACTTGCAGAGCCTCCGGCGAGGTAAGCTTCTTGTGTATTTGTTTGAGAAGTAACTCGACTTTTTACCCCTTGAAAGATAATACTATCCTGCCCTGCTAATTGAGTTTTGCCCGTTGTAATTGCATTTTGTAATAAAGTGTACCATCCTACCAACTCAACTTTAGTATTTTGATTCCAGAAGCGAGTGATTCCTAATTCACCATTCCAAGCATATTCAGGTCGTAGAGAGGGATTTGGAATAATAACTTGACCGGGGGTAGATTCAAAAACTTTCCCCATATCATCCACATTTGGGGCTCTAAATCCAGAAGATCCGGACAAAGAAATCTTCCAATCTTCAGAAGGCAAATAAATAATCCCTATGGACGCATTTGGAGCAGTGTTATGCTGGGCTACGCGATTAAACAGAAATGGAAAATATGTTTTGTCATCAAATTTTGATTCCAACCAAACATCGGAGATTCGGATTCCCTGATTAAAAATCCAGTGGTTATTAATTTCCCAGGAATGCGAAAAGTATCCAGCCAAGGTGCGATAAATTGAACCTCCATCGGGGTATCGGGTTGCAATGTTGGAAGTAGTATCCACTTGAATATCTCTGGCTGAAGCGGTAGAGTTTACCTTTTGATATGTTCCTTCAAATCCATATCTAAAATCATGTTTTCCAATTTGTTTAGATAAATCAAGATTTGTACTAAACACGTTTACCTTTTCGATTTGAGATTCAAGACTATTTCTTCTATATCTTCTTGAAACTCTACTTTCTTCGATGCCTTGAGCTGATACTCTAAAGATTAATTTATCCCATGCGAAGGTGGATCGATTATTTTTATAATGGTAGGAGGCTAGTTGTCTTTTTTGAGGACCATAATACCATTCAGCGAATCTTGGGAGTCCAGAAGCGGTTTGGGTTAGACGGTCATATCTGGGCACATCAGAACTGGTGGAAAGTTGCAAATTCAATCCATGTTGAATATTTGCTTTAGGGTTCCAGATAAATTTCTGAAGAATATCGAGTTGTTGGTATCCAGATCCTTTTTGAAGATTAACATTACTTGCTTTTACCGATGAATCCACATTATTAATTCTTTCTACATAAAAAGTTCTTTTGCCCCAATCGCCGTAAGCAGGATTTCTTTGATTTCCACTCATCAAATCATCGAAATCAGAAACTGTAATTGAGGATAAAGAGCCCCATTTTTGTCCTCCAATACTTAAGGAGGTATGGAACGTTTTCTCTTGATTTGCAGAAGAATACCGGGTAAAAGAATTTCCGGAGATTCTTAATTTTTGATTTTTTTCTGCCAATAAAGGATCTCGGGTTTTAAAATTAATTACTCCCCCTAATGCATCCGAGCCATACATTACTGAGGAAGGGCCCATAACAATTTCAGCTCTTTCGAGTAAGTTAGGATCAATCGTAATAACATTTTGTAAATGACCTGCTCTATAAATTGCATTATTCAGGCGGACTCCATCAATCACGAGTAAAACCCGATTTGCTTCAAATCCTCTCAATACTGGACTTCCGCCCCCTTGCTGGCTTTTTTGTACGAAGGCTTGTCCAGAGAGTTGAAGTAAATCGGCGGAGGTTTGAGGGTTAAATTGGCGAATTTCCTTAAATGGAATGGAAACAACTTGAGGATTCACTTTTCGTAAAGATTCTTCTCCGCGATTAGCAGCAATAACCGTTTGTTCGAGTTGTTTGAATTTAGGTTCCAAAAGCACTTCTACTTGACGATTTTCGGTAGGGACTTGAATAGATAAGGAATCGTATCCAGAAGCTACCATTAAGAGGGGGGAATTATCAGAAAGGTTAATCTTTATCTTTCCCTGGGCATTAGAATACCCGACTAGGGCATTATTTTGATAAACTGCCACTGCATCCAGTGGTGCTTTAGACCATGCATCTTTGATAAAGACTGAAATTGGGGACTGAGCCCATAATGAGAAGAGAGGATTAATAACGAGAAGCGTTATTAAAATCCTTTGAATATTTTTCATGAGATTAAATTAAAGTTGAAATGAAATTGGGAGATTCTTAAGAATTAGATATTCTGGAGGGGGTTTGGGGAAGAGGGTGACGGAGTTCGTAGGGGGAATTATGAGTGGGAGGTGGGTTGATTCTTGGAGATGACTCATTTTTGCAAGTCCGACTTGCAAAAAGTTGCACCAAGATGAAAGTTTTAATGCAAAGTCTGACTTGCAGGTAGATTAATCATAAGAATACCCTTTTTTGCAAGTCCGACTTGCAAAAAGTTTGATGCAAAGTGGAAGTGGCAATGCGAAGTCCGACTTGCAGGTAGATTAATCATAAGAAAACCTTTTTTTGCAAGTCCGACTTGCAAAAAGTTTGATGCAAAGTGGAAGTGGCAATGCGAAGTCCGACTTGCAGGTGGATTAATCATAAGAATACCTTTTTTTGCAAGTCCGACTTGCAAGAAGATGCATCAAGTTGAAAGTGTTAATGCAAGTCCGACTTGCACGATTCCCCAATTCTCATTTTCCAAAACTGCATTTCACCTATGAGACTTCCATTTTTTGAATTGTTTCCATGAAAATAGAAATAGCCTGCCAAAAATAGCTTTAAAAGAAGCTTGAAAATTCTTAGCTTATTTTTGGAATGCATCTTTTTGCAAGTCCGACTTGACAAAATATTAAAAGGAGAAGCATTCCGCCACAAATTTTACATCCAGCTACTTCACTCTCCCCAAAAATATTTTGTCTCATCTTTTTTCAACTTCCTACCCAACGATACAGCCCCCTAACTCTATTCCTTAACCAACTCCCCACGGTGGAGGGGTTAAGGGGGTGATACCAAAAGATAATATCCCCCCTAAAAAAAAGATCTCCCAATCTGGTAAACCTTCAACAATATTAATCATCCGGCCCACTTCAATATTAAAAATTGGGTACCATTCCTTAGGTATTTTTCCTTTTATGCCACTACCTAAAGATCCTTCCACAGCAGTTTGGTAAATTCTTAATAACTGCCCTTCTTTGATATCATGATAACATATTAACTCCACCGAATCTAACTGATTGGAAACTGGATTAATCCCTATTATATCATACCAATCTTCCCCAATTTTAAATTCTTCTTCCTCCTCAAAATAAAATCCTGGTATATTTTGATTTTCCAAATCAACTTTCGAAACTGTAAAATGCGCTAAACCGGAGGTTGAAAAAGATTTATTACTTGATAATTTAAAAACTATTTCTTTAATCTCCTTATTTCTTAAATAAAATAATGCAAAAGGAGAACAAATTCTCCAAATGATTAATAAAAATAAAATTATTATTCCAACTTTTTTCAATTATTATGAATGAATTAATTCATTTTATAATATTCAAAAATGCATATTACCCATTACAACTCCAAAATTTTTCCTCAAAATTATGAATATAAAAAAAAGACATAAATCTCATCTTTAAATAATTATAACTTAAGGACATCCCCCAATTACGATTCCTTGTATCATACCTATATAATACGCAGATACCGGAGCTTGTTTTATTTCATTCCGAACATCTAATCCTAATGCGAACTTAAAATAATGATACGCCTTACAGAATTCCTCCAAACGATAATAAGCTATCCCAAGCTGTTCAATCGCTGATATTCTTTGAGGTTCTATTTTTAATGAATTATTAAAATCATCAATTGCTTTTTTTAATTCTTTTTTTTGTAGATAGGATTTTCCACGAGTATAATAACCCGCGGCAAGCGCAGCACTATTACTATCTGGCATCTGAAATGCTAAGGTAATTTGCGAAATCGCCTCATCGTAAGCCTCCGCCATAAAATAATATTCCCCTTTTGAAACTCTTGGCATCATTGCATCAGGACAAAGTTGAATAGATTTATTTATCTCTTGAATCCCTTTACTAAACTCCTTTAATTCAAGTAAGGTATATCCCTTGTTATTATACAACATACAATCTGTTGAATCTGCCATGATTCCTCGCTCATACGCCACAATCGCTTCCTGTGGCTTTCCAATTTGAAAATAACTATACCCCAAATTCAACCAACCATCCGATAAACGGGGATTTATTCTAAATGCTTTTTCATATGCCTGAATAGCATCAACATAATTTTCCTGAAAAGTATGTAACTCTCCCATATGTAAATAGGTAAGAGGATCTTCTGGCTTAAGTTGAGATGCCCTACTAAAATCATTTAAGGCATCTCTAAATTTTTCTTGATATTGTCTGCATAATCCTCTTTCTAAATAAACAGGATAAATCTCCTCTACTTTCCTTTGGGCATATCCATTATCATTACGAATTTGATTCTCATAAAATCCAAGTGCGGCGTTAAAATAATTTTCAGAAATTATATACTTTTCATTCGCAAAAAAAATCTGCCCTAATTGATAATTTAATTCTGGATCATCAGTTTTGATATTGTATAATGAATTAATTAATGACTCTAAATTTTCGGTTGTGCCGGACATAATTTTTATCCAAACTTTTCTAACCTGATATTTTTCATCCTTAGGATTTAAGGCTATTGCCTTTTCGATATTTATCACTGCTAATTTTGAATCATCCGAAAGCCAAGCAACAGATGCTCTTTCCCCATAATTTTCTGCATTCATTGGTTCCAAAGCCAAGGCAAAATCTAAATCCGTTGCAGCTCCAAGTAAATCCCCTATTCTTGCTTTACTTTTTCCTCTTATGCGATAGGCAATTGCATTATTTAGACTTGACTCTAAACTTTTATCTGCCCAACGAATCGCCATTTTATAATCCCCATCTTGAAAATATCGTTGAGCCATTCCTGCCATAGGGGCCGCAGGTAATATTCGGGAATTAGCTGCTCCCAGAATCAATTGAAAATCTTGTTGGGCTAAAGATAATTTATTCTGACCTAAATAAGCCCAACCTCTATAGTAAAATGCCCATTCATCGGGTTTCGCATCTATAACTTTGGTATATAATTGTATTCTTTGGTTATTATCTTTTACCTCAGACTCCCATAACTTATATCTTAAAGTATCCTGAGAGAAACCCAACAATGGTAATAAAAAAAACAAGAAGACAACCTTTGTTACCCAGGTATATTTCCCCAACTCCAAATCAACAATAACTTTAAGGAGTTACAACAAATTTCAATGTTTTGGTTCCCGTATTGTTGGTAGCATCCCTAGCCCATAAATGAAAGGTATAAGTGCCCACTGCCTGAAAAAACAAGGTTCTTTCAAAATAATATAAATTGGTCTGCCCTTGTCCTAACAAATCAATATATCCAGGGGTGAATTCTAAATATTGACCTGTCACATTATTAGTACCTTCCCACATAATCGTAGTCAAATAATCATTATCAGAAATAGTATCCTTAATAACAAAAGAATTATTAACCCCTAAGGAAACTGAATGCGTAGAATTATTGGGTAACCCATTCGGACTAAATTGTGGGGGAATTAAATCATTCGTATTGTACAAATTAATTTCACTATCTACTGAATCTGCTTGATTATCCTTTTCATCCGTACAATATACTACAAGGCGATAAGGACCAGCTAAAGCATTAGAAGGAACATTGATAATTCTGGATTCAGCAACTTTTCTTCCTTTTGTAGTAAAGGATTCTGAATAATACCAAGGAGTTCCATGAATACTAGATTCATTCCTCTTTTGATCAAATTCTACTTTTATTCGATAAGATTTTAAACCCCGATCATCATTTAACTCAACTGTAAAATTTATCCTTTGGCCATTGGAATAAGTTTGCCCATCCACAGGAGATAGCGCATTTATTGTGGGACGAGTTTGATCCTGCCCAAGATTCATCCCAGGATTTTTTTTGTTGTTACAACTGATGAATATGAACAACACGAGGAAAGAGGAACAATACGTTAATCGCCAAAAATTATACATAGGGCTATGATTCAACGGGAAAGATAATCATAATTAAGTTTTTTATCAAAACTTATGGAAACATCAAAGGCTGATCTGCCGTAAATACTGATGGAACTGTTCAATCGCCTTCCTTTTAAGGGCATCTAAATCATAATCTATCGCTTCCTTAAAATAAGCTAATGCAGCCTCAGGAGTTAAACCATACACAGGCCCCCAAGATTGTGCAACAGTTTCTAAATGTTTTAACCCATAATCAAAGCATTCCAGTAATCCTTCCTGTTGTTTAGTACTTACCTTTTCAGGATTAAACACCCAAACTGCAAACACAAAAGGCAATCCTGTGAATTGTTTCCAAATCTCCGCTAAGTCATACACATAAGGAAATTGCTGGGCTGCCGTTACAGCTTTGTCTCCAATAACAACGTAAGCATGCTTTTTTTCAGGCTTCAGATAGGCATCTGGAACAGGAGGAAAAATCTTAATATTTAGCTTCCAAAAAAAGTGAATTAGAATCTCAGCTAAGCGATTTGAGGTACGAGAATGAAAATCTTTAAGTAAAATTTCACATTCTTCAATCGGGGAAAGTGAACAAATCAATACCGAATCTACCTTTCCATTTGCCCCAATGCAAAACCTTGGCAATACTTCAAATGATTTTAATTCGCTTAATGCTCCAACCGGAACTAAGGCGATATCTGCCTGTTCATTTTTGAAGGCTTCTGCACAAACAGAAGGAACCTCCAATTGCAAACTATAAGGATTATTGATTGAAAAAACCTTTTCCAAACCCTCTAGGAATGGACGTGTATTTAAATAAGACACTGCAGTAATTCTTAGCAAAACGTCCTAATTTAAATGATCTAAAGAATTTATCTTTTGAACTGAATATCCTTGTTCGGTAACCGTAATAATGTTTAACCCTGTATTATCATGGGGAAAGTCATTCATTCTATTCAATCCTTTTCCGGTAAGCATGGATAAGACTATCCTTAGCGTTCTGCCATGGGTACAAACCAATACTTTTCCAGATGGATGGCTGTTTTTAATAATATTTAGACCTTCAGATGCCCTTGCCCAAACACCTTTAGGAGATTCCCCACCAGGAAAAGCAATATCTAAATTTCCCTGTTCCCAGACTTCATTCATTTCTAAAAAAGCCTGATGCCGAATCTCATCAAAAGGTTGACCTTCTAATTCTCCCCATCCCATTTCATTCAATTCGGGAAGAATCTTCAAAGAATATCCAGCTTGAATAAAAGGAGCTAAAGTTTGATGTGTTCTTTTCAAGCCACTGGCATATATAGCATCAAATTGAATGTGCTGATAATGCTGATAAAACTTTACCCCTTGTTGAATTCCGGTTTCATTTAAATCAGAATCAACGCCCCCACCTTGAACAATTCTCAAACGGTTATAATCTGTTTCTCCGTGCCGGATAAGATATAAATCTAACATTAATTATAAACCGGTAAATCAGTAATGGGATTAATTTCAACTTGACTATAATCCGTTACTACTCGATATAAAGTATCTCTTTCAATCGGCTTAAAACCTGCATCTTTTACCAATTGCACCAATTCATAGGTACTTAAAGAAGGATTTTGTTCTTCTGCTCCAGCCATCGAATAAATTCTGGTGGAATCGTCAATTGTTCCATCAATATCATCTACCCCAAAGGACAAAGACAATTGTGCTGTGTCTCTTCCAATCATGGGCCAATAGGCTTTTACATGCGAAATGTTATCCAAATAAATTCGGGATACTGCATAATTTTTTAAATCTTCAATCTGATTCACTTCCCCAACATAAGAGAGATTATTATTATCATCTCTAAATTTTAAAGGGATAAACGTATTAAAGCCTTTAGTTCTATCCTGCAGTTCTCTGAGTTGACGTAAATGATCCACCCGATGTTCATGCTTTTCAATATGCCCATACAACATGGTGCAATTAGATGGAATACCTAATTGATGCGCGGCTTCATGTATCTCCAACCAATTGTTGGTAGAGGCTTTGGTATCACAAATTTGAGAACGAATATCAGGATGAAAGATTTCTGCTCCTCCACCTGGTAATGAATCTAATCCATAGGCTTTCAAAGCTAGTAAGCCTTCTGTAATGCTCATTCTACTTCTCGCAAACATTACCTTTAACTCCACTGCGGTAAAAGCTTTAACATGAATATCAGGTCGAATGGCTTTAATTCTTTGAATCATCTCACCATAATAATCCACCCCTCTTTTAGGATGAACTCCCCCAACAATATGCACCTCAGTAATGGGCTGACCATCATACTTTCGTACCTGTTTTTCTATATCTGACAAACTAAATTCCCAACCCCCTTCTTCATCTGGCCGGCGGGCAAAGGCACAAAACGCACAGGTATAAATACAAATATTCGTAGGCTCAATATGAAAATTACGATTGAAATAGGTATTCAATCCATGTTTCTGAATCCGTACCCAATGCGCTAATTCTCCTAGAAAACCCAAGTCAGTGCATGCATACAACAGCAATGCCTCCTCCTCTGTTATCCTGATTTGCTGATAAACTTTTTCAGCAATTTCCTGATATTGGGTGGGAATCTGATGCCGGGGTGTGGCAGTTAAAGGGGTAAAATCCATGGAATAAAATTACATAATATTAAACTTTCAACAAGTAATGAAAGTTCAACAGGGAAAAGCATTTATTCTGGAAATCACAATTTCAATTTCTTCGGGTGTTAATAATGGATGAATAGGCAAACTCAATATTTCTGAATGAATCCTTGTAGTTAAAGGCCAATCCTTACCTGAAAAGGCAGGTTGAAAAGCAAGTTGTTGATAAGGAGGGATAGGATAATGAATCAGGGTTTGTATTCTCCCTTGTGTCAACCATTCTTGAAATTGACTTCTTCGTTTACATAATACCGGAAATATATGCCATACATTTTCTCCAGTTTCTGAGGAAGAAGGCAATTTAATTTCTGGATGATTAATTTGAGTAAGATATAATTCTGCAATTTTTTCTCTTTGAAGATTGTCCTCCTCAAGTTGTGACAATTCAATGCTGAGAAAGGCTGCTTGTAGTTCATCTAATCTTGAATTAAATCCAGGATATATATTATGATATTTTTTTTCAGATCCGTAGTTGCCTAATATTCTAACCCGTTTTGCAGTATCAGCGTGAGCTGTTGTAACTGCACCTGCATCTCCAATGGCACCTAAGTTTTTTCCCGGATAAAAACTAAAAGCGGCGGCATCGCCCCAAGCACCTGCTTTAATTCCGTCTACACTGGCGCCATGCGCTTGGGCAGCATCTTCTAATATTCTTATCCCATTCTGAATGGCCCATTCTTGTATAGATTTCATGGGTGCCATTCTCCCGTATAAGTGAACCGGTAACACTACTTTTACTTTCGTTAAATCAAGGGAGGTTAAAGGGGAGATGGAAATATTAAACGTATCTAACTCGGGTTCTACAGGAATTATCTTTAATCCTGCCTGTTCTACGGCCAACCAAGTAGCGATATATGTGTTGGCGGGTACAATTACTGCATCTCCGGGTTGAAGAAATCCTTCCCATTTCCAAGCCTCTAACACTAACCGTAAGGCATCTAACCCATTCCCTACCCCAACAGTGTGTTTTGTATTGATAAACTGAGAAAATTCTTGCTCGAAAGCGGTAACCGCAGAGCCCAAAACAAATTGACCCTTTTCCATCACTTGGTGCAAGGCCTGCTGATATCGTTCTGCTTGCCGGTTTCGCAAAGCGCCTAAAGGGAGATAATTTATAATATCCAAAATATATTATATAATAATTTATTTTATTATAATCGCTTTTCGGTAATTACGTAATTAGGTCGTCTTCGGCTCGCATCTAAAGTGCGCCAAATATATTCTCCCAATATCCCAATTCCAATCATTTGAAAAGAAGATACAAACAACAGAATCACCATCATACTGGTCCATCCATCAATATGAATCCAGCCGGATATCTTACCAATCAATATTAAAACTGCATACCCAATTGCCCCTAACCCTAACAACAATCCTGAAATAGAAATCAGACGAATCGGAAAAAAAGAAAATGCCACAAATGAATCTACTAATGATTTAATTTTTTTTCCTAAAGTATAGGAGCTTTTTCCAATCATTCTTTTTTTCCTTACATAAGGAATTGTTATATAATCGTATCCTAACCAAATTAATAAATATGGCAGGAAAGAATTTTTATCTTGAATTTGTAAAATATGTTCTCTGATTTCTTTATCAAACAAAACAAAATCAAATCCTCCTTTTGGTAAATTTTTTAAGGCAAATTTCCGAATCATCCAATGCGAAAAACTTGATATTCCTTTTTGCCACAAGGGTTCCTCTCGTGCTTCCCGATTCGCAATCACTAGTTTAATTCCAGCTTTCCAATAGTCAAACATTTTAGAAAACAATTCAACTGGATCTTGTAAATCAGCAGAAATAATGATGGTACAATCCCCTGTGGCTTCTGCCATTCCTGCATAGGTTGCATTGGTAGAACCAAAATTTCGGGCAAAACGGATAATTTTAACTTTATCTGGAAAATGAATTTTAAAGTCGCATAATTTATCCCACGTTCCATCCCCGGAACCATCATCAATTAATATATATTCGAACGTAGCTTTTCCTGCTAATAAATATTCATGATCTAATAATGTCTGGCTGGTTACAGGTATGTTCCCTTCATTAAAATAACAGGGAATAATTACTGAAATTAGGGGCGTATTCATAACTCTTCAACTTCGGCTATACACCCAATATTTGCCATCCATTCAGGTGGTAGATCCGCAGATATTTCATTTAATGCCTTCAATAAAGAGTCACTAAAACCGGTCATCATAGAATTAGGCAAAACTTTTAAAAAGAAACCCGTAATTGAAGAAACCTTAAAACCAGCAGAGGATAAATCTGCCTTCAAGGTATCCATACCATACACCCGCACATGGCCTACTTGTTGATCGCGCATACCTAAGGTATCTAAAGCAGGTTGTAACCCCATTTTAACTGCCAGTTGTCTATGCAAGGATTTTTTGTTCGGTACGATAACAATAATTTTACCCCCCGGGGCTAGCCAGGATTTCATGTGTTTCAATAATTCAACCGGATTAATAATATGTTCCAAAACATGACCTGCCAATACGACGTCATAGGGAGTAGAAGGAACAAAATTTTCAAACCACTTAGAATGTACTGTTAATTGAGGAAACTCTTTTTGTAAATGTTCTACTAAAACAGAAGATCCTTCTACTACTTCTGCATTTATTTTCCGGTCCAATAATTCCCTTGTAAATAAACCTTCACCGGTTCCCATTTCCAACACTCGGCTACCTTCAGGAATATGAGAAAACACCCACTCAAAAGTGTACCGTTGTGCTGCCGCTTCAATATGTTTATCTCCTAATGGATCTTGCAAATGGTAATTTCCCGCAATAGGATCTAAAGAGGAGTTTTCCGCTATCATACAAGCAAATTACGGAGAATTCCAATTGCTTATTGGCAGAATTGTCCTGCTTTAATTCCTTGCAATATTTGATCATTAAAACTGGAAGCATTGTAAGGCGCGGCACTTCCCATTAAGGTTAATCCAGAATATTTATCTAATAAGGTTTGACGAAAATGATTCCACGTTTCTATTTGAGATAAATAGGGCAAAACAAACCTAGGCCCTGAAGATTGTTGCAAAATAGTTAGGGGTTGTATTTCTGATTCAATTAAGCCAGATTTCCAAAGCGTTTCAATCACTCGTTGAGGATCTGGGGTATCTTGATAAGGGATTTCTGCAAACAAGGTTATTTCTTCCGAAGATTGGGTATGAGAAAGATGGGTAATTCGGGTTACTGGAATTTCTATTTCAGGGATATTTAATACTGAGAAATTCCTTATTAAATGTTTTCGATTCCAAGTTAGTTTTATCCAATGCCATCCCGTTTGTTCAAAAACAGGAATCTCTTTTTCTCCTACTGCGGATGCAAAGGAAAGAAGGCTTCCTGTCCAGATAATATGGGACGTCGAAATAACTTCTTTACCAATATGAAGCTCCCATCCTTGGGCGTTTTTATTGAGTTGTAGAGGATGACCTTGAAAATACTGGATGGTTGGAGTTTGAATAAATTGATAATATAATTTATCCATCCAGGCTCCAAATCGTTCTAGCGTAGGATATGCAAATAGTGTTGGGGAAAGACGGAAGGATTTATCAGTTAAAAAAGCTTTTAGTGTTTCAGGATAAAATAAAGGAGCCCAAGCTACTCGATGATATCTTCCGGGCAATTCGTTTGAAGATATTCTAATATTTTTTTCTACCCATGGATCCATCAGATTTTTCTGAAGCCAAGATCCATGATTTGCTTCTCCAATCTGTGCATAAGTAGGAGGAATGATACCTTCAGGCGTATTAAATTTATTCCGCGCATGCAAATCATCCTCAGGAATACTTAAGCTTGCCAGAATTTCTTGCTGAATCATGTGTGGCAACAGCTGAAGACATTCAGGTTCATTGGCAATTAATAAATCAAGGGTTGTAATCCCTCTCCAGTATTGAAGAGGAGTATCTACCTGCTGAACCTCAACTCGAGCCTCTATCCATTTTTGAACAATAGGAAAAAAACGAGGCAGGTCGGCTCTGTTATCCGGTTGATATAAAAATACATCTGAATGAGTGTTGGGTGATCGCAATTGAGTGAATTCCAATAAATTCATCCCAACATCAGTTATGGTTCCATCTTGCCACTTCATCCCGCCAAAAATTCCACCTGCAGGACCTCCAGTATCTACCCAAGAAACCTTCTGATTTTTGTTCTTAAATTCTTCTAGCGCTACTATGGCGGCAAGGGAATTTCCGATTAATAATGGATTCATAAGGGTTTCACAATACGATAAAGTTCAGCCCCCCAACCCGGTAATTCCGCTGACAATTTCATCAATCCATTTATTATATCAATATTTATAATATCATTATCTACCATCTTTTGGAGTTGAGCATGTGTGAAGGGTTTAATAAAATAATCCCCAGCTTCCACAATCGCATATCCGGTTTTGTTTAATAGATCCTCTAAAATTATCGGCGTAAATACTTGTTGCTGTTGAAAATGATGGTTGGCTCCTGAGAAAGATTGAACATCCGCAATCGCCCCCATGGCTACAGCCAATCGGCGATGAAAAGAATATGCATTGGGAACGGTTAGAAATAATTTTCCTTTTGGAGACAATGCCTTCCGCAATTCCTGAAGGGTTTGTTGTGGATCTGGTAATTCATGTAACAAACTGCTCATGAGTATCACATCCATAGGGGTTGTGACTTGCTTCAACCAATCTTCAATCTTTAGGGGAAGAATTTCAACCGGGTAGGTAATACTACTATTTTGAAAAGTTGTGATGGCTTGATCATAAAAAATAGTTGAAGGCTCTAAGACTAACAGGTTTTTACAAGAAGATATCCAAGTAAACGCAGGTGCACTTGCACATCCAATTTCAAGTATTGAGCTATTCGAAACATCCCCCAATTTATTCAACCATAATTGTTGACGTGCCTTAACCAGAAATGGTTCAAAGGGTTGAATTTGATAATCTCTAGCATATTGTTCTAAATCACGATCCATAAGCTGCTTTTTTAATATCCAGAGATAAAGTACACTTTAAAGAAGGAAGGGCTCCTAAGTTTTGTTTAAATCGGGTAAGTCCAGCATTAGGTATGCCATCAGAGGTGGTTGCCGTTCCTAAATCCAAATTGGTAATTCCCTCTGCTCTACAATAATTTTGAATCCCTTCACATAATAAAGCGACCGGACTTAAAGCCTCTGCGGAGGGATGATGTGCCCAATACACTACTTGTGCATAATCTGGCAAGGGAATCAAAACCCAGGCAGCTGCTAATCTTTGATTTTGGGGATTGACCACTTCAAACATTCGGGTTTGATTCGGAAAGGTAAAAATCATTTCTTCCACCTGTTTCGGAGACATGGATAAAGTATATCCTTTATCTTTTCGATTTAAGGAAATTAACTCGTAAACCGACAACCAGTTACTAAGCGGAACCCGTTGAACTGTCGTACCTGAAGATAAACATTGTTGGATTTTTTTTCGATTTCCATGCGACACTTCAAAGGATTTTTGTGTTAAATCAAAATACCAGGTGCTTTCAATTTTTTCCCATTTCCAAAGAGAGGGAGGGATGGATTGGATGGTTTTTAAAAAGGCAGTAGGATTATAAAAAACTGGAGGTAAAGTCCAGTGGACAAAATCAGGAAACGGAGGATATTGAAGTTCTGTAAAATTTAAAGTAGGTAACCAGCCTGCAAAACTTCCCAAGCCTGGAACTGCGAAGATGTTTTGTTCGAATTTCCCGGCAATGCCATTCCAATAAGTTAACCGGGGATGAAGTTCAACAAATTCTGGAGACTGAAATATGGGAAGTGTTGAGGTCAAGACTTTTCTATTCGAAACAATCTACCCAACACAGTTTTCCAGAGGAAATAGAATAGAGAAGAATTAATCCTGAAGGATAGAATGCTCCTTAATTATTTTCTCTTGAATAGTTTGAAGGGCATGTAAAACAGTTTCGGGTCGTGGAGGACAACCGGGGATATAAACATCCACGGGTAAAAAAGTATCAATTCCTTGAACCACACCGTAAACTCTGTGCATTCCTCCAGAGGAAGCACAAGCGCCCATGGCTATACACCATTTGGGGTCGGGCATTTGATCCCAGATTCTTTTTACAGCATGTGCCATTTTGTAGGAGCACCATCCTGCAACAATCATAAGATCAGCTTGACGGGGAGAAAACCTAAACACTTCGGACCCAAATCGTGAGGCATCATATTTTGGTCCGGCAAACGCCATCATTTCAATAGCACAACAAGCTAAACCCATAGGCATAGGCCATAATGCATTTGCCCGTGCCCAATTGGTAACCGCATCTACGGTAGTGGTAAGAAACCCTGTTTTAGCTAATGCTTTTTCGATTCCCATGGTATGCGTTTTTGTATTTTATTAGAATTTAAAAGTCTGTTGATTTTGGGATATTATTCCCATTTAAGTCCACCTTTTTTCAAGATGTAAAAAAATCCTACGAATAAAATTACCACAAAAACCAACATCTCCACAAATCCAAACCATCCTAAGTTTTTGTATTGAACAGCCCAAGGATACATGAACACCAATTCTATATCAAACAAGATAAAGAACATCCCTACCAAATAAAATTTTACAGAGAATCGGTCACGGGCAGTTCCAACCGGATCCATCCCTGATTCATATGGGGAGTCCTTGATACGATTGGGACGCAAAGGCCCTGTAATTCCGGACAAATTGGTAAGTAACAGCCCTAAAAAAACTGCTATACCTACTAATATTAAGAGTGCAATGTATTCTGCCATGTAAATGATTTACTAAACAAAGTTATCGGGAAAGCTTCAGATGTACAAGAAATTTGGTTTCAAAATAAGGAAGGGGAAAATCTTGGAATAAAGGCCATGTCGTAATCTTTCCAGAAATCGCAGCAAGTTCTGCTTCTAAATCTCCACCTTTTAAATACAATATCCCGGAAGGTAATGTTCCTTGTTGCCCGGGAATTAATAGATGTTTAACGAGTTGGATAAATTCTTTCATATGGGAAACAGCTCTGGAAACCACATAATCTGCTTGCCCACTTGGAAGAACTTCTGTTCTAGAACATATTGCTTTTACGTTCTTAAGTTCAGCAGCTTCTATAATAGCGGATACTACTTTTATTTTTTTGGCAATCGAATCTACTAGCACAAACTCCACCTCAGGAAATAAAATCGCCAAAGGAATTCCTGGAAAACCTCCTCCAGTACCTGCATCTAATACTCTTGCCCCAGGATTGAAAGTACAATAATGGGCAATGGTTAGAGAGTGTAACAAATGATGAATTTCCAACTCGCCGATATCTTTCCTGCTAATTACATTGATTTGAGGATTCCAAATTTGAAGCGCTTCTGAAACTTTCTCAAATTGTTGTATTTGCCCTGAAGTTAATCCCGGAAAATACTTATGAATTACCTCAAATTGCCCGCTTTCCATTCCTCAAATATACTTTCCTTTTTTCCTAAAAGGATGATTAATTAATTCCCAAGAAATAAAATAGAATAAAATGAACTTATACCCTTTCCCTTTAGTATGTTAATGCCTTGTCCTTTTTTTTATTAACTTTAACCCAAATAAAAAAGCAAATTTTGAATCAAACTTTGGGTACTTCAAAACGCCCTAAATTGAAAGAGAAATGATACAAATGATGCTGAAATAGACTAAATCATGAAAATTAACTTTTTTCCTTACTGCCTTTTTCTTCTCTCAGGGATTATTTTAAATTTTCCTCAACAAATATTGGGTCAATGCCAAGGGGGGTATAACTACGGTGTTGCTCCTATTACCCCAGGATTTTCATTTACCACCTATTCCAATGTGTTTGGAGGAGAATATATTCGCTTTAATGCAACCGTTGGGAATGTTTATGAATTCTCCTATTGTACTTCCGATGGAGGTTCTACTTCTTATGATACAGAACTTTCTATAAATACTGACCTTGGGGTGTATGTACCCAACACTTACAATAACAACACCTGTGGTACCCAGGCAAAAGTAACTTGGACGCCTTCAACTTCTGGGATTTATAGGATTATAACCACTGAATATGATCCTTTCTTTTTAACAGGATGTTACATCAACAGTTCATTTGGAACCAACCTACGTATTCGCCAAATACAATGTGTAACCCCAGCAAATGGTGGAACTTTGGTGGGTTCCCGATCAACTGTTCTAACCAACGATACCGTTTCTTTTAATTTAACTGGATACACCGGAACCATTAATTGGGAGTTTTATTACAACTCACCGCCCTGGACTACCATTAATAATACCAATCCGAATCCGAATTTTTTCGTGGGAGATTTTAACAATAGTACTTTGTTTGTTAGGGCCAGATTAATCAACGGAGGATGTATAGCTTATTCCAATACAGTTCAAGTTAATATTCTATGTGGAGTTCCTTTTAATACAGTTTGTAACACTACGTTGGATTATATTTCGAACGTTTCGTTTAATACGATAAATAATAACTCCACTTATAATAATAACACAGCGTATCAAAACTTCAGTAATCTTACCACCTCTGTTTGCAAAGGAAGCACCTATAATTTAAGCATTGCTTCTACAGGAGTGGCGCAAGGTAAAACTGCTTGGATTGACTACAACAATGATGGAGACTTTAATGATCCAGGAGAAAATGTATTAACCCCTACTTCTCCCTCAACTTCTCCGGGAACTGGAAATGTGACCATACCGGGTACTGCGATAACGGGTAGTGTTAGAATGCGAGTATTATCGGTAGCAGGCATTGCTCCGAATGTTTTAACTTGTGCGGCAACGTATTACCCTTCGGGTACCAATACAACAGATGGAGGAGAATATGAAGATTATACGATCAATATTTTAGCAACCCCAACTGCAGCGGCCGGCGCAAGTCAAACCTTATGTTCAACAGTTGCAACAATGGCGGCTACGAATCCTAGCCCAAATACGGGTGCCTGGACCTTGGTTTCAGGAAGTGGTAGTGTAACCTCATCTACGTTGTTTAATTCCGGAGTTACAGGATTAGGATCTGGGGCTAATGTTTTCCTATGGACAGTGAGTAATGGAGTTTGTACGGCCACCAGTCAAGTAACGCTTACCAATCAAACCCCAACAACAGCGAATGCTGGAAGCAATCAATCTGCATGTTCTCTTACTGCAACTTTAGCAGGTAATTCCCCAAGTATAGGAACAGGAAATTGGAGCTTAGTGAGCGGAACAGCTACTATTTCAAATTCTACTTTGTTTAATTCAGGAGTATCCGGATTAGGTTCAGGTGCAAATGTTTTTCTTTGGACAATCACCAATGGTGCTTGCCTCAGTACTTCATCCGTTACCATCACGAATAATATTCCAAATGCCAATGCAGGATCTAATCAAACGATCTGTTCTAGTTCAGGAACGTTTGCTGCTGTAAACCCTACCCCCAGCACAGGAAGTTGGTCATTAGTATCTGGTACGGGGTCTATCACCACCAACAATTTATTCAACTCAGGAGTGACTGGCTTAGGTTCTGGTGCGAACACGTTCTTATGGACGGTAAACAATGGAATTTGTACTAATACTTCTCAGGTAACTATTAATAACCAATCACCCTCAACCGCGAATGCAGGGGGAAATCAAACGGCATGTTCTACAACTGCGACCTTGGCAGGAAACTCTCCCTCTATAGGCACTGGCAATTGGACCTTAATATCAGGTTCCGCTGGCATATCAAACTCTGGGTTGTTCAATAGCGGATTAACCGGAATTGGCGTTGGACCCAATGTTCTTCAATGGACGATCACGAATGGGGCTTGTAGCAGTAGCGCTCAAGTTACCATCACCAATAATACACCTACCACGGCATTGGCTGGAAGTAATCAAACGATTTGTACCAATTCAACCACGCTGGCAGGGAATACTCCTACCAACGGAACCGGGGTTTGGAGTGTAAGTATCGGTTCTGCTACCATTACTAATAACGGTTCTCCAACCTCTGGGGTAACAGCGATTGGAGCAGGAACTAATGTATTAATCTGGGGAATCACCACCACTTGTGGAACTTCCACCTCATCGGTGACGATTGTGAATGATCAGCCAACCACTTCCAATGCCGGAATTGCACAAACAATATGTACCAATACCGCGACCCTAGCAGCCAATACTCCTGTTCAAGGAACCGGAGCATGGTCCTTACTAAGTGGCAGTGGTAGTTTTGCAAGCCCAAATAGTCCTAGCAGCAATGTTACTGGGGTTGGGCTTGGAAATAATACTTATCAATGGACCATCACACAAGGATCCTGTACTTCAACATCCTCCGTTCAAATCAGTTACGGCCCTCCTTCTAGCGCAGTTGCCGGAGCAAGCCAAACCCTGTGTACCAATCAAACCATCATGGCAGCTACGGCACCCTCTTTGGGAACCGGAACCTGGTCCTTATTATCTGGAAATGGAACCCTCACTAATGCGAACAGTGCTACCACTTCAGTGACTAATTTAGGAGCAGGAACGAATACCTTCTTATGGACTGTAAGTAATACTTGTGGAAGCTCAACCGCATCAGTCAATTTGGTAAATGCAGTTCCTTCCCCTTCAGTTGCGGGTGCTGACCAAACCTTATGTGTGAGTACGAGTGCCTCTTTAAATGCAACCCCTCCCGTTCAAGGAACAGGAACCTGGTCTGTAATTTCAGGTACTGGTACTTTTGTAAATGCAAACAGTCCAACTACTACCGTTAATGGACTTTCGAATGGAAACAATCAATTTCTTTGGACCGTAAGTACGGGTAGTTGTTCTTCAACCAGTCAAGTAAACATTTTAGTGGCCAATGGTCTTGCCAATGCACAAGCGGGGGCAGATCAAACGATATGTGGAAGTGCGGCTCAATTAAATGCGGTTAGCCCATCTGTTGGAAGTGGAAGTTGGAGCGTTATTAGTGGCGGGGCTTTGTTAGCAGACAATACCCTAAATACCTCTGGCGTATCCTCCTTACAAATCGGAAGTAACGTCTTTCAATGGACTGTCGTTTATCAAGGCTGTGTAGGTCGTGATACTGTAAGGGTGTTAAGTGAACAACTTCCAACCGGAATTTCAGCTGGACCAGACCAAGGATTATGTTTGACACAGTCTCAACTTCAGGCCCAAAGCCCAACCACAGGAGTAGGTGCATGGTCTGTGATTAACGGAACAGCGACTATTCAAAATCCATTATCTGCTACTTCCTCTGTGTCTGGATTAAGTTCTGGGAATACTACATTACGTTGGACAGTTAGTAATAGTTGTGGAACTGCAACTGATGATGTGGTTTTAAACGTAGGACAGAATCTATCTGCTTCTAGTGCTGGAGCAGATCAAACCGTATGTGGAGATTCAGCATTTTTAGGAGCCGTTGCGCCCATCAATGGTATTGGAACTTGGAGTCAAATTACAGGCGGTGTTTTATTTACAAATTCTAATCAAGCCTTGGATACAGTTAGAAACCTTTCCTTTGGTTCACAATCTCTAATATGGACTGTAACATATGGTTTGTGTACCGCTCGTGATACCGTTGTTATTACCCGAAATTTCCCTCCTACGCAAGCAGTTGCAGGACCAGACCAACAAAACTGTTCCGCTACAGCTCAATTGGCTGGGAACACCCCAGTTGTTGGACAAGGAACTTGGATTGTTGTTGGAGGTAGTGTAATTGTGAATAATCCCTCAAGCCCTACTTCCGGAGTAACTAACTTAAGCTCAGGAACCAATACCCTTCGATGGTATATTTCTAACGGAAACTGTCCTTCTAATTATGATGAGGTATTGTTAATTCGCAATGCCCCCGGAACTCAAGCAGTGGTTGGAAATGATATATTCTCTTGTGCAACTATAGTTACCTTATCTGCAAATACTCCCACTATAGGTACTGGACAATGGTCAACTTTGTTTGGCTCTGGAATCGTTACCAATTTCACGCAACCTAATGCACAAGCAGTAGGTATTACCATAGGTGATAGTTCTGGATTTGTATGGACTATAAACTTAGGATTTTGTGCAACAAAAGACACTTTAGTAGTAACTACCGTTAATCCTCCTGTTGCAAGTTTTACAGATACCTTAATCGGTACTGCTGTTCATTTTACCAATAGTTCCCTGTTGGCTACCCATTATGAATGGAATTTTGATGACGGCACAGTGAGTACCCTAGTTAATCCCATTCATCAATATACGGCAAGTGGAGTATATCAAGTAAGATTAGTAGCTTTTGGACCTTGTGAGAATGATACGACTTATTTATCAGTACCTTATTTCATCACTGATAATGCCTCTGACATTGAAACGAAAGAATTGTTCATTCGCCCTAATCCAGCTGAAACATTTGTAACTGTTACTGTGGCACCGGGAGTTCGTAAGATTTCAATTACTGAGGTATCGGGTCGTATTATTGAGACCAGAGATATCTTAGCTGGTGAGGAAGAAATCAGATTTTCTGTAGAAAATCTACCAAGAGGGATTTATTGGATTGAGGCAGGAGCAAAAAGAGGAAAGGTGATTCTGCATTAATCACAGACACTATACTTAATAACTAGTGATATAGTATTAAGTATATATAATATCTATTTATTCTTTTGCAATCGAGTAGGATACCCTGCTTGGTGAATCCCTTTTGCGAGGCGAATGAGTTTTGATTTTATCAACTGCTTTTTTAGTCCTTGAAGATGATCTGTAAATAAAACTCCATCAATATGATCGTATTCATGTTGAATAATTCGGGCTTGAATTCCTTCGAAAGAAGATTCTATAGTCTCCCCTGATGGAGTTTGATATTTTAGTCTGATTTTTTCAGGTCTCCATACTTCTTCCCGAATCCCTGGGATGCTCAAACAACCTTCTTCAAAAGCCCATTCTTCTCCTGTCTCTTCAAGGATAACGGGATTAATAAAAACATGTTTAAACCCTTGGAGGTTTTCTCCGCCTTCTTCGGAATCATCCATAGGAGCGCCATCTACCACAAAAATTCGGATTGGCAATCCCACTTGTGGGGCGGCTAACCCTACTCCACTGGCATTATACATGGTATCAAACATGTTTTGGATAAGCGTACCCAAATCTGCGTAGTCGAGGGAAATAGGCTGGGCTACTTTTCGTAACACCGGGGAGCCATAAGTGAAAATGGGAAGAATCATCTGGGTTGACTCAAATATTCTTGAAGCATAATAACAGCAGAAAGGGTATCAATCCGAGTTTTTTCTTTTCGTTTAGAAACAGACATTCCGGATTGAGCCAGGGTTTGAGCGGCAAGTCGTGAAGTAAATCTTTCATCCCAAAGAATAATTTTTAAGGTAGGATACCAAGCCTGACAATTTGTATAAAAGGTTTTTACAGGAAGACTAGCATGTGTATCCTGACCGGATAGATTTTGTGGCCATCCTAAAATCATTACCTCCACTGGCCCATCCTGAATCCAGGATTTTAACTTTTCTTTGATTTCAGAAGTAGGAAAAGTACCTAATGGAGTTACGGAAATCCCCAAGGGATCTGACCAGGCAATACCTGTTCTTTGCGTTCCATAATCAATAGCCATCACCCTGCTCATGGCTCAAAATTACGATTTTCAGGAAGGATAATCCGAAATACAGAACCTTTACCGAGTTCAGATTTGTATAAATTGATTTTTCCTCCAAAAAAGTTTTCAATAATTCTTTTAGACAAACTTAAGCCTAACCCCCATCCTCTTTTTTTGGTTGTGAAACCCGTTCGAAATATACGACTGGCTTGTGCGCGTGTGATTCCTTTGCCTGTATCCTCAACTTCAATAATTACTTCTTCTTGCTTACCGTAAAAAGTTCTTACCATCACTTTACCACCGGTATCGGGTAAGGCATCTACAGCATTTCTTAATAAGTTTTCAATAACCCATTCCATTAATAAGGAATCCAAATTAACCCTACAAGTTTGAGGTAATTGATCTTGAAACTGCAAGGATGCCCGTTGAGAAACCCTACGGCTCATATAATTTACCGACCTTTCAATGATTACGGAAGGAGACTCCAAATGCAAGTCAGGCTTGGATCCTATCCGGGAGAAACGGTCGGCAATTTGTTGTAAACGAGCAATGTCTTTGTTTAATTCCAGAAAGTATTCCTCACGATCTTGGGGGGTTAAAGATTCCATCTTTAACAATTCCATCCAGGCTACCATTCCGGTTATCGGGGTTCCCAATTGATGCGCAGTTTCACGCGCTAATCCTGCCCATAGTTTATTTTGTTCGCTCCTTTTGGTAAGGGCATATCCCGCAAACACGAATAAAATAAATACCCCCATCACTAATAACACACCATAAGGAAACCAACGCAATTGTTTTAACAGATCCGATTCATCATAAAAGAGAAATAATTGGACTGGTGCCGATTCGGGTATTCCTAAAAGTTGAATCATCACAGGCGGAACGTCCGATGCTTTCATTTCTGCAAGTCGTTCCGCTAATTCCGCTTTTTGTTGCTCCTCCGACCAAGACGTATCAATAATATTTCTATGTTCTAAAATATGGTCGTCTTTATCTGCAAAAATTACAGGAACAGATTCGTTTCCTTTTAAAATATTCTCGAGGATAAAATTGAGTTCACAATTGGTATCTGTTGTATTTCCAATAAACTCTTGTGCTTTGGCAAGTAGGGTTACCCTATGTTCCTCTTCAATGGCAAGCCTGGACACCAAATAATTGGAGTAAAATAAACTACTGGAAACCAAAAAAATTCCAATAATTATGACTCCCCAAAACCATGATATCACCCTCATTGTAAGCTAAAAATACAAAACTAAATATGAATTTTTGGGTAACTGCTCATAGGTTGTGATTAATTAATCCACAAAACGAGGAATACAGGATGATATTTATCATTCTCTGCCTTTGAGAAACGTTCTAAATTTGCTTTTGTTGTTGAGGTTAGTGTTAAGGATGTTTACTTTTGCATTACGATATGGAAATAAACTTTAGGGGAATAAGCCTTTCTCATCACCGAGCACCGGTGGATATTAGGGAATTGATTTATTTACAAGATGCAGCGGTTCGTTCGCTGTCGTTAACCCTAAAGGATAGGTTTAACCCTGAAGAATTATTAATTATTTCTACCTGTAATCGTACAGAGATTTATTATTCTGCTCAACAAATCCTTGACAGGGAAATCATAATTGCCTTGTTATTGGAAAAAGGAATCGCAAATTATCAGGAGTTTCTCCCTTACTTCGATATTTTACCAGATGCGGAAGCAGCTGTTCTGCATTTGTTTCAGGTATCTATGGGTTTAAAATCAAATGTTTTAGGAGACATTCAGATTACCTATCAAATAAAAAACGCCTATAAGATTTCCCATGAGTTATCGCTTGCGGGTCCTTTTATGCATCGATTATTACATACAATTTTTCATGCCGGAAAAAGAGTACAAAGTGAAACTAACTTCCGGGATGGAGCTGCCTCAGTAAGTTATGCAGCAGTAGAAATAGCAGAAGAGTTAGTATCCCCAGAATCTAATTCAAAAGTATTGATGATTGGACTTGGGGAGATGGGCACTGACATTGCACGAAATTTAAAGAACTCCATTTTCAAGGATATCACCTTGTGCAATCGTTCCATTTCAAAAGCTACCCAATTGGCGAATGAAATCGAAGCTAAGGTTTTACCTTGGGAAGATTTAAGAAATAATTTTCATCAATACGATATTTTATTCTTAGCGATTTCTACAGAAACACCCTTAATTACCGAACAATGGGTGTCTGAAATATCGCTTACCAAACATTTATACTTGATAGATGTTTCGGTTCCTCGTGCGGTGGAAGTAACTGTGGATACTGTTCCGGGAGTTATTTTATTTAATATTGATGATATTCAATCCAGAGCAACTTTAGCTATGGAAAAAAGAATGGCGTCTATCCCTAAAGTAGAACAGATAATTCAAGATGAAATGCTCGGTTTCCAACATTGGACGCAAGAGTTACAAATCTCTCCTATTATTCATTTATTAAAAGACGCACTCGAACAATTAAGAAAGGAAGAAATCTCCAGACACCTTAAAAATTTAGATGTTGAACAAGCAAAAGTTGTAGAGGAGATTACCAAAAACTTAATGCAAAAAGTTCTGAAGATTCACGTATTGCCTTTAAAAGAAGCTTGTAAAAGAGGGGATGCTGAAAACATTGTTGAGGTTTTGCAACAATTGTTTAACCTTGAAAAAATCCACCAAGATTAATTCTTGGCTTTTTTCAATTACCAGGAAATATATTTTTTAAAAGCCTCAGCTATCCATTGAGGAGTAATTTTTTCCACTTCCGGAATTCTCCCCAACACCTTAAAACCAGTATAGTTTTCTATTACTTTTTCTGAGGATAGATTTTCAACTCCATTAAAAATGATTCCTTTCACAGGGATATTTTTATGCTTTAAATGTTCTGCTGATAATAAAGTATGATTAATGGATCCCAAATAGTTTCTGGAGACTAATACAACTGGGACTTGCCATTGTTGAAATAAGTCTGAAAATAAAAAAGCGGAAGTGATAGGTACCATTAATCCACCAGCTCCTTCTATCAATACTCCATTACACTTAGCAGGGATAATCGGTAATTGAAGTTTAGATACTTCTATTTCAATTCCAGCAATGGCTGCAGAAGCATGGGGAGAGAGGGGTTCAGGAAGCACATACGTTTCAGGAATGAAGTGATCGTCCTGCAATTCGGTTAGTCTTTTTACGGCTTGCGTGTCGGTTTCAGGATGAACACCAGCCTGTATAGGCTTCCAATAGGCGTAGTTTAATCCTCGCACAAGAATGGAAGACACTAGGGTTTTGCCTATATCCGTTCCAATCCCAACTACTCCCAAACAATTTGAGGGCATTGAATTCAATTTAAAATAAATTAATGATTAGGCTTATTCTACTAAAGCAGTAGATAATTTGGCTGAGCCACCTGGATTATTTTTGTGATAAAAATAATTATGTGCTGAGCCTCCCGAAAAGTTAACGGTTTGTTCTGGTACCAATTGAACGGTTTTAGCTGTATCCCAAACTTGAATCTTGTAAGAACGATCGCCCCATAACTCCAAAAATGGTGTGATGTTCTCTAAGGATAGCATTTTGATAAAAACAGAATCTTTCCCCAATTCGCAATCTTGCATATTAGGCCGAGGGGAGCGCATAATAAGAAGGATTGGATTCTTTTGGTAAAAATTACCATGATAAAATCTAACACAAAAGGTAGTATCCGTGAACCGATAATTATCTAAGGTAGTTCTGGCAATTAAAGTTTGTAAACTATCTACTATCCAAATCGTTTGTTTTTGATCGCCGTACAATGCGATGGGTTGATTATTCATTACTTCAACATCCGGTTGTTGAGTAGCTATGTTTAAGTTAGCAGTAAGTTCTACTCTTCCGATTCCGAAAGAATCCACGTCTATCCCTGCTTGCACCAAATTCGCATATCCTTCAAGTGGCCAGCCAGTAGGGGCAGCGATTCCAAAAGCGATACGAGAAAAAGTATTATCTAAGTGATATACAAAATCCAAAGGATCATTAAAGATGCCTGAGGTAGTTCCTCTTTCTTTGGATTCGGCCGTGTTTACTATTTTCACATAAGCCCGTTTTTTCTCCTTAGGAGGAACAACCGGAAATTTTTTTCGTTTCTCACATCCTTGCAGAAAAACCGAGGATAAGAGAAGGCAACAGGAAAGAAATACAACAAAGCGCATCATACGTAGGTAAAGAAAGGCTATGAACCTGTTTGAAATAAATTTAGTTAAGGGAGTGAATTTACAAAATATTTAGGAATCCTTTTTTCAACCTATAATTTTACTACATGAACCGTGCTATTTTAATACCTGTTGGTGATGAGTTGTTAAGTGGGAACGTAGTTGACACCAATTCCGGATGGATTGCACATCAATTAGATTTAATTGGGATTCCTGTAATCAGGATTTATACCGTTCCGGATGACTTCCAAAGTTTATTAGAAATATTGGAGGAAGCCCAAGGAAAAGCAGAGATCGTAATCATTACTGGAGGATTAGGTCCTACGAAAGACGATGTTACAAAATCGGTATTAGCGCATTGGTCTCAATCTCATTTGAAAGAAGACACCCCTACTCTTTCACGCATTCAAGCTTATTTTAAGGCAAGAGGAAAAGAGGTGAACGAGTTAAATGCTGCACAAGCAATTGTACCGGATAAAGCTGAAGTACTTCCCAATCATTTGGGCACAGCACCCGGTTTGTGGTTACCCTCATCGAGGGGTTGTGTGGTTTCGCTTCCAGGTGTTCCCTTTGAAATGAAGGACTTGATGATTCAGGAAGTATTACCCCGATTTAGAAAAAATTATGCAGGAGCGTTGTGGCTTGAGCACACTTTATTGACTTTAGGGATTCCCGAATCAGAACTTGCCCTTCACCTGAAACCTATTGAAGACGTTCTTCCTCCAGAAGTTAAGATTGCTTATCTCCCCCAACCCGGATTGGTAAAAGTTAAATTAAGAATTCAAGCGGAAGCGAATCAAAAAGAAACAGGAATTTTACTGTTACATCAGCAAATTGAAAAAATTAAAAAAAGGTTAGGAGGTGCGGTTGCTGGGGAAGGAGATGAAACTCCTGAAGGAATAATTCACACCTTATTATTAGATAGCCATAGTTCGCTTGCTACCGCTGAAAGTTGCACAGGGGGTGCATTAGCTTCTAGTTTATTAGGAATTCCGGGTGCTTCTGCTTGGTTCTTAGGCGGAATGATTCCTTATCAAAATCAAAGAAAAAACGAATGGTTAGGGGTAGAAAATGATTTATTTCACACGGTAGGTGCTGTATCAGAACCCGTTGCTAAGCAAATGGCGGAAGGGATTCGTTCACGCACGGGAAGTACTTATGGAATTGGGATTACTGGAATTGCCGGACCTGGTGGAGCAACCCCCGAAAAACCAGTGGGAACCGTATGGATAAGCTTAGCCTCTCCTGATGAAACCATAACAGAATGTTATTTATTTGAAAGAGATAGACAAAGGAATATTCGAAGAACCTGTTTGGCCGCAATAGATATGTTGCGTAAAAAACATCTTGGGCTTTGGGGACGTGGGCGTTTTGATTAACTTTGTCCTATATCCCTAAACAATCCGAATCAACTCTCCCCAGCGTCATGGCAGTTATTGAAATGGTGATGCCCAAAATGGGCGAAAGTATCATGGAAGGTACAATCCTGAAGTGGAACAAAGGTATTGGCGACAGCCTAGAACAAGATGAATCTGTTTTAGAAATTGCCACTGATAAAGTAGACTCAGAGGTCCCTTCCCCTGTTGCAGGTAAGATCACTCAAATCCTGGCGAAAGAGGGTCAAACGGTTCCAGTAGGAACAGTGATTGCTTTAATTGAAACCGTTGGTGAAGCTCCGAGTGAAGTTCCTTTTACGCCAGCACCTGCTGCAGCCGTTCAAGCTTCAGTGGCTTCTTCTAATGGCACTTCAGTGGGAATGGCAGCACCAGTAGTAAGTGGGGTTACCCTTTTAGAAAAACCTTCGTCCGGAAGATTTTATTCCCCTTTGGTTTTAAACATTGCCAGAACGGAACAAATATCCATGGATGAACTCGAAAGAATTCCGGGAACGGGTTCTGAAAATCGGGTGACGAAAAAAGATATTTTAGGGTATGTTGAAAACCGTAAAACTAAAGGCGTTGAAGTTGTAACTCCTGCTGCTACTATTTCAACTACTGTGAATACTCCTGCACCTGCTCAAGTTACTTCTAGTAATGGAATGCCAGAAATTAAACCTAAAACCTTTAGTTTCTCAGGAGAAAGCGAAATCATTGAAATGGATCGTATGCGAAAAATTATCGCAGAAAATATGGTCTATTCTAAACATGTTTCCCCACATGTTACTTCTTTCGTCGAGGCAGATGTAACGCCATTAGTAATGTGGAGAGATAAAAACAAATCTTTATTTGAAAAAAAATACGGAGAAAAACTCACCTATACTCCTTTGTTTTTAGAAGCATTGGTAAAAGCGTTGCGTGATTTCCCGATGATGAATATTTCTGTGGATGGCACCAATCTCATCCTCAAGAAAAATATAAATATTGGGATGGCGGTTGCACTTCCTTCCGGCAACTTAATTGTTCCGGTGATTAAAAATGCCGATCGCTTAAATTTAGTAGGACTTACAGCTGCTGTTAATGATTTGGCCAATCGGGCTCGAATTAACAAACTAACGCCGGATGATCTCAGTGATGGTACCTATACGCTTACCAATGTTGGAACCTTCGGTAATGTAATGGGAACTCCCGTTATCTTACAACCACAAGTAGGTATTATGGCGGCAGGAGCAATTCGTAAAAAACCAGCCGTAATTGAAACACCCTCTGGGGATACCATTGGGGTACGGCAATTTATGTTCTTGTCACATTCTTACGATCATAGAGTGGTAGATGGTCAATTGGGTGGATCGTTTGTAAGAAAAGTAGCCGATTATTTAGAATCCTGGGATATTAACAGAGAGATCTAACCTTCTGTAAATCTATTCTCTAGACCTAAAATTTAGGAATAATTGAGTAATCCTGCTTACAATTTCATGTAGATTTGATACTCAATTAATCACTATATTTGTTTTGTTAGTTTTATCCTTAACTTTGAAACTACATAAAGAAAAACTTCCCAAAAACTTCCCTTAACACTTTCATTTCACATGAAAAAAATTTTTACCTTTCTAACACTTGCACTTTGTTTAGGACTCGGAGTAAATGCTCAAACTTCTGGTGGTCCTGATTCTTACGGATACACCTGGAAAAACAGCAATCATCCGACCACTCCTCCGGTATATAACTGGATTAACATTAAAGGTCTAACCGGAACACAACTCGTAACCGGATTAGGGGACGATAATGTAGTAGGGCCCTTCAATATTGGATTTACATTTCAGTATTACTGGTTACCCGTAACGCAATTTTATTTGGGATCTAACGGATATATCGCATTTTCACCTGTTGCGAATATTGCCTCTACCTCTATTGGTTTCCCAAGTATTCCTACTTCTTCCCCGACCAATCAAAATCACTTGATTTGTCCGATGATGTGTGATTTAAATTTTGCAGATTCTACTGGTCAAGTAATGCCCGGTAATCCTGGAAACGTTTATTATTACACCAATGCAACAGCGGATAGTTTAATCATCACTTATGATAGCGTTCCTTTCTACGCCAATAGTTCTTATCGTGGAATTAACACTTTTCAAATTATCCTCTCTAAGCTAGATAGTTCTATTACTTTCCAATATAAAGAGCAAGTAAATAGTTGGGATGATGATTACAATGCAGTAACCAACCCATTAGTAGTTGGAATTGAAAATGTTTCCGGCCAAATCGGTTTACAAGTATCCAACAACGCACTCCCAGTGATCAATACTGCTGTTAAATTTTATGCTCCTGCCTCCACAAGTTTAGCTATTACCGACATACAGGTTGACGCAAACTTTAATGCAGAAAATGGTGGAATTTTTATTTTGAAAAACGTACCCTTTGCCCCTACTACTATTTTAAGAAATGTGGGTAATCAGAATATTTCAGGAGCAGTTCGTTGTTCTACTTCTGTTTATTCACCTTCTGGTGCAGTACCTATTACGGGATCATTAGCGGGTAAAGATTTTCTCGGTGGTTTAGTTGCCGGTGCTACCGGAAGCGTAACCCAAGATACCATGTGGACTCCTACCCTTGCAGGTACTTATTATTTAAGAGGTCAGGCATCTGGCGTAACGGGTGACCCAACTCCATTAAATAATCGTTCTGAAACTGAATTGGTAGTTATTGATAGTAGTATCAATAGAATTGTTTTGACTTACGATATTTTCCCTCCTTTTGATTCTACTTTAACTACTTTCCCAACTGGTTTTGGAACTGCTGGATTTGGTAACAACAATGGAATTGCGGTTTATTATGAGCCTCCATTCTACCCCGCTGTTATTGACACACTTTCTATGGTATTCCTTACCACTTCAGTTCCTTCTCCTTTTACATTGACTTTGCTTGATGATGACAATGGTGCTCCAGGACAAGGAACGGTAATCGCTTCTGGATCCTTCAATGCACCCAATCCTAATACTTTTGGACCAGCTACTTTTGGATTAACTACACCATTTGTTATCACCTCTGGTGGTGTTTATTTAGAATTCATTCAAAATGGAGATTCTACTTTCTTAGTTTCTGATGAAACTGCCCCTTTCTCTAATCGTACATATGAAGTATTAGCTGGAAACTGGGCTACCCATAGAAGCCGTGCTTCTGAAGATTATGTTTTACGTGTTCACTTAGTCGGTGGAACGACTCAATCTGAAGCTAGTCTTAATGGACCTATTGGTGGATTAAACCAAAACTACCCTAACCCTGCTACTGAAACTACAACTGTTGAATTCGCTCTTTTCAATGAAGGAAATGCAACCTTTACGGTTACCAATCTTCAAGGTCAAGTTATTGAAAAACTTGATTTAGGTTTGTTAGGAAGTGGATCACACAAGGTTAACTTAAATACTCAAGCCTATACTTCTGGATTGTATTTATACTCCTTAAAAGTAGGTTCTCAGGTATTAACCCGTAAAATGTCTGTACAACACTAATTGTGTTTTGATTAATAAAAAGGGCCACAATTATGTGGCCTTTTTTTTTGATTTAATTTCGATTACTCTTTTAAGGAATTAACTTGGCATTTATATATTCAGATAAAAAATGAAAAGAATTTTAGAATGTGTTCCTAATTTTTCTGAAGGGCGAGATCCTAAAATCATTGAAGCGATTTGCGCTCCCATTAAAGAGATAGATGGAGTTAGGATATTGGATGTAGATATGGGAAAATCTACCCATAGAACCGTAGTTACATTTGCTGGCAGTCCAGAGGCAGTAATAGAAGCTGCCTTTCAAGCCATTTCTCGTGCTGCACAATGGATTGACATGCGCAAACATACTGGCGCTCACCCCAGAATGGGAGCCACGGATGTATGCCCTTTAATACCCGTTTCCGGAATAACTGTTGAAGAAACCCTTATCCTCGCTCGTCAACTTGGGGATCGCGTAGGTCGTGAATTGGGCATACCTGTATATATGTATGAGTATGCCGCCACTACTCCTGAGCGAAAAAATCTAGCAACCATCCGAGCAGGAGAATATGAAGGATTTAGTAAAAAAATTTATGATCCTGCTTGGAAACCTGATTATGGGCCCACTGAGTTTAATGCTGTATCCGGGCAAACGGTTATTGGCGTAAGAGATTTTTTAGTAGCCGTTAATTTTAATTTAAATACCACTTCTGTTCGATTAGCTAATTCCGTTGCGTTTGATGTACGCGAAAATGGAAGGATAAAAACACAGAATGGAAAACCCAATGGTCCACCAGAATTAGATGCCAATGGTCAACCCCTTCGAATTCCCGGAATGCTAAAAGCTTGCAAGGGCGTGGGATGGTTTATTGAAGAATATGGATTTGCCCAAGTATCCATGAACCTAACCCAATTAAGCGTTACTTCCTTGCATCAAGCATTTGAAGCAGTGGTAAAATCTGCTACTCAACGAGGACTTAGAGTAACCGGTACTGAAATCGTTGGGCTTTTACCGAAATCCACTTTGGTGGATGCCGGTCGTTATTTTTTAACTCAGCAAGGAAGATCCACTGGGGTTGGGGATGCTGAATTAATTCGAATTGCAATTCATACTTTAGGCTTAAGTGAAATTCGACCTTTTCATCCTAAGGAAAAAATTATTGAATATTGTTTAGAAGATCCCTTTGGACCTTTGGCAAGTCAAACGGTTGTTAAGTTTACAGAAGGCTTAGCATCCGATTCTCCTGCACCTGGAGGAGGGTCCGTTTCTGCTTTGTGTGGCGCTTTAGCTGCGGCTTTAACCGCGATGGTAGCCAACCTATCTGCCGGAAAAAGAGGTTGGGAAGACCAGGTAGATTATTTCAGTTCTATTGCTGACAAGGCTCAGCAAATTCGGGAAGAGTTACTTTGGTTATTAGATGAAGACACCCGTTCATTTGATCAGGTGATGTTGGCATTTGGACTTCCCAAACAAACCCCGGAAGAAAAAGAGTTACGCAAGAAAGCAATTGAGGAGGCAACTATTTATGCAGCCGAAATTCCTTTACGGGTGATGGAAGCCGCATATGCTTGTCTTCCTTTGGTATTACAGATGACTGAAAAGGGAAATCCGAATTCAATTTCAGATGCGGGCGTAGGAGGACTTTGTGCTTGGGCTTGTTTATCAGGAGCAGCGTATAATGTGCAAATAAATTTGAAGGATATGAAGGATCATCCCCAAACGCCCGAGCTGATGGGAAGATGTAAAACGTTGCTAACCTCCGGAAAAGAGATGGCCACCAAAATTGAAAACCTAATGCATCAGCATTTGGAGGAATAAGCGGGGATGATAGTGGAGAGTGGAGAGTGGAGAGTGGGGAGTGGGGAGTGGGTAGTGGGTAGTGGGTAGTGGGTAGTGGGTCGTGGGTCGTGGGTCGTGGGTCGTGAGTAGTGAGTAGTGGGTAGTGGGTTCCGCCCTTGCAGGCGTCCTCGCCTGCAAGGATAAAATGGGA
>Ga0214923_10000075_pt1 | contig 136878 bp, 185 predicted proteins | sample LL1510_MetaG_FD_177993 | JGI IMG/M metagenome (GOLD analysis project Ga0214923, IMG submission 177993) | Freshwater microbial communities from Lake Lanier, Atlanta, Georgia, United States - LL-1510 | ecosystem: Environmental > Aquatic > Freshwater > Lake | place: USA: Georgia | collected... | reverse complement strand
CGCAAATGCATTACAAGGCAATGCCCCTAGTCAAACAGCTACAGCAAATAGTATTGTACAACGCAACGCAGATGGTAATATTACAGCTAACTTCTTCATCGGTAATGGTAGTCAATTAACAGGTATTACTACTACAACAAGCACTATTTCTAATGGTAACAGTAACGTAAACATACCTGCTGCTAATGGAAATGTTAATATTTCTGCTGTAGGTAATGCTAATGTATTAGTTGTTACAGGAACAGGAGTAAATGTTTCGGGTACATTAAATGTAACAGGTAATGCCAATACAGGTAATTTAGGTGTTTCACAAGTATTAGCTAGTGCTAATGTAACTGCACCACAATTAATTTCTAATGTTTCTACAGGTACAGCCCCATTGGTAGTTACTTCTACTACGGTAGTTGCGAATCTTAACGCAAATGCATTACAAGGCAATGCCCCTAGTCAAACAGCTACAGCAAATAGTATTGTACAACGCAACGCAGATGGTAATATTACAGCTAACTTCTTCATCGGTAATGGTAGTCAATTAACAGGTATTTCCGCAAGTACTATTTCTAACGGAAACAGTAACTTATCAATACCTGCTGCTAATGGAAATGTTAATATAAGTTCAGCAGGTAATGCCAATATATTAGTGGTAACAGGTACAGGTATTGACGTTACAGGGGGCGGTACGGTCTCAGGTAATCTAACTGCAGCAAATTTGGTAGTAGGTGGTGGAGCAGGTGGAAATATTACAGGTGCAAATAGAATAAGCGGTAATACAATAAATGCAGCTACTGCGTTAAATGTATTAGGTGTATCAAATCTTGGGGCAGTTGGTAATGTCATTATTACAGGTGGTAGCAATGGTCAATTTTTATCCACCAACGGAAGTGGTAATTTAAGTTGGACAACAGTAAGCACAAGTAGTATTAGTAATGGAAATAGTAACGTATCAATACCTGCTGCTAATGGAAATGTTAATATTAGTGCAGCAGGTAATGCTAATATATTAGTAGTTACGGGTACAGGTGTTAATGCAGGAACATTGAATGTTACAGGAAATGGAACGTTTGGCAATATTTTAGGACCACATGCTAATGGTAATAGTAATGTTAATATACCTGCTGCAAACGGTAATGTTAATATTAGTGCAGGTGGCACAGCAAATGTTGTTGTGGTTACTAGCACAGGTGTTAATGTTGCAGGTACAGGAAATTTTACAGGTAATTTAGCAGCAGCTAACGTTGCAGGTGGAAATGTTGTTAGTGCTAATTTCTTAACAGGTACATTAACAACTGCAGCACAACCTAATATAACATCTGTTGGAACACTAGCGTCATTAACGGTAAGTGGTAATGGCACGTTTGGAAATGTTTTAGGCCCACATGCTAATGGTAATAGTAATGTTAATATACCTGCTGCTAATGGTAATGTTAATATTAGTGCAGGTGGCACAGCAAATGTTGTTGTGGTTACTAGCACAGGTGTAAACGTTGCAGGTACATTACAAGTATCAGGTGTATCAAATCTTGGAGCAAATGGAAATGTCATCATCACAGGTGGTAGTAATGGTCAAGTATTAACAACAAACGGTAGTGGTAATTTAAGTTGGACAACAGTTGGTCAAGAGTCTAATATTAGTAATGGAAATAGTAACGTATCAATACCTGCAGCAAACGGTAATATTAATTTAAGCGTAGCGGGTAATGCAAACGTATTAGTTGTTACAGGAACAGGGCTAAATGTTGCAGGTAATATTGATGTAACAGGAGCAAATATAACAATATCTTCTGATAATTTTACTGCTAATGGAGCAGCAACAGGCAATGCTAATGCGTCAACCATAACAGGAAATTTAGGTATACGTGCTCTTTCTTCTACCTATACTGATAATTCAGTGGCAGCTAGTTCAACTATTGCTAATGCAGCAATACATGGGTTTGGTACACCAACACTTGATTCTGCTAATTTAACAGTAACTGCTACTAATGCAGCAACATTTTTTATTCAAGGACCGCCAACTGCAGGTTCTAATATGACAATTACTAATCCATATGCATTGCATGTTGGATCAGGTAATGCGTTATTTGCAGGTAATGTGACTGCTGGTAATCTAATAACAGGTGTGGGAACAGGTGGAAATATTACAGGTGCAAATTTTGTTATAGCTAATACATTTATAGGTAATTTAGCAAATGGTACTACTAATGTTTCTATTTTGACATCAAGTGGTAATGTATTATTTGGTGTTGCGGGTAATTCAAATATTTTAGTTGTAACGGGTACAGGTATCAATATTGCAGGAACATTAAATGCTACAGGTAATGCAAATTTTATTAATATTAATTCAACAGGTGTATCAAATCTTGGAGCAGTGGGTAATGTTATCATCACAGGTGGCAGTAATGGACAAGTATTATCTACAAATGGAAGTGGAAACTTAAGTTGGACAACAGTAAGCACAAGTAGTATTAGTAATGGAAATAGTAACGTATCAATACCTGCTGCTAATGGAAATGTTAATATTAGTGCAGCAGGTAATGCTAATATATTAGTAGTTACAGGAACAGGGGTAAATGTTGCAGGTAATATTGATGCAACAGGAGCTAATACAACAATATCTTCTGATAATTTTACTGCTAATGGAGCAGCAACAGGAAATGCTAATGCATCAACTGTAACAGGAAACTTGGGTATACGTGCCATTGCTTCTACCTATACTGATAATTCAGTGGCAGCTAGTTCAACTATTGCTAATGCAGCAATACATGGGTTAGGTACACCAACACTAGCAGCAGCAAATGCTACTGTTACTGCTTCAAATGCAGCAACATTCTTTATTCAAGGAGCACCAACTGCGGGTACGAATATGAGTATTACTAACCCATATGCGTTGCACGTGGCATCGGGTAATAGTTTATTTGCAGGTAATATTGTAACAGGTGGAAATATTACGGGTGCTAATGTAATTAGTGCTAATACAGTAAATGCAGCTATAGGTTTAAATGTATCAGGTGTTTCAAATTTAGGGGCAGTAGGTAATGTTATCATTACAGGTGGTAGTAATGGTCAAGTTCTTTCCACTAATGGTAGTGGAAACTTAAGTTGGATTTCAGTAAGTTCAACTAGTATTAGTAATGGAAATAGTAATGTCAACATACCTGCTGCCAATGGTAATGTTAATATTAGTGCAGTAGGTAATGCAAATATATTAATTGTTACAGGTACAGGAGTAAATGTTGCAGGTACATTAAATGCAACAGGTAATGCCAATGTTGGTAACATTGGTGCTGCTCAAGTTCTTGCTACTGCAAACGTGACTGCACCAACCTTAATTAGTAATGTAGCAACAGGAACCGCTCCAATAACAGTAACTAGTATAACACGTGTAAGCAACCTAAATGTAGCGTATGCAAATGTTTCTGACTTCAATGTAATTACCACTGCTTCTTCGGGTAATTATTATTTAACATTGTCAAGTGCTATTACAGGCAATGTTGCAGAAGCGGGAAATGCTAACTTTGTTGCTAATACATCAAATGGTGCACTTTATGCTACAACATTTTTGGGTAATGTTATAACAAGTGCAGCGAATGCCGTAATTTTTGGTAATAATATTACTGCAAGCGGTGCAGCAACAGGTAATGCTAATGCAAGCACCTTGACGGGTAATTTAGGTTTAAGAGCAATTGCATCTACCTACACAGACAACTCGGTTGCAGCAAGTTCAACTATTGCTAATGCAGCAGTGCATGGATTAGGCATACCAACATTAGCAGCAGCAAATGCCACTGTTACTTCTACTACGGCTGCTACTTTCTATATTGCGGGAGCACCAACTGCGGGTACAAATATGACCATTACCAACCCATTAGCATTACATGTGGCATCAGGTAATGCATTATTTGCGGGTAATATTTTAGGCAGACTAGCAAATGGTAATAGTAACGTAAATATACCTGCAGCGAACGGTAATGTCACTATTAGTGCAGTAGGTACTGCAAATGTATTAGTGGTTACAGGAACAGGTGTTAATGTTGCAGGTACATTAAACGCAACAGGTAATGCCAATGTTGGTAATATTGGTACAACAGGGCTAATAGCAACAGGTGTTTCAAATCTTGGAGCAGTTGGTAACGTTATTATTACAGGTGGTAGTAATGGACAGGTACTAAGCACTAATGGTAGTGGAAACTTAAGTTGGATTTCAGTAAGTTCAACTAGTATTAGTAATGGAAATAGTAACGTAAATATACCTGCAGCTAATGGCAATGTCAATATTAGTGCAGTAGGTAATGCAAATATATTAATTGTTACAGGAACAGGTGTCAATATTGCAGGTACATTGAATACTGGCACAGGTAATGCCAATGTGGGCAACATAGGTGCCACTACAGGAATATTCACTACAGGTAATATTACGACAATTAATAGTGGTTTGATGGCAAGTGGCACAAGTAATCATACTATAGCGTCAGGTGGAAATCATTCTTTCTTTGTTGCAGGTAATACTACTTCTCAGTTTACAGTCACTTCAACAGGTGTTAATGTTGCAGGAACATTGCAAGTTACAGGTGTTTCAAATCTTGGAGCGGTAGGAAATGTCATTATAACAGGTGGAAGCAGTGGACAATTTTTATCGACAAATGGAAGTGGTGGTTTAAGTTGGGCGGTGGCTTCGGTTGGAGCTATTAGTAATGGAAACAGTAATATTAGTATTCCTGCTGCTAATGGTAATGTAACCATAAGTTCAGGTGGTACAGCTAACGTTTTTGTTGTCACAAGCACAGGTGTTAACATAGCAGGTAATTTTTCAATTGCAGGAGCTAATTCTACGATTATTGCAAATAATATTACTGCAAATGGTAACGCAACAGGTAATGCAAACGTATCTACTGTAACGGGTAACCTTGGTATACGTGCGTTTGCTTCAACTTATACGGATAATTCATTAGCGGCAAGTTCAACAGTTGGAAATGCAGCTATTCATGCAATTGGTACTCCAACATTGGCTGCAGCTAATGCTACTATTACTGCAACAAATGCAGCAACATTTTTTATTCAAAATGCGCCTACTGCAGGTACTAATATGACAATTACTAATCCTTACGCCATATACGTTGGCGCAGGGAATAGCTATTTTAATGCAAATGTGACTGCTGGTAATTTAATAACAGGTGTGGGAACAGGTGGAAATATTACAGGCGCAAATGTTATATCTGCAAATTCATTTCAGGGTGCTTTTGCAAATGGAACAAGTAATGTTGCTATACCTTCAGCTTCGGGAAATGTAACAATATCTGTCGGAGGAAGTGCAAACGTAGCAAGTTTTAGTAGTACAGGCTTAGTAACAGGAGGTGGATCGGGTGGTAGTATTTCGGGTGCTGCTTCGATTAGCGCAAACTTGTTTATTGCTAACGCAAGTAATGGTACAATGTTTGCTAATAATTTTTCAATAAGTGGTGCAGCAAGTGGAAATATTAATGCTGCAACTATCACAAGTAATTTAGGTTTACGATCTTTTGCTAGCACTTATACAGATAATGTGTCAGCAGCAGGAACAATTGCAAATGCAGCAATCCATGCAATAGCTACTCCAACAGTAACAGCCTCAAATGCAATTACAACGACTAATTTAGCCACATTGTACATACAAAGTGCCCCTACTGTAAGCACTAACGTAACTGCAACTAATTCATATGCATTTTATGTAGGATCAGGAAATAGTTTGTTTGCGGGTAATGTATTGGGATCGGCAAACATATATACAACAGCAAATCTTGGTTATTTTACAGGAGCAGGTGGTACAGTTACACAAGCAACTTCAAGAGCTACAGGTGTTACTTTAAATAAACAAACAGGCGCAATTACGCTAGTTTCCGCAGCAGGTTCAACTACAGCAAATACATTTACTGTAACAAATAGCACAGTTGCTGCAACTGACGTAATAATTTTAAATCAAAAATCAGGCACTGACCGTTATAATTTACAAGTAACAAACGTAGCTGCAGGTAGTTTCCAAATAACTTTTGCTACCTTTTCAGGTACGACAACTGAACAACCTGTGTTTCAATTCGCAGTTATAAAAGGCGTTAATGCGTAATTATAAATATAGAAAAAGGTAATGTTATGAACTTAATAATTCAAATTAAAGATGGTAATCCATTTGAACATCCAATTATATTATCCAATTTTATTTCAGCGTTCCCCAACGTAAATATTGATGAGCTGCCACCTGAATTTGCATGGTTTGAGAGAGTGCCAATGCCTGAAGTAAGTTGGCATCAAGAAATAATTGGATTATCTTATAAATGGGTTGGGAATATAGTAAAAGATGTTTGGGAAGTAAGAGAGTTTACAACAGAAGAAAAATTTGATAAACAAAATTTCGTAAAATCAAGATTCTCTGAGGTTTTTCCAAACGTAAAAAGTTGGACATTTGATGAAGACCGATGTGGATTTGTATGCCCCGTTGCATACCCTAATGATGGTTTGTATTTTTGGGATGAAAATACACTAGAATGGGTTAATATGCCAAATGCACGTGATGTATTTGGTGAGATTACAGATCCAAATTTTCAAATGCCAATATCTGGGAGTGATTTTAAAACATTTTAAGATAAATACTTTTGTTCCAAGCGAACTCATAATTACATAGGGTAGTTATGGCTCCTAGAACGAGCTTAAGGAAATAACAATGGCAAAGCTAAAAATTCAAAAAACAGGTAATATCGACGTAGGTATTCCCGCACAAACTGAAGTGGGTAATATCGGTGTCGTTGGTGGTGCTAATGGTTTAGGTGCAGTAAGTGGTGGTAATACAATCGCTTGTATAGCAAACATTGAATATAGTTCAGGTTCTTATGCAGCAGGTGATGCATACATTGTTCGTCAAAAAGGTAAATCAAAATTTTTGGTTGCTAATTTGGCAAATACAGCAAGAACACAAATTTGCATTTTATCAAACGTAGATGATGGTAATGTAGCAAACTTGTCAGCAGGTCAAATGGCTATTCAAGGTGTTGATGCATCCGCAGCTAATGTGGCAATTTTCAGTATTATTAATTCACACGCTGAAGGATTTGCTCCTGACTATGTAAATGCAAATAGTATTGGTAATATGGCAAATGCAACTGCTTATCATGTTTCATTCGTTGCAGCAAATGCAACATTGCAGCCTGGTTCAAACTTGGCTATTCTCCAAATCCCAAGTCAATAATCATAATGATAAGCCAACAAAAAAACCCACATTACGTGGGTTTTTTCATTTTACAGCATCATGTATTAATGATATTTTTTGTTGTATAATTTTGTAATTCAAGGTATTGAATAAACCACGATGTAATGGCTTAGGGTATAAATTCATATCTACCCAACAATATCCAATATGCTCATGATTTAATTTTGGTATAAATTCATTATCAATAAATGAATAAAAGGTATGATAAACAAATCGTTTATCTTCGCTTGTGAATTGTTCAATAGGAAATAACTTAATGTTTGGTACCCAAAATTGAATTTCCTCATTGCATTCACGCTCTAACGCTGTTTTTAAACTTTCACCACGCTCCACCTTACCCCCAGGCAATCCCCACGTATTAATCTTTTTATCGTTACGTAGTAGAAATAAATGCCTATTAGTTTTTAGTGCGCAAAATAATATACCTACGCTATTATTAATACGATTTATATTACGATGTTCCATGAACCTTGATCATAAAATCCTTCAAATGATTTAGTCCAACCACTTTCTTGACCAAATCTGTATTGAACAGAAGTGCGCAAGTTTACAACCCATTGTGGTGTGGTTGATGCACTACTGTTAAATACAACTTCCCACTTTGTACCATTATATTCTATAATATCATTTTGATACGCTACAATATCACCCCATGCACTTGCAGTGTTTCTAGTGGTTGTGTTTATTATATCACTGTTTTGAATAATTGCAATAGTTGGATTATTAATCGTTATCGTATTTGCTATTAAATTAATTGAAACAATTTCAGTATCATCAGAAAACATTCGTTGTCCACTTGAATTTGTTCCTGTTAATACACTACCTACCCATGTTGAACTTGCAGCTAAGTGTAAACCACTTACCTGAATTACAGTTGCACCTGCTGCTAAAGAACCTGATTCACTAACAAGCAATTGTAAAGTATTTGGGTCACCAATATCATTTGTTAACAAATATCGTGTGCCTAATGTTGCAACAGGTAGTCCTACGTTTGGACCTTGACTTAGTGGATCCACCACTCTGTCAATAGGTTCTAAAGTATTTGCGGGAATAGTATCTACATCAATATTATACGAAAGTAATCTATCATCTAAGGGATCGTATGTTATCGTACCCATTATTTCAGTATCCATGTATGGATTTTCAAGAGTAATCATAGAGATACCTGGACGGACGTTTCCGTATGCGTTTAAAACTTGATGCCACGTTAATGAGGTATTTGGGCTAGATGGTAATTCTAAATTATCATTAGGTAAATATTCAGGTTGGTTAGCGGGTAATATTTGTAAAGTATTACCTAATAGAAGTACTTGATACCCATAAGGACTTACTTTTTGTCTTGTACCTAATAATAGTTCATCATTTTGCATATCGCTTAATGCAGTGCCTTTGTATATACTGTTAATAACTTTATAAATTACGCCAAGTTTTTGTACCTTAATTGGGCTAGAAATCCATATTGGCATATAAAATTTCCAAGTCATTATATCAATTGGATTAGATGTTCCAATTGGAATACTTCTACTTGTCCAATTTAAGCTTTCTTGGTATACTACACTTAACGAAGTCCAATCAATGAAATTATCAGTGCTCTGTATTTCTAATGATGGGTTAAATAATACACCAAGTTGTTCAAATAATTGCATTTTTTGGTTATAATTACTAGTCCAAAAGTCCACGGTTACACTTAAACGATAAGGTACAGGCATCAACCTTTTTACACTGAACGCATTACCTTGTGTAGTTTCAAATTCTTGTGTTTCATTATTGTAAGAACGTTGACGTATTGATAAATTATCTACAAAGTATGGGTCTTGTGTACGATTTTGTTCGTATGTTAGTCCATTAACATAATACGTAATTTGTGGAACTGTTGGTAAATTGCTTGGGCTATTGTTACTAATGATGTTCGCAACGTTTCTACTTTGATCACCATACATAACAGGAACACGTTTAAGGATAATATTTCCATTAGGATCATATCCATCTTCCACATACCAATTTGATAAGATTTTTGCAAACTGTATTAAAAATCTTCTTACTTGTTTATCATAAAAAAACTGTGCCACTTGTTCTAGTCCTATTCGTCAGGTTGAATGCGTAATGCATTACTTAATGATTGGCGACTTGGTATTAAAGTTCCATCTGTTGTTTGTACAACTGCATCGTTATTTATAAATGAACTTAATTGTGAACGATCATCAAGTGTAAATCCTGTTGCTGTTCTAACGTTTTGACTAATTTCTACCCAAATACTTCCATCATATCTGAATAATTTTTGTGGTAGATAGTCTATACGTAAAAAGTAATCTCCTTGTTTGGGGCTAGCAGGGAACATAATACCTGAACCTGTTGCTTCGCCATTAGGTGCAGTACCATCACCTGCAAGATATCCTGTAATATAACCAAATGATTGTGGGCTTGTTCGACGAATAAACTGAAAACGTGGATCAGAATCCGCACGATAGTCCATCTCAGGTGTAATTATTCTGTCGAAATTGCTTGAAACCAATATAATTTGCCCATCAGCAATTTCATTTTCTAGTGGATTGTTTAGTTCTACAATAGACGGACTTATTACATTAATAATTCTAGTATTTGGTGCAAAAGGATTGACTAATGCTCCCTCAGCTTCTAACAATAGTAAATCATTTAAATCCTGTGTTGTGTTTTCAATAGTAAGTATATATGAACCACGTACATTAGTTGTACCTAATGCTTTTACTCTAAACCAAAGATACTGATCTGCGTTAACATAGGTGTTATCTGCTGTGCCATAAGGTCCGCTTACAGGTCCTAAAGACTGTGCGGTAAGAATTACGTCACCAACCATAGCTCCGCTATTATTGTCAGTACGTTCAGGCTCTAACTCAACTGCTTGTAGTGACATACTAATAAATTGATCAATAGTAATATCCATACTAGCATCTAGTATTAATTTATTCATTGCTTCACGGGCAGATGCACCAATTACAACAAATGGTGAAGTATTATAATAATTTATAGTACCTGTAATAGGTGTAGGTGCTTCCGAACCAATAATTACGTTAATTGGTGGCGCAGGTTGTCCATCTGTAGTAGTTGGAACAACGTATAATTGATCATGATTGTAGCCACCTTTTGGTACTAATCTTGCTGCTTCAGCTAAATTAGTGTTATTAATTTCAATATTTTTGTTATATGTGCTCAAAATGTCATTTAGCTGTTGTTGAGTACTTAATTCCCAATAGATTGGATCAGGAGGAGCAACATTAGGTGGAACAGGTTGTTTTGGTGTATAAATTTTATCACCGTAGAGGACAGTGTAGCCTGGTTCGTAGCTTTGTGTAGGATCCCAATCACCCAAGTAATTATCAGTATTAGTTGGTTGACGTAAAATATCTGCAAATTCTTGACTATCAACAAGTGGTTCTGCTTTTAATCGCCATAAGTGTGGAAACCATGTTTGACTAAATCCTTCACTAGCAAAATTTCCATCTGTAACTTGATAAAATCTTCTTAAAGCAGTAGGTATACTTTCATTTAATGGGTGATAGTCTAGTAAGTGTGGTAATTCCAATACATCACCAACCATTAATTTTCTTCCAAGAATATCAATCATGTCATTGTAATGAACAGTCAAGAATATGGTATCATTGCTTAAAAATAAACCAAACTGACTTAAATCAAAATCAATATTTGAAACATTATAGTGCATTCTGATGCGATAGATATTAGGATCGTATTTTCTATCACGGTTTTCTAACCACATTAAATCTTGAATATTGGTAGGGTTTAGTTGATCATAAGCAGGGGTAGTAAGGTCATCGTTAGGTGGATTATTTGATCCAATGTATTTGTGAACATATATATCTGTACCACCAACGGTGTACATTTCTCTGATTGTTTTATCAAAGAATTGGTAATCGTTTGATTTTTGTGGTCTCCACAGGCTTAATTTAGGCATGATTTATGTATTTATCTGAATAATTTTGTGTTTCTAATGTAAATAATGTACGATTGGATATGGATATGGCAAAGAGAAATAAAAAACAAACTGAGAAATCACCGATAGCAGATTTAACCCCAAAGGACACCGATTTGAAATATTATGGATATGAACCACATTTTGTAATGCAACCTGATGAAAACCTTAGAGATGGTGCATTAGCAAAAGCGTTTACTTGGTACTCTAGGTTTTATGATAAAAAAGATGCTAAAGAAATTATGGTTCAATATTTACAGTGGTTACAACAAACCAATCATGCAAAAGTAATGAGTCGTGTTAGTGAAAATGAGTTTATGGTAACCTTATGTTGGTTAGCAAGAATGAATATGCGTGGTTTAGAGCTTACACAGCATGAATCAGAAATTTTAACCAATGAAGTTACACGATTATTAGAAACCACTGCAAAACCTGAAGTTGTTATAAAAAAAGAATCAAACAAACCAAACGTACAAGAAATTATGAAATCTAGAGCGCATGAAATATGTGGTGAACTAGAGGGGTTATTTGATGAATGCTTACAAACAAAGAGCAAAATAGTACCTAATACGATTGCTCTACTTACAGAAAAAAACATATTGCCGCAACATGTAAATATATTGACTGAAGCATGGACTAAAAAATTGTTTGAATTTCAAGCAGTAATCCAAGGTAATGATACAGACTTGGTTGAAGCATACAAACATTTAAGTAAAACACAAATTAAAAACATTATTAAGTTTTGTGAAATGGTTATCAATGACTTAAATGGTTATGTTGTTATTAAAAAGACAGAGCAACCTGCTAGAAAGAAAAAGGCACTTACTCCTGAACAGTTAGTTAAAAATGTAAAGTATCAAGTTAAAGATGAAACATTAGGTTTGAGAAGTATTGCTCCATCTAAAATGATTAATGCTGAAGAAATTTGGGTGTATGATACAGCAAAACGTAAGTTAAGTTATTATATTGCAGACCAACATGTAAAAACAATGTCTGTTAAAGGTAACATGATTGTTGGTTTTGATACTAATTTAAGTGGAACAAAAACATTAAGAAAACCTGAAACACAATTAAAAGACTTATTAAACATTGGCAAATCTGAAGCTAAAAAGTTTTTTAAGAATATCAAAACTTTACAAACCATTCCAAGTGGGAGAATGGGAAACAGTATTATAATATTGAAAGTACATTAAATGTCATTTAAAAAATACAAATACCAAGTTACAAAAAAGTTTCTAAATAAACAAACAATTGAAATTATCAAAAATATTTGCTTGCTTCATGAAACTAATTGTTATCGAGTAAAACCACCAACATTAGATAACCCATATCCATATAATGATCTTGATTGTTTTGAATCATTCAGTTGGTATGGAGGATTCGTTACTGAATCTTTGTTAATTAAGTTTAAAAACAAAGTATCTAAAATTGTCAAAAAAGATCTTGTAGAATCTTATAGTTATCAAAGAATTTATTATAATAATTGTAAATTAATACCACATGTAGATAGAGAATCATGTGAATATTCTGTTTCTATTTGTATCCAGAAAGATTTTGTTGAATGGCCTTTATATCTTGAACTTGAAAATAAAACTGTTATTCCTGTTGTTTTAGACGAAGGTGATGCAATAATATATCAAGGTACATACTTAAAACATTGGAGAGACAATTTTCAAGGGGTAAGGCACGTTCAGTTCTTTTTACACTATATTGACAAGAATAATATTTTTTATCCACGATTTATGTTTGACGGTAGAAAGACACTAGGTTCACCTTCTCTTGGAATAATAAGATAGGACGAAATTATATGAATAAACAAATTGATTTAAACAAATATACAGAATTTGTACAAGCAGTTACTAGCGAAGCAAGTAATGATCTTACAACATTTATGAATAGGTTGGATATTATTGACGGTAATTTTGATTTTGCAAATAATCAACATGGACCTAGTGTCAGTGTGCCACTTATGCTGACGGGAGCTATGGGATTATGTAGTGAATCAGGTGAACTAATGGAAATTGTAAAAAAGATGTGTTTCCAAGGTAAACCCCTTAATGAAGAAAATTTATTTCACATGAAGCGTGAACTTGGTGATATTATATGGTATTGGACTAATATGTGTCGTGCTTTAGACTTAGACCCAAATGATGTAATTGCTGAGAATGTCAATAAACTACAATCTCGTTATCCAAGTGGTTCGTTTGATCCATGGTATAGCGAAAACCGTAAAGAAGGCGATTTGTGAACCAATTTTTTAATGCAGTTGAGCGTTTAAATACCTATACAGAAAAATCAACTTTTGATATCTTGCAAGGTAAATGCGGACATGTCAATGGGTTTGTTTATGTACAGCAAGCATGCTGCTTTGTGTGTCCACAATGTGGTGATATGTACATGGAAGATGTAGAAGAAGGTAAAACAGAATAAATACTCCTATCAACTAGAGAGTAATATTATGGCTGTTACACCTGTACTACCACCGTTACAAACCCAAAAAGAAGCTTTATTTAACAATGTTCGCTTGCGTTTGGGTGGAGGAATTATTGATCTTGAATTAGATCCTGAACACTATGAAGCAGCATATCAATATGCAATCGCAACATATCGTCAACGTGCCCAAAATGCTTATGAAGAATCATATAGTTTACTCACTGTAGAAAGTAATCAATATACTTATATTCTTCCACAAGAAGTTACTACAGTACGTGAAGTATTTCGTAGAACAGTTGGTTTAGAGACAGGACCTGCTGCTTCATCATTTGATCCATTTTCTAGTGCGATTTTAAATACATACTTGTTAAACTATAACTATGCAGGTGGTTTAGCAACTTATGACTTTTATGCAGGTTATATAGAATTAGCTGCACGTATGTTTGGTGGTTATGTTATTTTTACATTTAATCCTGTAACTAAAGAAATTAGTTTTGTGCGTAATTTTAAAGGTAGTGGTGAACAGTTATTATTATGGACATATAACCAAAAACCTGAAATTACACTATTACGTGACCCATCGATTGCGAATTGGATAATAAGTTGGACATTATGTCAGTGTAAGATGATTATTGGTGAAGCTAGAGAAAAGTTTACATCGATTGCAGGACCAACGGGTGGCACATCATTAAACGGTGCACAAATGAAAGCTGAGGCTAAAGAAGGCTTTGCGGAACTTGTTGATGAGCTAAAACGTTATGTAGATTGGTCACAACCTTTAACTTGGGTACAAGGTTAAGTGCGAATTAGTGACTTATTTGAATCTAAAATACCAACAAAAAGTTTTAAGCAATTATATCACGTTGGTAACTTAGATGCATCTAAAAAGCGTGAAGGCAGTTACGAAGGTGCAGGGCTAAGTGTAAGTACACATCCTGATGCATGGAGAAGAATTGCAAAAGGATTTGTAACAGGGGATACCTATGTACTACAAAAAAGTGGTAACAAATTTTTAAGTGCTAATAATTTAAATAAGACTGCTAAAAGTGAAATACAACAATGGGCAGTTAAAAGTGGTTTGTTAGAACCAAGTATTGTATACCGTGTTAGTTATTATGATGATGAGCTAGATTCTGAAGTTTATTCAGATTATGATTCATATGAGCAAGCTAAAATTGAAGCTGATGATGAAAGCGATATTAAGAAAATAGCAGGGTCGTATAAACCAACTGATAAACTAAAAACATTGACTAAAAATCCAAGAATGACCCCAACTTCAGTGATTGATTATGTATTACCACTTTATGCAGAAGAATTAGGCTATGATGGTGTATGGTGGCAAGATACATTAGATATAGGTAAATTTAGTGCACCAAGAGGAGTTATCGTACCATCTAAAATTGCAACTTGGAACATACAAAAATCGTAATTACTTGAAATCTGTAATAAGTATGACATAATACGCCTATGTGGAGGGCATTATGATTGTTGGAATTTGCGGATTAATTGGCAGTGGTAAAGACACTATAGCAAGTTACTTAATTGATGAGCATGGATTTAGGCGTATTTCATTTGCTGAGTCGTTAAAAGACACAGTAGCTGCTGTGTTTGGATGGGATCGTGAAATGCTTGATGGAGTAACAAAATCGAGTAGACTATGGCGAGAACAAGTAGATACATGGTGGGCTGAACGTTTAGGTATACCCAATCTTACTCCACGTATGATACTACAACATTGGGGCACAGAATTATTTCGTAATCACTTTCATGATGAAATATGGGTAGCTAGCGTAGAACGTAAGTTGATTAAAACTGAAGATAACATTGTTATAACAGATTGTCGTTTTAAAAATGAAGTTGATGCTATACATCGTTCAGGTGGTATTGTTGTTCGTGTCAAGCGTGGTGCTGAACCGTCTTGGTATGAAGCAGCAGTATCATACAACTCAGGACCAAAAAATATGGGATGGGCACTAGCAAGAAATGAATTAGAACATGCAAAAATTCATGCAAGTGAATATAGCCATTGTGGATTACAATTTGATGCTGTTATTGAAAATGATTCTACTATTGATGATTTACATAAAAAAATTAATAGTCTACTTCAAGATCGCCAACTTTCCATACAGTCTGTTTACGCTTGACAACTTCTACACAATTTAAACATATACTACGTAAATTAATTAACTCACAATTGTTTAGGTTACCATCAATATGCCATACTGTAATTTGTGATGGAAATTGAGCACGAAAATTACACATGTCACATGTAGTTTTCTTTTTGTAGTTTTTTAACTCCCACCTTGGTTTGAGTTTTTTAAGTTGTTTATTTGCTGTGATGCAAGCATTACATCTTGCTCTAAAATAACGCTTACCATTTCTGTAGTAAGCAGGAGCACGTGGATTTTTGTTACAAACTTTGCAAAATGGTCTCATTTTGCTATTTATATGCGCAACTCTACTAGTAGAGGTGTTAAAGGTCATTTTTAAGACTTTTACACTAAATACTTTTATGAAAAAATGTCACGTCATATACAAAACAACTAACAAGTTGAATGGCAAATTTTACATTGGTAAGCATTCTACTGATGTGATTGATGATGGTTATTTTGGAAGTGGATTAAGTTTAACTAAAGCTATCAAGAAATATGGTATTGAAAATTTTACTCGTGAAATACTCTTTATTTTTGAAAATCAAATAGATATGGAAATAAAAGAAAGAGAGCTAGTAAATGAAAACTTAATTCATAATAAGCAGTCTTACAATATAGCTCTCGGTGGTCAGGGTGGAAATCTTGGTAATTTAGTAAATCAAAAAATTAGTAAAAATACCTCAAAAGCGTTGCTTGGTAAAGCAAAAACTGAAACGCATAAAGAAGCAATTAGTAAGAGTAAAACATTAAATCCGTATAATCCAACGAATGATGTGAAAAAAAGAATTTCTCATAGTGTACAAAAAAAATGGAATGAGTTTACCCCAGAAGAACGTAAATCAAAATTTGGTTTTCCTGGTCAATCAAATCCTTTTTATGGAAAAACTCATAATAGTGAGTCATTACAAAAAATGAGGGAAACAATTGGTGATAGTAGAAAAGGTGGTAAAAACGCAAATGCTAAACCAATAACAGTTGACGGTGTTACATACCGAACCCGTAAAGAATGTTTAGAAACACTAAACATAACAAAAAGAAAACTTTATAAAATTTTAGGAGAATTATAAATGGCTACATTAGTTTCGCCAGGCGTGGAAGTTACTATCATCGACCAAAGTCAGTACTTACCCGCAGGTTCAAATTCAGTTCCAATGGTGTTGGTAGCAACAGCACAAAATAAGGCAAATGCTTCGGGCACAGGAGTCGCTGTAGCAACTACCGCAGCAAATGCGAATAAATTATATCGTGTAACAAGTCAGCGTGATTTAGTTACACTATACGGTAATCCATTTTTCTATAAAACCACAAATGGTACACCTATTCAAGGTTATGAGCTTAATGAATATGGTTTAATGACCGCATACAGTGTATTAGGTGCAACAAATCTTTGTTACGTTTTACGTGCTGACATTGATTTAGCAAGTTTAGTTGGACAGGTTAGTCGCCCATTAGGTGATCCTGCTGATGGTACTTATTGGTTAGATACAACAAATAGTACATGGGGTATGTTTGAGTTTAATGCAACCACAGGTTTGTTTAATGTACAAACACCTATCGTTGTTGATAGTAGCGATGATGTAGTAGGTTCAACACAAGAACCTGAAGGTTATGTTGGTAACATTGGCGATTATGCAGTGGTAACGGGCGTGACTGATTATGGTGATCCTGATGCGTTTCATACTTATTGGTATAAAGCAGGTGAATATCTTGATTCAGGTGACAACTATTATAACACATGGGTTGCAGTAGGTAGCCAAGATTGGTTAAGTTCAGTCCCCATTTTACAAGGTGGTGCGATAACAGTAGGTGGATCAGTTAATTTAACAATTTCTGTAACACGTGGTGCCCAAACATTTACTGAAACATTTGCTTCAGGCACAAGTGCAGCAAGTTTAGCAGCAGCAATTAATGCTATTCCTGATGTGCCAATATTAAAAGCAGTTTGTGTAAATTCACGTGTTAATATTTTCCAAACATCATTGTATGATTCAACAATTACATTATCAGATGGTGCAAGTGGTGCAAGTTGGGCACAATTTGGTTTTACAACAGGTACCTATAATGCTCCTACAGTATTCTATGGTAACAATGCACAACAACCTAATTGGCGTTCAGCAGCAACTGCACGTCCAACAGGTAGTGTATGGGTTAAGACAAATAGTGCTAACCAAGGTACAAACTTAGTAACAAGTCGTTACACAGCAGCTACTGATACATTTGTTTCTTTATCATGCCCATTGTATAGCAATGATCAAAGCGCAAGTGCAGCATTAGACAGCGCAGGTGGAAAGAATATTGCTGTAAACACAATTTATGCACAATATGGTTTTAGTGGTTCAGATAATGCTGCACCATTGCAATTATTCCGTAGAAGTGCAACAGGTGCTTCAATTTTCACAGGAACAAATACTAGTCCAAACTTTGGTACAGGAGCATCAAGTTTTGGTGTGTATGTGAGTACACCTGGTAGCACATCGTTGTCAAGTCGTTATGTAGTTTCATTACCTGTAACAGTAGCAGCTAAAGGTGCACAGGATTTTGTTGATGCATGGTCAGCAGCAAATATTCCTTATACAACAGCATCAGTATCTACAACAGGAGCAGTTGTTCTTACTCATACTGAAGGTGGACAAATCTTACTTGATTCAAATGGTTATACTAATACTGCAATTGATACAGCAGGTTTAGCATTAACTTCAGGTACAGGTGCCCCAACAGGCAGCAAGCCAGGTGACGTTTCTCAAGTTACACTACAAACCACAGGACCAACCGCAGGTACATTTACTGTAACAGGTGGTACAGGAACAGGTGCTGCTGTGACAGGTATTATCTATACAGGTTATACAATTAATACTATTTCTGTCTCAGGTGGTACAGGTTATGTAACAGGTGATATTGTAACATTAGGTGGTACAGCATTGTCACCCTATGTATCTAGCACAATTACATGTTATGTTGTAGCAGCAGGTGGAGCAGTAGTTTCATTGTTACCATATAGTGGACAAATGAGTCCTGTTTATATGACAGCATTGAGTAATTGGGATGAGTTTAATTATACATCAAATGATGTTCGCCCAAGCACAGCACCAACTAACAATACAAATTGGTATTACAGTGTAGTTGATGAAGTAGATATTATGGTAAACACAGGTACACAATGGGTTGGATACCGTAATGCACAATATGGTTCAAATGGTTTATGGAGTGCTACAGCAACAGGTACTACTGATCCAAACGGTCCAATCGTTAGTGCAAGTGAGCCAACAACACAAAGTGATGGTACAGCTCTTGTTTATGGTGATATTTGGATTGATACAAGTGATTTAGAAAACTATCCTGTTATTAATCGTTGGCAACAAGTTGATGGTTTAAATCAGTGGGTATTAATTGACAATACCGATCAAGTTACAGAAAATGGTGTTGTATTTGCTGATGGACGTTGGGGACCAAACAGTGGTGTGGATCCTATCAATGATGCAATTCCAACTATTGTAAGTTTATTATCAAGCAATTACATTGATTTAGATGCACCAAGCTACACATTATACCCACGTGGTACATTATTGTTTAACACTCGTCGTAGTGGTTACAATGTAAAACAATTTAGAACAAATTATTTTACACAAGCTAACTATCCTGATGCAGGTGCTTATGTAAGTCCAACGTCAACGCCTGGAAGCTTGCCTGAGTTTACATATACATGGGTAACTACAAGCGGTAATATGACAAATGGTGCACCATATATGGGTCGTAAAGCACAACGTGCAATGGTTGTATCAGCAATGAAAGCTTCTATCGATACAAATCAACAGGTTCGTGAAGAAGACACATACTTTAACTTAATGGCTACACCAAACTATCCTGAATTGCAGCCCAACATGGTTGTTTTAAACAATGATCGTGGACAAACTGCATACATTGTAGGTGATACACCAATGCGTTTAGCAGATGATGCTAATGCAATTTCAGCATGGGCAACCAATGCAGCAGGTGCTTCATCAACAGGGGAAGAAGGATTAGTCACACGTGATACATACATGGGTATCTATTATCCAAGTTGTCTTGGTAGTGATTTATCAGGTGCAGCAGTGGCATTACCACCAAGCTATATGATCTTACGTACTATTTTACGTAACGATACAATTGCTTACCCATGGTTTGCTCCTGCAGGTCAGCGTAGAGGTATTGTAGACAATGCAACAAACATTGGTTACATAGATGCAGCAACGGGCGAATTTGTTGTAACAAAGAATCGTTTAGCATTGCGTAATATTGAGTACACAAACTTTATCAATCCTGTAGCATTCTTTACTAATATTGGTTTACTCAACTTTGGTAATAAGAATAGCTTTGATAGTCAAAGTGCACTTGATCGTACAAATGTAGCACGTTTAATTTGCTACTTACGTGAGCGTTTACAACAAGCAGTACGTCCGTTCATATTTGAACCTAATGATGTAATTACACGTTCACAAGCAAGAGCAGTGGTTCAAACATTGTTAGCTGATGTTCAATCAAAGCGTGGTCTTTACGATTATCTCGTAGTGTGTGATGAAAGTAATAACACTCCTGCTAGAATTGATGCTAATCAATTATGGATCGATATAGCAATTGAACCTGTTAAAGCGGTTGAATTTATTTATATCCCTGTTCGTATTTTGAATACGGGTGAGATCGCAGCAGGGGTATAATAGTAATTATATCGTACTAAAAAAGGGGCTTAATGCCCCTTTTTCCATATCCATTTAGTATTTCCACAATCCCATATTTTCATAAAACCTTCTGCTTGTCTTATTTCTTGTTCTGTTAAATTTTTATCATCATTTTCATTTTTTCTCAAGGAAAATCTATGTATTCTTTTAAGTTCGTTGGGAAGGAAATACCAATAACTAGGTTTTGTTGATGACATATATGAAAACTCTAAAGCTTTATATACATTACCTTCACTCCATCGACTATCAGCATATGATATTACACAATCAGGATTGTAATCTTTAATAAAAGCTGCAAATAATTTGCTTGCTCCACCAATTACTGAAGTATTAATTTTATGACAAAATCTATTAATTTCCCAATTAATAATTTTACGTGATAAATTTGTTTTGCTAAATGTCATAACAGAGATAAGTTCGTCATTATAAAATAATCCATAACGAGCATTACTTCTGCCACGTCCTTGTATGTGATTATTGTCACAAAAAGTAGAAGCTTCTTTAGATGAAATTTCTTTCACCTTGCATTTTCTACCATAAACAATATTACTTGTGCAACCCAATATATTTTTTATTCTGCTCTTTACGATTTCTTGCTTGTATATCCATTCGTCTTCAAATACACCAATATATTTTATGTTCATTGAATTTAACTGTTTCATCTTTTCATAATCAGATAGTTTAGATTTGCCTTGTTTTTGCAAAACATCCTCACTATGCCAATATAAACCATTAAACTCTATCGCAATTTTTGTTTTAGGTACATAAATGTCTACCTCTTTTTTTGATAATAGTTGTCGATTTGAGTTTACACTGTCTGCAGATAATGATTTTACGAATTCAAATAATTCAATTTCATGTTTACTTCTAAAATTTGTTTCAATGGGATAACATACTTGACACCAATTTTTTCTGAATTTTGATTCAGTAAAACACTGTCGTGTTAATGAAAAAACTGAATTACATACTTTGCAATTTAAAGTTAATAACTTATTTTCTTCATTAAGCAAGGTTAAATTAGCTTCTTTAATATATTCCAATCGTTTTAAAAAAGAATCTTCAACTTTAATTTTGTTTGCTATTTTTGATTTTTCAGATATAAGTTTTTTTGTTTCTTCATTATGTTTTTTATTACGCATGACCGAACCAAAATCGTACCCATTTATTCTTTTGGTTTGAGTAGCTTTTATTGCCCTTTCTCTTAATTTTTCTTTGTTACTATCCGCATAGTTTTTTACTTTTGTGCTTATACGTTGTTTAGTTTCATCAGAAACTGTTCTGCCATAAGAACGTACTAAAATACCTTTTTTATATTTTTCTTCTCTTTCTACAATGCTATCAAGCAATTTACTACTTGGCTCAATTTTTTTATCCTTATTCCACGGAATTTTGTTTTTATTTTTTTCTGATACATTTAATTTTTGCTCATCATTCCATTTATTTCCATAATTACTGTTGTTTTCACCTTTTCTGCTTACACTTAATTCTTTTTTGTATAATGATGATGATAATTCACCATATTTAATTTTGTAGTCTTGAGTGCTTACATTGTGTGTTTTTAAATGACTGTTGGTAATTTGTTTCTCAAATATCTTATTGCAAATTTTACAAGTTATTGACATGTTGGCTCGATATCCCCATCAAAGTAGTATAAAGTATTTATGCATGCTGTTGTTTAAACTAATATAAATACAGATAAGGAGAAATTTAAAATGAGTTTCAGTTCAATCTCAAAAATGACAGTACCTGTTGGTAGTGATGTAGGGGGTGATAGCCAAGGTTTGTTGATGCCAAAGTTACAATACCGTTTTCGTGTATTGTTTCAAAACATTGGTGTTGATAAAGTAACTACTGAATTAACCAAACAGGTCATTGATGTATCACGTCCACAAGTAAGTTTTCCTGAGATTCCTTTAGAAATTTACAACAGTCGTGTATATTTGGCAGGTAAACCTGAGTGGCAAGCAATTACTGTAAACTTACGTGATGATGCTACGGGTGCAGTTGCTATGCGTGTTGGCGAACAAATTCAAAAGCAATTTGATTTTGAAGAGCAAGCAAGTGCGGCAGCAGGTAGCAGCTATAAGTTCCAAACTACAATTCAAATTCTTGATGGTGGTGGCGGTATTCATGTTCCAACAGTGCTAGAAACATGGGAACTTTATGGTTGCTTTATTCAAAATGCAAACTATAATACATTAAATTATGGTACAAATGAACCTGTAACAATTTCATTGACAATTCGTTATGATAATGCAGTACAAACACCTACAGAAAGTGGTATTCAACAGGGTGTTGGTGCAGCAGTAGCACGTCAAGTTCTTACCAATGTAAGTGGTGTTGGTGGCTAATTAGTATAATTTTATGGCAGGTTTTTTCCAACAAGTGTTGGCAGGTGCGACTGAAGAACTCTTCGGTCGCAAATTTTTAAAAGATTACCAACACGCTTCAAAAACATTTATTACAAATGGGTTTGGTTATTCACCAAAGTTTAAGTGGCTATTTCATGTATACTTTGATATTAACGAACAATTTGTTAATCAATCTCAACTGTTCCCTACTGATAAAAACTTTGGATTAGCGGTAAAAAGTGTAGACTTGCCAAAATATTCATTTGATTTACATGATTTAAATCAGTATAACCATCATCGTTTTGTGCAAACAAAAATCAAATATGATCCCGTACAAATAACATTCCATGATGATAACACAAACTTAATTCGTAAATTATGGTATGCTTACTATAGCTACAATATTGGTGATCCTAACAACGAAAACAATAGTGCAGCTAGTACAGCTAATCAATATCTACCTGAATTGCCACCTGATCAGTGGGGATATACAGGCGTAGAACTTAATCCTACTCCACAAACTGTATCTTTAGCAACAGGTAAAGTTCCATTTTTTAGAAATATAAATATTTACGGTTTTAACCAACACAATTTTGCATTGTATCAATTAGTCAATCCAATTATTGATTCATGGCAACATGATACATATGATTATTATCAAACTAGTTCTACAATGGAAAATCGTATGTCAATTCGATATGAGTATGTAAAGTATTATGATGGTGCATTAAATGGTAATACACCTGATCAAATTGTACAAGGTTTTGGACAGGCATCACATTATGATTTGGAGAAAAGCCCAATTACTAAAGCAGGTACACGTAATACTATTATGGGTCAAGGTGGTTTAATTGATGCAGCATTAGGTATACAACAAGATTTAAGCGCAGGTAATTTTATAGGTGCAGCTATAAAAGGCATTACAGCTTCAAAGAATCTAACAAAATCAGGATTGAAGGCAGCAGCAAAAGCAGAATTAACTGAAGGTGTTGGTCAATTAGCAGTAGCAACAGCAGCAAACTTTAAGTTCCCAACATTTAAACCAAGTAATAATCAAGTTATATCGGGTTCAAATAATGTAACAACACCGACAAGTCCTCCTGGGATACCGCCTGGTGCATAAATAGTAAATTATGGCTATTACCGTTACTTCACAACAAAAAAATCAAGATCCAACAACCGCAATCTATGATGCTTTTTATGATATTCAAATTGAACCACCTGCAGGTCAATATGAAATTGTAAATTCTTTTTTTAATCAATATACTGATAATCAGCAAACATCTGAAGCATTTACTGTAAACTTATTCAGAGTAGCAACTTTAACAGGTGTAAATGTTTTAACATTACTTGATAGTTTTAAAAATGCCACGAATACGATGCAAATTAATTTGACTATGGCATATTATTTAAACAGTATTAGTGAACATAAGTCAGTTATGTTTGGGTATAATAATGTATTAGCACCTGTAGAATCAGTACAACGCAATGTTGTTCAGTAGAGTATGTCAAGATATGCACAAGGCATTTATGAAGTAAGAAATCCACAAAAGTATGTTGGTAATGGTAAACCAAAATATAGAAGTGGATGGGAAATGACTTTCTTTATGTTTTGTGATAATAACCCCGCAGTAATACAATGGGCAAGTGAAGCCATACATATACCATACCGTAACCCATTAACAGGTAAACAAACCATTTATGTACCTGATGTTTTTATTGTTTATAAGAATAAACATGGTAAAACGATTGGCGAAGTTGTTGAAATTAAGCCGAAAAAACAAGCTTATTTAACAGAAGCAAAAACAAGAAAAGACAAATTAGCAGTAGCATTAAATCATGCTAAGTGGCAAGCAGCAAATGCTTGGTGTAAAAGCAAAGGTCTAAAATTTAGAGTAGTCACTGAATCTGAAATATTTCATAACGGTTCAAAGTAATTATAACTAAATATTTTTAGATTTGGAGAATTAAAATTACTAAAAGCCTTATTGATTTATTTGAATTAGATTTAGAGGAAAAACCATCTGAGTCTGAACCTGATATTAAACATACTAAAATTGTGCCTACTGAATTAATTTCTGAAGATACGTTAAACACCATTGAAAAGGTAGAAGCAGCATTGCCTCAAGTACGTGGATTAGAATCAAGTGATGGTGAACTAGATGAAATATCAAAATTAGCAGTAGAAAGTTTTCATGATTTAAGCAACTTAGGTATGCAAGTTGACAGTAGATTTAGTGCTGAAATTTTTGCTGTTGCTAGTTCTATGTTAGGGCATGCTATCACAGCAAAGACTGCTAAGCTTAATAAAAAACTAAAAATGATTGATTTACAACTTAAAAAAGCTGAACTTGATCGTAAACTAAGCGTTACAACTGCAAAAGAAGAAAGCAAAAAAGAAGATCTAGGTGAGGGTAGAATATTAGATCGTAATGAATTACTGAAAACGTTGATAGAGAAAAATCAACAAGATAAAAAAAGTAATTAAGATAAATAATTTAACAGGAATATAGTTTATGAAAACTTTTCGTCAATATTTAGCTGAAAGTGTACGCACTTATAATTACAAGATCAAAGTTGCAGGGGATTGTGACAGAAATTGGTTAGACCTTTTTATGTACAATTTGCAGAAATTTGATCCTGTAAAAATGAGCGAACCAAAAAGTACACCTATACAAAAAGATCCCTATGGATTTCCACAATTAAAGAATCAATCAGTATGGATTATTGATGTTGAATTTAGATATCCATGCACTGAGCCAATGGTCAAGCAAGTTGCACGTTTGTTAAATTATGATGAAAACATGGTTCGTATGATACAAGCAGGATACGATGACAGTGTAACACATGAAGCTGAGCAATATGCTAATCAAATGGAGCATAGTCCTGTATTAGATCATACTGAATTAGAAGATGATGGTAAAGAAGCTAGTAAGGAGTATGGAGAACAATATATGTCACGTATTCGTGCTGCTGAACAAAAAGACAAAATAGAGATGCCATATGCAGGTGATAAAACTAAACCTGCTTTTGACCCGTTTGATCAGAAAAAGTTTATGTCAACTATGGGTAACAAGAGTCCAATGACTACAATTACAAGACCACCAAGACCCGAAACAGGTGCGAGAAAATAAGGAAAGTATTATGGATTTAAAAACAATTATTGCACAACTTGAACAGTTGGAAGAAAATCGCAAAGTTGCGGGTAAAGCCTATGGTGGTACTGCACAAAAAGATGATGACAAAGATGATAAACCATCTAAAGAGTTAGACACAAGTGGTGGTGCAGATATTCAAGATATGATTGGTAAAAAACCTGCTAAAGAAGTTGGTAAAACAAGTGTATCACATAAGCTTAAAGAATATATGGAACAAATTGAAGCTACTAAAAAACAACTTGATGAAGTTGCACTTGATCAAAGTCAAGTAGCAGTGCCTTCAATTGGTGCAGCAGCACAACCATCAGCAACATCACGTCCTGCGGGTAATGCTGCTATTGGCATGAAAGTAATAGATTTTAAGGATCCCAATGATCCATTAAAAGCTGCATTAGATAAAGCAGTAAAGAATAAAGAAGTTACTGCATTAGGTGAGGAAAACTTAGAAGAAGTTGCCCCTCCAGGCATGGAAGATTGGATTAAAGGTAGAAAAGAAGCATTCAAAAAACAATATGGTAATCGTTGGGAAGGTGTTCTTTATGCTACTGCATGGGATGAATATAACAAAAAGCATAAGAAAGATGAAAGTATGTATGAAAGTGCTGATGCTGATAAACAACCTATCATGGAAGGTAAGTTACAAGAAATTTTAGAAGCTTATCCACATGAGCACAAAATGTGTCAAGAAGGTTGGGCAATGGATGAAGGATTTTATGAGGCTCTATGTGACCATTATTATAAAGAAGGTCGTATTCCACGTAAAATATGGCATGGTCCGCTCGAAGAATTACGAAAGTATGTTGAAGAATGTTATATGGAGGATACAGGATATGTTAGTGAAGAAAAAAAGGAATACGATCTTCCCCCAAGTATGCGTCAACCTGCTACATTAGATACTGTAGGGGCATCACGTACAGTAGACTTGGTGCCACAGCAACAAGCAAATCGTGAATTAAACAAACAATTAGAATTGGAACCAAGTATGAGAAAAACTCCCTTTGAAACAACCCAACGTCCAATGACGTATGAAAGTGATAGTAAAGAACGCTCTTATATATGTGTAAATGCTAAAAAAGGTAAGCATGAATGCAAAGCATCTTCAAGTTATGAAGCAGCTAAAAAAGCAGCAGCATATTGGGGTATGAAAAATACTGCAGGAATTGATGCTCATTTAGCCGATGTGGAACATAAAGCAGTTAATGAATCAGATGATATGGGACCAATCACTAAAAAAGAAAAAACTGTAACAGTAACTCATAAAACCTCAGGTAAAGAACTTGTTATAAAAGATACACCTGAAAATAGAAAAAAATATAAAGAAATGGGCTACGAAGTTAAATCATTGAAAGAGGATCATATGTATAAACCTCTTAAAAAGATTGGAAATGTAGAGATACATCAAGGTTTTATTGATGGTCATCCTGCAGATTATGTGGTCAAAGTAGATGGCGAAGTAGTTGCTAAAGGTATGTATCATTTTCCATCAAATTCTTTTTGGTTCAAAATCCCAGGCGTTAAAGGCGATAAAGCATTCAATGAATTAGATGATGTAGTAAGCTACTTTAATAAGGGTGATCGCCTTGATGAAAAATGGGCAGGTGATGCAAAGATTGAAAAAACAGGTGAATATGCTGATAAAACTATTGATGAGTTAGAAAGCATGTTATCAAAGTTAAAGAAATCAGGACCACATAAAGAAGGGTCACCTGAGTATAAAAAACAAAACCAAATTGAGTTTGCAATTCGTTCAAAACATAAAGGTAAAAAATTTGGTAAAGTAGAAGAAAGTTGGCAGTCACAATTAGATTCACTTTTGAATGAAGGATTAACTGTTACCACTTCTACAGGTGGTCCAATGGGTGCAGAAGATAGCGTTAGCGTAAGTGCATCAGGAGAGGACGCTAAATCTATGATGGAATTACTACGCAATGCAGGTATTGGTCATGGTGGTGCAAGTGAAATACATAGTGATGAGCCTGAAGTAACAGGGCAAGATGAAGTATTAGGTCAATTAGGTGGTCATGAGCATGATGATAGCGGTGATACAGATCTATCATTCTTGAAAAAAATGATTGGTACACCTGTTGAGGCAGCTAGTTGTGACGAAGGTCAAACACAAACCGCTAGCCCAGGAGATGCTCGTATGAGTCCAATGGCTAACAAAATGGATGAAGCTGAAGTAGAAGAAGGTAATCGTTTTACATATAATTTGCTTAAAGCTAGAGAACAAGGCAAAGAAGAAGCAGATCTAGATGGTGACGGTGATATGGAAAAGGTTCAAAAAGAATCTGACGATATGGGAGCTAAACCCGATACAGGTGGTAGATGTATGATGGTTCATAAAACATCAGGTAAAGAAATTGTAGTACGAGATGAGCCTGATGTAATTAAAAAATATGAAGCAATGGGTTATAAAAAACAAGTTGAAGAAGCTGATGATGAGGATCATAAAGATCATTCAGAAAAATCATCAACAGGTGGTCGTATTGAGCGCAAAGATGGTGTAACAAAACATCATGCAGGTAAGCATTATGGTGGATCTGAAGATAAAGATGACGATGACGAAGATATCAAAGAAGATTCTTATGATGCAGATGATCCTACAGATGTAGCAGGTGAAAAAGATGAAAGATCTGAAGCGATGCGTGATGCAGGTTTAGCAGCATCATATGTACCCGAAGAAGCATTAGATCAACCTGCAACATTTGAAGAAAAGTCTTGTATGGAGTGTGGTTCACCTATGGAAGAATCAGCACATGAGTGCAATGAATGCGGTTACATGGAAGCCATGCACGAAGATGAAGTTGAAGAAAGTGCGCTACAAGCATATCTTGGTAAAAAGAAATATGGTGAAGAAGGTATGAAAGCACTTCAACAAGCAGGTCGTGATGGTGCGAGCAAAGAAGAAATGGCTAAAATTCGTGCTCAACATGATAAGTTAGATGAAGAAGGTTACACTTTTGAGGGATTGTTCAAAAAATTAGCAATGATTGCTGAAGAATCTACTGCTGAAAAAGATGAACATGCAGAAAAGGCAGGTAAAAAAGTAACTAAAGATATCGAGTATGATGAAGGTCATAAAGGTAAAGATGATGCCAAAGCTGAAAAAGCAGGTAAAAAAGTAACCAAAGATATTGAGTACGATGATAAAAAAGATAAGAAAAAAGTTGATGAATGGGCAAATTCACCACAGAATAAATTAAGTGATGAAGAATTCCAAACAGAAATGAATTATATGTTACAAGCTTTAAGTGGTGGATTAAATGGTCCTAAAGTTGATAACACTACACTTCCTAAAACACAAGTACGTCCTGTGGTAGAAAGTGAAAGTCTTGATGGTTGGTTAAAATTAGCAGGTATTAAGTAAGCAGCTTCAATAAGACTGCAACTTATAATCCCAACACTAACCCTGTTGGGATTTTTTTATACTTATGTTCTGATAAATACAAATATTAATGGAATTCTATACAAATGGCTCAACGAAATATTGACTACGGTGCCTATCCTGATGATGGTAATGCGAATAGTATTCGTGATGCATTTATTGCAACCCAAGAAAATTTTACCGAACTATTCAATATACCTCAAGCAGGTGTATCACAACTTGTTGGTGGTGCGGGTATTACACTTACCAACCCAAGTGGTACGATTGCAACACAACTATCAGGTAATGTTAATGTAAGCGCAAATATTTATAAGATTACCTTTCAGGCAGGTGATCCATCCAATCCAAGCAGTTTGGGTGCACAATTACTTACGTTTAATGGCAATACTATGGCTACGATTAATGCGAGTAATCCTGGGTCGATTCCTGATGTAATTCTTGATATTAATTCTAATTTCTTAGCAAACTTTAATGTAGCTAATTTGACCGTTAGTAATAGAGCAACGATTGGAAACAGTTCTTCACTTTATTCTAATTTAAATCCACCATTGGTAGTAATTGGGGCAAATACTGTAAATAGTATTCCATCAGGTAACATTGTTGCAGACCATTTTAAAACTACACCAACAGGTCGTGTTGTTGGTAATGTGTCATTGCGTGATACACCATATAGTAATGTAGGTGGTATTGTTTACAATGCTTTAAGTCCTGTTCCTTACTTGGCATCACAAGGTATTCAAGTATTAACTACTGACCCTGATTTCTTACGATATGACGCAGCAAATTTTAGTTTGTTAACTCCTAATCTTGTAGCAAACAACATTACTGCAAATGGAAATATTAGTGGCACATTTGTTGGAAATATTACAGGAAATATTACAGTCAGTGGTATTGATCGTGGTTTAGTAATCAAATCCAATGCAGGAGCAACAACAGCTAACGCAAACTCAGGCGCATTAACTTATGCAGCAAATGGTTTATTTTCAATTTTAAATACACCAACAGATTTTACAAATGCAGCAATCACTGTTGCAAATAGTTCACAAATTATTATAACTAGTACAGCAAACAATTTCCAAGTACTTAATACAACATCTTCATTTGATTCTACTACAGGAGCAATTGTTGTAACAGGTGGAGTTGGTATTGGTGGGTCGTTAAATGTTGGTACAGGCATTTTTGGAAATAGTTTAGGAATTGGTAACTCAGCAGGTAACGGTGGTCTTGCTTCATTTACGGTAGCATCAAATGGTGAAATGGCTACAAGCAGCAACTCTGCTGTCCTTATTGGTTTTGAGTCTAGCACAGGTTCATTCAGAACAGTTGGTGGTATAAGTGTTGGCAATAATTTGTATGTAGGCTCAGCAAACAATTCATCAAACACAAATACAGGTGATGTAAGAATTGCAGGTGGTGTTGGTATAGGTGCTAACCTTTACGTTGGTGATATGTTAGGTGTGGCACAAGTCACTATCGGTGCAAATGCTCCAAATGGTGGTTCACCATGTGTGGCAGTTTCAACCACAGGTGTTATTACAATAACTAATAACTTTAGTGGTAATATTAATACAAGTAATTATAGCATACGCACTGATGGTGGTATTTTAGCTAACGGTAACGTAAGAATATCAGCTATTGATCAAGCTAATTCAACAACAACAGGTTCGTTTATAACAGCAGGTGGTGCAGGTATTGGCGGTAATTTGTATGTTGGTGGTAATACCGTATATACTTCAATAACAGGCACATTTGCTATTAATAGCATTCAGGGTAGCGCAAACTCTGCTAATGGTGCATTTACCGTAGCAGGTGGTGCAGGTATAGGTGAGAGACTGCATGTAGGTTCAAGTGTTGCAGCTAATTCGTTATACATTGGTAATAATGCAGGTGGTAATGGTTTTGCTAATGCTGTAGTTTCAATTTCGCCTACAGGTGTTATTGAAACAACGAGTAATTCAACATCACTATTTCCTAATAATGCAAGTACATTAAATTTTGCACTTGGGTCAAGTTCATTAACTATTGGTGCTACTACAGGCAATACACAAATAAGAACACCAAACATTATAGGATACCCACTTAATTCAACACAATCATTGTTTGATAGCGCAACCACTTCTACAATGAATTTTGCAGGTAATTCATCAACCATAAGAATAGGTGCAAATTCAGGAACATTAACGTTGCAAAATCCAACCATTGTTGGAACAAGTTCGACGCAAAATGTTTTTAACACTGTAACAACTTTTGTAAATGCATTTGGTGCAGCATCATTGATTAACATGGGTGCATCTAATGCAACTATGATATTATCTGCAAGCAATGTTGTTGGTAGTGCAGGACAAACAACTCAACTACTATTTGACTCAGTGGCTACTACGGTTAACGCATTTGGTGCAGCATCTAGTATTAACATGGGCGCAGCAAATAGTACACTCATGTTAAGAAGTAATACAATTGTTGGTGATTCAGGACAAACATCATTAAGTTTATTCAATACAATAGCTAATACAGTCAACGCATTTGGACAAGCTAATACTTTAAATATAGGTGCAGCTAATAGTACATTAACTTTACGTAGTAATACAGTTGTTGGTGCAGCAGGGCAAACAACCCAAAACTTATATGATACTGTAACAGCAACGATGAATTTTGCAGGTAATGCAACATCAATTAATCTTGGTGCTTCAGTTGATCCTAACGTTACTATTGGTAATGGTGGTGGCACAGGGGTTGTACTAATTCGTGGCACACAAAATGCAACTAACAATTCATATTTAAGTGGTGCGTTACAAGTAGCAGGTGGTGGCGGTTTTGCTAAAGATGTGTTTATTGGTGGTAATTTATACTTGGTGGGTAATAGCAGTAATGGTACAATAAGTAATACAATTATTACCATAACCAATACATCAGATTCTGCTAATTCAGTAGATACAAGTGCTTCATTTAGCACAGCAGGTGGTGTAAGTATTGCTAAATCATTAAATGTTGGTTCTAATGTCAGAGCAAACTATTTAGGTGTTGGTAGTAATGCAGGTGGTGTAGGTAGTGGTGAATCTATAGCACTTTTTGGTGATAGTACTCAAAGTAATATTGAAACAACTGCTGCTACTTTTAATATTGTCAATGACACAGCAGGTATAGTTAATCTTGGTGGACAAGCAACAACATTAAACATTGGTCAAAACAGTGCAGGATCTAAGATGTTAATTAGAAATCCTGCTGTCTATGGTGCTAACACATTACAGCAGTTATATGATAATGTTGCTACTACAATGTTTTTTGCAAGGTCAGCATCGACACTTACGATGGGTGCTACAAGTGGCACAGCAACAATACAAAACCCAACATTGATTGGTACACAAACCACTCAAAATTTATACAATACTACAGCAGTTACTCTTAATATTGGTGGTGAATCAACATCTATCAATTTAGGTAATGTTAGTGGTACTATGACGTTACGCAATCCAATAATTGTTGGTTCACAAATTACACAAAACTTGTTTAATACTGTAGCTACTACAATTAACTTTGGTAATGCAGCTACAGCAATTAATGTTGGTGCTAATACAGGCACAGTAACCATTTCTAATCCAACCGTTGTAGGAACAGAAACAGGTATTAATTTGTGGAATACAACATCAACAACAGTTAATGCATTTGGTGCAGCAACTACGATTGAAATTGGTGCTGCTACAGGAAATACAAATATTAATCATAACTTAGATGTTGATGGAAATGTTAACATTGATGGTGGTTCATTAACGGTATCAACTGCTAACTTTAATATTGCAAACACTACAGCAACTACCATATACTTTGGTGGGCAAGCGACGAATGTGTTTATTGGTGCATCCACAGGTAATACCACAGTAAATAATAATTTAGTATTGGGTGCTGACTTAGATGTGGTTGGTGGTGACATTACAACAAATCAAACGTCCTTTAACGTTATTAATACTAATGCAACTACAGTAAATGCATTTGGTGCAGCAACTACACTAGTATTAGGATCAACATCAGGAACTGCAAATATCCGTAATGCAACGGTAAATATGCCTGGTAATCTTAATGTTACACAATTGGCAACATTCAGTGCAAATGCAAACGTAACAGGTAACTTAAATGTTACTGCTAATGCAAATGTAACAGCTAATGTTAATGCAGGTAATGTTAATTCAAATGGTCAACTAGGTGGCGCATCTGCTACACTATATGGCACGACATTAACAACAGGTGGTAGCGGTACAGCAGGAACAATTACAGGTAATTGGTCATTAAGTGGTGGCTCAAAACTTAATGCTACTTACGCTGACTTGGCAGAATATTATGAATCTGATGATGAGTATCCAAGTGGCACTGTATTATTATTTGATGGTGATAAGGAAGTTACATTATCGTACGAGTATGATTCAACAAAAGTAGCAGGAGTTGTATCAACTAATCCTGCATATGTTATGAATGCAACTTTAGAAGCACCACATACAGTCATGTTAGCACTACAAGGTAGAGTACCAACCAAAGTACGTGGTCCTGTTAAGAAGGGTGATCTTATGGTTAGTGCACCTAATGGATTTGCCGCTGCAAACAACCAAGCTAGGGCAGGAACAATTATAGGAAAAGCTTTACAAAATTTTGACGGTGACAAAGGTGTCATTGAAATAGTTATAGGAAAAATGTAATGATAACATTAGAAATTTTACGAGCAGTGTGCGACAAAACTCCTGCTGCAAAATTAGAACCATTTATTGAACCATTAAACCAAACATGTGAACATTATGAAATTAATACGCCACAACGTATTGCAGGTTTTTTAGCGCAAACAGGACATGAAAGTGGTGGGTATCAATATCTTAAAGAAAACTTGAATTATAGCTCACAAGGTTTAACAAAAATTTTTAAGAAATATTTTCCAAATGAAGCTGCTGCAAAACCTTATGAGCGCAAACCTGAAAAAATTGCCAATCGTGTTTATGCAAATCGTATGGGCAATGGAGATGAAGCAAGTGGTGATGGGTGGAAATTTTGTGGACGTGGATTGATTCAATTAACAGGTAAAGTAAACTACACTAAATTTGCAAAATCACTAGGAATTGAAATAGATGAAGTAGTTGCATATATGGAAACTCATGCAGGTGCTGTGGCTAGTGCAGGATGGTTTTGGGACAGTAACAAGTTAAATCAATATTGTGATAAAAATGATTTTATTATGTTAACAAAAAGAATAAATGGCGGCACTATTGGAATTGAAGATAGAAAAAAACATTACGAAGCTGCCTTAAAGATTTTACAGAGGTAATATGTCACAACCAATTTGGAATACTCCTGCAGGAAGTATAGGACAATTTAAAGAACTTAGACCAATCGCATTTCAATTTAACGCAATTAGTGCAGACGGTTTAAGCAACGTTGTTTATACTTTACAAAGTGGAAGATTTCCATCGAGTTTACCTGAAGCACCAATTACGCTACGTCCTGATGGATACTTGTATGGTACTCCTGCTGAAGTAGCTACTGATACAACTTATGGTATTACAATACGTGCCACTGATAGTTTTGGAAATATTAGGGATAGAGCATTTACGTTAACTGTAGTGGGGGCAAGTCCTCCTAGGTTTTTGACGTATCCTGGTACCATTATAACCACGGTAGACAGCACGTATGTACATTATCAAGTGCAATATGAAAATACTGACCCACAAAGTGTAGCTGAAGTAACAATAATTTCAGGTGAATTACCGCTTGGTCTAGAGATGTCAATAACAGGTTTGATAACAGGCTATGCGGAACCACCATTAAACATATATGGTCAACCTACATCAACCAACTATCCATTTACTTTACAGTTGTCATCAGGTAGTGGTATAGCAATTATAAACTATAACATTACTGTTATTAACTATTACGTTCAAAACCCTATCCCATCTGATAATGCAAGATTGCCTGTGTTATTAAACAGCCAACCATTAAGCACAGTTATTCCACCTACTAATCCATATTATGGATATTATACGCCCTATGATGGAAATATTGGACGAGTTCGACATGATAATGAATGGGTTTTTAAATTAGCAGGATATGATTTTGAAAATGCAGGTTCATTATCTTACAATATAACTAATTTACAAGCTATTAACCAATCAAATATGGTTACACCTGGCACGTTAGCGATTGACCATGATACGGGATGGATTACAGGAAAATTTCCTAATATTGGCAATCGTGTATTAGATTTTTATTTAAGTGCAACTGTAATTAAAACTGTTCCATCAGGATATGTCACGGGAAATATTATAGGTATTGCAAGTTTTACTATAATAGGCTCAATTACTAGAGTAACAACCATTACACCACATAACTTTTTTAATGGACAGCAAATTACGTTGGATAGCTGTATACCAACAACAATTAATAGTACAACAATTTATGCAAAAGTTATTAATTCCACAACTTTTGAGATGTACCAAAATCAAGCATTAACTTCACCATGGCCTAATCCACCTATCACAGTAACCACACGTGGTGTATGTTGGGCAAATCAGTATGATAGAACAAGTCAAGTATATCGTTTTACTTTGACTTTGGTTGGTGACTTGGACAATGATTTTACATGGGTTACGCCAACAAATCTTGGTATTATCAACAATGGTTGCATTTCTAATTTTACGATAGAGGCTGAAACCAATCTAGTTGGTGAAACAGTGAATTATCGTATCGTTAATGAGAATAGAAAGAATTTAAACTCAGTGGTAAATTCAGTAGTTGGTGGCGTAAGTGCTACTTCGGTACCATCATATTACGCAGTGGGTGATTTAGGTGAAATTGCTTATAGTGATAATTATGGTCGAACATGGAACTATCTTAATCAATTCACTTTTGATAACTTAACATCAATTGCAGCAGGATATTACCCAACTGTTTCTACAGGTACATTAGTTACTGTAGGCTATACACAATCTTCTCAACCTAGTATATACGGTTCAAATGATGGTATTAATTGGAGTCCTGCATCAACCGCAGGAAATAGTGCTTTATATAGTGTCATGTTTGATAATCGTTCAGGTGGTGAACGATTTATTGCAGTAGGCGATGATGCAACCATATTAACTAGTAGTCAATCAGGCTTTGTTTGGACACAAGGAACAATCACTGTCACAGGTTCAACTTCAACTGACGTAAATTATGTCTTTAGAAAATTAATACGAACAGGTTCAACCTCACCTTATACATATACTGTAGTAGGTAACAAATCAGATAATACAGGAGCAATATATTATTCTAATGCTGTTGGTTTTCCTGTAGGTGGAACATGGAGCGCAGCAACAGTTAATACCATTGCTATGTCTAATGTTACTCAAGCAACTATTGCAGTAGTAACTACATCAACTGCTCATAATATGAGTGATGGTCAACGCATCACTATATCAGGTGTTGTTGGTATGACAGCTTTAAATGGTAATAATTATTATGTAAAAGCAACAGGGTATCATACTAATACCTTTGCATTGTATACTAACGTTACATTAACTACACCTGTTAATTCTAGTGCATATAGTGCATATGTAAGTGGAGGAACTATAACATTAACTATACCTGCACTACGATCAATTGCAACAAATGGTTCAAAATGGATTGCAGTTGGTGAAGAAGGATATGTATTAGAAAGTAGTAATGGCACAACTTGGTCATTACAAAAAGCATTTACCACAGAACGTTTGAATGATATTATATATGAATCAAACCAATTTTTTGTAGTTGGTGATGATGGATTTACTGCATATAGCGAAAATGGTGATAATAATTCTTGGAGTTATTTGTCAGGTAATACAGGTAATGATTTATATAGTATTACACTTGGACTGACTAGACCAAATGCAGGAGTATTAATTACAAATATTACACAAACAGGTACTGCTGTGGTCACCGTAGTTAATGCTCACCAATTTACAGATGCTGATCGTGTGTGTATTGTTGATGTATTAGGTATGACAGAAATAAACGATCAACAATTTTATGTAAAAGTTTTAACTATTAATACTTTTGAGTTATACACTGATGTATCATTAACCACACCATTTAGTACATTATCTTATAGTAATTATATTAGTGGTGGTAGTGCACAAAAGGTTGAGTATAATTTTGTAGCAGTTGGTCAATATGGAACAGTTGTAAATAGCCGTTATATATTGATTTACAATCCTGAAGCAATTACTGACGAATATGATGAGTTTAATTATGATTTAACTTTCTATGACCAAAATGCAAAGTATGTAATAGAATGGACTAGCCCAACCTTAGGTCAGTTGCCCCCTAACTTAGTAATGTTATCAAGTGGAGAAATAAGTGGACGTTTAGCGTTTGAAGCTACTGACGATCAAAATGGTGTATACCCTTATAGTTCAAGAGTATACTATTTTACTGTACAAGCATATATTGTAGGGCAAGAGGAAATTAGTGAAACAAAAGAGTTTTACTTTACTGCTGTGCAAGAGTTCCCAACACCATGGGAAACAGTATATATGCAATGCTATCCAAACTTAACTACAAGAGCAAAAATTAATGATTTAATAAGAAATAGCACACCTGGGAATCCTAATTTAATTATACCTGATGCTGCTGTGTATCGTATTAATGACCCATATTATGGTCGTGCAAAAAATATAATTTACAATCATGCATATGGTATACCCGCTAATACTGTGCAAGAATACATCACAGCATTGAGTAAAAACTTTTATTGGCGTGATATTACGCTAGGCGAAGTAAAGACTGCTGTTGCAAGAGATACAAATAATGAAATTGTATACGAGGTTGTTTATTGTGAAATTATTGATAACTTAGTTAATAATGCAGGTGTAAGTATACCAAAAGAAATAGGATGGCCTCGAAACATAAACCTTAATTTAGGACAATGGTATGACAGCAATAGTTCAACTTATACAAGTTATGTTTATTCAACATCACCAATATCTGTTACCATTTCTAGTGTTGTAAATGTTACAACCTATGTTGTCAACAGTGTAGAGGGTTTGTCATTGAATATGGTATTAGGTAATACCAACGCAGTGCCATATATTACAAGCATAACACCTAATACCTACACAATTGTTTTAAATCAAGCACCTGCAGGAAGTTACAGCGCAGGTGATACGCTTACATTTTATACACCAAGTTATTTTACAGCGTTAACGCCTGGGTATGTAAGGACATTGTATCCTAACAGTTTAGACAATATGCGTCAACAATTAGAAGATGTGTTAGGATATGTAAACAATGACACTATTTTACCATTATGGATGACAAGTCAACAAATTAATGGAAGCACATTGGGATATACACCTGCGTGGGTCATATGTTATACAAAACCAAATTATAGTACCACTGTTAAAAACAACATTAATGCATGGCAAACATCTGCAAGTGGTATAAAAGTTAATCAAGTTCAATTTACGATAGACCGTTTTGAAGTTGATAAATCATTAACATTTGATTGGAATGGAGTAGAGTGGGTAAGCACATTACCTAGTGCACAGCCACCTGTAACTAATAATTCTGCTGACCAATATGTTTACATTACACAAAAGACAATTCTTCCACGCACCTTACAAAGCGGATAAATATAACTATGAGCGCAATTGATACAAGTCAGATTGATACAACGTATCCTATTCCTGGGATAAACAATAGTTCACAAGGATTTAGAACTAATTTTACTGCTATTAAAAGTGGTTTAGATACTGCATCAACTGAAATCACTGATTTACAAAATAAAGTTGTTGTTAAAAGTGCATTAACAGGTACAACCTTAAACAATGACATGGCTAACACATTAATAAGCAATGCATTGACACAAGGTTTCAGGGCAACTACTTATAACTTAGGTAACAATTTAAGTGGAACAGTCACCATCAATGTTACCAATGGTGATGTACAATATGGTACTATAACAGGTAATGTTACGTTAGCTTTTGCAGCATGGGCACCTGCGGGAACTCAGCAAAACATACAGACGATATTTACTGTAGCTAATGCAAATGCAGTAATTACAATGCCATCTAGTGTAACAGATGGTATGCTTACTTTAGAAAATTATGCAGGTAATGGTGTTGCAGGTGGTAATTTTACAATGGCAGCAAATGTTACCAAAGTGCATCATGAGTTTTCCACCGTGGATTGCGGTACGAATATTACAGTAACACCAATTGACAGACCACGTAAAGCTACACAAGTAGTTACAAGTGTACCTGTTAGTAATGTTGGTGTTTTAGGTGATAAAGCGGGTACTGTAGCATCAGATGCCACATATTTTTATGTTTGTACAGCAAATTATGATGGTGCAACTGCTATTTGGAAGCGTATAACTTTAACAGCTTGGTAATGTTTAATCATCCATTCGTAAGTGATTTAAGTGGTGAAAATATGGAGCAGTTAGGTGAAAAAATTGCCACATTAAACACACGTATGCAATGGGCTTTTAAGATGGGCAAGCATGATATGGTTCGTCAAATGCAAATGGTGCTAGAATCATACAAGGCAGAATACGCTAAACAACAAAATGAAATGTGGGCAAAGCGTGGTAATTCTTCTCCCAAAATCGACATATCCTAATTTCAAGTAATTTCAATGCCATATGATATACTTACTCTATGAAAATAGATAAGTATGGGCAAATTATTTTGAATGAGCTTGATTTGTGCAAGTTGTATATGCAAAATACGGGCATTCAAATTAAAAACGCTTTAATTGAACAACCTATTGAATTTAACTCTGCATTAGAGTTGAATAATATACCACATTGTAAAACATATATTGAGTCAAACCTTAGTGTAAATGATTTTGATAAGAAAAATCAGTCTATGTGGTATATGCCACAATCATATTATGAATTAGATATTGCGGAGTGGGTGTTGTTAGCATGTGATAATCAGCCACAAATACAGCGATGTGCTGCTGAGTTAATTCGTTATCAAGAACTTAACTTATTTTCATTACTACAATACTTAAAATATATAGTTGATACAATGCGCTTAAATAATATAGTGTGGGGAGTTGGTCGTGGAAGCAGCGTAAGCAGTTACGTGCTATACAAGATTGGGGTACATAAAATTGATAGTATGTACTATGACTTAGACTACACTGAATTTTTAAGATAGGAAAAAATTATGGCTCAACGAAGAACAGCAAATGGCAAAATGTTAGATATGAATTCATTAATTGCTAAAAATGAGCGAGTACGTGCTGTAGGCAACATGAATGTAAATGCACGTGGAGATATCATTGATTCGCATAATCGTATTATCAATGACCATACCAAGCGTGTCAGTACAATGTATAATAAAACAATGCAAGCAAGCAAGGCATTAAATAGAGTGCCACAACCCACTGAAGAAGTTGTAAAACCCAACGTTCCAAAAACTGAGCTTGAAAAAGAGTTTGAAAGTTTTGATGACGATTGGGATCCAAAATTAAAGAAATAAAGGATATCATGGATACAAAACATTTATTTGAAGCACATCGAGTACATAAAGTTACACCATTACATGATGCAATTATTGTATCAGAAATGAATTTTGAAGAACGTAAAACTTCATCAGGTATTGTGGTGGTTAGTGATGATGGAAAAAATAGTGGTATTAGACCACGTTGGGGCAAGGTGTATGCAATCGGTCCTGAACAACAAGAGATTAAAGTAGGTCAATATATTTTAGTAACTCATGGACGATGGACTAGAGGTATTAAAATTATGGACGATAGTGGAGAACACATCATTCGTAAAGTTGACAATGATGATATTTTATTAGTTAGTGACGAACCTGTCATGGATGAAACCATGGGCGATAAAACAATTTAGGGGTATAAAATGGCTAAAGTAAAGAGTGGTGTAAAAAAGATTAGCGACAAAATGAAAACTGTTAATGATAGTTTTAGTATTAATATGTACGACAATGGTTTTATGATTGAAGTAGGTGGTCGTGATCATGATGATAATTGGTCGCAAGTTAAAATATTGGTAAATTCAATTGAAGAATTAACTGTACTGATTAAAGAAGCATCAGAAATGGATAGAGAGTAATTATGGCTAAGTGGCATGTATCAACATTAAATAAAAAATCAGTTGAAGAACACGAGTATTGGGTTAAAGATGGTGTAACTATTATACGTGTAACAGGTTTTCGTTGGGGTAGTTGGATTGTAACTACGGATAATGATGAAGAACCACAATTTGAGCGTGTTCGTAACCCGCTAGGTAATGAAGTAGAAGATAGTATTGACATGAATAATACTTGTATCAATAATATTGAAGATGTTGAATTAGAAGTGTTAGATGATGGTTGGTATTTAGATATAATGTATCCTGATGATATGGATGAAGAAGAACAAGAACGTATGTCCGAAATATGGGATGAAGATTCTTATTCAAGTTGGGAAAATGAAGGATGGGTACAAACTGAAACAGAATGTTGGACTGACAGCGAGTTGGAGTGTACAAGGCTGTTAAATTAATGAAATTAGCTATTATAGGCAGGGGCACTGTAGGTGCTATTACTGCAGCACATTTTGCAACATGGACAAAAGATTGTACAATTGATTGGTATTATGATGAAAATATTAAAACACAAGCAGTAGGAGAAGGCACTACACTTATTTTACCACGTAATTTAAAAAACTATTTTGGTTTTAGTTACACTGATATGAAAAACCTAAATGGTAATTATAAGTATGGTATAAGAAAGCAAAATTGGGGCAAAACTAATCACGATTTTTTTCATCATTTTTACTCTCCAAATGTTGCTATGCACATTGATTCATACAAACTACAAGAATATATATTCAATCATTTAAAAGGTTATAATCATGTTAAAATTGTTTCACAAAATATTAAATCATATGATGATATTGACGCAGACCATATTATAGATTGTTCAGGAAAACCTGATAATTTTGATAATTTTTATATGGCACAATATATGCCACTTAACTCAGTTTATGTTACACAATGTTATTGGGATAAACCTGATTTTGATTATACAGCGGCAATTGCAAGGAAACATGGATGGGTATTTTGTATACCGTTACAAAATAGATGCTCAGTTGGCTATTTGTATAACAATACAATTAATGATTTAAACGATGTTAAAAAAGATGTACAAGAAGTATTTTCAGAATATAAGTTAACTCCAAGTGATATGACAAATGCTTTTTCATTTAGTAATTATATAAGAAAAGTTAATTTTACTGAACGTGTAAGTTATAATGGTAACGCATCGTTTTTTCTTGAACCAATGGAAGCAACTTCTTTTGTGTGTGCTGATTATGTTAATAGAACATTATATGATTATTTGTTTTTTAATCGTAAACTAGATGACTGTAATAACTTTTTTACTAATTTTTTAAAAGATATTGAGTTAATGATAGCTTTTCATTACACGAAAAAATCTAAATTTAATACAAAATTTTGGGATTTTGCTTATGAAAAAACAAAAGACGTTATGCCTAAATTATATTCAGATGAAAACTTTTTAAAATGTGTAAATTCCATTACAAGTCATCATTTTTTTACGGATAAAAATCCATTTGGGTCTTGGAATGAAAGGTCATGGTATGAAAATTTAATCGGTTTAGGTTATGAAATTAAAGGATTAGATAGTGAATAAAAAAATAGCTATTATTGGTAAAGGTACTGCAGGAAGTATTACCGCCGCACATTTTTTAACATATACTGATTTTGAAATAGATTGGTATTATGATGAAAATATTAAAGTTCAAGCAGTTGGTGAAGGAACTACCTTACAACTTGTACGTTTATTATATAAATTTAATGATTACAACTATAATGACTTGTTTAATAAAATTGATGGTACATTAAAGTATGGAATTAGAAAACAAAATTGGGGGAAGGGTAGCGAATATACACATTATTTCCAACCACCGCTTATATCAATTCATTTTAATGCATTAAAATTGCAAGATTATATCATAGAAACAGTTAAAAAAAATTCACGTGTCAAATTAATTAATACTAATGTTAGATCACATGATGATATTGATGCGGATTATATTATAGATTGTGGTGGCAAACCCGAAACCTATGAAAACTTTTATGAAAGTGCTATTATTCCTGTTAATTCAGTTTACGTCACTCAATGTTGGTGGGATAAACCTACTTTTCAATATACAGGAACGGTAGCAAGAAAATACGGATGGGTATTTTGTATACCACTTCAGAATAGATGTTCAGTAGGATATCTTTACAATAATACATTGAATACACTTGATGAAATTAAAGAAGATGTAAAAGAAGTGTTTTCAGAATATAGCCTAACACCAAGCGATACCACTAATTCTTTTTCCTTCCACAATTATTACAAAAAGCAAAATTTTACTGACAGAGTGTTTTATAACGGTAATTCATCCTTCTTTTTAGAACCTATGGAAGCTACGTCATTAGCTACTATTGACCTTATTAATCGAATGTCATGGGATATCATGTTTGATAATATAAGTGTACCATTTGCAAATGAGACTTATCTATCTAAATTATTGGACATTGAAGCTATGATAGGGTATCATTACTATCATGGGTCAATTTTTAATACAAAATTTTGGAAAGAAGCTAAGAAAAAAGGTAAGAAAGCAATTACTTATTTAAAACATTCTACTGAATTTCAAGACATGCTAAAGCATGTTGATAATGCTAATTTTCAAGGTGAAGTAAGAGATTATGCAACGTGGGGTGTTTATTCTTGGTACCAAAATTTGAAAGGTTTTAATTGCCCAACTAATTTATTCAAATAAAGGTTATAAATGAAATTTATATACAAATGGTTAAGAGAAAAACTAAGACAAGTAGACAGGGAAGATCAACCTGTTGCTATGATAAGTGAATCAAAATTAGGCAGAGAGAGCTTCCATAATCCAAGAAATAGTCTAAATTTTTATGTCTATTATGCAAGTGGTGGTATGATTATTGAAACACGTATTTTTAATCCCAAAAAAGATGAATGGGAAAATCAATTGCATATTGTTACTGAAAAGGATGATTTGTCAGAAATGCTATCTAGAATAATAACTGTTCAAATGCTTACACGATGATTTTACAAAATAAATTATGGACTGAAAAGTATCGTCCTATCACTATTACTGACTATGTTTTTGTTGATGCTTCTCAGCAAACTCAAGTTGAACATTGGATTAGAGAAGGTATTATTCCACACTTGTTACTTAGCGGCGAACCAGGCACAGGTAAAACCACGCTTGCAAAAATTCTTATTCACGAATTACACATAGAAGATTACGATGTACTAGAAATCAATGCATCACGTGAAAACAGTGTAGACAATGTAAGAACTAAAATACATAACTTTGTACAAACTATTCCTTTTGGTAAGTTTAAAATTGTTTTACTTGATGAGGCAGATTATTTGTCACGTGATGCACAAGCTAGCTTACGTAATGATATGGAAACATATGCTTCTACGGTTAGATTTATACTTACTTGTAATTATGAGTACCGTGTGATTCCTGCATTACGTGAGTCACGTTGCGTTAAAATGCACATTAGTAAACCTGATTATACTGAATTTACTGCACGTGCTGCTACCGTATTAATTGAAGAAAAAGTTGATTTTACTATTGATACACTTGATTATTATGTAAAAAATACATATCCTGATTTGCGTAAGTGTTTAAATCAGTTACAAACAAATAGCACAAGTGGTGAACTAGTCGTTGCCAAAAAAGAAAATTCTGATCAAAATGCAGCGTTATTAGAAGTGGCTGACTCATTTAAACGTGGTGAGGTGCTTGAAGGTAGAAAATATTTACTTCAATATCTTAGCTTACATCCATCTAGGATAGAATCTATCTATCAATGGATGTATAATAATCTAGAATTATGGGGTAAAAATCAAACAGAAAAAGATACTGCTGTTGTTATTATACGTAATGGCATGGCTAATCTTTCGCTTGTTGGTATACCTGAAATTAACTTAGCTGCAACTTTAATTGAATTAACTTCACATGGAAAGTAAATAGTCAAACTTGGAGAACATTATGGCAACCAAAGCAAAAAGCAAAAAAACTGAACCTAAAAAAGAACTTGAAAGTATTACCTCAGGGCATTATTCTACAAGAACCATACATGGTGATGGACGAGTAGAATTTGTTATTGATTGGGATCATTTACGTCAACATGTAAATGAAGCAATTGAAGAATTTCATCGTACTAAATTAGTGGAGGAAGCACCGTATCACCCTGGGTATGAGGGGGCAGTTATTACTCAAGAAAAACCTAAAAAAGCAACTAGAAAGAAAAAGGCATGAGATATTTGTTGATTACTTATATCCGCAAACCTGCGGGGCAAATTGACGAACAAGTTGGTTTTTCTAAACGAGTTCGTGACAAAGATTTAGACACTTGCAACGTAATTGTTGACTATAAAGATAAAAAAGTGATAAAATGTCTTATCGAAGGAAAAAAAGTTGACACTGATTTTGATGCTTTGAATACCTACTACAAAAAAATTTATCCTGAATTAATTACTCAATTATCTGCTGCTGCTGAAAATCAACCCTAAAATTTGACAACCATTTTTCCTTATGTTATAATAGGTTTTTAGTGAGGAATGATCTTGAGAGACAATAATTTGATTCTTGTAGATGTTGATGGTGTGCTTTGTAATTGGGAATATGCTTTTGACTGTTGGATGCAAGAACATGGTCACCATAAACTAGATGGTTCACAATTTGAATATAACATCGGAAAACGATATGGTATTGCTAAAGAAGATGGTAAAAGACTAATCAAAATATTCAATGAGTCTGCTGCTATTGGTTTTTTGCCACCATTACGTGACGCAATTCACTATGTCAAAAAACTTCACGAAGAACATGGATACGTATTCCATGCAATTACTTCACTAAGTTTAGATAAAAATGCACAAAAATTACGAAAAATGAACCTTGAAAAATTGTTTGGTCAAACAGTTTTTGAAGAAATCATCTGCCTAGACACAGGTGCTGATAAAGATGATGAACTGATTAAGTATGCAAACAGTGGATATTTTTGGATTGAAGATAAGTACGCTAATTGTGAAGCAGGATTAAAAGTTGGTCTAAAACCATTATTGATGGAACACGGACATAACATGGGGTATGATAACCCACTCATTCCAAGAGTAAAAAATTGGAAAGACATTTTTGATATTATTATTAATAAGGCTCATTGAGCCTTATTTTTTACTCATAAAGCTTTAAAATATGTTCTATGATGGGGTGTCGTTGTACATCCTGTACACCAAACTTACACAATTCTAAGTTTCCTATAGGATACTTTTCCAACCTATATTGCAAATCAATTAATCCATTATCAACTTTTTTGCGATCTGATTGTTCAATATCACCTGTTATTACAATTTTACTATTGTCCCCAATACGAGTTAGTAACATCTTAAATTGACTAGGTGTTGCATTTTGTGCCTCATCTAGAATGACCCAAGCATTTTTAAATGTTCTGCCACGCATATAAGCAAGTGGTGAAATTTCAATTATTTGTTCAGCTAACATGTTTTCAATTTCTTTTACGTGATAGAATTCACGGAAAACATCAATAAGAGGCTTAGTCCATGGTTCCATTTTTGCGTTAAGATCGCCTGGTAAAAATCCGTGTTTCTCATCATCTACAGTAACAGCAGGTCTTGTCAAAATAATACGGTCACAATAACGATGGCGCAAAGCTTGTATAGCTGCTAATGTTGCTAGATAAGTTTTACCCGTTCCCGCAGGACCTGTTCCAACAACAATATCAATACCATCATCAAGTAATGCATGAATGTATGTTTCTTGATTTGGAGTTTTAGGAAGTAAGTTGATTGGTTTACGTTGACGCTGTGGATTGAACTCTATTGTATTTTCATATTTTTGGTAGAAGGTTTGAAGTTCATTTTTGCCTGTTTTTTTCATATATCTTTCTTGCTCTTTTCGGATAGCCGAATTTTTTCTACGACTCAAAGTTACACTCCTTTTAGTAATGAGCAACCTATGCTCAAAACTATTTAAGATATTTTATGTAACCATATGTGCTCTTGTTTTTCATGAGTTATTATTATAAATAATAAACTGTGCCCAAAATTCCTATATCCTAGCGTAAATTTAAACTAGGATAAATACTGTATCATGGAAAACTATTATGCCTAAGAAACATACATTCTTAGATTCGTTAGAATGGGTTGATATTGTTAATAATGTAAAAGGTATCATGATTAGTGATGGTACTATGGCTACATTATTAGATTTTGAACGTGTGCTTGATGAAGCAGACCTTTATGCATTTAAAAATTGGAAAATGGGTGAATTAGTCGATGGGCCTGTCATTAGCAAATACTTGGTTGATTGTACTTTTATGTGGCCTGATTCAATGATGCCTGATCCACGTGGTGGAAGACGTTTGTTAACACTTGGATGCAAAGTTAAATTTAAAAGAACTACGGTTGAAGTACCTATTGAAATTAAAGAACCTATGGACTATAAGCCAGGCACCCATTACCCTAAAAAAACCAAAAAACACGTATGGTTGGTCAATATTACCATGCCAAAATCTTTAATGAATGATATTAGAGAAGGAAGCGTTGATATTGCTGAACAAACTATTGATTTAGAAGATTTAGATGATGCATATCAAAAAGACTATGACAAGAAAGAACTTAAGTCAAATAATCAAGAACCAAATGCTATGGGTGCACCATCATTAGCTGCACCTGCGCCACCACCTTTAGCCCCACCTGCACTATGAAAAAAGAAATAATCAATGAAAGTTTGGGATACCTCGACATGGAAAATTTAATTTTACCATTAGTTGGGGTTGATGTATACAAATCTTCTGTAGGTAAAGACAAAAATGTTATTACATTGAGTTTTACAGTAAAGGATGAGTATGCAGCTAGTGATTTAGTAGAATGGTTTGAACGTGGATATAATTGGGTATTAGATTCTGACCGCAGCCCAGGCGAAGTTGCTAAAGGAAAATTCTTAGTATTTGTTGAAATTGAAAGAAATAAGGTAGCACCCAAACATATTGTAGAACTTATATCTGATTTAGAAACATTAACAGGACTAAAAATGGATCAATGGAAAGTAAAAATTAACCATGAAAAAGGTGATGCATCGGAAGAATTTATTACATCACAACTAGCTCTTAGTCCAAAAGAATATGCAGCAGAGCATGATGAAGAATTAAATGAGTGGCGTTCAATTGCGGGAATCAGTGCAAGCACACAAAAAACAGAAGATCCTGATATTATAGCAATGCAACGTCAAGCAGGAATAATCTAAGGAATTTACAATGCCTATAACAACACTAACATTAGCGCAACGTAGTGATGATGAAAGGGGGTTTGCTCTAAATGATGAAGCACATGATCGTTTAGTAAAAGATAGAAGTGTAAAAACAGATGGTTGGAGTGATCCAAATGATCTTAAAGCAGCACAACAATGGGGAGCACCACCTCAAGCAAATCAAGCAGAAATTCTCAAAAACCCAGGTGGCGCAATGCAAAGCGGACCTGCTGAAGTTTTAATTAAACCTGATGATAAGTTTGGAGATTGGATCAACAAACGTTGGCGACCCATGATGAGTGTTATCTATATGGTAACATGTTTTGCAGACTTTGTATTATTTCCAATATTATGGAGTGTTTTGCAAGCACTAAGCCATGGTCAAGTCAATAGTCAATGGATGCCAATTACGCTACAAGGTGCAGGGTTGTACCATATTGCAATGGGTGCAGTTTTAGGGGTAACTGCATATGGCAGAAGTCAAGAAAAAATCGCAGGTAAAGCCTAGTATTAAATATCCTGATGGACCATTATCAAACATTGGGTGTGGCAAAAAATGCCACACCTGATGAAATTAAAAAAGCATATCGTAAATTAGCTAGTCAACACCATCCTGATCGTGGTGGTGATACTGCACGTTTTCAAACCATTCAAGCTGCTTATGATACATTAAGTGACCCGCAAAAACGTGCTCAATATGATAACCCACCACCACAATTTAATGGTTTTAATCCACAACAAAATGGTTTTGATTTTCATTTTGGGTCAGGGTTTCCTGATATTTTTGGACAATTTTTTAGACAACAAAGTGCCCCACAACAGCGAATATATACTGCCACCGTATTTGTTACCTTAGAGCAAATTGCTCATGGTGATAAACATCCAATACATTTGAATACACCACAAGGTTCTAAATTATATGAAATTGTAATTCCTAAAGGCATAGATGATGGTGGAGTAGTGCGATATGACAACTTACTGCCTGATGGACCGCTCCAAGTTAATTTTAGACAACATAGACACCCATTGTTTGAACGTAGAATGTTAGATTTATACTACCATCAAGATATTAGTATATTTGATTTGGTGATAGGTAGAACTATGATTATACCTACCATTTACGGTAAAGAATTGGAAATTAATGTGCAACCACGTACTAAACCAAATACTACATTAAGATTGAATGGGCATGGTCTATCTAATAATGTTGGCACAGGGGATCAATATGTTATACTTCGACCTGTTTTACCTGAACAAATAAGTGACAATTTAATCAGAGTTTTAGAACAGGAACAAAAATTAAATACGACATGAAGTTAACTAAACGTGTACTACATTTAAAAACAAAACCAATAGATTTTAAATATCCACTACAAAATGAACAACTAGCTAAAGAAATGCTACAGTTTATGCATGTTAGTGGAGGTGTTGGACTTGCTGCTAATCAAGTAGGTTTACGCTACCGTATGTTTGTAATGGATGTTGACCATAACCCAAAGGTATTTTTTAATCCAACCATTATGTCATATAGTGAAAATAAGGTGCCATATTTGGAGGGATGTTTAAGTTATCCTAATGAATCGGTTGAACTTGACAGACCTGAAAAGGTTGTGCTATCGTACCAAGACGCATATGGTAATTTTTTAACGGAAGAATTTATGAATCTTGAAGCAAGAGTAGTTCAACATGAAGTAGACCATTTAGATGGTATGACAATGCATGATAGAAAAAAGGAAAATAATAATGCAGAATAACCCTGAAATCGAAAAATTAATCGAACATGCTATTGAAATAGCCAAAAGTAAAAATCATGCTTATGTTACCTTAGAGCATGCTTTACTTAGTTTAATTACTTACGATTCATTTCGTACTCACTTAGATGAATTCGGTGTGGATACTGAAAACCTTATTCAAGAAGTTGATACTTACTTAGATTCTATGACAAACATTAAAGTTGAACCTAATGAAGATGGTTCACCTATTTCACCTAAAAAAACACATAGTTTAGACCGTGTTTTTAATCGAGCAGTAACACAAGTATTATTTCAAGGACGCAGACAAATTGAATTGATTGATATTTACGTGTCAATTTTACAAGAAACCAATAGTCATGCTCACTATTTCTTATTAAAATGGGGTGTAAGCAGGGCAGAATTCCTTGCTTATTGGAATAAAGCGCATCGTGGTGGTAAAAACGGAAAAATGACTGAACAACAAGCTAATGAAGTATTAGAAGAATATACAACTAATCTTAGTGACCTTGCTGAACGTAACAAGCTTGAACCACTTATTGGACGAGAGAAAGAAGTTGATGACATTGTTAATGTATTAGCTAAACGATTCAAGTCTAATGTACTACTTGTTGGCGACCCAGGTGTTGGAAAAACTATCCTAGCTGAAGGATTAGCACAAAAAATATTAGACAAGCAAGTACCATTATTTTTATATGATCATCAAGTATATTCACTTGAAATTGGTTCACTATTAGCAGGTAGTAAATATCGTGGTGATTTTGAAGAAAAAGTTAAACAAGTATTGGAAGCACTTGCTAGCAAACCAAAGGCTATACTGTTTATTGATGAAGCACATACCATGCGAGGTAGTGGTAATAGCAGTGGTACTACGGTTGATTTTGCTAACATGCTTAAACCTGCTATTACTAAAGGTAACTTAAAAGTAATTGCTAGTACAACATGGGAAGAATATTACGAATCATTTGAAAAAGATCGTGCTCTGATGCGCCGTTTTTATCGTGTTAGCATTGATGAACCTACTACGGAAACAACTATCAAGATTTTAACAGGCTTGAGTGATCGTTTACAAAAGTTTCACCAAGTAGTTATTACTGACAAAGCTATTAAAGAGTCAGTAACCATGAGTGCAAGGTATATTCATGATCGTAAAAATCCTGATAAATCTATTGATTTACTTGATGCTGCTTGTGCTAAACAACGTACATTAAACAACGTTGGTGCTATTATTGGTGAAGATAATATTAAAGAACAAGTTACTAGAATGTGTAATGTATCTGCTGATAAACTAACCAATGATTCTTCAGAACGAATGATTAACCTAGATGCAAATATTAAAGAAAAATTGTATGGACAAGACAATACAATTGAACAAATTTTAGAACGTATTTACGTTAGTTTTGCAGGTATTTCTAATGAAAAGAAACCTATGGCAAGCTTCTTGTTTTTAGGACCAACAGGAAGTGGTAAAACAGAAACAGCAAGACTATTAAGCGAACATCTTAACATGCCACTATTACGTTATGATATGAGTGAATATCAAGAAAAGCACAGTGTAGCTGCGTTGATTGGGGCACCTCCTGGGTATGTTGGGTATGGTGAAGGTAATTTAGGTGGTGGAAAGATTATCAATGATTTAAGTAAAAACCCATATTCTATCTTACTGTTTGATGAGGTTGAAAAAGCACACCCTGATGTTTATAACTTATTTTTACAATTGTTAGATGAAGGAAGAATATCTAGCACTAATGGTAAAACAGTTGATGCTAAAAATACAATTATTATCATGACAAGTAATTTAGGAGCACGTGATAGTGAGCGTAATAACATTGGTTTTGGGTCAAATGTAAAAACAGGTGAAGATGATAAAGCAATGAAAGAATTCTTCAAGCCTGAGTTACGTAATCGTATTGACTTAATTTGCAAATTTAAGAAACTAGACACACTAGCAATTAAGAAAATTGTTATCAAGTTTGTTAATGAGCTTAAAACACAATTGTTTAATCAGCATAAGATTACACTGAATTTGAGTGAGCAAGCAGTTGAACATATTGCTAAGGTTGGTTATGATGACAAGATGGGTGCTAGACCATTAGCTAGAAAAATTGATGAATTAATTAGAGTACCAATTAGTAAGAAGATACTGTTTGAACGTGTAAAAGATGCAATCATTCAGGTACATTATAATGGTTCAGAAATTGAGTTTAATGTAGAAAATAGAATAGAAAAGTATGACATAATTGGAACAGATGGTATTATCAGGGTTTAGTTATACAACGCTTGTTCAAAATACTAAGCAAAATTGGCTTTGGTATGACAAGTACAAATATAAGGTTGAATTTAATTTAGAACAAGTTGGATTACATCGATGGTACGATATCAGTCATGTTGATCGTGAATTAGAACGTTCTAATATCCGTATCAAATATGCTAATAATTTAATAGAACTTAGAAAAGTTCTTGTGTGGAAAGGTGAAAATATTGGAAACTTTAAAATCTTAACACATCGTAATTCTATTACTGTATATTCAACAAGATATGATATTGTAGAAGAACTTGCTAAGATTTTAAATCAACCTACAACGGTTCAAGAAGTATTACATACATACTCTAGACCAAAAGAAGTTATATATCATAAAAACCCAAAACATCAATTTAGGGTGTATTTTAAAAGTAAGGTATACAGTTCGGATGAGATAATTGAATTACGTGACTTTTTTCTCAAACACCAAAATCTTTTTTTCCCATCAGCAAATCTAAATTTTTTCTTACATTGGGATACTAGAGGTAAAGCAGGAAGATGGAATGATGGTAATTTGTTTTTTGATTATGATAATGAAGCATATCAGTCAATTTATTACATGCACTTTTACCAACATATTAAAAAGGAATATGCAATACAAAAACCTCCTGTAGCAGCATAAATATATAACAGGAGGCTTTTATGGCTAAGATTCATGAAGAAGTCGTACTTATACGTTTAAGTAGATTGGTAAAGGAAAGTGATAAATCAGCACCACCTTTAACTAATAGTGATTTTACTAATAACTTAGAAGACATTGTTCAAGAACTATTAGGTGATAGTGTTATTGTTGAAGTGGAAACACAATAATGGCATTGGTATCAACAACTGAAACCATAGCCAATGCAGTAAACGGGGCTAACATCAGTGGAACATGGACAGGTGACAAAGTTCAGGGCGTATCTTATTTCTTACGTCCTACCTATGTTACTACTGTAAATTATTCTAATACAGGTGCGGTAACAGGTAATGTTGTCATACAAGGTTCTTTAGTACCATTGCCAAGTGCGGAAAAAGATTGGGTTGATCTTATCACCATTGATTTTTCAAATGCTGCTCCACAAAGTATAACAGGTAATTGGATTTGGATGCGAGGCAAAGCAACCACTTTTACAAGCGGAATCATAAATATTTCTATAGTGTACTAATATGAAAAAAGAAGCTTTAGCAAAATTAATCCATGAAACTAAACCACTTTTGAGCAGTGCAACACCTGAGCAAAAGTTACGTCTTATGCATTTAATTCGTGAAGCTTTACGTCAAAACAAAAGAATGTTAGTTCAAGAAAATAAACAAAACACTGACTATCTAGAAGAAAAATAATTTCACCTCATTTTTTCTGTGTAAATATCCTTACATATTTTTGAGGATCAATATGACAACAGAACAAGCAAAAATTCCCGTAGAAGCTGTACAAGAGCTTGCTGATAAAGCATCACAAGCTGCAAGCATTGGTGGTACAGTTTCCGAAGAAGAGGCTAAAAAAGCCGCAGCCCCACAACAAGGACAAGTACAAGTAAACGTAGATTTCTTGCGTACTACAAAAGCGCACGTGGCAATGCCATGCTATGGCGGTATGTTGACTGAATCTACCTTTATGTCATTTATCAAGTTTGCCAATACCGCACGTCAGCTTGGGGTGGATTGGACATTAGAAACCATGGTTAATGAATCACTTATCAGCAGAGCACGTAACACATTAACTGCTAAATTTTTACATCAAAAAGATTCTACACATTTGTTTTTTGTTGATGCTGATATTGGTTGGGAACCATGGCACTTACTAGTATTGTTAAATCGTAATGTAGACGTGATTGGTGGTTTATACCCTATGAAAACTATGCCCATTAAATGGGTGGTTAATGGTTTTGAAGGTGCGGAAGAAGGTGCTGATGGGCTACAAGAAGTAAGTAAAGCAGGTACAGGTTTTCTATTAACAAAACGTCATGTGTTTGAAAAACTTAAAAAGCATCCTGCTGTAAAACCTTACAAAAATGATATTGGTTTAGATCCTGTTTATGACCAACATTTAGCTACATTTTTTGATACTGCGGTTCGTCAAAATCGTTATTATAGTGAAGATTGGACAATGTGTGAAAATTGGCGTGACTTAGGTGGACGTATTTGGGTTGATAAACGAGTATTGCTACGTCATAGTGGTTCATATGTGTTTTGCATGGAAAATCAAGAATACTTGTTTAATCATATCGGACCTGCTTTTGTTGGTGCTATGGAACAAAATGGTAAAGTAACTATTATAGATTCTTCAGTAAAAGAAGTTCCCTATAAACCAACTACGGTCAACCCTGCATTAGATACACATGCAGCTATTGATCCTAGCAGCAAAGAACCCGAAAAAGCTTAATTTTTAATTGTTGTACTTATAACCGTGATGGAAGAAATTCCTCACGGTTTTTTTGCTAAATATATCTATGAACTTAAAAGAACTTGAAAATTTCAAATTAACAAATGCAGTGCAATTTCATGATGAATTAAATCCTGCTATTTTTAGGGATGAACACATGATTCCTGCTGTGCGTGACCGATTATTAGAAATTGCAGATGATTTTATGGAACATCTCGGTGTGAATAATATAGATGTAAAAGATATTACACTAAGTGGTAGTAATGCTTCATATACCTATACATCACATAGCGATATAGATTTACATATACTTGTTGATATAGATAAGTTAAAAAACATTGAGATTTATTCTGAACTTTTTCATGCTAAGAAAATATTGTGGAACATGCAGCATGATATTACTATTGGTGGGTATGAAGTAGAACTTTACGTACAAGATACTGCTGACCCTGTTGTCAGTCGTGGTGAATACAGCGTATTAAAAGATCGTTGGATAAAATTTCCAACTAAACGAGTTGCTGATATTAATGAACCTGCAAGTAAGTTAAAGTTTGAAAAATTAGCACAAGTAGCTGAACTAGCATTACAAGCTAGAGATATGGACAAAATTCAAGACTTACTAGATACAATTAGAAAATATAGAAAAGCAGGGTTGGATTTGCAAGGTGAGTTTTCACCTGAAAATATAGCATTTAAAGCATTCCGTACAAGTGGTTTATTGCATCGTTTGCGTGATACTTATAATGAAATACATAGTGAAAAAATGAGTATGGAGCAAAAGGTTGGTAAAAATGTTGAACAACCTATATATAGCATTAGTGAATTAGCAAAGATGCATGGTTGTAGTAGAAATGATATCATTAGTGAACTAAAGCGTGGTATTAAGTTTGAAATGGCAAATACTAGTGTGCGTAGTTTAGCTACTGAAATGGCATATAAAAACTTGGCTAAAAATAGAAAACATTATAGTAAATTACGTGATGATTATGACCCTAATGGAGTGCCACCTGGTCCTGAGTTTAAACCCACAATGCCAAAAGGTACGGTTAGGGTAGATGTAAGTGATGTATATGATTGGTATAAGTTAGGACAACATATTAGTAATATGAAAGGTTTAGGTAAGCATGATTTTGGAAAAGGACCACCTAGCACCATATTGTCATTTGGTGATGAAGATACGGAGCACAAGTATATAAAAGATTTAGAGGCAACAGGTTTAACCACTACTGATATTGACCCGATTGATCCTAACCAACCTAAAGGAATGAAACGTCAAAAAGTGGATCCTACATTTAATGTTAATGAGGCTTCAGGATATATCCCTAGTGAAACAGAAAAAGATGACCCACGTTTTAAAACAGCATTAACCGTTGATATAAAACCTGATAGTATTAGACAAAATGCTATAAAATTAGGTTTAGGTAAGATTAAACGTAGTGGTATACCACCTATAGCAAAGCCATCAGGTAAGTTCTAAATTAATTCATAGCGAATAAATACTAGATATTATGGAATTCCATCATGTCAGATATTCGTAAAACCTTAGATAAAATTAATGAAATGACAGCAGGTTCAGTTGCTACTGTTGCCACACCATTATTCAAAGAAACAGTCAAACGTGAAAAAACGGATGAGACTGCAGATAGTGGTAAAAAATACATGAATAGTGTAGAGCGTGGTGTTTCAGAGTGGGGTAATTGGGCAGGTAGCAAAAAGAAAAAGACTGTGGCAGAAGCTACTACTCCAACAACAGATGATGATAAGTTTAAAACAATGCTTAAAAAGGTTACGAGTAAGAAAGAAGTAAAAAAACAACAAAAAGCAGATACTAAACAACAAGCAAGCGATGCATTTGCTAGTATGTTTGGTGGAGGTAATCCTGCGGGTACACTTGGTATTAGGAAAGAAGGTGTGGGGGAAGGCGATAACCAAATAAATGAACTGTCACCTGCTACTGTTTTACGTTACGCCAAAGCAGTTGCCGCAGACGCACAAAAGCACGACATGAACCCAACTAAACGCCCTGCAGAAAAACGCAACCAATCTGTTGTCGGGTTCTCTAGGGCACTTAACCGTTTGCCAAAAGTATCATTTTTCAACAAAGAGCAAAATGTAGAGGAAAGTTGGAAAATATCAACTCCAATTGATAAAGAACGTTATACAGATATGTCAGACCAAGGGTTAGAAGGACCATTTCGTTTAAAATCAGGTAAGATTGTTTATTACGATCCTAAAGAAGGTAAGTATTATGATCGTGATACCGATATGTATATGGATTATGATGAATACCAATCTCATACTAATGAAGAAGCATTGATGGAACTAGGTTATGAAGGTAATATCGGTGCAATGGAAATGGTTAAATTCTTTAAAATGGCAGATCCACGTCAAAAAGAAATACTAAACCAATTAATTAAAGAAAAAGAATTCCAACGTGCATGGGCACTTATTCAAGGTGTTACAGGTAATAAACTTGTTGGCAAAGAATTTAGTGAAGGTGAAATTGCTGAACAATTAAGCGAAGATTTACGTGCATGGTTTGGCAAAGGTGGTGAAGGTGGCGCAGGTGGCGGTGGATGGGATCGTTACAATACTAAAGGTGAGCGTATTGGTAAGTGTGGCGAACGTAAAGCAGGTGAAGGTAAACCAAAATGCTTAAGTAAAGAAAAGGCAGCATCATTACGTGCTAGTGGTGGTAAAAAAGCTATTGCAGCAGCAGTACGTAAAAAACGCCGTGAAGATCCAAACCCGCAACGTCAAGGTAAAGCTGATATGGTAAGCAACAAGACTAAGAATGAAAGTCTTGAATATTATGTCAAAGAAGGTATTTGCCCACAATGTAATGGTGAAATGGTCAGTGAAGCATTATTTACTGAAGGTAAAAAAGATGCATGCTACCATAAGGTAAAAAGTCGTTATAAAATTTGGCCTAGTGCATATGCTAGTGGTGCTTTAGTTAAATGTCGTAAAGCAGGTGCAAAAAATTGGGGTAACAAATCTAAGAACGAAAGTATTAACGAAGGTCGTGCAGATGATTTAGAACGTGCCTTAATGCAAGCTAGAAAAATTACTAAAGGAATTGCATACGATAATACCGTAAATGAAATTATGGTAGAAATTGAAGAACTAATAAAAACTTATAACTTAGACATGGATGATTTTAATTATCATAATAGCCGTGTTTATGAAGCTAAGCATGAATTAGAAAGTGCAATTTATGGATTAGATGAAATTTTTGAAGATGCATTACGTGATGCACAATATTCTGATGAAGAAGGATTAAATGAACAAGACCTCATAGTAATGCCTGGTAAGATGCGTATGCGTGGTGATGTAGTTAAAGCTAAGCGCATGGAACCTGACCATGAAGTATCAATGGCAGTAAATAGTTTATTATCTACCATTAAAAATGCAATGTCACTTGCTAAGATAATTAAAGGTAGAAGTGAAGGACAAGGCTTGCCAGGTTGGGTCTCAGACCATATCACACGTGCTGATGAACTTATTAAAGATGTAGCAGAGTATATGGAAGGTCATGAAGCACAAAAAAATATGCTAGAAGGTAAAAATAATGTTAAAAGATAAGTTAAAGCAAGTGTTAGGAACATCATTTGCTTTTTATATTAAGGCAGCAGGGTTTCATTGGAACGTAGAAGGACCAAACTTTCCACAGTATCACGCATTTTTAGGTGACTTATATAATGAAGTATATGGTAGTATTGATCAATTAGCTGAAATAATTCGTCAGTTAGACTCATATGCGCCTGGCTCAATGACAAGGTATCAAGAGTTAAGTATTATTGATGAGCAACAACAAATCCCACGTGCTGAGTTAATGATGGCAGAATTGTACGAAGATAATCAAAAAATTATTGTATTATTAAAAGAAACATTCCATCAATGTGAAGCAGAAGATGAGCAAGGTATTGCTGATTTTATAGCAGGACGTATTGATAGTCACGCAAAACATTCATGGATGCTACGTAGCATATTGAAAAAAGACCGTGGATGAAAATTGGGCAGTTATTAGAGTACCAAAAGGCTAGAGAGACAAAAGCATTTCGTAGTTGGTTTGGTAATAGTAAAGTGGTTGATAGTAATGGCAACCCACTTGTTGTATATCGTGGTACACGTAAGCGACCTACTGCCACAGAATTTAAATTAACACAAGGTCGTGCAGTACCATCATTTACGAATGACCCTGCAGCAGCTAGTGTATATGCTAGACATTTAGATACAAGACAATATGGTAGTGGTTCTACTGTAATCGCAGCATATTTACGTATTGTTAAACCATTAGACCTTACCCGTTATAACGAAACAATATCATTAATAGATTTTATTAATACGGTGCCTAGCGATCTAAATGTACCTGATGGTGGACGTAAAAAACTAGGTTGGAGAGATGTGTCCTATATGATATATGATTTAGATGAAATCATATACAAAACAGGCGCAAGATTTGAAATTAATGCTTATGATGATGATGGTTTTAGAATAAAAGGATTTCGTGACCTTTCCGATCAAATTGACACATGGGGTGAAGCAGACGATATTAGTTCGATTGAGGATGCACTAGACAATACGGTTATAGATACATATACTATTGCAGATAGTGAAGATATTGTAAGTTACCTACAAGGTATGGGATATGATGGGGTCATTTTAAAAGATGTTTTTGAAGCAGGTGCACAGAAATATGAACCACGTGATGGAAAAGAGTTAGAACTTGGTGCTGAGGGTACACCCATTATTTTAACTTATCGCCCATTTGAACAATATCAAATCAAGTCTATATATAATGTTGGTACATTTGGTAGGGATGAACCTGATATTACTAAAGAAGAAAAAGTTGACGTTATTGATGTGGATTTTGACACACCTAGACCTGCAGAGAAAAAACCTAAACTTAAACTTAAAAGTGCAACAAATATTGATATAAAATCTGAAGAAAATTTTAAAAATTGGTTTAAAAATAGTAAAATTGTAGATGCAAGTGGTAAGCCATTACGAGTTTATCATGGTACTGATAGAGACTTCAGTGTGTTTCAGAAAGGCAGAAAATTAAAAAACTATCCCAAATTTAACACGGCACAAAAACATCTAGGGCATTTTTTTACGGATGACCCATCTTATGCTGAACGTTATGCAGGACGTGGTTTTGACAAAGACGATGCTGTTATCATGCCTGTATATTTGTCCATACAAAAGCCAAAAGTTGAACCGTTATCATTGATTGATGAAATTGAGAACAAATGGCCTATGAGTAAAGCAATACAATATAAGAAACAATTACAAAGTGAAGGATATGATGGCATAATATTTCAGGGTAGGGCTAAGATAGGTGATATTAGAGAGATTGTTGCATTTGATAATACACAAATTAAATCAGTATTTAATACAGGTGAATTTAACCCAACTAATCCTAATATTAACAAAGAGTCAATGAGTTTTCTAAAAGAACTAGAAGAAGGTCGTGAGGAAAATTTAAGAGCGTGGTTTGGCAATAGTAAAGTAGTTGATACCAATGGTGCTCCTATGATTGTATATCATGGTACATCTAATGATTTTTCAACGTTTAAAAATTTATATCGTGATTTTGGTATACATTTTGGCAATCGTGAAGCAGCTAATGAGTTTGCCAAATATAGTGGAGCACGTGTAATTCCTGTTTATTTAAAGATTACTAACCCATTTACGATGCCTGACATATTTGGTCCTGATGAAGAACATTTACGTCAAGTTATGAATTTTTTATTTAAGAAAAAGATTATTAACCAAAAAGAATATAACGAACTTGATGCAATTCGTAGAGATCGTGACATGGATTGGGATGATTGTAAAGCAACAATCTATGCTGAATTAGCACGTTCATTGTTTGATGCGGGATATGATGGTATACAATATCGTAATACTAATGAAGGTAAGCGAACATTGCGACCTGATGAGCGCATTAATTTTACGATTAAAAAAGAAGGATCAAAGTACGTAGCATATTTACCTGATAATGTTATGCCTACTTTACCTATTGGTGAAGGTGATACACCTGAAGAAGCTGAGCAAGAAGCGCATCAGTATTTGCAAAAACAAGCTGACTATATAGATATGTCTTATATCATATTCAATTCGTCACAAGTTAAGAGTGCGTTTGGTACTGAGTATGATCCTAAAGACCCACGTTATACTAAAGAGGACAAACGTAACCCAAAATATTTAAGTGGCACTGACAAGGTAGCTAATATTAGTCCTGTACTTGGAGCAAAACCTAAAAAACAAAAAGCTTTGATGAATAAGTTTTTTGGCTCATCCTAACAAAATTTAATTATAATTTTGAATCACGTAAATAAGCATACTTACGTGGAGTAATAATGAAACCAAGAGTTTTTCTAGCCACACCGATGTATGGTGGTCAATGTCACGGGTTATTCGCTGACTCCGTTATAAAATTAGTTGAAGAATTTAGAAAGAAAAAATGGCATTTTGAATACCATTTTATGTATGACCAATCGTTAATTACACGTGCAAGAGATAATTTTGTCAATGATTTTATGGTATCCGATTGTACTCATTTATTATTCCTTGACGCTGATATAATTATTAATCCACCTGATGTTATTCGTATGTTACAAGAGAATGTTGACTTAATATGTGGAATTTACCCGTCTAAAATGATTAATTGGGAATGGGTAGAAAATGCAGTTAAAAATGGTTGCCCAACTGACAAATTATCTCTTTGTAGTACATGGTATATCTTTAATCCCGTAGATCATGAAAGTCCAAAAATTGACATTGAATCTAATAAGCTTAAAGAAGTACTTCATGCAGGTACAGGTTATATGTTAATTAAACGAAAAGTTTTTCAAAAACTTGCCTCACATACGCCTACCTATATTGGAAATTGGAATGAATATACAGGAAGAACTATATATGCATTTTTTCAAACAAGTATTGATGTAAATTTGTTATCTGAAGATTATCATTTTTGTACTGAATGGAGAAAAATTGGGGGTAAAGTATTCATTGCTCCATATGCTATGTCCAAACATTATGGTATGTTTGGATTTGGTTAATTTATAATAAATACTGTAAAGGTATTTTTACTATGAAAATTAGCGAACTATTATTTGAAAATGCATTAAAGTCTGATTTCCCAGGCGCAGCCTCAGGAGTACAAATTATGTCGTTGCAACAGTTTGTTCAAGATGAACAAGAATTAGATGAAGCTGAAAAATTTTTGGGTGCGCCACGCCGTGATTATCCTGAAGATGAGTTAACTGATTATCTTCGTAGAAAACTTAGTCCTGAATTACAAAAAAAGTATCGTAGACCAAGTAAAAAACAGCTTGGAAAAATGTCAGGTGAGGAATATGACATTTACAAACGATTTAAACAAGATAAGTTAATACGCCCATATATTCATAGTGGAACAGTACCTATTGTTGATGGAAATAATCAATTATATGATTTACCAAAACTAATGGCATCTGTTATGCAACGTCCTAAAAAGTTGCTTAAACAAAATGAAAAAATGCAACATAGTGATGGAAGCAGTAGTATATTTTTTAACATTGGATTACCTGCATTAGTTGGTTTAGCAGTTGATGAAGATAGACAAAAATTTGTAGTAGTCAACACCTGCCCAGGCGCAGGTAAATGCGTCCAAGTATGTTATGCTATGAAGGGTGGTTATGTGCAATATGCCCCACCATCTGAAGCAGGATCTAGGTCATTAAACTTTCTATTAAATGATCCTGATGGATGGAAAGCAATGCTTGAAAGTGAAATTGAATCAGCTAGGGAAAAATATCAGAAAAAGGGTACACAAGTTATTATTCGTTGGCATGATGCGGGTGATTTCTTTAGCCCTGAATATTTAAACTTGGCGTATGATGTAGCTAGAAAGTTTCCTGACGTACAATTTTACGCCTATACTAAAATGGGCGATGTAGCAACAAGTCAGCGTCCACAAAACTTTAGAATTAATTTTTCTATGGGTGCTAAATCAGGTGAATACAAAAAAGTTGATATCTATAAAAAACAAACAGGTCAAGAAGTCAAACGTAGTGAAATTGTAGACCGTGAAATGTTTACTGATTTGATGGGACGTGATGCAAATAATAAATTGCGTTGGAAAAATGCTGAAGCGTGGGAAACATTTAAACAACGTGCTGCCCAAAAATATGGTATTAAACCAAATACGATTATTACCTATGACCAAATGATGACATTTAAAGATGGTGTAAAATCAAATGGCGAACCATATTGGAACGTTGTCGTAGTCCCAGGCGATGGAGACGATAGTGCTAACCGTAATGATGTAATTATAACTCTATTACTTGAACACTAATATGCAACATTGGATGACCTATGTCAAGCATAGCTACGAGGTAATTATTGCCGCCGAAGCTGCTGCATGTGTCAATTTAGACCCTGAAATTGAAGCATTTACTGTACACATGTTTGCAAGACATATGGAAAATCCACACCTGAATAACGAACCTATTGCCATAAAATTGATGGAAGCAATGAACACTGAGGGTGAAACAAAAAAAGCTACATTGACAAGACTAGCAGAAGAATGTATACTTATTGATGGGTTAAAACTCAACAGAAAACGTTGGCCTAGTTTATCCTATTATGTTGACATGGGTCAACTTGCTTTGGGTTATCGTACTTATAGTGAACGCCCACCTGAAATGTTTTATGAGCGTATTGCACGTGAATTTACAACCATTACTAAGGTTATAGGGAATTGTAGAGTATGAAAATTTTTGAAGTGTCGAAAGCCAAACCATTTGTTTTTGTTGATATGGATGGTGTGTTAGCTGATTTTAATAAGGCTATCTTAAATTATGATGGTGCTGATACAGAAAGCAGGGTAAATAACCTACGAAAGTTGGGACCTAATGCTGTTAAAGATTTTTTTGCTTCTTTACCACCTATGGTTGATGGTATGCGATTGATAGAATGGTTGGACAATAAACGAATTGATTGGCGCATATTAAGTGCACCGCTACGCAGCGATGGCGTAGATCCTAAAAACAGTCGTAAAGCAAGTGAAATAGGTAAACGTGATTGGTTAGCTAGTAATTTAGGATGGGAAGTAGCTAAAAAGCCATTTTTGAACCTAACAAATGGAAATATGCTAACTATGGTCATCAACCTGCTGTCCTTATTGATGACACACCTAAAAAAATTGATGCATTTAACCAAGCAGGTGGTATTGGATTGTTATATACTAATTTAAATTCAGTCATGCCAAGATTGAAAGAGTTGTTTGCATAGGTTGATTATCCAAAAAAGATTGATTTATTGCAATTACCGTGTACACTAAGTACTTTCTCAAAGGAGTTATACATGAGTGTTACATTTTCCGCAGAACAAAAAGCAAAACTTACCCATTTAATTACTGAAGGTTGCCAAGTGCTACATGAGGTCGATACACTACAAAGTGGTTTGGGTGATACTGTTAAAGCTATTGCAGAAGAAATGAATATTAAAGCAGCAGTACTTAAAAAAGCTATTCGTATTGCACACAAGGCTGAATTAGGTAAAGCACGTCAAGATCACGAGCTATTGGAAAATATTTTAATTACAGTTGGTAAAACAATGTAAATGAATTCTATAAAATTTAAAACAATATTTACTCTTGGTTATTATGAAATAGAATTAACACAAAATGATCTTATTCCAATCATTGAAGAAATCAATGAAATTAAAATATATCCATCCAAATATGACCCTGCTAATCACGCATTAGCAGGACAAATTGAATGTGAATATAAATTAAAAAAAGTCATAATTATTTAAACAATCTATTATTGCCATACGTTTATAGTTATGTAGATTATACAAATTTATATTCTTATCATACTGTAAATATGAATAATCACGAATTACAACTTGGTAATAGTTGGGTAAATTTTCAAAAAAAATATGAGGTTAATCCTATACATAATCATTCAGGACTAGTTTCATTTGTAATATATTTAGAAGTGCCATATAATATAGAAGAAGAACTACAATTAAACCCAGGGCGTTTTGCAAAAAGGAACTTAGGTGGCTCATTTATTTTTAATTATGCAGATCCACTTGGCAGTCTAGGAATGTTCCAAATTCAAATTGATAAAAATATGATATATAAATGTTTAATCTTTCCTTCTTGTCTTAACCACTCTGTTCATCCATTTTATAGTTCTAATGGTACTAGAATAAGTGTATCAGGTAATTTCCTTTATAATGCTTAATTTATGAGTTATGTTGACGCAATACTAGATCGTGATAAAGATATTATATTCATCGTTGAACGTGATGAAAAAGCTAACCGTGTTTACCAAGAACATAAAGCAAAATATGTAGTTTATTATCCTGACCCTAAAGGTAAGTATCGTGGGGTAGACGGTGAACCACTTACTAAATTTACTACATCAAAACGTGCAGAATTTCAAAAAGAATTACGCCTCATAAACAAAAAGAAAACATACGAAAGTGACATTAATCCTGTTTTTCGTTGTTTAGCTGATCATTATTTGGATATACCTCCACCTAAACTACATACATGTTTTTTTGATATTGAGGTAAACTTTGATCCTGAATATGGATTTGCTCCACCTAATGATCCATTTAACGCAGTAAATTCAATTTCGCTGTATCTTGATTGGATTACCTCACTAATCACATTATGTGTTCCACCAAAAGGATTATCAAAAGAAGAAATCAATAATATTACACAATCGTTTGAAAATATTATGGTATTTGATAACGAAGCAGATATGTTGGATGCATTTTTAGAACTGATTCAAGACGCAGACGTTTTGACAGGATGGAACAGTAGTGGTTACGATATACCATACTTAGTCAATCGTGTTACTAAAGTTTTGTCTAAAGAAGATACCATGCGTTTTTGTTTGTTAAACCAATACCCTAGACAACGTGAATTCGTACAGTTTGACCAAAAACAAGTTACATATGATTTAGTTGGTCGTATTCATATGGATTATCTTGAATTATACAAAAAGTATAATTATGAACAACGACATAGTTATAAATTAGACTATATTGGTGAAATGGAAGTGGGTGAAAAGAAAACACCCTATGAAGGTACGCTTGACCAACTGTATAACAATGATTGGAAAACGTTTATTGAATACAATAGACAAGATACAATGTTGTTATTTAAGATACACGACAAGCTTAAATTTTTAGATTTAGCAAATAGTATTGCACATCAAAATACAGTATTGTTACCTACTGTAATGGGCAGTGTTGCTATGATTGAACAAGCTGTGATTAATGAAGCACATTCACGTGGGTTAATCATACCTGACAAAATCAAACGTGAAACTGATGATGAAACTAAGGCAGCAGGTGCATATGTTGCCTTTCCTAAAAAAGGTATACACGAGTGGATAGCTGCAGTTGATTTGAACTCGCTTTATCCATCTGTTATTCGTGCATTAAACATGGCACCTGAAACAATTATTGGTCAATTACGTCAAACAGCTACTGAAAAATACTTATATGATAAAAGTCAAAAGTTAGCACGTGATAAGAAAAAGAATCGCAATGTTAGTGAAAACGAAGAAGTAGAAGGTGAAATGGGTCCTATCCTATGGGAAGGATTATTTGGTTCATTAGAATATAACGCAGTAATGAATAAAGAACGTGAAACCACTATAACTATTGATTGGGAAAAAGGTGGGCATGATGTTGGAAGTGCTGCTGAAATTCATGAATTAATTTTTAATAGTGGTAAACCATGGATGCTCAGTGCTAATGGTACAATATTTACCTATGAGTCTGAGGGGGTGATACCTGGGTTGTTGACGAGATGGTATAATGAACGTAAACAAATTCAAAAACAATTAAAAGAAGCTAAAACCCCTGAAGAAGCTGAGTTTTATGATAAACGACAATTAGTACGCAAAATTCTGTTGAATTCAGCATATGGTGCATTGTTAAATGTACATTGTCGTTTTTATGACATTCGTATTGGACAAAGTGTTACTTTAACAGGTAGACAAATTGTTAAACATATGAGTGCTTATTTAAATGAATTGATTACAGGAAATTATGATCATACAGGTGAAGCCATTGTATATGGTGATACTGACTCATGCTATTTCAGTGGATGGCCTATATGGTCAAAGGATGTAGAACTTGCCAAAAGTTGGAGCAAAGAACACGCAATTATGATTTATGACGAACTTGGCAATACAGTGAATAATAGTTTCCCACAGTTTATGTACAATACATTTCATTGTCCAAAAAACAATGGTGCTATTATTAAAGCGGGGCGAGAGTTGGTTGCTGATCGTGGGTTGTTTATTACTAAGAAACGTTATGCGGTGAATATCTATGATAAAGAAGGAAAACGATTAGATAAGGATGGCAAGCTTGGTAAAATTAAAGCCATGGGATTAGATTTGAAACGTGCTGATACACCAAAATTTGTACAAGAATTTTTGTTTAGTGTATTAGAAGATGTACTTAGTGGTTCTACACGTGAAAATATTATTGAAAAGATTGTAGCATTCAAACATAAGCTACGTGCAATGCCAAGTTGGAACAAAGGTAGTCCTAAAGCAGTAAACAAGCTTACATTGTATGAAGAAAAATTAAATCGCAGTAAAGATAACAAAGTAAACATGCCAGGTCATGTTCGTGCCTCAATCAATTGGAATTTTTTAAGACAACTTAATCATGATAATTATAGTACTAAAATAACAAACGGTGCTAAAATTATTGTATGTAAATTACGAAATAATGCATTAGGTTTTACAAGTGTGGCGTATCCAACAGATGAACTACGATTACCACAATGGTTTATAGATTTGCCATTTGATGATCGTGACATGGAATATACATTGGTGGATAAAAAGATTGACAATTTACTTGGTGTCTTAGGTTGGGATTTAGAACGTAATACCAATATCAACAATACATTTGACTCATTGTTTTCTTTTGAGTGATTATCCAAAGTAATTGAAAAATAATAAAGAGTAATATAATATAGAATTTAAGGAAATAATATGAGAGATAATTTATTAGATTTAATACAACATACTTGTGCATTAGGGTTTATTGACCTAATCAAAGTAACAGGTACTGAAACAGAGACTAAAATTAATGCAATATCAGAAGACCGCACTGTGATACTATCAGGTGTATTAAAAACACCACATCCTGATTTTGAAGGTGTGTTTGGAATGCCTAACTTAAATAAGCTGCGAACTATTCTACGATTTGATGAATATGATGAAACTGCATCTATTAATATAGTAAAAACAGGTAACATTCCAACAGTCATACATTTTGAAACATCAACAGGTGATTTTGTAAATGATTATCGTTTAATGTCACAAGCATTAGTTGAAGAAAAGATTAGACCAATGAAGTTTGCAGGTGCAACATGGAACATACAGTTTGAGCCTAGAGTTAACAGTATTCAACGTTTGAAGAAGCAATTACAAGCAAACAATGATGAAACTAACTTTATCTTAAAACAAGACAATCGTGATTTGAAAATTTATATGGGAAATGCTTCTACACACAGCGGTAATTTTGTCTTTGAATCAATGGTTAGTGGAAAAATTACGCAATCATGGTCATGGCCTGTTAAACAATTTATAAGCATCATGGACTTACCAGGCGACAAAGTAATTCACATTAGTGACTCTCCTGTTATGAAAATTACAGTAGATAGTGGTATTGCTGATTATGAATATTTAATTCCTGCACAAACATGATAGTGTATCTTACATCAGGTAAAGGCATTACGGTAATTAATAACGGACCGTCAATGCCTTACATTAGTCAACAAACTAATAATCCATTAATTGGATCTGTAAAATATAACACTAATTCACAAAATTTAGAAATTTATGATGGATATGCTTGGTTGCCAATACCTAAGTCTACACCAACAATAAGTTTAGACCAAGAAACTATAAACGTTTTAGAATGGGCAAAATCAGCCATGCAGCGTGAAAAAGAGATTGAAGAATTATCAAAAGAATATCCTATGATTGCAGACTTGCAAGAAAAAATGGATTTAGTTATACAATTAGTTAAGGATCATAAAGGAGGTTAAAATGCCTTATCGTGAGCGTATTAAACATCTTGAAGAATTACATCGATTTGTAGACAAACAAATACTTGACATGGAAGGACAAACACATTATATTCCTGAACAAGTGACCAATTTAAAGAAGCGTAAGCTACAATTGAAGGATGAAATCGCAAGATTGAGTAAACTTCAATTTGAAGCTACAAGTGGTCGTGAAACCGATACATGGGATGATAGATAATGGAATATAGTGCACAACGTAACTTAGCATTGAAAGAACGCAATGATCGTGTTATGCGAGAAAGTTTAATTTACATTAGGAAAAAAACTAGAATTAAAAACTTTTTTACTGCTAACATACAAGTTGAATCACTAGATGGCATTCTTGATGCCAAACCTATTAACCAAGCAATAAAAGATATTGAAGCATCTGACATTGGTAAACCCAAGGCTGACGATGATTTACAATATTGCCAAAGAATTTCTGATGAACTTTTCTTAAGGTTATCAAACCATTTTGCAGATAGTGATATTAAAATTACTGTTGCAGAAAGTAGTGGCTCAGCAGTCATTACACATTATCGTAGTACTAAACCTAGTTTAACAATCAAAATTTAAGGATTTACAGTTTTATGAATAAAGCAACCAAAGGTCGTTCCTACTTTTCTACTTCTAGCCTTATTTATGAGGATTTAGAAAATTATTTACAGTTTTGTAGGGAGTACGGTTATCGTTATGATGAGCGTGATCTTAACAACATGCGTAGCTATGCTTACCAACAATATCAAAAATTTTTAAAAGGTAAGAATGCAAAAAACATGTGGGAAGAAGATTTGAAAAAAATGGAATCTGATTTTTAATTTCTCAACCAACACCCCTATCTAAATAACAGATAGGGGTATTTTATGATATTCAATCGTATCAAAGAACTAAAAAATAGTGATCTAAAAATAGGCATAACCTGCAGTCAATTTGATTTATTACATGCAGGGCATGTCGCCATGCTTTCTGAGGCTAAACAACATTGTGATTACCTCATTGCTGCTTTACAAAATGATGCTAGTATAGACAGACCAAGTAAAAACAATCCTGTACAAAGTATTGTAGAGCGTCAAATACAACTTAGCGCAACACGCTTTGTTGATGAAATAGTTATATATAATACAGAAAAAGATTTAGAAGATTTGTTTCTTATCCTACCCATTGACATGCGTATTCTTGGCATAGAATATAAGGATAAAGATTTTACGGGTAAACAGATATGCCTTGACCGTGGTATAGAATTGATATACAATGGACGTGACCATAGCTTTAGTTCAAGTTCGTTGCGTAAACGTGTCATGGAAGCTGAAATGCAAAGAGTAAGCAAATCAGAAAAGTGGTAAATAAACAACACTTGTCTAAAAGTTTGTTATACGTTATAATCTAATTTCTTTGGAGAAACTATGATGGAATATCTTGTTGACCGCCCTGATTTTAAACTATATATGAAAGTCACCACATGTACTTTACCTACTGACATGCGAGCTGTAACTTTTACACGAGAATTGTGGGATGTAGAGAAAAATACGTGTATCATGACTAGTACTTTTGAATTATTCATGCCACGTTCACAGTTAAATGTATTTGCAGCTCAACTTATTGAAAGTGCCTAATCATGCGCAAACTAGGATTCGCCTGTAAGTGGATTGATCGTGCAGATCAAGTAGATGGTATTAAACCTACGGATGACTGCAAAAAATACAATACAGGTACTACTACACGTACTTGGTTAAATAAACAAGTACGCAGTGTTGCTGAAGATAAACTATGGGATTTAATGAAGGGTAATATTGAATCAACAAGACTGTTAGTTAAACGTGTAGGAGAATTGCATGAAGAACTTAGGATGGTGCGTCTTAGTAGTGATATCCTTCCTGTATACACTGAGCCATCATGGAGTTATTTCTATCAACACCCTGATGTTGTTCGATATCTTGAGCGGCATTTTGCAACTATTGGTGATAGTGCTAGAGAAAACGGTGTACGTTTGTCTTTTCATCCTGGTCAGTTTTGTGTGCTCGCTAGTGATAATGAGAACATTGTTGAGAATTCATTAAAGGAGTTTGAGTATCATGCGGATATGGCCCGTTACATGGGGTACGGTAAACAATTTCAAGACTTTAAAATTAACATCCACCTTGCGGGTAAACAAGGTGCCGCAGGTTTTCGACATGCATATGCAAGATTGTCTCAAGAAGCAAGAAACTGTATTACCATTGAAAACGAAGAAATAACTTATGGACTCGATGATTGCCTTCAACTTAGTGATGTTGCTCCTATTGTGCTTGATATTCATCACCATTGGTGTAAAACAGGACAATACATTGAAATGGATGATGCCCGTATCGACAGGGTTATTGATAGTTGGCGTGGTGTGCGCCCTGTCATCCATTATTCTGTCAGTCGTGAGGATGTATTAGTTAAACATGATGTTCATACCAAACCAAATTATCAACTGCTTGCAGAAAGTGGACATAAAAAACAAGAGCTACGTGCACACAGCGATTTTTATTGGAACAAATCTGTTAATCGTTGGGCAATGTCACATTGGGTATGGGGTGACATAATGTGTGAAAGCAAAGCTAAAAACCTAGCTAGTATGCAATTGTATGAAGAATATAAGAAAGATATGACAATGATTGTTGAGGATACGTATGTTTGACAAATTAAAAGCATTGTGGAATAAACCTATACCTATTCCACCTGACCCTTCCGAACCACCTGAACAACCTGAACCACCTAAAAAAACTAAAGAAGCAAAGAAAAAACCTGAAGAAAAATTATCAGATAAAGAACTTGCTACTAAAAATAACGAACCATACATAACCATCACTAAGGTAGATATTGACCCAAACAATATTAATGCAGGTAGTTTTGAGCTTGATTTCAATGATAAGTTTGTGATAAACTTGATAAAAGCAGGTTACAAAATACGTCCTGATGATACTGAAGCAGACATTGTTGATCGTTGGTTTCAAACAGTATGTCGTAATATTGCTCTAGAAGTTTATGAACAACAAAATGCAGACCCCTTTAACCGTGAAACCGATTTACGTGTTGTAAAATCTAAGGATATAGGCAATGGAAGATCCGAAATCAGTTAAGTATATTATTATTGATACTGCTAATTTATTCTTCAAATCAAAATATATTGCTAGTCGTAGCGAAACAGATAGTGAACGTGTAGGTATGGCATTACACCTTACTCTACAAAGTGCTAATACTATGGTTCGCAAATTCAGCGCAAACAATCCTGTGCACGTTGTTTTTGCGCTAGAAGGTCGTAGTTGGCGTAAACAATTCTATGAACCATACAAACGTAATCGTGCAGTAAAAGAATTAGCTAAGACAGAGCATGACCTACAATTAGACACATTGTTTAATGATACTTACAATGATTTTATTAAGTATCTACGTGAAAAAACTAATGTATCAGTTATACGCTGCGATATCGCTGAAGCGGACGATGTAATTGCACGTTTTGTTCAACTACATCCACATAATCAACATGTCATTATTAGCAGTGATACTGATTTTGATCAATTACTTGCTCACAATGTACAACGATATAATAGTTTAGCAAATCAGTTAATTACCATAGATGGTTACTATGATGAATATGGTAAACCTATTATTGACAATAAAACAAAAGAGCACAAACAAGTAGGTGACCCACAATTTATATTATTTGAAAAGTGTATGCGTGGTGATAGCACTGATAACATCTTCAGCGCATACCCAGGTGTACGAAAAAAATCCACCAAAAAAACAATTGGGCTGATTGAAGCATATGCAGATCGTGATAAAAAAGGATTTAATTGGAACAATGTTATGCAACAACGTTGGGTCGATCACAATGGGGTTGAACATAAAGTAAAAGATGATTACGAACGTAATCGTGTACTAATAGACTTGACATTACAGCCTGAAGAAGTAAAACAAGTATTAGATGAAGTGATTAATAATACAGTTAGTAAAGAACCTGTAGGACAAGTTGGTACAGAATTTATGAGATTCTGCGGTAAGTATCAACTGATTAAAATTTCAGAATCAGCTAATTTTTATGTAGAATGGTTACGTTCACCATACCAAGGAAATCTTAAATCAAGCTTAAAGGTTGCTTAAATACGGTTTGAGGATCTACTGTGACATACTTAATATCAAATTTAAGCTTGAATAACAATTCTGTACAACCACTAAAACAATTTAATAAATTATGGGCAGTACAAAAATACAACAATATTACTAAGGTGGTTAGTAATTCATGTTTGCATCGTGGGGCTATTATCGTTGATGAACCACAACCATTTCACGGTAATCTTGTATGCCCACTTCATCGATGGACTTATGACCAACATGGCGTATTGTTAGGATCACCATTTGATACTGAAGGATGTTTACCAACTATAACAACACATGAATGGAATAACTTTTTGTTTACCAAACCAATGGATATAAATTTTCCAAAACACTTGGTGTCACATTTTGATACAAGTAATTATGTCCATACTAAAACAGAAATTATGAAGTTAAATTTTAGTTGGGAAGTTTTTATTGAAGTGTATTTAGATTTGTATCATGTCAAACCATTCCATCCAGGCTTAGGAAATTTTGTTGACATGAACCATTACAAATTGCACTTTGGTGATAATTGGTCAATTCAAGAGGTTAAGTATAATAAAAGCAGTAACAATCCTAATCCACATTTTAATGAATTGCAAAAGATGATACGTAGTAATTATTCACATGTGGAGTACGGTGCATTATGGGCTACTATCTATCCTAACATGACATTAGAGTGGTATCCTAACATGATTGTTATGAGTACGGTATGGCCTGACACCGATAAAACATGTTTTAATTTAATTGAGTATCATCATATTGACAGTGTATCAGCATTTGACCAAGATTTTGTTGAAACTCAATTGGCAGCATATCATTCAACAGCATTAGAAGATGTTGAAATAGGGGAACGAATACAGCATGGTAGAAAATTAAGCTATGATAATTACCCATATCATCCACAATTAGAGTTAGGTATAGCTAAATTTTACGAGCATATCGACAAGTTTAGTGATTATTTTGTAGTGAAGTAACAACATTAGAAAAAACACTTGACAGCAACCTTATATTTTCATATACTACATGTATGGTGATTAACAAGGAGATGGAAATGAACTTGAACGTAGCTGACACAATTACTTGGGTTTCTGCAGCAGGTAACCTTCTCGGTACTATCAAAAAAATCTTTCTTGCCCCTGCAGCTAATGGTACAATGACCCCTTGGATCATTATTGAAATTATGGGGAAGTCCAACACCATCAGAATGTGTGCTTCCGATTCCTACCTTAAGATGATGAAGGTAGAAAAAGTTGATACAACTCCTGTAGAAATGAAGACTGTCAAGAATTATATAACAGGTGAAAAAGTCGTGATTCCTGCAGATACACCACGTTGTTGCGATCCTTCAAGTGAACTGTATTGGAGCATGTAGCATGGATAAAGTTGGAACTTATCTAGCAATTTTCTTCTTGTTTTTCTTACTACTTTATTTGATAACGGTAGGGTAAATGAAAGGTATGCAATAATGTCATACCGTCAATATTATTTACGTCAAATGAAGAATGTTGCTAAAGCTTTTTTTATTTACTTTAAAGGGTTTGTCCTTGATAGGAAAGTATAATGAACAAGAGAATTAAAGAACTTGCTGAACAAGCTCAAGATTGGGCAGATGCTCATGCACCTTTTGCTAGCGAGGAGCATGAATACTTTACTGAAAAGTTCGCCCTGTTGATTGTTAAGGAATGTATTGAAATTAGTCAAGTCGGTTCAATTACAGAAAGTAAACTTAAAAAACATTTCGGAGTTGAAGAATGAAAGTGTTTTGGTTGACCTGTGCGGAATGTGCCATGACAGAACCAATGCAACCATGTGAGGCATGTTCCAATCGCAGTGCCCAAGGAATGTAAAATGAACGAACGAATTCGAAAACTTGCCGAACAGGCTGAAATCTATGCTGGCGAACTGATAGATGAAGGTGCTGATTACGATCAGTATCCAAGATATTACACAGAAAAGTTCGCCGAGTTGATCGTTAGGGAATGTGAGCAAGTATCACTAAAGAATAGTCACCGAAATGACGATATGGGTGCTATTATTGCTAAACAAATTAAAAAAAATTTCGGAGTTGAAGAATGAACGAACGAATTCGAAAACTTGCCGAACAGGCTGGCATTCCTGCTATTGATGGTGAATGGGATTACAATGATCGAACACTGCTGGTAAAAGATAATGATGAATGGCGAGCGGCTGTACCATCAGAAATTATTTCTACTATGATTCAATCTGAACAGGGACTGAACAAGTTCGCTGAGTTGGTTGCCGCTGCGGTAATTAGTAAGGCAGAGGATTACGGCCTTGGCTGCGATGCAGTTGAGCAATTGAAGGAAGATTTCGGAGTTGAAGAATGAATAGTCGCCTTGAGGATCTAATGTATCGTGCAGGACTGACCGCTCAAGGTTGTTGGGATAGTATGGATGACTACGATCATCGGGCTATAGAAAAGTTTGCTGACCTCATCATACAAGAATGCTTACTGGCATTAGAGCCCAACCTTTATGAAAGCGATATTGAATATAAAGTGGATCAAGCATTATATAAAAGATGTGAACGTATTGTATTAAAACACTTTGGAATTGAACGATGATTATTGAAAAACTAGCCTTTTATACTGCTATCATATATTTTTGTAGCGGAACAGATTGTGGTTTAATATCCACATCCAACCCTATTAGAAGTGAAGAAGAATGTAGAGAAGTATTAGTAGATATGGAAGATCAGCTACGGTCAAATAAAGAAAAAACATTTTCAAAAATAGATGGAAGATGTGGGCGTATTTTATTAGACTATAAAGAATTTAAAAACAATGTTTGTAACGTAAAGACTTAGGTTTAAGATAAAAATGAACAAAAAAATTATCCAACTCGCTAGACAAGCTAACGTTTTACGCACAGAATATGCTAGCCCGAAATATGGCATACATAGCGAACCTGCGTTAGTAGATCTAATCAATTTAACTGAATTAGTACTTGCAGAATGTATCAATGTATGTGATGATTTACGTGGTTATAGTGGAGTTGGCATTGATGGCAACCCCTACGATACACCAAGTTGGAACGCAGCACTTATTGCAGTAAAACAAGTTATACAACAACGTTTTGGTATAGGAGAATATGATGGCAGATCGTTTTGATTTAGAACAACAAATTTTAGGTTGTTGGGGTATTACGGATGAAATTAAATTGTTAAACGAGCAAGTTCTTGAAAATGATAACTATACTAAAGATCAAATTTCAAACTATTTGCTAGGTTTGGAAACAATTTATGCTGTAAAATTTGAACAATTGTTTGGCACTTTTGAAACTTTGCTTCAAGATAAAAAAATTGTATGAGTCGCTTTTCTTTTGATGATTTATTTGATACTTCGGAAAAACCTAAAGTAAAGGACTATCCTTTAGTTCATGCAGATGATCAAGAACCTGTTAGAGTAATATGCCCCACGGAACAAGGTCCATTCATTGCGGGTGGGGCATGTTTACAATGGTATCAACATAAACCTGTTGAGCAAGCTGACATTGATATATTTTGTGTTGATAAACATCAAGTGAATGAATTAAGAAATAGATTACTTGATCAATCCAATCTACAAGAAAAATATCACACAGAAAATGCTTTTACTTACCTTTATGTTTCCAAATCAAAGATCAGACGGTTTTGGACTGTACAAATTATAACTAAACGTTTTTATGATAGGTTAGATGATGTAATTAACAATTTTGATATTAGTGTATGTCAAATTGGCACAGATGGTACAAATTGGGCTATGGGTAAACATACTGCAAGTGATATTCGTAATAAAATTTTGCGTATGAATTATCCACTGCAACCACAAGCTGCAAAACGTTTAGTAAAGTATTGTACTTATGGGTATCGACCTGTTGATGGGTTGATTGAAGATATTGTACACAATGATATGAGTACATGGAAATTTACATCAATGGAAGAATATGAATAGACCTGAACATAGTTGGAGTATTTTAGACCCTAAACCTGTTCTAGTATATCTTACTAAGCATGATGAATATATTGTATATTGGAATGGTATCGTTATGACACATGCACAAGCTTTGTGTTTAGCTATGGAAATATCGTCAGGTGTATATTGCACTCCACAAATGAAAACATGCTTACAACAAACTTTTGAAAAACTGTACTATTGTGGTGCATTCAATACACGTAAGTGGGATGAAGCGATTACACGTAAGTGGGATGAAGCGATTACTAAACAAGCTGCTTATGATTATCAAAAGCATAAATTAACTTTACATATCAAAAAATTAGTAGCTGATTTAAAATCAAAGGAAGTACTAGGATGGTTTGATTATAAAAATGCACGTATTGTTAATGATGAGGAATAATTGATGTGGGTTATTAAAATTATTGCCGTAGGTTTTTTTACTGCTATAGGTTGGGGTGTTGCAGATGCCTATGTTGTACAACCTTATATTGTTCCAAAGACTAAAATTGAGGTGCAAAGCAATGAATAATAAGTGTAATATATGTGAAAGTGAGTTTAGTTTAGAAGATGAAGGTGGTATAGCAGGTTATTTTGGGGTTATGCCTGTTACATTTTGTCCATGGTGTTATTCATCAATGGTCGATATGGTTTTGAAAATGTCTAATTTAGATGAGGAAAATAATGTTTAAGTTTGGTGATTGTGTAAAATATGATGTTGATGAAGCGTATGGTGTGGCGTATATTATTGGCAACATGAAATTAGCTGATTCAGAGCAACAAATACCTGTAATTGCCAATACTAGTTTTATTGGCATGCCTATCAATCAAGTATTTTTAACACTAGTAGAATCAGGTTATTTTGATATTGCTAAAACTTTACGTGAAAGGTATGAAAACAATTTTGGAGAGTTAGCTTGAATGTAATTTCTCTTTTTCCAATTCCTGTTGGGGAATTTAGTTTAGGGCGTGATTTTACAAAACAAGAAATACAATACTTAGACACTATTTCGTATAAAGAACAAACGTATAATTTTGGTTCAGTTGACTCATATATTTTAAAAGCACCTGAGTTAAAGAAACTACGTGATTTTTGTCAAAACTCACTACAAGAATATCTTAGTAATATCATATTTCCATCAAATAAAAAAATTAAACTCAAAATTACTGAGTCATGGGTGAATATTTCTAATAAAGGTCAATCTCATCATATTCATTATCATTCAAATTCCTTTTTAAGTGGGGTGCTTTACTTACACACTTGTAAAGAAGATAGTATTACATTTTACAAGTCTGATTATCAACCCATACTAATACCAACTGAGAATTATAATATATTTAATAGTTTAAATTGGAAATTACCAACGCAAATTGGAACTTTATATATTTTCCCATCTAGTCTAGTACATAGCGTACAATCTGTAAATCATGATCATAGAGTAAGCATTTCATTTAATAGTTATCCTGTTGGATCATTTGGAGCACGAACATTTTCTTTAACAATTAAAGATATTGAATAAATTTATCTAAATAACTTGACCTACAATTTATATTCTATTATATTGCAATCATGATACTAAAAGCTAAACCAATTATAAAAAATCAATTTTGGGTTGTTACTGATGGTGCCAATAAAATTGGTAACGTTGAAGCAAGTGGTACAGGTTTTGACTTTAAACAAGTTGATGGTACGATTATTCATTATGACGATGTTAAATCCATTGAAAAGTCTAAATTAATTGAGTTTGAAAGACCACAGCGTAAACCCATACACAATACCATTTCTTTTGCAAAATGGCCTACTGACAGTAAAACATACAATGATATGTACGATGTTAAACGTAAATTGCATGTTTATACTACAAGTAAAAAAAGTAAATGCTACCATGCTGCAGGATATTTTAAAATAAAAATGAATGATGTATGGCAAACAATGTTTTGCCCTAAGTATATTTTTATACAGCGATATGATTATGTTGGACCATTTGCCACAGAAGAAGAGGCAAAAAAGGCATAAATACTAGCATGGTTAACATAAAACGATTTATTGATAAGGTAGGTGCTATTGATTCTACAAGCAAAAGAGATTTTATCATGCCTGTAAGCGAAGCTAAAATGCTACGGGATGAAATAGCAAAACTCCTTGCAGATAAACTTGAACGCAAAACAGATACACTTGAAATTATTGAAGTTCAAGTCTCAGGAGGTAAATTTTAATGTCTAGATCACAACCAAAAGTGCTTGTAGAAATGGTTGACAAAAAAACTTACAAAGTTGACCAAGTGCTTGAAGCAGCAGGAATATGGGCTATTTTCTTTGATGGTCAACCTATCAATTTAAAAAATAGTCATCATTATGATAGCAATACTGTACCAAAATACAAGAAAACAAGCTTTAGTAACCCAGGCCACGCTCGCAATCTATGCAGAAAATTAAACAAACAATTTATGACTAGTAAATTTTCAGTTGTTTTTATGAATCAGGGTACTACAGTTTATCCCGACGAATGATCGTGTTTACTGACAGAATTGTAGTAGCAAAAAAAATTCTTCAGTTGCTTGAAATAAACGACTATAAACCACATTTACCTGATTTGTTTTGGATGGATCAGCGTCCACAAAGTGGCACACACCTTCAAGGTGGGTGGCGACTATCTGAATACGGTGAAAAACGATTTAAAGAAGCGAAAATTACTAGCACAACCGTAAAAATGTGGGATATAGATAATAACGTAAAAACTTATCGCACCGCTGTAGATGCAAAAACATTACTTGATTTAAACAAGTATATTAAAAGTCCATACTACATAGAGTTTTTAAGTGGCAATAATTTACTTAAAAAAATTAATATTCAAGTAAAATTATATGATGAACGTCTTGGTACGATGATGATATTGTATGGCAATGTTGCTGATTATTTAAAATCTGTTAAAGGAGAAAACAATGACTGAAACTAAAAAATCTAAAAATCCATTTATTAATATGGCTAACGAAGCTAAGGCTAAACAACAATTTCCACAAAAGGGTGGGTTTAAACCACCATCACCTAAACCTAGTAAAGGATTTGGAAATGCCACTGTAGTACGTAGAAGTGGGCGTGGTGGATAAAAATAAATAATTATTGTGTAAACTTTTTGTTTACTCATGCGTTAATAGTAATAGCATAGTTAATATTAAGTTGCTCTGCGAAATATTAACTTAGTCCGTAAGGATTAGAGAGCATTTTTTTATAAAGAAATATCATGAAACAATTATTCGCAACACTATTTGCTGCACTTTTTGCAGTAAGCGCATTTGCAGCAGATGCAAAGAAAGAAGAAAAGAAAGACGCTCCTAAAGCAGAAGCTAAGAAAGACGATAAAAAAGACGCAAAAAAATAATTCTAGCACGTCGAAAAGACGTACCGCTTACGCCTAAAAGTGATTTTGATGAAGATTATGAAATTTTTGTATTTGATGATAGTATAGGGCGCAATCTTACTAGAATTAAAATAGTTACAGAAAATGATGACTTATCACCAAGAATCAAATTTAGGCTATGGTTAGCTAGACAGTTAGCGTTGAATAAGTTTGATGAACTACATCAAACAGTATAAAAGGCACTTCGGTGCCTTTTTTATCCCTAGTCTTTGACGCACTGCAGCATATAAATAAAATTGATACACATACACATGGAGATTGAAAATGTTTATTACACAGTTTATGCTCAATATCCTTGAGCGTTTAGCAGAAATGTTTCCAAAAGATGGTTACCAAAATCGTTTGGAACGTTACTTAAGCACAAAAAGCATTACAGATGCTGCTACTCTTGACAATTACATCAAAGAGTTTGAATATAGTTCTCATAAGGAATAACAAAATGTTTAGTTTTTTAGCAAGTATAGGTTACAAAATATTTAAAGCATTAGAAGCAAGTGGAAAAGCACGTGCTCGCAGATACTTTCATTTACATCGTGGAGAATGGCAATGACCTTTTTTAAAATAATGTACCAAGTTTGGTGTGAAGGATTATTAGCTAGTCATCTAACACGCAGGGGTAAATGGCAAAGTGCAGTAAAGTTGATGGGCAAGTAATATGATGTTAGCTTATTTTATACTTGGTTCATTAGCAATTATTGCTTATATTGATGAAAAGTTGAATCATCAATATGTACTTGGTGAAGAATGGGATTTCTTAACCCCACATTATCCTAAAAAATTGTAATACAATAAATTTTATCGTATAAATACATTTGGGCACATATTGGATGTACTCAAATTAGACACATACACAGAAAGGAATGCAATATGATTAATCAACCCTCACTTTTTATTGACAGTGTACAAAATGCTAAAAAGCAATTTGTTGAAAAATATGTCAAGCACACTGACCTCAAAAATAATATGCTAATTTATATTGAGGCTCAAAGTAAATTTTTAAATACTGCGCTAGAAACAACTACAAATATTATCACTACTTGTAATAGAGAGTTTCTACATACAAAAATTGAAAAAATAATGAATCCGTTTAGTATTGATTGGTATAAGGCAGGTTGGGATGCCTGGACTGCGCAAAATCGTGCAGAACAAAAAGCCTAACATAGACATACACACACAAGGAGAAAATTATGTCAAATTTTGATTTACCAAAAACTGAAGTAAAATTTAACAAAAACGGTTACGAAATCCGTACAGAAATCCTTAAAATGGCTAAAGATCTTATCAGCGAGGAATACCATAGTAAGTTTCACGGTTGGGAAATGAGCGTACAACGTGATGACAAAGGTGTTGTTACAACAACCCTTGGTATGCCACAGTTTCCAGGCATCGAACAAGTCCTCAAAACTGCAGAAACTATGTACAACTTTGTTAACCACGCTTCACAAAGCATGACCAAAACAAAGTAATTTAGGATAATTTCAATTTATTAAAGCACAGCTAGTCTGTGCTTTTTTATTATCTTTTTGCTACAATACCTTAAATTTACATGGAGATTACCCATATGACAGATTCAGGTTATATCTACGTTGGTGGCTATTATCACTATAGTGGTAAGGATATTAGTTCACTTACTGAGAAAAAAGTTGGTAAAAGTATCAACGTACCAAGCAGAGAAAATGCACTAAACAGTACTAAGTTTACTATTGGTTATACAATGATTAAGTATTGGCAAGTTGATAGTATGAGCAGAGTGGAAAAGTTGTTACATGCTATATTGCCCGAACGTATGCAAGGTGAATGGTTTGAAGATACTGATGGTATGTTAGTTGAACGTGTATCAAAATTTATGGACATTTACGGTGCAAGTGAACAAAATGTCAATCAAACTGAACTTGAACCTGCTGCTGTAAAATTTATCGCTAGTAATAAGTCACGTGATCGTGTGGCAGAATTGGCAGGACAAACCTTTACTCAATCTAAAAATGACACTAATGGTAATCCTATTAAGGTAAGTTTTACCGTCAATGCAGATGGAACTTTTACCTGCCATGAAAACGGTAAAACATACGATACTAGCCCACATAGCGCATTTTGTGAACTATGGGCTAATCGTGTAACAGGAGAAGCCAAGACTAATGTGTGGACAGGACCACGTAATGAAAACAATCGCAGCATGGATCAAGAACTTTCACTATTAAAACCTAAGACAGGAGCATAAAATGTCACATATTGAAGCATCAACTATTAAAAACAATTTTACGTTATGGCAAGCAGTTGGCTTGTCAGGCGATCAAGAATTAGCAGAACATTTACTAGATCGTGGGTTTTATCGTATTCCAATGGACAAATTTAATACAGTTAAACAAATTTTAAAAGAAGCTGAGGTAAGTGCTAAGTATCAATACCTTGCAGACAAAGTTGTGACAAAACCACACGCTACACATTTTAGTGTGTCATTAAAACCACAGAAAAAGAAAGTGTTGACAAGAGTATTAATTTAGATGTATCATACTTGTATCTTAACAAAGGACGCAAGTATGGAACTTCAACGTATACCTCTTCAATATTGTGACTTTGATAAAAGCACTAAAGTTTTAGGTTTATCTAATACGTATTTTGGTAGTAAATTTCCGCAAGAGTTTTTTGTAACTAGTCATCATACAGGTAAAGAAGTACGTTTTAAGCAAGTTGATTGCTACGATGTTCTTTATGATGAAGATGGACATGATGGAGAAATAGCTTATTATCGCCCTGTGGGTAATGTTCCTAATGTAGAGTATTTGTATATTACTAACGATGGACGAGCGTTTCTTGATCCATACAGTATTCGTTAGTTGACATAGTTTCAACACCCTGCTATACTACTCAAATCGATTGACAAACAACGGAGCTAAAGATGCCCAAGTTTATTACTGTGTTTGAAGGTCAGTATTTTGATAAGCCTATTCCTAGCGGTACTAAGTTTCAAATTCACCAACCAGGTACCCGTCCCAACGAATATGTTGTACTAAACAAAGATCGCTTGTTGGTGAAACCAAGCGGTAAAATTTCGGAGAAACCTACTATTGTGGTAACTAATTGTGAAATAACTGATAATAATACTGTTACAGTGCCTAAAAAAGCACCTGTAAAATTTACAGCAGATGAACCTGTTGTAACTAAACCTGAACCTACTGATGAACAAATCAAGCAATGGTTTAGAGAAGATTTTGAAAACCTTGAGGAGCATATTGAAGATATGCTACGTGGTGAAGAAAAAGGTGGATTATTCATTTGCGGTGGGGGTGGTAGTGGTAAAACCCATATCGTAGAATCAGTGCTTGACCGTTACGCAACATTTACGAATGTTGGTGGTACACGTGAAAAGTTTCAAATCATACGTGGTTCACTAGGTGATTCACCCGTACACTTGTACAAAATCTTGTTTGAAGGTAGTGATGCAAATTATATTACAGTATTTGATGACTGTGATGCAATTTTCTTTAACCCTGAAATGCTTAACTTGCTTAAAGCAGCACTAGCAACCACAGGTGAACGTCGAATTAACATTCGCTCAAACAGTGCGCAACTACGTAGGGAAGATATTCCTGAAAGTTTTGTATTCAAAGGTAACTTGATTTTTATCACTAACCTTGATTTAAATAAAATGCGTGATTCAAATTTAAAGAATCACCTACAAGCGATGGAAACACGTTGGAAATCAATTGAAGTACAGTGCTCCTCAGCTAGACACATTGTGCTACGTGCTAAACAATTGCATGAGGATTTGCAAGATGATGGTGGATTCTTTGCTAACTTTAACCTAACCACTGAACAAGTTGATGAATTGTTTGCGTACATGGAGACCAACGCAACTAAATTTAAATCGTTTAGCTTACGCACTTTTGTATATGTTGCTGATTATATGGTGCGTAAGGGTGACCGTTGGAAACAAGTTGTTGAGCGTACTTTGATGTATAAAGATCGTTAAGATATCTCCTGTAGTAACTTGGGGTAATTGGGTAACCAATTGCTCCTTTTTTATTGACATAACCAAAATTTAAGTTATACTGATTATAAATATATAGACCCATGCCAATAGCCAAAATTATAGTAAAAGATGAAGTCAATGTTAAAATAGAAGGACTTCACCTTGATGACAGAAAAAAATTAGTTAAACAGTTTGAATATGAGATTCCTGGGGCTAGGTTTATGCCTATGGTTAAGCTTGGTCGATGGAACGGTAAAGTATCATATTTTCAATTAGGTGGTGGTACATATATCAATCTACTTGATCAAATTGTTCCTTATCTTGAGCAACGTGGTTATGATATTGAGCTTGATGATATACGTGACTACAATCAATCATACACTTTTAACAGTGTCACTGAAAAAACCTTTTCACATCATGCATGGCCTGTAAGTCATCCTAAAGCAGGTGAGCCTGTTGTATTGCGTGACTACCAAATTGATATCATTAATCAGTTTCTAGCTAATCAACAATGTGTACAAGAGATTGCCACAGGAGCAGGTAAAACGTTGATTACAGCAGCATTAAGCCATAGCTGCGAGGCATTTGGGAGGACGTTGGTTATTGTCCCAAACAAGTCATTAGTGACGCAAACTGAAGAAGATTATAAAAACTTAAATTTAGATGTTGGTGTATATTTTGGTGACAGAAAAGAACTTGGTCACACTCATACAATTGTAACTTGGCAAAGCTTAAACAATATTATTAAAAATACTCAAGATGGTATTGGTGACATTACCATAGAAGAGTTTATACAAGATGTTGTGGCATTGGTTATTGATGAATGTCACATGGCTAAAGCAGATGTGCTTAAATCAATGTTAAGCGGGTCTATGTCTAAAATAGCTATAAGATGGGGATTGACAGGTACAGTACCAAAAGAAAAGTTTGCGTCAGAGGCATTGTTAACGTGTATTGGACCTGTTATTAATAAACTAGCTGCAACTGATTTGCAGGATCGTGGCGTATTGGCAAATTGTCATGTGCACGTAGTTCAATTGCAAGACCATGCAGAGTTTAATAATTATCAAAGTGAGTTAAAATATTTACTAGAACAAGAAAATAGGTTAGATACAATAGCTAATATTATTGACAAAGTAAAAGAAAGTGGTAATACTCTAGTATTGGTAGACCGTATTACTGCAGGGAAAGAGTTAGTAAAACGTTTACCTAACTCAGTATTCGTTAGTGGTACAACAAGTAATAAAAAACGTAAAGAAGAATATGCAGATGTTGCAATACAGGATGAGAAAATTATTGTGGCAACTTATGGTGTAGCAGCAGTAGGTATTAATATCCCAAGAATTTTTAACTTAGTTTTTATCGAGCCAGGCAAGAGTTTCGTACGTGTCATACAAAGTATAGGGCGTGGATTACGTAAAGCAGACGATAAAGACTTTGTGCAAATATATGATATTACTTCAAGTTGTAAATTTTCAAAACGTCATTTGACACAGCGAAAAACTTTTTACAAAGAAGCTAATTATCCTTTTACAATGGAAAAGTTGAATTATAAATGAATATACTATTACTAGATGATACAAAATTTAATCTAGAAAATTTACCTGAAGAAATTGATGACTTAAGGTTTGCTATATTAGATAATAGCAACCCTAGCGCAGTTGATTATTTCTTTATCCCACTTATTTTTTTAGAATCATTTAATAGTCCTGCTCTTGTTTTACGTATAGCAGATCAAATCATCAAAATGCCACTAGATTGGCAAATACTTATTGGTGAACCTGAGTTTGGCGATCTTGAAACAGTGCCATTAACAAGCATTAATGATCGTGGTTTTAAAGCATACCAATTCAATCCACTAAGTGGCTTTAGACCAACATTTTTAGATATAGAAATTATAGATATATACCATGATGTTACATGGTATGCACCAAGATTAAAAAACGGACAGTTTCTTTGTGTGCCAATAGATGATGGTGAAAAACCACGTTGTATCTATTTTGTTAAAGAAATTAGCCGTAATTGTGAAATCGTAGATTATAAACAGGTGTTTTAATGAGCAAATATATCGACCCTATTGAAATGAAAATGTCTAACTTGATGGTTATTATTGATACAGCAATAAACATGACTGAAAACAATAATGATAAACTTATGTTAGCTTGTGCTATGTTGCAGCGTACTACAGAAATATTTGATGAATCCTTAAGCGTGGAAGGACGTAAAAAAATGTTTAGAGAATTGTGTAAAGATGTTTGAATTACCTAGGCATGAATACCATAGGATCAAAAAAGACTTTGAAATAGCATGTATAGATGACCCTGACCTCATTTTAACCTGTAAAACAACCAAAGATTGGTATAAAATGAAAACAGGTAAAACAATCGTTACTACTTTTAGGGTTACTCAAGATATGTACTTAGAAACTTTTTATTATGTTGTCAGTAGTGATGAAGAAATGACACTACTTACATTATCATTAGGTGCAAATGAAGGATTCTGATCTTAAATTACAGCATGTTGATTTTGATTTGTTTGGTGCTTTAGATGCGTTAGACAAAAAAGATTATGGGTATTATGATCGACTAACTGAGGAACAACAAAAGAAATTTGTTCCTTACATGATGTTGCATTGGATAAGTTCGATTAAAAAAACAGGTGAGCTAGGTAAGTATTATGTGCTTGCTACTGAAGAATTTGCCAATAAACACATGTTTAATGAATATATTCAACGGCATCCAAAATTACAATGGTTGATGTTATGTGCTGTTAGCCCTAATACAGGTAAACAATTTCACCAATATATCCCACATTTGAATCAACGTATTGGTGAATTAAAAGTTGCCGCTAATAAAAAAGAAGTAGCAGAATATTTTAAGAAGATATATAATATCACTGATGATGTAGCTAAAGAAGCAAGCGAAGAGTTTATTGAAATACAACATAAACGGCATCGTTTAGCTAAATTATACCCACTTATGAAAATACGTGATATAGAATATTTAAGTTCTATGGTCACTGATCAGGAATTAGATGAATACGAAAAGCAATATGGAAACTAGTAATCAATGTGAATTTTGCAAAAGAAAGTTTATTCGTGAAAGCACTATGCTTACTCACTTGTGCGAACCTAAACGTCGATGGAATGATCGTGAAACGCAAACTAATCGATTTGCACATAATGCTTTTAAAACATATCACCAAAAAAATCATCCTAATAAAAAGAATATCGAATATATTGATTTCATTCATAGCCCTTTTTATACAGCATTTGTTAAATTTGCCAACTATTGTTTAAGCAATAAAGTTATTAACATTCCACGGTATATTGATTTTCTAGTATCACATAAAGTTGTTGTGGATCATTGGAATAGTGACGTACATTACACAAAATTTTTAATTGAATATCTTAAGTTAGAAGACCCATATGACGCAGTAAAACGTAGCATTGAGTGTTTATCAGAATTATGTAATGAACAAAATCTACAAATACGTGATTCGTTTAAGTTTTTAAATCATAATAAATTGTGTCACTATATTGTAAACGGTAATTTAAGCCCATGGTTTTTATATCAATCAAAAGAAGGCACTAACTTTATAGCAAAACTTAACCAAGATCAAATTAAGTTAATTTTTGATTATATCAATCCTGATATATGGAGTGTTAAAATTGCAAGACAAAAAAACATAGCAGAAGATATTAAAAGTATGTTGGAGTCTATTAGTCTATGAAATTTGATAGTGATATTGATATAGATTTTGCTGATCGTAGTGAAATTTTACAGCATATTAAATTTGTTTCAGCACATATGAAAACAATGGATGGTGTTAAGAAACATCCTACAGGTATTTATGTAACGGATATTCCGTATGATCCTATCAATGATTGGGCAGCACTAGAATATAAAACGGCTGAAGATAGAAATTATATGAAGCTTGATTTATTAAATGTATGGGTATACAAACATGTACGTAATGAGCAGCATTTACTTGAATTAATGCGTGAGCCTGATTGGGCTAAATTGCATGACAAAGAATTTTTCCAAGCGTTAATTCATATTGGTGAACATTATGATACGATGAAGAAAATGACTGAACCTATTAATAGTGTGGCACGTATGGCTATGTTTCTTGCTGTTATCAGACCTGCCAAAAGACACTTGATTGGTAAAACTTGGAAAGATGTTAGTTTAACCGTGTGGGATCGTAGCGTACAAGATGGTTATTCATTTAAGAAAAGTCATTCGATAAGCTATGCGCACTTGGTAGTGGTGCACATGAACTTAATTTCAGAATTAGGTTTACATGCGTTTGACCAAAGTAATACTTCTACGCTTTACTCGACGTTTGCTTAGTTCGCTAATGCTTGTGGTAGGACCGTGAATTATTGTTAATGATTTATTGTTAAAAGTTCGCAGATATGGCTTAAATGGGTGCCATTCATCTTTAAGAAAGATATTAATAGGTATAAGTCGATTACTTTCCCACCACCATACATCACCAAGTTCTAAGAATAATTGTTTAAGTTCTTGATGAATGATTGCCCCATAATCGTAAAAGGTAGTTACATCATCATCACGATTTTGTATAACACCGATGTATTCTTGCCCTGCATAAGAACACACGGTTATGAATGGATGATTAGAACTCAATTTAGTTAAAAAATCTGATGACATAAATACAAAATAAAGGATATTCACGTGGCTGCATACCAAACGCAAATGTATTTATATAATCAAAGACAATATGTGGTTTTATTAAGTGCCGCAGGAAATATTGCTACAAGGAGATATAGTATCGTGTACGCTAAAGACTTAATGTTAAATCGTGGTGTAGATAATTTACTTGAATTTGCGTTTATTAACCAAGATCAAAAACCTGTAAATTTAGTAGGAAAGTATTTGTATTTCCGTGTAATCAATAATAATGGTACAGAATTAATACTAACTAAACAACTCACTCCAAATTTACCTATAACAGGTATTTTTAATTTAGAAATGACTGCTGATGAGGTAGACATTATTCAACCTCAATATTGCTTTTATTCTGTTGAAATAAGCGATGTACCTGAGGTTAATCCGCAGACACCTGGGGCGGCGGTGTATGTTAATGCTAGTGGTTCAGCACGTGGTAATTTAATAGTAGTTGATAGTATATTTCCTAGAGTAATCCCTGCACTTGATGTAACCATTCCTACGCATCCTAGACCCACACAAGGCAATGCTATGCAAGGTGGTAATAGTACGCAACCTCAAATAAAAACTTATTATAGTAGCGAAATAAAAAATGAAGATGCACAATACTTGACCATCCAATATCGTATTGAAGAATTCTGTGGTAATATCACTATCGAAGGTAGTAACATTGCTGACTTTACTCGTCCGTATAATATAGGCAATGTAGTGGTTTATGGCAACGCTAATGCGCTACCGTACCCAACAGGTGAAACTTTAACGGTGGGAACAACGATTACAGGTTATCATCCTTATGTACGTTTGGCTATACAAAATTATGGCAGCGGACCTCCTGAGACTAATCAGCAATATTTAAAGGGTGATGTAGTTTCGATTCTTGCAAGATAAGTTATCCAATACGATAGAGTAGTTATTAATTTGTGCTATAATTGATTGGCACATGAATACAATTATTGATAAAACACTAAGTTATTGGTGCAATAGAAAGCACAAACGTACAGGTGGTGGATGGATTTCTGCCAATGCTGTATGTTGTCATCATCGTGGGCATCGTACTGATACTAGGATGCGTGGTGGATTAATTGTATCAGGCGATGATAAATTAAATTACTCTTGCTTTAATTGTAACTTTAAGTGTGGTTATTCTGTTGGCAAAGTGCTTACTGAACATTTCAAGAAATTTTTATCTTGGATGGGTATGACTGATGATGAAATCAAGGAATTATCGCTAGAAGCATTAAAGTTACGTGATACAGCATCACTTATTGCTCCAAAAGTAGAAAAAGAACTTATCTTTAAAGATATGGCATTGCCTAAAGGTGCTAAGTTACTTGATCCTACTAATACAGAGCATACTAGGTTTATTGATATACTAAAACAACGTGGTTTTAATTATGATGATTATGATTTCATGGTAACGCCACATGATGAGGGGCGTGATGCAGATCGTATTATTTTGCCCTACTATCTAAATGGTAGGATTGTGGGATATACAAGTAGATTTTACGATGATAAAAAACCTAAGTACGTATCCACACAGCAATCAGGTTATGTATTTAATTTAGATGCACAACAACCCAATTGGGAAATTTGTATTTTAGTGGAGGGGCAATTTGATGCATTAGCTATAGGTGGATGTGCTATTATGTCAAACGAAGTAAGCGAGAAACAAACTTGGCTAATTGACAAATTAAAACGTAGAGTAATTTATGTTCCTGATCGTGATGCAGCAGGTTTAAAAGGTATCAACGCAGCATTGGATTATGGTTATAGTGTAAGCATACCACCAACTTGGGATAGTCACATTAAAGATGTTAATGATGCAGTGATAAAATATGGAAGATTACCCACGTTATTAAGTATTATACAGCATGCCACTATAAGCAAAGCAAAGTTAAAAATTTATAAAGATAAAATATTGTGAAAATAGAATATACCGAAGATGTACAAACCTTGTTTATCAACATGATGCTAACTGAACATCATTTGTTTATCAGGGTGCAAAACATTTTGAATGCAGACAATTTTAGTAAAAAGTTGCGTCCTGTTGTCCAATTTATGTTGGAGTTTGCACAAAAGTATAATGGTGTACCTGATGTTGAGCAAATTCGTGTTGTTACTAACATGCAGCTTAATGTGATTAATGATTTACGTGATCAGGACGTAGAATGGTTTTTAGATGAGTTTGAAAAATTCACTCGTAAACAAGAATTAGAACGTGCTATTTTAAAAAGCGCAGACTTGCTTGAAAAAGGTAACTACGATCCTGTAGAAAAACTAATCAAAGATGCAGTACAAATTAGTTTAACTAAGGATATGGGTATTGATTATTTTGATGATCCACGTGGTCGCTTATTAGCTATTAAGGCTAAGAATGGTCAAATCACTACAGGTTGGCCTATACTTGATAAACGCTTGTATGGTGGATTCAACCGTGGTGAATTACAATTATTCTTGGGTGGAAGTGGTTCAGGTAAATCATTATTCATGCAAAACTTAGCTGTAACATGGTCTACAATGGGTTTAAATGGTGTATATGTTACGCTAGAATTAAGTGAAGAACTATGTTCTTGGCGCATGGATGGCATGGTAACTGATATACCAACTAACGATGTATGGAAACATTTGGACGATGTTGAACTAAAAGTAAAAATAGTGCAGAAAAAAGCAGGTAAGCTACGTGTCAAATACATGCCAGCCCAAAGCACCGTAAACGATTTACGTGCCTACTGCAAAGAATTACAAATACAGACTGATACAAAACTAGATTTTATATGTGTTGACTATCTTGATTTAATGATGCCTGTTTCAGCTAAAGTCAGTCCAAGTGATTTGTTTGTCAAGGACAAATATGTAAGTGAAGAATTACGCAATTTAGCAAAAGAATTAAACGCATTGTTTGTTACTGCTTCACAATTAAATCGTAGTGCAGTAGAAGAAAGTGAATTTGACCATAGTCACATCAGTGGTGGCATTAGTAAAATTAATACGGCTGACAATGTGTTTGGTATTTTCACAAGTAGAAATATGCGTGATAAAGGTAAGTATCAGTTACAGTTGATGAAAACACGTAGTAGTTCAGGTGTAGGCACTAAAGTAGACTTATCGTTTAACAAAGAAACACTAAAGATATTCGACGATAGCAGCGACGATAATACACCTGAAGTAATGACGGGTTCGTCTATATTGAGTAAGATTAAATCAAATAGTCAAGTAATCAATAATAACGAAGATAATGAACCCAAAGTGGTAGCTGACGTACAAAGTAATAAAGTAAAGCAGATGTTAGCTCAAATAAGAAACGGAAGTTAACAATACTGTAACAATCCTGATAAATATACATATCATGGAAAAAAAGACTCGCAGTTTATTAGAAGAATTAGAAACGTTGGCGCAAAATCGTGATACAAAATACATCATTGAAAGTCGTGCCAATAGTATTATTACTAGCGCAATACATTTGTTAGAAGTAATACAACGTAATTTTACACCTGAACAAGCTGAAATTTTAGAACGTAAACTATTATTTGCTATAAAGAATAGAGACAGTAAAAAGTTTGCACGTAGTTTAAGAAAGAATACTAATGAGCAAAGTTAATGAAGCAGATTTAGGGGCAGTATTTAATCCATTACGTAGAGCAATGGATTATCGTAATACTGATCCTACAAAAAGGGCAGAAGCTTCCATAAAAGCAAAAATTGATGCTGCTTTAAATGCATATCCTGAATGGGCAAAACAACAACGTGCTTCTGACCCAACATACATGGCATCTTTAAAGCAGCAACCTCAACAAACCACACCAACTGCTACACAAGGTACAGCTACAACGCAACAAACAGTGCCACAACGTACAGCACAGCAAAGACAAGCACAACAACGTTCCGCACAAAATACTTTACCAACCCCTAATTTAAGAGCTGCGCCTACATCCATAGCAGGATATGATGCAAAACGTGATGCTGCTGCAAAAAGAGCACAAGCTGATATGGTACGTGGTAAACTTCCCACAGGCGACTACACCTCGCCCATGAGTTCTTTATTACGTCAAAGACAAGCACGTGGTATGACAGAAAGCAGGTTTGATGACTTATATGCATTATTAGAATCAGCTTTATATGAACAAGAAGTATCAGATCCAGGCACTTTTTCCAAATATATTGAAACAGTCCTTGATTTTAAATTAGACAATGATGAACTAAAACAACTAGCAGCATCTATTGATCAAAATTATGCAGCAAATAATTCAATTCAAGCTGACCAAACAGCAAGAAAATTGTTAGATTATGTTTATAGAACACAAATGATAGGTTCTAGATCAAGAAGTGGCATAGCACAAGGTATACCATCATCAAGTTCAGCAGGTGCATCCACAGGATCAACTCAGTTAGATAGAGTATTAACTGCAATGCGTAATAACTATTATACACAAGAAGAAATTACAAGTACAGTAATGAATATGTTAATATATATGAAGCGTAAATACCCTGCTGACTACAATGTGTTAGTAAGAGATATTAGAACATCTTTGGCTGATTTTCAACGTCAAACTGCTGCCCCACAGAAACAACAACCATAGTTTTGCACTAAAACCCTATTTTTTTATAACTTTGATAAATAAAATTAGAACCTTTGGTTCAAAACATTAAGGAGAATAAAAATGGCAGGTTTTACAAGAGTTAATGGTGATTTTCTACCCGTAGCAGTATATGATGACGATACGGGTAATGCGTATACTAATAGTGGTAACGTCAATGCAATGACAAGTGGTGTACCCGTACAGCCACAAGGTCCTGCTCTTGAGTTTTTTACAATTACAGGTAATGGTTCACAGATTGCTGACTATGCTACAGCAGTATTTCAGTCAATCGAGCAGTTAGCTACGATTCATTTGTATCAGTACACAAATGCTACAGATGATACATTGGCAATTGGTGTCTATCCTGTACGTGCATGGACAACAGCTACATTAGACACAGCTATCACCAATGGTATTCAAGCAGCTAACAGCAGCTTTACAGCTAATATTGCTGTTGCAAATGGTGCTACATTTAGCTAATAAATAATATATAACAATATATTGTGCACACTAAGCCCCGATTTTTTCGGGGCTTTTTTATTGCTAGTAAATAAAGCAATGAAGATTCGGTGTACAACATTATACGACATTACAAAAACAGACGTAAATTATAGACGTAATAAATTGGATCGTAAAGCAGAAGAAGATATCAAAGGTAGTCAACAGTCCAATTACGAAACCATTTTACAATGTATAGGAATTAGGGCACAACCTGAAGACATTTCCATTCCAATTAAAAAACAATCTAAAATTTATAAATGTTTTGGTAATCAATATAAAACAAATGATACTATTCCATCTTGGACATTTTACTTTTCCATACCACAAAGTGGTGTTTTTCTACTAAATGGCGATAATTTAGGTGGACTATATGAAGATTGTAACAATGTTCCTATGGTTATTGGTTTAGAGGAATGGAACAAGTTGTCAGGTTTATTAAATGTCAGTGCTGAATATAAAAATATACATTTTGAAATAATCGATGAGAAAAATACCCTATGATAAATTGCAAGCGATTGCAGAAATAGTAATTCCAAAAGTAGTCAATAAGATAATTTTTGATACAGACAATGGATATGTGATATACAATAAGTATTTCATAACTAAAAAAGATAATATGTTTACTGTGTTAAGGCGTGGTGATGATAAAGTTTTTCACTTTTTTACCGTAAAAAATGCCATAGCTTGGTCTATTTTAGATAGTAAATATAAGATGCATGAAGCAACTAAATTACATGAAATTGATAGTCTTATAGTTGGGCTAGAGTTTGAAAAGAAGATACATAAAAAGCTACAGAAAAAAGCCAATTTGGAAACTTATCTTATACAAAACGCCAAGCTACAAAGTATTTTGTATAAACAAACTAGTTTACAGCATGAAATAGATAAATACATTAAAGTTGCTAAACTATGCCAACAAAAAGGATTTGAAAATGAAATTAACAGAACTAAACGAAAGTAAAGCAAGTAAAATCGCTAGTCGTGCTCTTAAAGAACATTATGGTATTAGCTATGATTTAAATAAGCTTGATTTCCGTACTACTAAAAGTATGCTTGAAAAGGTACGTACACTTTTAAAAGATGCTCGTACTACAAGTAGAATACATGAAAGTCATAAAAATAATTCATATTTAAAGCTTGTAATGATGGAGCAAATGCTTTCTAATCATTTTGCTGACTTAAATGTAAAACCAACAATTGTTGTAGAAGATGAAACAGTTACTTCTGCAGCTAATGTTATGGCAGCAGAAAACATGATTCAAGAGTTACAAAAGATGGTTGAGCGTGTTAGTGACATGCGTGTTAAAGATCTTGCAGCCATTGAAGAACAAATGCGCCAAACTGAACAAAGTGCAGTTGGTGCAGATCAATTTAGTCAAAGTGCTAGTGATGCATTAAGCCAATTACAAGATGCTATCGCACAAGCAAAGTCTTCTATCGTAAGCGCACAAGATGTGTTGTTAGGTCGCCCCGCAGCATCAGGATTTGACGCAGCAGGAGCAGCAGCACCTGTGAGTGATGAACCTGAATTAGCAGCACCTGAAGCAGATATGGACGCAGATGAAATGCCATCATTACCTATGCCTGATGAGGATGAAGAAGAAGTTGGCGCAGCAGGTAGAGAGTTACGCTAATCGTGCGATTTCGTGAATTTATTATTGAGGATGATGACAAAGACGATAATCCAATTCGTGTAAAGATTACGTCTTTGTTAAGTCAACTTCGTGCTCGCTATGAAGATAGCGGTGCAAAAAATCCATACACAACCAAATCTGTTCTAGAAATTTTACGTAAGGACGGAGTAAGCCTAAGTAAAGATGATTTGTACAATATTATAAAAGATGATCCAATCAAAAATATTATATCAGACTTTGATAAAAATGTATATTTCAAGGGCGTAGGTACTGATAAAACAAAATCAGCTACCGATAATAGTGAAAAAGCTGTAAAAGACATGGCTATAAAAGCAACAAAATCAATGTAAAAATGATATCATTAACTGATGTAGCAGCAGAAAAAATCAAAAATTTATTAAACAAACGTGGTCGTGGTATTGGAATACAAATTGGTGTAAAAACCACAGGCTGTAGTGGTTTGGCATACACGTTAGAATATATAGATAATCTACAAGTTGGTATGACTATACATGAATCACATGGTGTACATGTATATATTAAACCTGAACATCACGTATATTTGAATGATTTAATAGTTGATTATCAGAAAAAAGGGTTAAATGAAGGATTTGAATTTGTTAATCCACTTGAAAAGAGTCGTTGCGGTTGTGGCGAAAGCTTTACAGTATAAGCTATCTAAATTGCTTGCAATTTAATTTCATTTAATCTATAACTAATAACAAATGTACAATCATAAATTTAAATATATTCCATTCAATCGTGTCAACATTGATGGCAAAAGACATTATAACACTCCTAGCGGTAAATTACCCTCTGTAACTACTATTCTTGATGCTACCAAACCCGAAGAAGAAAAGAAAAAGTTGTTTGAATGGAAACAACGGGTAGGTGAAAATAAAGCGCAACAAATCACTACTGAAGCAGCTAACCGTGGTACTAAAATGCATACTTACCTTGAACATTATGTAAAGGATGGTGTTCAACCCGCTAAATCAACTAATTTTATGCACCATGATAGTTGGGATATGGCTGAACAAATTATCCAAAATGGCTTAGTTAATTGTCAAGAATTTTGGGGAGTAGAAGTACCTCTATACTATCCAAAATTATACGCAGGTACAACAGATTGTGTAGGTGTACATAACGGTATTCCAAGTATCATTGATTTTAAACAATCCAATAAACCAAAAAAACGTGATTGGATAAGTGGATATTTCCTACAACTTGTATTTTATGCTGCTGCACATAATGAAGTACATGGCACCAATATCAATCAAGGTGTAATCATGATGTGTGTTAAACCTGATGAAAAAACTAAACCCATGTATCAAGAATTTATATTAAATGGTAGTGATTGGTCAAATTATATGGATTTAATGTGGGGTAGGTTAGAAGAATATTTTGCTATAGTTGAGGCTAGACTAGCAGTTTGACTAAATAAATATATCACTTAAAAGATATATTATGGCAATCATTCAAATTAGCAAAATTCAGGTAAGAACAGGTAATGTTGCAGATTTACCTCAACTTAGCGCAGGTGAATTTGGTTGGGCAGACGATGAACGTAGGTTATTCATTGGTAATGACGCTAATCGTGTGGGTGATCCTGACCCAAATAACACTGAAATTCTTACGAAATACAGTCCTATAGAACTTAATGGTAACGTTACGATTGCTAATGTTGCCAATTTTTCTTTAGGTGGTGGTAATAATGGTTATTTTTTACAAACCAATGGAAATGGTATTTTAACATGGAGCGCAGTACCTAACGCAGTAGCAGGTACAGTAGCAGGTTCAACTAATCAAATTCAATATAACAACGCAGGTTCACTTAATGCTAGTGCTAATTTAACTTATTTTGATGCAAATACTACACTCGTTGTTACAGGAAATACTAATACTACCAACCTAAGCGTATCAAATACTGCTACTATTAATATTGCAAATATCACTACTGCTTACTTCTCAGGTAATGCAAATATTTCAAACGGTTTGATTTTTGCTACAAGAATTACAGTTGATCAAGCCAACGTTAATGCCAATATAGTATCTAATACAATTGTCGCTAATCAATTATTACGTGCTGCAACCACTCTTGAAGTAAATGATGGTTCAGGGTCAAATACAGCAGGTAATTTAATCGTAGGTAATAGTAATGTATGGGCTAATGCAGCAGGTATTAGCTTAACAGGTAATGTCAATGCACAAGGTTTTGTAAGTGGTGCAAATGCTTCTTTCTCAGCTAATGCTAACATAGGTAATGCTACAGTTAATGTATTCATTAGCAATGGTAACGTAACTGCTACAAACAATATTACAGCTAGTAATTTATCCATAGCTAATGCTACCACTGTTAATACCTTAGCTGTTACCAATATTGTATCTAATCTTATACCCAACGCAAATGTTACTTATAATTTAGGCAATGCTACAAGTCGTTGGAATGATATATATTTAAGTAATTCTACCATATACTTAGGTGACTCAACATTATCTGCTAATGCAGGTAATGTCACTATAGGCAATGCTAATTTAATTGTTAATGGTGCAGTAACAGGTAATTCTTTAACTTTAAGTGGAAATATAGAAACAACAGGTAATGTATTAATTGGTAATGGTACCGTCAATGTTGCGATTAGTGCGGGTAATATCACAGCGACAAGAAATATTGTATCTGCCAATGCAAATATTAGTAACATTGTAAGTAATACTATTACAGCAAATACAGGTAATTTTGCTGCAAACGTAGCAATAACAGGTAACCTTACTGCTAATAATGCTAATTTTTCAGGTAACATTACAGCACTTACCATAACAGGCAATGTTAACACCTCAACTGTTGTCAATGGAAATAGCAACATTTATGTTGCACCTAACGCAAATATTAGCTTTGCGGTAAATGGTCAACCTGATATAATTGTTGTAACTTCTAACGGGTCTACCGCTAATACAACCATAGCTAATTCTGTAACTGTTGGCAATGTTTTAACAGCAGTTACTCTTATTGGTAATTTAGTAAATGGTAACAGTAATATTAGCATTGCAAGTAATAGTAATGTACAAATTACCGCAGTGGGTAACTCAATTGCTAATTTCACTGCAACAGGCGTAAACATAAATGGTAATATTAGTGCTACAGGAAATGTAACAGGATTAAATTTTGTTGGTAATTTGGCAAACGGCAGTAGTAATATAGCCATTCCCTCTGTTAACGGAAATATACTTTTTAATCCTTCAGGAGTAGCAAATGTTGTAGTCATAGCTAACTCAGGTATAGCTGTTACAGGAGAGGCTATTATAAGTGGTAATGCGGTTTTAGGTGGTAACTTAAACGCTAACTTAGTTACAGCAAACGTATTGAATGGTTCATTAGCAACAGCAGCTCAACCAAATATTACTTCTATTGGAAATTTAAGTAGTCTAACAGTAACAGGTTCAGCCAATGTAGTAGGTAACGTTACAGCAAATATAGTCATAGCAGGTAATGGTATAACAGGACAACTTACAACCAATGCACAACCAAATATTACACAAATTGGTCAATTATCTAATTTAGTTATTGGTAGCACAGGAACAGCTACATTTTATGCTAATGGTAGCTTTTTAAGTACAGGAAATGGTTATGTAAGTAGTAATTTCGGTGTAGGTAGTTATTTAACCGCTACATTTGGTAGTAATAGTAATGCACAGCCAAATATTACAAGTGTAGGAAACCTAGTTAACCTTACTGTAGTCGGAAATACTTCAGTAAGCAATATAGAAATAACAGGTAATATTACTTCACCTAATAGTAATTTAACCTACGATAGTTCAAATGCATTACTTACCGTAACACGTATTACCGCAGCCAACACAACTATTGGAAACATACAAGCTAATATTTTAGCAGCAAACACTGTAAGTTTTAGAAATACTACATCAATAGTTCCATCAGTTTATTTTTATGAAACCTCTGTTGCACCAAATCCTTTAGTTACTTTGGATACACAGGTAGCAGTTAGTTACTTGTATACATCACCAAGTTCAGGTAATTTCATATTAGACATTGTAAATCTGTCTAATACCACTTTTATTCAACGTAATGTTACGGTATCAGCAGTATTTAAAAATGCAAATACAATAGGATATGTGGCTAATTCTATACGTATTGATGGGTCTGCTGCAAATATTTCATGGATAAACGGCGCACCAACTCCTGTTACAGGTGGATATGACGTTTATACATTTGATATCTTTAGATCATTGTCTGACACGTATTTTGTCATTGGTAAACGAGAATCTACCTCCTAATTTATTGACAGGACTAATATATTTTTGTACTATTAGTCCTTAGTGCTACTCAAAGTGTAAAATATAAGCTTAATTACTAGCAAGCGTATATTCTAAATAAAAAATCACTTAACAGCACACAAAATAATAAGGTTTCAAACAATGACAATAAACGTTATAAAACGAGATGGGACACGTGTTCCTTTAGACATTTCTAAAATACAAAGACAAGTACAAAACGGATGCAGAGGCATAGATAACGTCAGCCCAAGCATGATTGAAATACGTGCGCAAATACAATTTACCGATGGTATGACCACGCAAACAATCGATGAGTTATTACTCAAAGCTATGGTAGACTTGATTGATGAAACTGAAAATCCTGAGATTAATCATGTAAATTATCAATATGTAGCAGGTCGCCAACGTGTCAGTATGTTGCGCAAAGAAGTCTATGGAACATATGAACCACCACGTTTGTACGATATAATTAAACGCAATATAGAATTGAACATGTATACCCCTGACTTATTAACGTGGTATAGTGAACAAGAATGGGATACTATTGAATTATTCATGGATCATGATAAGGATCAAAAATACACCTATAGTGCCATTGAACAATTATGCGAAAAGTATCTTGTACAAAATCGTGCAACGGGCAAACTATATGAAACACCGCAAATAAGATATGCAATTGCAGCAGCTACAGCATTTCACAATGAACCTAAAGATACTAGGTTAAAGTTAGTAAAGGAATATTATGAGTGCGCTTCAGATGGTCATTTCACTCTTGCCACCCCTGTGCTTGCTGGGCTTGGGACTACTACTAAACAGTTCAGTTCTTGCGTTCTTATCAGTAGTGATGATACCCTTGATAGCATATTTGCTGCAGGAGAAATGATGGCAAAATATGCGAGTAAACGTGCAGGTATTGGGCTAGAAATTGGTCGTGTACGCCCACTTGGAGCACCTATTCGCAATGGAGAAATTAAGCATACAGGATTGATACCATTTTTAAAGAAATGGTTTTCTGATTTACGTTCATGCTCACAAGGTGGTATTCGTAATGCTAGTTGTACTGTTACACTTCCTATATGGCATGCACAATTCGAAGATTTTATTGTGCTAAAAAACAATCAAGGCACAGAAGAAACACGTGTTCGTCAGATGGATTATAGCGTAGTAATTAGTAAACTATTTTGGCGCAGATATAAAAACAATGAAAATATTACACTATTTGACCCACATGAAGTTCCTGACTTGTACGAAGCTTATTATAGAGATACTGCTGAATTTGAAAAACTATATGTCAAATATGAACATGCAAAAAATATCAAGAAAAAAGTTATATCAGAAGAAGAAATATTTAAGAATGGTATATTAAAAGAAAGAACAGATACGGGGAGAATATATCTTGTCAACATCGATAACGTCATCAACCAATCATCATTTGACACTAAAACAGACCCTATCTACCAAAGTAACTTGTGTCAAGAAATATTGTTACCAACTCGCCCATTCCAAAGAATTGATGACCCTAATGGCAGGATTGCCTTATGCACACTAGGTAGTATTAATTGGGGCGTGTTCCGTAGCCCACAAGAAATGCGTAAAGCGTGTCGTGTTCTTGTTCGTAGCTTAAGTAATTTACTTAATTATCAAGATTTCTTATCAGTACAGAGCAAATTAGCCAATGATGATTTTGAACCATTAGGGGTTGGTGTAACTAATTTAGCCTATTGGCATACACGTAGAAATTATCGTTATGGTACATCTGAAGCACTTTCTGAAGTAAAGCGTTGGATGGAACATCAAGCCTATTACCTTACTGAGGCTAGCGTAGAACTAGCACAAGAACGTGGCGCATGTAAACGTAGTCAGTATACATACTACGGTCGTGGTATATTCCCTTGGGAACGTAGAGCACAAGGTGTGAATGATTTAGCTGATTTTACACCAAGCATAGATTGGGAACCATTGCGTCAACGAATGAAACAATACGGTATACGCAATGCCACACTTATGGCAATTGCACCTGTTGAAAGCAGTTCAGTTGTATTGAATAGTACCAATGGCATAGAAATGCCTATGGAACTTATCAGCGTAAAAGAAAGTAAAGCAGGATCATTCGTGCAAGTTGTTCCTGAGTACAAACGATTAAAAAGTCGTTATCAACTCATGTGGGAACAAACGGATTGTGTTGACTATCTTAAAACCGCAGCAGTATTAGCAGCATATATTGACCAAAGCATAAGTACCAATACTTTTTATAATCCTGCTCACTATAGTGGTGGCAAAGTTCCTGCAACTACTATTGCTAAAAACTTGATGTTAGGTATACATTGGGGATTGAAAACTTATTATTACTCATTGATTAACAAGATGGGTGCAAAAGCTGCATTGAAAGATGATAATGTTATACCATTTGTTGCTAATGTAGAACAGGAAATGTTAGAGGAAGAATGTGAAGGTTGCGTATTATGAAAGAAGCAGCAGTAGAGGGATTGGTTGTGCAATTAAAGAGCGAAATTGATGATATAAACAGTTTGATTGCTAAATTGCACAATACATATGGGGTAGATGTTATATTACATTATGATCATAATAATGGTTTGAGCAGTGCCCCAAAATTAAATGTTATAAGAATTACACAGACAGTGGATTATACAAAATAATGTTAGAAACGTGTTGTGATATATTAGTAGAAGCTTATCATAGAAATTGGATTACAAGTAGAGATGGTAACATTAGCATTCGTTATCATGATCGTAATCATTTTTATATAACGCCTAGTGGGGTACGTAAACAAAAAATGCAGTACGATATGTTTAAAAAAATACGTATTGTTCGTGATGGTACCAAATTATACCCTGAAGTTATTAACCAAGATGACATAAGTGGTAATCTTAAACCAAGTGGGGAATTACCTTTACATTTTGGTTTACAGAAAGAATTAGGGCAACATGCAGATGATATTCGTGTTGTAGTGCATGTACATCCAACTTATACCATTGCAGCCATGCATGCAGGTATTGTGTTACAAAATTTAGTCAAGGATTTTCCTGAATTAAGTCGTTACACTAAAGTTGCTCCTAATGTTGGTGATGTAGCTCCTATTTCACAAGAATTAGGTGATGCATGTCATGCTGCTTTTGGTTTAACTGATGGTGGTTTTATAAAGTATGATATTGTAGGTATTAAGGGACATGGTGTAGTTGCAGTAGATTCTACACCATGGAGAGCATTTGAGCATATTGAGCGATTAGAACACATATGTAAAATAGTGTTAGCAAGTGGTGTACATAATAAAGCAAAACAATGGATTGAAAGATGAGCAAAGAACAATATAATTTAGCAACTAAAGTTGATTATTTAAACCGTCACATGTTTTTAGATGGTGCAATTACGGTGCAACGATTTGAAGAAGTAAAATACCCAAAAATTGCCAAGTTTGAAGAAACCGCACGTGGTTTTTTTTGGGTACCCGAAGAAGTTACACTAACCAAAGACAAAATGGATATGAAAGATGCTAGCGAAGCAATTAAACACATCTTTACTAGTAATCTGTTGCGTCAAACTGCACTAGATAGTATACAAGGTCGTGCTCCATCACAAGTGTTTACTCCTGTGGTAAGCTTACCTGAGTTAGAAGCATTGGTAAATAATTGGTCATTCTTTGAAACCAACATTCATAGTAAAAGCTATAGTCATATTATACGTAACATTTACGGTGTGCCAAAAGATGTGTTTAATACCATTCACGATACACAAGAAATTATTGACATGGCAAGTAGTGTTGGGAAATATTACGATGAGCTACACAGATTAAATTGTTTGAAAGAAACTTCCGAAGCTCCTTTTATTCCTTTCCTTGAATCAACACATATCAAAGCAATTTGGTTAGCACTTAATGCAAGTTATGCATTAGAAGCATTTCGTTTTATGGTGTCATTTGCAACTAGTTTAGCAATGGTAGAAAACAAAATCTTTATTGGTAATGGTAATATTATTAGTTTAATATTGCAAGATGAATTATTACATACTGAATGGACAGCATGGATGATTAATCAAGTTGTTAAAGAAGATGCACGTTTTGCACAAGCTAAAGTTGAATGTGAACAAGAAGTATATGCATTGTATGAAGATGTTATACGTGAAGAAAAAGCATGGGCAGATTACTTGTTTAAGAAAGGTCCTGTCATTGGGTTGAATGCAGAAATTCTAAAAGAATTTGTTGATTACACTGCATATAGTAAACTACGTGATATTGGTATTAAATATCATGGTAGTCATCCTAAGAGTAATCCCATACCATGGTTTAACAAACATCTTAACGTAAACAAGAAACAAGCTGCATTACAAGAAACAGAAAGTACAAGTTACGTTATTGGTGTGATGAGTGACACAGTGGAAAAAGAATTACTACCACAGCTTTAATACTATATAACAAAGGAAAATAAATGAAAGCAATTGTATGGAGTAAGTATCATTGTCCTTTTTGCGACCAAGCAAAAAATTTGTTAAGACAAAAAGGATATGAATTTGAAGAACGTAAAATTGGTGATGGTTGGACAAAAGAAGAGTTATTAGAAGTAGTACCTAATGCTCGTACTGTTCCTCAAATATTTATAGGTGAGGAATATGTTGGTGGTTTCGAAGAACTTAAAAAGAGGTTAATGTGAATAATTTAGAAATCAATGAAGTTTATAGTTTTAAAATGAATAGTGGTGAAGAAATGGTTGCCAAAGTTGTTGAAGTAGTGAATGGTAAAGTAAGTGTTACACAGCCTGTGAGCGTGGCACCTGGGCCGCAAGGCATGGGACTAGTCCCAAGCTTATTCACCGCAGATCATGGCAAAAATTTGGTCATAAATATAGATAATGTAGCAGTTTATGGTGTTACGGATGATAATATTAGGGTAAAATATATTGAGGCAACAACAGGTATTGCTACCCCAACACAAAAAAAGGTAATTTTAGGATAGTATTGCATGCCAAAACTTAGTAGAAAAGGTGATCAAAACCAAATGGGTGGTAGTATTTTGCGTGGTGCACAAAATGTTTCCTGCAATGGAAAACCTGTAGGATTGCACGTTAGCCAAATTTCTCCACACCCAAAAGGTAATAAGCATAAAAATGCAGTCACCACCTCTGCTAGTGAAACTGTAATTTGTGAAGGTTCACCTGTTTTAAAAGAAGGTAGTGGAAACAGTTGTGGTCATAGCATTGTACAAGGTAGCGATAATGTATTTGTGCCATGAGTTTATCAGGTAAATTTACTCCGCTACAGCTAAATGCTCTGAGTGGGTTGATGCGTAATGAAGGTTTACGTATTAACCCTACAGTTTCAGCATTTCAGGGAACATGGACACCTTCAGGGTATACCGCAGGTTCTATTACAAATAATTCAGTATTATATAATTTAACACGTGCTTTACCTTTAATTTTTACAATAGCTAATACCGCAACCTATCGTAATGCAATTGCTATTGGAAATGGTGTATGCCCACCATTAGGTAATAGTAGACCTGCAACCTTTGTACAAACTTATGCAGGAGCAAGTGATCCGTACCCACCCGCAGGGTACCCAGGCAATTATTCAGGTGAACCAACATGGTATTACATTTCAGGTTGGAATGCTACTACTTACAGCACAGCACAACGTAATACAGTAGATGGTGATACATACTTTAGTCAAGGATTTACCGCATTATTTGCTAGACAAGCATATTATGAATATTGGAACTTGCCAAGTGGTAATCACTACCTACGCTTGATTCGTAGCTTAAATCAACATAAAAGTTGGCGTGACCAAACTAACGAAATTATTGCTAGTTTTAAAAACACTAAAGGATTTCTTGATAATGCGTATAGTAATATCAATGATTTAACTTCAGCAGATATTGCAGGATTAAGCTTAGCATTTAAGTATTTTGGTAATGATTTAATTGCTTTAGGTAATACAGTAAACTTAGCAGATATAGAATTTTTTGGTCAAACAGACAAGTTTTTATTACAGTTACAAACTGCTAACGCATTAACAGATGCTTTGAAATTGGCTTTATTAGCGCAAGGTTTAACTACTGAAGAAATGAACAATATCTTAATTAGTAAAACTCCTGCGACTGACGAACAACGTAGAAAAATATATGATGCTTTATTATTAATCAAAGGTGTTGATTTAGAAGAAATTAAAACTATTACAAATTGTCAAACAAAAGAGTTAGAAACATTGGCTGATTTAATAAATGTTAGAAAAATGTTTCCAAATTCTTATAATACGATAACTGTGCCACGTTGGAGCACTGATACTATTTCAGTAAAAATTTATGATTTTATCTATGTTAATGGTGGTGTAAACAATCGTATAGCTAATCACAGTGCATATCTTGGTAATTCTATACCATCTGATATTGCAATACCTGCGGGTGCTTTTGCTTTTACTATGCAACAAATTAAAAACATTCGCCAAATGCCTTTTCAAAAATTTGCGCAAGTTGTTCTACAGCTTGAAGTTACCAACAAGGATTTACCACTTATTAATAATGATGAGGGGGTGCCTGGGTCGAGGGAGGCAGCAAACGATGCCTTAGCATTAATTGCTTTAGGCAGTGGTAATAGTAATACCTATTGTTACGTAGATTTTGTTGGGGCAATGAGTGGTGATCAATATAATGCACTATGGGCAAATATTGCTCCATTATTAGAAAAATTAGCTACACCAACCTTAGCAACAGCTTATTTAAACATGTGGAATTGGACACAACTCAGCCCAGGCGACCCAGGCTACCTTGACAATTCTGTTTTACAAGGTTATATTGATGCTGCTAACGCTGAGATTGCAGCCATTGTTTCAGCTAATGCAGTAGATGCTAATCAATTAAATTTTTGGTGGAATACTTTAGGAGCACAGTTATCAGTTGAACAACGTGCTATTGTGTTTAGTGCAACATCACCAACACAAATTACGGAAGATACAAATCGTACTGAAATTTATGATTTTGTGCGTAAGCTAGAGACATGGGCAGTAGAGACAGATTATAAAGAAATTTCTAGATCGATTGAATTAATTGCAGATACAGACAATTTAACAGGACAAAGTATTATTGGTTTAATGCGTGAAGCACGTAATGCCAATAGACTTGCGTTGATTGGTGGTACACTTGATAATGACGTTAGTAACACATTAGCTACTCCAACAGCTAGTGCTACTGCGATTGTTACTAATGGTAAAATTACAAGTGTTAATATGACTAATATTGGAAGTGGGTATGATGCTGCAAACCCACCTAAAGTATATGTCAATGGTGTATTACCTCCTAATGGTATTGCACCTGTACTAAATCCCACCATGATACAAGTTGGAGACCCAATTAACAACGAAACAGGAGGACTACAAAACCCAGGTGCCGCAGTCACCAACTTGAACATTGATAACCCAGGCTCCAACCTCAGCGACCCTGTAGACTTAGTTGTACAGGATCCACCTACACCTGACCGTAATGGTTACCCACAAGTAGCAGGTGTATTACCGAACTTGGATAATATCAATACGGTTCCACAACCGTTGGTTAGTTCACCATCATCAAGCTTTACACCACAAGAAGCTATTGATGATGTCACAATTTGTAATTGTGAGTGTTGGATATTTTAATCCACAAGTAGTATAATCCTAGTTTATCTAGGTTCTATAAGAAAGGAGTATATAAATGCTTAAGTTAAGCAATATAAGACTAATTTCCTTATTGATACCTTTAGCAATTATGCTTCATATGTATCAACCTAAATTCAACGTAGCAATCGTTGATGAGTCTGTTGTTTCTGTCGTGGAAACAATTAAAGAAGTAACGGAAGTAGTTAAAGAAACACCTGTAGTAAAACAATTTAGTGCAGATCAAATTAAATGTTTAGCCACTAATATTTACTATGAAGCTGCTAATGAACCATACATGGGTCAAGTTGCAGTGGCAAGAGTAGTAGTTAATCGTATGTTACATGGGTTTGGTAATACTCCATGTAAAGTTGTTTATGCACAACATCAAGTGCCTGATCCTAATGAACCTAACATATTTAAAAAGTTATGTCAGTTTAGTTGGGTATGTGAAAATAAACCTACGCCAAATACTAATAATTCTCAATACAAAAACGCAGAGGAAATCGCTCGTAAAGTATTGCTAGAAAATTATGGTCATGATATGATACCCAATAATGTGTTGTATTTTCATGCAGTTTATGTCAATCCACAATGGACTTACAAAAAACTTAAGCGTATAGGCAATCATATCTTCTACATGAAAGGTAAGGAGAAAGAAGTTGAGAATAGCACCGCTAAGGAGACATAACATGAAAAAATTTAATTTGGACGTAATTATAGGTATACTAGGGTTGCTATTCATTGCTTTTATTATTATTGGCTCACCCTTTGCTTTAGTATGGGCATGGAACGTACTTTTTTCTAAATTGCATTTTATAGAATACACTTTTGAAAATTGGGTGGCAGTATCTATTTTTATGTGGGCTTTAGGATTGTTAAAACTAGACATGTCTAAAAAATGAAAATTGATCCTGATAATTACAGTGTGCCTAAAGATATAGCCAATGCTGCGTGGTTTTTAGAAAAACTACAAGATAAAGCATATGCGCAAAATGTTTATGCAGCTATTTGTAATAATCGTTTTTTTAAGTCAGATGATAGTTTGGCAATCCTTACTGAAGATTGTTGGACAGCAAGTTGGAGAGTATCAGGAGAAATTATCGCAAAACTACGCAATCGAAACGAAGATTATATTGATTATTATTGTAGTGGCTTAAGCTATGATTTAGAAGAAGACTTGCCACTACGTAATTATGTTGAAGAAGGTTTAGTTACCGAAGAAGTACGTGAAGATTTTATTAAATTAGGTTGGATAATTAAACCTTATGATTAATTTCATTATATACTTTAGTATGGTATTTTGCTATACTATTAAATAGATGCGATATATCATTTTTTCTAATTGCTTCAGCTAACATGCCTGTATAAATTGCTGCGCTTACACTAGTGCCATTATGTGGTGCACCATCAACATAGTAGTTAGTACCACAAACCCATGTTAGCTCAAGCATTTCACTAAAATTACTTAAGCTTGCTTTTACCCCAAGCTTATTCAAACAGCCAATACAAGTTACATTATCTGCCCTAGATGGAGAATATTTTTCCACAGGTTCACCTGTATTACCTGCTGCTACAACAACATAACATAATTGCCCTAGAGTAGAAAACAATTCATCTAATTTAGGATGAGCAGGAACTGCCCATGCTGCTAATACAACATCACTTGGTGTGACTTTGCTTAATAATGGTTCTATGATATTTATTAGTTCATTAATGCTTGCTGCGTCAGGAATGCTTATATTTTCAATGTTTTCAGCAGTATGATGTTTTATGATTTTAGCTAGCGTACTACTATGCGTATTGAATATGTTATTAGTATCAATTAGATAAATCATCGTTGTCAAGTAAGTGTTGGTAAAGTGATTTTTCTTGTTCTCTAATTTCAATTTCTGTTGCATCAGGCCACGAATTATTAAAATCTTCCCATGCTTTAAAATAATTTTCTCTATATGTCCATTCTTCTGTGCCTACCATGCAATATTCTTGGTTATCTATTTTTCTGTTAGCTTCAGCAACAATATCATCAACAAGTTTATTATAATTTAAAAGGTTACCTTTTTTGTAATACTCTTTAACGGTAGTAGCTGCTAGTGTTTGCAAAGCTTCTAATGTAGGTAAAGGTGGGGTAGTATATTGATGGTTAGTTCTGTTATTAAAAGTATTTTCTGCTCTAGTTTTTACATCATTTAAAAGTTTTAGATACAACTCAAGCTCTTTTGTTGAAAGTAAAAGATCGGTTTCTTCAAAACCTGTAATAAATTGATGTGAAAAGTTACTTGTTTCCATATTTTAAAAAGTATTTCCTGCTGCAAATTGTGCAGAAAGTCCACCAACGATGCCTGGACTGTTACTGCCATAAACGTTTATGCCAAAATTCCATTGGGAGGTAAGGCCTGGGGCGTTCCCGTCAATAATCACTGCACTGCATATAAAAGAATAACCACCACCCACTGCTGTATAACCCGATGCCCCATATATACATAGTGAATTAGTTTGAATAACTGCTGATACACTGCTTACCCCAACAAACCATGTTCCTGACATTGGACCGCCATCTGTCCAAGAAAAAGCACCTGATGCTCCTTGATATCTTGAGTTTGCATAAGTTGTATATGTGTTCCAATAGTTAACACAAAAATTAGAGCCACCGCCTGGACCACCATAGGATGCCCACAACAATCCAAAATCTTGATTAGCTAATAAAAATCCTGCTTTATCTAAATGTATGATATTTTGATATTCATCGTCATCATAGTAAACATGTCTTGTTGAATATTTCACTTCACCACCAAATATGTGAGAACGGTATGGAAATTCATAGTTTATTATCTCAACCATATGAGCATGAGTTAATAATTGCGGACTAAACAAATTACAATCAACGGCTAATTGAGTAAAATGATTTGAGTTCCATAATTCATTGATGTTAATTATTCTTGTAACAGGTATAAGTTTTTGTTGTGAACAAAAATCAAAAGCATATTTTATTTCATCATGGTTGATACATTCGTTGTTATAAATTAATTTAAAGATAACAGGTGTAAATTTTACTCCTGCATCAAGAAATGCATAGGCTAAAAGTTCACTATCTGAACCACCGCTCAAATACAAGAATGGATTGTCTAATGATTTTACTGAATTTTTAAGTGTGTCTTTATAGCTGCAGTTTTTTACCCAAACATTTTCTTTATGATTTTGTATTTTACAAGGCGTAAATATTCCTCTTTTTACAATTTGTCTTAACTCAAACCTTTTTGCGGCATCTAGCTTTGATACTTTTTCAAAACCTGTTAATTTTTTTCTATTTTTAACAGAATACATTGTTTGATATATAGTGTTTTTGTCAAAGTGTGACCAATATTGGTCTGCACGTTCAACCATATGATGAAAATCATTTACATAAACTCTCATCAATAATTCATTAGCCATTAAACCATTATATATAACATGTACACCCTTACTTTCAAAGTAACGATCTATATCAGTCTTAAGGTAATAATTGGGTTCGTGTTTAAAAAGCATATTAAAAAGTATTTCTAGCACGTAATTGAAAGGTTACTGAACCAATAGTAAATGAACTAAGATTACCAAAAACATTCATAGTATATTCATATTGTGAAATTGCACCTGAAATACCACCTTGACAATATACTGTTTGGATTACATCAAAACTACTACTTACCGTAATGTATCCTGTGGTGCCTGGGAAGGTTCCACTACCCGCTCCTTGTACATCTATAGGATTAGCAGCAGCAAATTGGTAATACCAATCAGGACTACTTATTGGAGCAACCGCCCATGGAAAGGTTCCTGATGTGTTGCCTGGGTCAGGTTTATTTGCTTGTGCATAGGTTGAATACTTATTCCATAATATTTGACAAACTACTGTACCTGCAGGTGCGGGATTTACTGATTCCCATAACAATGATAATGTGGCTCCACTTTGTAACCAAGGCATTTTATCCAAATAAATCAAATAGTGTTTTTCATCATCATTCGGTAAAATATGGTTGGTTTGATACCTTACTTCTCCACCAAATAAATGAGTACGATTTGGATATTCATAATCCATTAGTTCGACCATGTGCGCATGTGTTACAATTTGTGGGCTTGTGCGTTGTATATTCATTGCTAATTCGACAAAACCCACTGAGTTCCAATATTCATTTATGTTTAAATCTTTAACAATAGGTATAAGTTTTTCTTTATGACAAAACTTAAAAGCATATTTGATTTCTTCAAAGTTAATACACTCGTTATTATAGATTAATTGAAAAATGACAGGTTTGAACTTGACACCTGCATCCAATAATGAATAAGCAAGCATTTCGCTATCTGCGCCACCACTTAAGTATACAAATGGTGCATCATATTTTTTAACGGTATTATATAAGTTTTGTTTGTAACTTAGGTTTTTTACTTCTTTATCTTCACGGAAATTTTGTATTTTACTTGGAGAGAACATGTTTGTTTTGATAAGTTGAGTTAAATTAAACCTTTTTTCAGCATCTAATTGTTTAACTTTTTCAAATCCTGTAAGTTTTTTCCTTTTTTCTACAGGATACATAGTTTGGTAAATATCATACTTTACATGATTAGACATTGTGTCTTTTGCTCTATTTACGATTGGTCTATAATCTTTGATAAAAGAACGCATTAAATATTCATTTGCACCCAATGAATTGTAAACAACATGAATACCTTTTGATTCAAAATAACGATCAATGTCCGTTCTAAGATAATAGTTTGTATCTTGATTAAAGTTCATACTGTATTCCTTGTTGTGCCTATAGCATTTTAGTTAATAATAGTATTTATTCGAATACAGCTTATAAATAATGTATCATGATAACTAAAATTTCATGGGAAGAAATTTGTCAAATTTGGTCTACTGAATTATGGCCTACAAGACAATCACCAATTGAACCTAATAGTGCTATGGTTTACTTAGGTGGTTATATTGACGATAATAAACAAACTACTCCAACATTTTTTGGCTATAAGATTAACAAAAATATTATAGCTGTTAATAGTGGGCATATGTGTGCAGAAAATATGTATCGTTCACGTGGTTTGTGGGTGCATCCAAATTACCGTAATCAATCCTTTGGGCAAATTTTACTTACTGCAACAATAAATCAAGCTATTATAGAAAATGCCACTATGGTATGGAGCTACCCACGCAAAACAAGTGTCAAAACTTATGAAGCAGTTGGTTTTATAATTACTTCACCTTGGGAGAAAAGCGAAACAAGTGACCATAATGCGTATTGTTCTTTACTTATAACCAATCATCATAAATCTATCATACCCGCTAGAACTAAATCCCATCTTGATGTGATGAACCCCTAAAAATAATTTTTCTTGTAGTTTAAATTTAGAGTTAAAATCTGTTAATGAATTGCTAGGGTATTTTACTAGCCATGGATAATTAACATCAGTTATATTCGTACTTTGTAAACAAACTAAAACACCTTGTGGAATATCATCAAACCATTTTTGATCATCAAAATGCTCAAAACTGCAATTAATAACAACATCAGGTGGGTTTTCCCATGATAAATTGTTTACGTCAGCAACAAAATTTTTTACTTTAATAGGAGCATGAATAGTCCATGCTGCACAAATTTTGTCAGCTATGGGTTGGCAGTTTGGGTCATTGTCATACCCTATGATCATTTCATAGTAAAAGGGTTTTCTAGTATGCATTAACAAAGCTACGGTATTATACCAACTACCTAATACCCATACTGTTGAATTAAATTTAATATATGGTTCTAACTTTTCACACAACCATATTTTACTTTCTATTTGTCCGTGGCTAAAGGCATCATAATTCATAAAAATATTTACAGTATGTAATCGAGTTAAATAATTTTATGACTACTAAAATTCTTATCATGGGCTTGCCAGGAGCAGGTAAAACATATTTTGCAGAACGATTAAAAAACTATCTACAACAGCCACGTTCAATAACTGAAATGCCAATTAGCATTTTAAGCAGATACGAAATTGTTCCTAAAGAATGGAAACCATCCGTTAAATGGTTTAATGCTGATGATGTTAGAAAACGATACAATGATTGGGACTTTAGCACAGAAGGTCGTATACGCCAATCTATACGTATGGCAGATTTTGCTATAAACAGTGGTAGTGATTATGTCATATGTGATTTTGTCGCTCCTCTAGTTGAAATGCGCAATAATTTTAAAGCAGATTGGACAATATGGATGGATACTATTGACAATAGTCGTTATGAAGATACTAACAAAGCATTTGTCCCACCTGAAATATATGATTTTCGTATTACAGAAAAAAATGCTGAATTTTGGGTAGCATATGTTGGTGAACGAATTATTAGAGAACAACGTAGACCAACTTTCGATTGGCGTAAAGAAACGGTGCAGATGCTAGGACGTTGGCAACCGTGGCATGCAGGTCATCGTGCTCTTTTTGAACGATTACTTAAACGCACAGGACAAGTCATTATACAAATACGTGATGTGCAAGGATGGCAAGGAAGTAATCCTTTCAATGTAGAACAAGTTAAAGGTTATATTAAGCGTGATTTGGATCCATTGTATCAAGGGCAATATGAAATTATGTTAGTACCAAACATTGTACATATTGGTTGGGGTCGTGGTGTAGGCTATACAAGTGGTGAAGAAACATTTGATGAAACAATCACTAGTATCAGTGCAACCCAAATTAGGAAAGAAATGGGTTTAAAGTAGTTGACACCTAAATAATTGTCTGCTATATTACGAAACATGTTGCCCCCTTAGCTCATGCATGGTTAGAGCAGCGGACTCATAATCCGTTGGTGCGTGGTTCGACTCCACGAGGGGGCACCAAAATATGCAAAAAATATGGCTTTTTTGTAGGGTTTTTGCAACAATGTATAAATAACCTTACATTAAGATACAAAAGTAGTTGACAAAACAAATTTTATAAGGTAAAGTTACAAACATGAAAAGTCTCAGAAATACAATGAGTTTAGCGAAGGGTACACAACCAAGTTGGTGTGCGATCCCCCATGCTCGCTCATATAATTTTGAGGATATTGGGGGCAGGGGTTCAGGCTAATCATAGATAGTACATTAGATTACACTGAACCCTAGGAATAAACCCCTAGGGTTTTTTGTTTTACGTGTGTGAGAAACGAGGTCTCAGTGGTGCACGATAAACATGCCACGAACGGTCGGAGTCTCGGTATGAAACTGTGGCGATAACACAGGAGTAAGATGAGCAAGTGGGGGATGGCCCCACTACATTCTTAAGATAATTGAGTACAGTTGTTTTAAGAATGTAAAAATATATCCCCTTAGCTCAGTGAACTTAGAGCATACCGCTACGAACGGTAAGGTCGTGGGTTTGAATCCTACAGGGGGTGCCAAGTTTAGGATGCTAACAGCAAATTATGATGCTTCGGGAGCCGTTGGTTGTAGGTTCGAATACTACCATATCTTGTAAAAGGTATGTAGCTTAATGGTAGAGCAACGATAACGCATCCTGTTTTATATGTAAGCGTGACCCGAATGGCTAGGGAACGGATTGCAACCCCGTTTTATGCAGGTTCAACTCCTGTCGCTTACTCCATATGAAAATGTCTCCATAGCTCAATTAGGCAGAGCAGTGATCTCCAAAATCAAAGGTTGGCCGTTCGATTCGGTCTGGGGACGCCATTTTTGTTTGAATAAATACAACATGCTAATTAAAGAAATACTTACAGAATCAACCAATCGTAAAATTGGTAAAGTCATAGGTGGACAAATTTATGTTCACAAAGACTATGTTAATTCACCATTACTCAAACGTGAAATACCTTTGTCATGGTATAAGTTAGCTGTTTCTAAGTTACCACCTGATTTTGATTACACTGTGGTACGTTATGATTTAAAAGATGGTTCAATCGCATTTATTTCATCACCTGACTTTGACACAGCAGATGAACCTACAGTAGGCACATCTATTAAAGTTACTAGAGATGGTAACGTTAAAATTACTAAACCATTAGCTGATCCTTGGATATGGCATCATAAGTGGGAATGGGTTGGTGATGATTATAGTGGGTTTGATGTTGAACAAAGTAAAGCACGATCCGAAAAATGGAAATCCATTGTAGGTGTAGACAAAGCTGTTTCTTCTAGAATAGGTAAGAAAAGCTATTGGGATCGTGAAATCGTACCTAAAATAAAATAAAGTTTACGGAGAGTGATGCAGGTGCGTTGGTGCGCCGACCAGCCTTGAAAACTGGGTTCCGCTGAAGAAGGGGATGGGGTTCGACTCCTCCGCTCTCCACCATATAGGAAATAAATATGTATACCTTCCCAATTTTTTCTAATTTTATATTAGTTGATAATCTTGAAATTGACAATCAAAAATTAAAAAATTTTTGTTATGAATTAAAAAAAGCAGACTCAGGTAGAGTATTGACTAATTGTGGTGGTTGGCAGAGCAACTTAGTGCCAAGTAACCATCCAATGCTTGATGACCTATTAAGTCATATTATGGCTAGAGTTAATAACACTAATCTTATTTTAAAACTGCGCCAAAATATTTCGCAAGAAATAACTGCAGTTTGGGTAAATATAAATCAAAAACATCATTATAATCTTCGCCATAATCATGGTTTATCTTATTTGTCGGGAGTGTACTACGTAGAAGCTGATTTTGATACAGGTGATATTGTGTTTAACAATCCTAATTCTAAGATTGAACAAACCTATTGTTATGCCAATTTATATAGCAATGGGGAAATTATCAGCGAATACAATGAATTTAATTCTATTGAATGGAAAATACCTCCAAAGACTGGCAAATTAGTTATTTTTCCCGGCTATTTAGACCATTATGTACTAACTAATAATACAAATAAAGATCGTATTAGTATAAGTTTTAATACTGCAATCGTTGATAATTTTATTACGAAATAGTATAATTACAGTGCGGTGGTATCTACCATATAAATACTGTTATGACAACGTGGCAATTACATTTGTATCATGGTGCTTGGTTAGCATTACTTATAACAGTAGGCATGCTTACTTATTGGTGGGTATCATTATTAATGTTTATAGCAATATTTGTATACGCATTTATTTTTGCATAATCGGAAAGTTGACCGAGAGGCTGAAGGTACCTTCCTGCTAAGAAGGCAAGTGGTCAAAAAGCTGCTTCGTGGGTTCGAATCCCACACTTTCCACCAAAAATTTTAGCCGTTGTAGTGGCTTATAAATAAAATCATATTCCAATGTAGCTCAGAGGTAGAGCAGTTGACTGTTAATCAATTGGTCCGTGGTTCGATCCCACGCATTGGAGCCAAACATATTATTGAGTTTGTATGACATTTATTGAAAATTTAAAAAGACAAGTAAGCAACTTTGAAAATAAGCCACTTACTGATTTAGCAAAAGCCCTTTACGTTGATATAAAGTTTTTAAGGATAGCAATTCAAAAGAAAAACATTCAACATAAGTGTATTGATAATAAAAATTTTTACAAAAAGAATCGTGTTGAACAACGTAAAATAGAAGCTTTAAATTATAAAGGTGGTATGCGTTGTATGGCATGTGGTATTGACGAACCTATTCTTGGGTTATACACGTTACATCATCGTGATCCGTCTGAAAAAGAATTTACATGGGCACAAATGCGAAATAAAACATTGGAAGAAATCAAACCTGAACTAGACAAATGTGATGTACTATGCCCAAATTGTCACGTTAAAGTTCATTTTTACGAAAGACAAAAAGCTAGTGGTCGTTTACCCAATAAACCAAGAAAAAAACGATAGAACATGTGATGGGTGTTCTAGATGTTGCGAAGGGTTTCTTTCTGCTGACATTTATGGTTTTGATATGAGTTTACGTGGTGGTAAATGTAGATTTCTTGTTAAAAAAAGATGTGGCATATACCCTGTGCGTCCACAATTATGTAAAGTATTTTTATGTGGTTGGCGAGAAAATTCAACCATACCTGACAATATGAAACCAAGTGAATCAGATATTATCCTACTACCTAAATGGATTGAAAATTATTTTTACTACAGAATGGTTCCAACATCAATTACAATAAAAGATTATGTTTACGAATGGGCAGAACATACTGCAACATTAGGTAAACATCTTATAGGTTATAAAAATGGCATGTTCACTGTGTTTTCTAACGATGAAACATTTAAAGAAATTATTACAAAACGTGAACTAGGATAAATTATTAAAAAGGAAAACGAATGTCAGAATATTTTGGTTATCATCTTTTGTTAGATTGTAGTGGTTGCGAGAAAATCGATAGTCGTGAAAACATATACAATTGGATCAAGTACCTTGTGCCAACTATTGATATGATTGCTGCAGGTGAACCATGGATTGAATATTTACTTGAAGATGATCCCAAACAAGGTTATACATTAATGCAAGCGATTACAACAAGTAGTATTACAGCGCATTTCATGGAATTAGATGGTTCTGCATATATCGATATTTTTAGCTGTAAACCATTTGATATAAATTTGGCACAGTATATTGTCCAAACTTATTTCAATCCAAAGAAAATTCGTGTAAATTATCTTACACGAGATGCTAGGTAAATTATTATTGCCCTTTTAGTTAAATGGTATAACGGTTGATTTGTAATCATCAATTGGCAGTTCGATTCTGTCAAGGGGCACCAACTTAACTTATAACTTATGAAAATTGAACAAAAACGTGGTATGAGTGGTAACCTCAAACCATTTGACCGTAACGATCACTCTCAATATGATAGTAAAGGTAAGAAAGCATTTATTAAGTATTTGAATGGTTTTTTACCTACAACTTTAACAACTATAGAAAACCCAAATGATTACGGTATTGATTTACTTACCCTAGATAAAGATACAGATAAAGTTATCCAAACTTGGGAAATAGAAGTTAGACATGGTAATTGGCGGGATGATACACCATTTCCATTCAGTGAAATTAATTGTATTGAACGTAAAGACCATCAGTGGCGTAAAAGTGCAGAATATCTTAAAAAGATTCCACTTACTGTAGCTGAAGATCACAAAGTATGTTATGTTCAATTAAATGCGTTATGCACAAGAGCAGTATTAATTGACAGTGAATTAATCTTGTCCTATCCATTAAAACCTTGGGCTAACCGTAAAGGTGATGGCGAATATGTAAGACAAGTACCTGTTGCAAAAACCATACAAATAAAAATTGCTTGACAATATATCTAAATTTAGATAATATATCTCTATTGACAACGAAACGGAGATTGAAATGAGTTTAGTGACTATCAAGTTAGCCCCCGAAGAAGTTTCAACCGAGTTTTATTTCTCAAAAAATCGTATTGGGTTAGTTCGTTCAGTGCTTGATTTATATAAAGCTGCAGCACCATTTTTCACTGATCTTGAAGGTACAAAAGCTGCTGAAGAAGCTTTTGACCTTACTAACAATCCTTATCGTCAAAGTGAACGTGTAGAACTTTACGGTAGAGGACGTTCGCTTAGTATAGGTGATATTGTTGAAGTGTGTACCAATGGTGAGACCACCGAGTTTTTATGTGATAGTTTTGGTTGGATTAAACTGTAAGGAGTTAAAAATGATACCGCAAGCTACTAAAGATTCACTTGACAGATATGTTAACGAAGGCATTATGCCAGGTAGTTTTCTCCGAGCAGTACTTACTAATGATTTAGCGGGTGCTGTATTTAAAGCTGATTCTAAAAATTTAGCCGCATTAAAAGATATTATGTTGTATGTTTACAACGAAATACCTGCTAATGCTTGGGGTAGCACTGCAACTGTTGTAGATTACGCACAACAAACATTTAAAAAAACCGCATAGTTGACTCTTTGTCCAAATTAACATATAATTAAATTGTTGATTAGGAGATTGATATGATATTGAATGTTAATTATTACAATGGTTCAGTAACAGTAATCAGTCTAGAAAAAGAAGCATGTTCATATGTTCAAACAGATGGTGGACGTGCTTCAGATGGATTTAAAGGTACAAAAAAACGTGATTGTGTAACACGTTCAATTTCAATTATATTAGGTTTGCCCTACCATCAAGTGTGGTGGGAGTTGAATGAAATGCAATATGCAGCGGGATATGATTTTAATCCTGACAAAGGTGTTATTACCTCGGTATGGAAACAATATTTGGAAGAACGTGGTTACAAGTATGTATCAGTAAAAAAGTCACGTAAGTATGTAACGAAAAAAGATATTCCTACAGGTAAAGTAATTCTGCATACTAGGGGACACTTGTCTGCGTGTATTAATCATGTTGTGCATGATGCTTTTGATAGCAGATACAAAGCGAACAAGCCACGTAAATTGTGGGGATATGTTGTTGTAGCATAATCAAGTTCATTCTTCTAGGGGTTACGAAAACGGACTTTCTATCCGTGAACAGCGGTTCAAATCCGCTATGGAACGCCATAACGCCGCTTTAGCTGATGTGGTCATAGCATGGGTCTGAAGAATCTAGGAACGTGGTTCAATTCCACGAGGCGGCACCAAAAAATGCTTGAAAATAATTTTAGTTTGATGTAATATATATACTGATTGATTTGTACGCAAGTTAGTCAGTTTAAAAGATCTTTAAAAAAGATGTAAATTTTGGGTGTTTAGTCCCGTAACGGTATCGGGGGGAGACTGTAAATCTCTTGTCTTTGGCCTTCTCTGTTCGAATCGGAGAGCACCCACCATATTGAAGCACATTTTATCAGGGCAGTATTGTTCAGCGGTTTAAAGCCGTAAGTGTGTTTCAATATGGTGTAGCTTAACGTTGAAGAGCAGTAAGAGAGGATACGTGAAAACGGTGGTCGTACTCTTGTCAGCACAGGTTCGGGAGCCTGTCACCATAAATTATTAAAGTGCATTTTACGTTTATAAATAAAAGTACTTTTGGGGGTATAGCTCAGTTGGGAGAGCAGTAGCTTTGCAAGTTAAAGGTCATCGGTTCGAACCCGTTTACCTCCACCATATAAAAAAGGGAAACAATGTTAACTACAAATGTAGAAACTGTTGGAAAAATTATATATCCTTATGTATATTTGCATAATGCGTTTAGCGAAGAGCAGTTAAAAACAATTGAATCATACGGCGATAAATTAATTGCAGAAGATGCCTCTGTTATAAATCAAAGAGACACCAATCAAAAAAATAAAAAAAAAATAAAAAGTTTTAGTAAAGAAGTCCGTGATTCAAAAGTAGCGTGGATTAACATCGACCCTGCTATCAATTGGTTTTTTGATGAATATTTTGCTAGAGTAACAAGACTTAATAACGATTTTTATCGTTTTGATCTCTTCGGTTTCAGTTTATTTCAATACACTTTGTATGATACTATAGGCGCAAAATATGATGATCATATGGATTTAATTATGGGTCCTATTCATAACTCACACCTTATAAGAAAATTAAGTACAGTATTATTTTTACAAGATAAAAGCGAGTATGAAGGTGGTGAATTTAATATTTTTTCATCCGTTTCAAGGGATAAAATTACAGTAGAACAAAAACGTGGAACTTTAATATGCTTTCCTAGTTGGATGATACATCAAGTTACACCAATTACGGCAGGTTCAAGAAAAAGCATTGTTGCTTGGGTAGAAGGTCCAATGTTTAAGTAAAGCAAAAAATTATTAATTAACATAGAACACATGAAATATATTTTAAATTGGATGTTCAAAATCAAGAATAAATTGAAAAGCTAGTTTATAATCATTAAAATACTTCATCATAAATTTTTGATCATATACATCACGTAATATGACAATGCATACACCATTATGGTTTCTACATAAGTAAATATGTAAACCATTTGGTGTTAAAGTTTCGTAAACATCGTTCATAACCGTATTTAGTATAGGAAATATAATGAAAGTTAACAAAAAAGAAGAACCGTTCTTTAGTATTACTGCTAAAGATTGTGAATGGTCATATACTAAAGGTACAGGAGCAGGTGGACAAAAACGTAATAAAACAAGTTCAGCAGTGCATTGTACACATCGTGCAAGTGGTGCACATGGTTATAGCGAATCTAGTCGTAGCCAACTAGACAATCGTAAAGATGCATTTGAAAAAATGGCTAATAGTGATAAATTTAAAAAGTGGATTAAATTAGAATATATGAAACGCACAGGTGAATTAGTAGAAGCTGAACGTGCGTTGGAACGTGAATTGAAAAAAGTTAAAGTAGAAGTAAAGATTGATGGTAAATGGGTTGAAGTCAGTGAAAATCAGTTGGTTGATGATCCTGATACATTTGATACAAGTTTTTTAAAGGAGAGTCCAAATGGACAGTGACAAGGTACGAAAGATAATGGGGGTATAACTTAATGATAAAGTAATTGGCTTTTAACCAATAAATCAGAGTTTGATTCTCTGTGCCCCTACCATTATAATTAAGCATATTGAACATAGTGTTCTTAATTATAATAATTTAAAGAATACTCTCTGTGGCGTAATCTGGCAGCGTACTGCGTTTGGGGCGCAGCGGTCTTGGTTCAAATCCAAGCAGAGAGACAATTAAAATGCCCATGTGGTGAAATTGGTAGACACGCTTGCCTTAGGAGCAAGTGCCTAGCGTGGGGGTTCGAATCCCTCCATGGGCACCACAAAATCTTAACTTATACTAGTTATAAGGATAAATATTATTTATTTTACAGGATTAATTATGTCAACTGTTAATGAGGCTTTCTTAGGGTATGAACCTGCATGGGCACAGGAACGTGCAAGAATTTGCAGAAATTGTGAATTTTATAGTGCAACATTATGTAAAAAGCGAAATGAATACGCTAAAACATTATACACACATCATAATGAAAAATGTCCAATTAATAAATGGGATATAGTCGTTTTTGAATAATTAATTTAATATGCCAAACTTTTAAGTTGATTAAGTTTGGCATCATATTTTTTACTCCAATTCATAACCCAACTTTTTAGCTTATTTATATAGCTAGATAGTACGCCTTCATCTAACTTTTGTTTGTCTTTAGGGTCAATTCTTAATGATGGTGCTTTCTGAGTAATTGTTACCATAGTCTTTTTTAAATTTTCAAGCACAGTAATTAATTCGGGGGTGAGCTGTTTTTCTAATACTTCTAAAATATCTTTATATTTTGGTGAAGTAGTGACTTTGGGATCTTTTGATAACGTTACAATAAATGACACTGTGTCAATAACACGTGTTTTTACTGCATCTTCAACATCAAATAAATCTGCAACATTTTCACGTGTTGATTGTTTTACTTCATCTTCAAGTGCTTTTAATTCTGTTTTTAGTTCATTGATACGTTGAACTTTTTTTGCAAGATTTGTATAAATTTGACTTTGATGACTTCTTAATTGAACCGTAGTTTTATCAGGTTCATCGGTATATGGAAAGTCACTTAAACGTGCTTCTTTTATAATTTCATAACATTTCATAATTTTATTTATCCTAAATTCACTATTATAAATATCATAGTGAAAAACATCTATGAGTATATAACTTTACCTAAAAAAGACCGTCAAGAACATTTAGACTTGGATGATTATTGTATTGAACGTGGTGGTGGTTCTACTTTATGTAAAGGTTTGCTAGCACATTTGCTTGAAACTACCATACCAAATGGTTATGGCATTTTAGTATGTCATGCATGCAATAATGGTAAATGTAGCAACCCTAAGCATTTGTATTGGGGTACACCTAGTGAAAATCGTATGGATAGGGTAAAATATGAAAATAGAACATTGTGTGAAATAATGGAAGATCACCACAGAAGACGTAAGAGATACTAACATGAACAATTTAAATGACTATATTAAGGTTTACGAAAAAAAATTAGAAAAACCTTTTTGTAAAAAAATTTTATCATCTCTTAAAAATTGCACTTGGGAACGACACCAATTTAATAAGGTTCATGATTTATATAATCATAGTACGTTTCAACATGAGTTTGAACCATTAGTATATTTCAATAAAATAAATGAGTCACAAGAATTAGAACAAATAATTGATGAGTGTTTTACTAGGTATTTAAATGAAGATACTTACGGTTTAAAACTATATTATAGTAGGTTTCAGGGATTTTATTCGCCAAGATTTACTAAATATACAACTAATTCCAAAATGGAACCACACGTTGATCACATACATTCAATTTTTGATGGACAAATTAAAGGAATTCCTGTACTTAGTTTAATTGGTGTGTTAAATGATAATTATGAAGGTGGAGAACTAGTAATTAGAGATAAAGTTCTCAAATTATCTGCAGGAAGCATTATAATATTTCCAAGTGTTTTTTTATATCCCCATAATGTAAATAAAATTACAAAGGGTAATAGGTTTGTTTTTGTAAGTTGGGCATTTTAATGCGGGTATGATGTAAAGGTAACCTGTTTCCTTGCCAAGGAAAATTTGCGAGTTCGATTCTCGCTACCCGCTCCAAAATAAAGGTTTACCATGAGAAAAATAAAACATTTTAAAGTTCACAGTTTAAAAGCAATAATTATAGACAACTTTTTTAACAATGCTGAATATAATGAATTATTAGAAGAATCATTGTTTCTATTGAACAATGATTTACTAGAACCGCCTAATCCTACATTTTCTGCAAAAGATAAAAATGAAAACTTGTTGAGAAATAATACAGGTCTGTTTTTAGATCTATATTATAATGAAAATAGATCACAGTCAAAAATTTTAACATTAACTAGACAATTATTTTCCCCTGAAGTATGTGAAGAGCTTTTGAAAATTGATTATTTTTACCACTACTTTCTTTATTCAAATACTGATTGTACAATGTTAAACTATTACGAAGACAATGAATTTTATAAACCCCATACTGATAGCTCAGTAATAACAACACTTTTTTGGTTATTTAAAAGTCCTAAATCCTTCAAAGGTGGAGACTTAATTTTAAATCATAACAAAAAAATTAAGTGTTTAAGCAATAGATTAGTGATTTTCCCTTCTATAATAACTCATGAAGTAACAAAAGTATCAATACCAACACATTTAAAAAATCAAGGAAATGGCAGATTTTGTATTACAAATTTTGTATTAATTAAACATCATTAAGTACATTAAAAAAATACAGCTAAAGGTCAGATATCTTAAGAGGAAGAGAGCTTTTTTCATAAGAAAGAAAATGCAGTTTCGAGTACTGCTCTGACCACCAAGTTTAAGGATGCTAACAGCAAATTATTACATTAGACTGCTAATCTAAACCGTATAATGCATCCTGTTTATGTTGGGGCATGGTGAAATGGTATCACATCGGATTTTGATTCCGCTATTCTAGGTTCGACTCCTAGTGCCTCTGCCCAACATTCTGACCGTAGTTCAGTTGGATAGAACAACAGCCTTCTAAGCTGTGGGTCGGAGGTTCAAATCCTCTCGGTCAGGCCACACAATGGTGACTGTAGCATAATGGTAGTGCCGCAGATTGTGATTCTGTACAGTGTGAGTTCGACTCTCATCAGTCACCCCATATTTCGGTTCCATCGTCTATTGGTTAGGATAGAGCACTGTCACTGCTCAGAGATGGGTTCAATTCCCATTGGGACCGCCATAACATATAAGTATAAACTATGAGTTAGTTGATGATCCCGATACGTTTGATACAGATTTTTTAAAGGAGAGTCCAAATGGACAGTGACAAGGTACCTAAGATAATGGGGGTATAGCTCAGTAGGTAGAGCAAATGGCTTTTAACCATTAGGTCGTGGTTCGATCCCCTTTGCCCCTACCATATCTACATGGTTACTTAACATCTCCATCCAATCAAAATCACTGTAATGATAATTGTTTAAAATAAGTAATACAAAATCATATATTTGTATACCTCGTGCAAACACTTTTAAGTCGTGTTTGCAATTTTTTAAACCATTTTCTACAAAGTCTTCAATTAGATTTTCAGTTTTCTTTTTTTGTTTGATTTTATTTTTTACTTTGTTCAATTTTTTAATTGTTTGATGACAACTTTCTAGTTGGTTGGCTAATTGTGACTTTTTGTTTACTGCTTCATTTTTCATGGATAAAATTAAATCATTACTATCAGGATCATGTGTATTAATTTTTTCATTAAATAATCTTAATAGTACATCCTTTGCTTCACCATACATAAGTGAATCAGTAAAAAATATTCCCTGTGTGTCATAACTTTGTTTTTTGATTGGGTCAGAAAGTATATTATAAGCTAAGCTAATATTTTTAAAGGTATTTTCATCTCCACCCTTATCAGGATGATGTAAATTAGCAAGTTGTTTATAACGTGTTCTAATTTCGTCTAGCGTGGCATTAGGTGATAATCCTAAAATTTCATAGGGATTCATCAAAATATTTAGTGTAATACAATTGTTGATATATAATGTTTATAGGGTGGTTAGCTCAGTTGGCAAAAAATATAGACCTATGCTAAATATACGTGGAGGTCTATACTATGCCAAGTGGTATAAAAGGAAGCAACAGAAAATATAATTGCCTAAATTGTAACAAAGAAAATTTATGGGGGCATAGCAAAATTAATAAATTTTGTAATAATGTGTGTCAAGGGAAATATAAGTGGATAAATGAAACTATAGGTAGAATTGAAGCAGGACTGGTTCCAGATGGTTCTAATGCTTTAAAAAAATATCTTTTAGAAACAAGAGGCGAAAATTGTGAAGAATGTAAGCAAGGAGGTATTTGGAATAACAAGCCTCTTGTATTACAAGTAGATCATATGGATGGTGATAGTGATAATAACTATCCAAGTAATTTAAGATTACTATGCCCTAACTGCCATACTCAAACTGAGAATTTTGGTAGTAAAGGTAAAGGTAGCAGGTATAAAAAAGTAGCTAAAAGAAACAGTTATTTGAGAGACTATAAAGGCTTGGGTGCGTAGAGAGGTAATACGTCTCCTTTACACGGAGGACGATGACAGTTCGAGTCTGTCCCCAAGCACCAAATTTAAAGTGTAGGTCGTGAGTTCAAATCTCTCATGAACAATTAAATGGTGAATATATTTAAAACCTCTGTAGTTAAATGGTATAACAGTCGATTGATAATCGACCATTACAAGTTCAATTCTTGTCGGAGGTACCAAATCATAAGGAGTAAAAAATGCCAGCAGTTTTTCTTTGTTCTGACCATCATTTCGGTCATGAAAAAACTTGTACTGTCTTTAAAAAAGCAGACGGTACACCCCTTCGTCCATTCAAAAATGCGGAAGAAATGGACGAAGAAATGGTTAAACGCCATAACGAACGTGTTCGTCCAAACGATAAGTGTTATTTTTTAGGCGATGTTGCAATCAACAGAAAAGGCTTAAATACCCTACGCAGACTAAATGGCGATAAGGTGCTTATACGTGGTAACCATGATATTTTTAAATTACAAGATTACTTAGAGCATTTTAGAGATATTCGTGGATACCATGTGATGAATGGCATGATTCTAAGTCACGTGCCTATTCATGCAGATAGCATTGCTAGGTTTGGTTGTAACATACATGGACATTTGCATGCTAACCGTGTCATGATTACAACACATAATAAAGCAAACCCTATCGTAGATGTTAGATATCATTGTGTTTGCGTAGAACAAACTGACTTTGCCCCTATCTTATTTGAGGATGTGATTAAACGCATCAACAATGAAGGGGGTACTGTTGGTTTTCGCAATGGCAACGCCCCTATTATGTAGGGGTTGTTGCCAACCTACATTGTCATCATGACAACGCACTTGACTATAATTTGTACTTGTCGTATAATTGGATGGTGGTAATTGATTTAGGAGATTTGATATGACGTTGATTTCTCGTACTAGTTTGATTACAGGGTGTGTTAACACGATGGATTTGCCAATTACGGAAGATATGATCAGTGATTGGGTAAACAGTGATACATTAATACAACATGCTTTTCCTACTCTTAATGCTGATGAACGTGAGTTTTTGTTGACAGGTGCAACACCCGCAGAACTAAGTGAATTATTTGATGAAGAATAGCTTGACAACATATCCTAATTAATATACAATTGATTCTGTTGAGTTAATAAGGAACTAATCATGAAAACCGTAGCTCTTTACTCTTTAGTTGGTACTTCCAAAGCTAAGACTGCCAAAGCAATCTTGTTCCTTGATACCCGTACCAACAAGGAAGCATGGATTCCTACCTCTATTGCTTCAGTCAAGTTTATCGGACCTGACTACGCTGTAAAAGTCACTGTGCCCGATTGGTTCTTCAACAAAATTTCTTGGAAAGAACCTACCACTTTTGTCAAAAAAACAACAAACCCATACATCGGTGCTGATATCGGTAACATGATGGAAGAGCGTATGGTTCTTGCAGAGATGTACGATAGTCTTGATGAGACTAATTCTGATGATTTTAAACAACAAGAAGAAATTCAAAAACGACTACATTGGATTGATGAAGCAGTAAATATTGCTTGACAAGAAATTAATTTAGATATACAATACTTAAATGGTAAACAAAACGGAGCAAATGATGGAAAAAGTTCTTTACACTAGCCCAATGTTTAACAAAGTATTCTTGATCCCAACTGATGCTGTAAAAACTTATAAAAAGCGTGATGCCGCATTACTTGCCTTGAAAGATCTTGGTGGTATCCATGCTCCACATACTAAAGAAGTTACGAAACTTCGCCAAACCATGCTCAACGCTAAACGCAAGATTGAGCGTGAAGGTTGGTTTTGTGTTCCTGTTTAATTGACAAGAAATTTATTTAGATATATAATTCTTCTATAGTAAACAACAAGGAGTTTTAAATGGACTTTGAAACAACCGTGTTAAAAAAGGTTTCTGAAATAACGGATGATTGCTTTTTTTACTCAAGTGGGATTTTGTCTGTAATTTGTACTCCATATCAAGCCAAAAAAATTCTTAAAAAGTTGACCACTGAATTAAATGTAAAACCTAAGCTTGGAAAAGAAGGTTCTTACGGTTTTACCTTTTACTTTGATTAATAAGGAGTAATAGATGGAAATCTCTACTGCAATTAAAATCCTACATAATGAATGTGACTTTTTAGGTAAAGGTATGCTAGACGTTATTGATGATATACAAAAACACGGTCATGCAGTATATTCTAATCAGGTGGTGGTTGCTTGCAATGTTTATGTTGCATCACGCCGCAAAGTTACTTTTACTGTTTAAGCGAGGTTAATATGGAAGAAATGATTGCAGAAATTAAGCAGTTTGCGCTAGATCATTACGAAGCAGGTGGTCATTGGGTAGTAGAAACTTATAGTCAGGAAGATTATATTGAAGTACTTACAAAAGCAAAAACAGTAGCTAAAGCTAAAAAAGAACTGAAAAAATATTGGAAGTTTATAAATGAAAGACAAGCTGAGTGTAGGTACGAATAAAGTAGTTGACAATTTATCCTAATTGATTTACAATATATTCTGTTGAGTTAATAAGGAGCGAAGAAATGACAACTTATACTGTTCACATGATTAATTTCGGTCTTAACAAGGGTACGTTTCCTACTGCTGAAGAAGCGATTGCCCAAGCTAAAGCAATAGGGTTTGAGTGTGCAATATGGGTAAACGAACCAAATAAAGATCCGTTGCATTTGTGCAATGTTAAGCCATATTAGGAGTATAAGATGGACTCACGCTCAGTATCAGCCTTTGATTTTCTAAAGCGAGCAGAACGGTATGCTGAAGCTCGTGGTGATGAGAATTTTTTCAAGAACTTCTATGTCAATTATCGTGAGTATAACTCAGTTACTGATTCAGTTTGGAAAACACTAAGTTACCTTTACGGTGACGATGTTGCTAATTTGCTAGAGTTTCAATAACCTATTGACAAGCTATCCTAATTTATATATAATTGTTTCTGTACTGATTAATAAGGAACTGAAATGACTACTGCTCTTGATACTAGCGAATTCATCGGAACCACTTCTTATCACAAATTGTTTCTTGGTGACTTGCTTACTGATGGTGCTATGCACGTTGCAGAAACTTGCGGTGCATTTTGGTTGATGGATGAAATTACTTTTGCGCTACGCAATACACGTAATGCCAAAAAAATTAACTTCAGCACGTTTGTTGTAGTTACCCTAAAGAAAACAAGAACGGGTAGTGCTACGATTACCTTTAGTGATGGTAATGACCTTAGCTTTACCAAGCGTATTGAGTACACAGATTTCCCCTACGATACTTGCAAACTGTATGCAGTATTAACTGAAGTTCAAGGTCGCAAGCGTTATGTTATTATGGTTCCAAGTGAGTACTAATTAATGAAAATTGTAGATAGATATTTAGAAGCAAATCAAAAAGCATTTGCTAATCCCCGAATAGGGGATTATTGGAGTGAACACTTTTGTCCATACTTCATTATCGTTGATATCAATGATGACAAGTACACGGTATTGAGTTGTTTAGGTGGTCCTAACAGTTTTACCCGTAAGGATGAACTCAATGCTAAAATTGAAGTAGATAGTGGACATTGGACTTTTGATTTAAGTAAATCTATGGTTGTCAACCGTCAATGGATAACTAAGGCTGTAAAGTATGAAAGCATAGATGGCTTTGTAGCTGATGTAAGTAACACTGAAAAGACTCAAAATATTGTATCTGAATGGAGAGAGTTTAAAGGTAAACAAATTCTTCAACAAATTGAAAACTTGCAGAATGAGTACTTACAATTTACTGAGTGGAATACACTAAAGAAAGAAATGTTGTAAAAGAGAAATCATGTTTGACAAGATATTAAGTTTTTGTTATGATTATTTTGTTGTCAAAAAGGAGAAATTAATGAAGCCAACTTCTGAAATGTATACAACTTTGACTGTTACGGAAAAAGCTGAGATTAAAAACTATGGAATGACTATTAAAGCACTTTGTGACGCAGTTGAAACTTCAATGATTTATGAAGGGTGCAATCCTGAACAAATCGTAAGAACGATGATTGTTAACGTGATGCACATGGTAGGAAATGATCCTGATGATATGTTTGATGCACAAAAAGATATTAAACGTGCAATTTTTGTCTTACAAAATTACTGCACCAATCAGTATGTAGCTATTAAGTTGTTGACTGAAGATGCAGATATTGCGTTTATTGACGGTGATGTAGAAGCTTTGATTGATGTTCTTAGACAAGCTAAAAATGCTATGGTAAACACAGAAATTGAAGTAGGTTAAATTTAAATTATAAGTAGTAAAGTAATGCGAGTGTGGTGAAATAGGTAGACACAAGGGACTTAAAATCCCTCGCTTCCGAAAGGGGCATGTCGGTTCGACTCCGACCATTCGCACCAACTAAATAAAAGTACAATTGCGGGGTAGAGAAGTAGAAACTCGTCAGTCTCATAAGCTGAAGATCGGTGGTGCAATTCCATCTCCCGCTACCAAATATGCGGGTGAAGTGTTTGTGGTTACACGGCGGTCTTCCAAACCTCAATAGATGGGTTCAACTCCCACCATCCGCTCCAATTTTAAAAAGGAAAATAATATGAATACAGATATTCAAAAGCTTTATAGTAAAACAGGTAATCTATTTGAAGCCACTTTAATAGCTGCACAGCGTGTTCGTGAACTTAGTGCAGAACGTAAAGCATCAGAAGAAATTGCAGCACGTGATGCTGTTAAGGCAAATCGTGCGGTATTTAATCGTAAAGCTGAAACTAAAATGTCTCAAGCATTACGTGAAATTGAAACAGGTGAAATCGATCACCGCTATTTGCTTAAAGTTAAATCTAGAGTAAAAAAGAAAATGAGGTAAATCATGATCAAAAAAGAAATCGATGTTTTAGAATTATTAGAATTTCTTGAAAAATGCGGTCCTAACACTAAACTATACATCGGTTGCGATAGTGAGCGTATGCGTATCAATGAAATATGGTATGCTGATTATATTCTTGCAGTAGTTGTCCATATTGATGGTAAACATGGATGCAAAATTTTTGGAGCAGTACAGCGTGAACGTGACTTTGATCAAAAAGCAAATAAGCCACGTATGCGTTTAGTCAATGAAGCATATAAAGTTGCAGACTTATATTTAAAACTTGCACCTTATGTTGAATTTGATATTGAAGTACATTTGGATATAAATCCTGATGAAAAGCATAACAGCAGTATTGCAATACAAGAAGCTGTAGGTTATATTCGTGGTACTTGTAATGTTATTCCACTCGTTAAACCACGTGCGTTTGCCGCATCGTATGCTGCAGATCGTTACAAAGAAATTGTGGGTCATCGTCGAGTAGCGTAGGAGGGTTAGTTCTCTCCTATTTTTATGAGGAGAGAAATATGAGCATTAAATCTAAAGCAGTAAAGCTAATTAATCGTAGAACTAAAGAAGAATGGTTTTGCGAAAATTTTACCAATCAAAAAAATATTGATGGTACTATGTTTGTAGAAGTGTATAAACCTGAAAACGGTCGTAAAGTATGGATGAACGTAACAAATTTAGATAAGAAACGTGTTGACAGTAAATAAAGAATTATATACTATACACACATTAAGGATGGATACAGCAACTTTTTTACATGACTAGAGATTGAGTAATCGATCAGCCTGTTGGGGTTAGCCAACTTTGGGCATAGCCAAGATCTATGATAGGCTTGTGATACAAAGTCCCTTGTGGTAGTGGGCAAGCAGAAAATAAATTACCGTATCGACCATCCTGTTAGTTTAAGAATGCTAACAGCAACTTAAAAAATCAAACTTGAAAATTGAAAAAAAATGCATTCTGTAAAGGAAAATTAAAATGGAATTAAAAACCGCAATAGAACAAGCCGAAGTAACAACTACCACTAATGGCATGGCTGCATTTAACGGAACAGGTGATGCTCTTGTAGACTTGTTCTTTAAAATTGGAGCATCACGTGGTAAAGATATTACCGCATTGTTTGAAAAAGCATTTCAAGAAAGTCCTGAAATCGCAACTAAAATTTTGCTATGGGCACGTGATGTGCGTGGTGGCGCAGGTGAACGTCAATTAATACGTGACTTACTTTTATACATGGAAATTAATCATCCTAGTATGCTAATACGTGTCATTCCACATATTCCTACTTTTGGACGATGGGATGATATGCTTATTTTTGCATCACGCACTATGAAAAATTTTGCTTATACATCAATTCGTGAAGCATTATTAAACAATGATGGGCTGTGTGCTAAATGGATGCCACGTAAAGGAAAAATTGCAGCAGAATTGCGTAATTTCATGGGTCTATCTCCTAAGACATATCGTAAGCTATTAGTCAATGCAACTAAGGTTGTTGAAACTAATATGTGCGCTAAAGAATGGGATAAGATTAACTATTCGCATGTACCATCAATAGCTGCATCTATCTATAAGAAAGCATTTGACCGTAATGACCATGATCGTTACCAAGAGTATCGTGATGGGTTAGTTAACGGAACCACTAAAATTAACGCATCAGCAATTTATCCACATGACGTTATTAAATCAATGTTAAGTGGTATTACTGATGTAAGTGTTGCACAGTGGGAAGCATTACCTAACTACATGAGTGATGCTAATGTGTTGCCCATGGTTGATGTAAGTGGATCAATGGGCTGTCCTGTAGGTGGAGCTAAAAACTTAACTTGCTTGAATGTTGCACTAGCATTAGGTTTATATTGTGCTGATAAAAATCGTGGTGCTTTTAAAGATATGTTTTTAACATTTTCTACCAACACTAGGATTGAAATACTTAAAGGTAATATCATTGACAAAATGAATCAAATGAATCGTGCTGATTGGTCAATGTCAACTAATCTCATGGCTGCATTTGATGCTATTCTAAATGTAGCAGTTACCAATAAAGTACCTGAAGCAGATATGCCTAAGTTTTTATTGATTCTATCTGATATGCAGTTTAATCAAGCAGTACGTGCTGATGATACCGCATACAAAGCAATTGGTAAGAAGTATGCTGATGCAGGATATGATGTACCTAAGATCGTATTTTGGAACTTAAACTCACATGACAATGTGCCTGTGCAGTTTGATACACGTGGTGCAGCATTGGTAAGTGGTTTTTCACCTGCTATCATGAAGTCTATCTTAGGAGCAAAAGATTTCACACCATTAAGCATTATGCTTGATACTGTGAACGTTGACCGATACAACGTGCTCTAACTATTACAAATCTTTTAATTTTTGCAAGTACTAGCAATAGTACTTGCTTTTTTTTCGTCTAAAAGTATACTTTTTACACACAGCTATAAATACGGATATTATGATGCGTTTTATAACAGACTTGACAGATAACTTGCTTAATTTTATAAAGGATGACCCTGTACGTCCTGAGATACCTATTGAGTATAGAGTGGCACAAAATAGAATAATTGCTGCTACTATGGATTATGAAACACCATCTGCCATTGTTTGTATATCATTCCATGATTTTGTACCTGCTGATGTAAAAGATTTAGATGTGACAAGTTCAAACCCAACAACAGCAGTTTTTTATACAATATGGAGTTATAAAGCAGGTAGTGGGGCAAATTTATTGCGTAAAGCTGTACCACAAATAAAAGAACAATTTCCCACAGTAAATCGATTTGTTACCCTTAGTCCAAAAACAGAAATGGCACGTAGGTTTCATTTAAAAAATGGTGCTATTGTATTGAGAGAAAATACTGAAACCATTAATTACGAATACACTACGTAATTAATTGCTATTGTTGACACTTTTCTATAGAATAAATACCAATAGAGGAGATTGTCATGAATAAAGTAGATAAGGAAGATTTAACTGAAGTTACACAACAATTACTTGACAACTCCACCGAAGTAGCATATGAGTTTGTCGAAGAAGAATTAATACCACAATTAGAATATTTTGAATACGAAAGTGATGAAGATGAATATATAACAGGTTGTGCAACCTTTGTATTATTCACTAGGCTAATCGGTAAAATGAAAGAGATTGGTTATGATGTTGATGAGTTAAAACAATTAACTGAACAATATTATGATATGAATTATAATGATACCTTGCATTAATTTCTATTATAACAAAACAGATTCACTACCTCAACACGAAATAATTTCTAAATCACTTTGTATTCATGCTAGCCATGTTATGCAAATGCCATCACAGATTGACATATGTTTTTATCAGTTACAACATTCTGTTTATGGTGGTATTGACAAGAAAAAAGCAAATCGTTTAGTCATTGATTACCATTTAAATTTAAAACAACTACCACAAATTTTAGTACACGAACTTATACATATCAATCAACGTTATACAGGTGCGTTAGAAATTACAAAAGATGGTTGGTATATATGGCAGAAAAAATTCTTTCTCAAGTCTAATCCACAAGAACTTACCTATGAACAATATTTAAATTTACCATGGGAAGTTGATGTACAATGTCGTTTGCATACAACACTTAAAAAAATCCTTGACTTAGCTACAGTTACATGATAAGATTAGTCATGCTAACAATACTTTAAGGAATGTAAATGAGTGACAATTTTCCAAAATCAGCAAGTGATTTTCTTGAATTACGTGAATATCTTAATTTTTTACAGGATGAACTATCTAAAGCAGACCCTAATTCAATTAGTCAAGATGAATTAAATAGTTACGCCAACTTATTGCTTGCCATAGAAAATAGTCTTACTCTTGCTGAACTTGATAGAACAGATGATGTACAACACGTACGTGATGCGCAGAATGACTTATCTAAAATTTTTGGTAAAACCATTTTTTAAAGTATAATATGCATACTTACATTAACCTCAAATAGGATTATCTTATGGAAAAGCGAAGTGAACGTTTGAAAAAAGTTGTAGGCATTACCACACATATTGACGAAGAACTTGGTGAAATTTATACATCAGTACGTGTTGGAGAAGATTTAGTTAAACGTATCAAGTCATCAAGACAAAACGGTTATGTCTTACGTAAGGGTAGAAGTGTTAAAGAGCAAGCTTCAGAATGGCAGCAATTGCCCTTTCCAATGACCAAAATTGAAGCATTTAAATTTGCAGCTCGTGATCCACAATCCAATTTTATAAACAATCATGTATGGGTAGATGCTTTTGAGGAAAAGATTGAAAGCATTGAATCTAGGCTATACCATGAAGCACATCGTAAACCTCGTAAAATTAAAGTAAACAGTGCTGAAGAACTACTAGCTATGTTGCAAATTGATTCAACTGATACTACTGAGGAAAACCATGTCAACGTGGGATAGTAATAGTAAAACACGCTCGCAAGTAAGAGAACGTGTTAAATTTGATCCTTCAAATAAAGATCATATCAACGAAGTAATTTATTTTAAGCAAAATTCAAAATGGAAAACAGTTTGTCCATTTGAAAATGAATGGCCTTGGAACGATATTCCTCGTATGATTGATGATCGACTATCTAGATATTATTTACAAACTATGCAATAAATTAAAGCCACTTTTACAGTGGCTTTTTTTTAGTATGTATTTAAGTTAGCTCGTTTCCATGAACCGTTTGCTATACACACGTAAATATAGCTTGTGTCGAAGACGATTTGTCCTGGGATGCCTGGGTCGGTGCTTAATGGTGTAAGATTATTAGTAACTAAATTACCTGTTACATAATTACCTGACACATTACCTGTCATTATCGCATCAACTGTTCCATAGAAACTACCACCTGCGTAAACATTACCTTGAGTGCTTATACCACCATTTACACGTAAAGCACCTGTTGTCGTACTAGTAGCAGGATTGGTTGAAGTAACATTAGCCAAGGTTGATACCACCACATTAGATGCGTTTATCGTAGTAACGTTACCTGTTGTTGCTATTAATGTAGAAGTACCCAAGTTACCTGTATTAGCATTGCCTGTTACACTGAGCACACACTACTAA